>Ga0265297_10000025_pt1 | contig 671292 bp, 609 predicted proteins | sample Munlanlwell13791_FD_192502 | JGI IMG/M metagenome (GOLD analysis project Ga0265297, IMG submission 192502) | Leachate microbial communities from a municipal landfill in Southern Ontario, Canada - Leachate well 137-91 | ecosystem: Engineered > Solid waste > Landfill > Unclassified | place...
GAGAAGACAACGTAGAAGAAAACCTTATCCGTGACTGGGCGAGCTTGTTCACAGACAGAGGCCTTGCCTACAGGGATGATATTGCCTTCCTTATCTGGTCAGGCAAGATCGGCATGGGAGAAGATAGCCCCAAAGTCATCTACCATAAACTCTTTGAGATCTTAAGAGAACATCCAGGATACAGTCTAGTCACCGATACCTTGACCGGATTCCATAATCCAGGGACAAAGAGATTGTTTGATATTTTAGAAGAGCTACATAGGAAAGACCCTTCCAACGAAATTGTTGCCAAGTGTCTTGAAGAATTAACAATTTCCAGAGAGCCTTTTGTCGTAGCCGATAAGCTTGGCATTGCCGTAGTCATCATGCTTATGGTTAAAAGCTATCTTTCCGGTGTTGCCTTCAACGTAGACACTGCTACAAAATCCGCAGGAAAATCCCGTTCGCTTTGGAAGGCATGGAAAAAACAAGATACATCCAGCGTGTACGTTGATGAAGAAGGCAATGTTACCGGCGCCAAGCCAGCAATAGTCAGTTTTGAAGTCGCCTTTGGATACGGCGAAACGGTCGTCGGCGGCATGGTCGATCCGGATAAATATGTTATGGCCACCGAAGACGGAGAAAATTGGTTTATCATCACTAAGAAAAAAGGCACCAAGCAGGTCCAGATGATCGATCTAGAGACCGCGCTTTTATTGGTTGAGACCAAGAAATTGTCACAAGATAAAATCGTTGATATTGCCAAGCTCCTGAAGCAGGCGGTTGCCTACGATGAAGTAAGTAAGAAACTGGCAGGTATCATCACCACCTATATACCAATGCGTTATCTAAAGGGTGTCAAAGCCGATGCCAAGGACAAGGAAAAGAAGAAGGCTATCGAGTCACTCGCCGAGAAGATAGCATCTTTGATGAAGGAAGGAAAATCCAAGGACGCTATTTATAAACTTATTGAATCGGGTTTTGCTATCGCCAAAGATGCAAGTTCCTTTGGTGTCTCAAGAGCCAAAGTCAGTGAACTCATAGATAAATTATATGCAGAACTTGCCGCCAGCAAAGAGGCATCCGAAGAGGGTAAAAAGTCATTGAAGAAACATCTAGGTAATCCTCGGATGGTTGAAGACTTTATCAAAATGGCCCAGGAGGTCTGGAGCGGACAGGAGCAGGAAGGCATAGAAGACAGAGATTCAGTCCTAGATAGGCTAAGACTGGATGATAAGTCATTTATCAATTTCTCTTATTGCCTGCGCGCTTTAATCGACGGGAGATTCACTTCGCTTATCCAGACCACGACTAATCATCAGAAGAGATTTTGTCTTGATGATAGCGAGGCTGACAAGATTTCCGGCATGGTTGCTTCTATCTGTTTGTATTACGGCGATGACAGGGATATAGAATTTGCCATTGAATTGGACGAAACCGCCTCTGGAAAACACCGGGTTAAATTAAATTTCGTGGATTCCAGTGGCAACCCATTAGGAGAAAAAATAGGACACCTCTACAATGTCCAGGCCCGGCCTTATACTGCCGAGATACAGGACGTAGTATTTAGGAGAGTCCGTACCGAGGTAAGTGAGAAATTCATTGAGGAAAACGGCTTAAAACCCGTAGCTAGAGGTACCCAAGGAGAAAATGCCGCCGAGGGTTTTGTCTATAAGTTTAATCCCAATAAAACTATCGGTGAGCAGGCAGATGATATAAGACGTTTGCAAAAATGCGAATTTAGCTCCAAAGAATTAAGCGCCATCAGAAAAGCCGGCCTTAACCCTTATCAATACGTCGACGATTACCGTCAGGATACTAAAAATATCTTTCCTGTAATACTATATCTTGTGGAGGCTGATCCCAGCCATGATCCTTTAATGAGGTTGGCCAAGGCAGTGGTTACTCAAAAGGGAGGAGCAACTTCTCATGCAGCCATATTCTGTAGAGAACAAGGTATCCCAGGAGTTGCCGGCGTGGGAGTCTTGGATAAAAAGACCGGTGACTGGGTGACAGTCGATGCCAATAACGGCAATATCTATAACTTTGATATTAAGAAACGTATCCCCATAAAAGAATCAAGAATCCAGATCAAGTCTTATCTTATTCCTTTTGAAAAAGGAGACCCTTACGCCGCATATATCATGGCTGCGGAAAACTCGGCTCATCAGATATCACCGACCATGCTTGCGCCCGATGCCAAAGGTATCGCTCTTGCCCGCGCCGAGTTTAAGGGAGAGGAAATCGGAATAAACGTCATCGCCGCCTACGGATATTCTTTAGCCAAGAAGATAGCGGCCGGACAAATTAGCGAAGCCAGCCTAAAACCATTCCAGCGCGCCATCTTAGAAGATATGCAAAAACATCCTTGGGTGGCAAAGGATATAGAAGAAAAACTTTTCCTTGAGGGTTATGAAACAGTAGAGGAGTTATTAAGGAAGAAATTCTATTATTTCTATAATTCGCTTTCATTTTCCATCGCACCGGGACAAAAATGCAAGGTCCGCGCATACGACTTTGCTCAAGATAAAGTCGCCGGTATGATCGGTTCTGAAGTCTTTGCCTGGCCAGGATCTAATCCTCTAGTCGGCTTAAGAGGTTCTTCTCTGGAAGTCCTTTTCTTCGGAGATGATCATAAAGGCATGCAGGATATCTTAGAGTTTATTTTTGATGCGGTCATCGGCGCCGATAGAAACACCAAGAATCTTTCCTGGTTTAATGTATTCGTCAGGACTCCTCGCGAGGCCAAAGTCTTGGCAGATATTGTGCTAAAGAAGGCACAGGAGACTAAACATCTTCCCAGTCAAATCGGATTCATGATTGAAGTTCCTTCCAATGCCTTTATCGCCTTGGAACTTGGAAAGATTCTTGAAGGCTTAAGGCGTGACTGCGAGCAAATAGGTGTGCCTTATGAAAACAATTTCTTCTCATTCGGCACCAATGATTACACTAACCTCGCCGGTAAGACCGATAGAGACGACCCCAGGATCCAGAAGTTAAAGATTATGCATCCGGCCGCACTGGCAGTTATCGACGAAGTCAAAAAGAAAGGCTATCCTATAGCTTTTGATAAGAATAAGAATACCCATACTCTTACCTTGGCAGATGAAGGCGCAGATGTATTGATTGAATTAATCGAGGCGGTCTCGGCTATAGCCAAAGACTTAGGTATCGAATTATCGCTCTGCGGACAAGCCATCGTGAACCTGGCCGAGAAAGGCGACGAAGAAAGCTTGGCTAAAATTATTTCGGTATTAGATTCCTACGGACTTGATATAAAGAATAGGCTTCCTGTTGCTTTAATTCGTTTTGATGTGATGAGGCTATTAGATGTTTTGGTAAAGCCCCCAGCGCAAAATGCCAAGATAGCCGATTTAATAGAGCCTAAACATAAACAAGGAGTTGTTAAGGGGAAGCTTGTATTCGTAGGCAGTGACGAAGACCTCATTAGCGATGAGCTAAAAGGATTAAGCGGCGAAGAACTGCGACAGAGAGTTCGTTTTCTTGCCTACAATAAACCTAAGAAATTGCATAGAGTTACCGGCGATACCATTGTCGTATTATCAGGAAGGCTTAGCCCGATAGAGGAAATGGAAAAACGCGGTATCCCCTATGATGACCTGCAGTATGCCCGGGCAATACTTATCGAAGAGTCAGTTGATACAACCGATTGGGATCTTTTGAATCCGGCCAAGGGTGGATTGATCGCAAAACGCATCAAGGCCAAAATAGGAGACTTGAGTCAAAGAAGGGAACAGTTAGAAGGAAGGCCCGTAACCATTGATTATGTCACTCAATCATTATATTTGGGAGCGTTGAGAACAAAACGAAAAGAAACGCAGCTTCGTAGGATGACTATTCCCGAGAAAGAGGCAGAAGTTACTACTGAGCGTGCCTTTAAGATATCGGTCAATCCTGCTTACAGCCGAATGAAAATCCATCCATTAGTGCTTTTACTCTATCGCGATAAGAAACTTGAAGATCAGACCATGGCTACTCTTTCTGATTTCCTGACTGAATTCGTCCACGAGGCAGATAAGGTCTCCAAGGAAAAGGATGAGGATAGAAAAGCATTCCTTATTAACAAACTCAAACAGCGCGCAATAGATATGCAGGAGCCGGTAATCGGCCACTTCATGCGCAATATCTGTTCTAACTTAGAAAGCGGCAAAACAACACGTTTCGGCCCCAAGACATTGCAGCGGGTAATCGACGAGTATTATCTTGCTCTAACAAAAGAAATCCACGACACTCTGGGTTCAAAGTCAGTCGATGAATTTATCAGAGATGCGTTCTTGGAAGAAATTATGGGTGGTTTATCTCGTATGTTTGCCGCTTCCTTAAATACCCAAGCCACCAAAGCCGTTTACTGTATGAGCAGCTTAAACTGTTTGGAATTTAGCAAGATGTCTGGAGGTTTCCTGGTTGAATTCGTCAATCCCAATCCTGACTACGGACTCCTGGGCGCATCCCGCGCCATAAACGACTTCTGGCAAATCACCGACCTAGAACTTGAGGCTTTCAAAGAAGCGAGAAGAAGATACTCCAATTTAATGTTGCAGATCACCGACCTAAAAGGCGTGACCAGTCACGCGATATTGCTATTTATGATAGAGGTCTTAAAGTCCCATGGCCTTGTAGCGGGTGAAGATAATCTTGAGATAGGATTAAATATTTCAACTCCGGCAGATGTGCTCTATGTCAAGAATGGTAAATACTTACTATCCGGCTTAAGTTTCTTGACTATAGATAGAGGAATTTTAGGTTGCGCCTGGTTGGGTGCCGATACCAAATGGAACCAGACAGTTTTAGGCGAGAAGGTATCGCTTGTCACAGAAGAAGAAATCGCGCAGATGGATAGATATTCTAGCCTGATTATAACAGACGCATTGCATAGGTATAATAAGAAATTAGTGGATTATGTGGGAGAAGATTGCAAGATTGAGGTTGATTGTCCCGATACCAAGATAGATTCAGAGCGTTCGCCGCCCGATGGAAAGGCTTTTCTGTCAGGCTTAGAAATAATCCTACCTGTTATCGGCATTATTGGTTTAGTGTCATTATTATTTTTAAATTCCAAGAAAGCGCTATCATTATTAAATAGTATAATTCGGCCGCTGCGGTTAATTACAAACGGAATTCGTTCAACCTCTTCCGTGGCTGGTGGGGGACGGGATTCCGCCGCAGCGGCCTTAGCTAGCCATCCCAGTTCTTTAGCAAAAACAGAAGTATTTATTTCGCTTAAAGGCGATCACGGAAAAGAAAATGATAATCTATTTGCCGACGGATTGTCGGTAAGATATAACGTCAGCTCAAGACACTTCTTTTTTGGGAGCTATTCCGATGGCGAAATTATTCCTGTCGTGGCCGATCCCGCCAATGTAAGAGGTAAGAATTGCACAATCGTTAAATCCATATCCACAGATGATGATTTAGTGAGCTTGCTTCTCATGATTGAGGGCTTGATTGATTTCGGAGCCAAAAGCATCAGTTTTGTCTTAACGAACAATATCCTTAGAGAAGATATGCTTCCTTTCTTTGAGATTTGCGCGCGGTTTGGTATCGTCTATACTGGTTTCGGACAAGAATCATTCTATAAAACTAATATCAAAATCTCAAGACAATTTTATCCTAGATTTAGATTCAATCTAAGGAGGCTCGTTAGAAGACAGATTAAGCGCGTAGTTAAATTATTACCCAAGGAAACCCAGCCTAAGATAGACCTTATTTTATTTACGCCTGCCTACAGCAAGCCGAAAGAACAGATAGCCGCTACTTTTGGCGCAGAGCGCACAGAAACAATCGGAGTAGATACGCTAGGGACCGGGGAATTAAATGTAGAATTGCCGCAAAATATCAAAGGCAAAAGAGTCCTTTTAATCCATCCTACCAGGACAAATACGGGAGTAGTCGAGCTATTGTTGATTTTATCTGCTTTACGAAAAGCAGGCGTAAAAGACATCTATCCTCTTACGCCATTTTTCGCCTACGACAGAGGACATGAAAATTATGAATCTCCCAACATAAAGCAAATAGGCGGTCCTAAAGCGGTAAGTATCAATGCGGCCAGAATTATTCTGGAGGCTGTAAGTCAATTCTGTAATACATTGTTTACTGTAAATGTGCATTTCTTAAAACAGTCGGGTGGCCCAGCCGCGTTTCCCGGAGTTTCTAATCTTGCTATCTATAATTTGAACGCCTTCCCGTATTTGATCAAGCATGCGCAAGATGCCTTTAGCTTAGAATATCCAAGATGGATCGGCCCAGACAAAGGGGTCCTGTCGTTTTTACAAAAAGCAGGAGATGAACTTGGTTTAGATGTAACCTGCCTTAAAAAGAAAAGGATCAGCGAGAAAAAAGTCAAGTTTGAGCTTCCCGGCTATCCGGAAATGGTTAATAAAACCGTAGTCATCAATATAGAATATGGCCGAGCACATATAATTCAAATAGCCAGAATATTAAAAGATATGTTAAATATAGGCATGGTAACCTTTATTCCTCAGAGTACTAGAATGTCAGTAGAGGAGATAAGAAGTATTTTAGAGCCGACAGACGAACAAGGCCAGCCCATAAGAGCTGAAGATGGCTCAAGTCTATTTGATAAGCCGACCGGAAATCACGGCGCAATACTGAATAGGAAAAACAGAATATTGCTTTCAAATTTCATAGCTTTTTCTGGCTTAAGAGGTAGAGACGTCGTGGTGCTCGATGATGTTGTTTCCGGAGGCTCAACAATTGTAGATATCGCATGGATACTAAAAGACCTTTTGGGCGCAAGAAGAGTGTTTGTGGGTTGCGTGCATGGAAAATCATCACCTGAGAAGTTAGCATATTTTAGAAGTTTGAAATCTACTAGATCAAGTGACGAACCGCTAATTGACCACATATTCACAACCGACACCTTGGTTTCGGATATGGCAGAGGTTTCGCTCTCGGAATTAATTGTAGATTTTATAAAGAAAAGCATAAGGTCAGACAAAAAACGTTCTGGGCCAAGAATGTTTTCCGACACGATGACTGCGATATTGAAGATTTTTGGACTATCGATTATTTTTGTTAGTCCAATATTGCTATTGTTGGGCATGACAGCTAAGTCTAGAGACGATGAACAGAATATGTTAGACAAGCTTGAGAATGAATATTTGATTATTACAGGGGGAGGCTCATCTCGTGATACCGATGCCGAAAAAGATAGACTTATAAAGGAAAACATAATTGCAATGGGCGAAATGGCGGTTAGGGTTTTGGTTGGTATCTTGCATAACAATAATAAAACTTGGATTCGCGCCAAGGCAGCCTGGCTTTTAAGAGAGCTTTATGCTGAAAAGGCAGACAACAACATTCTTAGAGCTTTGTTAGATCAAGCAACAAAAGATAATTCCGTGCTTGTTAGAAGTATTATAGCCAGGAGAATATTGCCTTACATCGCAAGAATATCTCCCGAGGAACATGAGGCTATCAATAGAATTATCGCGTCTGTTGATTTGAATCCATGGCCCGATAAAGATGATGTCCATATTTTAGATGCAGGCTGTTCTTTAGGCGAAACAACTCAAAATATAGCAGAATATTATCGGCATAAGCTAGAAGGCAGTGATTTTACAGTAGTAGGAGTAGACCTTTCGGTCATAGCACTTATTGAAGCAGAAAGAAATCTTACCGATTCCGATGTAGTATTTGTTTGCGGCGATATCACCGAAAACAAAATCGGTCCGGCGGACATTATTATATCTATGCATATTGTTATAGAGGATTATTTAGATGCGCGAGATTTTGCAGATGGTTTGGCAAGGCAGCTATCAGCCAAGGGAGGGAAAATTTATTTTTCCGCTTCGCCTTATGGCTGGGGTGAAGACGGACAATCTTCCGTGTCAGAAGTAGCCTCAAATTTAAGACAGATATATCGCGGTAGGGGCGAAGTAATATTCAGCAAAGATGATCCGTTTGGATTTGACAGAAACGAGGCATTTGGAACCTGCTGGGGATCGGTTTGCGGCTGGGCGGTAGCAGAGGTGTCAGGCAACAAGATTTCAGGCCAACGGGATCCGACTAATCCCAGAGATCCTCCAGCTAATAGAGCTTATTGTTTGATGGATTCCGGCATTACTTCTGGTTTTGTGAATTTTGTTAGTTCGTTATTATCCGTTTTAAATATAATTGTTGAGAAAACACCGATAATCATTGATAATATAATCAGGCCGCTGCGACAGAATGCAATATTAGATAATTTAGCGCGGCTATGGAGCAACATTGAAGTTGTCGGACAACCTCTCCGTGGCTGGTGGGATCCGATACTGCTCCATAGCCGCGTTTTATCAGCTCTCCGTGCCTGCCTGCCGTCAGGCAGGGCTGGTGGGGGATTCCTTTTGGTCGCAGCGGCCTCTTGTTTTATCCCTGTTTTAGGCCTGGCATTAAAAGAAAATGCAGGAACTAGTAAAAATATTTCCATAGACTCTGTTTTGGCAAGCCTTGGCATTAAGGACGATTTAGAAGGCGAAAGAATATTCGGCGTAAAAACAGAAACCTTTGCCCGGGAACATCATCTGTTTTTAGATATGCCTCCTTATGATACTCAAGACTTATTTGAGGAAAACGAATACCATAGGCAATTGCATTTTTTAAAGGAGCGCTCATTAAAAGATATCGAGGGCTTTTGTCTTGTAGCCGCCAGGTCAGTTAACGAAGAACAAGGAATGAAGCAATGGATAGAGCACCTAAAGAGTAGGGCAGGCAAAGACAGAACAGCTCAAAAAGATTGGCTACGGGGCAGAAAAGGCCCCCATGCAGTAGAGCATACTGATTCCCCGGTTAAATGGGCAGCCAAAGTTTATTGTTTTAGACAATTCAAGCAGGAAAAACAAAAGAAGCTTTTCGCTAAGATTGATATTGCCGGAATGAAATTAACAGATCTTCCCATCTGGCCGGTGGACGAAGAGGGAAGAATTGTAGTGGGTCTACTAGATTGGATGACTGCAAAAAATAGAGCCCCGCCTTTTGCTTATTATGAAGCACGCAAGTTATCCATTTCTCAGCTATCTCAAAGTAAACCCCAGCCAATTAGTGAGCAAGCAGAGATTGACTTTGAACACCCGCCAGTTAAAGAATCACAAGCCAAAAAACAGGAATTTCCTCAGTTAGAGTTGCCTTTTAAAGATAAGGCTTTTCAGGTAGATATATTTTGGTTGTTGTTTGTGCCGGCTGTTTTTGTTGCCGCAGCAATTGCGTTTGTCGTATTTTCTCTATCTTCTTCAAAAGGGATCAGGGGTTCGGCAAACCAGATAAGAGGAATACGTAAATGCACGCCTTTATTGATAAGGGGCATGGATTTACCTTTTGTAACTTATAGTCTCAGGCTAGAAGGCGATTCCAATGAAGATGTGGCAAGAAAAATCCGTGTTAGACAACGTATCCTGCAGGAAGCTATAAAGCGCGTACTAGAAGGCGACAACACAGAGATAACTAGCATATTACAGATGATGCCAGATCTTCGCGGTATGCTTTTAGAAGTAGAAACCTTGGCTTTACAAGAGATGGTCAAAAAAGAGATGAGCGTAAGATTTGTTTTTGAGACTATAGCCGTAGAAAGAGCCGATAAATTAAGAGAAGATAATCTAAATGAGCTCTCCGGAGCGCTTGAGAAATTAAAAGACGGCGTTATTGCTGAGATGGCAAAGATGAATAGAATCCAAGATGTTGATACGGAGATTAAACGTTTGAGAGCGGCAATGCGCATGGTAATGGCTCCTTATCGAAGGGAGCTAGCTCTTCTTACGGCTGGTCAGCCGCAGGCGGGCAAAAAAGAATCGGAGAATGTCGCAGTCTTAAAGATACTTTTGATGATTACAGTTGGTTACGGCGGTCATTCAAGGAGTGATACTTTAATAGGAAAAATAGAGGAATTAATTAGGGCTTCGGTGGATGACCGAGGCTATGGTATGCACGCAGCCGATATAATTTATAGATATACTAATCCGGGACATATTAGAAACCTTCAGAATTTAGGTATTGCTATACCATCTTTTAGCCAATTCATGTTAATGTTGGATAAACATGAACAGGATAATGCAAGGTTAGAACGTGAAGGGAAATCCCCCAGAGAAGATAGCCAGATACTTTCTGCTTACAGAGACGTAAGGAATATTTTGCTAAGATTGATTATGACCCTGAGGCAAGAAGATACTTATATCAAGGAAGACGATTCTCTTGAAATGGCGCAGAGTAGAGTCGCCGATGAATTGGAGCGTTTCCATGCGGTTATTAGAAAAGTTGATGAAGATAAGATATTTGAGTCAGGTACAAAAGTAGAAGGGTTTATTGATCAGGTTAAAGAAGAAACACCGTTTCTTATAGTAGAAAAAGACAGAGAAGGAAGATTTTTAGGCAGATACTCAAGCAAGTTAGTGTGCCATTTGGCAGAAGCAAGGGAGGCGGAGTTACTGGCGGCGTTGGAACTTATAAATAGTCTAGAGCAGGCCATAAGAGAACAAGGCCGCCATGTTGATTTATCAGATTTCTCCTGGTTAGATGAATTGTCTGCTAAGCTTAATGAGGTAATTGAAACCGCAGATCCCGAAGACGATGAAGGCGCAAAAGAAATATTATTGCGGGTTGTAAACGATGAACGGGAATCTATTTTAAATCTTAAGGAAGAAATTGATTTGGTTTGTTCAGAAATAGCTTCAAGGTTAGAAAGAGGTTATCGTCCAGACGAAGCCTTAGTCGATAGAGATTTGGTTATCATGGCAGAGGAGGTAGAATTTTCGCTGTTGGATAAATACCTTAGAGCCTATCCTCATATTAGAGCCATTGTCACCAGAAAAGGCACGCCCATGGCGCATTGGGCAATCTTAGCCGGTAATCGCGGGATCTTAGTTATGACAGGCGTCAAAATAGATTACGCAAGCCTTACCGGAAGAGAAAAAGTCTATGTTGATGGACTAAATGAAAGAGTATTTATCAATACGACAATTATCAGAAGGTCTGTGCTTCGGTATAAGATGTGCAAGGATGAAGCTTTATACAGGCTTTATAAAACATATTCTAACAAACGGGCAATCACAACAGATGGTTTAGAGATACCAATAGTTGCCTCGGTAGCCAATGCCGAACAGGTCAAAGAGGCCTACGCAGAAGGTGCTGATGGCGTTGGTCTATTGCGTACTGAATACTTATCCGGCCAGGGCATAAGAATCAAAAGGCTGGAAGAGGATTTGGCCAACTATGAAGAGTTTTGCTATGAGCAATTCTCTAGCGCGGCAGAGGTTCTAGGTTCTAATCCTTTGGTCATAAGGTTTATGGATAGAGAAGCCGATAAAGTAATCGCAGGATTCCCGCCAACAGAGCATTTCGGGTTAAGTTATTATAAAGATAGAATAGGCAAGAAAATAGTGAAGGCACAAATTAAGGCCGCGCTTAGGGCTTATGCGCTTCACAAAAATATTGAAGTAATGTTTCCTTTGATAGAGACTGGTCAAGATGTCCTTGTAGTTTTGAGGCTATTTAAAGCGGTAAAAAGAGAGTTGTTGGTAGAAAAGGCAAGAAAAGATCCTAAAGGCAAGAGGACAATTATTAGAGAAGAAGATATTGAAGGCATAAAAGTCGGATTTATGATAGAGACCCCTGCCGCCTTAAATAGCGAGAAGAATAGAGAGTATATATTTAGTAGGGCAAGGTCAACCCATTTTGGCAGCAATGACTTTACAGCAAGGACATTAAGAGGCAGCAGGGAAGATGAAAAATCCACGTTGACCTTTACCAAGCTTCAGCCGGCAATCATGGCAGCGGTAGAACTCTTTGTAATCACAAACCAAAAACACGGTCTGAATGCAGAGTTTTGCGGAGAGCTGGCTGGCTCAAAATCGTTTGTTTTGTTCCTTGCCTATCTTGCCATAAAACATTCTCTAAATATAAAGGTTATTCCCAGCATGGATGCGGAGCTTATCGCCGAGATGAAAGAGTTCGTGCGTAATTTCTCTGCTCAAAATTTGGGCGATTTGTTTGATGGCTACGAAACTATCAGCCAAAAAGATAAAGAATCTATAGCCAGGTTTAACAAGCGCGTTGAATCAAGAGTAGCGGAAATAGAAAAAAGAATCAGGCATAACAGAGAATACCGCAGGATGTTGACAAAGGTATTAATAAGCTACTTTTTCAAGAGGCTAAAAGGGAAGATTCTAAAATTTGACCCTTCAAGTTTTCGCCATGAGGCAATTTGGATTTTGGGCATAGTTTCAGGAGTAGCCGCTTCGTTAATGATGTTGGGTATGCCTATTTTGGCAGTTACGGTAAAAAGTACCTCGCGAAGACTTCCTTCTTTTGACGAGAGAATTTCTTCTGCAAAAGGATTATTAGCCCAAGGCGATTTGGAAGAAGCATTCAATGTTACTATGGAAGCCTTGGAATACTTAAGAGACCTTACTCCGCCTCCGAGTTATACAAGAGAGAGTATCCAGGCAGCAAGAGACATCCTTTCATCTTATATAATAAAATATCAGATTCAATATCCTTATAGAGTTGCCTTGCCAGGGTATGTAAGAGAAATTCGCAATCTCTTGAGTCTTTACATGCACCTAAAAGATATCGCTGGGTTAGCTATGCGGATAAAAGAGATTTATCCTATTCCAAGAAACATTGAACAGGTAAAAACATTTTCAGAAATTTTAGGCTTACTTAACGATGGCAAAAGAAAACAGATAGAATTTAAACGCCTAATTGAAAGAAATCAAAATGGCAGATGGATTGCAGGCGCAATTGTAATAAAATTAGCAAAATCTATGGCTGGTGGGGAATTATTGGCGTTAAGGCAGGCGATGTTTACCGAAAAACAGTCATTTTTAAATAACGCCTTTATAAATGGGTTATTAATTCATTACACCAAGGTCTCCAAAGATACAGGTAAAACCGCAATAATTTATATGTTGGAAGATTTAGGTTTAATCGCTTCGACAAAATCCATCTTTGAAATTGAAAGCGTAGAAGAATTAGCAGCTTTAAGAAAACAAGGCGCTATCAATCAGATTCCCTGGAAACTTCTTTGCGAGAGAAATCCTCGCGGAAGAGATATCGCCAAAGCTGTAGTTGCGCGGATGATAGCCGAAGAAAAAGAGGATCTCGGGGATGATTTCTCAAGGTTAAATGACGAACATTTTAAGAAGCAAAGAGAATGGCTAGGAGAAGCAGTCTATGGCCTGCTTAATTGTTATGATAACTTATATGCAGAAGAGATCAGGCTTTCAGGTAACGGAAGAATTTCTTTCTTGCTTGATGATCTCGGAATAATCAAGGCCAATAAGACATTCGCCAACGTTAGAAATATTGACGAACTCAATGAACTGTTGACGTCTAACCCGAATCAGGAGATTTATTGGGAAGTATTGATAGAAATAAATCCGTTAGGTAAATCTATAGTCTTGGATCTGCTCAATCGAGAAGCGCAAGAAGAAGGTATTTCCGATATAAGAGACCTAAACACCGGCAGTAGAGACGGGCATTTCAGGACTCCTCGGGTATTCCTTGCCAACAGGACTTTGGGCGGTCTAATTAAACATTTTGAAGCCTTAAGAAAAATTCGTCCTGATAGTTTAGGCAAGAATATCATCGTATTCATGCTTGAAGAATTAGGCATTATTACTTCCATGCCTTCGCTTTGGAGCGCAAAATCATTATTTGAGGTCAGGCAATTATTAAGAACCAGAAGAATCAAAAGAATCTACTGGGAAGAATTATTAACTTATAATCCTTATGCCTATAGATTTTTTGAGCAGACGATTAGAAGTATACCGGGAGTGGTTTTGGGAGTTGATAATTTCTTTACTGGCATAGACTCTCGTGGGTTAAAATTAAAACTTGAGCAACTTGAGTATCAATCCATGGGCAGGCTTGAGTTCCACTGGAAGAGCTTTGCTTCATTAACAGGTAAAACCACTTACGATTATTTGAGTCTAATGCATATCTTAGCTGTGCTCGAAGAAAACTCTTGGAATATTTGGGATACTGCCACTCGCTTAAGGATGGATGCAGCCGAATTAAGCCGTATACTGCGCGAATATAACATTGATCCGTCGAAAGAAAGAACCGCGTTACAAATAAAACAGGTTCTTTATGCGATTATCAAAAGAAGAGGCAATATAATGGCAGCCTCTTTTGATTTAGAATCTTACTTGCCGGATAACAGCTCCCAGCTAAAAACCATATTTCAACAAATTACCTCAGCCGCATTAGATAGCCTTGAATTAGGGGATCGTTATATATCATCGGATAGAAGCACTACTGTTTCGGAAGCAATAAAGGCAGTTGCGTTGGTTGCTATCGTGCAAAGATATAAATGGAATTTAAATCAAGTAGCTTCAGCTTTGGGGATGGCTAGATTTAATCTTGAAGCCAAGCTTTTTGATATATTCGGGCCGTCTAAAGACAGGCCGGAAAGCTTCGGTCATTTATTAAGTTCTCGCAATATCGTCCGCTTGCTGGGAACATTAAGAGCCAGGCTGCCAATAGAGCTGGGTGAAAAAGTTTTCTTCCGGAAAATCGGGCAGGATGTATATCTGGTCGACGCAAACGATAGTAATAATTGGCTTAAGTTTAACAAACAGGACGGCAGGGTTTACGTAGAAATCCCTAGATACAAACAATATCCTAATTTAATTCAACCGTTGTCTTTTAAGCAGCAACACATAGTCGATTTAATCACCAACTATGTTATTGATGAATTTGCCGACAGAGTCTTGGAAAACGCCTATAGGCTTCCTAGGAAGAAAGCCGTAATGGCCTATCTTAGAGAGGTTGATAATTCATTCTTGCCAAATAGAAAAGAATATCAGTTATTGGGCAGGTATATTAGAATACCCGCCTTCTATATTTCAGAATCCCAGCCAGTGCGTATATATAAGGAAAGGGGCAGCTATGTGCGTTATTTCGCTTTTGAAGATACCTATAATGCGGATAATTTTGTGATCTTCGTCCGCAAAGGAAATAGTGTTTATCTCATTGGAGAGGGACCGAAGCAGGCTGACATTTTAGTAAGGGAAGACAAGGTCTCGCCGCGCAAAACATTGCTGAGGCCATACGGCATGGATCCTTTCAGGGAATTTGACCGCAAGATACATCGTCCCAGACAAGAGAGAGTTGACGTACTTGGCGGTGCAGAAGGCATAACCATTGGGCCCATAGAAACCAGATGGTTCTGGATGGATAAGTTTGATGTGGAAAGAAGGGCGGGCTTATCGCGACGCGATTCAGAATGGGCAAGAGACATTGTAATAGTAAGAAACTCCGATACAAAAGAAGTGGTTACTACTATCACCAGAGTTGCCTATGATGAAATTACCATTGACGGAATTGCTGACGAAGAAGGCCGCCTTATTCCTATTAAATCAGATTATGTAAATATAAGCACAATCGTCTGGGATGAGCAGTTCAGGAGATTTGTATCTAAAAAACTGAGAGATAATTTTACGCCGACTCAGACCGGAGCATCCGGTTCAACTACCCGCCACGTCCAATTTGAATTTGATGAAGTTGCCGGCAAGATAGTCAGGAAAGATTATCGCAGCCCTGATGGTTCAGCAAGGCGGCCCAATGCATTATGCGTTATTCCCGTAGGAGCAATTCCCGCAGCCGGCTTTATTTTATTGGCTTGGTATCTTGCCAGAATAAACCAAAATAGGATTCTAACCTCTAGCCTAAAATCCCGCGCGCCGAATGTTTATGCATTTATAAATTTTCTCCTCAATCCAGAACGCTTGTTGTCTTTAATCCCTTCAAAATACTCACTCCGAAATTTAGATTTATTAAAAATATCCCTATTATCAATTTTGATAATTTTTATTGTATTTTACCGTGTTTATAATTTTATGCCCTCACTTATTTTCTTAGCCGCTACTACACGAGCATCCAATAAACCTAAGAGCCCGGCTGATGACCTTGCTTCTATTGAAGCTAAGGCCGAAAAATACAGAAGAGAGGTCGAAAGAACATTCGGCCAAGAAGTGCCTGAAAATTTAAAAGATCTGTTAGCGAAAATCGAAAAAGGCTTGAATCATTTACGTAGCAATGTTGCTTCCGCTGAACAGCTTTATCGGGAACTGCTTAATAGAGGGGCATTTTCAAATCGCGCCTGCAGCAAAGATGAATCTAGATTAAAAGAGAGGCTCAAGAGTTTTCATTCAATGTGTAAAACTGCTCGCGTGTTAATTAGTACGTTGAATCTTGAAATCGAAAAGGCTAAAGAAGAAAGAAATCAGAGGGTTGAACAGACAATTGTTTCTTTGGATTCTCCTGTAAATCCCGTTTCGGGTATGCAAAACGAGACTAGAAGCGCTATAGGCGGGTTGAGATCACTTTTGGCAAGAATAGTAAATCGTAGTAATCTAATTTCTTTGGTGATGCTTGGTATTTTAGTTGCGAGTGGATTAAGCGCGATTACGTTCCTTGGCATAACTAATCCTGGCGAAGATGATGTTTTGACCATCGCAAAGAATTCGCCGACCAGGGTGCTCATGGAAGCTGCTAAGGCAGTGAAGGGTTTAAGCCTTGGTATTGCTATAAGCGCTATCAGAAGCGCAACCTCAGCAAAAGATTTACAGGCGAAGATGAGGCTTTCCGATGAAGATTTCGCAGCATTTGAAGCTAAGCTAAGAGAAGCAGACCTTCAGATGCGTCAGGCGATTAGGCGCGCAAGAGAAGACAGACAGGCAAGAGCTGTATGCGCCAGCCTTGAATTTTCTCTTGCCTGCATTGCTTTTAATTCCCAAACAAAAGAAAGAAAATTAGTGGTTATTGATCAAACAGGCCACATGAGGGAAGTTTTAGAAGCAGCGGCTCAGACAGAGGAAGAAAGAAATCCGGATTTTGCCTTGGAGCGGTTGATCGGGTCGGCAAAAGGAAGATATTTAGCGACATTACTTAAAGATATATCCGGTCCTCAATGGCAAGTCGCAATAATTTCTTCAGAACCGCAAAGAGGGTTTGCTCATACAAAAGATCAGTATGCAATCACCACTGAAGAGGTAAAGTTCTATCTGATAAATAGAAATAATATACGCGAAGAAAACATAAGAGAGCCATTTAGAGCTGGAAGATTTGTTAACGTCAGCTTAGACGGACAGGGCAGGGTTGTAGTTCAGGAACTCGACAACCAAGAAATTATTTATACCACGGACCTTGCTGTGGTTAACGATAGTACTGTGAAAGTAGGCGGCGTTGAAGATGTCCGCGATGCAAAGATTGAAAGAGTAGCAAACGAACTTAAGGATTTAATTTTAGGCATGTCTGTCGAAGATAAGACAAAAACACTTATAGCGTTATCGGGATTTTATGTTGTTATTCGAGATACCATGCGCTCGATATCCCATTTGGATATTGACGAACAGACAAATCATCTTCTTAATCTTATGGTCAGAGGCGGCCTTGCGAATATGCCTGAGGCCGTAAGAATCTATGTCGGCAATAAAGTTCTAGAATTAAAGATGCCGGTTGAAGATTCCATAGATGTATTTATCAAAACAATTGTTTCTTTGAGAAAAGCAGTGGCAGAAAAAGCAGGCGATGCTCGCGACAGAGAATCTTTATCGGCTGCTTTTGAATCGGTACTTAGCTTCATTCCAGATGGAGGGCTTTATACTTTATTCTTCACGGCTCCGGAATTTGATAGAGGAATTCCGGGAATCGATCCAATCGCCGGATGTTTCTTTGGGCTACCGGTTTTGGCCGTGACTAATGAATGCGATGGCCCATCAATCGATCCGAGAATAAAATTAACCGGCAGAGCGCAGGAAACTAGAAGCAAGACAATTATTCCATTCGACGAGGTAGCCTATTACGCTTTAGCCAACGAGCTTCTCTCCGGAAGAGACTTGAATTTCTTCTTAAGAAGCGATGGTTTCTATAATAAATTTAGGGAAGAGGCGAGGTTCAGAAGGCTAGAGTCAGATATCGCGCAGATAGCCGCTTTAATCGGTTCTGTCCCGGGCATCCTGGGAGTATACGGGGTAGGTTTCCCATTCTATGGGTGGGTGGATTCAAGAGAAAGAATTAATCAAACCCTGTTAGATTTAAAAGAACGCAGAGTCAAAAAGAGTAAATTCATGCTCAAAGTCAAACCCGACATCGACTTGACGATTGTTGTAGACCCTAAACAACTTAGATTGCATCATAGAACAAACAGGCGCGAGTTAGAGCATTGCTTAACGAGAGACTCTTCTTGGCAAAAAGTGGCCAGAATACTACAAGGTCGGTATCGCATAGGAGATATAGATTTTTATGAGACGGATGAAGAGACTAGATACATTATGCTGCAGGATTATCTTGATAGGGGCCTTATTTCTTTAGATCTTTTAATGTCTATACCGCAGTTTCTATGGAACAATAGCCAATATCTCATCGAGGATGAGGATCTATCGCAATTCTCAATCTTGAGGGATTTCTGCTTGACCTGCGTAGAGCTAAAGCCTGCTTCGGTAAGGGCGGTTGCCGCATTTAGAATTAATTTATTGCTAAGGCTTATTTGCGAGGCAGGTGGAAGAATTAGCGAACAAAACCTATTAGAAGTCATATTAAGGGATCAGCCTCATGCTCCGGTCATTGCCTATTTCCCCATGACAAGAACGGTGGTATATCAGAGATGGAAAACGGCTTTGGATGTCGTTAAAGAGGCAGGATTTGTTCAGTATGACGCGGAGGAAATAGCAATAACGCCGAGAGGACTGTCACATCTAAAGCGAGTCAGGGTAAGAAGACAGAGGATTATAAAAGATCTGCGCAGAGTCTGGGATTATTATTATCATGGAACAGTCGTAGATGCGCCAAATTGCAACCACCAAGCCGGATGTTTCTTCGGAATTCCGATGTTGGCGACTACAAAGTTGGCCACATTTAGAGCATCAAGTTCTAGCGAGCCAAGAGATATTCGCGGAACAAGAGAGGCATTACTTGTTTCAATAGAAGAGTCTTCTCGTTTCTCCTGGGAACACGAAGGAGTGGGGATAGACGCGGTAGCAAGAACCGATATATATCCGCCACTTAGTATAATCAAGCCATCCAAACAATTAAAAGCCGAAAGAGCTGAATTAAAAATCCTGGATATGCCAAGAGATAAAACTTTACTTCCGCCGTCTGGCTCGTTTGGCTGGTTGACTTTAGTTATGGTTGATTCAGAAGGCCGAGCAGGCGTTTTTATCGAAGAAGTGCAGTCTAGCTTAGGGTTTAAGCATATTAGGCCGCACGCAGCCAGACAGCCTTATCGCGCCTGGGCAAAAGCAGGAGCTGAGCATGTAGTTGCAATGGCCAGCTCATTGGGCATTAATGATTTTTACGCCTCCACGCCAAGTTATATAAGAGGTTTATATCCTACCGGAGAACTCAGCCATGGAAATATCAGGGAGTTTTACAATTGGCCATTTAGGGATAACTGGCAGCAGCGAGCTGTATTATTGGACGGGAAAGAGACAATGCTTTGGCACCGACAGATTAACGCCGGATGTTTCTTCGGTCTGCCGATGGTGGCATCGGCACGCGTGAGCGCTCAATCTCAACCAGAAGAAGTATTTAATGGATTATTACCTAGCAAAGAGACAGTGCCGCCGTTTAAGATTAAGGCGGTGGAAAATATCCACTTGATCGCTAAGAGCGAAAGAATATCAAGAGTAAGCCTGACAGATATTATTTTGCCTTTGGATATTAGGCCCGAGGACGTTTACATAGATTTAGTAAGTGACAGACGCATTTTACATCAGGATGAATGGGCGCAGATCATGAGAGAATCGGTGTTTGGTAGGGCTCCCAAATTTAAGGCTACAACTGAATTCATGTCTGCCTATCGTAGGAGCCAGATGATCTATTTCATCCAGCAGCTTCACTCCTTGGGCATAGAGGCAACTGTTAATGAAGATAATAATAAAGTCACGGTTAGCGCGCAAGGATTCTTACCTAATCTAGAAGATAAGACGTTAGCAAAAGGAATTATCTTAGGCCTGGCTCTCTACATTGAAGGCGGAATATTGGTAGCTTTGGATTCAGACAATAGAGATTGCATAACCTTAACCTTCCCTGAGGGGGTATATACCAAGGATCATCTTGATTATGTCGCCAAGATTTTAGGTAAAATCTACAACCAGAGAGATAATATCCGGGCCATTGAATACGTCTTAGACGGAAAGATTGATGAAGAATCATTTAAGAAAGAAGAAGCCCCGATATCGTTTAAGGTCGCAGTATACGAACCCATCGCACTTATCGACAGAGAAACTAGATTGGCTCGTCTAGAAGCGGCCGGTCTCAATCCGTTCCTATTGATCTCCGATGATATCCTTATCGATATATTAACCGATAGCGGAACCGGTGCCCAGAGCTTAGAACAATGGTCAATGATGTTGGTCGCTGACGAAGCCTACGCCGGTAGCAGAAGCTTCGCCCGGTTAGCTGCCGCAGTAAAAGATATTACAGGATTTAAATTTGTTTTGCCTACGCATCAGGGCAGAGGAGCGGAGAATGTCTTTGACAGGGTAGTTATCAAAGAAGGCCAGGTCGTTATTGCCAATCTGTTTTTTGATACGACCGCTGCCCACATCGATGACAAAAAAGGCAAGCTCTGCGAAGTTCCGGTAGATGAGATATACGATCCGTCTATCTTGAGCGATTTCAAAGGCAACATAGACCTAGTCAAATTAGAGAAAGCAGTGGAAGAGCACAAAGGTAATATCGCTTATGTATTGATTACCATAACTAATAATACCGGCGGCGGCTTGCCTGTTTCAATGGAAAATATCAGAGGTGCCAGGGAAATTTGCAGTAAACACGGCCTTTTATTAATTATGGACGCAGCAAGATTCTTGGAGAATGCTGAATTCATCAAAGAAAATGAGCCGGGATATCAAGATGCTCCACTAAGGCATATTGTCAGGGTTATGTGCTCTTATTTTGACGGAATGCTGATGAGTTCTAAGAAAGATGCTATCGTCAATATTGGAGGCTTTATCGCCCTAAATGATGAACAGTTATACAGAAACTTGGCGCCGGTCAACGTGCTTATTGAAGGATTCCCCACTTACGGCGGACAGGCCGGTTACAGCATGGAAGCCTTAGCCAGAGGTTTATATGAGGGCTCAGACGAAGATTATCTAAGATATAGGCTTCATGACTTAAGATATCTGGCAGATAAACTATTAAGTTTAGGGATACCGATTGTAGTGCCGGTCGGAGGGCATGCCGTATTTGTTGACGCGGGAAGATTCTTACCGCATATCCCCAAAGTGCAGTTCCCCGCCCAGGCCTTGGCTAATGAATTATATCTTGAGAGCGGCATAAGGGGAGTTGAGATTGGAACACTTCTTGCAGGACGAGATCCAGCGACAGGAGAAAACAGATTAGCCGCTAATGAATACGTGCGCCTTACTATTCCCAGAAGAGTTTATACTAAGGAACATTTGGATTACATTGCCTATATGCTTTGGAGGGTTTATCAAAGAAGAGAAGAAATTAAAGGTTTGCAATTTGCTTACGAACCGCCTGTCTTGAGGCATTTTCAGGCCAAATTTTCCTGGGTTGAAACAGCAAATGTTGCTGCCGAGTTGCATCAGCGTAGCGATGATCCACACGCCGGTTGTTTCTTCGGGCTGCCGATGTTGGCAGTCACCAAGCAAGAAGGATTAAAAACACAAGTCGATAGAATCTTATCAGAGGTGGATTTAACGAGTTGGCAAAACCAGATTATCGATGAGATGAAACAGCGTGATTCCGGAACACAGATACTCGATATGTCAAAACGTAGGGGAATGAGCGCGCAAGAATTTAGGCAATTAGGGCATGCTTTAATTATCGGATACAAATTAGACAAATGGTCCACGCTTTATATCGGCAAGAGAGGTTGGGGGAGATTCAAGGGGCATAACTCTTCGCCTGTAGCACTTGAGGTCAGAGATGGCGTTGTGGTGAAGCTTTGGTTTTATAATGATCGTAGCTCATTTACCATGTTTTTGGTAAGAGATAATCTTGCCGGCAGAGTGATTGATGCTTATTGCGATTCGTTGCCCAGTGATAAATTCCAATCATACACCAATGTTAGTATCGACGTGAAGCTTACAAATGATCAAGGCAAATTAGCTTTGGGTGGAGGGAAACCCAGCATAAGAGGAAGATTCCAGAAACAGAAACCCTGGGCTTACTTCACTACTCATAAAGGCGAACGCGGCCAGGTCGTAGCTAGATTCGGGATTATTTATGAATTCAAATCCTTAGATTCAGATTTTCATCGTTACTTTACCCTTCTGTATCATAAACCTACCAAGCGTTATGTAACTTCATTCATTGACATATCGCCAAAAGATTTTAATCAATTAACCGAGCATTATGAACTTCACCAGTTCCGGGCTAATAACGTGGGAGATATCGCATTGGGCGGAAGGACGGATAAAGAAGAGCATAAATCATATTGGATAAGTACGAGATATCCCGGAGGCCTATTTGATTTAGAGATTATGAACCCGACCAGAAAAAAAGCATTTATTACGGGAGCAAAACTTGTGATAAAAGGACAGGTTATTGAATATAAAAGACTATCCTTAATTTATGATGCGGCGACCGGAGGGCTGGAAGATGTTTTTGAGCAACTTACCGAAGACCGTTTAGCAAGTCTGGATAACAAAGTTATCAGAAGATTTTATTTGGATGAAAGAGGAGATATTAACCTCGGAGGCCGAAGTTATTACGTGACCAATCTTTATTCGTGCGCGGAGGTAGAAATCTATATAGTAAAAGGTGAGCCCCAAACCGTTACCTATATAAAGGATCGGGCCGGAAACGCTATTTTAGATAAGCACGGCAATGCTTTGGCCATTGATCTTAATCAGGATGTGCAGAGGCAGCTTAAAGATAAATTATCTTGTTATGCCGTGAAGACCTCTCCCAAAGCTATTGAAATTGCCGGACAAAAAGGCCTTGGCAATAAAAATATCAGGGCTCGTTTGATACGCTCAATGTTATATGGTAGGCAGAAATACGGAAGACAGAAACCTCGTGATATACGCGCAGTAGCGCTTGCTCAGCAAGCCAGTATGCTTTTGTCAGCAGAGCATATTCCTAGCTTGACAAGAAAGGCTGCATGGTTATTGCGAGGCGAGTCTGCGGATAGCGGCCATATTGTTTCTGAAGGATTAAGCGCTCTATCAGCCGACTTGATGATGAGATATGACCCTAATATACACGGAAGCGTTGAAGAGTTCGCCAGGCGCCGAGGCAAATTCTACATGCTTAGGTCGTTGGGTGAGTTAAAGCAAGTTGTGCGCTTGCCGCATGAATTAGAGAGATTAAATAGAGACAACGGCGGTTCGTTTGTTTATATGGATAGGGCAATTGGCGAAAAAGGTAATGAGACATTAGCTAATTTTATCCCTGAGCTGCAGGTTAAACCGCAAGTTTTTGATGACGAGCCAGAAACGCCAGCTGAATCTTTACAAGACAAATTGCTGGTCCAGCTTTTATCTGAGTTATCCGATACGCAAAGAATGGTTATTACAGCTATCGCTATGGAACATCAGGCGCCGGAGATTGTCGCTGAGGGGCTCGGGATGCCTGTTGTTTCGGTTAATAAAATTTATGATTTAACCAGGCAGCAATTGCAAGAGGCAATTACTCAGCAAGGTTATACTGCGCGCAATGGCCGGTTGGTAAATAGCGCAGACGAAGAAGAATTAGAATTTATTGATTCCCAATCAGGATGTTTCTTTGGCTTGCCGATGTTGGCGATAGGATTAACAAATTTGTCTCCGGAAGATAAATATCGCGATTTACAAATTGAACTTGGCGAAGTCGATGAAATTCAAATTCCTGAGGCAAGAAATGCTATCGCTGCATATCAGTTCGGCTTGGAATCGCTAAGAAAAGGAGTTTTACGTGAGGCTGTTTCCATATTCACCGCAGCTCTTGAGGGCTACCAGACAAAGAGGAAGCCGGTACGGAATGTATCTGGCCTTGAAGAAATTTTGAAGAGGGTAGCAGACCCTGAAAAGTCAAAGAAAGTCAGAGAGTGGATGGCAAAAGTTAACAGAGCGCTGGAAATAGCGCAGGTAGAAATGGAGAAAGCAGAAGATTGGGGAATAAGCTTAATTGACCTAACCGGAAATTTAACGCTAAAAGTATGCGATGCCTTGCTTTCAATCTTTACAAAAATCGCTCAAGAACAAGATAGAAATTATCGCGTAATTTTAAATTTTGACAGGGAAGAGTCTTATCTTTTTGGAGTTCCTAACCTCGTTATAGAGAATCCAGATGTAAGCTTAGCTGTAGTTAATCAGTTTCGCCTTGCCCAGAATTCATACGCGGTTTTTCGTTTTGTTTTTGATGGCCATAGGGAAGAACAAGAGTCCTTCCTTCAATTATTTGTTATAAAAGGAAGCCTGAAATATGTCATTTCCAGCCAAAGATACCCTAAATATAAAGAGGGCGAATTTATGACTGAATTTGTTTCTCTGGAAGAACTTGGGAGATACATAGCTGGGCTTAATCTTTTTAGCCTGCTTAAAGAAGCTGCTGGTGTCGGCCCATCAGATTCCCGCGCCGGATGTTTCTTCGGATTACCGCTTATAGCGGTTACAGCTCAAGCCAGAGCAAGAACTCATTCACAGCCAATTTCTGTGCGGAAGATTTCTGAAGAACTTACGTTTTTCCAGAGTGTTTATTTCAGCCAGAATAGAGCTGATTTTATTGTCCGGAAAATTAATTTGAAGCACGGAGACAGTTTCTTAGATATGGGCACAGGGACAGGCATCTTGGCTATCTGGGCGGCTTTTGCCGGGGCAGGAAGAGTTTTGGCGGTGGATATTTTTAAGGAAGCCGTGGAAAATGCTCAAGAAAATGTCAGCTATCTTACAATGGAGGATATCGTCGAAGTCCGCAAAAGCGATGTATATTCTAATATTAGCTCTAGCGAAAAATTTGATTGGATAGTCGCATTTCCACCTTTAGAGAATCATAAAACTCGCAAGGCGAGTATGCTATACCTGTATGATCCGAATTTCAGGACCATAAGCACATTGATAAAAGAAGCGCAATTCCATTTGACCAGAAAAGGCAAGCTCGTTATTCTTTATTGTAATACTCCTGCAGACCGCACTAATATTTTAGGTTGGGCGCAAGAAGGGAATTTAAATGTGACAGAACTGCGCGGCCCACCCGATGCAGGAAGTTTGTCCGTTTTCGTATTCACCAGGAAACCCTCCGCAACCCGCTTAAGCGGCCTATCAAAACGCACTTCCGGCCTCGGATGTTTCTTCGGGCTTCCGGTTATAGCGACGACAATCGTCCAACAGTCACTCAAAGCTGAAAATATTCATACCCATCTTTCCAGGAGTCAGAGGGATTTGGTAGCTGGAATAGGCCTATACCTTGATTCTATAGCCAGTGTTTACTTCGCCAATTTAAAACAAGATAGTTATGTCTGCCAAAGATCTTCAATAGCACTTGCGAGGATCCTTGCTAAGAAATTTAATCTGCCGATTTCCGGAAATGCGTCCGATAGATTAGAAGTTGTATTCGGGATTAAATCCTGCAAAGAAGCCAACAGAGAAATGTTTTCTAAACATTTTTGGGTGGCGCTTATATTAAATAATCAAGAGGTTCTATACATTGACGCGACTCTATTTCAATTTTATCCTCAGCTTACGGGAAAGATTGTAGTTATGCCATACCAAGCGGCGTTAGAGAAATTAGTCGTCGAAGAAGCTAATCAAGAGATGGCCATTAAGTTTATCGATTCGCAAAGCCAGATGCATCGCGACCTTCTCTACCGTATCTTGGGAGGTCAACCTATTCAGGAAGAAGAGAATTCATTGTGGGGGTTGTTTCCTTACAGTGATTTAATTTACCTAATGGCTTCAGTTGGTCATAACAAAAGTGTAAGAGCCGGTAAATTTTCTCTTAAGACAGACATGGAAGAAGAAATAGAGGATTTAGTCCGGATCATATCGGATTATTCAGGCCGGCTTTCTTCGGTAGAGGATGTCGGTTTTTGTCTCGGATGTTTCTTCGGCCTGCCGATGCTAGGCGCAAGCGCAGAGGCGTTGTCTTCCAGAACTAATGCCGAACATTGCCAGAGGTCATATGCCAAATTTGCCGGTTCATTCAGGTCATTTGTACTATTTGTGCTGGGCGTAGTTATTAGTTTTAATGCCCAAAAGAAATCATTGCGTAGAGACTTGGCCCAATGTATTGCAGACGGAAAGTCAGGGCGGAGAATTCTTTCTGTGGGCGTAGGTACCGGATTGATAGAGCGCGAACTCATTAATAAATATGGAATGCAGGTTATAGGAGTAGATTTGGTCCAGTCGTTGCTTAAAAAGGCAGCTAGACGAGGAGTTGCTGCAATAATGGCTGACGGAGAAAGATTACCGTTTGCCGATGGGAGTTTTGATAGCGTGGTCTTTGCCGAAAGTATCGGCCATATGAAATTGGAAACGGCCCTGAAGGAAGCGTATCGAGTTTTGGCACCTGGTGGTGATCTTCATATCCTTACCTATTTATCCGATACACCGTTATTTAGAAGCATCGATTACAGATCTCATACCAAATCATCGCTTTATTCTGCATTACAAGAAGCAGGCTTCAGGGATTATCTTGGTATAAGGCCGGATGAAAACAATATCTGTTATTTTTACCTTCAGGCCTCAAAGCCTTATGTCGTATTAGAAAATACATTCAATCCTAAGACATTAGTAAAGGATGCGGAAGGTAAGATTGCCTCAAGCGATGCAAGAAAAATTGCCGATTTAGTCTTAAATAAACTTCGAAGCGTCCTTGGAGATAATTTATTGGTGGTTAATTTGATAGGCAGTTCCTTGAGAGAGGGTAGGGCAAAAGATGTTGACCTGGCAATAGTTGTTAAAGAAGACTGCGTTCTCCCTGAATTTGATTTTTCAGTTAATGTTCAAATAGGCGTTTATACTCTAGATGAAATTAGAGATAATTTAGAAGGCCGCGGGAGAGGTCAGGCCGAATATTTCAGAAATGCTTTTCTTGGTCTAAGGCATACATTGTTGGGACGGGATATGGCAATTCAGATACAAAACGCAATTGCTACAAATCAAAATGATTTACCTGCGTCCTTAGCCTTTCTATCAGAGGAAAAAAAGTCGTTAGAAGTGGAATCTCCTTTTGCCGCCTGTTTATTTGGCGTTCCTCTATTAGCTGTGACTAATTGGTCATCCTTTGTTAGGCCTGAGGAGCCGAAAACTCCTGAAGAGATAAGGAAAGAATTAACCTGGATTGATAGGCAACTTTCCGGTATCGCAAAAAGAGAACAGTCTTTGACCGCGTTAATCGAATCACTCCAAAAGGGCGGCAGTATTGCGGCAAGAAAAGTTTTATCAGACGCTCATGGCAATTTAAGGCGTTTCATGCAGATATTGAATCATGCTCCCCGGGAAGAATTATTAATTATGCTTGGCGATTACATGGATAGATATCCTGACGGCGTAAAAATCTATGAGGAAGTGCGCCGCCGCGTGGAAAATGAGGGGGCAATCGCGCTTCTAGGAAACCACGATTTGTATCCTATGCAGATTATTTTGGGAGAAAATAACAAAGAGGCACTTTTATACTGGATTACAAACGGCGGGCTGGCTACCTTTAGAACGCTTGGGATCCTGCCTTCAGATTTAGATGAAAAGTTAGTTAGAAATAGAACCTATGCAGCGCTCGCCGATAATGGGGCAGTCGCAAGTTATCATTTTGAGTCTTTGTTGCCTGGAGTTTTAGCAAGATTTATTGAAGTCGTACAAAGAAATAATTACATCAAGCAAAGATTACCCACAACCAATACAGTAGCCTATAGCTTATTACTTTTTATTGCCAGCGAAGGACTGGGATTGTTTGGAGATTTTGGCGAACCTTTAGATGATTTAGATTTGGACCGTACTAGAGAAGTGGCGACAGAGGCATGTTACGGAATGGATACGGATATACGTATTAGATATTTTGAAGCGGAATTCCCCGGCCTGCTGGATGAATTATTAAATAGGTTGAAATCAAACGAGAAATTAAAAGAAATAGCCAAGTGGTATCAAGAAAATCTAAAGCTGTATTATTTGGATGAATTTGGCACGCTTTATATCCATGCCGGAATCGCCTTAAATGTCTACGGCCACGTTATTATGGAGTATAAAGGAAAATTCGGCTTGGAGGCGCTTGATGAGGCAGAAAAAGATTTGCGGCAGGCCACAAGCTTGGATGATCCTGTATTTAAATTCTTGGATAGCGGCTCATCTATTCTTGAGGTTCGTGATTGGGCAAGTGATTTTATCTTGCCGATGGGCACCAAGAGCCGCGAAGAGCGCAACCAGCGCATTCTTGATGAATTAGGCGTAAACAGGATTGTCTTCGGCCATGATATTCAAAAAGAAGGCGTATTAAATGTCAGCGATATCTTTTTCGGCATTGACAGAGGCATGGCTCATGATATCGGTGGATTCTTAGTCTTTGATGCCGAAGGTATCCGGTTCTATGATTTTCTTGATAAGCGTATTGATATAGCTGCCCAGAGGGTTCTCAAATCCGCGGCGGATTTATTGGCTTTGGCTAAAAAAGAATTAACTTCTTTAAGTGTGCGCAGAGAAGATTCAAGGAGTAGAGCCGAGTTATTAAAAGATAGGTTGCGTGATTTGGAAGACGATTCCAGAGGCCCGCGCGCCGGATGTTTATTTGGTCTACCGGCTTTGGCTGCTACGGTTTCTCGTGCAACAGATAATCCTTTTACATATCAAGGCCTAAACAGATCTATCGCCGCAAGGATAACAGCAAAGATGCTTGCATCAACGGGAATAAGAAGAAATATCCGCGTAGGCTTTGTTGAAAGATTATGTAGTATCGGCTATAGCTATCCCACGGAAGCTTTGACCTTATATTTAGACGCCGTGATGAATTATATCAGCGTTGGAGAGTTTGCTTTCCTGTCCGGACATGAAGTCGGGCACCATGTGCTTTCGTATCATTTAGCAAAATCCACAAAAAACACAGAGTTAGTCAGGTTGCACCGTTTATTAAATACCTATAGAGAGCCAGAAATTATTGCTTTGTTTATGAGAAGATATGGCTATAGCAGAGAAGAGGCATTGAAACGCTTGATTGATATTGAGAGCCGATATCGGCACGATGTAGAGCTGGCCGCGGATAGCATAGGTTATCATTTGATGCTAGACGAGGGAGTGCCTGTTGATTTTGCATTTTCTTTATTGAGAAGAAGCTATTGGATTATGGATAGTTTATGGCAGCTGGGATGTATCGTTCCTTCAAGAGAAAAGAATATTGGTAATGGTAATGGGCAACCAACCATAGCGGAGAGGATAGAGAGGTTGCAGGCCCTGTCCGTGGAAAACGGAAATTTACCGCAAGTAAATAAAGGCATAATTTTGCCAGGAAATTCATCCTTGTCTTCCCACGCGGGGTGTTTCTTTGGTATTCCGATACTGGCAGCTACAAACTTCCGGAAATTATCTGCCGGCATATTATCATTAGACTCAACTCCTTATACTGAAATTGTCCGAGATATTTATATTAGCGAAGATCCTCGCTTCGTGCAGTCAATTGAAATGTTCGGCGTAAATTTTGCTTACTTATGTGCCAGTCTTTTTGGTTGGTATAATACTTTCGGTAATAGAATAGAGCTAATGTCGGAATGGTTTGAGCGTGAACATGCCGAGCTATTTTTCTATATGGGTTTTTCTGGTTTTAGGCGTATGTTTGAATTTGCCGATAGTGCTGGCACAAACAAACAAGCCAGAACTTTTTTGTTAGCTCTTGGCGAAGTCGAAGCGCTTGAATCAATGGCTTTCCATCTTGCGCAGGGTCAAAACGGGTATTTCGAGACCGTCACTGGAAACACCAATCCAAATCCTGAAGCGAATAGAAAGCCTTTTTACGATTTGGCTTCCGGAACCAATGCCTCAGGGTTCTTCTTAAATCTTTCGCCGCAAAGAAAATATTATTTTGTGGATAGGAGTCCTTTTGTAGTGTCATATTTGAGTCGTGCAAGAGAAGTTTTGGGAGTTGATGGAATAACCATGATCCTGGAAAAGGATATATTGCAATTAAGATTAAGGCCATTCAGCGTAGGAACTTTTAGGCTCATGAATGTAGGCGGCTATGTGGATCCGGAACAAATACCGGAAGGTTGGTATAGACATCTGGCGAAAGCTTTAGCTGTCGGCGGGGAAATTATTATTGAGCATCCTGATTATATACCTGGTATGGATGATAATAACCTTCAGATTGCGGGAGGATTCAAAAGGGCATTAGGCGTGCAAGGCGATTTCTCGGCAGTAGAAGTTCACACAGGAATTATCTTAAGGAAAGTAGAAAATCCGCCTAGACGCGCTGGAAAAACAAACCCTCGCGCGGGATGTTTCTTTGGTATGCCGATGTTAGCGATGGCGAATGGAGGCGTTAGGTCTCGAGCTAAGACTGAAAGAGAAATTGGGGACTTTTTAGATGAGGCCTTAAGGGAAGAATTAGACAAAAGAGTGAGGATAGATAGGGAATTCTCAGTTCCTACTTTTGTCAGTACAAGCTATGAAATATTAGATATGATGCGGCTTACCGGCGAAGAACGCCTGTTTGTTATCGGTTCGGGCTATGGAAGTTTTGCCTTTGCCGCCAGCACGCGCGTAAAAGAGGTAGTTGGCCGCGAAATAGTCCAAGAGTATCACCAAAGAGCGTTAGAATTTCAAGAAGGCCTAGCAAGGCGCGGGCTTATTGATCCCAGGAGGCTCGACCTACAGCAAGGCAATTTTATGGATGAAGATTTTTCACAGTATGATGTTCTTTATTGGTTCAAGGGCCAGCTTCAAGACGTAGCAGAGGAGGAATTGGTTGAAAAACTTATCCAGGAAATGAAGCCAGGGGCAAGATTAATCGTGTTAGCAATTTATGATCCGATTTTCCATCATGGCGACTGGAGCGGGTTTGGTATTTATGAGCTTTTTGATGATGACGGGGCAGTTATATATGAGAAGAAAAAAGAAACACGTAGAAAAACAGTAACAACTCGTAATATCCTTAGCACCCGCGAGGTTTATGGTTCAGCCATTTTTGTTCTGGAAGCTCTGCTTAAAAATAATGTCAAAGGTAATAATCCAAGTTTTGTTCATAGGGCGAGGGAACTGATATTGAATTATCTTCTGCAGGAAGCAGGCCAGACAGTTGATGAACAGGAACTTCCTCAAGAAGGATATTCGCGTATTATCAGCGACCAGATGCTTCAGGCTCAAGCGGCGTTGGTTGCTGCGCGCCTGCCGTTTATCTTTATGGATGGAGTTACCTTTAGAAGAACGCGTTCTCTCTTGGAAGAGGAAGGTGGCGATATAACGGGTCCTGCGCATAATATCTTGACGCATGATCATCAATCAGAAGGCAGCCAAGGGAAGGGCGAGATCATATTGACCGATTTGACTCGTAGAGAGATTAGCGGACTACGAAGAGAACTTTCTAAACGGGTGTGCCATTTTGTTTGCGACGCTTTATTAAATGCATTCTTACAACAGGCGATAATTCACGAGCTTGGAGAAATCTTGTATAAACTCCTGCCGGGAAACCTAAAGGATCAGTTTGCTATGTTAGTAACGGAGGAAGAATTTATTGTTGGTCAATTCCGCAGAAAAGAATTAACAAGTGAGAAGCCTTGCGGATTCTTCCCTTCCAATCCTATGGGAGAAGTGTTCGCAGATTATTTCTCGTTATTTATAGATCCTGATAGTTGGCTGCTTGAATACCAAGAATTAACCGAAGATCAGCGCGCTTATTTTGGGACGGTTATTGATTATTTCAGAGACAGGCACGAAAGATACGGAAACGCATTTTTCCATCCTTTCGTTGGCTTAGAAAGAGAATCGGGCAAGACGCAAGCACCAGGCTCGGCTAAGCCAAGTCCTCAAGCCGGCATGTTCTTCCTGCCGATTTTGGCAACGACAAGCGCCGGGTCAAACAACGGGTCAGTCATCCGTGATTTCTACGAAAGAGACGGTTATGTTGTTTTGGATACATTGATTAAAGATAGGCGTACAGTTGTGAAAATTAATGAAAGATTATTTAAGGCGGTTTATTTAGGCCAGCGCGTCTCAGATATTGTTAGCGCTTTTACTCCAGAAGTAAATCTTTTAGTTCTGCAAGATAAGGCAACCGGTCATTGGGAGAGGGCGGAAGGTCCTCGAGACGTCTCTTATTTGAGTTTCTATATTGATAGAACACGGAAGTTAAAAGAAGAAGACAGATGGTGGCAGGCCGCGGGCCAAAGAAAATTATCCATTGACCAATTAAGACGCATGCATCCAACAGCTCTGTTTAAGTTTATGGGGATGCTTCATTATATGAAGGAAGAGGGCATGAGTTTTGAGCAGCTTATGCAACGACATCCCATCGGCGTCTTGGAAATGGCGGATGGGACATATTTTGTATTAGATGGCATGCACCGTTTAGATTTGGCATGCCTCTTGGGATATAAAGAGATTAATGCGCAGATTTATAAGGTTAAGGAGAATAATCCGCTAGGTTATTTGACAATGGGCTGGACGTTGGGGTATGCCGTTGATGTAGAGAGGCAGCTAGGTCTTAGTGGTTTCTTAAGGAGATTCATAGGAGAGCAGCTTTATAGCTTAATCCAGATTATTTCGGCATTCCCGAACTTTACGGAACTGACTGCAGAAGACAATACTCTTACAATGCGGTTTGATTTTGCTCAGTTGCCGTATAAGACCGAATTATCAGTAGGCGCAGATATTGAATTTGCTTACCTAGTGTCCTTTGTAGCGTTAATAACTTCAAGCGATATTCTAGACAGGGTAATAACAGAAGGCGTTAAGGTCGGTATCTTTAATTTGCCAAGATCAAATAAAGCTATCAGCGCGGGATGTTTCTTCGGCGTACCGATATTGGCTTCGGCATTGATTGATTCCAAGCCGCGCTGGAAGCCAATTGCAGAATTAGACGGAAAGATCCTTCTGGATACAGATACCGGCAGAATAAAATTTGCCAGCGATAATCCCAAAAAAGATCCTATTGTCGATATAGATTTTGAGCTTTGGTCGGTGAGACACGGCGTTACCGCAGGAAATATGATTGAAGGGTTGTATCAAGGAGCGGTGGATTTGGCAATAAACCGGCTCACTGATGAAGGCAGATATCTGCAGGCGCCGAAGGCAGCGGAAGTTCTATGGTCGCATATCGGAAATAAAATTTTAGCCGGTAAGAAGGTATTAATTATTACCAGTACTCTTAGCCGTTCGCAAGATACTGCCAGGCCATTTGTCAGGTTAGTCAGTGAGAAAAGCGGCGTTGAACTTGTTGTCATAGAAGAGCCATTGGCTGATGAGATTTTATTCGGAGTTTGGGAAAACATGACTCCCGAGCAAATTCGGCAATATTATGGCGAAGAAGAATATGCTAGGATTATAGGATATGAACAGCGCGATGCTAGCGTACGTCCTGATAATGGCGAAAGTTTCCTGGATTTACTAATACGTAGAAAACAATTATTAGAAAAAATTAAAGAGTTAAATCCTGATATCGCGGTGATATTCAATCACGGCAGCGCAAGTGGAGCTGATAGAGTGCTTCTTGGAGATAAAAGAATGATTGATGAAACCGGCCATATTACCTGGGGAAGCCATAGAATGCCTCAAAATGCGCATCCTGAGTTGTGGATTATTCCACAAGAGGAACAAGATAGAGACGAATTAATCACTGAAGCGCAAAAACAGTGGCGTCGACCTTGCGATGCCGATCTAATTCATGAGGTATCTATTAACGATATCCGAGAACGTTTCGGCATCTATGAATACGAAAAGCTTATCCGGTCATTGGCTGAACGATTCCCCGAATACCTTATTTCCATGGCTGAGAAACTGGCTTATTTCTTAAAACTCTTCGGATATACCCGATTATTTATAACAAAATATCACGGAGATCATATGCCTGTCTTAGCTTCTTTAAGGTATGGATCAAATAGGCTTCTTTTGGCGATGGTTGAGGTTGCCTTTAGGCATCACGCTGCCAGAACTAAATATTCTTCTTACAGTAGATTTTTAAGATACGAAGACCAGGTAGACGAATTTATTTCTAATATAAAAGAGATTATAGAAGAAAAAAGAAGTGGTTCTGACCGCAAGGTAACAATTTTAATTCCCGGATGTGCATTAGCCCAGGATATCTTGACCTGGATTTGGGTTCTAGAACACAGAGTTAAGCCGGATATAACTGATTTTGATAGTTTTGATTTTGAATTTGTATGTATGGAAAGAGGCCAAGAGCTTTGCACCGAAGTAGGAAGACAGTTAAATGAAGGCTTTGATATTTTGGCTGCCTTAGAAGAGGATTCCGTATCTTACTCAAAGGCCAAAGAGATATTCCAGATGTTGGCAGAGGTCAATACAAACTTAGAACACTATAGAGCTAAAACAAGATTTGTTTTAGGAGAAATACCAAACCTTGAATTCTCCCGGTTATTAGGGCTTGCCGATTTGGTTATCTTAAATTGGACCTGGATAAATTGGAGGGTTCTTGGAATAAACTTTAGCGGCAAAAGAATCATGGGTACTGATGTTAGTTTGTATAAATTAAGAAGTGGTAATCCCCGCGCCGGATGCTTATTCGGCCTGCCGGTTTTAGCTTTATCTTCTAATAGTTCTCTATCTGGTAACACCAACCGCGCGCCGCCGATTATCTCTAATTTACGCAGGGCAGTAGCCATAATATTCCTCGTAGTTATTTCCGCAATTTTAGTTTTTTCATCCAGGACACCGACACCAAATCCCGATTCATTTAACAGAGTTGATTTCGCCAGAATCGTTCCCGATTCTTCAGCTATTGAAAGAAACGCTTTGATTAGAGATTTAGCATCTCGTCTCCAAGCCATCAAGGCTAAAGAGGAGGCGCTTAGGGCCGATTCTTTGAATGTTCAGAAAGAGCAAGGCTTTACGATTCGCGAAAAACAGATAATCTCGCCTTTGACAAAATTAATCGCCAATATAGCAGAGAAAGAGGGGCTTAGGGTTATATTCATTCCTGATTCTGTATTTAGTAATGTTGTCGGCCGTTATGGCGCCTCAATGGACAGCGTTGTCGCCTCCAATAAATTCTTTGAAGCGCTTAACTGGAAATCTATTCAATATCTGCGCAAGCACTATCCGTTAGTTCCTTCTAACAGGATATTGCGCACGCACATTCATTTAGATGCATATTGGCCTAATCCTCGCGGACAAGTTTATCCTCAAGCCTATTACCGCAGGGGACCGGTTAAAATCGTCGTTCCCGATAGCACAAGCTTGGCTACAGAAATTCGATTTAAGAAATCAGAGTCATTGACTAGAGACGTTTCCAATTGGCTGGACGCAAGATTTTATAATACTGCGCTTGTTGAAGTAATGGTGCAGGATAGCCTTATCTATAATTTCGATAGCGTAGATTTAATTGATTATTATATTCCGCAAAGAGTCGTTCCGTTATTGAAACACCTTCTGCAGTTAAGAGACAAAGATGTTATTGCTCTTATTAGCGCTCACGGCGGAGACACTAGGTTAGTTTATGCCAATAGCCATGGCGATGTGTTTCTGGGAGCTAAGACAATCGCTACGGAAGGCAAGATGCCTAAGCTAAAGGAAGATTGTCCATGGAAATTAGAAATTGATTACTCAGTTTTAGAAGCCAAGCCAGATGTGACCAGAGTAGTAATCCCGGATACTGCTATTCATTCTCCAGCCAGAAATTCCGCCAAACACCTAGGCGCGTTGTTGAGCCTATTATTTTTATTCCCGATGCTGGCAATGAGCAAAGTCGGGCCAAAAGGATCATCTCAAGAATCCAAAGTCATTAGAGGCATAGCAGTTTGTCCGGGCGTAGTAAGAGGCCGGGCAAGAATGATAACGAATAAAGAACAGCTTTCGGGATTAAGGGAAACTTGTATTATGGTTACGCAATATAGCGATCCCAACGCCACCGACATAGTCTTAAGCGGTAAAGAAAAAGGATTGATAATCGGTGTAGTCGGCGGTTTTGGCGGATCAACTTCTCATATGGCAACTGTTTTACGGGGCCAGACCGCGCTTATTCCTTGCGTAGCAGGCATAAATGAAAGATACAGAGAGATTATTGATCAAGAGATAGAGATTGACGGGGCAAAGGGTACGATAACCGTGTTGTCACAAGAATCCGGACTATATTCGGTAGTAAGAGAAATCACAGTGGGGCGTCGTTACGGTATCCATCTTAAACCGGCAGGAGAAATTAGTGAAGCGGCTGTAAATGCCAAGAGGATATTAGGGATAGAAGTTTATATTAGCGTGCCGTCTCATCCGCTGTTCCATGTTACAGGAGACCAGACATTGGCAATAGCGAGTTTATTCTTAGAACGCGGCGATAAAGTTATTTTGCGCGCTAACGGAAAATGTAATGAGGTTACTTTGAATGAAGTGCTCGATATTATAGAGGGGATTTTTAAAGGCCCAACAGATGATGCTTCTTCCGTAGGCGGCAAAGACCATCGCGCCGGATGTCTCTTTGGCGTGCCGATGTTGGGAGTCACAATGGAAGGTAATGATAGACAACGGTCCCGAGATATAACAAGAACTCATAGGTCTCTTATGGAAGCGATGGAAAGAAGAGATCCTTTGAATCCAATTTATTATTTAATTACTGAAAGCGATAAGTATCTTTACAGGAAAGGTCAGGCATTGTCCCTTTCCCCGTTTGAGAGAGAGGTATATTTTGTTTTCTTGGTTGCATTAAGCTATAGATCCCCTCCTATATTATTTAACCATCAAGAATTCCAGGACAATGTACGAGCCATCCTAAAAGAAGATCCCGCCAACGCCCCGTTAGTTCAATTACTTAATAAGCTAGAAAAAGAAGACTTAACAGATTCTCAGGTTTTGGATATGGCAATCCAATTTGTTTCAGAGAATTCATCCGAGGTTCAAGATTATAACGTACGAAAAGGATTGTTAACCATCAAATCGAAGGCAGTATTCACAAATAGATTAGATTTATTGGAACAGGCCAAAAAATTTAGAGAATTACTATCTAGTTTTATAAGAGAAAAAGATGATGCCGCTACATTAAGATTATTTGATCAAATTTATTCTATCGTTTGTAACGGCGGAGAATATCAGGAAACAGATATTTATACTGCAGTAGCAGCTGCTGTCTTAATGGATAATATAACAGATTTCTTTGAGTCATTAGTTTTAGTAACGAGGGGCAAAGATAAGTCAACGCAAGATAAGTATTACGCCTCATTTTACAGGCTTACAAGACAAATGCTGGATGATGAATATGAAATGTGCGCCACCTACAACGGTATCACCACAAGGACAAATAGGTTCTGGTCAGTGCTTTTAACAGTTTCCAGGCTCCAGTCGATCAGAGGTTTTATCAACAGCGATACAGTATTATTGTCTAGTAAAGAAGAAGCCGATAGAGCCATAGAAGATACTACGAGGAATCACGATGTTATCAGGATAAAACAGATAGTTTGGTCTCTTATCAATGAAGAAATAAATTTATTGAATTTTGGTATTGAGCCAGAAACGATTGCGGAAAATGAAAATGAAGTATGGGGCAACAAATCAGATGGGCAACTCAATCAGCCCATGGCGATATTACAGCCGGATAAAGGTTACTTACAGCATCGTTTCTGGTACAGAGTTTATAGTTTGATGCAGACAATGAAATACGCCGGTGGCCTACCGGTAATTAATGCCAGAATGCCCATTTCTGGGGCGAAAGGGAATGTTGGTATCGTAAGTTTTTACGAGAAATGGTCAGATGATTTCATTACGCAATTAAAATACATAGCAAAAGAAGGAAGAGCTAATTTGATTTTGGCTTCCCCATTTGTGAAAAATATAGTTTTAAAAGAAGAAGACGGCGTAGTTACGGCGTACTTACTTTGCGGTCTTACCTATGATAGTCAAGGCAAATTGACCTTGGCCAGATTTTCTCAACCAATTGAAATACACTATGTATATTTGGCGTTAAGAAGTCCCAGCGCAGAGAATATAAGAAATTTAGGAATACCCATATTAGTCGATTATCCCTTAGGTTTGATTTGCACTCAAAAAACAGTTATGGCGGAATTGCTTTCTCGCTACCAAAAAGAGACAGGCGTTAAAATTCCTCTAAATGTCGCTTTTAAAGAAGGTTCCCTAGAAGAGATGGGTTTAGATTCTTTTGGGAAGATTTTAGAAGCTTCGCTTCCCTTCGGATTGTGTAAAGAGGTGGTAGTTAAACCGGATTCGGGAAGCGGCGGCAGAGGTATAAAATTCTTTGATAGGCAGGAGCTCGAAAGTATATTTGAATATGCAAAACAACTAAATCAGACAAAAGGAGTGATAGTTGAGGAGAGAATAAGAATGGTCCAAGTTGTTATCGATGGCGAATCATTCGATTCTACCATGCGCTTCCATATAATCAGGGATGCCCAGGGAAATACCGTTGTCTACAGGGGCTTTTGTCAAATAGGTAAGGGTATTGTGAATGTCACTAAGAGGCCAGGCGAGGAGCAGACCTCTAGAGAAATCGGCATGAAAGAACTCTTTAGGCACATGTCAAGTTTGCATCTTGGCGAAGATGATATAGAGGCCTTGATAGCCAGGGCTGAGTTTGTCGCATTAAAAATTCAGAGAATTGTAGAACATTCATATATTGACGGAGACGGGAGGGTGCTTGTTGATTTGGACAAAGAGCCTTCTCAGGAACTCGACCATATGGTTGTAGATTTCTATTTTGATGGAGAAGATTTTATTCTGAACGAAGTAAACGTAGGAAACATTGGAGGATTGATTAACTACGATAAAATCTATCCGGACCGTAAAGGAATGATAACTGAGGCATTATGCAAGCGCTTGATCAAAAAGGCTTCCGATTATCATAGGCGAGTTGCAAAACTAAGGAGATGGAATAGGGCTGGTTCTCACACCGTAGGGACCGAAGTTGAAATAGTCTTAACTAAAATTGGTAGAGATGGCCACAGAAGACAAATGAATCATGGCGAATCAGAAAAAGTACTGGCAGGTGTTCCCCTGGGAGATGAAGATGATCAAGCCATACATCTTGATGGCTCGGGAGGCATAGAGACAAAAACACGGGCTATCGAAATGTATAATGTCGTGGCTGAAAGTAGAGAATTCGCAAAGAAGTGTTGCGCTTTGCTTAGATATTTAAGAAGGGTAGTTAAGTCTGCTAATGATACCGGAGAAAACGGCATAATCATCATAAGCACTACCGGTCAATACAGCTCTGGTATTCATTTAAATATGCGCCAGCCTTCTTACGGATACGATGCCGAGCCCAACGATTCGGCTAGAGAAGATTATCGTAAGGCAAGGACTGTTTTGCCGATTCTGTCCGGTTTATCGACCAATCCCTCGGAAGGGTTATGGCATCCGCTGTCAAGAACGCTCAAGAGCAGAAGAAGTTTTGAATTTTTCAATATAAGAAGATATGCCGATGTTGTTTATAATACCAGAAACGGAGAACAGGGAACGCCTCCTCGTATAGAAATAAGGCCTCCGGATACTCCGCTGCATCCGGCTTACGTAGGTCTTTACTATACTATTATATATCTTGCTTTGGCTGGAAAAGCACCTCAAGAATTAAGCTTTGAAGAGTTTCATAGAGCATTCTGCAATGGCGCAATGAATAATTTAAGGGGCGCTGTATTATATGATGGAGAAAAAATAAGCTTAAAAGATGCGTTAAATCGTCTTTATGAAGCCAACCGAGAAGTTATTGGGGAGCTAGAACTAGATGATGCGCATCAGGAATTATTGGATGCTGCACGCCTGAACGGTTTCATATATAAAGATTTTATTGACGCCATCGGTAGGATTCTTGATGAAGAAACCTTCCTTTTCGTGGCTGGAGATATCTTTGAGCAGGCCTGCTGTCATCCAGAGCGGCTGTTAAGCGACATTATTAAAGAATCCGTTGATCGCTTAAGCTTGAAAGACGCGATATCAATTTCCCCAACACAATTACGCGCAATGTCTGCCCTTACAGATTTCTTGACCTATAGGCCTCAAGCTATAGCGACGTCAGATAAGGAGGTATTGTCGCCAGCAATCGAGACAATAACACAAGAAAGAAAACTTACCTTCTTTATAGAACCCGAAGATGGCCCGATATGCTCGGCAACTTTAACCAGGATAAATGGTAAGGCTATAATTGAATTTTCAGGAGAAGGTATTGAAAAGTTTATATTTGATAGGCTTATCAACAAGGTGATATTTCATGCAAGGTCATGGGGATTACGTTCCTTAGAGATATATCTAAAGCCGGACCAGAAAGAAGACAGAGAATTTTTGCTTGATCATCATTTTATGTTTAAAAGGATGTTAATCGGAAAAGACGGCAATGCCATTATAGTAATGTATAAACAGTTGGATTATTCTGAACCTCAGTTTTTAAAGATCAGCGATTTGCCGTCATCAATAAAGGTTGTAGAGGATATTCGGCAGGGATTAGGCTCAGAAATCGAAGAGATACCTAACAAGCCGCTGCTTTTAATACTTGTCCCGGAAAGAGCTCATCCGGGAATTTCCATGCGCGAAGCTTCGACATATGTTGGATTCGTCGAAGAGAGAAACATAGAATTAGGCAGTCCTTTTGATATTGCGGTATTAGACTTAGAAGAGATATCTCATCCAGAGAAATTAGAAGGAATAGTGAAATGGGTTAGGTTTTCCAACGGCATAGTTTTCAACCGCATACCTTTATCTAAGTTGCCTGCGGATATTTCTGCTCTACTTGATCGTCACGGAATAAACTCTAAAAGATTTGAAAGCGCAACCGGTAAAATGCCAGACCTTCTGGAAAGTATTAGTAGCGATCCGGAATTAGCAGAATTTATTTCAGAGGCGAGATATCATTTAAGCAAGGAATCTTTAGGTCCAGTGATAACAGAAGCCTTGCAGTCAAGCGAAATAGTCTTAGTAATTAATGAAAACAGTGTTTTATCGGAGCCACTAGAGATATCAAGGGATATGGGTGAAGAACAAATATCTACTATCATTTCCCAGTTAGATAGCAGGTATACCTATATGGTTAAATTAAGAATCGAGCCTTTAAGAACAGTCAGGGGCAGGCCTTTCATTATCGATGCGATTGTCCAGAAGGACCATTTAGGAAGATTTCAGGTGGTTCAAAGGTTAGTAAGGATTCCCAAGAGAATTTTTGAAGGTAGGGTTCATGTGGGTGTCACTCCGGGTTATACGGGAATGCAAACCATTGTTGAGGAATTATGGAACGACGGTATTATTGATGAAGAAATTGTGAGAGACATAGATTCGTTATTGCTAAAATTAGGCGGGCACTTAGAGGAGCATTTTGGTCCCGTAGGCAATTTTGGCTGTAAACTTTTAATCGCAAAAGATGGGAAAATTTATATAACTTTTATTTCTGATATGCCTTTTCAGGCGCCGGTTGGCATTACGCCTATAATTCAGGAAAGAATTGAACAAACCATGCGTATTGCTGATCAGGCATTATGGAGATATATAATTTTGCAAAACCGTTCTGTATCTGGAGGAGATTCCGAAGACAGCTTCTCGGAGAGAGTAAAATCTGATCCTCGCGCAGGATGTTTCTTCGGCCTGCCGATGTTGGCAGTTACATCTGGAGCGCTCCAGTCTGCACAGTCTAAAGATGCAGATCAACCTTCGTTCGTTGAGGCTCGTGCTCAGGGACTGGCGGTTAGCATTACAGATGAAGAGACAGATGAGAAGAATCCCGACTTCAGAAATTGGTATGGGCTGCATCGCTGGAGCATACAAAGCGTGTTTAAACATAATGGGTTTGTTCTTGCTACTCATCGAGATCAGAGATTCAGTCCTTTAGGTGTATATTTATGGCAACAGGGCAATTCCAAAGAGGAAATTTGGGGAGCCCGTAGGCTTTTACTTAGAAAATTTGCTTCCAAAGATCATCGTCCAAGAAAGAAATTACTGGAATTAGGCTCAGGGGATACCAGGGTTGCTTGGGAAATCGCCTGTTTGAATTCCGATCGCGCTTTGGATGTGATTGCTACCGATCCTTGGGATATGCAGATTCAAGGATACACGCAATACGCCCAGGCATTCGGAGAGAGAAGTTTGGTTGCGCAACAATCAGTTTTGGATAATTTGACGGCAGCCAGGGCCAAAGCAGACATTCTTATTTATCTTCCCGATGATTCTCTCGACTATATTTTATTGGTTAACCCGTGCGTCCAAACAGTAAGAGATTTAGTAGTTTTAGCCAGAGATTTCGGATTATATAAGAAATTGAGGAGTAACGGCAGGATTATCATAAAGGCGGATAGTAGTTTAATAGAGAAATATTCTCGTTTGTTCGGAGGGGTTTTTAGCTTTGTCCGGCTGCAAGGCTACAATATGTTCGGAGTAGATTTACATGAGGCTTCCGATTGGAAAGATGATATATTCAGGGGCGTTGTGCATGTGGCTAGAAAAGTCATGCCTGATCATCAAAAACAGGCGGGTTGTTTCTTCGGCGTGCCGATGCTAGCCGCCTCATTAAAAAGCCCAGAGATGGAAATGGTTGGCAAATCACCGGTCTTTAGAGCAGCTGTAGCCGAGATAGATAAAATAGTAGGTTCTAATTTAGCTGTGTTGATTGAAGGAGAGACCGGGACAGGCAAAGAAGTTTTGGCTAGATACATTCATTCCCGAAGCCCGAGAGCCAAAGGTCCTTTTGTGGCTGTTGATGTTTCTATGTTGGGAGAGCATCTTATTTTGTCTGAGTTATTCGGATACGTTAGAGGTGCTTTTACCGGAGCGGATAAAGATAAAAAAGGGCTTATAGAACAGGCAGACGGAGGGACGCTTTTCTTGGATGAGATTCAAAACTTGCCTCCTACAGCGCAGGCAAGCCTATTGGGAGTTTTGGATAGAAAAGAGTTTATTCCCGTTGGTTCGACGCAAACACGCTATTCAGATTTTCGTTTGATAACAGCTAATAACAGAGGAAGCCTGAAGGATTTAGCCGCTTCAGGCGAGTTTTCCGATGGTCTTTTCTATCGCATAAATGAAACCAATGTCAAGCTTCCTCCTTTAAGGGAGAGAAAAGAGGATATACCTTTACTAGTTGCATATTTCCAGGGGCTTTTGGCTTTGGAAAATCATGTAGCGGTTGCCCCATTAAGCGCAAGAGCGATGAGGATACTTATGGCTTACCATTGGCCGGGGAATATTCGTGAATTGTTTAATGTGGTACAAAGGATAGCTGTGCTTGGGGAAAGATTGGGGCTCCCAAGGAAAACAAATAAGATTACAGGTAAATTTGATTCGGAGCCGATTAATATATCTGTTGTTGATGCTGGAGACCAAGAGAGAATAATCGGTTCGTCTGCAGCTCTAAAACACACCATTAGTATAGCCGAAATGGTTGCTGCTACCAATACGCCAGTTTTGATTGGCGGCGATACAGGGACAGGCAAGAGTTTGCTGGCGCGACATATCCACAACATTAGTCCGCGCAAAAACGGACCTTTTATCCTTCTGAATTTAGATTCAATTCCCGTTACTTTGTTTGAGTCAGAGGTTTTTGGCCATATGAGAGGTTCATACACCGGAGCTAATGAAGACAAACAAGGTTTAATAGAGGTGGCAGATGGAGGCACTTTGGTTGTAGAAGGAATCGCGGATATCGATTTTACTCAGCAGGCAAAACTTTTGAGGGTTTTTCAGGATAAGAGATTCAGGCGGGTAGGCGAGGCCAAAGAAAGACTTTCCGATTTTAGGCTGATTACTTTGGTTGGCGGGCAGAGTCTAGAGGAGTTAGTCAAGCAGGGAAAGTTTAGAGAAGATATGTATTATCGTATCGGGGTGGTAGGTATTGAATTGCCGCCGCTTAAAGAAAGAAGAGAAGATTTACCATTACTCATTGATTATTTCTTAAGAAAGTTCTCCGAAGAATTTGGGGTCCCGGGATTTAATCTGGATGAAGAAATGAGGAGTTTGTTGTTAGATTATGATTGGCCGGGAAACATCCGAGAGCTTTTAAAAGTTATACGGCGCCTGGTCGCGCTTGATGAAATAGGCAGAGAGCTGGTTATTAGGGAATTGCCTGCAAGGTTATCCGGAATATCTGCAAGGAAGAACGGCCGCGCTGGCTGTTTCTTCGGCCTGCCGATTTTGGCTTTAACTTCCGGAGAATCTTCCGGAGTTGACCTTGAGGCAATCCGTCTTGAGGCCAAAAAGCTTATTGGCGAAATGGAGCCATACATAGCGGCGATGAGGCAGGCCATAAGTAAACTAGAAAAGGAATTTAAGTTAGAGGATGCCGCACTTATTATTAGCTCTATTGATGCATTGGTAGGACTAATAAGAAAACAAAGTCGACCTCTCAGGGCATCTTTGTCTGCAGGAGTGTCTTTAATAGATACGGCTATAATGCAACAATTAACGGCGCTTTCTAATTTTGCTGAGCTTTTGCAGGATTATCCAGATCGCGTTTCTAGGTATGCTGAGGTTATCAGGAGTGAATTTGCGAAAATCGAAGTTGTTATCAAGCGACTTGCCTTGACAGAAGGATTTACATTAGCAGAGGATCGCACAGACGGCACATATATAGTATTACCTAAGCTAAAACAAGATGTTATTGGCGATGGAGAAAATCAATCTGGCCAGGAAGACGGTTCGTCTGCGGGTCGCGCCGGATGTTTCTTCGGGTTGCCGATTTCAAAGATTAAAAATACCTTAAATGAACTGCACCAAAAAGGATTTATAAGCAATCATTATTGGACTAATAAATGGGAGATAAAAAAGGAGATAAGACTTTATACAACAGCAGCGACAGCTTTTATTATTGTTGCAGCGATGCTGTTCCCGTCTTTAGGTCTTACATTTAATATTTTAACCGCGGTAAAATTATTAGCAGTTATTTATAGCATTGAGGTTATTCATGTCTTAAGCCATATAATTATCGCAGCTATCTTTAATCAGTATAATAAACGAAAAAATAATGCCTCTATTTCCGATAAGCAACGCATAGCTATCTGGTATGCTCCGCTTGTAGTACACGGCCTTGCTGTTTTAAGTTTCTTGCTTGTGTTTTTATTAAACAATATTTCTTTAGAAACGGCTTTCTTCTGGGGAATTTTCTCGCTTGTTAATTGGGGTGAGTTAAAGGGTTCTTATTTCTATACAGACGGGGCCGCTGTCAGAAAACTATTGAAGCAGAGGGCGAGAGAAAGAGCAGGATTGTCTAATGGAATAAAAGGGTCCATGAAAACTCATATCGTTCCTCGCGCCGGATGTTTATTTGGATTGCCGCTTTTGGCAACGACCACAAATTCGGATGCTATGGGAAAAGAACAAGATGAGATACCGCAAGGAATTATGGGGCCGCCGTTTACTATGGATATACTTATGAATATGGGCGATTTATTTCTCTTCTTGGGAGAACAGACAGCCCGTTTGCGAGGCAGGGAAATCTTTGGAAGCATACATAACCGGGAAGTACTGCTGAAGCTAAAAAGACTGCGCTATGCCATAAAGAATGCTTCAAGAGAGGATCTCAAATCCGACGAGGCCCAGGCAGAAGCAAAAAGGCAGGGATGTTTGGAAGTACTTGATCCGCTTATAACAACATTAGAAGGCACCGAGTCGGCAAAGATAACGGATTTATCCACAGGTTTATTATTAAACTTATCCAAAGACATAAAAAGAATTGACCAGATATTGGATTTAAGAGAGAAGCCTCAGCCTAAGGCTTTTATGGTGGGTGATTTAAACTTCCATTTAGGTTTAGGTATGGGGGTTTTGGTATTGGTAGCTTTGTTTCTTTTTGCGACTTGGATGTTTCCAGATAAATTACCGGCGCGAAATAAATATTTATACGCCAGGATTCAGTTGTTCGTTTGGAAGAGATTTTTCCCGCATGATTTTGCTTTTTTAAGAATAGAAAAGATGATGCAGATAATACAGCAAAAATATAGGCTTAAAGGCGCCGATATTGTCAGTTTATATCTCGCAGCCCTGCCTAAAAATCAGCGCGAGTATTATCTTTTTGATTTGCGTAGCGCCCTGGAGTCCTTACGCTTGAAATTATTAGACAGTCCGCGGTTACTTGAAGGTTTAGCTGAATTTCACGGCGAAGGGGCTTTGATGAGTGTTGTATCTGATTTGGCTTCTGGCGCCATCAGAAAGAGATACAGCAATTCCGAAGAGATGGTAGTTGATTTCTTGAATAAACACAGCGAACTTAAGGAATTTATCGATATAAAGTTTGCGCTTTCAATTCTTAGGATTTTCTCTCCCTACATAGAAAACGTGCAAGGAGTGTTAAGGCATTGTTTAAGGGTTGCCTGGTTGACTTACAAACTTGGCATGTTGCAGGGGATAGCTAAACACAAAATGGAGCTATTGGTCAAGGCAGCCTTTTTGCATGACTTAGGCAAGGCGCATCCATCGGTAGTGGCTTTGGTTAATTCTCAAGTTTTGCTGGATGAAGACGATTATGTCAGAGCTAAAAAGAAACATCCCAGCTTAACCCTGGAAATGCTTCAAGGCAAATTAAGAGTTAAAGGAAAAGAAGGCGTTAAAAAAGCTAAGCTTATTCAACAATTGATTGAATATCACCATAATATTGCTTCTGCGCCTGCGGAAATAAAGCATTTGGCAAGGCTTATGTCCATAGCGGATGTTTTAGATGCCGCCACCGATTACCGGCGTCCGTATATTCGCAGAGGATATTTCATGTCGAGACAAGATTTAATTGACATCTATTTTAGGCGCCTGCTGATAAACGGGGAGATCAGCGCTTCGTTATTTGAGAATATAGGGAAGTTGTGCAGGGACAAAACTACAAATGCTATCTTGTTTGAGTCTCTACCGTTTATTACTTTACATAATGCCGTGGTGCTCGCCGCGGATTATAATACTGAACATGTAGTTCCGTTTACTCCACGCCCGCGGTTTGCCGGATTATCCACTCGTCTGACTACCGACGGCAGGATTCCCGACAGCTTGCGCCTAAGCAATGGCATCAAGGCCACACGCATAGATCCTTTGGCAATAGAGAAGATGCGTCTGGGTATATACGTCAAGCCCAAAGAAGGCTCTGAAGATGTACCCGTATATTATCTTCTGCGCAAGGGTAGTCTGGCATTTGCTTTAGTGCGGGAGACCAAAGATGATATTGATTTAGTTGAGCTTCTGGATACAAACAAGCCCAACGAAGAAGAATTATTTTACAGATGTCTTTCTGATTATATTTCTGTGCTTGAGGCCAGGTCTCATCGCAAAGCCAGGACATTAACCATAAAATATAAAGATGTATTCCTGCCCGATGAAATCGACGCCGGCATCTATTACCCGAATTTTAGAGAACGCCAGAAAGTATTATTGCTTTTGGAGAATCTTGATTTACTATTGGTAGCCGATACTACCTGCTCCGGCAAAACCACTTTTTCCTTAAGTATTGAAAGGCAACGTCCAAGAAGATACAGAGTTTGGGGTGAGGATACTTGCCTTAAAAATAAGATTCATCGTAGGGCTAATCCAGGAGAAAATGCGGATGACGAATGTTATCTTGATGAGCAAGGCCGCCACGATTTTGATTCACCCGATGCCTATAAGATAGCAACGTTGATTAAAGATGGCTTAAGAAAATTGCTTTTTGATGGTAAAGCCAAGGTGCATGGCGCCTATGACTTTGTAAATGGACAAAGAGGTCCTCTGGAAACAATGACAAGATTTCCCGATCAAACTATTATTTCAGAAGGCATATTTGCACATAGCGAACCGATGCGCCGCGTTGTTAGCGAAATAGACGCGGAATATAGGAAGCTATATGGCAGAGGATTAAGATACCGTTTGGTTTTACTTTATTGCAAAAGCGATGATGTGCGATTAGCAAGAAGAATCACCAGGGACGCCCGTCCCAAAGAACAAGGCGGCAGAGGATATTCTCCTCTTGACAGCCTGATAAAATGGCATGACCCGGAAATAGGAATCTTGGCTATGGAAAGAAAACATGTTTTGCCTAATAGAAGATATGCAGATATCAGGATTAACACTGAAATAAAAAATGAAATACAGAAAACTAGATATTCAATTTTGCCTCTGCTAGAGCAGGCAGAACAAGAATTAGAGGCGATGCTTTCTTCAGGCAAGGCCATTTCTCAAGAAACAGAGATTAGGGCGGCAATCAGGCGGCTGCGCAGAAAGGCAAATTCCCAGGGATGGCTTAAAGATGCTTGGCATTTGATTAAAAGAGTTCTTTCTGGGAAATATGCGGAAGAAACTATCGGTATTGGCGTAGTCTTGTTAAGCTTGTTTAGTTTTGGTTTGCCTTTGTTAGCTATGACTAAAAAGGCGGCTAATGCAGCGTCAGCTGAAAACATCCAGGCTAAATCCAATACCCTACCAAAAATTCTTTACGGTTTATATTTGATGATAGGAAGCGCAATCGTAGAGTCAGTCTATAGATTAATTTATTGGCCAAAATATATTAAGAAAGATACTGCGAGGCAATTATTCAAGGAGGAGCTATCAAGAATTCTGGACATTTTCTCCAAAGGCTTATCTTCAGACGAGAAAAGGGTGGCGGTTAGCGATGCGCTTAAGGATTGCCGAGTAGAGATTTCTGCGGGCCAGCGCCTAAGGAATGTTAAAAAAGTACAGACAAGATTTAATATCTGCATGTTGAGTTTGTTGGGCTCTGCAGCTTTTGCAGCCGTAATGTTTAAGGCCATAGGTCCGCTAGGAACATTATTCTTGAGTGCTTCAGTATTCTGGAAGTTCTTGTTGGTGGGGGCGTTGTTCTATCTAGAGATAATTTTGGTTATGGCTGTTGTTTTGAGTTTTGGTGCCATGATTGAGGAATTTAACGCAGACAGAGGGGAGACAAATACACGGACGCCTTACACGATAGTAGCTTCTCCTTACTTAAGGAGTAATCTTTACTATCAAGAGACTTCTTTAAGGGACTCTGCGGCTCATGAAGGAATACACTATTATTTCTTAAAAGGAATTTTAGGCATAAATTATAAACAAGACTGTTTTCTGGCCCGCGCATTTTCAAGATTGGCCAGCGCGGATTGGTCTCGAGAATATATGGTTGAAGATTTTCTTGAAGAATTAAGGGCCTTATATCCTTTTTATAACCTGGAGCCTCTTAGAGTGCCGTTGCAGTTACGTTGTAGCTTTAGGGAGAAGCAGAGGAGAATTTGCTCTCTTTGCATGGACTTGCAAGAAGAGTTTATGAGGGAAGGCATTTATTCGGATGATGTGCCCAATTTTGGCATCGAAAGAGAAATCTTTGCTAATTTCATGGGCTTATGCTGGGCGCTTTTGGCTAATGAAGCGGCCCGCGATTTTGATCGCAGATATGGCGAAGGTGGAAGATTAGCCGGGTTATTGGCGCTTAGGAATTTATCTAAAGTCATGGCGGAGGAAGAATCCAAGACTGTGGCAATGCAAGAGGCAGAAGAAATCATTGCTTATTACAAAGAAGCGGCTAGCTTTTTATCGGAAGAGTTAAGGGATCAATGTTTTGCTTTGGTTTTTGAAGGTTATCTGACGTTGGCAGATAGGATTTTAAGTTCCAACCAAGATGATAATTGGGAGCCTCCGGCGCAGAAATCAGGCTTAGGCTGGTTTGGGTCGCAGCAAGATGGTTTTCTGGCTTGGCTCAGGAACCTGTTAAGGAAGCCGCTTAGATACATGAGATTTTTACTTGATTTCCTCAAACCGCCATTTAGAAAACCGGCCCCTATTAAGGAAGAGCCGGTATCAAGGCGAGATATTGCAGCTCCTGTAAAGGTGAGTCAAGCTCCAGCTGAGGTAAATTCTTCTCAAGTAGTCATAGAAGAAAAAACAGAGCCTACTTCTGCAGGTGTAGATATAACATTAGGTGGTTCACAGGCGCGGTCAGCAGCTCAGGCTCAAATGGCTCAGTTAAATGGTAGCGCGCAAGCACATAATTTAGAGCAGGCAACCATAGGAAGCTCTATTTAATTAGTATTAATTAAGAAAATGACCTTAATTTTGCTTAAAAATCAGGCAGCATATGAAAAAAGCGCTTTCTTTGATTATATCTTGACAAAAACCCTAAAAAATGTTATATTTTATTAACTTTTTAAAAAGTTTTAATAAGACCACGGGTTTCCAAAATATTGATTTTAACCTCGCATCACGGGGGTCGATAAGAGGAGATCGTGGTTTTTTTATTGCCTACTACAAATCCAAACTACAGAATGAACCAATGGTTACAATAAGAATGATCCGTCTATTCATTTATGGCCTAGCTTATTGCTTATTATCATGCTCTTCTGCCTGGGCAGCCACTTCCTTGGACATCAATCCTGATTACGGGATGGTGAAAGAAGAATTCGGCTATTCCTATGGCGATGACAGCAAAACCATTATTTACATCCAAGATGCCCATTGTAATTATGAGGCCCAGAAGAATATAGCCAGGATTCTAGAATATCTAGTTAAAGAAAAAGGCATAAAGATGGTTTTTGTGGAAGGCGGATCTGATGATTCCAGCCTTACTTATCTACGCGGCTATGGCTCCAAAGAGACGCTTAAGTCAATTGCGGAGAAGAAGTTGAAAGAGGGCAAGATTTCCGGAGAAGAGTATCTAAATTTGACTTCTGATCTTAACTTTGAGATTTACGGGATTGAAGATTCCCGCCTTTATAATGAGCATAGAGATGCATTTTTAAAGATAGACAGCTATAAAGCCGACCTCTTGAATTTCGCTGATAGCATTCAGGAGGCAACCGAACAATTAAAAGAAACGGTATATAGCCAACAGCTTAAAGAGATGGAGAATAAGCGCAGGGCCTTTGAGAATAGCGAGATTACGCTTGTTTCCTATATTGAGTACCTAAACAGCCTTTGTCTAAAATACAATATCGTCACTTCATATTATTCCGCCTTTTCCAACCTCGCAGATGTGATTTCCCGCGAAAAAAACATAGATTATAATTCTATCGGCAAAGAAGCCAATTCAGTCCTGAATAGGCTGGTGGAAATACTTCCCGAAAGCGATAAAGCGTCACTTCTTGAAGAAGCTAAATCCCTTGAGGGCAAAGACCAAAAAGTCGTAAACAAATTTTACATCAAAATAAGGGATATGGCGCAGAATAAAAATATCAGCCTTTTGGCCTATGGTAATTTTGTAGATTTCACTAAATTCATCCAGGCCTTTGATTCAGTTAATATGGAGGCGATATTTGGGGATATTGATGCGGTAAGCCGGGCGATTATCGTAGAAGCAATTGAAAACACAGATCAGTTAGACTTAGTAGATATAGATTACGGCCTCGGTTTATTTAAGAAAATGGTTAATGTGCAGCTGGATAAATCCGAATACGATTTGTATTTAGAAAAAAAGGAACTCATAAATCCTAAATCGTGGGTTGCCAATTTAGATAGGATGGCTTCAAAATACAGAGTAAAAATCAATTTAGCTAGGGATACATCTAAAGTTGAAGAGGCGTTTGGCCGATTAGAGCGTTTTTATCAATTAGCTTTCGAAAGAGACAATGTATTTGTGGCAAAGATTTTCTCTCAAATGAAAGAAAGAGACTTGGATAAAGCCGTGCTTATCACTGGCGGTTTTCATGCTTCCAACCTCCAGGGCTTGTTGGAAAAGTCCGGGGCAAGAGGTGTGGTGGTATATCCTAAAGTCTCCACTTTGACCGATGAAGGATTATATAATTCTCGGGTCAAAGAAGAACTTTCAAGTTTGGAGAAATTAGTTTCAGGTAGATAGATCGTAATAATAAACCTTAAATAAGGAGGAGTGGTTCAAATGAGTTTCATGCAGTCAAAACGGAGGAGTGGGATAGTGCGTTACGCACTGAATTTAGTAGTACTGGTTACATTTTTATTTTCTAATTTTGGTTTTGGTTATGCCATGCAAGTTAAGTCTGAGACTTCCATGCTTAGGCAGTCTGCAGCCAATAGTAGGCTTGAGACCACTGTCGCTGCTATGGGAGTTGAGGCTTTACAGTCAACTTACAGCGCTGGTGGAAAAAATGCGCTTATCGCGCTTTTAGCAGATAGGGCGACTGATGGCGTAGAAGATCCAGTTGAAAAAGATTTGATAAAGCAAAACATCGCAGTCTTCGTTAAGGATGGTAGAACCTATCTTGTCAGCTTAATCGGTAATGGCTGGAGAATTGATTTTGCCGACACAACTTTGAAGGCTAAGCCGTTTTCCTCTAATGAAGAATTGGTTGAATTTCTTTCTGGGGCACAGCTTACTTGGCTAGCCGGTGAATATACTCCCGCAGAATTAATCGATGCCCAGGCTGATGCAAAAGAAAATCTACAGCGAGCTGGTACGGAAGACAGGATTTTTGTTGCAGATAATTTACCTACTCAAGTTGCCAGATATTCAGCAACTAGGACTTCGAAGGCAAGACAGCTTTCTCCTTTAGGCGAAGAAGATCAAAAGGCATTGGTTGATAGATTACGTGCAGCTTTTGATTTTCAGCGACAAGCTGTAGATGGAATCACGCAGCAAGATCTCAATGCAATGATGGCTATTGGATTGGCTCCTATGTTTCCTATCGCAGTGGGTGCCGAGGATTTCTCATCTGAAGGTGGTCCGGCTGTGGGAAGAATTACATTGAATCATTTAAATGAAATAGGTGTTAGGGATACAGTCGTTGGCCATTCAGCAACGCGTTCACATGTTATTGATTACGAAAAGATGGCTGATGGCTCTTTAAAATGGGGAAGCAGAACCAGGGCTTCTGCCGGAGATACTTCAGAAGTTGTAGCAGAGAAATTACGTCAAGCACTAGCAGCAGGAATGAGAGTGACTTATTGCATCGGAGAAGATCTTTTTATAAGACAACAGGATAAGGCCGTCTCTGATGTTATTGCTCAATTAGATAAAGAATTAGGATCATTAAATTTAACTGGTGAGCAAGCATTGAATTTTCTTCAAGCAATAGCATATGAACCTCTTTGGGCAATTGGAACAGGCGTAGCTGCTACCGTTGATGATATTCAAGAGATGCACGCAGCAATCAGGCAATGGCTCGCCGATAAATATGGCCAAGATGTAGCTTCAAGGTTAATTATAGAATATGGTGGTAGCGTCAATACAGCTAACGCAGCAGAGATATTTGCATTACCGGATGTCGACGGTGCGTTAATCGGCGGCGCTAGCCTGAAGGCAGCGTCATTGGCTGAAATTGCCAGAATAGCCGACGACGTAGGTAGAAACCTAGGTAAATTTATGCATGTTTCAGCTAACTGGAAGGCAGAGGATGTAGCCAAACGAGACGATTTAAGGCAGCATCTTTCGGCTTTACAAGCAGCCGATTTATCAAATACAGTAATTAGATATTACCTTCCTTTTACTCTACTTTCAGAATCAAAACGTATAGTAGATGAGGCAATAGCTGCAAGTGTTGATGAAGTTAAAAGAGATATTAAAGGCGTAAGGCAGGCCTTTGTTTTAGATGAAGATGGCAATCCTTCGTTTTTCTTTAAAGGCGAAGTAGACAGTTCTAGATTTACGGCGGTCACTGCTTCTTCGGGAGGATATAGGTATGCGGGATATGATTATGCAGAAGCTGGTGGAACAGCGCCGCGTAGTATTTATAGCATATTGTCGATGATTGAGTCTTATATGGCTATAGCCGCTTCAGACTCTGAGGCTTTAAAAGCTTATCGGTTAAAGTTACTGCATGAATATCTTGAGGTTAGCGGGAAGTCTAAGTTCCATCGCATAGAATCTCCGGCAGTAACAGCGTTAATTAACAAATACGATAAAGAGGCCTTGGTTGATTGGAAGGCGCGCGAGGCAGAAAAGGCCAGAGTTAAAGTATTAGAAGTGGAAAACAAGAAGACTATTGCAGAAGCTACTTCAGCTAATCTTGGAAAATTCTTGAAAGGCAGAGTTATTCCTCAAGCATTGATCGATGCCGCTAATGCGGAATTGAAGAAATTGGTTGAGTCAGGGCTTTTGACCAGATATCGCGTAGTCGCAGAAGATGGCAAGCTGGTTATTTTTACTGCACGGCAAAACAGCAAGGCAATTGAAGATGATGACAATATTCCTTCCGCGGTACTAAATGTATATTTAGCTGTTTTAAATAAAGCAAAGGAACTCGGCCTCTATGCAGGCGAGGATATAGCAAATAATTCCTTCAGCCAGCAAGCAGCTGCTTTACAGATAACTACATCTCTTCCTACTCTATCATACATAGAGCCTGAAGGATGGGCGCAATCAGTCTTTGGGAATGTAAGGACAGAATTGGTTGAGCCGGTTGGCCAACCAAAAGGATTTTTCACTACCGACTATCAAGGATTTACATTAAGCGGTTTATTGGCAGCACCCCTGGAGCAGATTCCAGACGAGGTAGTGCAGGCAGTGAGAAATAAATTAAGCCAATATATAGCTGAAGGCAAGTTATTAGGCGCAGATGTGCGAGATGGCGGAGCTACTGATATAGATATTTTAGTTACTCATAGATACGGCGAATTAAACGCCGCTGTGCAAGGGTTAATCCTTGAGGCTGTGAAAGAGGGGTTATTAAAAGCTCAGCAAAGCGGCTTGTTAAAAAGCGGAGTCAATATAGCTTCTATGAGCACATCTAATTTAGGTAAAGCCTTAAGAGTAAAATACCAGACGCATTCAATCGTTGAACGAAAATCAGAACCGGTAGTAATCGCCAAGATAATCGGCGCCGGTATAGGAGCAGCAAACATTAAGCTGTATCATGAATTTTTCATGCCGGGCTCCACCCCGCTAAAAAAACTAGGATTCGTTCCTGAGGGAAAAGCCGGTGTGCGTGGTTTCAGGGCTATAGTAAGGAGAGTTGAGGATGTTTTAAAGGGCAATTTGAATGGAGATGTTTGGGAATTTGAAACGTCTTCAGCCTTCGAAGATAAGTCAGGGAAAAAATATCCTTCAGTAGACCAAAGCTTGGAACTTTTGGCTCTTGCTAGCCAGCCCAATGATTATGTAATAACGGCAATTTATACTGTTGAGGGAAGCACTGTTCCTTCAACTGAACCGATAATAAGCGTTGTTTATCAGCCGGTTTATGCAGAAGAGGGGAATTTAAGGACGCTTAACCCTACCTTTATATGCAGAAGCCAGAGCGGCGCCGATGCAGTCGGTGGAGTCGCCAGTATGTTCTACGATGTCAATTTTGTTCCTGGTGGGCCTAACGGCGAACGTTATGTTGTCACAAGGCCGGTAACTTTAGAGGAAGCAAGAAAAGCTCCTAAAGAAGGAACTGCTCATGTTGCGATATACGGTTGGCAAAGCAAGGGAAACGGCGTCATACCGACAGAGGCAGGCACTGTAGTTGATCATGTGGCGATAAATCCTCCGGCCTTAACTCCGGAAAGAGATTTAGCAGATTTTCTGGCGCGGATTATGACTACTCATCAACACGACCAGCCATATTTGGCTCCCTTTGCAGCGCAAGAGCAGGTTGATCCTCTAAGAGAAGCGCAGAGCCATCTTTTTATGCGCGCACCTAAAGAGGCAGATCTAGACCCGGTTATGGATGAAGTAGAGGCAAAAGTAGCTAGCGGAGAATTTCTATCCGTTGATGATGATAAGGCAGATATGGGAGGGATTTTCGGCCATAACTTTACGCCAGCATATATGTTAGCGATTGATATGGCGACGGTTATTGAGGCTATAGAACAGGGAACGCTTACCGATGGTAATATTATCGGCTTGCTTGAGAAAAAGCGTTTAGTTGGCCTTACTCCTGATATCGGAGACGATAGCCATATTTTAATGTTAGGAGACAAATCGCGGAATAGCGCCCAGTCGCATCAATTATCATTTTTGGCATTTGTCCGCGGGTATCTGGGTGCGGTAGTAGCAGGAGAGAAACCCTACGGACTGGCTCAGGATTTCGCAGGAAGAGAAGCGAAGGCAGCGATGCAGAATCCTTATTTTTACTCCAAGTTCAATGAGCGCTTCTTTGAGATCCTAAGGACAGTCATGCCGGCGGATTATATGAGTATGGTTGACAAGATGGAAGACGGCTGGAAAAAATGGCAAGCAACCGGTCAATCAGAGACAGTACTTACTAAGGGATTTTCCGGTAACGTCTCCAACCAGGGCATTGGTTCAGCCCGTTATCTGGTTGATGTCGCTAGCGGCGAGAGGGTTTTTGGTATACTCGCAGGCGACAAGATGGGCCCAGCCGCATTAAACAGGCCTATAAGAGAAGCAGTTTATGCCGCGCTGGCAGCAGGTGAATTTAAGGACGGTCTGGTATTCGAGATATGGGATGCCAAGGCCTATGATCATCTTGGAAATATTCCCATCAGCGAATTACCGTCGGCATTTTCCGACGTGGAAGAATCTATAAATGAATTAAAGGACGCCGCCGAACAAGAAATTGTCAGAGCGGCTTATCCCAATGGGCAGCTTAACGCTAATTTAGATGCAAATAGTAGGACGACTGTGGCTAGTTTACTAAAGAAAGCCGGTTATGTTCCTTCTAAGAGAATATTCCTCGATGCCCAGAAAGATAAAGAAGCGATTTATCTTTATTTGGCAGACTCAGACAGGTTTAATATTAAACAGGTCTGGAGTAAAAGGGAGGCCGGTTGGGATATCGAAAATCCAACAGCCTATTTACTTAAACCGGTACTGGGCAGTTCAGTTACCAAATTAGGAATACTCGCAGGAGGAGAATATATAGGTAAGGACGACCCGGTTATGGTGGGAAATCTGCAACTGATGAAGCACGTCTATGAATTCTTAAAGACGAATCCATTAATTATTCAGGGAGACATGAATGGTTCTCATTGGTTGGCGGCTATTCCGACAGCAGCTAAATATGCGGTTGCCAACAAAGAGAGCCACCCCATAATGGTGGGTTTGGTTTATACTTTGTCTGAGGATGGCACAAAAATGGCCAGCGTTGAAGATATCTTCGGCAAAGAGGAATATGATAGCATCCGCAACACCATGTTTAAATTTGATTTCGAGTTTAAGAAAGCGCAATTGGGCGGACAGTTTGAGCCTTATGGCACCAACTGGCGCACAGTAGAAGCATCTTATCCTTTAGCCAAATTGCTTAGGGCTTTGCAGTCTGCGACTTCACCGTTTCTAGTGAAGAATAAACCTGCGCCAGAAAGAACATTAAGGCCAGTTGGCGTTATTGGTGCAGTGAAAGATCTTTTTAACACCGTTGCCGGATCTTTTACAATGCCTTCTGCTCCGGCGGACTGGAAAGGCGAAACTGTTGCACAGCAAAAACTGTATAAGTCTTTGTTGGCTTTGCAAAGCTCAGGTGTCAGCCATAAACTTAGCGAAGCCGTTTTAGGCGTAGCAAAAGATGCGGCAAATAGAAAAGTAATTCTTATCAGCGCCAGCGTCTTAAGAAATGATCCAAGTTTGATATTGGCGCTGCAGAGCATTAACGAACAGATTAATCAGAGCTTGGGCATTTTTGGCAATGCCGCCAATGTCGAAGCAAATGCTTATCAGTTTGTTTTGGTTGCCGATGATGCTGGATTAAGAACTACAAAAGATATAGATACGTTTTTTGCGGCAATCGCCGAAGCAACAAACAACGGTGCCATGATAAATAAAGACATGTTTGCAAGAATCGTCACTCAGGAAGATATGTATGAAGGCCAAATTAGTAATCCTGCTGATTTAGTAAAGCAACTTAATCGCATTGGCATTCCTGTTGAATCCATTGTTTCTGTAGTCGGCTCTAGTTTGTGGGCAGATAGAGTTAGTTCAGTCAGCGGGAGAGATGTTTCGACCATTGTTGGCGAGATGTCCCTGGAAGTAAAAAGAACAGTGGTAGTAGTTAAGGTTGATGCCGAAGAAAATAAAGTTGCTTTTGCTTCAAATGCATTATTCGGAGCCGTTGAGACATTAGCTACAGCTGATAGGAAACTTCCTGAGCCAATAGTGGAAAAACTAGATATTGTTCTACTTCCTACAGGCGCAATGGAAGTAAAACAAGAAGAAGTAAATAGAAGAGTTAGCGATGAAATAACAACTTATCGCGCAGCCGTAAAAGCAATATAATTTATTTTAGCATGATTAAAGATGGAAATCCCGCATTTATAACAATGCGGGATTTCCATTATCTGAAGCTTTACTTATTATACAGCAATAAGTTATATCAAAAAATATTTTATAGAAACCGCTTGCTTTTTAAGGAAAAATATGTTAGACTTTCATTGGAAGCCACGGGTAGTAGTGAAAACGCTACTAGAACTCGTGGCTTTATCTTTTAGGAGGACAAAACAAATGGAACAAGCAGTAGAAGGTAGGCAATATGCGCGTTTCGATTGTCGCGTGCCTGTTTTATGCAAGAGAGGCACTCTTTTAGAAAACAGCCTCACCCGAGACATATCAAAAGGTGGCATAGGTTTGTTGGTCCAGAAATTTGTCCCCAAAGATACAAATTTGATCATGGAATTATCTCTGGCGCCTAAAACCGAACCCATTCTGGCGGTTGGTAAAGTAAGATGGGTAAGAAAAGTGGGCTACGGTGACAGGTACAGATTGGGTATGCAGTTTACCGATATATCTCAATCCTCTAAGACTCGTCTTTCCGAATATTTAGCGGCAGAGCGCTAAATCGGGAGATTAAAAAGGGGTGATAAAGCCTATGGAAGAGCAACGTCGTTTCGTCCGTTGGCCCATTTCCCAGCCCGTCAAATATAAAATAAGCGAAAGCGAAGAAGGACAAGAATGCACTTGCAGGGACCTTGGCCCCAGAGGTATTGGCCTGGAATTGTCGCAAGAACTTGATTCCGAAGGACCGATAAGGCTAGACATCGACTTAAATGAACAGGGAACGATAACAGCGACGGCCGATATAATGTGGCAGAAACAGGTAGATGACAAAATCATGGTTGGCCTCCAATTTATTCACATACCTGATTCAAACAGAGAAAAGATTTTCCAATATATGTTCTCTAATTTTCGCGGGTTGATTCTTAAATCCTGGTGGCAGGGATTGGTACCCATAGAGAATAATATATAATTATTTTCAAGATAAGCTTTCGCTTGGTTGATTGTTTTAAACCGCAATGACTTTTGCGGTTTTTTTATTAATAATCTAAAAATTAATAGAAAAAGCCTTGACAAAAGAATGCCCTGTGGTAAACTTTCTTTTGTTTTACATTTCTTAAAAGAAAATGAGCAATAACCTAAATAAATACGGACATTTTTCTGAAGACGGCACGGAATTTATTATCACCACGCCTGTTATCCCTCGGCCGTGGATAAATTACCTTACCAATGAAAGGTATTGTTCGATAATCTCGCAGGCCGGCGGCGGATATAGCTTCTTTAAAGATTGCCGTTCAAATAGGATTACCCGCTGGCTTCCTGAAAGCTGGCATTGTGACCGTCCAGGCAAGTACATTTATATCAGAGAGCCAAAGACGGGTAAGACCTGGTCAGCTACCTACCAACCCATCCGCGTAAAACCACAAAAATATCAATGTCGCCACGGTCTAGGTTATACCGTTATAAAGACAGAATATTTCGGAATTGAATCAGAGATAACCTATTTTGTCCCGGAAAAAGGCGATTGTGAAGTCTGGCTTGCCAAGATAACCAATAAAACCAATAAAAAAAGAAGTCTCGAAATTTATCCCTACGCAGAATGGTTATTGGGCGATTATCATTTAGAGCTGCGCTATAGAAACATTATGAATCTCTATAACCGCATATGGTTTGATAAAGAAGCCAAAACCATTTTTGCCAAAAAGACAGCTTTCTGGGGCGATTTAGATATCCAGGAATTTCAGGGTGAGGTATTTTTCTCTTCGACTCTTCCTATAAGCGGACACGCCACCAAGAAAATGGATTTTCTGGGCAGAAGCAATACCGAACAACAGCCGGAAAGTATCTTGTCAGGAAATTTCCGCAATAGTTCGTTCTGTTCAGGAGAAGATGGCATCGCTTGTTTTAAACATCATCTGAACCTTAAGGCGGGCGAGTCAAAAGAGTTTGTGGTGGTATTGGGCCAGTCCGACGGGATGTCCAGCCGCGATATGATTAAAAAATATTGTAAGGTCTCGGAGGCCAAAAAAGAATTAAAGGCCACGCAAACTATATGGAAGGGCCGCATATTAGATAATACCGTAATAAGAACACCGGATAAAGATTTTGATTTGATTGCTAATATCTGGGTTAAATATCAGTTGTATATTTGTAATCTTTGGTCACGTTCGCCATCATATTATCATGAAGGTTCAGGAGGAAGGGGCTACAGGGATTCCTGCCAGGATTCAGAAAGTATAGTTGCTATTAATCACGAACTTACACGTAAAAGAATTTTACATATCGCTTCATTGATAAGAAAAGACGGTACTTCCGCGCCTGGATGGGGAGACACAACCGGTCCGGCAAGGCACCGTCCCAATAAAGACCATCAGATCTGGCTTACCTCAACCGTTGCATCTTATATTAAGGAAACAGGCGATAAGGATATTTTATTAGAATACGTTCCTTACCTTAAAGACCATTGGGTAAAAGGTTGGGATATCGACCCTAATTTTAAAGGCGAAGCAACCACTGATGGCGAAGGCACGCTCTTTGAACATTTAGAGAAAAATCTTAATTTCTGTTTTAATGATGTCGGCGAACATGGGTTTCCATTGATCGGCCACGCCGACTGGAACGATGCTATTGACGCCGCAGGGATAAAATTAAAGGGCGATAGCGTCTGGCTTGCCCAGGCTTTGGTCAGGTCGTTAAAGATTTTTGCCGAATTGGCTGAGTTAATCGGTGACAATGGCAAAAAAGAAGAATATCTGCGTAAGGCCCACACCATGGCTGAGCGTATTAACACTGTTGGCTGGGACGGGAAATGGTATAAGCGAGGATTCACCGATGACGGCACAGTCTACGGCAGTAAAGTCAATAAAGAAGGCAAGATCTATATTAACACGCAGTCATGGGCGATCTTAGCCGGAATCGTTGATGATAATCGCATGAAAGATGTCCTATCTTCTGTAGATAAACACTTAAATGGCCCTCACAGTATTGCGCTTTTTGCTCCCGCTTACAGCAAATGGGATTCAAAATTAGGCAGAATCAGTATGTTTTCCGAGGGCACAAAAGAAAATGCCGCTGTTTTTTGTCATGCCGCTACCTTTATGGCCGTGGCCTATTGTATGGCTGGATGCGGTGACAAGGCGTATGAAACTATGACCAAGATTATGCCTAATAAGCAAAAAGATTATGACCTTTATAAGACTGAACCTTATGCCTACGCCGAATATTTGGTTGGGCCAGGTCATCCCTATCTTTACGGCGAAGGAGCTTTTACCTGGATTACCGGGACTGCTGGCTGGAATTTTATGGCTGCAGCCTTATGGATGCTAGGCGCCAGGGCGGATTATAATGGTTTGAAAGTCGATCCCTGCATACCAAAGAAATGGAAGAAATGCTCCATCCGCCGTCCTTTTAGAGGCGCTGTATATGATATTGAGATTGAAAATCCCAAAGGCATTGAGCACGGCGTAAAAGAAGTGATTGTTGACGGGAAATCCATATCCGGCAACGTGATAGAGCCTTTTGGCGATAGAAAAGTCCATAAAGTCAAAGTAATTATGGGCTAAATTCCCGCCCTAAAGACTTCAGTCGAGATTTTACATAACTATAATCATCCCAAATAATTACTTGCCATCCTTCCTAAAATATGTTATACTTTTCTTGCTAAAAAGGTAGAAGCCACGGATGATTAAAAAGCTTAAATCTTATTTTCGGTAAAGACATTTTTGAAGGGGTCAATTTGGCCTCTTTTTTTGTTTCTACTTATTAAAAAAATAAAATAGAGTTCCAATCAGAGGGGGATTTTAATATTGCAAGCAAACGCTTTCTTGAAAGTTTTGGCAACGGGCTTTTTGATTTTAGGAACAGTCTCTTTTTTGTTATGCGGCGAATTTATTTACCGATCCGGGGTTTAAAAGCGGAGTAAAGTAGGAAGCCTTGAAGTTGGCGATGAAATTGCAATTTTAAAGAATAATAAGTTGACGCCCACTAAGATTATCAGTATAATTACTGATAATTCTCCAGTAGATGTTTACAACTTAGAAGTGAGTAAAACTCACAACTATTTTGCTGATGGATGCCTAGTCCATAACAAAATGCCGTATCGATTCGTGGAAGACGCAGGCAGTGGCGACAATCCTCGGTAGCCAATTTTAGAAAATCCGGTAAGGCCAAGGCTAGGATAAGTTTTTCTTTTAGCCTGCGGAGAATTGTCAAATTTACAGAGGGATAAATGAAAAGATTGTTTTTCTTGGGGTTGATTCTTAGTCTTTCGTTTTGTTTTGGCTGCGGTAAGCCAGTCCAAGAGAAGAAAAATGTTATTACTATTTGGCATTGGATGACCGACCGCGACGATGTCTTCCAGGAACTCGCCCTCCGCTATAAAAAAGAAACCGGCATACAAGTCAATTTCGAATTATACGCTCCTTCCGATCAATATTCCCAGAAGGTGCGTGCCGCAGCCCAAGGCGATAGCCTTCCCGATATCTTCGGAGTTCTGGGAGAAAAACACGACTTTTCCTCTTTTGTTAAAGCAGGTTATATCCTTGAATTAACCCCCTTCATGAATGCTGATAATGGCGCATGGAAAAACGCCTTTTTCTCTAAGGCTTTAGCCGTAAATGAATTCAGTGAAACTAATAGCTATGGAGTTAGTCCAGGAATTTACGGCGTGCCTATTGATGTAATGACTATCGAGATGCTCTATAACAAGAAACTATTTAAGAAAGTAGGCCTGGATCCTAACGCGCCACCGGCTACCTGGGAAGAATTCATCGCGGCTATAAAGAAGTTAAATGCTTCCGGAATCCAAGGGTTGGTTTCTGGCTGGGGCGAGATATGGATGATTGATTGTTTTGCTTCCAATTATGCCTTTAACATCATGGGCGAGAAGAAGGTCATAGATACGATTAAGGGAAAGGTTGCTTATACTGATCCTGACTGGATTAAGGTTTTTGATTTGTTTGTCCAAATGCGCGACAATAAGGCGTTGACTATAGGGATAATTACTATGATAAATAAAACCGCTGAGCAGTTGTTTGCCAATGAAAAGGCGGCATTTGCTTTTAACGGTTCTTGGGGTGTCAATGTCTATGATAACATGAACCCCAATTTAGATTATGCCGCGATGCTTCCGCCGGCAGCTTCTGATAGATATCCCATGATGGTCTGGGGCGGGGCAGGCTCTTCATTTGTGGTTAATAAACGTTCTCCTAATAAAGAAATTGCGATTGAATTCTTAAAATGGTTAACAGCCAGGGACCAACAGATTTTTCTGGCAAATAAAACCAAGAATCTTCCTGCGAACAAAGATGCACTGACAGGGATTCCTACAATTTTAGCGCAGTTTGCAGATGATATGGAATATACAACTCATCCCAGCACTTGGGGGATTTCCGAATTTCCTGTAGTTACCGAGGCATTGGATAAAGGCATACAATCAATTATAATAGGTGAGAAAACACCTCAACAGGTGGCTGGCGAGGTGCAGAAGATAAAGGAACGCGAACTGGCACGCAAGAAATAGCTTAAGTTAACGCTTATGAGAATTAAATCAAACCTGGAAAATTACTTGTTCGTCCTGCCCGCAGTTATCATCTTTGCCATATTTTATATCATACCCTTTGTATGGGTATTTCAGTTGAGTCTGTTTAACTGGGATGGAATATTGCCTACCAAGATTTTTGTTGGGTTCCAGAATTTTAAGGAGATTATCATTCAAGACCCCAGCTGGTGGCAGTCAATACGCAATGCCGGCTATATTACCCTGATTGCCCTGACTCTGCAGAATGCCGTGGCATTTTTGTTGGCTTGGGCATGCGACCGCGAAATAAGAATGAAGAATTTTTACCGGCTGGTATTTTTTATCCCTCCGGTTTTATCGGAAATAGTGGTGGGGATGGTCTGGCGTTTTATCATTAACGATGTGGACGGTGTGAATATGATTAACCGCAGCCTTATTGCCATGGGTCTGGGGAGTTTGGCGCACAGCTGGCTAAATGACCCAAAGATCGCCCTTACCACCGTGGCGTTAGTGCACAGTTGGAAAGGATTCGGCTGGGCGTTTTTGATTTTCCTTGCGGGCTTACAGACGATACCCAAAGAACTTTATGAGGCAGCGCGCGTGGATGGCGCCAACGCCTGGGATTATCTTAAGAAGATCACTATTCCTATGATGGTTCCGGTGATTGTGCTAGTGGCGATACTTACTGTTCTGGGGACAATGCAGGCGTTCGCATTAATCCTAGGGTTAGTGGGTGGAGAGTTTGCCGGGCATACCTCAGTGCCGGTTTTAAGAATACTGGCTGTCATGCGCGATTCATCGCGCTTTGGCTATGCTTGCGCCCAGGCGATGATGTTTGGATTGATGTTGGTAGTAGTATCGTTTATCCAATTAAGGATTTCCAATCAACTAAAAAAGGCATAAGAGATGTTTTATCGACTCCAAAAGATATTAGGACAGATCCTCACGCACGCGTTCTTGCTGACAGCCTCTGCGGTATGTTTATTTCCGCTTCTTTGGATAATAGGAGCCGCTTTAAAAACCCAGCAGACCGTTTTTACTGATATGAGTTTTATCCCGCGTCAGATGCATTGGGAGAATTTTTATCTTGCTTGGACTAAGGGTAATTTCGGCGTCTATTTCTTAAACAGCCTCATCTATACAGTATGCGTTGTTGTCGGTATTGTGCTTATATCATCTTTGGCGGCATACGCATTTTCTCGCCTGCAGTTTAGAGGGAGGAAATTCTTATTCTATATGTTTATTGCGGCAATGATGATTCCTATCCCGGGAAGCTTCGTGGCTTTATTTGTCCTGTTGAATAAATTACACCTACGCAATACCCAGCTGGGTTATATCCTCTGCATGATTAGCGTCGGGCTTTCTATGAGTATATTTTTGCTAAAAACCTTTTTTGATACAATGCCAAGAGAGCTTGAAGATGCTGCGCGTATCGACGGGTGTTCAAAATTAGGTATATGGCGGCATGTGGCTCTGCCTTTTGCCAAGCCGGCGATTGCGGTGGTGGTGGTTTTTAATGCTCTTAATGTCTGGAACGAATATGTGCTGGCTTTGATAATTTTTGACAGTAAAAACCTGATGCCTCTTCAGAGGGCTCTTATGATGTTCCGGGGAGAATTCTTGACTAATTACCCGCTTTTGATGGCAGGGCTTACCATAGCAGCCTTGCCCATAATCATCGTGTACCTGATGATGCAAAAGTATATCGCCAAGGGGGTAACTTCCCAGGTGGTATTCCAATGAAAAATTGTTTAATCTTGTTTAGGTCAGATATATTTGTTACAATGAAACTTCTAGTATCATGAATGTGTCTAATGTATGGGAGGCGAATTAGTGAAAAAAGCAGTTAGTCAGCCAAAACACCACGTTACGGCCCTCAAAGACCGCATTCCTTTTTTCCAAAAAGCTATATACAGTATAGGTGCGTTTGCCAATACTGCTCAGGCTGCTTTTATTGGGCAGATGGTTATTGTTCTAAACCTTGGTCTAGGTGTAAATCCCGCTTTAGTTGGTTTAGTGGGAGCCCTTCCCCGTATTATAGATGCCGTATCAGATCCCATAACCGGCTACTTTTCTGATAATCTGCGGACCCGCTGGGGGAGACGCAGGCCGCTTATATTCCTTGGTGCGATAACCGGCGGTATTTGTTACGCATTGATGTATCAGCTCCATAAGGGGCATAGCGAAATGTTCTATATCTGGTATTTCGGCATGTTCCAAGCCTTATATTTTATTGGATTTACCTGTTTTTCTATCCCTTGGATCGCCCTCGGGTATGAAATGACACCGGATTATCATGAGCGAACACGCCTGCAGGGGGCTAGTAATCTTGTCGGTCAATTACCTTGGCTTATCGCTCCCTGGTGCTGGGCTATTATGCATAACCGGGCCTGGTTCCCAGATATAGTTTATGGGGGGAGAGTTCTTGCCATTATCATCGGTAGTGTTATCATCGCGTGTGGAATCATGCCGGCTATCTTTAACAAAGAATACTTCCACGAATTACCGAAGCCTGATATCAAAGGCGCTAAGGATGTGATGAAGAACTTCTTTTCCGGGGCTTTCATCACTTTTAAATGTAAGCCATTTGTAAAGCTGTGCCTAACCACTTTACTGATTTTCGGCGGATTTATGTGCGCGTCAGCTTTTACCATCTATGTTGTTTTCTTTTATGTCTTTGGGAATGCTCCTGTTCTTGATCAAGCTTATGCAAGAGGCGGCCTTTTGCTCGGTATCTACGGAACGTTCTCTGCTATCTGTACCATGGGCGCCATTTACATAACCACATGGCTATCCAGAAAACTCGGGAAGAGAAATACATTTTTTGTTACTATTCCTATTTCAATAGTCGGTTACGCTTTGAAGTGGCTTGGTTATAATCCCCAACATCCGTATTTGCTGTTAATCGCTGCTCCTTTCATCGCATTCGGCCTAGGGTCGCTTTTCACCTTAGTCAGCTCCATGGTAGCCGATGTCTGCGACCTTGATGAACTTACAACTGATACGCGTAGAGAAGGTATGTTTGGCGCTATTTACTGGTGGATGGTAAAAATAGGAGTAGCGGCTTCGTCGTTTATTTCCGGAATTCTTCTGAATGTAAGCGGATTTAATGTTGCATTGGGCCTCGGTCAAACAGCTCAAACTTTATTGAATATGCGGCTGTTCGATATCGGCATTCCGATTGTGACTTCTTTAGCCGCCATTTTCATTATTATGACTTTTGATATTACGGAAGCTAAAGCCTGCGATATTCGTGTCCAGGTAGAAAGGCGAAGAGAAGAGAGGCGGCAGATCGAAGAAAGACGCATAGAAGAAGAAAGGCGAAAAGGAGAAAGACGGGATTAGATAAGAGATGAGAAAACGTACGCTATATATACAAAGACTAACACGTTATTTAGTATCTTTACTATGTTGGTGTGTGTGTTTTTCTTACGCTAACGTAGCTTTCTCGCAGGAACAGCTCACATCGAAGGACTGCGTAGCCAAGGCATGGGAGGTGCTGGGTAAGCGCCAGTGGGAAGATGTTTTAAAATATACCAATGAGTGCATAGAAAAATATAAGGCCGAGGCTGACAAGCAAGAAGCTTCGCTTTCTGGATTGCCCGCTCAGGAGAAAGTTGGTGCATACCAAATCTTAAATGACGTGGGGACTTGCTATTTTATTCAGGCAGAATCATTTATGCGCCAGGGGAAATTCGAGGAGGCAAAAAATATTTTTAGAATTATTATGAAAGATTATAAGTTCGCACAGGCCTGGGATCCTCGCGGTTGGTTCTGGTCGGTAGCGGAGAAAAGCAAGGCCAGTATCGATAAATTAGAGAAGACGCTTGACCGAGAGAGGCAAAAGGCCGAAGCCGATAAAAAACCAAGAATCATAACTAAGCTTGTTCTTCACGATATTGGGACGGAAGACGTAATTAATTATAAAAAATACGGTAATTTTACCGGCGTCGGGACCAAGGATTATAAATACAAGGTCAAGGACCAAAAAGGTTTGATCGAAGCTGCAGGAGAGGGTGTATATCCCAATTCCAGCGCGGTTTTAAAAGACCCCAATTATTTAAAGGCTAAGAAGGAAGGCAGGCTTGAAGGAAACCAATGGGATTTTATTTATAGCGATGATTTGGAAGCTAATTTTTATAAATGGAATATTGCTACCGAACCTCCGGGTATAAAGCTTTTCTATATTGGACAAGCACTAGAGAGAGCCGGCTATATCAATCATGCTATAAAGGTCTATTATGCGTTAGTGGTGCATTTTCCTAAAGTTGTAGCTAAGACTTATTGGAATACGCCGTGGTATCCTGGTTTGGCTGCTTTGGCGAAGATAAGATTTCTTATCCGCAGGCACCCCGAACTATGTTTACGGCTTGAAGGCGCAAAGATTACAATCAAAAATGGTTTTGACAATGACATTCGAAACGACGAAATTAGCACTAACCCCGGAACATTGAGGAAAATCTGTATCATGGACAGGATAAAAGATCGTTTCTGCACCATCAAAAAACAACCTCAAGATAAAAGAGTTAAAAGATTTCTTGGCGACGGTAAAGTTAAATTGGTGCAGTACAAAAATAATCATTGGCAGCTTTTGGTGGATGGCCAGCCTTACATTATCCAAGCAATAACTTATACTCCTACAAAAGTAGGCCAAAGCCCCGATGAAGGCACGTTAGTAAATTGGATGGAAGAAGACGTGAATCAAAACGGAAAGATAGACGGCCCTTACGATGCGTGGGTAGATAAGAACAGAAATGACCGACGCGATTTAGATGAGCCAATAGTCGGAGATTTCCAACTCATGAAAGATATGGGAATAAATACCGTTAGGCTTTATCATCAGCCTTTCCAGATAAACAAAGAATTACTGCGTGATCTTTATCAGAATTACGGCATAAGGGTAATTATGGGGGATTTCTTGGGCAAATACGCATTAGGTTCCGGAGCCAGCTGGTATGAAGGCACGGATTACGCAAATCCAGAGCACCAGAAAAACATGCTTGATTCGGTCAAGAAAATGGTTTTGGAATTTAAAGATGAGCCATTTATCCTGATGTGGGTTTTGGGAAATGAAAATAATTATGGTGTCGCCTGTAACGCCGATAAGAATCCCGAAGCATTTTACAAATTCGTAAATGAGGCCGCAAAATTAATTAAGAGCCTGGACAAAGAGCATCCGGTGTCCATCGCTAACGGCGATATTCTTTATTTGGATATATACGCCAAGAATTGTCCTGAGGTAGATATCTTCGGGGCTAATGCTTATAGGGGCGATTATGGATTTGGTTCTTTCTGGGAGCAGGTCTTTGATGCCACAGGGAAACCCGCATACATTACCGAATACGGCTGCCCCGCTTATTTAAAGAACGGAAATATGGATGAAGCAGAGCAATCCCAGGCAGATTACCATTCAGGCTCTTGGGAAGATATGGAATACAATATGATTTGCGGTGAAGGAACGGGCAATGCTTTGGGCGGAGTAATATTTGAGTGGCTTGATGAATGGTGGAAAGCCTATGAGCCGTACCTTCATGATTCAGAAGGACTATTTACGGGGCCATTCCCGGAAGGTTTTATGTATGAAGAATGGTTGGGAATTTGCGGCCAGGGCGATGGCGCAAGTAGCCCGTTTTTAAGAGAGCTACGACAAAGCTATTTTACCTATAAAAAATTATGGAAACAATAAATAAGTTACATATTTGCTATGATAGTGCTTTTAAAGGAGGTGGTAGCTAGTATATCCGGTAGGAAAAAAATTTGTTGACTTTTTTAATAGTTAATAAAATAATAAAGAAATAATTAAGAATTTAGTGGAAGGAGGAAGGGTAAAATGAAAAAAGTAATTTCAATAGTATTGGCGATGGTGTTTATGGCTTGTTTGGCGCCTTTAGCCTTTTCTGTTGAGTATGATTACGGAGATTTCAAGTCTGTAACCATAACAACCAAAGCCTGGGATGCCTTAGCAAAAGGCGATGTGGAAGCTGTCTTGGCCTTTACCAACAAATGTATAGAATTATACGGCGAAGAGGCTAAAAAGATGCAGGCATCTTTAACTGAGTATCCAAAAGGCGAAGCTGATGGCGGTAAAAATCAGGATGTCTTTAACTTCTGGGCGTTAAATGACGTGGGTACATGTTTATTTATCCAGGGCGAGGCTTACCGTAAAGCCGATATGTTAGAAGAGGCAAAAGAAGCCTATAATAAGCTTATCAACGAATATTCTTTTGCGCAAAGTTGGGATACCAAGGGGTGGTTTTGGAAACCATCAGAAGCCGCAAAAGATAGGCTTAAAGAAATCGAGACTGGGAAATCTTATGATTACGGCGATTTTACTTCAGCGACTTTAACAAGCAAGGCATGGGCAGCTTTTAATCAGAATGATTTAGAGACAGGCTTAGCCTATACCAATAAATGTATTGATCTTTACAAAGACAAGGCCAAAGAAATGCAAGCCTCGTTAACCGAATATCCATGGGGAGAAACCAAGGAAAAAGAAAAAGAGAATATTTTTAAATATTGGGCATTAAATGATGTAGGCACATGTTTATTTATAAAGGGAGAGATGCTGCGTAAAGCGGGAAAAATTACAGAGGCTAAGGAAGCATTTAATAGCCTGATAAATGATTATTTCCTTGCGCAGTGTTGGGATTCTAAGGGTTGGTTCTGGAAACCAGTAGATGCTGCCAAAGAAAAAATTGCGGAGATGCAATAAGAATCTTCCCTGAATAAGGAGGGTTGAAAAATAATGAAAACAAGAATCATTTTAGTTTTGTGCGCGATGTTAATTTTGTCCGTTATTGGCTGCGGTAAATATGCCGAAGAAAAAACAGGCGAGGCAGTCACGAGCGCAGTAGAGTCCGCAAATAAGACATCGGTCGCAATTGCCGGGACATTTAAGCAATTCCCGGTCTATACTAATAAAGGTGCTATAGATAATCATTTTATTCCGTCGGGCTGGATGGGAGACACGGCGGATATAACTTTTAGCGATGTTATTACGGATAATCCTCATTCCGGAAAAACATGCATCAAGATAACTTATTCTCCGACCGCTTCAGGAGGAAATCGCTGGGCAGGTCTCTATTGGCAGAATCCCGCGAGTAACTGGGGAAAGTCCAAAGGCGGTTTTGATTTAACCGGCGCCACAAAGATTACATTTTGGGCAAAAGGTGAAAAAGGCGGAGAAAGAATCGAAGAATTTAAGATGGGTGGCATCGGCGGAGATTATCCAGATTCGGATGCTGCGGGAATCGGTCCGGTAATTTTAACCAAAGAGTGGAAAGAGTATACGATCGACTTAGGCGGCAAAGATCTTTCTTACATAAGCGGCGGTTTTTGCTGGGCGACAAACCTAGATGTCAACCCGGAAGGCTGCACATTTTATCTTGACGATATAATTTACGAATAAAATTTCAATTCAAAAGGACAACAAACAATTTTTTTAAGATTTGTTGTCCTTTTTTATTTTTTAGAGCCAGTGGGCCTAATAAAAAATTAAAAAAAATAGTGACAATGTTAATTATTTTTTGTTATAATATTATTTAATGCAAAGAGTTATAATTTTTTTTGTTTTCATGATCTTTTTATTGATTTCATTGTCTGCTGAAGCTTCGGTTGAAGAATTCTTGTGCGATTTGGCCCGTCAGTATTATCAAAAAGGCGATTATTCCCAGTCCCTCCATGAGTATAAAAAGGCTTTAATTCTTAATCCTGAAAACGCAGAAGCAAAAACATTTGTTAACGAGCTTGAGTCTAAAGGTGTTTCCACCAACAGAGTTTTTGACCCTAGAGAACTTCCGTCCAGAGAAGAAGGTATTGGGCAAAGTATCGGCAGAAACCTCGAAATAAATAAGGCCCTTCAGGATACGCAGAAAAAGATAGAAAATAATCAAATTTTAGAAGTACCGAAGCAGGAAAGGAGCTTGACCGGTAGTCTTGAGGAAGAAAAACCCAGGATAAAAGATGAAAAAATGCAAATAAGAGAAGAGCATCCAAAGACTGAAGAGCTTTTACCTGTCAAAGTCACCGGCGAGGTGGTCGCAAGCTTAGGTTTTACCTCGCATGATACTTATTGGAAGCGTGCCAATGCAGATTTAAACGAAAAGAACTGGCGTATACTTTCTGATAATGCAATGAATAATAAATACAATACCTATGACCCTTCTATTTACGACAGGGTAAGGATTAATGCTGAAGGCAAACTTGACGACTCCTTAGGTTTTTATTCAAATATAACTATGGATCCCTGGAGCTTCATCGGAAAGTCCGACAAGTTTAACGTTGCCGGAGCAACCGGGGATGCAGCAGAGGTACAGCTTAAATATTGGTCAAATACCGGTTACACCATCAATAATACTATCTATACCAATACCGAAGGAGATTCTTTTAATTTACCAGAGCTTAAAGTCATTGGTGGTGAAACAGATGCGGCAACTATCAGAAGTTTATGGGGTAATACTTTTGTCATTCCCCCTCAAGAAATTCATAGAGAGCTTTGGCCTTTACGGGAATTTTGGCTTGATTACGTTCCAGATGAAGAATTTAAATTCAGATTCTTCCCGGTGGCCTATGAGAACCAGGCATTGACCACTGACGACCCTATAGGATTATCAAACCATCATATTTGGTGGGAAGAGAGTCCTTGGTTAGACAGATGGAAGCCAGGTAACCTGAATAGTGGCACCACGCCGGTTGATTTTACAAAGGGAAAATGGGATAATACTTTAGCTTTTTTTACTAAAGATAGTGATGGAACGAGGCTTACTTCCCTGAGAGGTTTTGCTTTTGATTTTCTTCCCACAGACCGTACAAGTTTATCTACGACGGTTGCCTCACCCAAAGAGCTTTGGCAGGATTATGAAAGTTTTGATACTTATGCCTTGGCTACAAGGCTGAAGCATTTAATCGCCGATAATCTAAGAATCGGCGGGACTTATACATTCCATAGCGGTATTAATGAAAATTCTTTCGATGCAGTAAATAATGTATTCGGTGCAGACACAAGTTATGCACCTTTTGCCAATCTTAAATTGGCTACTGAGGTCGCAGGTTCTTTCAGCGATCAAGATTCAAGTTCAAGCTACAAAACCCGCAAAAGAGGCAATGCCTACTATCTTTCTTTGATTGCCAGCTTGCCAAGAGATAGCCTGGTCGATTTAAAATACGAACAGATCAAACCCGGAAAAGAGGATTTATTTTTCAAAAGCCGTTTACTTTTGGCTAGAATGGATGATAGTTTTGATCCGTCACTTTCTAATTTCCGCGAGACGCGCGATGATACATTTTGGTCAAGGCATATTCATTTTCGTAAGCCTATGGAGTTTTCTAAATTTTATACGCCATCGATGTCATATGATGACATAGAGCCTTTTAGAATAGGCGATGGTATTGATACGGGAAGAAACGTTATCGGCCTACGCACAGAAGTGAGTCTGTTAGACAATCGTTTGCAAGGATTAGGAGATATCCGTAATGTTCACTCAACCGAAAATAAATATATCGAAACAGTAGCCAGAACAGAATGGTCTTATGAAATAAATCCTCGATGGAAGACAAAAGCCTTTCTTCTTAATCATGACTTGCCTAAGACCAAAGGAGGCAAGGATCCTTTTGTCATTGACCCCGAGTCCGACACATTCTATAACAATACCGCCATACCCGACGGAGAAGATCCTAGTTTAAAGACCGGATCTTTAGGATTAGAGTATACTCCAAACGATTGGTTCGGAATTTACGGAATTTTTGAACGAACAAATGATATAACTGTGGGCACAGATAATTTTCCGCGAGCGGCTTTTAACGGTTCGTCATTGACTACCTATGAAGAAATGACGACCTTTGAAGAGGCGGATAAGATTTTCCGTACGATCTATCCTTTCCTTTATAGCCAGGGTTTCTTTCCGGTGCCGCCTTACCCCTATTATAATATTTATAAAATAGGTTTAAGTTTAAAACCAAGAAGAGATTTTGAAATATTCTTAAGTGGAACAAGAAATGTATTTGAGCACGCAGGGCCAATAGATGATAATATTAATCATTTTGGTCTGGAACTGAGCTATATTCCCACTAAGAAGTTTGGTATTTATTGTAAATATACGCTATCTTTCTGGAATGACATATATGAAATGGTAAATAATAATAATGTTGAATATACCAAGCATCATAATTTCTTTACAGAGGTTCATTACATGATTGATGAAGATGGGCAAATTGCTTTGCAATATGGCGTGGGCGGCATAACACCTATCAATTTCACTAGCTACGATCCTTTTGGCGGATCTTTGCAGACGGTTGACACACAGCATATTCTTAGGCTGTTCTATAGAAGAGTTTTTTAATTATAGTTTATTTTTTTAAAGCCACGGAGAAAAAGGAATGGATAATTTCATGAGACCTCTAGGTATCAGAGGAGAAGCCTTAAGCGAAAGAGAAAGAAAGAATTTGGCAATTTTAGAGGCCATCAGGCGATCCGGCCCCATAAGCAAGACGGATATCTCTTCTTTAGCGGGATTGAATGTAGTGACTGTCTCTAATTACGTTGATAACTTTTTGAAATCAAGATTGGTTTTTGAAAAAGAATTGGATGTTTCTGCCGGAGGCAGAAGGCCGGTGCTGTTAGATCTAAATTCCAAAGCACATCTCGCTATAGGCGTAGGTTTAAACCTTTCAAGTTTGGTCGGAGTTCTTACCGATTTAAGCGGCAATATAGTTTATAAAACAAAAAGAGACCGCGCAGATGTTCCGGTTAAAGAATTAGTTGATTCTGTTATGGAAATAATTAAGGAACTTTTAGAAAAAGGCGCGGGCGACTCCTCAAGAATACGAGGGGTAGGAATCGGCATAGCCGGAATAGTAAATCATAAAGGCGGCACTATACGCTGGCCAGAAAAAGTGAGCAACAAAGGATGTATCTATACGTCAATGTATTTGCCTTTAAAAGAAATTATCGAGAAGGAATTCAATATTCCTTGCTTGGTTGAGAATGACGCTACGGTTGCCTGCTTCGCAGAGCAATGGCTTAGCCTCGAGCCGGAGATTGAGAATGTGATTTATATGTTTTCCGGGGTAGGCTGCGGTATTATGATCAATAGACAGATATATCGTGGATTTTCCGGCGGGGCAGGAGAAATCTCTATTGACAATACCAAAGATAACGGGTTGTTTAATTGTCAGTTTGCCAGTCCATGTTTCTTAAAACGTTGGGATGCGGATTTAGGTTTAGTGGATGAGGCCAAGAGAAGATTGTCCGCGCACAATAATACAATAGTAGTAAGTAAAATTCTAGAGCTAGCATCTAAAGACGTTAATAATATAAGACTTCAGGATATATTTCAAGCAGCGAAGGAAAATGACGCCTTGGCTTTGGATTTAATTAAACAGGCCGGTAAGCGATTGGGAATAAAAATCGCCTATTTAGTCAATCTCCTTAATCCTGAAGTGGTGATAATCGGTGGAGGCATCGAAGAAGCCGGCAGCGCGTTTCTTGATACAATAAAGCAGACGGTTTCAGATTGGGCATTCGAAGAAATGTCTGGTAACTTAAAGATTATTCCTTCGAAGTTAAAGGAAAATTCTGTCGCGCTGGGAGCGGCAAGCCTGGTGGTCAGACAAATTTTTGCCCAATCTTAATAAAAAAACTTTATTTTGATAAATTTCTCTTGAATTGACTAAAACTATGTGGTATACAAAGAGTTAAGTGTTGACTCAAGCTAATGCTTGGTCTTTAAGTGGTTATCATTATAAAAAGGGAGGATAAATGGAAAAAGGGTCAAAGCTTATTGTCATAGCTTTAGCTCTCTTATTTTTATTGAGCCTTATGTTTGCCTATAGTAGCTACAGCGGTAAGCAGCAAGTTTTAAACAGATACAAGGAAATGGAGAGGGTGCTAGGCGAAAAGAACGCCGGCCTTAGATCCCAACTAGATAAAGTTGACCAAGATAGACGGGCCTTGCAGGATAAAATGGGTTCTATAGAAGGCCAGATTGGAAAGATTGCTGCTGAACGAGATGAATGGAAGAGGAAATACGACCAGGCCGTAAAAGACAAAGAAGATTTAATCCAGCAGATTAAGACTAAGCCATCCATGGTTGAGCAGCCAGCTGCAACAGGTTCGGGGATTAAGGATGCATATTGGGCCGGAGTGGTAGAAGACAAGGCCGCTTTAGAGATACGTTTGCAAGAACTAGATAAAGTTTTAAAGGAAAGCTTAGTCAAGTTAGAAGAGGCCAAGAAAGAAAAAGCGGATACTGAACTTGAGCTCAGTTCTCTTAAGCAGGCTAAATTAGAAATGGATAGGCAGCTAGAATATAATCAGCAGATGATTTCTAGTTTGTCTAGAGAATTAGTGAGGGAAAAATCTGATAAAGCTAACATTATAGAGCAAATAGATAAGATTCGGCAGGAAAATGTAACTTTGCGAAGACAGGTAAAAGAACTTTCGACTTCCAAGCTTTCGCTGGAAAAGGGGTTAAGGAATCTGGAGAATGAAAAGAATAATCTTGCTGATCGCATATCGGCGACAGAAGATATACTGCAGACTCGCATGAGAGAGCTTCTAGAAATAAAGAAAGATATTGAATCTTCGCTAGGCACTGATTTTTCCGCAATGTCCAAACAGTCGGAATCGGTTGAATTACCTCCTATAGTAGTAAAAGCAGGAGGAGCGCAACAAGGGCCTCAGGGCGTCCAGGTGAGCGAAAAGGCAGTGGGTAAAGTCTTATCAATAAATGAAAATCAGAATTTTGTGATTATTGATATCGGAGAAAATAACAATGTCAAAATCGGAGATGTCTTTAGGATTTTCCGGAATAATGAACATGTTGCGACGGTCGAGGTAATACAGACGCGTAAGGATATTTCCGCGGCCGATATAAAATATTCAAAAGATAAGATTGCTGCAGGAGATTCGGTTACATCTCCTTAAGATAAAATTTTATGACAGAGAAAAGAAATCGCATAGAAGATGTGGCAAAGCTTGCCGGCGTATCTATCACTACAGTTTCTAGGGTAATAAATAAGGTTCCCACCGTTACCGAGGACAACCGGAAAAAAGTAGACGAAGCAGTCCGTAAATTAAAATTCCGTCCCGATGTTACTGCCCAGCGTCTGGCAAAAGGCGTAAATTATACCATAGGCTTGGTTATCCCTCGCTACGAAGGAATATTCTTTTCCTTTTTTGCCATGGAGATAATCCGAGGCGTTGGTATTGCATGCGAAGGTTTGAAATTAGATTTGCTGCTTCACATTTCTAACGGGCGTACCCCGGTCAATCTAGGCAATATGGGAGGGGTAATCTTTGCTGATATATTAGGGAATGAAAAAGACTTAACCATTGCCCTAGAAGACAATATTCCTTGCATAGTCATAAATAATGCCGCAGATACAATCCCGGTTAATTACATAGCTGTGGATAATTTAGGCGGTGCAAAAAAAGCCGTAGAGTACCTCGTAAACATAGGCCATCGAAGAATCGCCACCATAACAGGTGATCCTATTACTCAGGCGGGAGTCCAGAGGCTAGAGGGATATAAATCCATTCTTGAAAAGAGCGGTATCCCCATAAGAGAGGAATACATTATTAAAGGAGATTATTCTCGGCGCTCTGCCAGGATTGCTACGGAGAGATTTTTAAAACTCAAAGAACAACCAACCGCAATCTTTGCGGCAAGCGACGATATGGCCTTAGAGTCACTGGAGGTCATATTGGAAAAAGGCCTAAGAGTGCCTGAAGATATTTCGGTTCTCGGCTTTGATGATAACCCATCTTGTTTGTATGGCCCGGTTACGCTTACGACAGTAAAACAGCCGCTATTTCAAATGGCGCAAGAAGCAGTTAAAGAATTGCACAAGATTATCTCGGGCAAAACTAAAACGCTTGTTAAAAAAATCTTACCAGCAGAACTTGTAATCAGAGAATCCTGCACAAACGCGTCTAAATCTAAGTAATAGTTTTTATCGTGAAAAAAATCTTTAAGAAAAAATTTCTTGCTTGTGGCGTTGGAAGCGTTCCTTTTACAGATCCTAAAGAAGCCTCCCAGTTTATCCATGATCATTTTAAAGATGATATAGTTTTCTGGCCGCAACTTACCCGCCGAGACTTTTTGGAGAATATGTATGTTCAATTTTCCGAAGGCATGCCCGGAGTAGAAATAGACAATAATAACAAAACCATTATAATTAACAACCAGAGAGATAACTTTGAAGGTGAATTGGAATCTTGTCTGCAGCATTATCTCGACGGAGATTTGGATCATTTCTCCATTTCAAGAAATTATGCCGAAGGTTTTTATGCTATGCTGGACTTTGCTTCAAAGAACAAATACGATTTTTTCAAAGGCCAGGTTATCGGGCCGATAAGTTTTGGCTTATCGGTAAAACAGAAAAATCAGCAGGCAGTGATATATAATCAAGATCTTTATCAGGCAACTGTTAAGGCGCTTGCAATGAAAGCCGCATGGCAGATAAGAGAAATAAGAAAAGCAAACCCCGAAACTAAAATTATAATCTTTATCGATGAACCTTATCTAGTTTCGGTCGGCTCTAGTTTTGTTTCTTTGTCTAAAGAAAAAATTATAAGCGATATAAATGAACTTGTGCAGATAATCCATCAAAATGATGCCTTGGCAGGAATTCATTGTTGCGGCAATACCGATTGGCCAATAATTTTGGGAACAGAAATCGATATTTTGAGTTTTGATGCCTATAATTATCTGGATAATCTCTTGCTTTATAAAAAAGAAATAGAAAATTTCTTAAGAAAAGAAAAGATTCTTGCCTGGGGTATAATCCCTACTTCCGATATTGTTAAAAAAGGAATAAAAAAACAAGAATTATCCGATAAGATAAAACAAACCGTAAAAAATTCGCATGGATTATTAATCGAAGAAGGAATAATTACTCCAAGCTGCGGCACCGGGACGCTGGATTTAGAATTGGCCAAGAAAATTCACGTCTTAGCTTGTGAAGTAGCTCATGATTTGAGCGCTTAAAAAGTATTTTTGTTCTTAGTAAAATAAATTTGTTGACAAAGAAAATTAGAGTGATAAAATAATCATTGTTTGAGGAGTCTTCATAAATAATTTTTTATTTTATAAAAACCTCCCTCAAACTACCAAACAATAAATCAAAAAACTTCTTCTAAGTAAGCAGATCGTTTTTTCTTAAATACAAGATATGGTATTTTCCAGCTTGACATACCACAATATGTGTGGTAGAATTTGTAATCCCTGAAAGAGAGGAGGAACAGGGTCATGTCACTTAATCTGTCTGAGAATTCCCGCAAAGTTTTAGAGAAAAGGTATCTTAAAAAAGATCATAACGGCAAAATCGTTGAAACAGCAGAAGAGATGTTTGGCCGGGTTGCTAAGGCAATATCCTCAGCGGACAAAAAATATAATTATACCCCCAAACAAATCTATAAAACCGAAGAGGATTTCTACCAGATTATGACCGATCTGGAATTTATGCCTAATTCTCCTACGCTTATGAATGCCGGCAGGGATCTAGGTCAGCTATCCGCATGTTTTGTCCTTCCTATTGGCGATTCCATGGAGTCTATATTTGAGACTCTAAAGGCAACAGCCCTCATACATAAATCTGGCGGCGGAACGGGTTTTTCTTTTTCCAGGCTAAGACCTAAAAATAGCGTTGTCAGGTCCACGGGCGGTGTGGCATCTGGGCCGGTTTCCTTTATGAAGGTTTTTGATTCCGCAACCCAGGCAGTTAAACAGGGGGGTACCAGGCGCGGAGCCAACATGGGAATTTTAAGAGTTGACCATCCCGATATATTAGAATTTATTACCTGTAAAGAAAGCGACAAAGAGATAAATAATTTCAATATATCCGTTGCGGTCACTAATGAATTCATGAAAAAGCTGGAAAGCGGCGAAGATTACAATTTATTAGACCCGCATACTCACGAAGTTGTTAATCATCTTAACACTAAAATGGTTTTTGATTTGATTGTTAAGATGGCTCATAAAAACGGAGAGCCCGGTATTATATTTATTGATAGGATGAATGAATTCAATCCTACGCCGAAACAAGGAAAGTATGAATCCACTAATCCTTGCGGAGAGCAGGTGCTTCTTCCTTATGAAAGCTGCAACTTAGGTTCAATTAATTTGCTCAAGATGTTAGTAAAAAATAACGACAGCTACAGTATAGATTGGGAAAAATTAAGAAACACGGTCCATAAGGCCACACATTTTCTAGATAATGTTATTGATGTAAATAGATTTCCTTTGCCTGAAATTGAAAAGCAGACAAAGTTGAATAGAAAGATCGGCTTAGGCGTAATGGGATGGGGCAGCGCGCTTTTAAGGATGGGAATACCCTATGACAGTGAAGAAGCAGTTAATCTTGCCGATAAGGTAATGTCATTTATTACTAAGGAAGCAAGGCAGCGGTCTCATCAATTAGCCAAGGAAAAGAGCGCATTCCCTGCATTTAGCCAAAGTAAATACGCAAGAAACAGTAAATTTGAATTAAGGAACGCCACCGTAACCACAATTGCTCCTACCGGAACTATTAGCTTGATAGCCGGTCCATGTAGTTCAGGAATAGAGCCTATATTTGCCATATCTTATTACCGCGCACATTGTTTGGATAATGAGAAAATGGTTGAGACCGATCCAGTTTTCTTAGAAGTTGCTAAAGAAAGAGGTTTTTATTCCGAAGAATTGATGAAAAAGATCGCTGAAAAAGGTTCTGTCAAGGATTTTAAAGAGATCCCCGAAGATATACGTAGAGTTTTTGTAAGTTCTCATGACATAACTCCCGAGTGGCATATTAAAATGCAGGCAGCTTTCCAGAGATACACTGACAACGCTGTGTCCAAAACAGTGAATTTCTCAAATTCAGCTACTGAAGAAGATGTGCGTAACGTATATATGGACGCATTTAAATCAGGCTGCAAAGGCGTTACTATATATAGGGATGGCTCACGCGAGGAGCAGGTGCTCAATATCGCTAGGCAAGAAGCTAAGCCTAAACCGGTAAAGATCGGCCCAAGACCTAGGCCAGAGGTAGTTGTGGGTACAACCACAAAGGTTGCTACCGGATGCGGAAATCTTTACGTTACTATTAATTCCGATGAGCACAATAAACCATTTGAGGTTTTTACTCAGATGGGCAAGGCCGGCGGTTGCGCTGCCAGCCAGCTTGAAGCAGTAGGCAGGCTTTTGTCTTTGGCTTTTCGTTCTGGAATCGATATAAAGTCAATAATTGACCAGCTTCATGGTATTAGATGTCCATCGCCTTCATGGGAAAAAGGTGTAAGAATATTCTCTTGCGCTGATGCTATTGCCCGCGTAATCGAAAGGCGTCTGATAGATGCAGTTTCTTCTCCGGAAGATGCAGAAGACAAAATTGAAGTAACGGAGGAGATTAAAATTGTTGTAGGCGATTCGGTTGTTGAGACAGAGCCAGATCCAGTAGCAAGTTCTGGCAAGCGTACCAGTGCTAATATAGTAGGCGTATGTCCTGATTGCGGAGGTGCACTGCGTCACGAAGAAGGTTGTTTTAAATGCCACTCTTGCGGTTTTTCTAAATGCTAATTGTTATTATGGTTAATTGACGCCTGCCAAAATAAATCAATGAGAAAAATATTCTACATAGTCCTTGATGGTCTTGGTGATTTTCCCCTTAAAGAGCTGGGGAATAAAACACCGCTTGAAGCAGCCAAGACTCCATACCTTGATAACTTAGCCAAAAAATCTAAATTAGGCTTGGTATATCCGGTGGCCAAAGGCATTGCCCCGGAATCAGATATTGCCGTCATCAGTCTTTTGGGTTATGATGCCCATAAATATTATACTGGCAGGGGGCCATTGGAGAGTTTTGCTGAAGGATTAGCTGTTAATGACGGCGATTTGGCTTTTAGGGTAAATTTTGCCACGATTGCCGATGATAAAAAGACTATTAAGGATCGGCGCGCCGGAAGAGGATTAACCAATGAAGAGGCCGGTATCCTTTGCAAAGAGATTAATTCAAAAATTACTTTAAGCACTGCTACTTTTGAGTTCAAGAATACCATTGGCCATCGCGGAGTTTTGGTTATCCGTAGCATGCACGGTCGACTTTCAGGCTGGGTAACTAATACCGATCCGGCATACGACAGAGAAGGGGTCTTTGGCGTGGCTAAAGAGAAGTTTGAGAATATTTTACAGGAATCAAAGCCCATGCCTGAATATAAGAAGTCTGCCGAGGCAATTGAAGCGGCAAAGTTGATTAATGAATTTACTCAAAAAGCCATAGATGTATTAAACCAATCGCCACTTAACAAGAAGAGGATTAAAGAAGGAAAGCTCCCCGCCAATTTGATTTTAAGCCGTGATGCCGGAGATCACCTTCCCAAATTCCCGCCCATAAAAGAATCTTGTGGTTTGAATTTTGGTTCTTTCGTAGAGATGCCGGTGGAGAAAGGAATCGCTTTACTGACTGGAATGCAGGTTGTGGATGTCCCTTCGCGCACAGGGCACGCCGAGGTTGATTACGGAGTTTGGGCAAAGATTGCCCTTGAGAAGATAAATGAATATGATGGGCTTTACATCCATATCAAAGGCCCTGATGAGCCAGCGCACGACGGAGATTTCAATTTAAAAAAGGAAATTATCGAACAGATTGATAGCTTTTTCTTTGCTAAACTTATCCCTAAGATAAATTTAGATGATTTTATTATCACCGTGACAGCAGACCATTCTACGGTCTGCGCTGTTAAGGCCCACACGGCCGATCCGGTTCCGATTTTATTCTGTGGAGGAAAGATTAATCCCGATGGAAACAATGCTTTTGGTGAGACCGAAGCCAAAACTGGCTCCATCGGTCAGATTCTGGGTCGGCAAATAATGGGTCTACTTTCCAAATTCGCCTCTGAATAATTAAGTAGCAAAATCCCCAAGAAAGTATTATAATAATCCGTAATTTGATTTTTAAAACAGGAGGCAGGATGAGAAGTTTTTATTTTTTGTTGTTATTGGCATTATTTATTTGCGGTTGTGTCAGCATAGAGGATCAACCAGAGAAGCTTATCACAGATTCCAATTTCTCCAGATTTGAGCAAAGAAAATCCGAGCTTGAGAGTGAGTATCTTAATAAAGAAATTACCTACAGCGAATACCAGGTAAAGCTAGGCGAGATAGAATACGAAAGGCTAAAATCCGAGCAGGAAAGAGAAGAGATTCTTTTTAGATAAATATTTTTAGCCCTAAGCGCTATTTGGAATGGAAGAAGATAGAAGAGAGAATATAAGAGTTGACGCTTCTTTTAATTTCACTTGCAAGGTTTACAAAAAAACCGAACAGGTTGTTGAAATTTCACAAGTCAAGAACATAAGTGTTGGCGGCGCCCAGATTGTAACAAAATTTGAATTGAATACGGATAATATTCTGGAATTGAATTTTCGAACCCCCCAGTCTAAAAGTAAGATCACTCTTCTGGGAAAGGTTCTTGAAAGTTGGAGTATCCCCGAAAAGGCATTGTATATATCAAGAATCTCTTTTACCTATCCCAATGAGGTTACCCAGGAGACGATGTCGGCACTAATTAAAGAACTAAAAACCGGTTAATCTAAATTATCATACAAAATGAAGAAGCCATTATTTGATTGTATTGTTATCGGCGCAGGACACGCGGGTATAGAAGCGGCACTTTCCGCAGCGCGCTTAGGTTGCAAGACTTTGCTTATCACCATGGACTTGGATAAAATCGGCCAGATGAGTTGCAATCCTGCAATCGGCGGCGTTGGTAAGGGACAGCTAGTTAAAGAGATTGATGCGCTCGGTGGCCATATGGGTAAAATAGCCGATGCCACCGCTATACAATACCGGTTATTAAATACTTCTAAGGGGCCAGCGGTACGTTCTTCGCGCTGCCAGTCAGATATGGAAAAGTATCGATTGCTTTCCAAGCACACATTAGAAAAACAAGAGAATCTATCTTTAAAACAAGCAGAGGTTGTGAAGATAATTGTTAGCAACTCTGTTGTCCAAGGCGTTAAGACAAGCACGCAAGAAGATTTCTTTGCCAAAACAGTGATAATCTGCCCCGGAACATTCTTAAACGGGCTTATACATATTGGCCTTACGCATTTTTCTGGCGGAAGATTAAATGAGCCGGCAAGCGTTAGCTTATCAAAAAACTTAGAAGAACTAGGCTTAAGACCGCAGAGATTTAAGACAGGAACTTGTCCGCGCCTTGACGGAAGAACCATCAACTTTAGAAAATTAAAAAAACAAGATTCCGATAAAAGTCCGTCTTTTTTTTCTTTTTCGACTAAGAAGGCAGTTTTAAGACAGGTCTCTTGCTATATCACTTATACAAATCTAAATACGCATAAAATAATCCGTTCCGGTTTAGATAAATCTCCTTTATATGCCGGAGTAATTAAATCTACAGGAGTAAGGTATTGCCCTTCGATAGAAGATAAAATCGTAAAGTTTGTAGAGCGAGAAAGGCATCAGATATTCTTAGAGCCTCAAGGCCTGGATACTTATGAATATTATCCTAACGGCTTGGCAACTAGCCTTCCTTTAGATATCCAAGTAAAAATGATCCGTTCCATAGAAGGATTAGAAAAGGCGGAATTTACCAGACCGGGTTATGGCATTGAGCATAACTTGGTAGATCCCACGCAGCTTCTACCGACGCTGGAGACAAAATCAATCAAGAATTTATATTTGGCCGGACAGATTAATGGCACTACAGGCTACGAAGAGGCAGCGGCGCAAGGCCTAATTGCAGGAATAAATGCCGCGCGAAAAGCAAAAGGCAAAGCCTCTTTTATCTTGGATAGATCCCAGGCTTACATCGGAGTTTTGATTGATGATCTTACGACTAAAGGCACAAATGAGCCGTATCGGATGTTTACCTCTCGCGTAGAATACAGGCTTTTGTTACGCGAAGACAATGCCGATATCCGTCTGAAAGAACTAGGTTTTAATATTGGACTTATTGATAAAAGAGATTGCCAGCAAATCAGAAAAAAAATCTTTTTGATAGAGAAGCAACTGTGTAGTCTTAAGAAAACTAATTTGGTTCCGGGCGTAAAAACAAACAGAAAACTAAAAAATATAAAATCTAGCCCGATAAAACGAGCGACTACTTTAGAACAGCTTCTAAAAAGGCCGGAGATAGATTTTGATAAGCTTTGCAAATTGAATCATCCAAGTCCGGAATTGCCCGATGATGTTAAATTCCAGGTTGAGGCGGAAGTTAAATATTCCGGTTTTATTGAAAGACAAATAAAGGAAGTCCAGCGTTTCAGGAAAATCGAATATATAAGAATTCCCGACGGATTAGATTTTGCATCGATTCCCGGGCTTTCGCGGGAAATCAGGGAGAAGCTTTTTCATGCTAGGCCGGCTTCATTAGGTCAGGCAAGTCGTATCTCAGGCGTTACGCCTGCAGCGATTTCGATTTTAATGGTTTATCTGGATAAAATTAAGAAATAAATGCAGAAATCGGAATTAAAGAGATTATGTTTGGATTGGGGGGCGGATTTATTCGGTGTTGCCGATATAAGTTCGCTAAAAGATGAATTTCTGCTATCGGAATCGGCGAAGAAAAAAGCAAAACGCGCCATTAGCTTAGGTAGTCGTGTTTCTTGCGCTATTTTAGACGAGATTGGCGATAAGCCCACAAAGATTTATTCGTATCACTATCGAACGCTAAATACGTTTCTGGATCAGATGGCCTTGCGCTTATCAAATTTCATTCAGTCGGAAGGTTTTTTTGCGTTACCCATACCAGCTTCACAGATCATAGATTGGGAAAAGCAGAATGCCCATTTGTCGCATAAGAAAATCGGTTTATTGGCAGGTCTTGGTTGGATTGGAAGAAACAATCTTTTAGTAAATGAAAATTTAGGCAGCCAATTTAGACTGGTTACTATTTTGACCGATATGGATTTAGAGGCTGATAAGCCGCTCGATAAAGATTGCGGAACCTGCAAGCTTTGCATAGAGGCTTGTCCGGCGAAGGCCATACAACAAGGTAAAGAGGATTTTGATTATGTCAAATGTTTGGATAAAATAAAAGCATTCCAGAGCAAGCATATCGTCGATCAATATATCTGTGGCATCTGCGTTAAGGCTTGCAAAGGAAAAAATAGGAGGAAAAATGAGTCTTGATGAAATAAAGATTACCAGGGCAATAGTGGATTCATATTTCAAGAAACTAATGGATAATTTGGATATCGATGTTGCCATTGCTGGGGCAGGTCCTTCGGGCTTGACCTGTGCCTATTATTTGGCAAAGAAGAATATTAAAGTTGCGATTTTTGAAAGGAAGCTTTCCGTCGGAGGTGGTATGTGGGGCGGCGGGATTATGTTTAATGAGATCGTGGTGCAGACTAAAGCCAAGGCAATTTTGGACGAATTCGGCATAAGAACCAAAAGATACGAGGGAGAATATTTTCTGGCAGATTCAGTGGAATCAGTTTGCGCATTAGCAGATAGAGCCATTAAGGCCGGAGCAAAGATCTTTAATCTACTTTCGGTTGAAGATGTGATGATCCGTACCGGGCGCGTTACGGGTTTGGTTTTGAATTGGTCGGCAGTAGAAATTGCCAAACTACATGTTGATCCCATTACTATTCGTTCCAAATTTGTGGTAGATGCCACCGGACACGCCGCTGAAATCGCCAGAGTTTTAGAAAAGAAAACAAATGTAAAACTCAAGACTAAAACCGGCAAGACAGTCGGCGAAACTTCCATGTGGGCGGAAATGGCAGAGGATACAATCGTGAAAAATTCCAAAGAATTTTATCCTGGCGTTTATTCTTCGGGTATGGCATCGAATGCCGTATTCGGAGGCCCGCGCATGGGCCCAATATTTGGTGGGATGCTACTGGCAGGAAGAAAAGTCGCGCAAGATTTAATAAAAAGATTAAAATGAAAGCAATCGCTTTAGTTTCCGGAGGATTAGATAGTGCGCTGGCGGCGAAAGTAATCGCCAGGCAGGGTATTAATGTCGTTGGGATAAATTTTATTACTCCTTTTAGTCCGATTGATAAGATTAGCCGTAGTTTCAATTTAAGAAAATTCTTCGATAACTTAGGCATAGATATCATGTCTGTAAATATTTTTGATGAGTCATTAGAGATGATAAAAAATCCTAAATTTGGGCTAGGAAGTAATTTAAATCCCTGTATAGATTGCCACATTTTAATGCTTAAGAAAGCCAAGGGGCTTTTGGAAAGGCTTGATGCTTCGTTTGTAATCACCGGAGAGGTATTAGGTCAACGACCGATGTCTCAGCATCGCCACGCGTTAGAATTAATCGAAAGAAAATCTGGCCTGCAGGGCTTGCTGTTGCGGCCGCTTTCAGCTAAGTTATTAGGTGAAACGATACCCGAAAAAGAAGGATGGATTAAACGAAGTGAGCTTTTTGATTTTTCCGGCCGTTCTAGAAGTCCCCAGTTTGCCTTAGCCAAAGAATTGGGGATAAAAGATTATCAGACTCCAGCCGGCGGTTGTTTATTGACCGATGCAGGTTTTAGCCTACGGATGAAAGATCTGTTAAAGCACAATCTTAAGGCTTTGAATAATAACGAGATAGAGATGCTTAAATTCGGTAGGCATTTTCGCTTGGGAGATCAAATTAAGCTGGTCGTGGGTAGAAATCAGGAAGAAAATGAAAAATTGCTTAAGCTGGCCAGGAACAGAGATTATCTTTTTGAGCCCCAAGGGATACCTGGTCCGGTGGCTCTTGGAAGAGGCAGATTTGATAATAAAGAATTATTGAATTTAGCCTGTCGCATAGTTTCAAGATATAGCGATTCCCAGCACGGTGAGCCAGTTAAAATAAACTTAAGAAAAAAAGGCTTAGGTTTTCTGGGGGCAAAAGAATTTTCATGTCTTGCACTAGATGAGAAAACGCTTGAGAATTTAAGAGTCCAGAAGGCCCAGAAATAAATATTGGCAATTTTTGAGGTTGGATGGTATATTATATAGAAAGTAATCACACCAGAAAGGATATAATATGAAAGAAAAAGTAGAGGCGGTTTTATCAAAACTTAGGCCTATGCTTGAAGCAGATGGCGGAAATGTAGAATTAGTTGAGATTACAAAAGAAGGCATTGTCAAAGTTAAGCTCACCGGCGCCTGCGGTTGCTGTCCCATGAGCCAGATGACACTAAAGATGGGAATTGAACAGGTGCTTAAAAAAGAGGTTCCAGAAGTAAAATCAGTAGAAGCAGTTTAAGATAATTTTGCTTCTTTGGAGTTTTAAAAGAGGGTGATAGCCATGCCCAAGACAATACAAGAAATAAATGAAAAGATAAAAAAAGGTCAAGTTGTTGTTGTTACGGCCGAAGAGATAATAGATATCGTTAAAGAAAAAGGTATCTCTAGGGCGGCCGCGGAAGTCGATGTCGTAACAACTGGAACTTTTGGCCCGATGTGTTCTTCCGGGGCATATTTTAATATAGGCCATTCCAAGCCTAGGATAAAGATCGGCGGAGGGACTTGTGCTTTAAACGATGTCCCTGCCTATACAGGCTTTGCCGCAGTGGATGTCTATCTGGGCGCCACTGCTTTGCCGGAAAGCGATCCTTTAAATAAGGTCTATCCCGGTGAATTTAAATATGGCGGAGGCCACGTAATCCAGGATTTGGTTGCCGGAAAAGACGTCGCCCTGAAAGCCACTGCTTACGGAACCGATTGCTACCCCAGGAAACAACTAGAGACCCTGGTAAACATCAAAGACTTAAACGAAGCGACATTGTTTAATATCAGGAATGCTTACCAGAATTACAACGTCGCGGTTAATCTTTCCGATAAAATGATCTACACTTACATGGGAGTTCTAAAGCCGAAATTAGGCAATGCTAATTATTGTTCTGCGGGTCAGCTTTCGCCGCTTTTAAATGATCCCCACTACAAAACTATCGGTATCGGCACAAAGATATTCTTAGGCGGCGGAGTGGGTTATGTTGCCTGGTGGGGCACGCAGCACAATCCTTCGGTAAAAAGAAACGATAAGGGCCTGCCTCAGGCGCCAGCAGGGACTTTAGCAGTAATCGGAGATTTAAAACAGATGAAACCAGAATGGCTTATTGGGACTTCAATGTTAGGTTATGGCGTGACTTTAACCGTAGGTATAGGTATACCCATACCTATTTTAAACGAGGAAATCTGTAAATTTACAGCTGTGCGCGATGAAGACATTTACGCGCCAATTGTTGACTATAGCGAAAACTATCCAAACTGCAAACCCTCTGAATTAGGCGAGGTAAATTACAAACAGCTAAATACTGGTTCTATAAAGGTAAAGAATAAAGATGTGCCTACTGGCGCGCTTTCTAGTTATTCCAAAGCGAGAGAAATATCTGAGGAGCTAAAATCCTGGATAGAAAAGGGCAAGTTTTTCTTAACCGAAAAAGTTGCTACGATTCCTTCCGCAGAATCAGGGTATAGTTTTAAACCTTTAAAAGAGAGAATATGAAAAAACATTCAGAAAGAATAGTTCTGCATTTTCCGCACCGGATGGTAGATCAGCCGATTGTCTACAAGCTAGTTAAGGAATTCGATCTGCAGTTTAATATCCTTAAGGCCTATGTAACTCCGCAGGAAGAGGGCCTTATGATTTTAGAGCTGACCGGAGAAAAGGAAAACTACGACAAGGGCGTAGCTTACTTAAAAAAATGCGGAGTTAAAATCCAGCCGTTAAGCAAAGACGTTAAGCGTAATGTTGCTAAATGCACCGATTGCGGAGCCTGTGTTCCGATTTGTCCGACTGGTGCCTTGGCGGTAGACCATATTACTCGCAAAGTGCAATTTTACGAGAATAAATGCATCGCTTGCGAACTTTGTATAAAAGTCTGTCCTACGCGAGCAATGGAGATACGTTTTTAGCCTTTCTTTATTTTCCAATGAAAAATAACCTTCAGAGAAAATTATTGAGATTACGTAACGTACTTTCTGACATGAGAAGCGTTCTTATTGCTTATTCTGGAGGCGTAGATAGTAGTTTGCTTTTAAAGGTGGCTAAAGATGTTTTGGGCAAGAATACTCTGGCAGTCACTGCGAAATCTCCTCTTTACCCCGAAGATGAAATCAAGGGGGCAAAGAGCATAGCAAAGAAATTAGGCGCAAAGCATATGATTATTAATACTAACGAGCTTCAAAATACAGCCTTTGTTAGAAATCCAATCAATCGTTGCTATCTCTGCAAAAAAGAGCTTTTTAAAGAATTGACTAAAATTGCCAGAAAAAACAACTTAAATTACATTGCCGATGGTTCCAATCTTGATGACAATAAAGATTATAGGCCAGGCTCTCTGGCAGTTAGGGAGTTCAAAATAAGATCGCCATTAAAAGAGGCTAGATTAACCAAGCAAGATATCAGGGAATTATCTAAGAGTTTTCGGCTTTCCACCTGGGATAAGCCGGCATTCGCATGCTTGGCAAGTAGAATCCCTTACAAAGAGAAAATCAACGAAAATAATTTATCAAAGATTAAAAAGGGAGAACAAATAATTAAGAATCTTGGGATTAAACATGTTAGGCTTAGGCACCATAAGAATTTAGCCAGGATAGAAGTTCCGGATAGAGAATCCTCAAGCATCATTCGCAACCGAAAAATTATTATTAACAAATTAAAGAAATTGGGGTATAATTACGTTTGTATAGATTTACAGGGCTACAGAACAGGTAGTTTAAACGAGGTTTTGCATTAGAACATGGAGGTGATAAATGCAAAAATTAAGTAATATTTTATTAACGCTAGGTTTTTTGTCTATGGCTTATGCTGGTTTTTCATCGGTTTATGGTCAAAGAGGGGTAGCGCTTAAAAGTTTTCCTTCCACGGTATTTTTATCTCTTGGAAACTTCCTGATTCTGATTTCAATATTAGCCGCCGTTAAAGAGTTAAGTAAAAAAGCATAGTCGGGAGTTCTTAATTTATTAAATTTAAATTCTAATAAAATAAAAAGTTTATCCTTATTATTTTCTAGACTTTTTAAAATCATTTATTAAAGAGGTTGTTATGCCAGAAAAGAAGTATTCTATTAATTCAGATAGGGTTGTTTGGCGAGACATTGAAGGTGAGGCCGTAATTCTCAACCTAGATACAGGTTATTACTATAATCTAAACGCTGTAGGGAGCTTGATTTGGCAGTTGCTGGAAGAAAAAAAGGATATTTCTAAAATCATAGAGACGATAAGTAAGGATTATAATATTTCCGCCAACAGAGCAAAAAAAGATCTGGATTCGCTGATCAGTGATTTAAAGAAAGAAAAACTTTTATTAGTTAAATAAGATTGTGGATGATTAACGCAAGTTCAGAAATCAATAAAGATCCCATAGTTTCTATTATTGTCCCCGCCTATAATGCTGCTAATAAGATAGCCTTCTGCCTTGATTCGTTGCTCCAGCTAGATTTCCCACAAGAAAAAATAGAAATAATTGTTGTAGATAACAACTCAACCGATAAAACAAAAGAAATCATCTTTAGTTATCCGGTTACGTATGTATTTGAGGCAAAAAGGACCAGGGGGGCCGCAAGAAATAAAGGGATAAGTGCGGCAAGGGGTAAGTATATCGCCTTCACCGATTCCGATTGTATTGTTGATAAAAACTGGCTTAAGATTTTACTGGAAGCCATTGAGGGCGATGATAATGTTGTTGCCTGCGGGGGTAAGATAACGGCGTACAAGACAGATAATATCGTTGAGAAATTCACCGAGAAAAAGAATAAGCTTAGCCAAGAGTTGGCAATTGACTCCGATATTAATTTTCAGGTGCCGCGAGTTGTTACTGCAAACGCGATTTTTTTAAAAGAGGCCTTGGAGAAAGTAGGTCTTTTTGATGAGGATTTGATTACTTCAGAAGATACCGAGCTTGGATGGAGGCTTTCCTTCAATGGTTTTCAGATGAAGTATGTCCCCGAGGCCATAGTCTATCATGTCCATATAAGAAGCTTGATCAATTTTCTAATGCATCAATTTGAATATGGCTGCGCTTCTAATTTAGTCTTTAGAAAATATAAGAATATATTTAAATCAAAGCAATCTAAAACTGGTTATTTTGTATTAAAAATCAGGTCTTTGTGGCGTTTTACTATTAATATTTTTAAAGCGGGGGATAAAAAAGAAAAAGAAAGAAGGATTTTCTGGATTTTGCAGAACTTAGATAATATGTTTTTTGTTTTAGGCGAGCTTTTTATGTTCTTAAAGCCCCTTAAGCTTTCAAGCCGCCTTAATTCGCAGTGTTTATCTTGCCAGCAAATTCAATTCAAGTATAACGGTTTTAATTTACGTCTAAACGACGGGATTTTCTGGTTTATAAATAAAAACTCATTGAGATTTTATAATTTTAAGAGCAATTTATTTTATAAGCTTAATGAAACAGCAGCGGATATTTGGAGCTGTTGGATTAAGGGCAAAGACATACCCCAGACAGTTGATGAGATTTCTAGGAAATATGGCACTTCGGAGGAAATGGTTAAAGAAGATGCATTGGATTTTATCGAGCAGTTAAAGGAAGAGAGCATTTTAGTATCTGTTTAAATTTGGAATATGAAATTAGAAACTCTTGATAAGTTATTTTCTAAGCTAAAGAATAATTATGTGCCTTTTGTGGCCCAGTGGGAGCTGACCACAAAATGCAACCTAGATTGTATACATTGCTGCATCAAGAATGAAGACCAAAACTGCGAATTGACATTGGATGAAATCAAGGATATATTCATCCAGCTCAAAGCTGCAAACTGTATGATCCAGAGGTTTTCCGGTGGAGAGGCATTTTTAAGAAAAGATATCTTCCGGATACTGGAACTGGCAAGAAAAATGCAGTTTGGCGTAATGGTTCTTTCTAACGGGACGCTCCAAGATAGAAGCGATATAAAGAAATTGAAGAAAATAGGTATTTTGGAGATGCAAGTTAGTCTTTATGGCGCAACAGCCGCTATGCACGATTCCATAACTAAAGTTAAAGGCTCTTTTGATAAAACAATGAATACAATCAGGCTTTTAAAAGAATACAAGGTGCCTTTTCATATCGCAGCCATATCATTTAATAAAAACTTTGACGAATTAGGCAGGATGAGAAAGATCGCTCGGCAAGAGAAATGGAAGATTATATTTGATTTTGTTATCCTGCCGGCCGTGTCAAGCTCAAAAAACCCCTTAATTTTAAGGGCAACAGACGAACAGTTAAAATTGGCAACGCGCTCTGGCCTTTTGACTTGGTCCAAGAAGAACGGGATCCTTAAGAGAAAAATCAAGCCAGGGTATAATTTTAGCGGTAATCTTCGGGTACAGATTGGAGCATCCGGCAAGGTATTTCCTTCGGTGATTATGCATAGGGAGGCTGGGGATTTACGCAAAGACAGTTTTTCTCATATTTGGCATAATTCAGAGACTTTTCGCTACCTAAGGAATTTAGATGAGAAATCATTTGAATGTTTTGAGTGCAAGTATTATAATAAATGCTGCAAGAATCGTGACCTTGCCTATCTTGAGCATGGTGATGCTACGGTTAAACCGCAAGAGATATGTCGTATAAACCGGATATTTCATGAGAATGTAGGTAAGCGATGAAAAAAAATAAAAAAGATAAACCAGAAGCAGGGTCTTATAAAAAACCTAGATTAGTAAAATTCTCAAAAGTAGCAAGAATCCAGGCTTCTGTTGCAGCTGCGGACGATTTTGAGGTAAGTTAGAACCAAAACCGATACTGATTCATCGGGAGATTTTGATTCAGTAAGAAGAATCTTAATTTAAGAGTCAATAGTAAATGAAAAAGAATATTTATAAGCAGAGTAAAAGAAAATCCTACGCCAAGCCAAAATTAGTTAAATTCTCCAAGATAGCAAGAATCCAAGCTTCCGTGGCTGTAGTTGAGAATCCGGAGTTCATATAGCCTAAAACTTGTATTTAGATTACTTAAGATAAATAGACATAAAGAATATAAATCAGAAATTAAATCTTATAATAAGCCCAGATTATTAAAATTCTCCAAGGTAAAAAAGATCCGCGCTGCTGATTATTTTCCTAGCGAAGACGGCGGAGGCGTATATTAAATGGATAAAGTCATCAAAAAAGAGGTTCTTGATAATCGTAAGAAAAGTTTCTACCAGAAACCAAAGCTTGTTAAGTTTTCTAAGACAAAAAAGATTCTTGCTGCCAGCGTGTTAACTGGTTTTGAAATAGGATAAAAATATAAGGCAGCGTCAGCCAGTATTCGTGTTCTCCTAATAAAATTTTAACTTGCGAAATCAATTCTTCTTTACTTACCTGGGAATAGTAAATGCCTGAAAGATTATCCGCGTCAATTTCAATACAAAATTTCAGCATAAAAATACTTACCAATGATAGCAATATCTTAAAGCTCATTGGCGAGCAACTGGATTTTACCAAGACTGCAAGAGCCAAAAATCCGGATTTTGAGATTTTTTTTAATTTAGAAAGGACGGATGTTTACAAGATTCCCAGGACAAAGCGGGATGTTTTTAGAGAAGAACCTCTGTTTCAAGAAGAACACATTTCCGGTGATAGCATTATTATTAACGCTGGTTTCAGGAATTTGCAGGTCGATATCAATCCTAAAAAGGATTATGTTCATGTTTACATCGCCCGCGGACAAGATTTTGTTGATAGAAATTTATTCTTTGACCTAATATTTTTCCAGCCCCTTAGATTTCTTTTAAGATTCCATAAAATATACGTTTTGCATGCCGCCTGCTTAGTAAAAGGCCATTCGGCGATATTATTGCCGGGTGTTCCGGGAAGCGGAAAAAGCATTGTCAGCCTTAGTTTAGTAAGAAAAGGATATAAATATCTTACGGATGATGATACGTTCTTGAGGCAAAAAGGCGGAATCGTTGAGTGTTTTGCTTTTTACTGCAGCCCCAAGATCAAAGATGGACTTATACGCTTCTTTCCGGAGATGAAAAAGAAGTACTTACAACCTATAAGGCAAGACAAGAAACAAAGGGTGGATTTAAAAAGGCTTTATCCCAATTCTTTACAGGAAAAAGCCGTCCCAAAGGTAATAATATTTCCCTGTTTTAGCACGCATCTAAAAACGGGTATTTATCCGGTGGATAAACGGTATGTCTTAAGACGCCTAATTGAGGATAAATTCCGGGTATTTCAAGGGAAATACGAGGAAGTCTCTAAATTGCACTTTCAGGCATTATCTAATTTGGTTAATAAGACAAAAACTTATAAGCTAATTTATAAAGATCAAGATATTGATATAATCCCAGAGCTTGTGGATAAGCTTTTATAGCCTTTATATGCAATACGCCATAGAAACAATTAAACTTTACAAAAAATTCTCACCCACCAAATCCCCGTCTTTTAAAGATGTCTTTAAATTCTTTGGCAAGCGCAATGATTTTATAGTTGCTTGTAACGAAGTTGACTTAAGGGTAAGAGAGGGTGAACTTTTTGGTTTGGTTGGTCCCAATGGCGCCGGCAAAACCACTTTGCTAAAAATATTGTCAACCATTATATTGCCCGATAGCGGGCAAGTTATGGTGAACGGATTTGATGTATCAAGGCAAGATGACAAAGTAAGGGCTTGCATCGGATTGGTTACAAGCGAAACCAGAAGTTTTTACGTGCGGTTAAGCGGAAGAGAAAACCTTCGTTTCTTCGCTAGCTTATACGGTTTATTTTCCAGCGTCGCGGACAAGAAAATAGAAGAGCTATCTGAACTTCTAGAGATAAAAGACAAACTTGATATCATGTTCCAGGAGTTTTCTTCCGGCATAAAACAGAGATTTGCTTTGGCCAGGGGCCTTTTGAATGATGCGCCGATTTTATTGGTTGATGAGCCGACTAAAAGCCTGGATCCTTCTAGCGCTAAGACTTTAAGAGATTTTATCCGTAAAAAACTCGTTGAGCAGAAGAAAAAGACGGTAATCTTTACGAGTCATTCCTTAAATGAAATCCAGAATTTAGCCGATACTATAGCAATAATGGCTAAGGGCAGGCTTAAGGCAAGCGGATCCTTTGATGAATTAAGACAAAAGATGTCAATGCCCAATGCAGGCATAGACGAAGTTTTTGATTACTATATAAAAGAAAAATTATGAGAGAAATCTTTACGTCAGTTTATTTATTTTTAAATAAGGCTAAGGCATTCATAAGAAAAGATTTCCTGGGCAATATAAGTTATAAAATGGATTTTCTGACTCAATGGGTTGGAGTCTTCGTATCCATATTCACATTTTATTATCTTTCCAAGATTGTTGGAAAACAGGCATCGGGATATTTAACGGAATATGGAGGAGATTATTTTCCTTTTGTATTGGTTGGTATTGCCGCCAGAAACTATATCGGCACAAGCCTTACTATTTTTTCTTCCAAGATTACCAAAGAACAAATATGGGGCACTTTAGAGGTTATGCTTACTACTCCGACGCAACTTCCCGCAATTCTCATATCTTTATCATTGTATGATTTCATTTTAGCTTCGGTGAATGTATTTTTATATGTTTTTGTCGGAGTAACTTTCTTAGGGGTTAACTTTGGGGGCGCTAACTTATTTGCCGCGCTAATAATTTTGCTACTAACAATAGTATCTTTTTCTTGTTTCGGAATAATCTCTGCTTCATTTACTATGGTATTTAAAAGGGGGGATCCGGTGCTTTGGCTTATGTCGGGCTTGGTTACATTTTTCGGCGGAGTTTTATTTCCGGTCAGCGTCTTGCCAGAATATCTTCAGATAATTTCCTATTCCATCCCGATTACCTATGCGCTTAGAGCATTGCGTTTCGCGCTGCTTAAAGGTTATTCTTGGGATATGTTATCAGGCGATATAATTGTGCTTTTGGGTTTTTGCCTGGTTTTGCTACCGATTAGCATGATTATATTTCGCTGGGCTTTAAGGCGGGCTAAGACAAAAGGTACTTTGACTTTTTATTAAAAATCCTTCCTAAAAGAACAAATCTAATTACAAATTTATTTAGTCTATGAAGATACCAGTATAAGATAGTGCTGCGCTTTTTAGGCAAATTATAGCGATAGGCTATATAGTCTAGAGGCGGGAAGAAAATCTTTTTTGCGTAGCGTATCAATTTAACCATATCTTTTGGCCATAGGGAAAATTTACCGAAGACAAGGCATAGGCTGATTATCGGGTTCGGGTTGAATATATTTTCCGGCAGTAAAAACAAAGGGTATTCGAGGCTATAGAAAGCACTAAAAATTCTTTCTTTGACAAAAGAAGGCTTAAGCTCGCCTAAGGCATCTTTTGGTATATCAACGCTTAATTCTTTGTTTAATATAAGCAAGCTATTATATAAAGCAACTGTTACTTTCTTCTTTTTGGCTTTTACGATTATTTTCCCCCAGTCGATATCCTTGCTATAAGTATTGATCAGTTCCCTCAGATCACAGAACCAGAGCAGGTTTCTAAAACCGACATTAATCATGCGGCTGGATAAATATATGATTTGGTCTTCAATTGATAAGCCAAGAGTTTCAATATTGTTTACTTTAATAGATATCGCCTCTTGCCAGTAATCTGATGGGTCAAAATCCGGAAAGTCTAGTATGAAAAGATTAAATTTGAATTCAATCTTTGTATCGCGCGCGTTTCTGTAGCAAAGATGCCAGTCGGCGGGAGATCCAAGAGTATTCTCTAGCTCAAGCAAGTCCTTTTCGGCTTTGAAGCTCAGTTTATCTAACACTTTTTTAATTTTAGGCCAATCCTGTTTTTTGACCAAGATATCAATGTCTTTCATCGGTCGTAGGGAGAAATCTCCGTAAAGCTGTTCTGCCAAAGAGCAGCCTTTTAAGACGATTATTTTTACAGAAAGGGAATTCAATTCTTTGAGTATTTTAGATAAGTCATCATAAATTGGGGCGGTCTTAAGGAAGCTTTCGGTGTAGGTATTTTTTAGCCTTTGAATTATCTCCTCCGGGATATAATCTTCCCGGGTTTTTGATAAGTTAATATAAACGATAGGCGCAACCGAATTATATTCCGCAAGCCATGCGAATTTATCCCAGTCGATGTCTTTCTTGGATACTTCTTCCACGAATTTTATATCTTCATTGTGCAATTCTTTTTTAGCGCAGATTTTAAGCAATTCTTTTTCGAGAAGAAGTGAGCTTTTCCTGAATTCCAGTATATTTCGGTATTCGGAATTTATAATAAGAGCATAGACTTTTAAGAGTCTACAAACGATGGAAGGAGCGGCCCTTATAGAAAGATTTCTATCCTTATCCTGAAGTCTTGATAATAAGATTTTTCCGAGGATATTATTTGTTGTTTTCCACTTTTTTGTTTCTAGATCGATTTTGTTTCCATTCTTGTCAATCATGACTATTTTGCCCAGCAGCGCGTCATTATCAATCGATGCATCGATTTTTTCGGTGTTATCGCCTTGAGTTATAAAATGGCTGCTATCTTTTAAATAGAGGAATCTATGGGCAATAATATGGTTTTTTAATTTGTAGACTACGATATCGCCGCAAGATAAGCTGTTTACTGAGTATTCTTTGACAAAAATCCTGTCACCGGGTTGCAGAACGGGATGCATGCTGGAGCTGATGATTTGGAATTCCGGGTGCAAACCTTTTGACAGGCCGTCTTTAAGAAGGAGGGCAATCGCATCTTGTTGCATTAAATCGCGCGAATTCATATCAAAATTATATTATATTTACCTATAGGCGTCAAACACCAATAAACATAATGATAAATTGACAATAAGCCATGCAAAGTTATAATAAACAATCATGAAACAAAAAATACTAAAATACATAAGAAAAGCCAATACCTATATTTCCGGAGAAGACCTAAGCAGTGTTTGCGATATTTCTCGTGCAGCCATCTGGAAACATATCCAGGAATTAAGACACGATGGTTATGATATTGAAGCCGTTCCCAATTTGGGCTATAGGCTAGTTTCCTCTCCGGATAAATTGCTTCCCGAGGAGATTAAATTCGGGCTTGATACCAAGATCGTGGGAAAGAATATTTATCATTACGAAGTAGTGGGCTCTTCGATGGATACTGCTTTTAAATTGGCCTTGGAATCTTCGGATGAAGGAATTGTGGTCTGCGCAGAATCGCAGCATGCAGGAAGAGGCAGATTAGGCAGGTCATGGGTTTCTCCTAAGTCAAAAGGACTATATCTATCGGTTATCTTGAGGCCGCAAATTACGCCTAACGAAACTCCCAGGCTTACTTTGTTGACTGCCTTGGCAGTTTGCGAGGCAATAAAGAAGATTACCGGGCTTGACTCTCAGATAAAATGGCCGAATGATATCTTGATAAACGAAAAGAAAGTAGGAGGAATCTTAACTGAGCTTAATGCCGAGATGGACAGGACAAAATTCGTTATATTGGGAATCGGCGTGAATGTTAATACCAAGAAAAGTTTTCTGCCGGCCGGGGCTACTTCTTTAAAAGAAGAGAAGTCCGAGGCAATATCTCGCATAGATTTAACCAGGGGAATTTTAGAACAGATAGATCATTTTTATTTGTTGTTTCAAAAAGAAGGATTCGCCGCCATTTTGGATAAAATTAAACATTTATCTTCAACATTAAATAGGCGCGTAAAGGCGATCTCTCAAGGCAAGGAAATTGAAGGCCAGGCCGCCGATATAGATAAGGACGGGGCGCTTCTTATCCGTAAAGATTCAGGTTTTATCGAGAAGATTTACACCGGAGACATAATAAGGCTCAGATAATTGTAAACTAATTTTCCAAAGTAAGTTGACAATTGACCCGCTTTTAATTATCATAGAAGCGGGTTAATTATTTTAAGATGAAAAAATATTCTTTTTATTATTTTATATTCTGGTTTTTTGTAGCTTCGGGAAATATTTACGCCCAAGGCGAATTTCAGGATTTAGATAAAATAGTCGTCTATAAAACAGGTCCAGGCAAATTAGGCCCCAGCCAGGTTATCACCAGAGAAGAGATCGAGAGCCTGCCGATTAATTCTGTTCAGGAGGCGATAAAGTATCTGGGCGTTGACATCCAGAACCGTTCCGTTTCAGAAGTGCAGTCGGACTTTTCTATAAGGGGATCAACATTCCAGCAAACGCTGATTCTCTTAAACGGTATGCGCTTAAATGATCCCCAGACCGCCCACCATAATTCTGATTTACCCGTGAATCTTGAAGATATAGAAAGAATTGAAATTTATCCCGGCAACTCAAATCTCTCTTTCGGATTGGATAATTTTGCCGGCGCGATAAATATCATAACTAAAACTCCTCAAAAAACTAAATACACTCTGCAGCTAGAAACAGGGGAGCATTGGGATAGAATGGGTGTTTTCTCTTTTGAGAACAAAAAAAATAATCTTGCGAATCAATTTTCCATAAAGCGGCAAGAATCTGATGGTTTTCGTCCGGGTACAGATTTCGAAATATCCACAGCCTCCTCGCATCATATCTACGATTTTGAATCTGGGGATGTCCAGCTAGATCTGGGTTATAACCAAAAGGAATTCGGGGCATATGATTTCTACACTCCGGGAAAAGGTTATCCCTCAAGAGAATGGACCAAGACGGAATTCAGCGCGCTTAGCGCTAAACTAAACGAAGGTAAATTTACATTGAATCCCAGGATATACTGGCGCAGGCACTATGATAAATTTATGCTAGATGAAAATCGCCCAAGCCTGTCCTTGAATCACCATCGCGCTGATACATTAAACCAGGATTTCTCTTTATCTTTTCCGGCTGATTTTTTAGGAGAGGTAAAGTTAGGCCAGGAGACCTCGCAGGAGAAGATAAAATCTACAAATTTAGGAAAACATGTGCGCCAGAGTTATAGTTTTTATATTCAGAATGAAAAAATGATTTTTGAAGACTTGGTAATCAACCTGGGCAATAGATATGACCATTTTGATAGTTTTAATCCTTATTTCTCGCCGCTGTTATTAATAAAATATAAAATTGGCTCATCGGATTTGCATTTTTTAACCAGCCGTTCCATACGCCAGCCTTCCTTTACCGAACTTTATTATAGCGACCCGACAACCGAAGGAAATTCCGGGCTTTCTGCTGAAGAATCGCTCAATTATGAAATTGGAGCAATCCACAATTTTGAAAATAAAAATCGGCTGGGATTAAACTTTTTCTCTCGGCAAGAAAAAGATTTGATTGATTGGGCTAAATCTTCTGTTTCTGATGCAAAATGGCAAGCCAAAAACATCGGCGAGGCAAAAGTGTTGGGCCTAGAATTTCTTACCAATATCGATCTTAAGAAAGCGGACTTATCTTTTAAATATACTTATGTAAATAGGCAGATAGAAAACAAGGACCAATATATTCCTAAATACGGACCTATAAGCTTAATGCATTATTTAAATCTGGGCCTTGATTATGATTTCTTGTCTACTAAACAGGCGATTAATTTTTCTTTCAAAAAAAGGCCGAATAGAAATGGTTGGCTATTGACCGACTTTAGAATCGCCAAGAATATCAAAAATGCTGAATTATTTGTTAACATAGAAAATCTATTTAATGTCGAATATCAGGAAATTGAAGGTATTCCCCAGCCGGGAAGATGGATAAAATGCGGATTAAGAGTCCAATGGTAAGCGGAGAATAGTTGTGGTATAATTGCTTGAAATTTTTAAACAGGCTAAAGGTCTAAAAATGATTAAAAAACGAGTTGTTATAGCAATGAGCGGCGGAGTAGATTCCTCGGTTGCTGCCTGGTTGCTTAAAAAACAAGGCTACGAGGTCATAGGGATAACCATGTGTTTTAATTTGCCCCAGGGAAGCCGCAAAAGGCCGTCCTGTTGCGGCATAGAAGGCATTGAAGATGCCAGGCGCGTGGCGGAGAAGATCGGCATTCCCCATTACGTATTGAATTTCGGCAAAGAATTGGAATCCAAGATTATTGATAATTTTTGCAGTGAATATCTTAAAGGCAGAACCCCAAATCCTTGTGTCAGATGCAATCAATTCTTGAAATTTGACTTATTGCTCAAAAAGGCTAAAGCTTTTGAGGCCGATTTTCTTGCCACCGGCCATTATGCTGGCATTGGATATAACCGTGAAAAAAAGAGATATTTATTGAAAAAAGGCAAAGATGGGCAAAAAGACCAATCTTATTTCCTATATAATATAAGGAGAGAAGCCCTGCCTCATATTTTATTCCCTTTAGGAAATTATACAAAACAACAAGTCAGATTAATGGCGAAGAAGATAGGAATAAAGGTTGCAGATAAGCCCGGCAGCCAGGAAATCTGCTTTATTAAGGAAGATTATCGCGATTTCTTAAGAAATAGATTGAACAAAGCAGGCGTTAAGATAAAACCCGGCCCTATAATAGATTTAAAAGGGAAAGTTTTAGGAACTCATGAAGGAATATGTTTCTATACTTTGGGGCAACGTGAGGGATTGGGTATTGCATTGGGCTATCGGGCCTATATAGTTAAAATCGATAAATTAAAGAATGTAATAGTAGTAGGAAAGGAAGAGGATTTGTATTCTAAGGTTTTGGTTGCTGAGAACCTGAATTTTATAAGCACTGATTTTCCGCGCAAGCCGATTCGCGTTAAGGCCAAAATACGCTATAACCATAAGGAAACTTCCTGTAGGCTAGTGCCTTTCAGCAAAAATAAGATAAAAGCAGAATTCCTAGAGCCTCAAAGGGCGATAACGCCCGGCCAATCAGTTGTTTTTTACAGCAAAGATACTGTTTTGGGTGGTGGCTTGATTAAAAGCACCGGTTTTTAAACTGCTAAAAGAGTTTTTATCCTGCTAAAATACATCATGGTGTCCCAAGATGAAAATTCTTGACATTTTTCGGATAATTTTGTATTATAAACCTACCAGCCAAAGTTACAAATTGCTATTTTACCCGAACTTATTATATTAAGGGTAGTTATAGCTTTAAAGAAAACGCTTTCTTGACAAAATAAATTCCGCGTGTTATACTTCAAGACAATTATAAATTATTATATATTATATAACCCCTCAAAAGAAAGGAAGATATGTTGAAAAAGGTTTTGTTTTTTGTTGTTATAGGCATTGTTCTAGGTATTACTTATTGCGCATTCGCACAAGAAGAAACAACGGGTTTTTACGCGCCTTTCTATTTCCCCTATACAGCGGAAAGTGATCAATGGTTTCAGTCTTTCTACCATCCATTTGCAACAGAAAACAAGCCATTTGTTCCTTTTTTTGCAGTTAGAGAGGATTTTGATGACAATATTTTTCTTACCAGGAACGATACGGTAGATGATTGGATTACGAACTTGCAGGCTGGTTTTGTTTTCAGGCCTAATTTAGGCAAGAACAAGCTTGTTCTTGACTACCTTGGGGATTTCAATTTCTTTGGCGACCATACCGGTGAAAATAGCGACAACCACACCATAACCACCGGCGCGCAGTTTAATTTTAAGAAATCTCACCTTGATATAATTAATGTTTTTCGTGATTTTTCCGATCGCTCCGGCTCAGAAGATGTATCCCGCATAGACCGCTCTTCAGAATCTGTCTGGCCAAGCTTCACGTTTAACTTTGCAAAAATGGACCTTTTAATAGGATATAATTATCAATTAGAGAAATATAATTCCGAAGATGCCATCGGAACTTTCGAAGGAAGAAATTTGACCTATAAAAACTTAGACCGGGAAGAGCAGGTATTGACGGTAGAGTCAGCCTTAAAACTTTGGTCAAAGACTGCGCTTCTTGTCTCAGTGGATTCCGGAACCATAGATCATCGTGTCGAAAACGGAAAGCCAGATTCAAATTATTATGATGTTATGACGGGTTTGCGAGGTTCTCCTACTGCTAAGAGTACGGTAGAGGGTAAAATAGGTTTTCGCGGCCAGGATTACGACAATTATGGGTATGATTATAGAAACGTAATTTTTTCCGGAAGCTGGCTGGAGAAACTTTCAGAACGCGATTCTCTACGTCTTGATTTTAGCAGGACAACAAATGACAGCACTTTTCAGGATAATGGTTATTACGTCAATACTTTCATCGGCGGAGATTTTAAGCATGATTTTAACGAAAAACTTTCCGGCAAAGTAGGATGTTCTTTGGAGCTTAATAATTATCCTACAGAGGTCAGCCTAGATAACTTAACAGAAGAGAACAGAGAAGATATGTTTTTGTCGCCAGCAATTGGTTTAGAATATAAGATTTCTAAATATTTTGTAGCCGATTTAAAATTTAATTATATAAAGAGAGACTCAAATTTCTCGCGCTACGACTACCAAGATAATCGTATAAGCGCCGGTCTTAAAGGCAGCTTTTAATCGTTTATAATTTTGAAAAAATAAGCCACTGAATGGTCAGACAGTGTCGACTTCAGTGGTTTTATTTTCTAAATTATAAAACCAAAAAGATAAATAATGCAACGTAAAATAAGTTTAATTATAGCACTCTTTTTCTGCCTTGCGAACTTGGTTTTAGCTATTCCTTCCTTTGCTCAAGAGTCAGAATCCGAATATCTCCTGCAGACGGAAGATCTGTTAAAAATCACGGTTTATGAGCAGCCGGATTTGGATATTACGGCTAGGATTACTTCCAGCGGCGAAATTTCCTTTCCATTAATAGGCAATATAATGGCTTCCGGTTTAACCGTAACTGAATTAAAGCTTAAGATAGAAGAGCTACTTAGGCAAGATTACCTTGTTAATCCTCAGGTCCAGATATTTATCGAGGGAAGTAACGCTAAACAGATTTCTGTGTTGGGAGCAGTCAAAAAGCCAGGTAAATATGATATGTATCCGCAGCGTGAGACTACAGTCTTGGAAGCAATTGCCATGGCAGAAGGTTTTAGTCCCACAGCCAGCATAAATGGTACCCGTATAATCCGTAAAGATAGAGATAAAGAGATTACTATTCCAATTAAGGTAACCGACATAACTAAAAGGGGTAAGAAAGAAAAAGATTTGCCCCTTAAACCCGGAGATATTGTTTTTGTGCCGGAGAGCTTCTTTTAAATTACAACTTATATGGAACAATCACATTCCGAAATTCACCTAAGCGAATACCTGCACGTTATTAAAAACCGCAGACAAGCCATCGCCATATTTTTCTTGGTAACCGTGTTTGTAGTGACGGCGGGAAGTTTTCTGATGCGTCCGGTTTACCGCGCCACGGTGACGTTATTAGTTGATTTAGAAAGCCCCAATGTCCTTGCCGCCAGCGATGCCTTGATGTCTTTAGGCACAACAAATTATTATACTTACAAAGAGTACTTGCTGAGCCAAAAAGAAATCGTCAAAAGCCGCGGTATTGCCCGCCAGGTGTTTGATGAATTTAATTTGGGCGAGACTAAAGAATACAGCAATGCCAAGGACCCTATAAAGAGATTCCTTAATGATGTTAACGTTGAAACAATTCGCGATACTCGCCTGATGCGTTTATCGGTAGATAATAGGAATCCAAAACTGGCGGCTCAAATTGCTAACCGGGTTGCTTCAGTGTATGTTGATAGAAATCTTGCCTATATTGCCAAAAGCGAGATTATAAACCTGCATAAGAACGAATACTTAAAACTGCAGGCGAAGCTTTCCGAATATAGCAAAGTTTATAAGGATAAGCATCCCAAGATGATCCGCCTGAAAGAAGAAATTACTCAGTTAGCTACCTTGGTTAAGGAGGAACAAGAAAAAGCTTCTGGGGCAAGGTTCTCTTTTAAAATCGGCGAAATGGATGTTTCAAACGCCTTTCTTTCCGGATTAAAGGCAAATAATATCACAATTCAAGACGCGGCAGATGTTCCGATTTACCCGATAAAACCAAAGAAGCGTTTAAACATTCTTATGTCTCTGTTTGTCGGGCTTTTCGGCGGGATAGGACTGGCATTCTTGCTTGAATACTTAGAGGGTACGGTAAAAGGTGTCGATGACGTAGATAGATTGGTCAAATGGCCGTTTTTAGGAAATGTGCCCAAAATTGATAGCACAAGTAGCGATACCACAGAGATACGGCGTGATATTTTTGTCCATTCCAATCCTTTGGATCCTGCCTCTGAGGCTTATCGGGCAATTCGTACTAGCGTGTCGTTTTCATCTACCGAAGAGCATCCTTTAAAAAGTATTATTATTACCAGCCCCGGGCCGCAAGAAGGCAAAACCACTTCGCTTTGCAATATCGGCATTGCTATGGCTCAGAATCAGCGAAAGGTCCTTTTAGTAGATGCTGATATGCGCAAACCCCGGCTTCACGAAATATTTAAGAATAAAAACACGATCGGCTTGAGTACTTATCTTTCCGGGCAAGCCGGATTTGATGAATTAGTGCAGAAAACCGATATTGATAATTTGTTTTTAGTTACTGGCGGGCCTTTTCCGCCTAATCCATCAGAGTTGTTATCCAGCCATAAAATGAAAGAATTCATTGATGCCGCCAAGAATAAATTTGATTTTATCCTGGTTGATACGCCCCCGATTGCCGTTGTTACCGATGCGGCCATACTTTCTCAGGTGCTTGACGGCACGATTATTGTCCTGCAAAGCGGCAAAACTAGCATCAGGGCGTTACCTTGGGTAAATCAGACGCTTAAAGATGCCCGGGGCAGGATAGTCGGAGTTTTGATTAACCAGATTTCTCCGGAACTTACTAGCTATCAGTATTATCATTATTATGGGAAGAAAACTACCAAACAGACCATAAAAGATTTTTTTAAAAAAAGCTAGCCTATCTAAATTTGTGCGGGTTACTACTTTTGCCTGCATTTATTTTTTGTCTATAAATATAGTAATAAAACATATTAATTAGCAATAAACGGAGGGAAAAACATGCACGCGAAGAAGTTGCTTTTGACCAAAGAGGCGGCAGTCATGCTAAGAATAAGTGAGGAATATCTGCGTTCTCTCATTAGAAAAAAGAAGATTCCTGCTTATAAAGAAGGACGGCGTGGCGGGTATCGGATTGCTCTTGAAGAGGTCAACAATTATATTAAAAGAAGATATAGCGCGGAATAGGCTGTCATTCTTGAGTATTTTATCTACTCCGTTAGTTTGTTAGGATTATAAATTTTATTTTAAGTGAAAATAATGGATGCAAAACAGAATATAAAATACAGGATCAAGAATTTATTTACCAATGGCAAAAGGATTTATCACAAGACCCCAGTTTGTTTTCGCTGGATTTTTTTGCCGGCTAAATTGATATCCAATTTCATGTATTTCCTCATTGATATCCTAAAATTAGACATTTGGATTATATCGGGGGAAGAAATATCGAGTAAGCAGGAACTGACCATTAATTATGCCGGAAGAGAGAAAAATAAGAATTATCTAGTGCATTTGGCATTCGGCGATTTTTGTAAAGAAAACTATATTGGAAAAAAATGGTTATGGTATTTTTTAAATATGTGCAAAGAGAACAATAATGGTTCTTCTTTGATGGTTGCTGAAATACCTAGGTTTCTTCACCTATTATTTGAAAGAAAGAGTAGCTTTTTAATTCCGAGTTGGATTGGCGGAGAAATAGATATTCCGTTCGATTTTTCTATACTAGCAAAAAGCAGAAGCCGTCAATCAGATCTAAGTAGGATAAAAAAGAACAAGTTGGACTTCGAAGTAACGCGCTCATTAGATAAATTCGACAATTTCTATCATAATATGTATTTACCCAATATTATAAGGGCCCACGGCGAGAGAGCTATTATTATGGAATATGACTTTATGAAGAAAAAATTTAAGAATTGCGACTTACTTCTAATCAATAAAGGAACAGAATACATAGCGGGAACCCTAATTGCTTATGCAAAAAATAAGGTCCGTCTTTGGTCTGCCGGAATAAAGGATGGTAATAAAGACTATATGCAAGATGGTGCCATAGGAGCAACTCACTTTTTCGCCATTAAATATTTGAAAGAAAAAGGCTTTAAAAAAATAGGCTTTGGCGAGACCAGAGCTTTTTTAAAAGACGGCGTGCTGAAACATAAAAAAACATGGAATCGGAAAGTTAATAGCAGCTCCGGTCCGAATATCTTAGTTAAACCACTATCAAAAACACCGGGGGTGATGGGATTCTTTTTAAACAATCCTTTTATCTACATGAATAATGGGAGATTCAATGGTGCTGTGTTTATGAGCGCTGATCAATCATTTTCTAAAGACGATTGGCAAAAGCTCTCTGAGGATTATTTGCTTCCAGGCATGTCGAGATTAATCATTTATCGTTTTGGAGAAAACGTAATCCGGAAACAGGAAAATATTCCTCTTGAATTTAAAAACAGAGTAGCAGTGCGTTCGGCGGAGAGTTTATTCGGGAGAGTCAATGGATAAACAAGTTAGTGACTTCAAAGAAGCAACTCTTGTTTTTGTTAAACAATTATTAAATTTAAAACAAAGCGAAAAACTCCTCGTATATCTGGATCAAGGTAGCGACTATTCCCTGGCCGAGATTATAAGGGAGAGCGCTCAGCAAATCGGAGCTTCCGCAGAGATCTTTCAATTAGCGTCTGGTCTGAAACTTCAAGATATGGAACGAGAGCTGATTCATAAGATCGAGACCGGATCCTTTGATGCGATATGCGAACTTTCAGAACAAAGTTTCTACCCAACCCTAGTCTGGGAAAAAGCGCTCAAGTTAGGTTCTCGCATTTATACTTTGGCATCGATGGATGCCGCTGGTTTTATTCGCTGCGTAGAGAAAGCGGATCATGACTCAATGTTTCAATTGGGAATGAAATTAAAAGAAATCTTGAGTGAAGCTACAACTGTACAAATTATTTCTAATAAAGGCACTGATATAAGATTTAAAATGAAAGCCAATTTGGCTTCTCGAGTTATGTTAAAGTTGATGCGTAGACAGGGATCTTGCATTTGGGAGCCTTCGGGCATATTGAGAGGGAATATCCGCTATAGTTTCGTGGGAGGGCAACTTGCCTTCATGGGAATTCCGGAAACAATAGAAGGCATAGCTGTTATCGATGGTTATCTATCGCCACCGAAGGAAATCGGTCGTTTGGATACTCCTATTACTTTGAAGATTAAAAAGGGGCGCGTTATTGAAATAGGCGGTTGTCCTTTAAAATCTAAAATCTTGAATCAGTGGCTGGAAAACAAATCAAAGGCAATCCAACATTTTTGTATCGGTTTTAATCCAGGAGCAGAATTTTTAGGAAGATTAATGGAGGCCGAAAGGGTATTTGGATGTATTAATATGGGCTTTGGCAATTATCCTTTTCATGTCGATGGCGTTATTAAGAGCCCTTCGATATTGCTGGATGGTGAGTTCATAGAAAAAGACGGTTCTTTTATAAATCAAGAATTGTCTATCCTTGAGAGAAAATTAATAGGCAAATGAAATGATGTATTTAGAGAACATTCAAATTAAAATAAAACAGTCTTTAAGGCAATTTTTAGCGAATCTACCTTTTTCTCATCATCTTTATAAGCTAGGTAAGTATGGACCGAATTTTTTTATTTTCCGCGCTCTTTGTAAAAAACGCGAAACATTTTCACGTTCTGAAATCGAACAGTATCAGTTGCGAAAATTGCGCGCACTTTTAAAACATGTAAGCAGGCAAGTACCTTTTTATAGAGATTTTTTCAAGAAACATCACCTAAGTTTAAACGACTTTCGGACTCTAAAAGACATTGAAAGATTGCCGGTAATACAAAAGTCTTTTATGCGGGAAAATGTTGTTCAATTTATAGCGGAGAACAAAGTCGTTTTTAAGCCCGTATCTGTTAAAACAAGCGGTTCAACCGGTACTCCATTCCAGTTCTACCTTGATAAGGATTTAATATGTTTCTATGATGTTTTATATTGGAGATGGCATTATTGGGCTGGTTATTATTTAAACGATCCCTATGCCCTTATGTGCATGCCTATAGGATATCGAAAAGGCATTATCGATCGAGAGAGTCTTTATTTTTATGATCCCTTAAGCAAAATGCTTGAGTTAAATACGCTTTTTTTTGATGAGACACATATGCGCGAGATGGCTGAACTTATAAATAAATATAAAGTTCTCGTTCTGTTGGGTTATCCATATTTATTATTTCACTTTGCCAGGTTTGTTGAAAAGGAGATGCTGAATTTGCCTATCCGCGTAATTCTTTCGCAATCAGAAATGCTCTATCCGGAGCAGCGGGAAAAGATTGAGAATATTTTTAAAGTAAAAGTTTCTAATAGCTATACCATGGAAGAGAGAACTTTATTTGCCTGCGAGTGCCCAGAAGGACGCATGCACGTGTCTTTTGAATCAGGCATTTTAGAAGTAATCAAAAACGGGAAGCTTTGTAAACCAGGAGAAATAGGCGAATTTGTCCTTACAGGCTTACATAATCGATCAATGCCTTTTATCCGTTATGCTATTGGAGATTTTGGTTGCTATAAAGAAGAAACATGTCCTTGCGGTAGTTCTTTTCCTGTTATTGAAGTCCACGGAGACCGCGGAAAATCCCTTTTTGACACTTCCAAAGGCTATATTAACATTTTTTCGGAGTATGCCTTTCTTGACAAAAATCTTTCCAAACGGATCAAGCAAATACAGATTTATCAGGATAAAATAGATGAGATTATTTTAAAAGTTGTCAAAGACGATTCCTTTTCTGATGCGGATGAAAAATCTCTAGTCGCGCTTTATTCTGAAATTCTGGGTGGAGAAATAAAAATCCTGATAGAGTTTGTTGAGAAAATTGAACGTTCGCCCTCGGGGAAATTTAAATACGTTGATTCTGAGATTGGCTCAAGGAGTAATAATGCACTTTCATAATCTATACGAGAGACTGCCAAATTATACGCCTAGTTTTATAAAAGAGTTATTTAAACGAGGATATAGCTTGCTGCCTTTAAAAATACGCTGGGGAAGAGAGTTTTTTAGACAATTGGAATCTTTAGAAAAGAGTCAGTGGTGGTCAAGGCAAGAATTAGAGAATTATCAAAGCGAAAAATTGCAGTCTTTAATTAAACATGCCTGTGAAAATACAGCTTACTACCGTCGAATTTTTAGAGAAAATAAGCTTACGCCTGGTGATATAAAGACTGTAAAGGATTTATCAAAAGTCCCTATCTTGACAAAAGATATCGTAAGGGAACATTTTCAGGAGATGGTAGCTGCTAATGTTGACCCAAACACTCTTGTACGTTTTTCTACCAGCGGCACCACTGGTAAGCCGTTAACTTTTTATTCTGAGAAACGGTTAGAGTTCTTTAATTTTGGCCCTTACATGTGGCGTTATTTTCGCTGGGCCGGGCAAAGATTTAATGATTTGAAGGTTATCATTGGCTCGGGGGTCTTAAAGCCAAACAGAAATGGAACAAAACAGATAATTTCTTACAATCCGGCAAGGAACCAGCTGATTTTTTCAAGTTACGATATTAATCGTAAAAATGCTACGCTTTTTGCCGAGGCATTGAGAAAATATAGGCCTAAACTTATCGAGACATTTCCAGCTTCGCTAGAGGCCTTGGTACGTTTTTTTCAAGAGATGGGGATTAGAAGACCTGTTCAGCTAAAGGCTATCTTAACTAACTCTGAGGTTTTGTATCCTTGGCAGCGCAAATTGATCAGTGAATATTTTGGCTGCGAATTGTTTGATATTTATGCTTTAGAGGAAAGGGTGATAAAAGCCGCCGAATGCGAAAAGCATACCAATCATCATATTTTTTCAGAATACGGAATTGTAGAATTAGTTGATGATAATGGCTTTCCTGTGGCTGAGGGAAAACAGGGGACAATTATCGCCACCAGCCTTAATAATTATGGCATGCCTTTTATCAGATACAATACAAAGGACATGGGTTATTTTGTCAAAGAGAATTGTCCTTGTGGCCGAGGATTGCCTTTATTGGGATTGGTGGGAGGAAGAGAGAGAAATTTTGTTGTCTCCAAAAGCGGCAGCTTGATTTCTGTTACTATTGTAGATATTCCTCATGCCAGCGATAATGTCCAACAATTTCAATTTATTCAGAAAGAACAGGGGAGGCTTGAGCTAAACATAGTCAGAAAAAACGGTTTTTCGCAAGCTGATTCGGTAAAGATAGAAGCAAAGTTAAAAGAGAAATTCTCAGACGATATGGACGTAAAGATTAATTTTGTTGATGCAGTTGTAAAAACCAAATCCGGGAAACAACCATTACTTATCCAGAGGATAGATGATCATGGAACCACTAAGTAAATTAAAACCAGAATTTTTTAGAGAATTCAAAGACGAAAAAGCCGGTCTTACTGCCTTCCTTGTCATCGACAAGCATATAAGCGGCTTTGCCACAGGCGGTATCAGAATGACAGAAAATCTGACTATGGAAGAGATAGCTAACCTTGCGCACGAGATGATGTTAAAGTTCGCTTTTTTAAACATAAAGAAAGATGGTGCCAAAGCAGGTATAGTTGCTCCTCCTGCATTGACCAAGCAGAAAAAAGCTGAACTATGTGAAGCGTTTGGAAGATTAATAAAAGATCTTGTTTTAAATAAAACATATTCCCCCGGTGAAGATTTGGGTATAAACAGCGAAGATTTCTCCTTTGTTCTTAAAGGAGCAGGAATCAGTCATTCTAAAAGCAGCCAAGCGATAAAATCAGAATATTTCACAGCACTCACCGTATTCTTGTCTGCGCGGGAATTATTTAAACATAATGGGCGTTCCTTAAAAGGCGTATCTGTAGTTATAGAAGGTTTTGGGAAAGTCGGAGAGCAGGCAGCTATTTTATTTTCAGAAGCCGGTGCGAAAATTATCGGAATTTCGACCATATACGGAGCGCTTTTTGACGGAGACGGCCTTGATATAGATAAGGTTTGCCAATTAAAAAAGATGCATGGGGATATGCTAATAGACTTTTACCGAAAAGACAAGAGAATTGATCGCGGATCTTTGTTCTTACAAAAAACAGATATTCTTATACCGGGTGCGCGTCCGGATAGCATTAATATGGAGAATATTGGCCAGATTCAGGCAGACGTTGTTGTCCCTATCGCTAATATCGCTGCTACTGAAGCAGTCGAACATAAGCTTTTCGAAAAAGGGATGACTTATATCCCGGGATTTGTTTCAAACTGCGGGGGAATCCTTAGTTTTTTCCTAGACGAAAATGGCCTCAATGCTGATGAAGTAGAGACTATTATCCGGGCAGGATTCCCTCAGAAGCTAACCAGGCTATTTAAAAAAGCAGATGTTGATAAGAAAGCCATATCTGTTGTTATGAGGGAAGAGGCTTTTGGAAATATCAAACAAATTGAGCGCGATAACAAAGCTTCCAAAATCAAAAAAATATGCATGGGACGCCTTGTATTGTTTATTTATAGGAAGTTTACGAGAATACGCATGGGTTGGATCTGTAAACCATTTGCCAGGCGTTATATCAGCAGGAGGTTATTCTAATAAATATGAAAATCTTAGTCCCAGATCATTATAGTCAGGAATATTTAGAGAAAATTAAGCAAGTTTCTCCGGAAATCAATATTGATATTTTAACGGTTATAAGACACAGGCCGTTTATGTTACGAATATTGAATTATCTTTGTCAGCGGATCCTTACTTATTCCATTTACAAAAAATTTAAAGCTTATTTGCTAAAATCAAATATTTCTTTTTTGGTGAATGGAAAACCCGTAAAGGAAGAAGCCAGCGATGCTGCCGTACTATTAGCTTCTTATCAATTAGACAGAGAAGTTTTATCTAAACTTCTACCTCGCTTGCAAAAATTGCAATGGATTCACTCTGAGCTGACAGGAGTAGACCATATATTACCGGCTCTTTTGGATTCCAACGTTAAAATCCTCACCAATCCGGGAAATGTGCATGGCAGAAGAATCGCAGAGTTTATCCTCAGCTTGATTTTATGCGAGAGCAAAAGATTAGCACAACATATTGAATTACAGAGAAAGAAACAATGGGAGAATTTATTTTCTAGAGAATCGCGTTATTTGACCGTTGGTATCATTGGTTTAGGCAGTATCGGTAGCGCATTGGCTAAACTTTCCAAATTGCTGGGAATGAAAGTAGTGGCTATGGATAAGGAGCTAAAATACAGCGAAGATGTTGATTTGTTTGTTCAACCTCAACAGCTAAGTGCGCTTTTATCGCAATCTGATTACGTTGTCTTGTGTTGTTCGCTCACTAAAGAGACGAGCGGCATTATCGGTGAAGAGCAATTGCGCTTAATGAAGAAAGACGCTTATTTAATCAATACTGCCAGAGAGGCCCTTATTCAAGAGGAAGCTTTATTACGCGCTTTGAAAGAAAAGTGGATAAAGGGAGCTTTTTTGGATGTATTTGAAGACGTCCCCTTACCTTATAATAGCCCGTTTTATAAACTGGATAATGTTTTAGTAACTCACCATAGTTCTTTTTATTCAGAAGAAGCGCGGGCAGAGAGATTCAATGTGTTTTTAGAAAACCTTGCTCATTATATGAAGAAGGAACCGCTTATTAACAAAATATGTTAGAACTTATTCAGGACGAAAATAAATTTTACTCAATGCGCAGTGATTGGAATCGCCTGCTTGAAGAAGGCGGAGTAAGCAACCCTTATTTAACGCATGAATGGTTAAGCAGTTGGTGGAAGGCATATAAAGATGATAAAAAGCTCAATATTATCGTGTTTAGAAAGCAGGATAAAATTATAGGCGCGATACCTTTAGTTTTAACCCAGGAGTCAATCTTAGGTGTGCCTATAAAAGTAATCAAGTTCTTTTCTGACCATTGGGGCAGGATGGATTTTATCCTCGCTGAAAAGAATAACGAGTGCGTTACAGAATTTTTTAACTGGTTTCATTCCTCAAAAATAGCAGACGTTGTAATCTTGTCAAGAATACCGGAAGATTCAAAAAATGCCAGCATAATAGAAGAAGTGGTTAAGAACCAAAAATTCGACTATAAGAAAACAGGGCTGAAGAATACCGTTATTGTTTTAGACGGTACCTGGGAAGCTTATTTAAAACAGTTAACAAAGAAATTCAGGCATGAGATTAATTATAAGCAAAGAAAATTATTCGCCTTAGGCAATATAAGATATGAAAGAGTCGTAGAGGTAGAAGACGCGGATAAAATCTTAGCAGCTTTAGCAGCGGTCGGTGAAAAAAGCTGGAAATATAAGGATAAAAAGGGGATAGCTGTTTCCAATCAGGGATGGCAATTCTATCGGAATATCATCTTCGAATGGGGTAGAACAAAGAAATTGGATATTTCCATACTTAAACAGAACGATACGCCTATAGCCTTTGCGTTTAGGCTTAAACATAAAGATACATGCTATGCATTAGAGACAGCTTATAATCAGGATTTTTATTCTTACTCTCCGGGATTGGTTGTTAATAGTATGTTGCTAAAGAGCTTGTTCGAGGAAAATGGTATAAATAGATATGAGCTAGGCGAAACCAATGATTCTAAGAAAAGATGGTCGGAAAATTACAGCCCTGAAGCGCGATTCAGTATATACAATAAAACAGCCAAAATGCGGGTTATATTTTTACTCAATAAATTAAAGTCTTTATTCCGAGGAGGAATAAAACAATATGGAAACGACCCCGAGTAAAATAGGGTATATTTTAAATAAATTAAAGACGAAAAGTTTTAGCCAGATTATCGCTAAGATAGTTAAACGCGTAACCCGGGTTTTTTTTATTAGAGTGAAAGGCCTGTTTTTAAAATACACTGAGTGGCCTATGGATACAAGTATTCTAGAACAATTTAAAGTTCAGCTGAGGGTAATTTCTCCCGAGGAGATAAGTCTTCTATCCGATAGAGAATATTATTCAAAAAGAATATGGGATGATCGTTGGCGACAGGGCGCGCAGCTTCTGGGGGCGATATGGAATGGGCAGATAATCGAATATTGCTGGATTATTCAAGGGGGGAGTTATCGGGATATTTTTGATGGTTTTTGTATCAAGCTTAATCCAGGCGAATGCTATCTTTTTGATTACAGGGCATTAAAGGGAAAACCTGAAGAATTGCGCCATTATAGAATTATGAAAGTATTGGTACAGTTTGTGTTTCAGTTAATGAAAAAGAGTCTTCCAGATTATGACAATGTTTGTTATACGGTAGTGGTGGAAAGAAATGAAAAATCTTTATTCTTTTTCCGGAATTATTTTCATGCAGAATTGGTGGCTAATATCTGGTTTCATAAATTTTTGTTTTGGAAATGGTTTAATCAAGAAAATATAGAGGGCGATATTAAATGTTGATGCAAAGGTTATTCAATAAAGAAACTATAGGTCAATCAGCGGGAATTGTGTTATTTTTCATAGTACTGCAGAGGATTATCCAGACAGTAAGCGGTATTGTGTTTGCCAGATTGCTAGGCCCGGCTGAGTACGGCGTTTATACGCTGGCTTTTTTCTTTATTCCTCTGTTTGTATCTATCGCCAGATTGGGAATTCCTTCTTGTTTTAACAGATACATACCTCAATATGAACAAAAGGGAGCTTTAAGGAGTTTTCTTAAAAAAACTTATTTGCTTATAATAGCGGGGGGGGTATTTACCGTCCTAGCCTGCCTTTTAAACGCAAAAGCGTTATCTATCATGATATTTGGTTCATCTATATACCAGAAATTGGTAATTATCTGTGCCTTAACTGTATTTCCTTATGTCATATATGAGGCCTTGGTCTATTCTTTTTCAGGGATGCGTGTTTTTAAGTTAGCCGGCGCATTAAAAACTAGCGAACTTTTTGTTCTCGGCCTACTGGGGAGTATATTATTAATCTTTAGCCCGAAAGCCGAATCTATAATTTTTGCCGATCTTATTGCTTTTACCTTGGTAGTGATTTTCTTTGGCCTTGTATTTCGAAAGTATCTGGGAAATCTTGATTCTCAGGACATAAAAATAAAAGAATCTAATTTTTATGGTAAAATATTTAAATTTTCCGTATTTTTTATCATCGCTCCTGTTATCAACACGCTGTTTAATAATACTGACCGCTGGATGCTTAGCCGTTTTACCGATTTTTCCCAAGTCGGTATCTACTCTATGGGATTAAATATAGCTGGAATCATCTTTTTGTTTGGTATGATAGCGGGCAATGTTTTATCGCCAAATATGAGCCATATATGGGAGCAGGGAGATAAGCAAAAAGTGATGTATGTATTGAATTTTTCATTAAAGGTAAATACTTTATTTATTTTATGTGGAGCTTTAGCTATATCTCTGTTTAAGAGGCAGATTGTTTCTATATTGTATGGAGTAGAATATATTGGGTGTCTGCCGATTATCGGGGCAATGTTGATTTTCTGGCTTTATCATGGCGTTTACTGGACCGTATCCAGCTACTCGGAGCTTATCGAAAAAACTTATATACCTCTTATTTGCGGCTGCGCGGGATTAATATGTAATGTATTCTTTAATTATCTTTGGATTCCTCGTTATGGGCTTATGGGCGCAGCCGTTGCTACTAATATTTCATTCGGAATCTCAATAATAATGATGTACTTATGGTTCATGAAGGAAGGTTTTAAAATTAAGCCCAGCGCGTTTTTTGTATGCCTGCTGCCTCTTTTATTTATGTTTGATAATCTTGTCATTGCCGTTCTTTTTGCAATATTGCTCGTTGTTATTCTAAGAACTAATTTTATTTTATCCGGAGAAGAAAAAGATAACTTGGTACAGTTGCTTAGAAAATCACTTTCAAAAGTCAAAATTAATAATAATTCAAAGAATAAATACTATGACTAACCGGGTTTCTATAAGAATTAAAAATTTAGCCAGGATTTTTTTAGTTATCGCTTGTTTTATCCTTTTTCGTATCAATTTAGCGCCATGCGATAACGCAGAAAAAAGATCTGTTCATTGGGAATTTGCTGGATGGTATGGAGGAGGATTTTCCCCGAATATAACATTTGATCCCAATGTAAAAAATAGAGTATATCTTGTTTCTGATGTGGCGGGTATTTGGAAAAGTGATAATTTAGGAGAACAGTGGGTTTCTATCAATAATAATTTAGGCAATCTGAATGTTAGTTTTCTGGAAGTGGCTTCCTCAAGCTCTGATATTTTATATGCTGGCACTTCTGTGGGGTTGTTCCGGTCAAAAACTCAAGGTAAAAGCTGGGAATTGTGTGATACTAAAGAAGGTGAAATTTCTTTTTTAAGACCACATAATTATCGCAGTCTTGCTGTTTCCAAAAAGAATCCGGCAAAACTTGTTATAGGTACTAAGAAAAGAAGACTTTATTCTTCAATTGATTTTGGGGCTTCTTGGACAAGTATCGAACTTCCAGAAAATTCATCCAAAAAAGATACACCTATTTCTGCCCTCCAATATGATATTAATGAGAAGGGGCTTTATATAGCTCTGGACCAAGAGTTCTATTACTACTCTTTTGAGCAAAAAACATGGAAATTACTGTTTAAATCTTCTGCTACCATAACCGATTTCTTCATTAGTAAAGATGATCCTTCGCTTATCTATCTGGCTGGGGCAAAATTCTTATCTATTTCTAAAGACGCAGGCAATAGCTGGTCTTTTTCTACCGAAATTCCTAAGGGAATTATCTATCGCATAGCGGTTGTTAAGTTTCGTAAGAAAAGCGATATTGTTGTCATTTGGAGCAAAGGGTGGGATGGGGGAATATATAGTAGTAATGATTCGGGAAAAACGTGGACGGAAAGAAGCAAAAATCGTGTTTTTGATTATGCGCTTGATCCAACGCGCAATTGGGTAAACGGCGGAGAGAAATTCTCTTCAATAAAAGTCAATCCTTTTGATTCTCGCATTTTGTTTGCGACGAGTATTTGGGGCGTCTTCAGAAGCGATGATGGAGGTATTAATTGGAGGGAGAAAATTAACGGTGCCGCCAATACAGTCGGATCCGATATTAGTATTTCACCCAATGGAGAAATTTATGTTGCTACCATGGATAATGGTTTATTAAAGAGCGTGGATGGCGGCAAGAAATATCAGGCCATTTTTCCAAAGCAAGGATATAGAGAGGACATTAATGGCCATGTTTGGCGCGTGATTGTAAATCCTAAAGATTCCAAAATCTTGATTGCTACTTCTTCTCCGTGGAACGTGGATTTAAACCAGGTAATCATTAGCCAGGATGGAGGAAAAAGTTTTATATTCGTACGAAATGGACTTCCTTCCAAGCGGCCGAAAGAAAATACCATGTGGGAAGAGGGATATCCTCGGGCGATAGCCTTGGATCCTAATCATCCCTGGATTGTTTATTTAGGTATCGATGGAGATGACGGCGGGGGCCTTTTTGTTTCTCGCGATGCAGGTTGGCATTGGCAGTATTCAAAAGGCCAGCCAGGTTCTAGAAGAATTTACAATGCCTTGGCAGTAGATCCCACAAATTCCGACCGCATATTTTGGGGTGCTTATGGAGAAAAGGGCGGTGTTTACGTTTCGGAAGATAAGGGATTATCCTGGAAGTATGTATTTAGCCAGATGACTAAAGTATTTGATTTAGCAATCAATCCGGATGGGTGGATTTACATCGCGGGAGATATGGATGGCCCGGCAGTTTTTATTTCCAAGAATAATGGAAGAAATTGGTCGCTTTTAAAGAAATTTCCTGATGGAAATACGGCTGATGCCCTGCTTATTCATCCCGATAATGCCAAGAAAATAGCCGTTAGCGCCGTCAAATGGTTTGGAAATGCAGACGGTAAGATATACGAGAGCGAGGACGGAGGGCAAAGTTGGTCAGAAATCACCGGAGATTTGCCTTCCGGGCAGGGCGCTGCTGCTATGGCTTTTAATTTTGAAGATTCCTGTTTATATATTACCCGCTATGCCGGGTCTGTATATAAAACTAAATGGTAGGGAGAAACTTTGATAAAAGTTTTGCATCTTATTAAAACATTAAATTTAGGCGGGGCAGAATTGAATCTTTTTAATCTTGTTCAGGCCACCGATCAAGAGCGATTCGAGATTCATGTGGGGTATTCATTTGGAGGTGAACTCGAAGATAAGTTTAAAGGCATAGGGGTAAAGTTATTTAAATTTGCTGAAGGCGTCCATAAAATTAAGAGTTTTGCTTCGTTTGCTATTATATTAAAATTAATCGCTTATATTTTAAAGAATAAGATAAATATAGTTCATACTCATAGCTTTAATCCTCATACATGGGGAAGCATTGCCGCAAAGATCACGGGGGCAAAAATCATAGAACATGTTCACGATTCTCGCTATTTAGAACCGTCTGATTACGCAAAGAGTCGCGAGTTTAATAAGCAATTCAGATATATTAAATATTATAAAAAAGTCTCTGATGTGGTTATCGTTTTAACTAAGCAAAATTATGAATTTATTCTCAAGAATAGATTATACGATCGAGCTCAAGTGAGAATAATTCAGAATGGTATTGCTATCCCGGAAGAAACAAAGGAAAAGGAAGAAATCAGGATGACGTTGATGCGCGATTTGAATATCGATGAAAATAATTTGGTTATCTTAACCGCTACCCGCATATCTCCGGAAAAGAACGTAGAGCTGATATTTCGTATTGCGCCAAGAGTAAAAAAAGAATACCAAAATATTGTTTTTATTATTTCAGGTGACGGCCCATTGTTTAAAGAATTGAAAGAGAAATATAGAACATTAGATGATACCGTTAAAATGATAGGGTATCACCCGCGCATAGATCGCCTATTGAACATAACTGATATTTTTCTGTTGCCGTCTTTCTTGGAGCTTCACTCTATTGCTATCCTTGAAGCTTTGAGCATGAAGGTTCCGGTGGTCGTTTCAAATGTCGGAAGTAACAATGAATTTATCGAGAATTGGAATAATGGCGTCATTCTGGATCCAGCTACCAGCGATGTTTGGGCAGAAGCTATTGTAAAACTTCTTAAGGATACGCAGCTTCGGCAATCAATAGGACAAAAAGGTTATGAATTATGTAAAGAACGATTTGATATCAGAAAAGTAGCAAGAAAAATTGAGGACATTTATGTTGAATTCGCTGGAAGATAAGACAAATATTCTTCTTTCTGTTATTCTCGGAATTTTATGCGGTTTAGTGCTTATGGTATTCTTGCCTTTTGCAACTACCAATATCTATTTTATTATCGCCGTCCCCATAATCTGTCTATTTTTTATTTTAATGATAGTTAGCGTAAAGTCCATGTTAATCGTTCTGCTTTTTGTAAGGGCATTAATTGATCCTTTGCTCAACGTTACCAAATTCGATATTTTAGCAGAAGATGTGGGGGCGGGGGGAGTGATAAATCTTGCCGTAATAATTATTGCTATATCCTACCTTATCCGTAACCCTAAGCGTCTCCTTGGGGATAATTTTCTTAAAAGTTGGATTATTTTTCTATTTATTTGCAGTATTACGGTAATTTTCTCGCCCGTTCCTTCTAGGTCCATAAAGCTAATTTTTAATTTGGTAAGTTATATGTCTATGGCTGTGTTGCCTTTTTTCCTCATAAATAACTTAGACGACAAAAAATTCTGGCTTAAAATACTCTTTTTTTCTTCTTTATTGCCATCTGTGTTTGCAAATTTAGATTTGTTAAGGGGTGGAGAGTTTTACATAGATGCAGGAATACGCATAAAAGGAACTTTTATGCATCCAAATATATTATCGTTTTATCTAGTTTTGATTGTGGCACTAATTTTTTACATGATAAAAAGCAATATTTTTCCCTTAACTAAGTTTAGGAAGAGCATGCTTTGGATATATATGGTTAATTTATTTGTTCTTATTGTTGCCACAAAAACGAGGAGCGCCTGGATATCATGTTGGGGGCTGTTCTTTGTATATGGCTTATTAAAGGAAAAGAAATATATTATTTATTCTATTGTTTTACCGGTCATTTTATTTCTAAATTCTGCCATTATTAGTAGAACTCGCGATATATTTTCCGAGGGGAATATTCTGAGGGGAGAAAGATTGAATTCTTTTGAATGGCGTATAAAATTATGGAAAAGTAGTTTCCCATGGATAAAAATGAGGCCTATTTTAGGGTATGGTTTAGGTTCATTCGGCGATTTATCTCGTAATTTCTTCCCCTTAGAAGACAAAGCGGTAGCTTCTCATAATATATATCTCGAGCTGCTGTTTGAAACGGGTATGGCTGGACTACTTAGTTACATTGTCATTTACTTAAATATCCTAAAGTCATTTTACTCTTGGATAAAAAAAGGCATTAATAATATATCTGTGGAATACGCTATTATTTTTTCTTACGTTATAGGTCATATAATCGCTTGTTTTTCTGACAATATGTTTTATTATCTTGCATTTAACTGGTACTTTTGGTTCTTCGTAGGTATTATGCTAAGGAGCATGTTTCTCTATGGTAAAAACAATGATAACTGTAATAATTCCATCTTTTAATTCCGCTTCAACAATAGAGCATGTTTTTGAGAAGCTGGATAATCAATCTAGAAAAGATTTAATATCAGAAATTGTTGTGGTAGATTCATCTAACGATAGAGAAACCAGGCCAATTATTGCACGGCACGGATCTGACAAGATAAAAGTAATCGATGCAGGTATCGGGGTTATGCCCGCTATAGGCCGAAATATAGGTGCTGCACATGCGAATGGAGAAATACTAGCCTTTCTTGATGCGGACGCGTTTCCAGCTTATAATTGGATTGAGAATATAGCGAAGGTCTATGAAAATGGCTGCATTGTAGGAGGCGGGGGGATTAATATTGCTGACTTCCAGAAAAACAATCTTATCGTTTTAGCGCAATATTATCTGCAATTTAATGAATTTATATCGTCGGGAAGCAAGAGTATTAAAAAGTTTGTTCCGTCTTGCAATATGTTTTGTAGCAAAGAGTTATTTCAAAAATCAGGAGGGTTTCCTGAAATACGCGCAGCTGAAGATGTACTTTTTGGATTGAAGGTAAGCGAAATAGCAAATTTATGGTTTATCCCCGAAATCGTTGTATATCATATCTTTCGCTTGGAGTGGAAGAAATTCCTTAGAAATCAAATACTTTTAGGAAAATATGTTAGTATTTATCGTAAGAATCATTATGATAGTTTTATATACAAAGGGATCATGCCAATAATTTTTCTACCGATATTTTTGTTGATAAAGTTATTTAGAATAGTATGGCGGATATCCCAAACTGGTTGGTGTAATATATATCGTTTTATAATATCAGTGCCGGTTTTTTTGGTTGGATTATTATTTTGGAGTATTGGTTTTATAAAAGGGTGCCTGAATAACAATGAGAGTCCTAAGCGTTAATTTTAATAATATAAATATGACAACTGCTTTAGAGCAGGCGCTTTCTTTACTTGAAGAGAATAAGAAATCGAGAATTTTCTTTTTGAATGCCGATTGTTTATATCGAGCTCAGAATGATGATGAATATCGGTATATTTTGAATACTGCTGATTTAGTTTTGCCTGATGGGGTAGGGTTAAGGCTGATAGTAAAGTGGCTGGGTAGCAAACTGGCAGGCAATTGCAATGGAACTGATTTTTCACCATTGTTTTTGGCCAGAACCACACAAAAAGGATATAAAGTATTTTTCCTTGGCGGCAGACTAGGAACAGCGGAGAAGGCCGCCGAAAATCTACGAAGGAAAATTCCTGAGATCCGAATCGTAGGCACGCATTCCGGCTATCTTGATAACGAAACAGAGGTGATTAATAAAATAAATCATTCTGGAGCCGATATTTTGTTTGTTGCTATGGGTGTGCCTATCCAGGAAAAATGGATTAACCGGAATTTGGATAAATTGAATCCAAGATTATGCCTTGGAGTCGGAGGCCTTTTTGATTATATAGCAGGCAATGTCAAACGGGCGCCAAAAATAATAAGAATTATTCAATTGGAATGGCTTTGGCGCATAGCCATGGAACCAAAACGTCTTTGGAGAAGATATTTGGTTGATGATATAAAATTATTTCGGGCAGTAATAAAACAGAAATATGGAAATGGCAATAACAAGGAGAAAAAATGAACTCAAAGACATTTGTTAAAATAATTCTAAATTTATTTTTAGTGGGTTTTGCTTGTTATATTATTTTCTTGCACATTAATAGCCAAAATGTCCTAAACGAATTATGTAAAGAAGACGGACTTCTCGAATCGTTACAAGCCATATCGTATTTACTCGCTTCCCTGGTTTTCCTATACGTTTGCAAAAAGAAAGGTTTTAAGAATGTTTGGTATTGGGGGCTGGCTATACTTTTCTTTCTTTTGGCAGGAGAAGAAATCAGCTGGGGCCAGAGAATATTTAATTTATCAACTCCGGAATTATTGACCAATATCAATGTCCAAAAGGAATTAAATATCCATAACACTAAAGGTTTAAATGATTATGTAAGAGCCTTAGGGCTTCTTATTTTCATGGGAATCTGCTATATTATCCCCCTGACTAATAAGTTTATAAGTGGTTTAAAAGATTTCTACAAAAAGATAATGATGCCTATCTATCCTTTGTGGCTTATTGGACTACCGACTATAAGCATTCTATTTATGGCTATTCCTCGGCTAGTATTCCATAAAGAGAATTTCAACTTAGATGAGGTAGGAGAACTATATTTAGCGTTAGGATTCTTACTTTTTGCAATATCAGAATATAACATAAATCGTAAATAGCAATTCATCTGCATTTTGAGTTCTTATGATACAGATGTATAAAAAGATGATAAAGAAGATTAAACATTTGATAGCGGGAATATTTTATTATTCTGGCCTCTTGAACCTTATTCTTTATTTCTTCAGAAAAATTCTGAAAAAAGGAAGTTTTACAATATTAACTTATCACCGTATAAGTGATGACAATTTTAGCGATCCTCATATCTGCGTCAGTCCCTATAACTTCGAAAAACAGCTTCAGTATCTAAAAAAAAGATATGAAATAATTTCTTTGGGAGAACTCGTTAAGCGTATCCTTTCCGAGAATACACCTTCCGAGGAGTATGTCGCCATTACTTTTGACGATGGGTACAAAGATATCTATACAAATGCATATCCGCTTTTGAATGAATACAAGGTACCCGCGACTATATTTCTTACTACAGGATTTATTGGAACTGATAAATTATTCTGGTGGGATAGGGTTGCTAGGATTATAACAGCTATTATAAGCAAAAAACTTCTTGTGGAATTACCTCCGGATATCTATCCAAAAGAAGTAAAAGATTTAATTCTAAAGATTTCTTCGGGTGGAATTTCAAATTCCAGCGAGGCAATAACTGCTTTATCGGTTCTACTTAAGAAAATTAGCCAAACTAACAGAGACTTTATCTTAAATAGTTTAGAAAATCAAATATTGCCCTTGCTAAGTAATAACGAAAACAGGCCGTTTCCGTTAACTTGGGAGGAAGTAAGGCAGATGAGTGAAAACGGCATAGAGTCTGGGTCCCATACCATTACTCATCCTATTTTAACCAGTGTTAAAAGAGACCAGGCCGAACACGAGATTTTACATTCTAAAACAGAGATTGAACAGAAAATTGGTAAGAAGGTCATGCATTTTTGCTATCCAAACGGAGAAAAAACAGATTTTGATGAACAAATAATACAATTTGTTAAAGATAATGGTTATATCAGTGCTTGTTCTACGATTAACGGAGCAAATTATCTGTATGGCGATGTTTTTTCTTTAAAAAGAAGAGACGTAAATAATGTTCCTATTTATGTATTCGCTGTAAAGATAACAGGTATCGCAGATTTTTATTAGAGGGTTACCAAAAATAAGGGGTATAATATTAGCATGAAACGGATTTTTACGAATATAGTTTTGGTTATTTTATCCGTTATCTTTGCGGTGGCAATAGTTTTGCCTTTTGTAGCAGAGCTATATTTTACCAATGCGAAGAAATTAGAGGATAACGATAGTCGTCCAAAGGCTGAAATAATGTATATGAGAGCGATTCATCTTAATCCGTTCAATGCAGAATACTATGAAAAATTAGCTAGCTTCTTAATAAAACAGGCTCAAAATAAAAAAGACGGGCTTTCTTTGCTTGAAAGAGCAAGGGGCTTACTTGAACGAAGTGTTGCAATAAATCCGTTCGATCCAGAATATTGGCATGCATTAGGGAAAGTGCGAACCGATATTTACAAGCATTCTCTGAAATTGGAAGAAATCAAAAAGGCAAAAGGCGATTTTATCAAGGCAATCGAGGCGGATCCTTATAATTTCCGTGTGAATTATCTGGTCGGGCACAGCTTGTTGACTGTTTGGAAAGAATTAGATGAGCAAGATAAGAATTTTGCCTTAGAAAGGTTAAGGTACGTTTTAGGCGCTCGGTCTTGGTTTGCAGATTATATTTACCCTGCCATCATGTACTATGCATCTGATTTTGAAATAGCCATCAAGGCTACTCCCGAAACTGCGATAAATTACGAAAGGTTATATAAATTTCTTGTAACAAAAGGTCTGTGGGAATATCGTAAGATGATTTTAAAAGAACTCAATTCTTATAGTCAAAAGGAATCGCTGGGCGAATTTAATCTTAAAAAATCTGCAAGGCTAGAAAAAATCAATGATTTTAAGAGAAAAATCCCGGCAAAAAGCGCTATTTCTCAGCAAGAATGGCTTGGAAGTTCGCAGGACGGACAACATGTTTACGAAAACGGCAGAATGTATTGGACGGGCACTATAGATTCAGTTTTGCAGTTGCCAGAAGGTGAGTCAATTATATATATTTCTGCAAAGGGGACTCAAGCAAATGAAATATTCCCGTTAATAATAGTAGAACTTGACGCAGAAGAGATCGGAGAAGCTGTTGTGCATTCTACGGATTGGCAAGAGTATCCTTTTAAAGTAAGTTCTGATGGAGGAGCTAAAGTTTTGAGTATTACCTTTGTGAACGATGGTAGAAATAAAGAAAAAGGGCAAGATAGGAATCTATTTATTTTTGGGGCAAGGGTAGAAAGAAATGAATAGCGTATTTCACAGAAATATATTACAGATTGGCATAGCTGCAATTTTGATTTTTTCGCCAGTCGCAAGAGGCGCGGTGCAGATTTGGTCTGTGGCTCCGACTGAATTAGCTGTGCTCATTTTAGTTTTTCTTTGGTTGTGGAAAGCAGATAAGAATAATGAGCCATTCAGAAAAACAAAAATTGATTTACCCATTTGGTTATTTGTGATCCTTGCGGCAATTTCAACGATTTTTAGCATTTATAAAAATGCTTCTTTTCTAGAGATGCTTAGGCTTATGTTGTATGTGGGTGTGTTCTATCTTGTGGTAAATAATTTCGACCGCTGGATGAACTATCGGCTAATAACGACAATTATCATTATTGGTACAGCAATGTCTACCTTGGGTCTGGCGCAGTATTTTCTAGAGCTGGACCATTCCTGGTGGAAGCCGGAGAATTTTCTGGCTTCAACCTACGTTAACCATAACCATTTTGCCGGATATCTGGAAATGGCAATTCCGCTTGCGATAGCGGTAGCCCTAGGGCTTAAAAGAGAAAAAATAGTTTCAGCAATTAAATTCTGGAGTTTACGCTTGGGGTTGGTTTTAGCTATTGTTATTATGTCGACTGCTTTCTTACTAGCGCAGTCCAGAGGAGCATGGATTTCCCTTACTATTTCTTTGATGATTATGAACATCGTCTTAATTAAGAAAAAAGTATTACCGAAAATAGCGTTCTATATATTTATATTCTTTATTTTTATTGCCGTGGCATATATGGCAAGTGGAACTGATGATGTTTCGCAGCGGCTTCGTTCGGTTGAGCAAATAAATAACGAAAGTTTTCTCGTAGGCCGGGAGAAAATATGGCAGGGAAGCATTGAAATGATAAAGGCCAATCCTTTGATCGGCACGGGTATCGGAACTTTTGAATGGGGGTTTTCTCGTTACCGACCGGAAGGTTTAAATGTGCGCGCAAATTTCGCCCATAATGATTATCTAAACATGATGGCGGAGATGGGTCTTTTGGCATTGCCATTGATGCTCTGGATGATTTTTTCCATAATCTCAGCAGGATTTAAATGGCAAGATAAATCCAAGACTGAGAATTCAAAATCTAATTTTGGTTTGCTTGAAGCTGTTGTCTTAGGAAGCGCCATTGGTATATTAAGTTTGTCCCTCCATGGTTTAGTGGATTTTAATTTTCATATCCCTGCAAATATGTTAACCCTCTCAGTTTTAGCCGGAATAATCTCAAGAAGAGCGTAATAATATAACCTTTTGAAATAGACAAACACAGATTTATGGTGTAAGATATTTTTTGTTAATAGTATTTTTACAAGGAGGAAAATAATGAATAAGAATTTTACTTGGTTGCTGTTATTTGTGCTGGGTGTAGTCTTTTTTTGTTTTGGCTGTACGCAGAAAACCCACGACGGCAAGGTTGTCGCAAAGGTGAATAATTATTCTATGACCGTACAGGACCTGGAGGATGAAATTGAGCATTCCCCATATTCAGCCGAAAAAGAAAACAGCCCCGAGAATATCCTTGATTTGGCAATCAGAAAACAGGTTCTCATCCAGGAGGCGCAGAGACAAGGCCTGGACAGAAAGAAGTCTTTTATGAAGACCATAGAGCGTTATTGGGAGCAGACCTTAATTAAGGAATTAATACAAAAAGAGGCTTCAATAATTTCTCAAGGAGTAAGTAAGGATAAACAAAGCGAGGCTTTGAACAGCTGGATGGAAGGCCTCTATAAAAAAGCAAATATAGAAATAAATAAAGAAGCATTAAAAGAAATCAAAGCAAAAGAATAAATCCGGAGGTATAAAATGGATGCACAAAACAGGAGAAAAGAATATTTTATCGATAAGGGCTTCCAGCGGGATTTCATCTTGAAATTCTGCGGTCTGGTAGTGCTAGCTTCGGTTATTTCCGGAGTCATGCTGTATCTATTTTCCAGGAATACGGTGACTACGGCTTTTGTTAATTCGCGCCTATCTATTGTAAGTACTTCCGATTATATCATACCATCTTTGATTGGTTCTGGCTTGATAGCTATTGCGCTAGTTGGCATCGCTACCGCTATCGTGGTGATGTATCTTTCTCATCGTATCGCCGGGCCCATGTTTAATATTGAGCGTAGCATAAAACAGATTGAAAAGGGAGATTTGACTACTAAGATTCAGCTACGTTCGACTGATGAAGTGACAAAGCTGGCAGATTGTATTAATGAAATGACAGATAGTCTAAAAAATAATATTAGCGAAATAAAAACAAAAGCCGATGATTTGGGAAAGGCGATAGAGGCACAAGAAGCGCTAGAAAAACTGTCAAGGAAGAAAGAAGAATTAAGCAGGGCAGTCGGCTATTTTAAGGTATAAAGTAACAAAATAAAATCAAATGATACGCAAGTTTGTCTTAATATTTGTCTTTATAATAATGCTTTTTCAGTTTCCTAGGATACCTTTTGCTGATTACGCCTCGGCTTTAGATACAGATGGCTGGAAAGTAATAGAGTCAAAGTATTTTACTATTCTTTGCCATCCGGAAATAAATATGGCGAAGTTTAATAGCAGAGTTCAGGTCAGGTTTTATGATGTCGAATGGGGTCGGTACTTACCGAAAAATAAAAGTGTCGATGAACAGGTAGCCAATAAATTTGACCGTATCTTCCGGAAAGTCGAGAAAATTCTGGATATGTATCCGCGTAAAATCCATCCCACAGTTAAGATCTTCAAGACCCAGGCTCAATTAGATAAGGAATACGCTAAAATATTCGGTTCTAATGATGGAATAGAAAGGATCTCTTACTACGTGCACAAGCTCACAACTATTTATACAACAGAGGCCATGGTTTCTGAGGGGGTTTTGGCTCATGAGATGGGCCATGCGGTTGCAGATCATTACTTTGTGATCTTCCCTCCATATAAAGTAGGAGAATTGCTTAGCCAGTTTGTCGAGTTACACTTGGAAGACTGAAGATTTTAAAGTTCTTTAAAAAGTATTGACAAATTTCCTAACTTTTGTATAATAAAAACACAAAACAAGATATAATTCTTTCCTTTTTCTGTTTTTGATAAGGTTTAAAAGTTCAAAAATTTTTCAATTCCTCTCTAGATTTACTTGGTTTAAAAATAAAAAATCCTAATTGTATTATAACTCTTTTATTATCAATAAGTTAGGCATCTGTTAAAAAGAAAGCGCTTTCTTGACATTTTTTGGAATACATGTTATACTTTAGCGCAATTTCAAAAAGAAAGAAAGGAGTAGTGGAGTAATGAAGATTTCAAGAATCGGTTTAGTAGTAGTTCTAGCTGCTATTTTGGTATGTGCAAGCTCACTATTGTGCCAGGCAGAAGAGATGACTAAAGGTGCATTAGCTAGCATTCTTGTGAATAGGCTAGGCATTGAATTACCTGCTGGCGCGGAGAATCTTTCTGACGCTGATTTTTATGGAGTTGAGGCAAAGTTATTGGCAGAAAGAGGCATTGCTTTATTCGAAAAAGCCAAATCTAATTGGAGAGTTTTTAGTTGTGATTTAGCCAATGTACTATATGACGCATTAGTCGGAAAGAATGAAGCGTCTATTTTTGATAAATTTGAATATCTGGCAGGTAGAGGCTATATGGCTTCCAGTACCGATTATAAATGCGAGATAATGGATTCAGAAGATGTCTTAAGCATTCTGAATATTCCGGAACTTTCTTCAGCTATTGCTCAGGCCTATAGCGCTCCCAATGTTTTCGCAGGAGCAACGGGCGCGGGTGCAGGAGTGGGCGGCGGAACCGAGATACCCCCAGCACCAGAGAATCCGAATCCAGAAGGATTTTTCAATGCTCCACCACCGGAGCCACCAGCAAGCCCAGTTAGTGGTTAAAAAATAGTTTAGCACATAACATAAAGAATTTAAAACCCCATAAATCATTTTATGGGGTTTTATTTTTAGGCTTTGTTTGCATTTTTAGCCTGGTATTTCTTCACAAACAATTCAAGAAAAGCTGGTCAAAACAAATAAATTTAGTATAATACTACATATAAAAGATTAAATAGGGGGTAGTTTTTAATGGCAACAAATTCTTACGATATTATTATTATAGGCGGAGGCCCAGCAGGTTTGACTGCGGGAATTTATACTTCAAGAGAAATGCTTAATACGCTTTTGATAGAAAAGGATACATGCGGGGGTTTGCCTGCCAGTACTGAATCGATAGAAAATTATCCCGGATTTCCAGAAGGAGTAAATGGCGCTGATTTGATGGCAAAGTTTAAGCAGCAGACAGAAAGATTTGGAGTCAAGATTAGCGAATTTGAAGAGGTTAAGCAAATTGAGTTACAGGATAAAACCATAAAAGTAAAGACCGATAAAACAGAATATACAACGCATGCTTTAATCGTTGCTTCTGGTAGCGTTCCTAAAAAACTGGGAGTTCCCGGGGAAGCCGAATTTATGGGTAAGGGTGTGTCATATTGTGCCATCTGTGATGGGCCTTTATATAAAAATAAGGATGTTGCCATAATCGGTTGCGGAAATTCGGGCCTACAAGAGGCTGGCCCGCTTCTAGAGCATGTAAAAAGCATAACATTCATAGAATTCTTGCCTTATATGACTGCCGAGAAGATATTACAGGAAAGACTGCAGAAAAACCCAAAGACAAAATTCTTGCTTAATCACGCGCTTATTGCTATTAATGGAAAGAATGTAGTCGATTCTGTCACCGTCAAAAACCGAAAAACCCAAGAAGAAAAGCATATCCCGATTTCGGGTGTTTTTATCTATGCGGGATTTATTCCTAATTCTAAGTTTTTGGAAGGTATTGTAGAGTTAGATAAGTTTAAGTATATAGTTACCAATGAAGATATGCGGACTTCTGTTCCCGGTATATTTGCTATAGGAGATATTCGTTCCAAGAAAATAAGGCAGATAGATTCTGCTTGTTCCGATGGCACAATCGCAGCCATAGCCGCCAGAGATTATATTAAGGAGATAAAAAAGTAAGAAGATGAAACAGACTATTGAGCAGATAAAAAAGCTTAAAGAAGAAAAGAAAGCCATAATTCTAGCGCACAACTATCAACCTCCGGAGATCCAGGATATCGCAGATTACGGCGGAGATTCTTTGGAGCTTAGCAGGATCGCCGCGTCTACCGAGGCCAAAGTAGTGGTTTTTTGCGGAGTGCATTTTATGGCCGAGACCGCATCCATTCTTTGTCCGGATAAGTTGATTCTTATGCCAGATCTAAGAGCGGGCTGTCCTATGGCCAATATGATTACTGCAGAAGACTTAAGAGAATTGAAAAAGCGTCACCCCAAGGCAGTAGTTGTGGGGTATGTCAATACCTCTGCGGATGTAAAAGCCGAGCTGGATATTTGTTGTACTTCTACCAATGCAGTAGAAGTAGTAAATTATCTTAAAGACGCCGAAGAGATTATTTTTGTTCCTGATAAGTATTTAGCAGATTTTGTTTCCAGAAAAACAGGAAGAAGGCTTATTTCTTGGGACGGGTACTGTCCGACTCACGTTAAGATTCTGCCCGAAGATATCGTAAGGCAGGTAAGGCTTCATCCCCATGCTAAAGTAATAGTGCATCCGGAGTGTATCCACGAAGTTATTGAGCTTGCCGATGTCGCCTTATCAACAAGCAGGATGTGTAAATATGTAAAAGAATCGGATGTAAAGGAATTTATTGTCGGGACAGATGTGGGCATTATCCATAGGCTTCATAAGGATAATCCTAATAAGAAATTTTATCCTGCTTCAGACCTTGCGGTTTGTCCCAACATGAAACGCATTGGCCTTGAGAAGGTTCTCTGGTCGCTTGAGCATCTGAAAGAAGAAGTGAGAGTCTCCGACGATATAAGAAAGAGAGCCAAGAAGGCGATCGATAAAATGCTTGAGATCAAATAGCCTTCTTGCTTGACAATGATTTTATTTGTGGTATTATCACAACATACAGTTACGAAATTAATAAACTTAAATTCTTGATGATGTGAGTAATGTTTGTTACAAGAAAAAGACAAAGGCGTCGGCTAAAATTGCTGGCGCCTTTTTCACTTTTTGGAGGATAGCGAGGTAAAATGCTTGATAAAATCGGTTTTGACAACGAAAAGTATCTTAAAGAACAAAGCGCGGCTATACTTGAGCGCGTCCAGCGTTTTGATAACAAGCTGTATTTGGAGTTCGGCGGTAAGATTATTTTTGATTATCATGCTGCAAGAGTCCTGCCGGGATTTGACCCCAATGTAAAAATGAGGCTGCTAAAGCATTTGAAAGACAATGCAGACATTATTCTTTGTATCTACGCAGGCGATATTGAAAGAAGAAAGGTAAGGGCAGATTTCGGTATCACCTATGATGTAGATGCCTTAAAATTGATAGACGATTTGAAAAGTTGGGATATTGATATAAGGGCGGTCGTGATTACGCGCTTTGCGGATCAGCCCGCGGCAAAGATGTTCAAGAACAAATTAGAAAGAAGAAACATTAAGGTTTATACGCATAGATTTACAAAAGGCTACCCCACCGATATCGATACAATAGTAAGCGACTCAGGATACGGGGCAAATGCTTATATTGAGACCAAAAAGCCGCTTGTGGTAGTTACCGCTCCCGGTCCGGGAAGCGGAAAGCTAGCGACCTGCCTTTCGCAGCTTTATCACGATTATAAAAGAGGGATAAAGTCAGGTTATGCAAAGTTTGAGACTTTTCCTATTTGGAATATACCGCTTAAACACCCGGTTAATGTTGCCTATGAGGCGGCTACCTCTGATATCAAGGATTTTAATCTCATCGACCCATTTCATTTTGATGCCCACAAAGAAACAGCGATTAATTACAATCGCGATGTAGAGGTATTTCCGGTGCTTAAAAGGATTCTGGAGAAAATAACCGGTCTGGAATCCATATATCAATCTCCGACGGATATGGGTGTAAATAGGGCAGGGTTTGGAATTGTCGATGATAAAGTTGTACAGGAGGCGGCAAAGCAGGAGATAATCAGGAGATATTTTAGGTATAGCTGCGAATATGCCATTGGTTTTGCCGATAAAGAGACGGTAGAAAGAGTAGAAGTTTTGATGAAGGATCTTGGGTTAAAACCGGAAGACAGAAATGTGGTTGTCGCGGCGCGACACGCAGCGGTTGATGCAGAAAGTAAAGGCAAAGGCCACGAAGGGATATATTGCGGGGCAGCGATTGAATTAAAAGACGGCACGATAGTCACAGGCAAGAACTCTACGCTTATGCATGCGTCATCCAGTTTGATAATAAATGCCATTAAGAAATTAGCCGATATACCGGATAAGATTCACCTTTTAGCCCCCAACACAATAGAATCTATAAGGATACTTAAAAAGACTATTTCCGATAATAAAAATCTGAATTTGGATTTAGAGGAAGCCTTGATTGCCTTAAGTATCAGCGCCGGAAACAATCCAACATCGCAGCTGGCAATGGAAAAACTAAAGGAACTTTCTAACTGCGAGGTTCACATAACTCATATACCTACCCCGGGGGATGAAGCCGGCTTAAGAAAGCTCGGTGTAAATCTTACCAGCGATCCCAATTTCTCAAGTAAAAACCTTTTTATTACTTAAATCTCCCCTTAGATGATAGTCAATATTAAAGTTGTTGCTGGCGCTAAGAAAAATCTCATAAAGAAGGAAAATGATTATCTAAAAGCCTATGTGAACGCGCCTGCCATTGAAGGAAGGGCCAATAAAGCTTTGGTAGAGCTTCTTTCCGAATATTTCGGAATCAAAAAAGACAAGATTTCTATAATAAAAGGCTTGCGTTCAAGTCGTAAGTCCGTAGAAATCAAGGAATAAAGGATAAAATTTCCCGCCTTTGCGCTTAGAAAATCTCTCTTTACAGCTTATCAAAAAACAGGTATAATAATTTTTTACGAAATAGCAAAATTGGTTAGTTTTAGGGCCCATAGCTCAGTTGGTTAGAGCAGCTGACTCATAATCAGCGGGTCAGAGGTTCAAGTCCTCTTGGGCCCACATAGAGCGTCGGGCGACACGTAAAGTTCCGCCAAAGGCGGAACCACGTGCCTGCCCCGTGATGAGCAAAGCGAATTTTACGGGGCGGTTAGCTCAGCTGGTTAGAGCGTTGCGCTCACATCGCAAAGGTCGCCCGTTCAAGTCGGGCACCGCCCACCAGGAAAATATGGATAACTTAACAATAAAAGGACCTAAAAAGTGGCAGAGAATAGTCTTCAAGAACAAATGAGGCAGTTATTTGGGCTTCAGACGGTAGATAAAGAAATCTACCGTCTACGGGCAGAATTAGAGGAAAAGCCCAAATTGATTGTAGAATTACAAAGTAAATTTGAAGAAAAAAAGGCAAGTTTAAAGGCGCTGGAAGATAAGTCAAAGCAGATACAGCTCAAGAGAAAAGAGAAAGAAGTAGAATTAGCCGGCAAAGAAGAGGCGATAAAAAAGGCGCAGACGCAACTTTACCAGATCAAGAAAAATGAAGAATATCAGGCGATGGTCAAAGAAATCGCCGGCTTTAACGCCGACAAGTCTGTTTTAGAAGAAAATATACTGAAGCTCTTCGACGATACAGACGCTGTCAATAAAGAGATAGAAAAAGAAAAAGTAGTTTTGGTAGAGGAAGAAAAGAAATTCAATCAACAGAAAAAAGAAGTTGATGACCGCATGAAAGAGGTAAACGATAGGCTCGCGGTCTTGGAGTCAAATCGCAACCAGATTACACCAAACATAGAGAAAAAGATACTTGTGCAATACGAACGCGTATTAAAAAACCGTGAAGGCCTAGCGTTAGTTCCGATTAAGAACGGCGCCTGCCAGGGTTGTTTCTTGAATTTGCCTCCTCAGGTGATAAACGAAATAAAGATGAAAAAGGGTATAGTTGTTTGTGAGGCCTGCGCCAGAATTTTATTCCTTGAAGAGGAGCTTTGAAAAAAGTAAGTTTAGAGATATATATTGATGGAGCTTCGCAAGGTAATCCCGGAAAGTCTGGAGCGGGAGCGATAATCTGCGAAGATGGGCAGGTAGTAAAGAATATATCAAAATACATCGGAGAGGCTACGAATAATGTAGCCGAATATTTAGCTTTGATTTTTGCGCTTCAGGAAGCATTGATGAGGAAAGCTTCCGATGTAATTGTCAAAACAGATAGCGAGCTGCTTTGTAATCAGATAAATAAGAATTTTAAGGTCAAAAGCAATAATTTGAAAGTTTTCTTTGAGCAGGCGCAACATTTGATTTCCGGTTTTGATAAGTTTAAGATTGAGCACATCCCCCGTACTGAAAACAAGGGGGCTGACAAATTGGCAAGTAAAGCAATTAGAGAGCAGGCGAAGGTGATCGCTCGCCATTGAATAATGGCGGGGGGAAAGTCCGGGCTTCAGAGGACAGCGTAGCGGCTAAGTGCCGCCGTTCCGGTTTTTCCGGGGCAGGAATAGAGCCACAGTGACGAATAATTCTGGCGAAAGCTAGGAGGAAGTGAAACGCGGCAATCTCTACGTGAAGCAAGGTCGAATAGTCTCGGCGTCCGAAAGGTTAAGGGTGGTCCGCCCGAATTACTTTTAAAAGTAGCGTCGAGAGGGTAGGCTGCTGGAGCCCCGGGGGCAACTTCGGGGTCGAGAGAAATGATCATCGATATGGATACACAGTATCGCCTTTTTAAAAAATTCGATATCTGTGTAAATCATGGGAACAGAACTCGGCTTATCGCCTGCTCTCAAAAATAATTTAAATAAAATTATGTTCTTAAAATCAGATTTTAAATTTCTTAACAAATCCCCGTTTTTGATACAAATCTGAATAATTTGTATCGGTAATATTCTTGTGATTATTTAAATAGAAAATAGGAGGAAATAATGTCAGGACATTCAAAATGGGCAAGTATCAAGCATAAGAAGGCAGCGACAGACGCGAAAAGAGGCGCGACTTTTACCAAGCTAATTAAAGAATTGACCGCAGCAGCCAGGCAAGGCGGCGGTAATCCGGATATGAATGTTGCTTTGCGTGCCGCAATGGCCAAGGCCAAAGAATACAATATGCCTTCCGATAACGTAAAGAATGCGATAAAAAGAGGCACGGGGGAACTTCCCGGCGTTACATATGAATCTATCGCTTACGAGGGGTATGCTCCGGGCGGAGTTGCTTTCATGGTTGACGCGTTAACTGATAATAAAAATAGAACCTCCGCGGAACTAAGAAACCTTCTTACCAAGAAAGGCGGAAACCTTGCAGGGGCAGGAAGTACTGCTTGGCAATTCCAGAAAAAAGGTTATATACTGGTTGATAAAACTAAAATCGAAGAAGATAAATTAATGGAAATGGTTTTGGATGCCGGAGCTGAAGACATGAAATCCGATGGCCAAAACTATGAGATTACTACCTCTCCGCAGGATTTGGAAAAAGTCAAAGAGGCTTTGAAAAAGAATAATATTGAAGCGATATCTGCTGAGATTACTATGATACCTACTTCCACCGTTAAGGTGACAGGCGCAGATGCCAAGGCAGTCTTGGCATTAGTTGAGGCGCTTGAAGAGCATGAAGATGTTCAGGCGGTTTACGCCAATTTTGATATACCAGAGGATATTTTAGAAGAGCTATCTTCTTCTTAAAAATAAATGAAGATTTTAGGGATAGACCCGGGTTTAAATATTACCGGCTATGCAGTTGTTGAAAATAAAGGCGCGAGCCTTAAGATACTTGAGGCCGGTTTTATACAAACAACCAGTAAAGAGAAAATTGAGAAGCGGTTGGATAAGATTCATAAATCTTTGCATGATCTGATAAATGCTCTAAAACCCGATGCTTTGGTTTTGGAAAAATTATACGCCCATTATCGTCATCCTGTGACTGCTTGTTTATTGGGACATGTGCGTGGAGTGATATGTCTTTTGTCCGCGGTTGAGAATATTCCTTTTTTTGAATATGGTAGCACACGAATAAAGAAGTCAGTAGTCGGCAAAGGACATGCTTCGAAAGCTCAGATGCAAAGAATGGTTGAACATATACTGCATTTAAAACAACCTATACAGGAAGATGTCGCTGACGCCTTAGCAATAGCGATGGCGCATATAAATATTTCAGAAAGAAACTTATGATTGCCCAGATAAAAGGTAAGGTAGTACAGAAGGGGAAGAAAAATAGTATCCTCGTGGATGTCTCAGGTATATGTTATGAGGTATTGATCCCTACGATTATAATGCGACAACTTGAGGGGAATTTTAATGAAGACGGCTCGATTCATTTAATTACTTATCATTACTTGCAAACAGATATGGCAAGAAGCACTCCGATTTTGATCGGTTTTTTAAATGAAGTAGAGAAAGAATTCTTTGAAGAATTCATTACCGTTTCCGGCATAGGGCCCCGCGCCGCAGTCAAGGCATTTAGCCGGCCCATTTCGGAGATTGTAAAGGCGATAGATGAAGGCGATACAGGTCTTTTGACAACTCTGCCGGGAATTGGTATGCAGAGGGCTAGAGAGATTGTAGCGAAGCTTCAGGGCAAGGTAGGTAAATTCGGGCTCATCCAGGATAAGAAAATGAAAGAGCCTCAAGCAGAGAAAATGAATTGGCAAGAAGAAGCCTTGGAAGTCTTGTTACAGCTTCAGTATAAGAGAAAAGAGGCGCAGGAGATGATTCATAAGGCTCTGAATAGAAAACAAGACATTAGTTCAGCCGAGGAACTATTAAACGAAGTCTATAGACAAAGGAAGAAATAGAATATGTCAGAAAATCAGCAGATTAAATCCATTATTGAATCTTTGCTTTTTGTAAGCGAAAAGCCGCTTATGCTTGAGCAGATAAAAGATGTTTTAGAGGGCGTGGATATTGCTTCAATTCGCCAACTGATAGCGGAATTGAAGTCTGATTACCAGGCGAAGGCATGTGGCATGGATATTGTTGAAGTGGCCGGCGGTTTTCAGATGTGCACATCGAGCAGTTCCGCTCCTTATTTAAAGAAGTTTTATAAAATTAAACATGCCGAAAAACTTACCATGCCGACATTAGAGACGCTGGCAATCGTCGCCTATAAGCAGCCGGTGACCAGAATTGAAATAGAATCAATACGCGGAGTCAATGTAGATGGCGTAATCAAAAGCCTTACCGATAAAGGCATGATTAGAATTGCCGGAAGAAGAGATAGTCCTGGTAGGCCATTTGTCTACGGAACGACCAGACTGTTCTTAGAATATTTTGGTCTTAAGTCGCTGGATGAATTGCCAAAAATAGAGGAATTTGTTAAAGCTGCAGCCAAGGCGCAAGAAGAAAAAACCGAAGAAAAGACCGAAGATAATACTGAAGCAAAGATTGAGGAGAAAACTGAAGAAAAGAAAGAGGAGCAAAATGAATCTACAGAACCTGCGCAAGAAAATAGATAAGATTGATTTAGAGATTATCAAGTTTTTAAATCAAAGGGCTGACCTGTGTTTAGGCATAGGCAGATTAAAATCCAAATCTAAAAAAGGTATTTATTCTCCCGAGCGGGAAAGAGAAATATTAGCCAGAATCGCCAAATTGAACAAAGGGCCTTTAAACAACGAGGCGCTTGAGGCGGTTTACCGCGAAATAATGTCCGGGTCCTTATCTTTGGAAAAACCATTAAAGATTGCTTATTTGGGTCCGCCGGCGACATTTACAAATTTAGCGGCGATAAAGAAATTCGGTTCCCAGGTTGAATATCTTCCTTGTAATACTATTACGGATATCTTCACTGAAGTCGAGAGACAGAATGCCGACTACGGAGTCGTGCCGATTGAGAATTCTATTGAGGGCGCGGTAAGCCATACTCTGGATATGTTTGTGGATTCGGATTTGAAGATTTGTTCCGAGATAACGTTAGAGATCTCGCATAATCTTTTGTCTAATTACCCGAAAAATAGAATCAAGAAGGTTTATTCCAATCCTCAAGTTTTTGGTCAATGCCGTATCTGGCTTGAAACCAATTTGCCCGCGGTTGAGCTTGTAGAGGTAACAAGCACAACCAAAGCAGCCCAGATCTGTGCGCATACCAAAGATTCAGCCTGTATCGCTTCGATACTGGCAGCTAAACAATACAGTCTAAAAGTAGTCGCCAAAGATATAGAAGATAATCCTCGTAACATAACTCGTTTCTTAGTCATCGGACAAGAGGATGTACCCAAGACAAAGAATACGAAGACCTTGATTATGTTTTCTATTAAAGACAGGGTAGGCGCGCTTCATGATATGTTAGTGCCGTTCAAGAAATATAAAATTAATCTGACTAAGATCGAGTCCCGTCCTTCCAAAAAGAAGGCCTGGGATTATTACTTCTTTGTGGATTTGGCTGGGCATAGGCTCGATAACAATGTCAAAAAAGCGTTAAACGAATTAGAAGATAAATGTAAATACTTAAAGATATTGGGTTCTTACCCAGTGGGAGAATGAAAAATATAATTAATAAAAATGTTTTAAAGATAAAGCCTTACGAACCGGGAAAGCCGATTGAAGAGGTCGAGAGGGAACTGGGCTTAAAGAATGTTATTAAGCTTGCATCTAACGAGAATCCTTTAGGTTCTTCTTTGAAGGCGTTAGCCGCGATTAAAAGCAATTTAGGCGTGCTTAATCGCTATCCCGACGGAAATTGCTTTTATCTTAAGGATAAGTTGGCCAAGAAACTTAATCTTAAGCCGGGAAATTTAATCTTTGGCAATGGCTCAGATGAACTAATTGATGTCATCATCAAGACCTTTGTGGGTCCGAATGAAGAAGTCCTGACCTCTAAGGTTAGTTTTGTAGAATATGAGATTGTTTCTCAGTCCAATAATCGTAAATTCAGGGATATTCCCTTAAAAAGCTTTAAGTATGATTTGAAAGCGATAAAAAAAGCAATCCGCAAGAACACCAAGGCTATTTTCATCGCCAATCCCAATAATCCTACAGGAACATACGTAAATAAAAAAGAGCTAGAAGAATTTCTAAGAGGCCTTCCGAAGAATTTAATCGTCGTATTGGATGAAGCATATAATGAATTTGTCGATGTTAGAGATTTTCCTAAAAGTCTTGATTATATCAATAAAAACGTAATCATTCTCCGTACATTTTCTAAAACCTATGGCCTGGCAGGATTAAGAATCGGATTTGCCATAGCAAAACCAGAATTTATTGAATGCATGAATAGGGTCAGGCAACCTTTCAATGTGAATCTTTTGGCCCAGGCAGCAGCGCTTGAGGCTGTAGATGACTCCGCGTTCTTAAGACGCTCAAGAAGGACAATACTTGAGGGCAAAAGATATCTTTATAATGAACTTGGTAAGTTAGGTTTTGAATGCGTTTCTTCGGTGGCAAATTTTATCTTGGTTGATGTCAAACAAGACTGCAGAATAATATTTAATAAATTGCTAAAGCAAGGAGTAATTGTTCGGCCGATGGCAATTTATAATCTGAAGAAATATATAAGAGTTACAATCGGGACCAAAAAAGAAAATACCAGATTCATAAATTCTTTAAGGAGGATTGCATGATAGTTGTATTAAGGCCAGATGCGACAAAAAAGCAGATTGACCATATACTTAAACGGGTTAAAGAACTGGGGTTAAAACCTCATGTTTCAACAGGCGTTGAAAGGACGATTATCGGGCTTATAGGCCCCGAGGATGTCTTAAGAGTCACGCCCTTAGAGGTATTTCCTGGAGTTGAGAAAGTAATGCCGGTTTTGAAGGAGTACAAGCTTGTCTCGCGCGATTTCCAGAAAGAGGATACTGTTATTAAATTAGACGGAGGCATAAAGATCGGCGGAAATAAAATAGTAGTTATTGCCGGGCCTTGCGCCGTTGAAAAAAAAGAGCTTCTCATGGAGATCGGAAAGAAAGTAAAAGAAGCAGGCGCGACAGTATTAAGAGCCGGAGCATTCAAGCCCAGGACATCGCCTTATAGTTTTCAGGGGTTAGGCGAAAAAGGGTTAAAATATCTGCATGAGGCGGGAAAGAAATTAGGCTTAGCGACCATAACTGAGGTTATGGATTCAAGCCAAATACCGCTAGTGGCTAAATATGCCGATATCTTGCAGATCGGAGCAAGAAATATGCAGAATTTTAATCTGCTAAAGGAAATCGGCCAGACAAAAAAACCCGTAGTATTAAAACGCGGGATGAGCTCAACAGTAAAAGAATGGCTTATGTCGGCGGAATACATTTTATCTGAAGGGAATTTTAATGTTATTCTTTGCGAGCGGGGAATCCGCACCTTCGAAGATATGACCAGGAATACATTAGATGTTGTCTCTGTCGCGGTTGTAAAGCAGCTGTCTCATCTTCCGGTTATTGTGGATCCTTCACATGCTACAGGAAAGTGGGGGTTAGTTTCCGCGGCATCAAAGGCAGCGGTAGCAGCTGGTTGCGACGGGTTGATGGTCGAAGTCCATACCAAGCCGGAAGAGGCGCTTTCCGACGGGGCACAGTCATTGACGCCTAATAATTTCTCAGAATTGGTGCAGCAGTTAAAGGTCCTAAGCAAGGCCGTAGGAAGAACCATATAAATGAGTAAGGATAAATTTTTATTCAATCAAATAGCGATTATTGGCGTGGGCCTAATCGGCGGATCTCTTGGAATGGCCGCGAAGAAACATAGGCTTGCCAAAAGAGTGGTCGGTTTTGCCCGCAAGAAGAAAACTATCAGGCAGGCTTTAAAATCTAAAGCCATAGATAAAGGCACGCTTAATCTTAAAGAGGCGGTCAAAGACGCCGATTTAATTGTTTTAGCTACGCCTGCCCAGACAATTATCGAGTTAGCTTCCAAGATAGCAAAGCTAGCAAAAAAAGATTGTATAATTACTGATGTCGGCAGCAGCAAGCTAAAGATAGTATCGTCACTTGAGAAAATCTTTGCTAAAAACATGAAATTTGTAGGCGCTCATCCTTTGGCTGGATCTGAGAAAAAGGGCGTAGGATTCTCCTGCGCCGATATCTTTAAGAAATCACTTTGCATACTTACTCCCACAGCTAAAACTAAAAAAGGTGCCTTTGATAAGGTCAGGAAACTCTGGGTTGGTGTCGGTGCTTGCGTAAAGACTTTATCTCCGTCAGAGCATGACCGGGTGCTCGCATACATAAGCCATCTTCCCCATATAATTGCTTTCAGTCTTATCCAGTCAATCCCTGATGAATTCTTGAAGCTATCCCCTCGTGGCCTTAAAGACATGACACGTATCGCATCATCGGATCCAATCCTTTGGCGGGATATTTTTTCTTCAAATAAAACCCAAGTTTTGGATGCCATTGGCGCCTTCGCATCTTCTTTGGAGAAATTTGTAAAATTGGTTGGTTCAAATGATACGGCGAAGCTTACCAAGATTCTTTCCGCAATAAAAAATAAAAGAGATAAGTTAGAATAGTGATATGCCTAAGATTATAACCATAGACGGACCGGCTGGCTCAGGTAAGAGCACCATAGCTAGAGAAGTGGCAAAAAGATTAGGTTTTACCTATCTTGATACCGGAGCGATGTATCGGGCCTTCACTTTAAAAGCTATTAAAGTTAATATAGATTTAGAAGATTCAAAGGGTTTGATTGAGCTTATCAAGAAGACAAAAATTGATATCATTGCGCTAAAAGATGGCAGTCTTAAGGTTTTTCTTGATAAAGAGGACGTAACCTTAGAGATAAGAAAGCCGGTAGTAACCCAGAAAGTTTCTTTTATCGCCAGGATTCCAGGGATAAGAGCTGAAATGGTTAAGCTGCAGCGTGAATTTGGCGAGAAAAATGATATTGTCGTCGAGGGTCGTGATATCGGAACGGTAGTTTTTCCTCAAGCCTATAAGAAATTTTATTTAGATGCAGATTTTAAAGAGCGTGTCCGAAGGCGAATGGGAGACTTTGAAGTTCTGGGACAAAAGATAAGTCCTCAAGAAGTAGAATATGACCTAAAGCAAAGAGACACCGCAGACATGACCAGAAAAGTCGGCCCTTTAATACAGGCTAAAGACGCGATATATTTAGATACCACTAGGCTTAGTATTGAGCAAACTATTGAGAAAGTTATAAGCTATATCAAATAAAATGGACAAGAGTTTAATCCGAAATTTTTCTATAATTGCGCATATAGATCACGGAAAATCTACTTTGGCTGATAGGTTAATTCAGGTAACCGACATTGTCGATAGGAGGAATTTCCGTAATCAGCTTTTAGACGATATGGATCTAGAGAGGGAAAGAGGGATCACGATTAAGGCCTCGGCGGTAAGGTTAAGCTACAAGGCAAAAGATTCAAAAGATTATATCCTAAATTTAATCGATACCCCGGGTCACGTTGATTTTACTTATGAAGTCGCGAAATCTCTCGCCGCCTGCGAAGGCGCGTTATTGGTCGTTGATGCAACCCAAGGCATAGAGGCCCAGACCGTGGCCAATTTTTATATGGCAAAAGAGCATAATTTAGTAATAATCCCCGTAATAAATAAAATAGATATAGCCAGCGCAGACATTGATAGGGTTAAGCTTCAGCTTATGGAGATATTAAAGTTTAAAGAAGAGGATATAATTCTGGCTTCGGCAAAAGAAGGCATTGGTATCGACCAAATCCTTGAGCGGATTGTAAAAGATATCCCTGCGCCAAGCGGGAACCCGGAAAGTCCTTTACGTGCGTTGCTCTTTGATTCAAATTTCGATGTTTTTAAAGGAGTCATCGTATATTTAAGAATAATCGACGGCAAGATCTCGCCGCATACTTCAATCAGGATGATGAATTCTGGCCAAGAATATAAAATTGAAGAGATTGGAGTATTTAGACCTCAAGCAGAAAAGATTGACGAGCTTCTCTGCGGGCAGGTCGGATACATTACCTGCAATCTACGCAATCCCCATGAGATTGTAATCGGCGATACTGTTACGGACGTAGCGAATCCCGCGAGCGAAGCGTTACCCGGTTATAAACAGATGAAGCCTCTTGTGTTTTGCGGGATATATCCGGTAAATGCTAAGGATTTTCATAGCCTTCGCGAAGCGATGGATAAATTAAGATTAAATGATTCATCGTTTATCTTTGAGCCGGAAAGTTCCCAGTCTTTCGGCCACGGTTTTCGCTGCGGATTCTTAGGCCTGTTGCATATGGAAATTATCCAGGAGAGGCTTGAGAGGGAATATGATTTAAATCTTATTCTTACAACTCCCAATGTGGTCTATCGGGTGAAAAAAAGAGATGGCGGTATTATTGAGGTGCATAATCCGGCGCAATTACCGTCCTCGCAGGATATAGCATCTATCGAAGAGCCATTTATATTTGCCCATACCATGCTTCCTATGGAATTTATGGAGAATGTTATAGAATTGGTAAAAGAGCGTCGGGGTGAATATAAATCAAGCGAGTATTTATCCGATAGGGTGAGGATACTTTTTGAAATGCCACTTTCGGAAGCCATCGTTGATTTTTATGATAAGATTAAATCTTTTACCAGAGGTTACGGTTCTTTGGATTATGAATTTGGAGGCTATAAGCCTTCGCAAATCTCAAAGTTAGATATTTTGCTTAATGGGAAGCTCTGCGACGCTTTTTCCTGTCTTGTACATAAAGACAAGGCTTATCATAAAGCCAGGGCGTTGGTAGGAAAATTAAAGGAACTTATCCCGAGACAGCTTTTTGAAGTTGTGGTTCAGGCAACGGCAGATAATAAGATTATCGCTTCCGAGAAAATTAGATCCGTAGGCAAGCATGTCACGGGTAAATGTTACGGCGGAGATATCACCAGAAAACGCAAGCTTTGGGAGATTCAGAAAAAAGGCAAGAAACGTCTGAAGCAATTCGGCAACGTTGAAATTCCCCAGGAGGCATTTTTAGAGGTGCTAAAAATATAAACGAAGGGTGTAAGTATGAAAAGCCAGATTAAGAAAAAATCAGCTTTGAGAGAATGGATTGAATCGATTTTAATCGCCGTAATCTTAGCGATGTTTATCAGGACTTTTATTGTCCAGGCCTTTAAGATTCCTACTGGTTCCATGAGGTCAACTTTAATAGAAGGGGATAGGATTTTGGTAAACAAATTCATCTATGGTGCTAAAATCCCTCTTACAAATATTAGGTTGCCTAAGTTAAGGGATCCTAAGCGTCTTGATGTGATAGTTTTTATTTATCCCGAAGATAAAAAAAGGGATTTTATCAAGCGACTGATAGCTAAAGGAGGAGAAACTGTCGAGTTGAAAAATGGCGAGATTTTTATAGACGGTAAAAAGCTTGATGACCCCGTGATTAGAAAGATATATTACTATAATCGTGGGGATTTCGGCGAAGAAGGCAAGGCCATAAAGGTTCCGGACAATAGCTACTTCGTTTTAGGGGATAATTCGGTTTCCAGCAGGGATAGCCGTTATTGGGGCTTTGTTGACAAAAATTTACTTTTAGGCAACGCAGTATTAATTTATTGGCCATTAAATCGGATTAGACTGATTAAGTAGATTTTATAGGTATTTTGTTATATTTGACTTATCTAAAGAAAGATATTATAATTTGACGACAAGGAGGGAATAATGAGAATCTGTGGTTTGATTTTAGTTTTTGCAATGGTTATATTGATTGGGTGTTCATCAACCCAAAAGGGTGCGATACTCGGCGGCGGCGCCGGCGCAGGCCTGGGAGCAATTATAGGCCATCAGTCTGGCCATACCGGACAAGGCGCCGCAATAGGTGCTGCGGTCGGAGGAATTTCCGGCGCGCTTATCGGAGAAAAAATGGATAAGAAATTCTGCCCTGTCTGTGGCAAACGTTATCCTGCAAGCGCTGAATTCTGCACCGAGGATGGGACAAAATTAGAATCAATTAAAGAATAAATGTCATTAAGTTTTGCGAATAAAGTTACAATTTTTAGAATACTCTCAGTTCCGATTTTTATCGTTTCGGTCATTTACTATAATCCTCAGAGAGATTTTTTAAGATTCATCTCTCTGGGGATTTTTTCATTGGCTGTTTTGTCTGATGTTATCGACGGATACATCGCAAGGCGCTGGAGAGAAAAAACCAAGGCAGGGGCGATACTTGACCCAATAGCTGATAAATTACTTATTATCAGCGCTTTTATCTGTCTTTATCTGGTATCGGGAAAATTCCCTATGGGCCTAAGGTTTCCGCTCTGGTTTGTTTTGGTTGTAGTCAGTCGAGACGCTATCATTCTTCTTGGGGCGGGAATTATTTATATCACCCAAGGAGATTTGGAAGTTTTACCCACAAAATGGGGGAAAGCAACGACATTCTTCCAGGTGCTATCCGTCATCGGGCTCTTTTTCCAATTTGAGTTTTCTTTTGTGATATGGTATCTGGCTGTTGTTTTTACGGCCATCTCCGGAATCGGTTATTTAAGAAGGGGAGTAAAGATTTTAAATGTTAGCGGTGCTTAAAATAATCTTAGGGATAATAATAAGTTATCTGTTGGGTTCCATTCCTACTGCCTTCATCGTTTCCAAGATTTTCATGAAGATCGATATCCGTAAATACGGTTCGGGAAATGTCGGCGCCACCAATGTATTCAGGGTCTTAGGTAAACTTCCGGGAATTTTAGTTTTGATTATAGATATAACAAAGGGAGTATTGGCCGTTAGCCTTTTGCCGGATTATTTAGGTATGCCAAATGAGGTATACAGAGCGTTATTTGGCCTTTCGGCTGTAGTAGGGCATATTTGGACTGTATTCCTTAGATTCAAAGGCGGCAAAGGCGTTGCAACAAGCCTTGGGGTATTGTTCGGCTTGGCAATAAAGATTACCGGATTAAGAACTGTGCTTGCTTTGGCCATGGCTAGCTGGTTAGTGATATTCGTTATCGGAGGTTTCGTATCTTTAGCTTCGGTCTTAGCAGTGCTTTGTGTTCCTATATATATGCTTATTTTCAATCAAAACATAGAAATAGTAGTTCTTGGCATCATCTTGTGCCTCATCATCGTTTATAAACACATCCCTAATATGAACAGGCTGCTTAAAGGGGAAGAATCGCGTTTTAATATCCTGCCCTTTAAAAGAAAGCGTTTTCTCTAAAACCCCTTGGGACTATTGATTTTATAACTTTTTCCCGTTATACTTAAAGTGGAAAAAGTTTTTTAATAGTTATTTCCTAAAGACTTTTAAAAAGATTTAAATTTTTGTAATTGTCCCCACCAGCCATAAAAGAGGGGCAGCTGGGCTACGTAGGAATAGATTCAAAGAAATCAACCTGTAGCCCAGCTTTATTAGGTGAGGATAGATGATCGGAGAAAAAGAAATGAGAGAGCTACTTGTGAAAAATCTGACTTCTATAAATAAAAAAAGAAAGATCCTTTCTCTTTCTGAGGCTTTCAATAAGGACGGAGTCTTGACTAGGGTTAATAGAAGCTTCGTCTATTTGGTAAGAGAAGTTAACGGTGCGGGCGAGCTCGCCGAGAAACCAGAATTTTTTATTTATAAAATACATGACTCAAAACTAAAGCAAGAAAAATTTCTTTTTAAGATAAAGGGCAATTTTTACGTTAGTTGCAACCAGAAGATATATTTAGTAATCTATTGCCATTCATTAAGGATCGCCCTTAGTGAAGAGGCCCAAGAAATAATAACCTAACCAGCTAATCTGCGCAGTGAACAATTTTAAAGAATCTTAGTTTATAAGATTCTTTTTTGTTTATCCCTTTAGTCCTGCCGGTTATTTTTAACTGAAACCCAATATACGAATGTGTTGACAGTTTGTGTGTTTTATGTTAATTTAATCAAAAATGATTAAGGATAACATTGCACGCCTGAAAGAGAAAATCTATCTTGCCTCTAAGAAAGTTTCCAAATCTATCGACGAGATATCTATCGTTGCAGTTACAAAAGGCGTTATGCCAGAGAAGATCATTCAGGCTATGGATTGCGGAATTAAACATATCGGAGAAAACCGTATCCAAGAGGCATTTGCTAAGTACCTGCAGTTAAATGAATTATGTAAGAAATCAAATGTCAAATGGCATCTGGTTGGCCATCTGCAGAGCAATAAAGTAAAAAAAGCCCTGGAGATGTTTGATATGATTCAGTCTGTGGATAGCCTGCATCTGGCAGAAAAAATTGATGCTGAAGCCGCAGCAAATAACAGGACCATTGATATATTGATAGAGGTAAACACCTCTGGCGAAGCATCGAAATTCGGCCTGGAAAAAGATAAGCTTTCCGAATTGGTAGATAAAGTTTCCGAATTAAGAAATATTCAAGTTTTGGGCTTAATGACAGTCGGCCCGCTTAGTTTTGATGAGGATAAAATAAGGGATGCTTTTAGAGGCTTGAGGCAACTTAAAGAACAAATCGCTAAAAACTCATCTTTTTCAAACGTCAAAATGAATTATCTTTCAATGGGAATGACTGACGATTATCCGATTGCCATAGAGGAAGGTTCCAACATGCTAAGGCTCGGGAGGGCGATATTTTCAGATGTACAATAAAATAGGAATAATTGGTTTTGGGAATATGGGCAGGGCAATCTTTGAGAGATTAAAAAAAGATTATTCTCTTTTAGTTTTTGATAAGGATCCCACCAAGACAAAAGATTTATCTGGCAAAAATATCTCAAAAAGCATTACCGATTTGCTCGATAAGTCAGAAGCAATAATTTTAGCCATCAAACCGCAGGATTTTGAAAGTTTATTGAAAGAAATAAAGGATAAGATTGGTGATAAGCTAGTTATTTCCATCGCAGCGGGAATAACCACAGATTTCATCGAGAAAATATTGGGTAAGGTTAAAGTAATAAGAGTCATGCCGAATATGCCGGCAAAAATCGGCAAGGGTATGAGTTGTCTTTGTAAGGGGCAATTTGCTAAAGAGGAAGATTTGGTTTTTGCAAAAAGCCTTTTTGAAAAACTTGGAGAAACTCTGGTTTTGAATGAAGATATGATGGATGCGGCAACGGCGATTTCCGGAAGCGGTCCAGGTTATCTATATGATTGGGCAGAAGGTAAAAATCTTAAAGATATAAAGAGGCAAGCAGAGGCCTTTGTTAATAATCTTATTTTTTCAGCTAAGAGCATAGGTTTTTCTCAATTGCAGGCAGAGATTTTATCCAGGATTACAACCGACGGCAGTATCGCTTATCTTGAGAAAACAAAACTTTCAGCTTCGGAGGCAAAAAAACAAGTCGTTTCTAAAGGTGGAACTACTGAAGCTGCATTAGAAGTTTTGCATAAAGGCGGAACTTTGGAAGAAGCGGTTAAAGCAGCATTAAAACGCGCAAAAGAATTATCAAAGAAAGGTTAATCAAATGGCAAAAATCGGGATAATCGGAGGTAGTGGGCTTTATCAAATTGAAGGATTAAAGAATGTTAAAGAGGTCGCGATCAAAACTCCTTTTGGCGATCCTTCAGATAAGTTTGTCGTGGGAAAACTAGAAGGAACCGAAGTCGTGTTTTTGCCCCGCCATGGCAAAGGCCATCGGATTTCTCCATCAGAATTAAATTTCCGGGCAAATATCTTCGGCATGAAAAAACTCGGCGTTGAACAAATCATCTCGGTTACAGCCTGCGGGAGCCTGAAGGAAGAGCTCAAGCCTTTAGATTTTGTGATTCCCGATCAATTTGTCGATAGGACACACAAATCCAGGCCAGATACATTTTTTACAGACGGAATCGTCGCCCACATTGTTTTTGCCGATCCGATATGTAAAGATTTAGCCACGGCATTGTATTCTGCATCTAGAGAATTGGGCATCAAAGCTCACTTTGGCGGAACATACCTTAATATGGAAGGTCCGGCGTTTTCCACGCGCGCAGAATCCGAACTATATCGCAAATGGGGAATGGATATAATCGGTATGACCAATCTTCAAGAGGCAAGATTGGCAAGAGAAGCTGAGATTTGTTATGCCACCTTAGCGGCGGTTACCGATTATGATTGCTGGCATAAGACTGAAGAACAGGTAACTATCGATATGGTTATCCAAAATTTGCAGAAAAATATTGAAAATGCCAAGAAGATTTTGCAATTAACCATTCCTCGGTTAGATAAACCAAGGACCTGCGATTGCAAAGATGCACTAAAATTCGCGGTTATTACATCCAGAGATATGATTCCTCCCAAAGTTAAAAAAGATCTCTCTCTAATCATTGGCAAATACATAAAATAGTATGAAATTATTGGCGCTAGGAACAGTTGCTTTAGATACGGTAAAAACTCCGTCTGGAAAAAGAGACGATATTTTAGGCGGTTCGGCCACGCATTTTTCCTTGGCAGCAAGATTTTTTGCCGATGTTAATTTGGTTTCAGTAATCGGAGAAGATTTCCCCCAAAGACATCTGGATTTCTTAGGTAAGAAAGGCATAGATGTTTCTTCGGTCAAGCGCCAACAGGGCAAAAGCTTTAGATGGAGCGGAGAATACAAGGGAGATTTAAACGAAGCTATAACCTTAAATACGCATCTGGGCGTGTTGAGTACATTTTCTCCCGAAATTAACCGGGCGCAGAGAAAAATCAAGAATATCTTTCTAGCTAATGTTGATCCGGATATCCAAATGAGGCTTTTAAATTGTATCCAATCTCCGGGTTTGGTAGCGTTAGACACTATGAATTATTGGATAAACAATAAAAGGGGATCCCTGTTTAAGATTCTAAAGAAGGCAGATATATTCCTAGCCAATGATGCTGAGGCAAGGGCTATTTCCGGAGAAAGGCACCTGATAAATGCCGCCAAGGAATTAAAGAAAATTGGCCCCAAGATAGTCTTAATTAAAAAGGGAGAACATGGCATAATTTCCTATTTCGAAAATGAGATATTTTCTCTGCCGGCATATCCGGTAGATAAACTGGTTGATCCTACCGGCGCCGGAGATTCATTTGCCGGAGGTTTTATTGGTTATTTAACCAAGGCAAAGAAAATAAACAAAAATACGATTAAAAAAGCGGTTGTTTATGGTACAATTATTGCCTCATTCAATGTTGAAGGATTCGGGATAGAACGGACATCCTGTCTTACCCTTAAAGAAATTAATGACAGAGTTAAAAAATTCAAGAAATTAATACACTTTAGATAATATGGATTACCGAGAAACCTTAAATCTACCTAAGACAGATTTTCCCATGAAGGCAAACCTTGCCCAGAAAGAACCGGTAATTTTGTCGGAATGGGAAAAACAGGATATTTATGGCCTGTTAAGAAAGAAATCTCAAGGCAAGCCAAAATATATCCTTCACGACGGACCGCCCTATGCCAACGGCGATATTCATCTGGGACACGCCTTAAATAAAACCCTAAAAGACATTATTGTAAAATATAAAACCATGCAAGGATTTGATGCTCCGTATATCCCGGGATGGGATTGCCATGGTCTTCCCGTAGAACATCAGTTGCTCAAGGAATTGGGGATTCATAAATCACAGATTCCTCAGGTTGAGTTTCGCAAGAAAGCCCATGATTATGCCACCCGATACGTGGGGATCCAAAAGGAACAATTTAAGCGCTTAGGGATATTCGGAGATTGGCAGCATCCTTATCTTACTTTAAATCATCAGTATGAATATTGGATTGTAAAATCTTTTGCCGAGTTGGTAGAAAAAGGTTACATTTACCGCGGCCTTAAGCCGGTTAATTGGTGTTATAAATGCGAGACGGCATTGGCTGAAGCAGAAGTAGAATACGAAGATCATTCTTCACCTTCGATTTATATTAAGTTTAAAGTAAATAATCCCGAGCATATCGACAAAGCTTTAAAGAATAGAAACGTATCCTTGGTTGTCTGGACGACAACTCCCTGGACCTTAGTCGCTAACGTCGCCGTGGCGGCCCATCCTAATTTTAAATATTCTTTGATTGATGTTTCCGGAGAAATATTGATTATCGAAAAGAGCCTGGCAAATTCCGTCTTGGAAAAATGCAATCTTAAAGATTATAAAGTAATCCAAGAAGTAGCGGGGAAGAATTTAGAAGGCATGTCTTATGCTCATCCTCTAGGATTAAGACAAGATTGTAAAGTTGTCTTGGCTGATTATGTCACTAAAGAGGAAGGGACAGGTTTGGTGCATACTGCGCCTGGCCACGGGCAAGAAGACCATGCTACCGGTCAGAGATATAATTTAGAGGTAGTAATGCCGGTTGATGACAAAGGAAAATTCTCTACATACGCCCAGGAGCTTAGCGGTTTACATGTTTTTGATGCCAATGACAAAATTATCGCCCGATTACAGGAAAAAGGAATTTTACTTTTAGCTGAAAAGCTAAGCCATTCTTATCCTCATTGCTGGCGATGCAAAAGCCCGATTATCTTTCGCGCCACCGAGCAGTGGTTTATGAAAATCGACCATAAGAACTTAAGGGCGAAATTAATTAATGCAGTAAAGAGGTCTGTCAGGTGGATCCCTTCATCTGGCATGGAAAGAATTGCGGCAATGATAGAGCTTAGGCCTGATTGGTGTCTTTCACGTCAGAGATATTGGGGCGTACCGATTCCGGCAGTTAAATGCCGCGATTGCGGAAAGTGGATTTTAGATGAGAAGATCGTTAATAATTTTGCCGAGATAGTTTCGCAGGAAGGGACTGATTCTTGGTTTGCTAAAGACATAAAGGAATTATTGCCTGCAGGCTATCAGTGTTCTCAGTGCAAGAATAGCAATTTTGAAAAAGGCGTTGATATAGTGGATGTCTGGTTTGATTCAGGTGTAAGTCATCAGGCGGTGTTGAAGCCATTAAAAGAACTGCCTGCCGATCTTTATCTGGAAGGTTCCGATCAACACAGGGGTTGGTTTCAGTCTTCTTTAATACCTTCTATGGCTATCGACGATAAACCGCCGTTTAAGGCTGTTCTTACGCATGGTTTTACGGTTGATAGCGATGGCCGCAAGATGTCCAAGTCTTTGGGAAATGTCGTTTCGCCGCATGATGTGATGAAAGATTACGGCGCAGATATCTTAAGGCTTTGGGTGGCGTCAAGCGATTACTCTGAAGACATCAGAGTTTCTAAAGAAATATTGCTACGGCTTATCGAAGCCTACAGAAAAATCCGAAATACCCTAAGATTCCTTCTAGGAAACTTATACGATTTTGATCCCGATAAAGACAAGGTAGCATACGGAGATTTATTAGATATAGATAAATGGTGTTTGAATAAATTGGCAGCTATGCTTTCCAATGTAGAAGAGGCTTACGGATTAAAGAGTAAGGAGGAATTCAATTTCGCCAAGGCCTATCGGTTGATTTATAGTTTTTGCAATGAAGATCTTTCCGCAGTTTATTTAGATATTTTAAAAGACAGGCTTTATACCTTTGCCAAGAAATCAGTTGCTCGTCGGGCAGCACAAACGGTTATGTTCGAAGTCTTAAATGTTTTGGTAAGGATTTTAGCTCCGATTTTAGTCTTTAGCGCAGAGGAAGTCTTTAGGTCTATGCCTAAAGATAAAAATGATATGGATAAGACAAGTGTGCATCTTTTGGATTGGCCGATATTAAATCGCGAGTGGCAAAATAAGAATATGGAAGCTGTCTTTAAAGATTTAGTTAGTTTAAGGCCTATAGTTTTAAAAAGCCTTGAAGATTACAGAAGCTCCGGCAATATAGGAAGTTCATTAGAGGCGCAGATAATAATCAGCATAGATGACCCAAAATGGTTTAACTATTTTACGCAAATGCAGAAACAGCTTAGTTCTTTCTTTATAGTATCAGACGTAAGCATGGTAAAGGTTAAAAAATTAAATAAAGACTTGACGGAAAATGGTTTTTCTGGTTTATTTATTGAGGTTCAGAAGGCGTCCGGTAACAAATGCTTGCGTTGCTGGAATTATTCTGATACAGTAGGTAGGGATACCACCCATACTGCCTTATGTTCGAGATGTCTTGAAGCAATCAGTGGAGGTTTCTAATGAAGGCCAAGATGAACAAAAAAGATCTAAAGGTTTACAAAAAACTGCTTTCGGAAATACGAGACAATATCATTGACCAGATAAAACATATTTCAGAAGCTACCCAGAAATCCCAAAGAGATGCTTCCGGGGATATATCCGGCTATTCATTTCATATGGCCGATGTAGCCACCGATACCTATGACAGGGAATTCTCATTAGGTCTTGCCTCCAATGATAGGCAATTGCTTTATGATATAGATGATGCCTTGAAGAGAGTAGAAGAAGGTATTTTCGGTATGTGCGAAGAATGCAGCAAGCCAATCACAAAATCTCGACTAAAAGCCATTCCTTATACAAAGCTGTGTCTAGGTTGTCAAAAGAAGCGGGAAAAATAATCTCGTAAGTTTTATTTAATCCTATCGCCTTAAATTACATGTTAAATATAATCGTTTTTGTATTGGTTATAGTAGCCGATCAGATCTCGAAGAACTTGCTCTTTAATAATCTTTATTTAGGGCAATCAGTTCCGGTTATCCCGCGCATATTTCATATTACCATGGTTTACAATACCGGGATTGCTTTTGGTCTATTTAAGAATCAGACGGTTTTATTTAGCGCAATTTCATTCTTTGTTATCGTTTTGATAATTTTTAGTATTCTTGAACAAAAAAGAAGAAAAGACATCAATCATCTTGAGATTTTCGCGCTTTACTTGATTTTATCCGGAGCCATAGGCAATCTCATAGACAGGTTTCGGTTTGGTTATGTGATTGATTTCTTAGATTTTCGTGTTTGGCCAGTTTTTAATATTGCCGATTCGGCTATAACCATTGGGATGGTTTTAATTTTAATAAGATGTATCCGATTATTCTTCAAATAGGCCCATTAAAAGTATATTCTTATGGTTTGATGATAGCCATGGCTTTTTTGGTATGCATTTTTCTTGCCAGGAAAGAAGCGCGCCATTATAACTTAGACCCCGATAAGATTTATGATTTATCATTTTTTGTTTTGGTAAGCGGAATAGTCGGGGGAAGAATCCTCTATGTAATCCTCAATCTACCTTATTATCTGGAGAACCCGCAAGAGATAATAATGCTTCATCGCGGAGGCTTGGTTTGGTTTGGCGCATTCGGTTTCGCCCTGATCGGCGGGATAATATTCTTAAAGAAAAATAGTTTGCCAATTTTTAAAACTTTAGATTTTCTTGCCCCTTACATAGCTTTGGGCCATGCTATAGGTAGGATTGGCTGTTTTTTAAATGGTTGTTGTTACGGCAGTCCGGCAAGATGGGGGATATATTTCCCTATTCATCAGGAGAAATTAATTCCCACCCAGCTTTTTGAATCGGTTTTTCTTGTGATACTTTTTTTCATCCTGATTAATTTCAGAAAAAACAATCACAAAACCGGGCTGACTTTTTCTTTGTATGTGGCTTCGTATTCATTATGGCGCTTCGCTATTGAATTCTTGAGGGCGGATAGTGCCAGAGAATTCCTTGGTTTGACTATTTTTCAGGTTATAAGTATATTCCTTTTTCTTGGTTCCCTATATGCAATCATATACCTTAAAAGTCGAAGATAAATCCGAAGGGCAAAGGCTGGATTTATTTTTAGCTGGAGAATTCAAGGATAAATTTTCCCGCCGATACCTGCAACAGATTATAACCGATGGCCATGTTCTACTTAACGGTAGAAAAGTCAAAACACATCATAAGCTAAAAATTGGCGACGAGATCGTTATAGACTTTCCTTCCGAAGTCAAGACAGATATCATGCCACAGGATATTCCTTTAGATATCGTTTATGAAGATAGCGATTTGTTGGTAATCAATAAGCCTTATGGGATGGTGGTGCATCCGGCACCCGGCAATTATTCCAATACTTTGGTGAACGCATTAGTGCATCACTGCGACAAGCTCTCGGATATAAACCAGTCGTTCCGGCCGGGTATTGTACACCGTCTGGATAAAGATACTTCCGGGCTTTTATTGGTTGCGAAGAATAATCAGGCGCATATGAACCTGGCTAAACAATTCCAGGACCATAGTATCAGAAAGAAATATGTTGCCTTGGTCCACGGAGAAGTTGAGTTTGATGAAGGCCAGATAGAGGTTCCAGTGGGCAGACATCCTCGCATCAGAGAAAAAATGGCAGTAACTTTCAAGCAATCAAAAGAAGCAAAAACTATCTATCGTGTAATAAAAAGATCCAAAGGGGTTAGCTTGCTAGAGCTTTATCCTCAGACCGGAAGAACTCATCAATTAAGGGTGCATTTAGCGTACTTGGGCCACCCAATCTTGGGCGACAAAAAATACGGCAAGACGCAAGACCAATGCCGTCTTGCCTTGCACGCCAAAAGTATCGGCTTTGTGCATCCCCGCACCAAGAAGAGAATGGAATTTGAATCCGAGCTCCCCGCAGAGTTAAAAAATTTATTGCAAGAATAAACTTGTTTTTGTAAAAGAAATTATATATAATATATAACAATAAAATCAAAATGAATAAAAGGAGGCAGGTTTTATGAATATAAGGGCAAAGACTGTCACGCCAATTCTAATAGTTTTGATTGCGGTATTGCTTGTTTTAGCCATGTCATCATTATTACTTCTTAAAAAAGAGAAAGACTCAAAAGCCGCAGTAGAAAAAAGACTGGAACAGACCGAAGGTATGGTCGGGACATTGCAGGCGAAGCTGGATGAGTCAAATAAATTAGTATTGCAACTAAACGAATCGATAAAAGACTCGGATGAAAAAATGGCAACCATGGTTCAAGAGCTAAGCCAAATCAAAAATAGTTCAAGTGAGCTGGCAGCCGAAAGAGATAGTCTTAAATCCGAATTGGAAGCAATTAAAGCATCAAAAGACGATATCTTGGGAAGGTTAAATACTGCCCAGAAAGATTTAGAAGAAGTACAGGTAAAATTAAAAAGCGTATCGCAAGAAAAAGATGCTTTAGACAAAAAGCTTAAGGACCTGGAGGCTGCAGGAGTGCAATTGGATAAGATTGTCGTTAACTATTCCGAAGCCACCGAGGGCCAAGTTATGACAGTGAATAAAGAATATAATTTTGTAGTCGCTGGTTTGGGCCAAAGAGACAACATTCAATTAGGGCAAATACTTTATCTTTATCAAGGCGATAATTTTATAGGAGAATTAAAGGTAGAAAAAGTTGAAAATGCGATGTCAGTGGTTACGCCTCAGGGGCCCGATATAATCTCCGTCGTGAAGGAAGGCGACACAGTAAAGACGAAAAAATGAATCTTTTAGTTTCACCTTCGTCCCGCCTAAACGGTAAAATAACACCCCCGCCGTCAAAATCTTACAGCATAAGGGCTTTTATCATTGCGTCTTTGGGAGAAAAATCTCTAATAGTAAATCCATCTTTGAGTGATGATGTTAAAGCGGCTATTAATTGCTGTAGAAGTTTAGGCGCCCGTATCAAAAAAATCAAAAATAATATTTGGGAAGTGCAAGGTGTTAAGGGCAAGATTCATTTTCCCTCAGTATTAAATACTAAAGAATCGGGTACTACTTTACGCTTCTTATTGTCTTTGGCAGCGTTGAGTCCCAAGAAAATGACTATCAGCGCAGAGGGGACGCTTAAGTCAAGACCAAATAAATCTTTGATTGCGGCATTGAGAAAACTTGGTGCTCAAATTAAAGGAAGAGGAAAAAATGAAAGCGTACCAATTATTGTAAACGGAAGAAAAATCAGATTTGGTAAAATTAAAATTGACGGAACATTGAGTTCTCAATTTATCTCATCTTTGTTGATAACTATGCCTTTGTTGGATGGAGATTCTATTGTTGAAATTTCCGGAGATTACTTGGTGTCTGCTCCATACATTGATATGACATTATCCGTTCTTAAACTTGCCGGGGTAAAAATAAATAAAAAGAACCAGCGTACTTACAAGATTAAAGGCAAGCAGACATTTAAAGGATTGAAAGTATTTAAAGTTCCGGTTGATTATGGTCTAAGCGGATTCTTGATGGCTGCGGCTTGCCTGACCGATTCAAACATAATTTTAGAAATTGAAAAAGATAATTTTGTCCAGGCAGATAAAAAGATTATAGATTTATTAAAGAGGATGGGGATCAAGCTAGATATTTCTAGGCAAGCTATAAAAATAAAAGGGCCTCAGCAGATAATGGGCGGAGACTTTGATTGTTGTGATTGCCCTGATTTGGTGCCAGTTTTAGGTGTTCTGGCATTATTTGGTGATAAAAAAAGCCGCATCTATGGAATCGGGCATCTGCGTGCTAAAGAGTCTGACAGGATCAGCGATTTTAGGCAAGAACTGATTAAATTAGGTGCAAAAGTCTTTGAATTGCAAGATGAAATGACTATTTATCCAATTAAAGAATTTAGGCAAAAGTGCGTAATCAACCCCCATAGAGACCATAGACTGGCCATGGCGTTTGCTATATTGGGGCTAAAAAACCCCATTACCATCAAAGATTTTGAATGTGTGAACAAGTCTTATCCTGGTTTTATGCATGATTTAAGAAAACTGGGAGCCTACCTAAAGATTACCTAGGGTTCATCTGCATACCGCGTTAAATACCAAGTTTAAATAGAAAATTGTACTAGAGTAGGGTATTTTAACAGAGCAAAAACTATTTGACAGTCAATAGGTTTTGATATATTATGAGAGACAAACAAAAGGAGCTCAAAATGGCGAAATTCATAGATTTCTTAAAGAAAGCATTTGACTTTATTCTAGGTCTTTTTTCTAATGATATGGGTATTGACCTAGGGACTGCCACTACCCTTGTTTATGTAAAAGGAGAAGGGGTGGTTTTATGCGAGCCTTCAGTTGTTGCTATTCAGAAGGATACCACGCATGTCTTAGCTGTAGGCGAAGAGGCAAAGCGCATGCTTGGTCGCACTCCGGGTAATATCGTTGCCATTAGACCAATGAAGGACGGAGCCATTGCAGATTTTGAGATTACCGAAGCGATGTTACGCTATTTTATAAAGAAGGTACACAGGCGTAAAGTCCTGGTTCGCCCAAGAATTGTTATCGCTATACCTTCAGGAATAACTGAGGTTGAAAAAAGAGCGGTTAGAGATTCTGCAGAAAGAGCAGGGGCAAGAGCGGTTTTTCTAATTGAAGAACCGATGGCTGCAGCGATCGGAACGGGCCTTCCAATAGTAGAACCGGCGGGTAATATGATCGTAGATATCGGTGGCGGAACAACGGAGATGGCAATAATTTCTTTAGCTGGTATTGTATTTTCTAAATCTATTAACATTGCTGGTGATGAAATGGATGTAGCCATCATAGAACATATAAAGAAAACTTACAATCTGATGATTGGTGAAAGAACTGCCGAAGAGATAAAGATAAGGGTTGGTTCGGCATATCCATTAGATGAAGAGCTGACCATGGAAGTAAAGGGGCGAGATTTGGTTTCAGGTTTGCCCAAGATGGTTGTGATTTCATCTTCAGAAGTAAGAGAAGCGCTGCAAGAGCCGATTAGGGCAATACTTGAAGCTGTAAAGATTACGCTTGAAAGAACCCCGCCGGAATTATCGGCTGATTTAATTGAACGTGGAATAGTGCTTGCTGGCGGAGGGTCGCTTCTTCGCGGTTTAGATAAATTAATTTCTGAAGAGACAGGGCTGCCGGTGCATATTGCCGAAGATCCTTTAACCGCTGTGGCTTTAGGAACCGGAAAAGTTCTAGATGAAATTAAGTATTTAAAGAAAGTTACCGTTACAAAGAAAATAGATTTTTAAACCATTCCTACTACCAAATGTGATAAGATTTAAGAAAAAATTTTTATTTCCTTTTGCCGCCTCAATTCTTATTCTTATCATTTTTTTCTTTCAGCCCCCCGCAGTTTTAAATCTAAAGAATGCTTTTGTTGATATCTTTTCTTTCCCCATAAGGCTTACCAGAGGGGTTTTTAACGAAGTAAGGTTGATTTTCTCCTATCATAAATTGTACAGAGAGAACTTATCTTTAAAAAAAGAGATAGCTCCTTTACGTCAGAAACTTTCCGAATACGAAGAAGTTTTCAGGGAAAATGAGAGATTGAATAAATTATTGTCTTTTAAGAGTAATTTAACATTTTCTACTAAAGCCGCTCAAGTAATTGGCAGGGATTCTTCAAACTGGCTCTCCACTTTAATTATTGATAAAGGGGAAAAAGCTGGAATAAATATAGGCATGCCGGTAATAAGTGATACTGGCTTAGTCGGTAAGATTGTGGAAGTCAGTAAAAGTACCAGCCGAGTTCTTTTAATTAATGATCCAAATTTAAAAGTAGCTGCTCTTGTTCAGGATAGCCGCGATGAAGGCATGGTTTCTGGTAGTCTTGGAGGAACTTGCCGGATGTATTTTCTTTCATTGGATTCCGAAGTAAAGATTAATGATGTTGTAGTGACTTCAGGCTTAGGCGGAGTTTTTCCAAAAGGTTTGCTGATAGGCAGAGTCGTTGACGTAGATTTGGACTCAACCGGCCTTATGAAAAATTGTTCCATCAAGCCCGCAACAAATTTATCTAGGATAGAAGAAGTCCTTGTCATTTTAAAATAAGATTATAGAATCATGATAAAAAAATTAGTCATTTTGGCGCTGTTAATTTTTGTCGCTGTTTTTTTGGAATTAAATTATCCTAGATTTTTAAGTATTTTCGGGATTCACCCTGATTTCTTTATTATTTTTGTTATATTCTTTAGTCTCCGCCTGCGGAGAAAAAATGCGCTTTTGATTTCGGGGCTGCTCGGTTTTATAAAAGATATTTTTAGTGTTGCAAACTTTGGGGCAAGTGTTATCTCTTTTGCTATCTGTAGCTTAGTCACCGCCAAAATAAAGAAATCAATTTATCAAGATGAATTCGAGAGATTTCTTCAGCTTGCCTTGGTTTTCTCAATCAGTATTTTAAATTCACTGCTTTTTTATTTCCTTAACATAAAAATGATCTCCCCTGAATTATCTTTTTTTAAGTCTTTGTTTTTCATCATGATTCCAGAAGCTTTCTATACGGCGTTAATATCCCCTTTAATCTACCAAATACTTAAAAAATGCGATTTAAAATCCTTAGTCTAATTTTAGCTTTTTTGTTTTTACTTGTTTTCTTTAGCTTGGTTTATATCCAGCTCATTAGAGGCGGATACTACTACGAACTGGGAGAAAGAAACCATATACGTCTTATTGAGTGGGACGCTATGCGAGGTAGAATTTTTGACCGTAACGAAAAAATCTTGGCCGATAGCAAGCTGACCTTTGATATCGTAATTATCCCCCAAGATTTCCAAGATAAGAACTTGAGGCGATTAAGTGAAATATTAAATACCGATGTAGATAAACTAAAGAAGAAAATTAAATCGGGGTACTTATCGGCATTCTCCCCGATAACTATCAAAGAGAATGCAAGTCAATCAGAGGCTTTGCTTGTTGAACAGTCTAAATTAGATTTGCCCGGGGTAATGGTTCAGATACAGCCAAAACGTTATTATCCCAATCATAGCGCTGGAGCAAATATTTTGGGTTACGTTGGGTTAATTGACCGTTCTAAAATTACAAAACTCAAAAACTACGGATACAAAATACAAGATATGGTTGGTTACAGCGGAATTGAGGAATATTATGATACAAGTTTAAGAGGTGAAAACGGCGGGATTCAGGTAGAAGTTGACAATAGGGGTAGGCAGAAGGGTATCCTAGGTATACGCCCGACGGTAAAGGGCAAAGACATTGTTTTAACCGTTGATTCCAGGCTTCAGAACAAAGCAGCTGAATTATTGGCCGACAGAAGAGGCGCGATAGTAATGATGCAACCTTATACAGGAGAAATCCTTTGTATGGTTAGCTCTCCTAGTTATGACCCCAATTCATTTACAATTAATAATTCCAGTTCAGAAATAAAAAGGGTTTTGAGTGATTACCGTTCTCCTATGATTAACCGGGTGATAAGTAGTTCATTTGCTCCTGGTTCGGTTTTTAAAATTGTAACCGCGATGGCAGCATTGGAGACAAAAAAGGCGACAGCTAATACCAGTTTTGTCTGTAGCGGAAGTTTGAGGGTCGGCAACAGAAGCTTCGCATGTTGGGATACTCACGGAGTGCAGAATTTTATAGATGCCGTTACTCATTCTTGCGATGTTTATTTTTATAGTATTGGTTTGTTAGTCGGTCCCGATATGTTGACAAAGTATGCAAAAGAATTCGGTTTGGGCTCAAAGACGCAAATAGATTTGCCTTCAGAGGAGAAAGGCAATATCCCGGACAGGATGCTGCGAAAATTAAAACGTAAGGAAGAATGGTACAAGGGTGACACGGCAAATTTCGCTATAGGTCAAGGCGCAGTTTTGGTTACGCCTTTGCAGGCGGCAAGGTTGGTGGCTTCGGTTGCAAATGGAGGTTTTTTGCCGGATCCATATATCGTAGAATATGTAGCTAATGAAAAAACCCATAAAGATAAAGCACCTAATAAATTGCCTTTTAATCAGACTAATTTGAATCTGATCAAGATTGCATTAAGAAAAGCGGTGGAGGCAGATTCTGGGACAGCCCATTTGGTAGGATTAGACAATTTAAAAGTGGGAGGAAAAACAGGAACAGCCCAGACGTCAACTGCCAAAAACCATGCTTGGTTTGTAGGGTTTTGTCCTGCCGATAAACCCAAAGTTGCTTTTTGTGTATTTTTAGAATACGGCGGTTCGAGCCACAATGCTGTTTCAGTGGCAGAAGACCTGTTAGAATTTATGTCATTGGAAGGTATGTTGAATTAATGATGCAAAATCAGAATAAGATAATTATTGGTTTAGTAATTTTAATAGTAGCCTTTGGCCTTTTGGTCTTATATAGCGTTACTTACCAGAGAGAGGCTTTATTCAAGGATATTTTTTTAAACCAGCTATCCAGGGCAGTAATGGGAATTATTATTTTATTGCTTGTAAGCAATATCAATTACAGAAGATATTTCGATCTCGCTTTCTTTATTTATGGCGCGAGCATATTATTTTTATTAATCGTTTTAGTGACCGGGCGGGAAATTTTAGGAGCTCGTCGCTGGGTAGAATTCATGGGTTTAAATTTCCAACCTTCAGAGATTGCAAAGTTGGGAGTCATTTTGGTTCTGGCTAGAATTTTCAGCCAAAGGCAACTCTATGAACAAAATTATTTCTCTGGACCAGCGTTTATCACGGAAGTGGCTTTGCCTTTATTTATAACTTTAGTGCCAGTCGGTCTTATATTTTTACAGCCGGATTTAGGGACCGCGTTGTTATTTATCCCTATTTTTCTGACTTTATTCTTTGTTTGCGGAACTAAAATAAAATATGTTTTTTCTCTGATAACTTTATTGCTTTTGAGCGTACCCGTAGGCTGGCATTTCTTAAGGCCTTATCAAAAAGATAGGCTGATGGTTTTTCTTAATCCTAACATTGACCCCTTGGGTGCTGGATACACCGTGATTCAGTCAAAAATTGCCGTGGGTTCAGGAGGATTTTTAGGCAAAGGCTGGTTGGCCGGTACGCAGAATCAGCTGAATTTTTTGCCAGAGCGGCACACAGATTTTATATTCTCGGTTATCGGAGAAGAGTGGGGTTTCTTAGGTACGTTGCTGCTTTTGTTGTTGTATGCAGCACTTCTATATTATTTACTTCAGATTGCCTTTCAGGCCAAAGATAAATTCGCAAAATACTTATCAATTGGATTTATCACCTTGCTATCCTCGCAGATAATCATTAATATTTCAATGACTATTGGAATATGCCCTGTAGTGGGATTATCCCTGCCTTTCATTAGCTACGGCGGTTCCTCAATGTTAACTTTCCTGATCTTTATTGCTATCCTTTTGAATATCAACAAGAAAAGAATAGTTTTCTAAAGAGATAATCATAAGTTAAATTAAGCCGAATTACTAAAATATAATAAAATTAGTGCGAACTTGATAGCCAAAAAGCTTAAAAACCCACTAAAATAATTGACAATTTATTAATTGTCGAGTATATTAAAAAGAATAGAAAGGGGTAGATAATTATGAGTAAAATGACCAATAAATTTTCTATAAGTTCAAGAGGAATAAGGCCGAAACTGTTAGTGGCCTTTTGTTTGATGTCAGTTATCCCTATCTTGGTGTGCTTTAACTATATCTTTCCCAGCTGGTTTCAGGGTTTTTTCTTAAGTAAAAGCAATATTTCTATTGCTTTTTTGGTGGCCTCATCAATAATCTTTGCGCTTTTGGGCTTTACCATAGTCAAAGAGATGGTTGACAATATTCTTAGGATCAGTTCTGACGCAAAGATAATCGCCAATGGAGATTTTGAACATAAGATTTCCGTAAAAAGAGAAGACGAGATAGGCGATTTGGGTAAATCGTTAGCAGAATTGACGGGCCGCATAAAAGATAACATGTCCGAACTGCAAACTTACAGCGAGAGGACAAAAGAGATAAATCTTGAGATAAATAAGCGCGTTTTGGCACTTTCTAGCTTACTGCATATAAGCAATCTTATATCGCAAGGCGATGATTTAAATGAGGTGCTTGAAGTCATAGTAGAGAAAATAACGCAAATAGGAGATTCAAGTTTGGGTTTTCTTATTCTGTTTGAAGAATCATCCAAGGAGTATATTCTGAAATCTATGCACGGACCTAAAAGCCTGAGGCTTAAAAGTATGGGACTAGAGCGATTCAAAGTAGCTTTAGGGAAAAATACTCTGGGGAGATTACTTGCCGCCAGAGAAACGTTAATTTTGGATAGCCGCCAGGCGGTTAACGGTGAGCTTGAAGAATTGCAAAAGATTTTAATGGTTACTAACGCCCTGATTGTTCCCGTAATCGTGCATGATAAATCATACGGCCTTTTGGGTATTGGAAATGAAAATCAGAATTTTACTTATTCTCTCGCCGATACAGAGCTGATGAGTATTTTTGCAAAACAAACATCGATTGCTGTTGAGAATGATGTCTTAATAAAGAAAATCGATAAGTTAGAGATCAGGGATGTCTTAACCGGTCTTTTTAATGAATCTTATATCCGTAGCCGTTTAGATGAGGAGATAAAAAGGGCAATCAATTTCCAGAGGCCATGCGCTTTTGTCCTATTAGGGATTGATGATTTTGGTGAATACGAACAGCGTTTCGGAAATATTGCCGAAGAGTCAGTCCTTAAGAAAATAGCGACGTTAATTCGGGAAGGCACAAGCGACATCGATAAAGTCGCCAGATTCTCTGATAGCGAGTTTGCCGTTGTTTTACCGGAAAAAAATAAGCGTCAAAGCCTGAATTTCGCCGAAGAGATGAGAAAAAAGATAGAGCTGATTTTTCAAGGGGAATCTGATGTCAAGAAAAGATTGACAATAAGCGGTACGGTTACAGAGAATCCCATCGACGGAGTGAGTGCCGACGAATTAATTAACAAGGCCTCGGATATTTTGCGCAAAAATAAACCCAAGGGTAATAATCAGATTTGGTCGTAATATGACAGAGCCTTTAAATAAAATAACCCGGAAGCAATTAGGCGAGCTGCTTATTGAAAGAGGCATAATCAATCAGAAGCAGCTGGAGAAAGCCCTTTTGGTCCAGAAAGAAAAAGGCGGACTTATCGGAGAGGTATTGGTTGAGTTGGGTTTTGCTAAAGAAGAAGACATTGCCCAGGCGCTTACCTGCCAATACGGTTTTCCTTATCTACCTTTAGTAAATTACGAGATAGATGCTCAAGTGATTAATATGGTTCCCAAGAATGTGGCTTCCCAATATTGTCTTATACCAATAGATATAATGGGAAAAAGTTTAACTTTGGCGATGTCTAATCCTTTGAATATCCAGGCGGTGGAAGACGTGGAATTAATAACCGGCTGTACAATTCAAACGTTTGTCAGCACGTCTTCGGATATCCGTCGCGCCATAGATAAATATTACAAAGAGAAAGATAAGAAATGATTTCTTTAAAAGATCGCCTGACCGAATTATTGATCAAAAATAAATTGTTAGATCAAAAAGATCTTCAGAAGGCCCTTGAGGTCCAGAAAGAAAAAGGCGGACGATTAAGCGACATCCTGATACAGCTTAAGCTTATTAATGAAAATGATCTTGCAATAGTTTTAGGTCAAAGTTTGGGTCTGCCACCAATAGACCTTTCCAGAGTCAAAATAGATCCCGAAGTTATAAAAATAATCCCAAGAGATATCGCAGTTTACTACCAGATAATTCCTGTTTCAAAAATCGGTAATTCTCTTACTCTAGCCATGGCCGATCCCTTAAATATTTTTGCCATAGATGATGTTAAGGCTTTAACGGGTTTTGAGATAAATCCTATAATTGGCCGGCCGCAAGAGATTACTCAGGCTATTGAGGCATATTACGGAGAAGATTCTCATAGAATGATTGAGAAAATTATAAAAGACATTGCTACCGAAGAAGAGAAGCTTGAATTTATCGATGGCGGGGGGGTAGATGAAGCTTTTAATGTGGAAGAATTGGCGCGCTTAACCCAAGAGGCCCCGGTAATAAAACTGACTGAGGCGGTATTAAAACAGGCGATTGACGCAAAGGCAAGTGACATTTTAATCGAGCCAATGGAAAAAAGATTAAGGATTCGTTTCAGAATTGATGGAGTCTTAAGAGAAATAGAATCTCCTCCCAGGGCGCTGCAGGCACCTATGGTTTCAAGGATAAAAGTTATTTCAGGGCTGGACATAGCTGAGCATCGCCTTCCGCAAGACGGAAGATTCAAGACCAAGGCCGATGATAGAGAAGTGGATTTTCGCGTTTCCATATTGCCCTCGACTTTCGGAGAAAAAGTCGCTCTTAGAATTCTGGATAAAAAGATGGCTATGTTAGATATTAATAAGCTGGGTTTTAATAATAAAGCGCTCGCGGATTTAAAGTCTTGTGCGAAAAAGCCGCACGGAATGATTCTGGCCACCGGGCCAACTGGGACAGGAAAGACCACTACACTTTATTCAATTTTGAAATACGTAGATGCGCCCGAAATTAATATAATTACTGTTGAGGATCCTGTGGAGTATGACATTCCAGGGATAAACCAGGTAACCGCTAAAGTAGATATCGGTCTAACTTTTGCCGCTACTTTAAGATCGATGTTGCGGCAGGATCCGGATGTAATCATGGTTGGAGAAATCAGAGATTTTGAAACCGTTGATATCGCCATTAAATCGGCGCTTACCGGGCATTTGGTTTTAAGTACAGTGCATACCACTACCGCGCCAGGGACTATTGTTCGTTTGGTTAATATGGGCGTTGAGCCGTTTTTGATTGCTTCATCGGTCATCTGCATAATTTCTCAAAGATTGTTGAGGCAGATATGCGATAAATGTAAAACTTCCTACGAGATTAGTGAGGAGATGACAAAAAGATTGGGCACTAGCATTCCCAGTGCAACAACCACATTTTATAGAGGCAAAGGTTGTAAGGCCTGTTTTAATTCCGGTTACAAAGGCAGGGTCGGCATAGCTGAGACCTTGGTTCTTACGCCTAAAGTAAAAGATTTAATTTTTCAGCGGGCAGATGAACATAAAATAAAAGAGCAGGCGATGAAAGAGGGCATGATTACTTTAAGGCAGGACGGTATTGAAAAGGCAATCGCAGGCGTAACATCATTGGAAGAAGTGCTTAGGACTACAATCGCAGATAAAATATAAAAATAATGAAAACCTTAAAAGAAAAGATAATTGATATTCTTATCAGCAGCAGAAATCTCACTAAAGATCAGATTGATGAAGCGATTAGGATTCAGAAAGAGAAAAATATCGGCTTGGATAAGGTTTTGGTTCAAAAAGGTTGGGTTACGGAAAAGGAGCTCTTGATACTCTTAGCCAAAGAATTAAATATCCCCCCGATAGATCTTTCCAGGTACAAAATAGATTCTCAGATACTAACTTTAGTTCCCGAAAGAATCGCCCGGCAGTATCATTTAATCCCTATTTCTCAGATCGGCAAGACATTAACTTTGGCTACGGCGGATCCATTAAATATTTTTGCCTTAGACGATATTAAGAATATAACAGGATTTGAAGTAGATATTGTAATGTCCACCGATTCAGATATAGAAAATGCCATAAAAAAATATTATACAAAAGATGTTTTAAAGACTATGTCTGATATGGTCAAGGATATCGGAGATGATGATACCATAAGAGTTATCGATGATGCAGATGAGAAGCTTGAAATCGGTACATCGCTTGTAGATGAAAGTCGCAAGGCGCCGATAGTGCAAGTAGTTAATCTGACAATAAAAGAGGCTGTAAAACAGAGGGCTTCCGATATACATCTTGAGCCGGAACAGGATGGTCTGCGAGTGCGTTATCGCGTTGATGGTGCTTTGCACGATGCGTATCATTTTCCCAAGAAAAATCAAAATGCAATTTTAGTCAGACTCAAGATTATGTCCAGGTTGGATATTACTGAATGGCGCCTTCCTCAAGACGGAAGATTTAAGATCAGGATGTCTAACAAGGAGATAGATTTTCGTGTTTCCGTTTTACCGACAACCTATGGCCAAAAAGTAGTATTAAGACTCTTGGATAAGGCTAATCTTGCTATCGGTCTGGACGGATTGGGATTTTTTCCGGAATCAACTGCGCTTTTTAAAGAGGCGATATCCCGTCCTTATGGCATGCTTTTGGTTACTGGTCCGACTGGAAGCGGAAAATCAACTACACTTTATTCTATAGTCAATCAACTCAATACCCCTGAAAGAAATATAATTACTGTTGAAGACCCGGTAGAATACGAAATTGATGGCATAACCCAAATTCATGTTCAGCCGGATATAGGTTTAACCTTTGCCAATGGCTTAAGAGCGCTTTTGAGGCAAAGCCCAGACGTAATCATGGTCGGGGAAATCAGAGATTCGGAAACCGCTGACATAGCGGTAAAAGCATCGTTAACTGGGCAACTTTTGTTTTCTACTCTCCATACCAACGATGCATCAGGAGCCATCAACCGCCTTATCGATATGGGGGTTGAGCCATTTTTGGTTGCCTCATCGTTGATTATGGCTTGTGCCCAGAGATTATGCAGGAAAATTTGCCCGGCCTGTAAAGAACCGTACGACGTTCCACGGGCCATGCTTGATAAGATCGGTTTAAAGCCGGAAAAAGGTACTGTTTTTTATCGAGGCAGAGGTTGCAGTGCCTGCCTCAATACAGGCTATAGAGGTAGGATGGGTTTATTGGAAGTTTTGATGGTAAATGATACGATAAGAGAAATGATCGTAAAGAGGATTCCGTCCGATGAAATCAAAAATTATGCTATTAAAAATAACGGGATGGTTACTCTTTGGGACGATGCGGTTAAAAAATTTACTTTAGGTTTGACTACGCTGGAAGAGGTTTTAAGGGTTACAAGCGAAGAATAATATTTTTTAGAAGATATGCCAGAGAGAGAAGATAGGGTGCCTGAAAAAAGAGTAGAACAGTTAGTGTTTCGAGACGAGTTAACAGATGCTTTTAATCGTCGCTATTTGTTTCAGTATTTGCCCAGGGAAATCGCTAATTTCAAAGGCACGGGCAAGAATATCTGGTTATTCATGATTGATATAGATGATTTTAAAACTTTAAATGATAAATACGGCCATCTTGCCGGGGATGATATTTTAAAAGTAGTCGTCGAGATATTGGGTAAATGCGTAAGGGGAGGAGATACCGTTATTAGATACGCTGGAGATGAGTTTACTGTTATTTTACCCGGAGGAGAATTGTCTAATGCCTTAGCGGTAGCAGGTAGGATAACCAAGTCTGTTTCGGAGCATAAATTTAAGACCGGTTCCGGTCAAACAATCGCAAATGTAAATTTAAGTATAGGAATAGCTAATTTTCCTGATGATGCACCAGATGCATTGCGCCTGATAGACCTGGCAGATAAAGCCTTGTATGTTTCTAAGCAGAAGGGGAAAAATCGCATATCCTTAACAAGCGATATCTCGACGGAAGTATTAAGAGAAAAAGAAATTCTGGAGCGTTTTCCCTGCCCCTTGCTGATTGAGAGACAGAGCCAGCTAGATCATCTTAAGGATTTATTGGCCGCCACAAACAAAGAAAAACAATCTAAAATTATAGCGATTACTGGAGAAGCCGGTATAGGTAAGTCAAGATTATTGGATGAGTTTGCTAAGCTTTTATCTTCAACCAAAGCAGCATATCTTTATTCTGCTTGTCTAGAGCAGCACATAACTCAACCATACAGTTGTTGTTTTGTTAATATTGAGAACTTCTTTCAAAACCTGAAAGAAAGGAAAATAAATATAAATAGAGACGATATAATAAATGGTTTGTCGGATGAACAGATTAGTTTGTTATCAAGGCTTATTCCGACTTTTAGAGAAATTTTCCAGAGCGAAGACGTTTTAGATCAAGAACTATCGGAGCAAGAAGCAGAAAAACTGATTAAAGGTACTTTAATCCAACTGCTTAATAATATCGCAACCAAAAGTTCTCTGTGTATTCTTTTAGATGATTTTCATCTTATGGATAAGCAATCCTTGGATATTATTTTGAGTTTGAAAGAGCAGGATTCCGCGATTATGATTTGTGCCGCATTTCGAGAAGAGGATGCCATAGAGACTGCTTTTTCCGATTATCCTTTCGTGAGCGAATTCAGCAATATCAAAAATAAGATATCTGAAGAGTTGAAGCTATCCGGTCTTTCCGAAGATAGCGCAAACCAAATGATTCATACTATTTTGGTTAGGATGGAGCCTTACTCAGAATTAGATAGTTTAATTTATAAGATAAGCCGAGGCAACCCCCTGTTTATTGAGGAACTTTTAAAATTCTTAATTCAAAAGGGATTTATTTATCTTCAGAAAGGCAAATGGGGAAAAATTGAAATTAAAGAAGCGGATATTCCCCATTCTCTGGTTGAGGTAATTCAGGAAAGAATCAAGGCGTTGGACTCTACCGCCAAAGAAATAATCGCTAAGGCCGCTGTCATCGGGCAGGATTTCAATATCAACCTATTGCATAGAATGGGAAAAGAGAACGAAGGCTATATCTTGGATATTCTTGAGAGCGCTAAAAAAGCAGGCATTATCAGACAGAAACCTAGCCAATCCGGAGATGAAATGAGCTTTGTTAGCGAAGAGATAAGAAAGGTGCTTTACGATCTTATAGAACAAGATAAATTAAAGAATCTGCATCAGCAGGTAGGAGAGATACAGGAAGGTACCTATCCCGGAGATATTAACAAAATTGCCGGAGAATTATATTTCCATTTCAAAAAGGCCGAAGATTATCATCGGGCAACTCAATATGCAAAACGCGTAAAGGAATCTGATAAGGCTGTATTCACTAGGGCGATAGATTACGCTAAAGAAATATTAGAGGACACCGAGACCAAGAAAATAGAAACGCTTAGCGCAAAAAGCCTTGAATTACTACCGGATATAATAAGATTGTTATACCTTGTTAACATTAACTTTGCTCTTTATCCTAAAGCCAGCCAGATGCTGCAAGGCCCGATTGAGCAAATATATCAAAAGCTGACAGAGGTTTTTGCCAGAGATGAGGCTATTATTTTTAGCGAGGTAAAAGATGAATTGGTTGTGAATGGGAAACTTTTTAGCACTCAGATTTTGAAAAAGTCGTTTAAGGATGCTTTCTTGTCTATGTTAAAAGATCATCATATCGAGACCTTGACTTTGAAGAAAGGTTTGGCTAAAAAGGAGTTAGTTGCTTTTATTGAAACTTTGAACGCGATATCAGAAACAGCGTCTTTATCCGAGGCGCTCAAAGCAAAGGAAATAACTAATATAATTATCAATGAGATAAGTTTTGAAATAGCCGGTAAGGGTAAAAGGTCGCAGCAGCGCGAAAAACTAGAAGAGGTTATGTTGGTTGACTATTTGATGGGTAAAATATCTACAAGCGGTAAGGAAGATTTCTTGGATAAGTTGGCAAAGAATCCCGTAGAGATAGCTGATGCTTTATCGAAGATGAGCGATATGATTGCTAAGGAGGATAAGGAATCTCCGGACAAGAAGGAAACCCAAGCCGACGTAGTAATAAAATCAGTGCAGAAGATCGCTAATCAGATTATTCAAAAAGATCCCAAGGAGTGGGATAAGCAAAAGAAGAATCTTGCAAATACTATTTTGCAACTTGAACCTAAATTAAGAAAGGATGTTTTGTTTTCGGGAAGCCAAGTTGCAGCTCCCGGTAAAGATATAATCAAAGAACTGATACCGGAATTTCCGGATGACGTAGTTTTGGATTTGTTGACAGATGAATTCTCCAAAGCCAAGGCTTCATCTACTAAGATGCGTACTCTGATTCAAAGATTTTTGATTAGCCCCAACCAAAAAAAGAGGCTTTTGTCTTTATTGAAAGATAAATTTTCCAGGGAAGGCATGCCCAAGGATGATCTCGCATGGGCTTTGGGTGAGAAAAATTGGCAGGATTTGGCTCTAGAGGAGCGTATAGATAAATTCTCAAAGATGTCAGCTAAGGATTTTATAGGCATAGAGAAAGAAATAGACTTTTATTCATTGATCCAGGAGACCTTTAAGCAGAACCGGCAAGATTTACTCAAAATAATCTTGGACAAATGGAGGGATTTTTTAAGAGATAGCACCCCGGATGTAAAACCAAGAATTAGCAGCATATTCAGCGGTATGATTGATTTGATCCCTGCCGCCAAAGATGAAATTCTTATCAATCTGGTGGATTTTCTTTTCGATGAGTTCAGAAACGAGAAAGATTTGGATGTATATTCTCAGCTGGTAAACCATCTTGCCAATCCTACGGTTGTATTGATAGATAATAAGAGCTTCTTTGCAGCTAAAAAGATAATAAGTAAATTAAATAAAGAAAATTCGCTTCCCCATTTACCTGATAAGCAAAAAAGATGCATACAGGCTGCTATAGATAAGATTACAGAGCCGGCAAGATTAAAAAATGTCGTTGCAGAGTTAATAAAGAAAGTAGATGAGAATGCTTATTATGATGACATTTTAGATTTTATTGCAGAAACAGAAAATCCCCAGATTGCCAAATTTCTGATAGACGAGGCAATGATTGAGGATAAAGTGCTTAGTTCCTTAGGTTATTTCGCCGCTTTTTTACGCCGCAGAGCGATTGGAAGCATTCTGTCTAAACTCATGAAGACTAAGGTTAAGGAAGCTATATACATCGAACTGCTTAATAAAATATCCGATGCTCGATTATATATAGTAAGAAATATTATAGAATTATTCGTTTTTATTAATGATCCTTTGTTGGTGAAATCTTTGGAGCGATTACTAAGCCATGAAGATGCCACAATCCGTTCTAGAGTAGTTTTTGCTTTAGGCAAAATCGGCGGAGAAGAAAGTATGAAACTTGTTGCTCAGGCATTAAGGGATAGAGATAACAGCGTTCGCATAAAAGCCGTTAAAATTCTCAGTAAAATCGGAGAAAGTTCAATCCTTGGAGTTTTGAGAGGTTATTCTTCAGACACAATAATAGGCAGAGATGTTGTTGATGCCATAAAAGAAATTGAGAATAGAATAAAAGAAAAGAAGGAGTTCTAAAAATGGTTTATTCAAGAAGAGAGATAATTTCTAAGAAACAATTATTTGGCCAGATTTTACTTAAAAGAGGTCTGATTACAGACGAGCAGCTAAGGGATGCGCTTGAGGCTCAGAAGAAATACGGCGGAGTCTTGGGGGAAATTCTCGTAAAGCTAGGCTATCTTACCGAAAGAGACGTAGTTGTGGCTTTGATAGTGCAATGCGGTTTTCCTTACATAGCTGTCAACAAATATGATATAGATCCTAAAGTCTTGGCCTTATTGTCTGAAGAAAAGGCAATGCAGTTTAACGCTATTCCGCTAGATAAGGTTGGCGATGTCTTAAGCGTAGTGATGGCAAATCCGTTAGATATAGCGACGATAGAAGAGATTGAGAAGATATCAAATTGTAAGGTTGCAACTTTTATTGCAACCAAAACCGAAATCGAAGAAGCGATAAAACGTTGTTATTCAAAAAAGGAGTAGAATATGGCAGTTTTTAAATATGTAGCAAAAGATCAATCAGCTAAGACTGTCTCAGGAAAAATATCCGCAAAAGATAAAGATACGGTAGTAGAAGAATTAAGAAAGAGAAAGTTGGTCGTCATATCCGTCACGGAAAGCAAGGGGCCGGCGGCCATGGAGTTCAAGTTCGGAGTTGCTAAAAAGGTTAAAACCGAAGACCTGGTAATCTTTTCGCGTCAGCTGGCAACAATGGTGGATGCCGGTATCCCGTTAATGCAAAGCTTGGATGTACTTAGGGAACAAATTAGGCAGGGAGAATTTAAGCGTGTTATCGGTAGCCTACATGACGATATTGAGGTTGGAAATAGCCTTTCTAACTCTTTTGCAAAGTATCCCAACGTATTTGATACTTTGTATATTAATATGGTTAAGGCAGGAGAAAGCAGCGGTATGCTCAATATCATTTTGGAAAGGCTGGCGGCATACTTGGAAAAAATGAGTACCTTAAGAAGAAAAATTAAATCAGCCATGGTTTACCCGATAATGGTTGTATCAATGGCTATAATCATTACCGCAGTCCTTATGTTAAAAGTCGTCCCTACTTTCAAAGGCATATTTGATATGCTGGGAGGAGAGCTGCCTTTGCCTACGAAAATATTGATCCTTGTAAGCGATCTGTTCAGCAAATGGATTCTTTATATGGTAGGAGCTATAATAGCTATTAGTTTTATAATCGGCAGGTATGCCCGGTCAGAAAAAGGGAGTTTTAAGATAGATCAAATAAAATTAAATATTCCTGTCTTCGGTGAATTGTTTAAGAAAGTAGCCATAAGTAGATTCAGCCGAACGCTCTCTACGCTTATACAAAGCGGTGTCCCCATTTTGGCGGCCTTAGAGATCGTAGGAAAGACTTCCGGAAATAGGGTTGTGGAGAACGCTATAGAAAATGTCAGGACTAATGTCAAAGAAGGGGAAAGTATAGCAGCGCCTTTGATTAAGAGCGGCGTTTTTCCCCCGATGGTCACAAGAATGATTTCTGTAGGAGAGCAAACCGGTGAGCTGGAAAAAATGTTAGGCAAGGTTTCAGATTTCTATGATGAACAAGTTGATGCAGCCATTTCGACTTTGACTAGTCTTATCGAACCGGTAATTATAGCATTTTTAGGCGTTATCGTCGGAGGTATCGTTATATCACTGTTTTTGCCGATTCTAAAGATAACGCAATTAATCGGGAGGTAGGCGATGAAAAAAGGTTTAACAATGTTAGAATTAATGATTGTTATAGCCATAGTTGGTTTTGCATTGATAGGTTTGTTAATCAGCTATATCAGTTCTTTAAACTTGAGTGAATTCGATAGAAACTTAACAATCGCTATGAATATCGCTAGGGAAAAAATGGAAGAGCTGTATAACGCCAGGGATTTGAGTTTTACAGATTTAGGAAATAGTCTCTGCGCTGGGGCGCCTGTAGGGGTACCTAACTGTACAGTTGTAGCAGCCGGCAACAATAAGACTGTTTCTTGTGGCTTGGCTAATATACAGGGAGTTTATCATGGTTTCAACGGTTCTTGCACAGTATACATAAAAGATAAGGCAGCAGGCTCAGTGCCGACAGGTCAGATCAAAGAGGCTAGAGTTATAGTGTGCTGGAGGCAGCGTCTAGGTAACATTATCGGAGAAGATAGAAATCTCAACGGTGCGTTAGATGCCGGAGAAGATACCGGAGGCGTTTCAGGTGAGCTTGATTCGCCATGCGAGCTTATATCTGCTTTTGTAAAAAGATAAAATATTTTTATTTATTTGATTTTTTTGTAGTACAATATGTAATTAAGGTTGAATTTTTAAACAATAAAGAGAGGTTTTCGTGCCGCAGATTAATTTATTATCTCCTAGTTATGGCAAAAAAGCAAAAAAACCTAAGTTTGAGGTTGTTTCTAGTGAAAAAAAAGAGAATCCTTTAGGTTTAGCATATATCGTTATAGGCGCAATTGTAGCTTTAATGATTTTGGTATGGGTAATTATGGGTACCAAAATTAGCAAATATACTAAAGAATTGAAGAGCTTAGAGCAAAAAGAGGCAACTTTTGCGGTTGAGCCCCAAAAGTTGATCAAACTTAATGAGCAAAGAGATAAGCTTTTCAAGAGGCTAGAGTTTTTGGGAGAGTTTACTGAAAAGAAATTCCTATGGTCAGAAAAACTTGATAGGATTGCCGAACTGATTCCCGAAGGTGTTTGGCTTACAGATTTATCGTTCGAGAAAAAGGTTAATATAGCAGATATGGAAGGCAATAAAGCCTTGGAGGAAAAAGCAGTTATTTCCATCAAAGGTCGAGCAGTCGCTTCCATAATACAGGAAGCGGTGGAACTCGTGGGGTTATTTCGAGATCGGTTAGAAGAAGATAAAAGCTTCTCCATGGGTTTCAAAGAGATTAAATTAAGCTCTTTGACCAAGGGAGTATTAGCAAATAGGGATATAATGAATTTTGAGTTTTATTGCGTTATTGAATAATTAATAACGGCGGGTTATTATGGCAAAAAAAATAGCAGGGAGCCTAGACAAAGAAAAAATTAAGCCTTATCTACCCTTTGTAGTTGTGGTGATATTAATAGTTTTGTTTTTGTATTTTATATTTTTACCGCAGAATAAAAAGATGCAAGATTTGTCTTCTAGAGTGGAAAACAAGAAGCAATTGTTTTTCCAGGCAGAACGGGCTGCCCAGGATATAGATACGCTGAATAAAAATATTGTAAATTTGGAAAAAGAAATAGTTCAGCTCGAAGAGAGGCTGCCGGAGCAGTTGGAAGCAAGCTTATTGATTGATACGCTCAAAGATATAACCCGGGAATCAAAAATACAGTTCGTTTCAATTGAGCCTAAAAACATAAAGAAATATGAACAAACCGATCAAAAGCAAGTCTATTTAGAGCTGCCTATAATGGTCAGGTTGAAGTGCGGTTATAATGAGCTTTCAGATTTTATAAAGAAGATTGAAAGTTCGAAGCGGCTTATGAAGTTAAGCGATTTAAGAATTCACGGCAATCCCCAGGATATGTGGGGCCATGATGTAGAAGTAACCATTAGTACTTTTTCAGCTTTGAAGGAATAAAAATATTGTTACATATTTAATATAAATTATGCTAAAATATATGAAGATAAAGAAAGAATTTAAGGCGAATATAAAAACGGGTAACTTATTTAAGGCGTTATACTTAGTTATATTTCTATCGGTTTTAATAGGTTTTTTAGGGTTGTCTTTTGCTAATGAGGTACGAAGGGATCCTTTTGTGCCCCTGGTTGATAATCAGGGAAACATCCGCAGCGGTCAGAATTTATTTGTTCCGGCGGAAGAGATCCTGGCCAAGGTCGTTCTAAAAGGTATTTTATGGGACGCCAAGAATCCTTTGGCGGTAATAAATGGCAAGGTTTTATCGGAAGGGGACGAATTAGTCGTCGAAGACGCAGGTTTTGCAAAGAATTTTACAGTTAAGAAAATAAACCCGGAAAGCGTCATATTAAACTATATCGATAGAGAATTTGAGATCAAGTTGAGAAAAAAGGAGAAAGAGTGAAAGGGTATAGAATAAGAATTCTTTTATTTTTTCTTATTACCTTCAGTTTTTTATTGCCGTTGACTAACCTTGAGCCACAGGAAACAAAACAGCCTTTGGAAGGCGATAGCGCTCAGGAAATTGTTCCTGGAGAGGAATTGATAAATTTAGATTTTGAGAATACGGATATAAAAGACGTAGTAAGAGTTTTAGCGCAGAAAAGTGGAGTAAATATTATTCTTGGCCAGGACGTAGTCGCTTCAGTAACTATCCAACTCAAAGATACGACCTGGGAAAAAGCATTAGATATAATATTAAAGAATTATAATCTTACCTATAAAAAAGAAGAAAATCTTATCAGGGTTATGACTTTGGAGCAGCTAAAGAATGAAGAAGAGAAAATTCCTTTAGTGACAGAAATAGTCACATTGGACTTTGCGAATGTGAGCGATGTAAAAAGCTCATTAGAAAGCATGCTTAGCGTAAGAGGTAAGATTCAGGTAAACTCCAGGACCAACGCGCTAATCATTACCGATATACCTGATAAGGTAAAAATAATTAAAGCGATTGCTGAAGATTTGGATTTACGCACACCTCAGGTAATTATTGAGGCCTTGATGGCTGATGTTACTTTGGCTGATCAGAATCAGATAGGCATAGACTGGTCATTTAAACCAGACAAGCCGTCAACAGAAATATCTATGGGCCAAACCTTAAAGCTTACGGGCGATACATCAGGATCCATTATTTTTAATAGAACTTTGTGGGGCAATCCAGATTTAGAAACGCTTATTAATTTCTGGAAACAGAATAAGAGGGTGAATATATTAGCTAACCCACGAGTGATGACCCTTGATAATCTTACCGCCACAATAAAATTGACTGAACAGATACCTTATACTTCGACTCAACAAACAGAGCAGGGCAGTTATTCGTCAACGCAGTTTAAGGAAGCAGGGATAGAACTTTTTGTCACCCCGCATATTACTACAAAAGAAAACTACATTTCTATGAATATAAAAGTAGAGCAGAGTTTTCAAAGCGGAACGACTTCTGATAATCAGCCTATAATAGATTCTCGTAGCGCCGAGACTAATTTAATGGTAAAAGATGGCCAGACAATAGTTATCGGAGGCCTACGTCGGAAAACCGATTCCACAACAATAGATAAAGTTCCTATTCTTGGAGATTTGCCATTTATTGGCAAGGCTTTTAGAAGAACGATCAAAGCAGTCACCGACGTTGACCTTTTAATTTTTGTGACTCCTACGATAGTAGCGCAGCCGCGATTCAGTAAAAAAGAAAAAGAAAGATTTGAAGAATTTTCTGAAAAAAGAGAATTGGAAGATGTTTTGACAGTGGAAGGTACTGAAGTAATAAAAGAACCATTTTCTCTTAGACCACCTGAATAAGGAGGAACCTTTATTATGACAAAAAGTAGAATCCTTGCGCTATCCATTATTTGTTTTTCTTTTGTTTTTCTAGATTCTATTTTTGCTCAAGAGTTTGATTCTGCGGTTCAGTCACAACAACCTCAAGCCGTGGATATGAATCAGCTATGGCAGCAAGGCGTGAGAGATTTAAGAGCCAATATTCAGAAAATAATCAAAGAAAAAGAAGAATTTCGTTTGAATGCAGAAAGTTTAAAGACACAACTAACCCAACTTGAAAACCTTCTTAAGCAGACAGAAGAGGAAAAGCAAGACGCGCTTAAGAAGCCGGAAGAATTAGAGAAGCGTATCGCAGAGCTTCAATTGCAGATGACAGAAATGCAGTCTAAAACCGGTTCGTCCAAGTCCGAGCTGCAGAATCTTTCTGCCAAGAATGATAGCTTAACCAGGGAAAACTCTCGGCTTCAAAATCAAATAGCTAGCTTAGAAGATAGCATGAAAAAAACACAGAAAGAGTTTTCCGATTTGCAGTCCAATTATAAGTCGCTACAAAAACAAGGCGATAATGTTTCGCAGGGCAAAGAGTCTCTAGCAAAAGAAAATACAAATCTAAAAAACAAAATAAATACTTTAGATGCGACAATAAAAGAATTAAAGCAAAAAAAAGAATCTCTTCCAAAGACGTCCTCCCAGGAGCTTGCAAAACTAAAGAAGACGGAAAATTTGCTTAAGGATTCTGAGAAAGAGAATTTTGATTTGAATCAAAAGATTTCTGAGTTGAATACCACGATAAAAGACAACAAATCGCAGATTGCTGATTTGGAGAAAGAATTAAAAAGGGCAATCGGACAATATGATTCTCTTCGAGCTCAACTAGATTCCGCAGGCCAGAAGGCTAGTTCCGTCGGGGAAAGCCAGGATAAAAGGATTTCCGAGTTGGAATCCCAACTTTTGAGCTTGCAGTCGGCTAATGAAGAGCTAAAAACCGCTTTAAAGAAAAACGAAGAAGAGAAGTTAAATCTTTTGGAAAATCCTGACCAGATGCAGTCAACAATAATGCAGTTAAAAGAAGAGATCGCAAAATTACAGCAGGAGAATACCTTTCAGAAAAGCGATATTTCCAGTTTGAACAATTTGATCAATGATTCCAATAATCAATTGGCTAGCCTGAATCGCGAGAAAGCTATTTTAGAGTCAATGTTGCAATTAAGGCCGAAACAGCCATCCGTGGTTTACCAGCCCGGTTTTGATGAGGTTACCAAAATAGAATCTTTGGCATATGAATATGCTTCAAGAGGGGACAATCGCTCTGCAATAAAGAAATATGAAGAAGCGATAAAGCTGAGTCCGGAAAATAAAAATTTACATTATAATTTAGGATGTATTTATACAAAAACTGAGGAATACCAGAAAGCGATAGAGCAGTTTGAGCAGGTTTTGAAACTTGATCCGAATGATAAACAGACTCATTTCAATTTATCGAAAATCTACGAGTATTTAGGTAATAGTTCCAAGTCGAAAAGCCACTATTTTAAATATTTAAATTTAAAATAATATGTTTCAAAAATATTTAGAAAAAAGATTTTCTAAGCCTGAGATATCTGTCGGCTTAGACATTGGAAGCCACAGTGTCAAGGTCGTGGAGATAAAAAAAGATAAGGATTCTTATGTCTTCAGAGGGCTAGGGTTTAGCACTGTTAACGGAAATCAGCCTAGAGACTTCACTGATGCGATAAAAAAGGCATGCGAAGAGGCAAGGATCTCAACAAAAAAAGTAAACGCTTCGGTTTTTTCACAAGGGACCATCATCAGGTATTTGCTGCTTCCGTTTATGAGCCGCGAAGAGTTGAATAGAGCGATGAATTTTGAAATCGAAAGATACATTCCTTTCGGTAAAGAAGAAGTGGCCAGCGATTATCAGGTTTTAAGAGAAGATGCAGGCAAGAAGAATATGCAGATTCTCCTGGTAGCAACCAAAAAGAAGGTAATTGAGGAGCGCGTAAAGATTATTGAGGATGCCGGGCTTGATCCCCAGGTTGTGACCATCGATTCGTTAATTTTGAAGAATGTCTTTGGAGTGAATTATCCCGAGAAAAAAGATACGACTGTTGGACTTTTAAATTTAGGCACCAAAATAACCAATATTAATATCGTCCGTGATAATTTCTCTTATTTCATGAGAGACATTCAACTAGGAGGAGAGAATATCACTCATTTAATAAAAGAAAAGCTTGATATCCCGGATTTAGAAGCGGAAAGGCTAAAGCAGGAACCCAGCGAAAAAGAAGACGAAATTTTTAAGGCCATTGAGCCTATTTTGGGAAATTTACTCAATGAGATATATCTTTCTTTTGATTATTATGAAAGCGAATTCGGCATGGCCGTCGACGAGGTTTTCGTTAGTGGCGGCACGGCCCAGCTTAAGAAATTAGTATCATTCTTAAGCGACAATTTGGGTAGAGAGGTCAATACCTTAGACGTAATCAAAAATTTCTCTTTCGATCGCAATGTTTCGCAGGAGCGTCTAAAAAGCATGTCTATCTGCCTTGCGGTGGCTACGGGATTGGCTTTAGAGGCGTTTAATTAAATACTGGAGATTAAAGAAATGATGAAATTGAAATTAGGACTTCCCAAAGGGAGTCTTCAAGAATCAACTATAAGAATGTTTAAGAAAGCAGGATTTAGTATCAATATTTCCGAGCGTTCATATCTTCCTTCTATTGACGATCCGGAAATAGAGCCTATGGTTTTGCGCGCCCAGGAGATGTCAAAATATGTAGAGGACGGCGCTATTGATTGCGGCATAACCGGCGAGGATTGGATTGAAGAAAACAATTCATCGGTGATAAGGGTAGCGGATTTAATTTATGCCAAGCAAAGTTTGGTGCCGGTGCGCTGGGTTTTAGCCGTTCCGGAATGCTCATCAATTAGAAATATTGGAGACCTAAAAGGAAAGCGCGTTGCCACGGAATTAGTAAATGTTACGAAATCTTTCTTAAAGAAAAACAGGGTTAACGCCAGCGTGGAGTTCAGTTGGGGAGCAACTGAGGTCAAAGTTTCCGCAGGATTAGTTGATGCTGTTGTGGAATTAACCGAGACCGGTAGAAGCCTAAAGGCGCACAACTTAAAAGAAGTAGCCACGATTTGCCGTTCGACAACCCAATTTATTGCTAATAAAAAGTCATTCAAAAACGCATGGAAGAAGAATAAAATCTTTCAGATTGTCACGCTTCTTAAAGGTGCCATAGAAGCCGAAAATATGGTAGGTCTCAAGATGAATGTCAGAGCCAAAGATTTAAATAAAATATTGAAACTTCTTCCTGCGCTTCGCAACCCTACGATTTCAAGTCTAAGTAAGAAAGATTGGTTTGCCTTGGAGACGGTTATCGACGAGAAAATCGTTAGAAATATTATCCCCAAACTGAAAGAATTCGGGGCAGAAGGTATTATTGAGTATTCTTTGAATAAACTGATACACTAATTTCTTAACCATTGGAGGGCTTTATGCCTTGCGGAAGAAAACGTAAGAGACGTAAAATCAGGACCCACAAAAGAAAAAAACTAAGAAAGCTCTTAAGACATAAGAAGAAAAGAATCTGATAAGCGATGCTTTTTTTAAGACGTCGAGCAACGTGGTGGTTTTTTCTAATTTTTGCTATTGCTTTTTGCGGAGCTAGTCTTCCTCAGGAAGCCTTAGGCGCCTCAAATACCAAAAAGGCCTCATTAGCTTACTCTTATTATATGATGGGGCTTCTTTTTGACTTTGAAGGCCAGGCACAAGAGGCTTTAAAGGAATATCAGAAAGCTGCAAAACTTGAGCCGGATAATTCTGAAATCCGACTAAGGATTGGAGCTGCCTATACTAAACTTGGCAAAATCCCGGAAGCAATTGAAGAATTTAAACTCGCCACTCAATTAAACCCTGATAATCTAGAAAGTCATTTTCTTCTCGCCTTACTTTATACGACGGAAAGAAAAACGGACGATGCCGTTCAGGAATATGAGATAGTTTTAAGAAAGGTCTCCGAGCGCGACCCTGAGAATATCCAGGTAAGGCATTATTTGGGCCAGCTATATTTTCAGCAAAAGAAACTTGACGAGGCCCTAAAACAATTCCAGTCCATACTAAATATCGATCCTAAGGACGTAGAGGCCTTATTTTTCTTGGCGTCTACCTATGAAGAAAAAAAGCAGCATAAAGAAGCGATCGCTACTTTTAAAAAGGCGCTGGAAATCAACCCTAATCATGGCAATAGTCTCAATTCCTTGGGTTATATATATGTCGAGCAGGGTTATAATTTGGACGAGGCCATGGCTTTAATCAATAAGGCGCTTGAGATTGATCCGGAGAACGGCGCATATATTGATAGTTTGGGGTGGGCATATTTTAAAAAAGGCATGACTAAAGAGGCGCTGGTAGAGTTAGAACGGGCGGTAAAACTTTTTGAAGATCCGGTAATATATGATCATCTTGGCGATGTATATCTGAAATTAGGGAATAACGACAAGGCCAAGGAACAATGGAAGAAATCTTTAGAGCTTAAAGAAGAGCCGTCGGTAAAAGCAAAGTTAGAAAAGATAGAAAGGTAGAAAACACCCGATATGATTAAATGTAAGACTTATCCGGAAAAACAGATTAAGGATTTAGAGGATAAAGCCCGTGACACAAGAAGGTTGATCGTTAAGATGCTTGCCAAGGCAGGTTCCGGCCATCCGGGAGGAAGCTTGTCATCTACCGATATAATGGCTTGCCTTTATTTTTCCGTTCTCAAGCATGACCCCAAAAATCCCAATTGGCCGGATAGAGATAGGTTTCATCTTTCCAAAGGACATTGTTGTCCGGTGTGGTATGCGGTTTTGGCAAAAAGCGGATATTTTTCCATGGATGAGCTTTGGACCTTGAGGGAGTTAGGCAGCCTTCTGCAGGGGCATCCGGATCGGCGTACTCCCGGTGTTACTGTAGCAAGCGGTTCTCTCGGGCAGGGTCTTTCTGTCGCATTAGGTATGGCCTTAGCTGGCAAGATGGACAAAAAAGATTACCGCGTTTATTGTCTTATGGGTGACGGAGAAATCCAGGAAGGCAATATTTGGGAGGCGGCCATGGCAGCGAGCCATTTTAAATGCGATAATCTTTGCGCGATCTTAGATTATAATCGTTACCAGATCGATGGAAAAGTTGATGATATCATGAATTTAGAACCGATCCAGGATAAATGGCGCGCTTTCGGATGGTATCCGATAGAAATCGACGGCCATAGCGTCGCTCACATATTATCTGCATTCGACGAAGCAAAGACTATAAAAGAGAAGCCTTCGATTATTATTGCACATACGATTAAAGGCAAAGGCGTTTCTTTCATGGAAAACGTAGTTGATTTTCATGGCAGGGCGCCTACTAAAGAAGAAGAACAAAAAGCCTTAGAAGAACTCAAAGACTAGAAAAAGAAGGATAAAAGACATGTTTTATGCGCGAGATGTTTATGGGCAGACCTTGATAGAGCTGGGGAAAGAAGATCCTAACGTCGTAGTATTGGATGCCGATTTGTCCGGATCAACCAGAACAAAACTTTTCGCTAAAGAATTCCCCAATAGATTTTTTAATTTTGGAGTTGCTGAACAGAATATGATGGCTACGGCTGCCGGCCTAGCAAGTTGCGGCAAGACAGTATTTGTTTCAACGTTTGCCATGTTTGCTACGGGACGTGCCTGGGATCAAATAAGAAATACAGTTTGTTATAACAACTTCAATATAAAGATTGTGGCTACACATGCAGGAATTACCGTCGGAGAAGACGGAGCTAGTCATCAAGCCGTTGAAGATATCGCGATAATGCGCGCTATTCCCAATATAAAGATAGTCGTGCCCTGCGATGGTCCCGAGACAAAAGATGCGATAATCGCAGCCGCAAAAACACCGGGTCCATTTTATATTAGGTTGGGAAGATCAAAAGTCCCCACAATAGAAAATAAGGGGCAATTTAAGATTGGCAAGGGTTACCTTTTAAGAGACGGTAAAGATGCTTCAATTATCGCCTGTGGCATGATGGTAAAGTTTGCTCAGGAAGCCGCCGATCTTTTAGCCAAAGATGGAATTTCCGCAAGAGTCATTAATATACATACTATTAAGCCCTTAGACACAGAGATAATCATAAAAGCTGCCAAAGAGACCAAGGGAATCGTAATTTGCGAAGAACACGCAGTTGTCGGAGGACTGGCTTCCGCGGCCGATGATATTGTATTAGAACAATATCCTACCAAGATATTAAGGGTGGGGGTAAAAAATAGATTCGGCCAATCCGGTCATACCGAAGATCTACTGAAAGAATATAAATTAACCACGGAAGACATAGCCAATACGGTAAAACAAGTACTAAAGAAGTAAATGCGCAGCATAAGATTGAAATCTCCAGCCAAAATCAATCTTTATTTAAAAGTCTTAAGGAAAAGAAAAGACGGCTACCATCAGATAAAAACAGTTTTTGAGCGCATTGACCTATTCGATGAGGTCCTGTTAAAAACAAGGAAAGACCAGAGAATCAAGATTTATTGCAGGCATCCGGGCGTGCCGATTGACAATTCTAATCTTGTGTATAAAGCTGCAGAGTTGCTTAAGGCGGATTTTGGCAGTAAAAGCACAGGGCTTGATATAAGATTAAAAAAACGGATCCCCGTAGCTGCCGGTTTAGGCGGGGGATCAAGCAATGCCGCTAGCGTCCTTGTAGGCTTAAATAAGCTATGGAAATTAGGGTTAAACAAGGAAAAACTTCGGCATTACGCAGGCAAGATAGGTAGCGATGTGCCGTTTTTTGTCACAAGTAGCAGCTTTGCTATAGGCACGGGCCGCGGCGAAAAGATAAAAAGCCTATCAAAATTAGGGGTTCTTTGGCATATTTTGGTAGTTCCTTATAACAATTTGAGCACAAAAGAGATATATTCCAGCTTAAATTTAAGATTGACAAAAAATGAAGATAATGTTAATATGTTAGTTCGCGCTTTGAAGAATTTTGACCTTTCTCGGCTTAAGGACTGTATTATCAACGACCTAGAGGATGTCGCTTCTAAGAAATTGCCTAAGTTGCTTCATATCAAAGAGAAATTGAAAAAGCTGGGCGTAGGAGTTTTTTGTCTTTCAGGTAGCGGTCCAGCCATCTTTGGGATACTTAAGTCAAAAAAGGAGGCAGAGCAAAAGGCGAGACAGCTCAAATCGAGAAACTTGCAGGTCTTTGTGGTAAGAACTTACTAAAAAGGAGGCAACTTTTATGGAGATTACCGAAGTTAGAATCTTCCTGAGGGATTCAATCGACAAGAAATTGAGGGCTTATGCGACAGTTACCTTTGATAATGCATTCGTAGTCAGGAACGTCAAGGTAATTCAGGGCTCAACTGGATTATTTATCGCCATGCCTTCAAGAAAGTTAAAACATCCGTGTCCTAAGTGTGGATTCCGCAATGAATATCGCAGCAAGTTCTGCAATCAGTGTGGCAGCGCAGTATCTGCACCAGTAAGACCGATTGGAGAAACGCCCTCTGCCGAGACAGAGCATAGAGATATCGCCCACCCTATAACCCAGTCTTTTAGGGAATATCTACAGAAAAAGGTATTAGAGGCGTACGAGAAAGAAGCGGCAAATAAGACAGCTACCGGCTCAGAATACAAGGATTTCGGGCATTCTGATTACCGAACATAAATTTTTGCCCGGTAGTGTAATTGGTAACACACGAGAATTTGGGTCTTGGTTTTGAGGTTCGAGTCCTCACCGGGCAACTCTTATCATAGTTTTTATGGAAAAAATAAAGGCAATAATTTTAGCTGCGGGTAAAGGCACGCGAATGAAATCGGATTTACCTAAAGTCCTTCATTTGATTCAGGGCAGGCCCATGGTTTCATTTGCGGTGGGCTTGGCAAGATCTTTGAAAATTAAAGACATCATTGTCGTCGTTGGGCATCAAGACCAGTTGGTAAAGAAATATCTAGATAAAGGCGTAAAGCTGGTTAAGCAAAGCCGATTAATGGGCACTGCCGATGCGGTTATGGCCGCCCGTACCAGAATTGGAAAACTTGATGGTGACGTCTTGATTTTGTATGCCGACCATCCTCTTTTTACCAAAGAAACCATAAGTAATTTAGTGAAGTTTCATCTAAAAAATAAATCGGATTGTAGCTTTGTAACCGCCAGCGTAGAACAGCCAAAAGGTTATGGTCGTATCCGCAGAGATAACTATAGCCGCGTGCAGGAAATAGTGGAAGAGACAGACCTGATTGGTCATGACCACGATATAAAAGAGATCAATTTAGGCGCATATTGTTTTAAGTCTAAAAGTTTATTTTCGGCTTTATCCAAGATCAAGATTAATCAAAAGAAAAAAGAGTATTACCTTACAGATGCAATAGGGATTTTAGCTCAAGAGAAAGCTAAAGTTGAGGCTTTCCTTATAGAAGATTCCGCTCAGGCTTTAGGCATTAATTCGCAAGAGGACCTAGCCAAGGCAAATCAGATTATGCGCCTTAGGATAACTCAGGATTTTGTTGCTAAAGGAGTATCTATTATTGATCCTTTGAATACTTATATTGATAGCAGCGCAATTATAGGGAAGGATACGATTATTTACCCCTTTACAGTGATTGAGGCAGATGTAAAAATCGGCAAGAGTTGTCGTATTGGTCCGTTCTGTCATATTAGGCCTAAAAGTATAGTAATGGATGAGGCCGAAGTGGGTAATTTTACCGAACTAAATCGTTCCAAGATCGGCGAAAATACAATCATGAAGCACTTTAGTTACCTTGGAGACGCTATCGTCGGGAAAAATGTCAATATAGGAGCAGGCACAGTTACTGCAAACTACGATGGTAAGGATAAACATCCTACCTATATTAAAGATAGGGCATTTATTGGTTCAGATACGGTTTTAATTGCACCCGTAAAAGTTGGTAAGGCTTCGGTTACGGCAGCGGGTTCTGTCCTGACAAAAAATAGAAACGTTCCAGATAAAACGGTGGTTGCTGGAGTACCGGCAAAAATCTTATCCAGGAGAAGGAAAAATGAATAAACTAGTTATTTTTTCCGGGAATGCACATCCAAAGTTAGCTGAAAGCATTTGCAAGAAATTAAAGATTAAGCTAGGCGATATCTCGGTTGATAAGTTTCCCGAAGGCGAAATCAGAGTTAAGATTAATGAGAATGTAAGAGGCAAAGATGTGTTTATAATTCAGCCGACTTGTCCTCCGCCAAACGATAACTTAATGGAACTACTGATTATGATCGATGCTACCAAAAGAGCTTCGGCGCAGCGCATAACCGCAGTTTCTCCTTATTATGGTTATGCCAGGCAAGACCGTAAGGATCAGCCGCGAGTTCCGATTACGGCAAAGTTGGTTGCTGATTTGTTGACTGTCGCAGGCGCAAATAGGGTTTTAACCATGGATTTACACGCCGGTCAGATCCAAGGATTTTTCGATATTCCGCTTGATCATCTTCTTGCCGTAAATGTTTTTGTGGATTATTTTCAGAAGATGAAAGGCATGAAAGATTTGGTAGTGGTCTCTCCCGACGTTGGCGGTATAAAGATGGCGCGAGCCTATGCCAAGCGGCTGGGAGCTGAATTGGCTATCGTTGATAAAAGGCGCATAGGTCCATCAAAGACAGAAGCAGTTCATATCTTAGGAGAGGTAAAAGGTAAAAACGCCATAATAGTAGACGATTTAATTTCAACCGGAAGTTCGTTAGTGCAGGCGGTTGATGCTTTAAAAAAACAGGGCAGCAAAGAGATATATGCTGCTATTTCACACGGAGTGCTTGTAGGGGATGCGATGAAGAATCTGGATAAGTGCAAAGCATTAAAGGAACTAGTCATCACCGATAGTATTCCTTTAAGCGCAAAAAACAGACATCCGAGGATAAAAGTTCTAACAATAGCCGATCTTTTGGCAGAAGCCATAATTAGGATTCACCGCGAAGAATCGGTAAGTTCACTATTTGATTAAAGGATAAGGTTAAGATGGAAGAGATAATTTTAGAGGCAACTTTAAGAGAAGAAGCTGGAAAGTCTAAAGTAAAACCTTTGCGTAAATCCGGTTTTATCCCGGCGATAGTTTACGGAGAAGGCAAGAAAACCGTTTCCATTAAGGTTGAAAGAAGAAGTGTTTTGAGGTTGATTCACGAACATCATATAGAAAACGTGATTATCAATCTTAAGATTGCAGGGGATGAGAAGAAGGCGAAAGATTCGGCGGTTATCATTAAGGAAATTCAGAGAGATCCGGTAAGAGACGACATATTACATATTGATTTTAATCAGATATCCCTAACTAAGGAAATCAAAGTTAAAGTTCCGATTACAGCCAAGGGAGAGCCGGTTGGAGTCAAGGTGGACGGTGGATCGCTTGAACATGTTATTTGGGAACTGGAAATTGAGTGTTTACCTACGCAGATTCCTCCTAAGATAGAAGTCGAAGTAAGTCAGCTTAAGATTGGCGATTCTATATTGGTAAAGGATTTAACTTTGCCTCCGGGGATAAAGGTTCTACAGGATCCTGATCAGGTTGTCGTTGCCATTGCTGCGCCAGTTAAAGAAGAGGCGGCACCTACGCCTGAAGAAGGAGCAGCCCCTGAAGAACCCGAAGTCATCAAGGAAAAGAAGGAAGTTCCTGAAGAGGGTGCAGCCAAGGAAGAGAAACCCGATAAGAAGGAAGAAAAAGAGGCAAAGAAAGAAGAAAAGAAATCTTAACGTGAAGCTCATTGTTGGTTTAGGCAATCCGGGTAATAAATATACAAAGACAAGACACAATATCGGCTACAGAGTAGTAAAGAAACTGGCCGAGAAATATAGCATAGAATTCAAAAGAAGCTATTTGACAAAAAGCCTGTTCGCCAAGTCGTTAGTGGGGCCAGAGCAAATCATGCTGGTTTTGCCGCTTACCTTTATGAATCTTTCTGGCAGGGCAATTAGCAAAATAGCCAAAAGAAACAATGTAGCCTTAAGAGACATTTTAGTTGTCCATGATGATATAGATTCTGCTTTTGGAAAAATAAGGGTTAGACCATCCGGCAGCGATGGTGGACATCAAGGCTTAAGGTCAATAATTGATACATTATCTAGCGATGAATTTTCCAGGGTTAAAATCGGCATTGGTCGGCCGCAGAAAAAAGAAGACGTTGTCAATTATGTATTGTCAAATTTCAGCAGAGACGAAGAGGAATCTTTAATTGAAATAATAGCTCGTGCAGTGGACTGTTGTAATGTTTGGTTTGAGACAGGAATCGAAAACGCAATGAATGAATTTAACTAAGGTAAGGAGATTATGAATAACTACGAGACGATGTTTATAGTAAAGTCTGATTTAGCAAGCGAAGAGAAAGATAAGTTGTTAAAGCAGCTTGAATCTGATATCGCAAAGCAGCAGGGAAAAATAGAGGTATCTAAGGTTTGGGCTGAAAAAAGAAGCCTATGTTTTAAGATTAATAAATGTTCAGAAGGAATGTATTATCTAGTACAATTTTCTTCTGCGCCGGATGCGATATCTAAACTAAAACAGATTTGGAATATTAACGATAATATCCTACGTTTTTTAATACTAAAGAAGTAGATAGGAGAGGCAAAATGGCAAGTTTAAACAAAGTGTTACTCATTGGAAATTTAACAAGAGATCCCGAGTTAAGATATACTCCGAACGGAACGGCAGTGGTTAATTTAAGGTTAGCCGTCAATCGCCGCTTTAAAGACAAGACAGGAGAGCTTAAAGAAGACACCTGCTTTATTACGGTAACCGCTTGGAATAAACAGGCTGAAGTATGTAATCAGTACCTTCAAAAAGGCCGTCCCGTTTTTATAGAGGGAAGGCTTCAGTCGCGTTCTTGGGAAGGCAGCGACGGACAGAAAAAAAATACTATAGAGGTAAGGGCAGAGAGAGTGCAATTTCTGGGTTCTCGTCCAACAAGTGAGAGCCAGCAAGCACCGCATGTAGAAGAAAACATAAAGGAGGAAGAAGTTCCTCTAGATTCTTCCGAAGATGCAGATTGGAGTAAAGGATCGAATGAATAGCAGGGGCGGTAGAGATAGTAGGAGTAGTAGCAGTAGTGGTAGCAGAGGCAGTAGTAGCAGGGGTAGCAGTAGAGATGGTAGAGAAGGAAAAGCTCCGTTTAGAAAAGGGGGCTCTGCAAAAGAAGGAAGGTTCCCTCGAGAATTTCCTATGCGAAAAAGAGTTTGTAGATTTTGCAGGGATAAAGTCAAAGATATAGATTATAAAGACCTGGATATTCTCCAGAGATTCATAACGGAAAAAGGAAGAATATTAACCTCGCGTATCAGCGGAAACTGTGCTAAACATCAAAGGAAGATAGCGGAATCAATAAAACGGGCTAGGTTCATAGCGCTTTTGCCATTTGTAAAAGAAGGAAAATATGAAAGAAGTTATTCTAAAGAAAGATATTGAGAGAATAGGTAAAGCCGGAGATATAATTAAAGTTAAAGACGGCTACGCCAGAAATTTTCTTATACCTAAAGGACTAGTCTTAGAAGTTACCTCAAGCAATCTAAGAAGGTTAGAAGAGGATAAGAAGCAGAAAGAATCGCAGATGGAAAAAGTCAAACAGGAAGCCGCAGGTTTAGCAGAGCAGCTTTCCGGTATGTCTTGTACTGTTACTACCGAGGCCTCCGATGACGATAAACTTTATGGCAGCATAACAGCTATAGATATCGCAAGGGCAATAGAAATAGAGAAGAATATAAAGATAGACAAGAGGTCGGTTCTTTTAGAAGAACCTATCCAAGCTTTGGGAATTTACGAAGTCAGCGTAAAACTTCATCCAGAGGTAATCACAAAAGTTAGAGTATGGGTAACCAGGAAGTAAAAGTTCCTCCTCAAAATATCGAAGCAGAGATAGCTGTCTTAGGGTCTATGCTTTTAGAAGAAGACGCTATCCCTCTTGTATTAGAACTCGTTGATGGTTTCTGTTTTTATAAAGATTCCAATAGAAAGATATTTGAAGCGATAATGAGCCTTTACGATGCTCATAAGGTCGTCGACCTTATTACTTTGACCGACGAGTTAAAGAAGAAAGATATGCTTGACGACATCGGCGGAGCCACTTATTTAACTTCACTGGTCGACAATGTTCCTACCGCAGCCAATGTCCAATACTATGCCAAGATAGTCAAGGAACGAAGCATATTGAGGTCATTGATTACCAACGCAACTCAGATAGTAAAAGAAGGCTTTGAATCCAAAGATAATGTAGATCAGCTATTGGACCGCGCCGAAAGATTGATTTTTGAGATTTCAGATCATAGAGCAGAATCGGGCTACGCTCCGATAAAAGATATCATCAAGGATAGCATTGAAACTATCGATAAACTTTACCAAAGAAAAGCTCATGTTACCGGATTACCTACGGGTTTTGTTGACCTTGATATAAAAACTGCGGGCCTACAGGCGTCTGATTTGATTGTCGTAGCTGGAAGGCCATCGATGGGAAAAAGCGCTTTGGCGGTATCTATCGCCGAGCATATCGGAGTGATAGAAAAGATTCCGGTTGCTTTCTTTAGCCTAGAGATGTCCAAGGAACAACTGGTGCAGCGTATGCTTTGTTCCCATGCGCGGGTCGATGCGCATAAAGTCAGATCGGGCTATCTTTCGCCTTCGGATTGGCCGAAACTTACCGCAGCGGCGGGAAAACTTTCAGAAGCGCCCATATATATCGATGATACCCCGGCCATTTCAGCATTAGAGCTACGCGCAAAGGCAAGAAGAATGAAATCACATCATGACATAAAGATGTGCGTCGTAGATTATCTTCAGCTAATGCGTGGTTCGGGAAGCATAGAAAATAGGCAGCAGGAGATTTCAGAGATATCGCGTTCAATAAAGGCATTGGCAAGAGAATTAGATGTGCCCATTATCGCTATCAGCCAGCTTTCCCGCGCGGTAGAAACAAGACAAGATCACAGGCCGCAGCTATCAGATTTAAGAGAATCCGGGGCCATAGAGCAGGATGCCGATTTGGTCATATTATTACTGCGAGAAGAATATTACACTCCTACGGAAGAAAATAAAGGAATCGCCGAAGTTATTATAGCGAAACAAAGAAACGGTCCGGTCGGTTCGGTGAGGCTGACATTTATAAAAGAATATATGCGTTTTGAGAATTTAGTAAGGATGGAGTGATATGATGAAATACTCAAAAATAAACAAAATTCTTATTTCTGTATTATTATTTGTATTCGGGATAACGGCTTTTGTTTTTGCCCAGGCAGAAGAGCAGGCTAAGAAAGTCACAGCTATTGAAATAAAAGGCAATAAAAGCATAAGCACTGCTAATATCATGCCCAAGATAAAGACCCGCGTAGGGCAGGATTATTCTCAGAACATAATCAGCGAAGACTTGAAAAGAATTTACAATATGGGTTCTTTTAGCGATGTCAAGGTAGACAGGGAGGATTTCTCCGGCGGTTTTAAGGTTATATTTTATTTAACCGAGAAACCGATAATTGAAGATATCTCCATTGAAGGTTCAAGGGTCATCGGAAAAAGGAAATTAGATAGTATATTAAAATTAAAAACTGGGGAATTTCTAGACATTCAGGTTTTGAAAGAAGATATCAAGAATATTCAGGATGAATATAAAAAGAGAGGTTTTTCTTTAGTAGATATCACCTATGACACAAAAGTTGACGACCAGACAAATAAAGCGAAAGTAAAAATAACTATCAAGGAGAGTCAAAAGATCAGAATCAAGAAAATAATCTTTACAGGCAATAATGCATTTAAAAGCAAGAAATTACTCAAGATCGTGAAAACCAGGCCAAGGTTTTTATTTCTAAGTGCCGGACTTTATAATAAAGATGTTTTAACAGAAGACGTAGAAAGACTTAAGGCTTTCTATAAAAGAGAGGGTTTTCTCGACGCAAAAGTTGATTATGATACCGAAACAAAGGCAAAAGGTTTGATGTTTGTAACATTTTCCATAGTTGAGGGCACAAAATATTTCGTGGGCAGTATTTCGATAAAAGGAAATAGTATAATCTCTAAAGAAGATATAACTTCCAACCTTAAAGAGTGTCTTCCGGGAAAGGCTTTTAGCAATGATTTATTGCAATTGGATGTCGATAAAATAAAGGAAGTTTATTTCGACAAAGGGTATATATTTGCCGATGTTCAATCGGCGACATCAATTGATCCGAAAACCGGCAAAGTCAATATCGATTATAGTATTACCGAAGGCGAAATAGCATATGTTGACAGGATTAATGTTATTGGTAATGTTAAAACCAAGGATGTGGTAATAAGAAGAGAGCTGCGTATTAATCCTGGCGAAAGATTCGACGGGCAGAAATTGCGCCGCAGCCGCGAGAGGCTTCGTAACTTAGGTTTCTTTGAAGAAGTAGGTTTTAATATAGAACCAGGATCAGCGACGAATAAGAAGAATCTGGTAGTAGATGTCAAAGAGTCAAAGACAGGGGAGTTCAGTTTTGGCGGAGGCTATAGCTCAATTGATCAGTTCGTGGGTTTTGCTTCCATCAGGCAAAGAAATTTTGATTTTAAGAATTTTCCATATTTTACCGGAGACGGCCAAGACCTAGTTTTGTATAGCGAATGGGGAACCGTCAGGCAAAATTTCCAATTAAGTTTTACCGAGCCCTGGATTTTTGATTATCCGCTTTCTTTTGGTTTTGATCTTTTCCAATCTTCTCACGAGAGGGAAAGTGACGTAGGTTACGGTTACGATGAAAGGCGTACCGGAGGAGATTTAAGGTTAGACAAGGAGATATCCGAATACCTCTCAACCGGGATGATCTATCGAAATGAAAATATAAAGATTTCTAATATAGATCCGACTGCTTCAAGCGAACTTCTAAAAGAAGAAGGCGAAAATACTATCAGTAGTATAGGGTTAAAATTAGCTTTGGATAAACGAGACAATAAATTTGATCCTACTAAGGGCTTATACTTGGGAGGTTGGTTTGATGTTGCGGGCGGAATGTTCGGAGGGGATAAAGATTTTACCAGATTTACCGCAAGAACAAGCTACGACATACCAACTTGGCCAAATTCTGTATTAGAGCTGAGGCTCCAGGCAGGAATTATGGAGCCTTTCGGAGATTCTTCGGAAGTGCCCATATATGAAAGATTTTTTGCCGGAGGCGCAAATACCATCCGTGGTTATCAAGAAAGAAAAGTCGGTCCCATAGACTCAGTTTCCGAAGATCCTATCGGAGGTGAATCAATGCTCGTCGCTAATATCGAATATACCAAACCTTTGTTTGAGTATATAAAAGTAGCGGCTTTTTTTGACAGCGGAAACGTATGGGCAAAATCAAGCGATTTTGGTTCAGGCGGATTTAAATCTGGTTTCGGTTTGGGAGCAAGGATAAAAACGCCCATAGGTCCCATAAGATTGGACTACGGTATCCCCTTGAATAAAGAACCAGGAGAAGACAAAAGACAAGGCCAGTTTTATTTTAGTATGAGTCATGGATTTTAAAAGGAAGGTGGTAAGTATGAAAAAGACTTTAGTAATATTAGTAATGTTGTCGTTTGGGCTGTCATTATTGGGAAGTGTTTATGCGCAAGAACAGAAATTTGCCTATGTAGACGTACTGAAGGTTTTTAATGAATATCAGAAGACGGAAAAATATGATAAGAAATTACAGGAAGATAAGGCCTCTAAGACAAAAGACAGAGAAAAAAGCGTCGATGAAATAAAAAAATTACAGGAAAAACTCTCCATAGTTTCGAAAGATGAGAAGGAAAAGATACAAAAAGACCTCGAGGATAAGATAAAATCGCTACAGCAATTCGAGAATCAGGCAACAATGGAATTAAGCAAGGAATACAACAACATGATGGAAGAAATATTAAAAGAAATTAATAAGACGATTAAAGATTACGCCGAGAAAAATAATATTTCTTTTGTATTTAAAGATGCCGCCATGGCTTATATCAATCCGTCGTTGGATATTACTGATAAGATTATTAAGATATTAAACGCAGCAAAATAAATAAAGAAAGCCAGTTTTGATTTAAGATGAGTAAAACTTTAGCCGAGATCGCCAAGTTTTTGGATGCGGAACTTGCTGGGGATCCTAAAATAGTCATTACGGGTATAAGCGGTATAAAAGAAGCAAAAGAAGGGGACATCACTTTTGTTGCAAACCCTAAGTATAACCATTTGGTTAAAGAGACTAATGCTTCGGCAATTATCGCCTCCAAAGATTTCCCAGCCGCTACACAGAAACCCATTATCCGTACAGATAATCCTTCTTTAGCTTTCTCTAAGGTTGTTTCTCTTATTTTCCCCATTGAGATAAAACATCCTCAAGGCATACACCCCCAAGCCGTTATATCTAAAAGCGTAAAATTAGGCAAGAATGTCGCAGTGGGTGCTTGCGCTGTTTTAGAAGATAATGTTGAAGTTGGCGATAATACCGTTATTTACGGCGGAAGCTATATTGCAAATGATGCTACAATCGGTAAGGATTGCCTTATTTATCCCGATGTTTCTATTCGTGAAAGAGTTAAAATCGGCAATAGAGTTATCATTAATAATGGTGCCGTTATTGGCTCGGACGGATTTGGATATGTTACAGTAGATGGAGTACATAAACGTATTCCCCAGGTAGGAACTGTAGTGGTAGAAGACGATGTAGAAATCGGAGCAAATGTTGCTATCGATAGAGCAAGGTTTGATAAAACGATTATAGGCAAAGGCACAAAAATTGATAATTTAGTGCATATCGCCCACAATGTTATAATAGGAGAGAATTCGCTTATAATAGCCCAAGCAGGCATCTCGGGAAGTTCTACAATAGGAAAGAATGTTATTTTGGCTGGTCAGTCCGGGGTCGTGGGCCATGTTTCTATTGGAGATAATGTTGTTGTTGGGGCCCAATCAGGAGTAACCAAGTCGGTTGAGGCGAATACAACGGTATCGGGCTATCCTGCAAAACCGCACGACATCGCAAAAAGAATAAATGCCTGCATTCAAAGGCTGCCGCGATTGTTTAAGACTATTTCGAATCTCGAGAAAAAGATTGAAGAATTAGAAGAACGTTTAAAAAACAAATAAATGGAAAATCAGAAGACTATAAAAAAAGACATACGCATTGAAGGCTCTGGATTGCATACCGGCAATCACGCAAAAGTTACATTTAAGCCGGCCGCAGCAAATACCGGTATAGTTTTTATACGTACTGATTTAGATAAAAAGCCGGCCATTAAGGCAGACGCATCAAACATACTAGAATCTATACATAATCCTCGTCGGACGTCTCTTGGAACGGATAGTGTTCAGATACATACAGTGGAACATCTCATGGCAGCATTATCGGGGTTAGGGATAGATAATCTAATAATCGAAATTGATAATAATGAAGTTCCCGCCCTTGACGGCAGCGGCTATGCCTTTATTGAGATGTTTAAGAAAGTTGGCTTACAGATTCAGGATGCAACCCGTAAATGTTTTATAATTAAAGAGCCAATTTGGGTTGAAGAAAAAGATTGTGCTCTGGCAGTCCTTCCTCATCCTACTTACAGGATTTCTTATACATTGGATTATGACCACCCTTTATTGAGGACTCAGCACTTGAGCCTAGAAATTACATCTGAGACATTTGAGGAAGAAGTAGCATCTTACAGGACTTTTGTTCTGGAAGAAGAGGTTGAGGAGTTAAAGAAAATAGGTTTAGGCAAAGGTGCAAGTTTTGAGAATACATTAGTAGTCACTGAGAAGGGCGTGGTTGAGAATATATTACGCAAGGAAGATGAATTCGTTAGGCATAAGGTATTGGATTTAGTCGGAGACCTTTATCTTCTGGGTCGCCCTATAAGAGGATACGTTATTGCTTTAAAAAGCGGACATTCGCTTAACGTCAAGCTGCTTCATAAGATAAACGAGCAGATGCAAAGATATGAAGCGGCAGGCGTTAAATCAGAATATATAGTAGATTCTCAGGCATTTAATGTGACCGAGATTATGAAGGTGTTGCCCCATCGTTATCCTTTTCTATTAGTAGACAGGATTACTTATTTAGAGGAAGGCAAGCGCGCTATCGGTATAAAAAATGTTACGATAAATGAGAATTTCTTTGTTGGTCATTTTCCTTCTCGTCCGGTCATGCCGGGAGTATTGATTATTGAAGCTATGGCCCAGGTTGGAGGGGTTCTGATGCTTTCTCAGGCAAAGAACCTGGGTAAAATTGCTTATTTCATCGCCGCAAACAATATAAAATTCAGAAAACCAGTAATACCTGGAGATCAGCTTGTCTTGGAAGTAGAGGTTGTTAAGGTTAGGTCTAGGACCGGCCAAGTTCGCACTTTGGCGAAGGTGGAAGATAAGATAGTGGCTGAAGCAGAACTTATGTTTTCTCTAGCTGAAACTTAATTTCTTATTTTAATAATATGGAAAAAATCAGAATTCATCCTACGGCAATAATAGATAAAAATGCCAGAATCTCCGACGGTGTTGAGGTCGGACCCTATACAATAATCGGCGCAAATGTTAAGATAGGTAAGGGCACAAAGATAGGCGCCTTTTGCGTTTTGGATGGTCATACCGAAATTGGAGAAAATTGTCAGATTTTTTCTAGTGCTGCGATAGGCACTGTACCGCAGGATCTAAAATTTAAAGGCGAAAAAACCAGCTTAAAGATAGGCAATAATAATATCATAAGAGAATTCGTAACCATAAATACGGGCACCGCTGAAGGCGGGAAGACTTCAATAGGAGATAATAACCTTTTTATGGCCTATAGCCACGTTGCTCATGATTGTAATGTAGGCAATAATTGTATAGTTGCCAATAACGGTACTTTGGCAGGTTTCGTTACTCTTGAGGATAAAGCGGTTATCGGAGGGCTGGCAGCAGTTCATCAATATACAAGGGTAGGAACATTGTCAATAATAGGTGGTTGCTCCAAGGTTGTTCAAGACATACCGCCTTATTCAACCTGCGACGGGCACCCAGCGAGGGTTTACGGCCTGAATTTAGTCGGTTTAAAGAGAGCAGGAATCTCAAAAGACGTCATTCTGAATATAAAATATGCTTTTAAACTGTTATTCTTTTCTAAATTATCAATAAAACATGCCGTTGAAGAAATTCAAAAAGAAATCACGGGCTGTAAAGAAGTGGCAAAGCTGGTAAAGTTTGTTACTTCTTCCGAGCGAGGCATATGCCGATAGGACAAAAATCCAACAATAAATTAGCCATGATCGCGGGAAACGGAAAGTTTCCCGTTATTTTTGCTCAGTCTGCCAAGAAAAATTCCGACATCGAGTTAATTGCCATAGGCATTATTAGCGACACGGTTCGCAGTCTTTACAAATTCGTGGACAAGATGTATTGGATTCAGGCAGGCCAGTATAACAAATTGATAGATATCCTTCGTAAAGAACAAGTCTCAAAGCTGGCGATGGTCGGGCAGGTTAATCCCAAGAAACTTTTCGATAAAAGGATAGTTGTCGACGAGGAATTGCAGGAATTGTTAGAATCAATCAGGAATAAAAAGGCCGATACGATTTTTGGGGCAGTGGCTAATAAGCTTGAAAGTAAAGGCATTGAAATTATTGATTCAACGACATATATGAAAGAATATCTTCCTTCGCAAGGTGTGTTGACAAAAAGGGCGCCGACAGAAGAAGAGCGGGAAGACATAGAATTTGGCAGAGAAACCGCTAAGGCGATCGCCAATTTAGATATCGGTCAGACCGTAGCGGTAAAAAAGAAGGCCGTTTTGGCCGTAGAGGCGCTGGAAGGCACAGATTTCACCATCAGGCGCGCAGGAATAATAGGGAGAGGCAATGTGGTAGTCGTAAAAGTAAGTAAGCCTAAGCAAGATTTACGTTTTGACATACCGGTAATAGGCCCTAGGACTATAAAAACCATGATTAAGGCCCAAGCTAGTTGTTTGGCCATAGAAGCCAACAAGACCTTGGTTATAGATAAAGAAGAAACAGTAAGACTCGCTGATAAAAAGGGCATTTCAATCGTGGCAATTTGATTTTTATCTGTTTTAATATCTTACCCTAAACCCTTCCCTCAGAACATCCAAACAGACTTTTTGCGCTATTTTTACCTCATTTTCTGCCTGGGTAGCTTGAGCGAATTGGTTGACAGTTTTTGATTTCTACTATATAATATTCTATTGATTTTAAGGAGGAATATGGAGCTAGAAGATATTATAAATCAAAGGGTTAATAAAATTAAGAGCTTAAGAGATAAGGGCGTAGACCCCTATCCAAGGAAGTTTTCTTGTAGTTCTAATATTGGTGAAGTTTTGGCTGATTTTAAAGAGGCTAAGACTGTATCTTTGGCGGGTAGATTGGTGGCAAAAAGGGGCCACGGCAAAGCCGGCTTTAGCAATATTCAGGACCAAACCGGAAAGATTCAGCTTTATATCAAGGAAGATGACGTAGGAAAAGAAAAATTCGATTTCTTTAAAGACCTTGATATCGGAGATTTTATCGGCGTTAAGGGCGAGCTATTTAAAACCCATACCGGAGAAATTACGGTAAAGATAGACGATGTTCAGATTCTATCTAAAGCCATTAAACCACTGCCGGAGAAATGGCACGGCTTAAAAGATATCGAGATAAGGTATCGCAAGCGCTATTTGGATTTAGTCGCCAATAAAGAGGTAAAAGAAATCTTCCAGGCGCGTTCCAAGATAGTTAGTTTTATAAGGAAATTCCTCGACGATAAGGGGTATCTTGAAGTAGAAACTCCCATGCTTCAGCCGATACCGGGCGGAGCGGCAGGAAAACCATTCAAGAGTTTTCATAATGAATTTGATATGGATGTTTATTTGCGGATTGCACCGGAATTGTACCTTAAGCGCCTGTTGGTTGGCGGATTTGATAGGGTCTATGAAATTAACCGCAGCTTCCGAAACGAGGGTGTATCAACCAGGCATAATCCGGAATTTACCATGCTCGAGGTTTATACTGCTTATGCTGATTACGAAGATGTGATGAAATTGACTGAGGATTTAGTTTCTTCCTTAGTAATGTCAATAAAAGGAACGACTAAGATTGATTATCAGGGTAAAACTATCGACTGGGCGCCTCCATGGGAAAGGCGTTCCTTTGCCAAAGTTGTAAAGGACATGTTTGACATCAATCCTGATGATGAAGCAAAGGTTATGGTCGAGAAGCTTAAATCTAAGAGGACGCATGCAGATATTAAAGACAAGCTTACGCGTTCTCAGGTTATGAAGATTGTAGAAGATATGCTACAGGAAGAAGCAATATCAAAACCTTTGTTTTTCATCGATTATTTTAGCAGTCTGTCGCCTTTATCAAAAAAGAAGAAAGATAATCCTCTTTTGGCCGAGCGCTTTGAATTATTCGTTGCCGGATTAGAAATAGCCAATGCCTACTCGGAGTTAAACGATCCCCAAGAGCAGAGTTTGAGGCTTAAAGAAGAAATAGAGGCCAGGGATAACCCTGATATTAAGAAGATAGATGAGGATTTTATCGAGGCTTTGGAATATGGTATGCCGCCGGCTGGCGGATTAGGTATCGGTATTGACAGGCTAGTGATGTTATTGACCGATCAGCCTTCAATCAAAGACGTCATACTTTTTCCGCTTCTTAAACAAAAGGAAGAACAAGAATAATAATGTTGTGCGAGTTGTGGATGAGTCAGCGCTATCTTAGGTCAAGGCAAAGGGAAAGATTTATTTCCCTAACCGCCCTTATCTCGATGATGGGTATCGCCTTGGGAGTTATAGTTCTTATAGTGGTCATAGCAGTAATGAGTGGCTTTGATAGGTATCTTGAAGACAAGCTGACCGGAACAAACGCGCACATAGTTGTTAATTTTCCGGATGGACTCAAAGATGATACGGAAGTAATCAGCGAATTGCAAAAAATACCTTCTATAGTTTCGCTTGCGCCATTCATTGCCGGCCAGGCTATTATAAAAGAAGGTAAAGATATATTAGGAGTTGAATTCAGGGGCATCGATCCTAAGCAACAGCAGGAAGTGACAAAAATAAAAGAGTATTTAACAAGCGGAAGCCTGGATTTATCTGATAACGATCTTGTCATTGGCAAAGAACTGGCGCTTAATATGAATTTAAGGGTAGGCGATAGTATTAGCTTGATATCTCCCACGACATTTGCGCCCGTGAATTTTAAGATAAAAGGGATTTTTAATTCGGGGATGTATCTTTACGATTCCAATTTGGTTATTACGAGCATAAAGGGAGCGCAAAATTTCTTAAAGACTGCAAATGTCGTCCCGGGAATAAATATCAAGGTAGACAATGCTTACAATGTAGAAAAAATAAAGCAGTCGATATATGAAAAATTAAAAACCAAATATTTTTATTCGGTAATGACCTGGATAGATATGAACAGGAATTTCTTAAACGCGTTAAAAATAGAAAAGACTGTGATGTTTATAGTCGTGGTTATGACTACCGTGGTTGCGGCTTTTGGGATAGTTAGCACTTTAATAATGTCGGTAATGAGCAGGATTAAGGATATTGCGGTGCTGCGCGCTATCGGAGCGAAAACAAGGAATATTATGCTCCTTTTTCTTTTGCAAGGATTAGGAATAGGTTTTATAGGTATAGCCCTAGGTATCACGGGTGGAATTTTACTGGCTTCTTCGCTGAATCGTATTGTTGATTTTATATCAGGTTTAATTGGCCATAGCCTTATTCCTAAGGATATATATTACTTTGATAGATTGCCAACGAGTTTTAATATTACCGATATATCGATAATCGCAATAAGCGCCTTTATAATAAGCCTGCTGGCAAGTTTATACCCGGCTTATAGGGCATCCAGGATTAATTTAAGCGAAGCGTTACGGCATGAATAATATTTTGATTGAAGCTAAGAATTTACGCAAGACATATACTGATACCGCTAAGAAATTAGAGGTATTAAAGGGAATAGACCTTGAAATCAATAGAGAAGACCTGTTGGTTATCCAGGGCCCTTCGGGGGCGGGAAAATCCACGCTTTTGCATCTTTTAGGCGGCCTGGATATGCCGACAAAAGGTTCGGTATTCATTGACGGAATTGATATCTATGGCGTAAGCGATAATAATCGCGCCGATATAAGAAGCCAGAAAATCGGGTTTGTATTTCAGTTTTATAATTTACTTCCGGAATTCACAGCTTTAGAGAATGTGTTCCTGCCTGCTTTTATAAACGGCGGTCTAAAGTTTAATAAAAAGTATTTAAGGCAAGAGGCCAGCGATTTGTTGGGTATGGTAAAGTTATCTCATAGGCAGTTTCATCGTCCTTATCAGCTTTCGGGAGGGGAATTGCAGCGGGTGGCGATAGCCAGGGCTCTTATGAACGACCCGGAAATTATTTTCTGTGATGAGCCAACTGGTAATCTTGATTCAAAAACCGGAGAAGAGATTTGTGAATTGCTGTTAAAATTGAATAAAGATAATAGAAAAACGATAGTTATTGTTACCCACGAACAAAAGATAGCGGCCTTCGCTAAAAGAGTGATTCATATAAGAGATGGCCAATTGTTTAACAATAATTAAACAAGGAGAGTTTGATGAAGATATATATTGACGGGAAATTATTTGATAAAGAACAAGCCAAGATTTCCGTGTTTGATCATGGGCTCCTATACGGTGATGGCGTATTTGAGGGAATCCGCGCCTATAATAAATTAGTCTTTAAATTAAAAGAACACATTGATAGGCTTTATGAATCTGCGCACTCAATAATGCTAAAGATTCCCATGTCCAAACAACAACTGATAAAAGCAGTAATCGACACTTTAAAAGTTAATAATTTAAAAGATGCCTACATCAGACTTATTGTCACTAGGGGTGAAGGCGATTTGGGATTAGACCCGAGAAAATGTAATGGCAATGCCACTATCATTATCATCACTGATAGAATTGCGCTTTATCCTGATTCGCTTTACAAAAATGGTTTAAAGATCATTACTGTTCCGACAGTGCGCAATTTGCCTGAAGCTTTGAACCCCCAGATTAAAAGCCTAAACTATTTAAACAATATCTTAGCCAAGATTGAGGCGATAAATGCCGGAGCAGAAGAAGCGATAATGATGGACCATCTGGGTTATGTGGCAGAATGCACGGGTGATAATATTTTTATCGTAAGAAAGAATCAACTTTATACTCCGCCGCAATGTATGGGCACCTTAAGAGGTATTACGCGCGATACAGTTTTAGAAATCGCTCCTAAAATGAAAATTCCCGTGCATGAACATGTGATCACAAGACACGAAGTGTATACATCCGATGAGTGTTTTTTAACCGGCACGGCTGCCGAGATTATTCCGGTAGTCAAGGTTGATGGCAGGATTATCGGTAGCGGCAAGCCCGGAGAGATTACCAGAAGATTGACCGAACAATTTCGCAAGCTTACCAAAACTGAGGGAGTTAAATATGCTTTGTGATATCTGCGGTAAAAAACAGGCTACTGTGCATTTAACCGAGATAGTCGACGAGCAGATGACTGAATTGCATCTCTGCGATGAGTGCGCTAAAGAAAAGAGCGTTCAGATGGAGCAGCAATTCGGATTAGCGGATTTATTAGCTGGCTTATCCGATATGGGAAAGCAGGTTAAGGAGGATGTAAGTCCCGTTGCGGTAAAATGTTTAAATTGTGGCCTTACCTATGAAGACTTTAGAAAGGTTGGCCGCCTTGGCTGTAGTGAATGCTACAATACATTTAGAAAATATTTAAGTGTTTTACTTAAAAAAATACATGGTTCAAATCAGCATTTAGGTAAGACGCCTACTAGGATTGCCAAGCCCGTTAAGACAAAGTCTTCGATACAGGAATTAAAAGATAGATTGCAGCGAGCAATCCAGTCTGAAGAATTTGAGGAGGCAGCGAAAATTCGAGACAAAATAAAGGAATTGGAGAAAAATAAGGAGACGCCCGATGCAGCTTAATGATTTCTTAAAACAGACGAGCGAATGGCTTAAGGGCACAGGCCCTAATTCAGACATCGTTATCTCAAGTCGCGTCAGGCTTGCAAGAAATCTAGATAGAGCTCTTTTTCCTAGCCGAGCGAATAAAAAACAGTCGGAAGAAAATGCAGAAAAGATTATGGCTGTTGTGCGGAAAGTGGATCTGTTAAAAAAATCGCTATTTCTAAATTTAAACGAATTGGACAATGTGGATAAGCAATTTCTTATCGAAAGGCATCTGATGTCGCGGGAGCATGCTCTTCGTCCGGACAGCAAGGCCGTAGTGATTAGTGAGGAAGAAATAGTTTCCGTTATGATAAACGAAGAGGATCACTTGAGGATGCAGGTAATACAGTCTGGATTTGACCTTTTTGGAGCCTGGAATATTATAGATGGGATAGACAATGAGTTATCCGAAAAACTTAATTTTGCCTTTTCGCCTGAATGGGGATACCTTACATCATGTCCGACAAATACCGGTACTGGTATGAGAGGCTCGGTAATGCTCCATCTGCCTGGGCTAGTTATGACCAAGCAGATCAATAAAATATTAACCGCTATTTCCAAGTTAAGTTTCACTACTCGCGGTTTATACGGAGAGGGGACGCAGGCCTCGGGTAATTTCTTCCAGGTTTCAAATCAGGTGTCTTTAGGCCATAGTGAATTAGAGATTCTTGAGAATATCAGAGGACTTATTAAGCAGGTTATTGAGCAGGAAGACCAGGCAAGAAAAACTCTTATGCAACAGCATAAGCAGTTGTTGCAGGATAGAATTTTCAGAGCAATAGGCACTCTAAAGAATGCCCACATAATTTCTAGCGATGAGACAATTGAGTTACTTTCCATGGTCAGATTAGGCGTAGATATCGGTATTATAAAAGATTTAAATAGGCAATTGCTTAATGAGCTGTTTATAATTATTCAACCAGCGCATTTGCAGAAAATTGAAGGTAAGAAATTGACCACCCAGGAAAGAGATGTTAAAAGAGCCAACTTAATAAGAGAAAGATTAGGAGGTTAGTAACGATGTTTAATAGATTCACTGAGCGAGCTAGAAAAGTGATTATCTTGGCCAAAGAGGAGGCCAGAAGATTTAATCACGATTATATCGGAACGGAACACTTGCTTTTAGGCTTGGTAAGGGAAGGCGAAGGGGTAGCAGCGGCGGTTTTGCAGAAATTGGGTGTAAGTTTAGAAAATATCAGAATTGAGATTGAAAAGCTAGTCCAGCCGGGACCTTCTACCCAGGTTTTAGGCGATATTCCTTTTACGCCGAGGGCAAAGAAAGTTCTAGAGCTCTCCGCTGAAGAAGCCAGATCCTTGGGGCATAATTATATCGGAACGGAACATTTACTTTTAGGTCTGATAAAAGAAAATGAGGGTGTCGCCTCACAAGTGTTATTGAATTTAGGATTGGATATTGAAAAGGCGAGAAATGAAGTTATGAGCCTTCTTGGATCTGCTACGCCAGGATTTGGGGCGGCAACTTCTAAATCATCCAAGACCCCGGCGTTAGATGCGTTTGGAAGAGATCTGACTGCTTTGGCCAAAGAAAACAAATTAGATCCTGTTATAAATAGAAAAAATGAAATCGAGCGTGTTATCCAGATTTTAAGTAGAAGAACCAAGAATAATCCCGTTCTTTTAGGGGAGGCTGGGGTAGGAAAGACCGCAATCGTCGAGGGCCTTGCCCAGGCTATCATTGCCGGAAACGTCCCGGAAATTTTAAGAGGTAAACGCATAGTCATATTGGATTTGGCATTGATGATTGCCGGAACAAAATATCGCGGCCAGTTTGAAGAGAGAATTAAGGCGGTAATGGACGAGATCAGACGCTCAACAAATGTAATAATATTTATTGATGAACTGCATACATTAGTAGGAGCTGGTGCTGCCGAAGGTGCAATAGATGCATCTAATATTCTAAAACCAGCCTTATCTAGAGGCGAAATCCAATGTATTGGCGCGACCACCTTAAATGAATACCGAAAACATATAGAAAAAGATGCTGCTTTGGAGAGAAGATTCCAGACGATTATGGTTGAGCCTCCTTCTGTCAATGAAACCATAGAGATATTAAAGGGTTTAAGAGATAGATACGAGAGCCATCATCGTGTAACTTTTAGTGATCAGGCTTTAGTTGCCGCCGCAAGGCTCTCTGATAGATATGTTACGGGTAGATTCCTTCCGGATAAGGCTATTGATATTATTGATGAGGCAGGCTCGCGAGCAAGATTGTCTTCAATGACCGCCCCCGATGAAATAAAACAACTTGAGATAAATATGGAAGAGCTGAGGAAAGAAAAAGAGGCATTTATTAAGAGTCAGGATTTCGAGAAGGCAGCGAAACTTCGCGACCAGGAAAGAAACGCCCGAGCTGCCCTAGATACAGCTAAGGCTGAATGGGAAAGAAAACGAGACGAGATGCGCCCGCAATTAGGAGAGGAAGAAATCGCCAGCATAGTTTCTCAATGGACGGGAATTCCGCTTTTTAGATTAGAGGAGAAAGAAACCGAAAAATTAATGAAGATGAAAGAAGAGATTCACGAGCGAGTTATCGGACAGGATGAAGCTATCGCAGCAATCGTTTCTGCTGTCAGGCGTTCCCGCGCAGGTATAAAAGATCCTCGAAGGCCAATAGGTTCTTTCATATTCTTAGGACCTACAGGAGTAGGCAAGACGCTTCTTGCTAGGGCATTAGCGGAATTTATGTTCGGTGACGAAAACGCGCTCGTTCAATTGGATATGTCCGAATATATGGAGAAATTTAATGTCTCGCGTCTCATAGGTGCTCCTCCGGGTTATGTTGGTTACGAAGAAGGAGGGCAGCTTACCGAAAGAGTCAGGCGAAGGCCTTATGCCGTCATTCTTCTTGATGAGATAGAAAAAGCGCATCCCGACGTATTTAATATTTTGCTTCAGGTGTTTGAGGACGGTCGGCTTACGGACAGTTTCGGCAGAAAGGTCGATTTTAGAAATACGATTGTTATTATGACTTCTAACGTCGGAGCAGATATCTTGCGTAAGCAAGGGTCCCTCGGTTTTAAGGCGCAGTCCGATGAAATAAGTTATCAGGATATGAAAAATAAACTTCTAGATGAAGTCAAAAGGACATTTAAGCCGGAGTTCTTGAATCGTATCGATGATATCATTGTTTTTAGATCGCTTACCAAAGAAGATCTTATTCGGATTGTCGATATAGAAGTCGGCGAGGTAGCCGAGCGCCTGAAAGAGCAGAAGATAACCATCAATTTATCTCCAGAGGCTAAGGATCTTTTGATGGAGAAGGGCTTTGATCCGGTTTTTGGCGCGCGCCCGTTAAAAAGAACTATACAGCGTTACATAGAAGACCCACTTTCTGAGGAAATCATCTCTGGTAAATTTAAAGAAGGGACACAGATTAACGTTAAGAGAAAGAATGATACTCTAATTTTTGAGTAATAATAATGAAGAAATACGTTTCGGTTTTTGTTGTTGCAATTTTATTTTTAACAAGCCTTCCTTTGTTTGCCGAGCAGATTTGTAATTTCAAAGGAGACCTTGATTTCTTAAAACATATTTTCAGCTTAGAGATGGATTTTAAAGAGAAGAGCATGTTAAAGACAAACGTCAATTTTGAGGATGACAAGCTTTATCTCGACGCAAAAATCCAGAATTTCAAATTCAATGGCCATTTTTTTTCCTCGGAAATTTCAGGCCTGGGTCAATTCGTAGATCAGGAAGGCAGCAAAGTTTTAAAATGTAACCTTGAATCTAAATATTCTTTGATGGATTACAAGCCTTTTAACGAGGTTTTCTCGAATTTTATAATAGGCAAAGATTCTTTGGTTATTTCTGCGTTATCGTGGGGTAAATCAAATATTATCGGGGATGTAAGCCTTCTAGAGCCTAGAGAAATCAATTTATATGCAGAGATCAAAGAGGCTGATATACGCGAGTTTTCGGCTTTGATTGGTTTAAGTTTGGATGATTTAATCATCTCTGGAACAGTCGATGGTTTTTTAAGAATTAAAGGGACGCCAGGGGCGCTTAGAATAAACGGTCAATTGAAGGCAGCTAATGGCATCTTTAATGATTTGCCATATCAAGAGATAACGTTAAGACTAGAAGGGGTTTATCCCGTTGTAAATTTATATGATTGCGAGATTGTCGAAGAGGATGGCACGATTTTTGCTTTTAATGGGAAGGTCAATTTAGCGCAGCTTAATAATTTATATTCCGGCGAACACAACATTACTTTCTCACCTTTGACCAAAAGCGGAGATTTTAATTGGCGCAGGTGGACAATTCGCCGCAATAAAGAACGTGGTAGTTTCGAGGTAGAGAATAGATTGAAATCCGGTCGGCCTGATACCCTGCGTTTAAGAGACGAGTCAAGCTTTGACATGCTTGGTGTTGAGCAAACGCTGAAATTTTAGGTTAATATATAAAATAATGACTAAGGTAAAATCAATTTTTGTTTGTCAGAGTTGCGGTTCACAATCGCCAAAATGGCTGGGCAAGTGCTCTAATTGCGGAAGCTGGAATTCTTATGTTGAAGAGGCTTTTATGCCAGAGGCTACAAATGCCCGCCAAGAGTTTGTCTCTAAAGATAATCCGGTTTTACTTTCCCAGATCGAAGCCAGAGAAGAGTCCAGGGTTAAGACCTCGATTAATGAATTTGATCGTGTTCTGGGAGGCGGCATTGTCCCGGGTTCTGTAGTTTTGGTTGGAGGCGACCCCGGCATTGGAAAATCCACAATTTCTCTGCAGATATCGTGTCTTTTAAGCCAGGCTGGACACAGGGTTCTTTACATAAGCGGAGAAGAATCGGTAAAGCAGACAAAACTGCGCGCTAATCGTTTGCAGACTAAGAGCAACGAGAATTTGTATATCGTTAATCAAATTGATTTAAATATGATTACCGAATACATCAAACAACTATCTCCCGAGGTGGTAATTATAGATTCGATACAAGTAGTTTATCTTTCGGATATTTCTTCAAGCCCGGGAAGCGTCAGTCAAGTCAGGGAATGCGCCGCCATACTTGCGCAATTGGCTAAATCCATGGGCATTGCCATGTTTATAATCGGCCATGTGACCAAGGAAGGTTCGCTCGCCGGCCCCAAAGTCCTAGAGCATATTGTTGATACGGTGCTTTATTTTGAGGGGGAGCGTTATTCGGTTTATAGAATATTGCGCGCAGTAAAGAATAGATTCGGTTCTACAAACGAGATAGGTGTTTTTGAAATGGCTCAAAGCGGATTATTAGAAGTCAAGAATCCCTCGGAGATTTTTCTTTCCGAGAGAGTGAAACAGACATCGGGTTCGGTAGTCGTTGCGGTACTGGAGGGAAGCAGGCCCATTTTGGTAGAGATCCAGGCGCTAGTCAGCAAAGCTAGTTTCGGATTCGCCAAGAGAAGAACCCAGGGCATAGATTATAATAGAGTATCTTTATTAGTCGCTGTTTTGGAAAAAAGATTGAAGATGGATTTATCCGATAAAGATATTTTTGTTAACGTTGCCGGTGGCGTAAAAGTTGAAGACCCCGCTGCTGATTTGGCGGTAGTGATTGCCATAGCTTCGGCACTTAAAGATAGGGTTGTTCCCGCAGATACAGTTTTAATCGGAGAAGTTGGGCTAGCCGCAGAGGTGCGCAGTGTCAGCCAAATAAACGCTAGAATCAACGAAGCCCAAAAGCTGGGTTTTAAAAGATGTATCGTTCCGAAGAATAATTTAAAGAATAAGAAAATGTTTGAGGATTCCAAAATAGAAATAGCTCCGGTTTATTCTGCAGGGGAAGCATTAGAATTATTATAATTTTATAATGTTTTTATTTTTTTAAGGAAGGTGATTAAATGACATTACACGTTATTAGGATTTTCTTCATATTCGTTAGTATTATCGTAGGTTTTCAAATCGGCGGAATTAAGGATTATCCTTTGCAAGGAGCCGGAATTGGAATGGCAGCTATGCTTATTCTTATTGCCTTAGAATCCCGCATAAGACAGGTTTCTGTCAGAGGCTTGTCCAGCTTGGTGTTTGGTTTAATTTTCGGTTTGATAATGGCAAAGGTCATGGGAGATATTATTACCTTGCTTCCTTTGGAGCCAGTGGTTGTATACATCACGCGCGTAGTCTTGACTGTATTCTTCTGCTACATAGGCTCGGTAATGGCGCTTCGCGGCAGAGACGAGTTTAATATCATCATACCCTATGTAAAATTTAAAAGACAGGACCAAAGAGAAGATAGGATTCTTTTGGATACCAGCGCAATAATAGACGGAAGAATAGTCGATATCTATAAAGCTAAGTTCTTAGAGTCTCGATTAATCGTTCCGCGTTTTGTTTTAGCCGAATTGCAACAGGTTGCCGATTCTTCAGACCCAATTAAGAGGCAGCGCGGAAGGCGTGGCTTAGAGATGTTGCAGACGCTTCAGAAGGAATCTGGTCTCGACTTAAAAATACATGAAGAGGACATATCCAGTAAGCCAGGCGATACAGATACGAAGTTGGTTAATCTTGCTAAGGTTCTGGAAGCGAAAGTCGCAACTACCGATTTTAACCTTAATCGCGTGGCTGGGCTTCAGGGTGTTACGGTTTTAAATGTTAATGAGTTAGCTAATGCCTTAAAGCCAATTGTATTTCCTGGCGAAAGCATGCAGGTAAGGTTAATCAAAGAAGGCAAAGAATATAACCAGGCCATAGGATACCTAGATGATGGTACGATGATTGTAGTTGAAGATGCCAAAAGATTGGTCGGCCAGATGGTTAAGGTAAATGTTACCTCAGTTTTGCAGACCCAGGCCGGAAGAATGATCTTTACGAAATTAGAAAATAAATGAAAATAGTCGCCGTAGTTCCCTCTGCGGGCAGGGGAATCAGGCTTAAAAGCAGGATCCCGAAGCCCCTAGTGTTGTTAGATAGTCATCCGATTTTGATTCATACGCTTAAGAATTTATCTAGCAGCAAGTTCATTGATAATATAGTCTTGGTCGTAGATAAGAGTTATTTAAATAAATTCAAATCCGCGGTAAAAGAATACAATTTAAAGAAGATAAAGAAAATAATCCCGGGCGGGCGGCAAAGGTTTGATTCTGTGTTAAATGGCCTTTTAGCTTGCGATAGCGATGCAGATTTGATACTTATCCACGACGGAGTCAGGCCTTTTATCACGCAGAGGATTATTAAAGATGCGATTGATGCCGCAAGGAAAAAAGGCGCATCAGTAGTAGCGGTACCGGTGAAGTCAACGATAAAAGAGGCAAAAGTATCAAAGCTCCTAGTTAAAAGGACCTTAGATAGAAATATCTTATGGGAGATACAGACCCCCCAGGTTTTTAAAAGGGATATAATATTAAACGCCTATAAAAGGAATAAAAACAACTTTGCTTTTGATGATGCTTGCCTGGTTGAAAAACTTGGTAAAGATGTGAAAATTGTCCAGGGAAGTTACGAGAATATCAAGATTACTACACCCGAAGATTTATTATTTGCTAAAGTTTTGTTAAAAAAGAAGGTTTAGCATATGCAGTATAAAGTTGGAATTGGTTACGATATACATCGTCTGGTTAATGAGAGAAAATTAATGCTTGGTGGCATTGAGATCCCTTATGTTAAAGGATTGCAGGGGCATTCTGACGGCGATTCAGTTTTACATGCGATTTGCGATGCGATATTGGGAGCCATGGCCAAAGGCGATATCGGAGAACATTTTCCCGTAACCGATCATAAATACGATAATATCCCAAGCCTAGAATTATTAAAGAAGGTTGACGAGTTGGCAAAACAGAATAAGTATCAAATTGAGAATATTGATACTGCAATTATCGCCGAAGAACCCATTTTAGGGCCTTTCAAAAAACAAATGATAAAAAAGATATCTGATGCGCTAAAAATTGATGAAGAGAAAGTAAATATTAAAGCTACAACCAATGAGAAATTAGATGCTATCGGTAGCGGAGAAGCAATAGCCGCCTACGCAGTAGTTCTATTGAGTAAAGAATAATTTTTTAAGAGAGGTGGATTTTATGATTATTTTATTGTCAATTGTTCTAATCATTGCGCTGTATGCTTTGATTGTATCGATAGTTTTTCGCAGCGAAATAAAATCGGCCCTGGAGAGGGATCCAGCTGCTAAATCTTCATTTGAGATAGTGCTGCTTTATTCCGGTTTTCATGCTTTGGTTTTTTATAGGATTTCCCACGCGCTTTGGCTTGTTAAGATCCCCATTTTGCCGCGGCTTATTTCGCAATCCGGCAAGTTCTTAACCGGGATAGAAATCCATCCAGGAGCAAGAATCGGCAAAGGCCTTTTTATCGACCATGGTTTAGGCGTAGTCATCGGAGAAACATCAATTCTGGGCGATAATATAACTTTATACCAGGGAGTAACGCTTGGTGGAACAGGAAAAGAAAAGGGAAAACGTCATCCGACGATAGGCAATAATGTTGTCGTGGGAGCTGGCGCAAAGATTCTGGGCAATATTGAAATCGGTGATAATTCATATGTCGGCGCAAACGCCGTGGTGATTAAGGATGTGCCGCCGAATTCTACGGTTGTAGGTGTACCGGGCAGAATCACTAAGCAAGATGGCAAGAAGATGGATGTTGACCTGGACCATATCCATATTCTTGACCCTATTATGCAGCAGATAGATGATTTGCAGAAACAGATTGATGAGTTAAAGAAATAACATCAAGTAATTCTTTAATATACATTTCCTCCGACGCCCCGACGATACGTCGGGGGTCGGAGTTCCGACCTCTGGAGGAGCGTCGGAACCATACAGAAAAGAAGCCCCGTGTTTTATCACGGGGAGTTTTCACTTATGTCAGTCCAAATATATAATACTTTAACTAAAAAGAAAGATAGCCTGCCCGAAGGCAATATCAAGATGTACACTTGCGGCGTGACGGTTTATGACGTCTGCCACATCGGCCATGCCAGAAGCCTTTATATTTTTGATGTGATTGTCCGCTACTTAAAATACCGTGGATATAAAGTCAAGTTTGTGCGCAACATCACTGATATCGACGACAAAATCATCAATAAAGCTAAAGAGCTTAATTTATCGGCCAAAGAAGTAGCAGAAAAACATACTAAGGGTTATTACGAAGATTTGAAATCTTTAGGAATTGGTAAAGCTGATTTTGAGCCCAAGGCAACTGAAAATATCCCGGATATGATTAAGCATATTCAGGGCTTGATAAAAAAAGGTTATGCTTATGTCCTTGATGGAGATGTCTACTTTAGCGTAAGAAAATTCAAAGATTACGGAAAATTATCCGGTCAAAACTTAGAACAGATGATGTCGGGAGCAAGAATTGAAAAGGATGAACGCAAACAAGATCCCTTAGATTTTGCTCTCTGGAAAAAATCAAAAGAAGGCGAGCCGTCTTGGAAAAGCCCTTGGGGCGAAGGCCGTCCCGGTTGGCATATTGAATGTTCAGTAATGAGCTTAAAATATCTAAAGACTCAAACTTTGGATATTCATGCCGGAGGACTGGATTTAGTATTCCCGCATCACGAAAACGAAATTGCTCAGGCAGAGGCATTGACCGGAAAACCGTTTGCCAAACACTGGATTCATCACGGGTTGTTAACTATAAACGGGCAGAAAATGGCGAAGTCGTTGGGCAATTTTGTGACAATTCAAGACGCGTTGAAAGATAATTTAGCAGACGTCTTAAAAATGTTTTACCTTCAATCACATTATGCTAGTCCAATCGATTATTCTGCAAAAAAGATAGAGGAAGCGAAAGATCAATATGTGTCTTTTGTTCGTTTGAATGATAAGGAGGCCCTTAATAAAATTGGCGATTTAAAAATATCATCCCAAGACAAGAAAGAGATAGATAAATACAGGTTTTCTTTTGAAGAAGCCATGGATAATGATTTTAATACGCCTGAGGCATTAAAATATTTGAGGCAATTGAAGTCTTACGCATTTTCATATAAGGCGAATTTAGCTAAATTTAAATATGCAATAGATGTCATTACTGATTTGCTGAATATTTTCGCGTTATCACCAGACAAGGCCGATCTTCAGGATATAAAATTGGCTACTAAAAATGGCCTTAGAGAAGCTATTGGAGAAGCTTTTGAAGATACTAAATCCATTCAAAAGGATGTTGATGAGCGCATTAAACTAAAAAAAGAAAAAAAATATGGCGAAGCCGATAAGATTAGGGAAAAATTAGAAAAAAAAGGCATTATCTTAGAAGATTTAAAAGACGGTACTACAAGTTGGCGATGGAAATGAAAGGCAAGTTTATTACATTTGAAGGCTCTGAAGGTTCGGGCAAAAGCACGCACGCTAAGCTGCTTAAGGATTATCTAAGAAAAGAAGGTTTTTCCGTCGAGCTTATCAGAGAACCGGGTGGCACTAAAATCAGTGAGAAAATAAGGCAATTTATTCTCGATCCAAAGTATAAGTCGATGACCGATATCTGCGAAACCTTGCTTTATATGGCAGCAAGAGTCCAGATCGTAAAAGAGGTCATAAAACCAGCTTTGGAAGAAGGCAAGATTGTTATCTGTGACCGTTTTTTAGATTCTACGATTGTCTATCAAGGTTATGGCGGCGGAATTAATTTAGATTTGATTAAAAGGCTAGGAAAACTCGCGACATTAGGAATAAAACCGGATTTGACATTCTTACTTGATATCGAAACCAGGGAAGGCCTGAAGCGCGCAGGTAAGATAAAAGACCGCATTGAATTGAAGTCATTGGATTATCACAGGCGCGTAAGAAAAGGATATTTGACGCTAGCTAAAAAAGAACCTTCGCGCATAAAGATTGTTTCTGTAGAAAATAATAATAAAAGTAAAAATCAGGAGATTATCCGAGAATATACGGATAAATTGTTATGTCTTTAAAGAACGTAATCGGACAGGATAAGGTAATCAATTTTCTAATCGCTTCAATCAAGAACGATATGCTTGCTGGCTCTTATTTGTTTGTCGGTCCTGACGGTATCGGTAAAACCTTAGTTGCTAAAGAATTCGCTAAATTGTTGAACTGCGAGAAGGCTAATTTGGATGCTTGTGATATCTGCAATTCCTGCATGAAAATAAACAAAAATATCCATCCCGATGTCCACTTGGTTGAGAAAGATGGTTCGGATATAAAAATCGATAATATACGCCAATTGGAAAGAGATATTCATCTGAAGCCTTTTGAGGCGAGAAAGAAAGTCTTTATCGTTAAAGACGCCCATTTTATGAATGCCGAGGCTGCCAACGCCTTATTAAAGACCTTAGAAGAGCCGCCTAGAGATAGTATTATCATATTGACAACAAGTTATCCGCACAGGATTTTCTCAACCATAGCTTCCCGTTGCCGTAAGATATACTTCTCAAGTATCGATATAGAGAAGCTAAGTTCCATTTTAGAAAACGACTTTCATTTAGGCAAGGCCGGTAGCCATTACTTGTCTTATTTTACAGAAGGCAGATTAGGCAAGGCTGTGGCGCTTAAAGAAAAAGAAATCTTAGGCGAAAAGAATATGATAATTGATGATTTTATCAATTCAGAGAATCTGAGGCAGAACTTCTTTGATTTAGACGCCAAGAATAAAGATGATATAAGATATAATCTGGATATTTTGATGACTTGGTTTAGGGATATCATGCTTCTTAAATGCGGAATTGATATCTCAAGTTTGATAAATAGCGACAGAAGAAAAGAATTGCTGGATTTAAAGAATGAATACAAAATGGAGGATCTATTAAAGATAATGCATCGTATCTTGGATACCTATACGATGTTGGACTATAACATAAATCCAAAGTTTTCTTTGGAGTTCTTGAGGACGAAGACATGGGAAAAGCACAGGTAAGATTAAGAGAATCAGGTTCGGTTTTTTATTACGAAACAGGGGAATTTAATCCTAAACCGGATGAATATGTGATTGTGGAGGCAGAGCGGGGCTTGGATTACGGCCAGGTTGTCTCGGACGCGGAAGTCGTCGCCGAAGCATCAAAAGAGGAGACCGTAAGAAAGATTGTCCGTATTGCCAACCAGAATGATTTAAAGCAGATAGAAGATAATAAGAATAAAATAAAGGAAGTCATTCATACTTGTTCAAAGAAGATAGAAGAGCACAGGCTTGATATGAAATTAGTTCAAGCTGAATATTCTTTCGACAAAAGCAAAATAATCTTTTATTTTACGGCCCAGGGGAGGATTGATTTCAGGGAATTAGTAAAAGACTTGGCAAAAATCTTCAAAGCCAGGATAGAATTAAGACAAATCGGCGTGCGTGATGAAGCCAAGTTTTTCGGCGGGTTCGGCAGCTGCGGCAGGGAACTTTGCTGCAAAAAATATCTAAAGATTTTTGAGCCTGTAACTATCAAAATGGCAAAACAACAGGGCCTGCCTTTAAACCCTCCGAAATTATCCGGAGTATGCGGAAGGCTTATGTGCTGTTTGTCGTATGAATATAAGACTTATAAAGACTTGGCTAAGGATCTCCCCAAGGAGGGAGATAAGATAAATACCCCCGAAGGAAAAGGCAAGGTAGTAAGCGTCGATGTATTGAAGCGCTCAGTAACCGTTGAAGTCGGCACTGAAGGAAAACAGATCTCAATATCCTATAAATAAATTATTATGAAAGAAAAGTTTTACATAACCACGCCTCTTTATTACGTTAATGCCGCGCCGCATATAGGACATTCCTATACTTGTATCGCTGCGGATTGCCTGGCGAGATATCATCGCAATTCGGGCCTAAAGGTTCATTTCTTAACCGGGACAGATGAACATGGTCAGAAGATTCAACGTGCAGCCGAAGCTCAAGGCCTAGAACCTAAGGTCTTTGCCGATAGGGCAGTTTTAGTTTTTAATAAACTTTGGCAGGCATTAAATATTTCCTATGATGATTTCATTCGTACTACCGATATTCGTCACGAAAAGATAGTCCAGAAAGTCTTAGAGATTTTATATAAAAAAGGCGAGCTTTACGAACATATCTACCAGGGTTGGTATTGTACGCCTTGCGAGACATTTTGGATCGAGTCGCAGATTCAGGCCGGAAATTGTCCCGACTGTAAAAGGCCCGTAGAAAAAATTGAGGAAAAGAATTACTTTTTTAAATTATCCAAGTATCAAGATTGGTTGCTTGATCATATTAGAAGCCATCAAGATTTCATCAAACCCGCAAGCCGAAGGGAAGAAGTCTTGAAATTTCTAGAATTAAATGAATTATCCGATCTATGCATTTCTCGCCCCAAAGAACGCTTAAGCTGGGGTATATCATTGCCGTTTAGTCCGGATCATGTGACCTATGTCTGGTTTGACGCACTCATAAATTATATCAGCGCCGTAGGAACTTTTGATAAAAATGATAAATACCAATCCGAGTGGTGGCCGGCTGACCTGCATTTAATCGGCAAGGATATTTTACGCCAACACGCTGTATATTGGCCGATAATGCTAAAGGCGCTTGATATTGAGCCTCCAAAGACCATTTTTGCCCACGGCTGGTGGATGATTAATGCAGATAAGATGTCTAAATCCCGTGGCAATGTAGTTAACCCGATTGAGATGGCGGAAAAGTTCGGCGTTGATGTTTACAGATATTTTTTGCTTAGAGATGTTCCTTTTGGTTCAGACGGAAATTTTTCCGAAGAGGCAATAGTAAAAAGGTTCAATGGCGATCTGGCCAATGACTTGGGGAATCTCTTGTATAGGACTTTGACGATGATAGAGAAATATTTCCAAGGAGAGATTCCGAAGACTCAAATCAAATCTCAGAATAAACAGGCAGTTGAGATAGAGGCAAAGATTAAGGCGCTTGATTCAGGCATAAAGGCTAACATGGGTGAAAATGATTATAATTTTAGCTTGGCATTAGAGCCTGTCTGGGAATTAATTAATTTGGCCAATAAATACGTTGAAGACACTAAACCCTGGAATTTAGCAAAAGAAAATAAAACCGATGAACTAAAAGAATTTATACTGGTTCTTGTCAATGTTATCAGAAAGACAAGCGATGTCATTTATCCTTTTATGCCTCAAACAGCTGAATCGATTAAGCAGCAGGTCGGTAAGGATAAAATTTCTAAAGGCAAACCATTATTCCCTAGAATAGAATAAACCCTTCTTATGCGCTCTCAAGTTTCAATAGTAAAATGTAAGAGTTATCAGCCTCGAGAAATCGAAGACGCGGTAAGAAAGTCTGTAGATTTAATTGGCACAATATCAAACTTTGTAAAGCCTACGGATAAGGTCTTGATAAAACCGAATTTATTATCTGCAAGTACTCCTGATTCCGGAATTGATACCCATCCCGAATTCGTGAGAGCCGTTATAAAATTAGTAAAGGAAGCTGGAGCCAGCGTTATTCTAGGCGATAGCCCCAGCGTCTGGGGAGAAATCGCAGAAGTTGATAATGTCTATGATAAATCCGGGATGAGGCAGCTGGCGGAAGAAGAGAAAGTCGAATTAGTTAAATTCAGGCAGATTAAGATAAAATCAGGATATCCTGTTGCTAGCATTATCGATGAATGCGATTGCATAATTTCTCTGCCCAAATTTAAGACTCACGATTTGATGACCATGACCGGGGCGGTAAAGAATCTTTTTGGGTTTATACCCGGGCTTTATAAAGTTGAGCTACATAAAAGGGCTTTGGCTTCCTGGGAGATGGCAAAAGTTTTAGCCGACATATATTCAATAGTTAAACCAAGACTTTCAATTGTCGACGGAATTGTGGCGATGGAAGGAGATGGTCCGGCAAGCGGAGGGATTTTGCGTAATCTAGGTTTGATTTTGGCCGGTTCTGATGCTGTAGCCATAGATAGCACTATGGCGACAATTATGGGCTTACGAGCCAAAGATATCCTAAGCACTAAAGAAGCGGCTCAAAGAGGCCTGGGCAACGCTGATCTTAAAGATATAGATATATTTGGCGAAGATATCAGAAATGTTATTGTGTCTGATTATAAATTACCGCAGACATCGATTGTCAATAGATTGCCGCGTCCATTTCTTAATGTTGGTAAGAGCCTGCTGCACTTCAGGCCTAGCATAAATAAATCCAAATGCACGGTCTGTGGTTTATGCATGAAAGCCTGTCCGGTTTCGGCTATAAGTATTAAAAAGAAACAAACCAAGATTGATAACAAAAAATGTGTTTTGTGCTTATGTTGCAAAGAAGTTTGTCCACAGGGTGCAATTTCTGTTAAAAAGAGTTTGGTAGCAAAAATAGCGGGGTTATAAATATGCCTATACCGACAATAGAATTCAAGAATAACAGCGTCAAGATTATTGACCAGACCAAATTACCGGCAAGATATGAGTTTATTCATTGCAAGAATATTCATACACTTTGGAAGGCGATTAGAATTATGCAGGTCAGAGGAGCTCCTGCTTTAGGAGTTGCTGCGGCTTTCGGTGTGTATCTGGGGGTAAAGGATTTTAGAGGAAATACTAATCAGTTTCTTAAGAAACTTAAAAGCGTGATCCAGTATTTAGGTTCTTCTCGTCCTACAGCAGTAAATCTATTTTGGTCTTTGGAACGAATAGAGAAACTGGTTTTGGAAAATAAAAATAAGTCTGTTAAAGAAATAAAGGCTCTAATATTAAAAGAGGCCAACAAAATCTTTCAGGAAGATAAATTTGTCTGCCGTAAGATGGGAGATTATGGCCAGGTATTTGTTAAAAACAATGATAGAATTCTAACTATTTGTAATGCCGGCGCTTTGGCCACTGTAGATTACGGCACAGCCCTGGCTTTGATCTATAAAGCTAAAGAAAAAGGAAAGAATATTAAGGTTTTTGCCTGCGAGACAAGGCCGCTATTGCAGGGAGCTCGGCTTACCACCTGGGAATTAAAAAAGCACAAGATCGATACTACCTTGATTTGCGATAATATGGCGGCAAGCCTGATAAGCCAGAAAAAAATTGATAAAGTAATAACCGGAGCCGACCGCATTGCTTCAAACGGAGATTCTGCAAATAAAATCGGGACTTATAATTTGGCAGTTCTTGCAAAGTATCACAAGATCCCATTTTATATCGTTGCTCCTTCCTCGAGTTTTGATTTGAAATTAAAAACTGGTCAAAGAATACCCATTGAGCAGAGAAAAGAAGAAGAGGTAACAATCATTAATAATAAACGCATATCCGCGAAAGATGTAAAAGTTTATAATCCTGCTTTTGATGTTACTCCTTATCAGCTGATAACTGCTATCGTCACCGAAAAAGGAATAATTAGACCGCCATTTATTAAAAATATCAAAAGATTACTGAAAAATGCATAAGAGATTAACATTATCGCGAATAGGCGAGTTCGGTTTCATCAACTCTGTTAGAAAATTGATAACAACAGATAGCTCTGTTGTAAGAGGCATAGGAGATGATGCCGCAGTCATAAGATTAAATCAAAGTAAGTATCTATTATTGACTGCGGATATGTTGATAGAGGGTGTTCATTTTAGGCGCAATATGAACCCTTTTGATATCGGCCATAAGGCCTTGGCTTGCAGTATCAGCGATATCGCTGCTATGGGCGGCTTGCCTAAGTATGCGGTTATATCCGTAGGTCTTCCGGCGAACCTCGGCGTATCTTATACAAAGAATTTGTATAAAGGGATTATCGATACCGCGAAAAAATTCAAGATAAATCTCGTCGGAGGAGACACGAATCGCTCTAAAAGTATCATAATCGATATTGCATTGGTGGGAGAAGTTGAGAAAAGGAATTTGATTCTAAGAAGTAAGGCAAGACTAAACGATATCATATTTGTTACAGGCTTTCTGGGGAATTCTTTTAAAACAGGCAAGCACCTTAAATTTGCGCCAAGACTCAATGAGGCAAGGTTTTTAGTTGGGAATTACCGGATAAATTCCATGATTGATATCTCTGATGGCCTGGTGCAAGATTTGGGCCATATCTTAGAAGAGAGTAACGCCGGAGCCGTCATTTTTGAAAAGGCTATTCCCAGAGATAAGGTTACGGATTTGAAGAACGCTTTTTACGAAGGAGAAGACTTTGAATTGCTGTTTACGGTATCAAAAAAAGAAGCCCAAAAACTTCTTAAAGACGCTCTTGGTAAAAAAATCAGATTTCCTATTAAGCCGATAGGTTTAATAACCGATAAGAAGGAAGGTTTTACAATCGTAGGTGAATCTGGCAGAGAAAATAAAGTAACTGTTAAAGGGTTTAGGCATTTTTAATGCAAATTATAACCAGAAATCCAAATCAGACGATAAAATTAGGAATGGCGATTTCCGGATTGCTCCAAAAAGGAGATATCTTAGCGCTGTTCGGTAATTTGGGTTCGGGGAAAACAACCTTAGTAAAAGGTATAGCTAAGGGTTTAAGGGTAAAAAGCCGCATCGTCAATAGTCCTTCATTTGTTTTGCTGAAAGAATATGGCGGGAGATTGCCTCTGTATCACTTTGATTTTTATCGTGTCGAAAAACCAGAAGAGACCTACGGAATAGGCCTGGAGGAATTCTTATTTGGTAAAGGAGTATGTGTCATTGAATGGGCAGATAGGATAAGAAGGATTCTGCCTAAGCAATATCTGCGCTTAAATCTTAAATTCTTAGATAAAGACAGAAGAAAAATTAGCATGAATGGTTTTGGTAGACGCTATAAAGAGTTAGTAAAAAAATATGAGAATACTAGGGTTTGACACCTCAAGTGGCAGTTTTTCCATAGCTATCTTGGATAACGACAAGATAACAGAAGAGAGCTTTAATTGCGAAAAGAAATTATCGTCTTTAATCATATCTTCTATCGAGAGAATCCTAAAAAGGAAGAAAGTCTCTTTAGAATCGATAGACGCATTCGCCACTGGGTTGGGCCCTGGGTCATTTACGGGTTTGAGGGTTGGGATCTCGACTGTAAAAGGCTTGGCAATGGCCTGCACAAAACCCGTGATTGGCATACCCACGCTTGATATATTGGCAGCAAATATTACTAGAGAAAATCGGCAAATTTGCACTATAATAGATGCAAAGCGAAATAATGTTTATTCCGCTTTTTATAAGAACAATAAGGGTCATTTAAGAAAGATAAGCAATTATAGCTTAATCGATATCAGCGAATTAATCAAAAGAATAAAAGAAGATACAGTTTTTACGGGAGATGGCCTGGATATCTTTGGGCAGCTTATAAAAGATAAATTGGGAAGAAAAGCAATTATGGCGGAAAGAGAATCTTGGTTTCCTAGCGCAAGAAATCTTGTTACTATGGCCAAAGAAAGATTGAAATTGAAGAAATTTGATAATCCGGGTAAGTTAGTTCCTTTGTACCTATATCCGAAAGAATGCCAGATAAAAGGATTTAATAATGCAAAGTAGGAATTTACTGCGTCCGACTTGGGTAGAGATTGATTTATCTGCATTGGAGTATAATTTTCGACAGGTTAAAAAGCTTGTTGGCAAGCAAACAAAAGTTTTATGCGTGGTTAAAGCTGATGCCTATGGCCATGGGATGATTGAGGTTTCCAAAAGATTATCAAAATGCGGAGCCGATTATCTGGGTGTTGCCAGTATCGATGAAGCAATCAAATTACGCAAGTCCGGTATAAAGCTGCCTATTTTGATTCTGGAGCTTATCCCCGTTGAGCATGCAAGATATATCGTAGATTATAATCTGACTCAAGCACTCTGCACGGAAAAACTGGCGAAGAGTTTAAACAATTACGCCAAAAGAAAAGGGAAAACCGCCAGAGTCCATATTAAAATAGATACAGGCATGGGAAGGCTTGGGGTTTGGCATGAGGAAGCCATAGGGTTTATCAAGAAGATTAATCTGCTAAAAAATGTAAAAATTGAAGGTATTTATACGCATTTTCCTGTCGCAGATACGGATAGATTCTTTACTAACCATCAGGTTAGATACTTTGAGAATCTGATAAAGAAATTAAAGAAAAACAATATCGATATTCCTTTGCGGCATGCCGCAAACAGTACTGGCGTTATCGATTACAGATGCAGCTATCTTAATTTAGTCAGGCCAGGACTTATGCTTTACGGGATTTATCCTAAGGAAAGTTTTAGTTCAAAGTTAGAGCTAAGGCCGGTTTTGAGTTTTAAGACCAGGATTTTGTTTATAAAAAAGATTCCTAAAGGAGGAAGCGTCAGCTACGGCAGGACATATTTTGCTAAGAAACCTACCATCATCGCAACTTTACCCGTTGGTTATAGCGACGGATATTTAAGATGCCTTTCTAATAAAGCAGAGGTTTTGATTAGAGGTTTACGTCGTAAAATTGCAGGTAGAATTTGTATGGATCAATCGATGATAGATCTTGATAATTTAGAAAATGTTAAGATGGGTGAAGAAGTAGTATTGGTAGGAAAACAAGGTAAAGATAGAATTACTCTTGAGGAACTATCGGTGTTAGCCAATACAATCTCTTACGAGCTTTCCTGTTCGATTGGCAAAAATAACGCCAATCGCTTCTATAAAAATATCTAAGTCGTTTTCTTTAAAAGAACCAGCCCTATAAACAAAAACGATGCATTGGCAAACCAACCAGACAGCATCGGCGGGAAGATCCCGCTTTTGCCCATGGCGATACTCACGGCATTGGTTAAATAATACAGAAATCCTATCAGGATACAGACCCCGAACGAGGCAAAAGTCATACCTTTCCTGCGTTTTATCATCAGGGAAAAGGGAAGTCCGACAAACACAATTACGAGCGAACTAAAAGGATAGGCAAACCTTTGCTGAATATCCACATTAAGGTTACGAATCACGGTCCTGGCGCCACTGTCTGAAAGTTTGTCGAGATAATCCCTTAGTTGCCTTATATTCATATAATCAACTTGAATCCGTTGCGTCATAAAATCATTAGGAGTTTCTGGGATATCCATAATCTTTTCGGTGATAAAATCAGACGTTTCAGCTCCGCTTTTGTCGTAAGAGAAAACTTGTAAGCCAGAAAAAAGCCACTTTCCGTTTTCCCAGGCGCCCTTCAAGGCATAGATTTTTTCTTTCAGATCTTGGTTTTTATCTTGTTCTAATACAGTTATCCCTTCCATGGACAAATCTTTAGGTTCAAATGCGTTGATAAAATACAGCCTATTTTTACGGCCAAAATAGGCCACATTATTTATACGTTCTTTTTTTGCTATTGATGTCTTACCCTCAATCTTCTCTATCTTTATTTTATCTGATATCTGCATTGCCTGCGGGATGATATTCTCGTTTACCCAGAAAATGAAGATGCTTATTATAAATGCGAAGAGGATTGTCTGTTTGGTGAGTTGCCATATATTGACTCCGGCAGAACGCATTGCCACTATTTCGTTGTTTACGTTAAGCTTGCTAAAGGTGGCAAGTATAGCCAGCAAAATTGCTATGGGAGCGGTTTGGACAAATATTATGGGTAAGAAGGAGGCGTAATATTCCCAAATTACCAAAGGAGAGACTTTATCCCTTAAAAATTCATCTAGATGCCCTAGGATATCAACAATCAAATAAAGCGATAGAAAAACAATGAGCGCGCCAAAGAAGATAGTCACGACCGATTTTAGTATATACCTGTCTAGGATACGCATAGTCTATAATTTAAAATTAAAGCTATTGTCCCGAAAATCGTATTCGGAGCCCACATCGCCAGCGCGGGAGGCAGCATGTTTTGTAGGCTTAAGGCTTCAAAGCCGATTAAAAGAAGATAGTAGGTTGCTACAATCAAAAATGCCAGGACAAAATTTGCAGATTTTGCCCGACGATGAACAATTATCGCTAAAGGAAAGCCCAAAAGAATAAATATCAGGCATGAAAAGGCCAGCGATATCTTCTCATGGTATTCGATAAGTAATGGAGCTGTATCAATAGAAAGAGATTTAATTTTTTTTATCTCAGTTGAGAGTTCATTTAATGTCATATCTTTCGGTTTTTTAGAGATTTCTTCGGGAGCGCTCTTGGTTAGATCAAGGGTCATAAAATAAGTTTTGAAATTTAATTTGTAGTATATTTCCGGATCTTTTACGTCTGCTTCGTCAGAGGTACCATCCATCAATTTCAATTTGATTTTACTCTGCTCGGGCAAAACCACAAATTCGCCCCTTTTTGCGATTATCGTGCGGGTAGGTTTTCCTTCTCCTTGGGGTTGGTAGATCCTAACTTGATATAGCTTATTGCCTTCGATGCGATAAATAAAGATTATTGACCCGGAAAATGAATCAATGAAGGTCCCCGCCTCAAGCGCCGCCCCAGGGTTTTTTAATCCTATCTGCTTGATCGTTTTCTTGGCAGCATAATGGGAATAAGGGATAACCCTATCGTTTAGTACCAAAAGAATCAAGCTAAAGATAAAACCCACAACGATAAGAGGGAACACGAGCTTGATAATGCTTACACCGCTACTTCTTATGGCAACTATTTCATTATCGGAAGACATCCTTCCGAAGGCTAAAAGAACCGCGGTCAGGCACGCAATAGGGATGGTATAGGCCAATAAAAATGGGACAAGATACAAAAACGACTTTATGACTAAAAATAAGTCCACACCCTTGTTTATTACAAGATTGACCATCCTTACGAGGTTACCCAGGAGCATAATAGTGGTAAGCACTACAAGCGAGAGGATAAATGGCCCAAAGGTTTCTTTTAGGATATAGTTTCTTAAGACTTTCATTTTGCTTTTGCTATTGTTAAAACTGAGACCATTTTTGCCCCGGATTCTTTTAAGGTCTTCGCAAGTTCCGAAGCCGTGGCGCCGGTCGTTATTAAATCGTCTACAATAAGGACATTTTTGTTTTTGAATGTTTGATTATTCTTTATCTTAAAAGCGCCGACAATATTTTCCCAGCGAGCGGTTTTATCAAGAGTGATTTGGGATCTGGTATGTTTGATGCGCGCTACATCTTTTGTGGATATTTCTAAATGAAGAAATCTTTGTAATTGCCTGGCCAATATTTCGCACTGATTATATTCTCGTTCTCTTAGTCTTGTAGAATGAAGCGGGACAGGTAGCATTATATCATAGTCTGAAAGTGGAATATTAAAATTCATTGCAAAATCAAAGATCATCTTTGCGAAAACCTTGGCTAGCATGGTCTTATTTGAATATTTGAATTTATGGATTAATTCTTTTAATACCCCTTCAAAGGCAAATACGCTATATGCCTTATCAAAATACAATTCTTTTTTTTGGCAATCCCTGCATAACTCAATGCCGCTATTGATATTCTCAATATGCGTTCCGCATTTTGGACAAAAAGGCGGTAAATTCTTCTCGATTGACTGCCAGCAATCCCGGCATAGCGAGAATTCGTAATCTTTTTCAAGAATAGCAGTTTTGCAATTGATACAGTTATTCGGGTAGACAAGATCAAGGACGGCGCCAGTTAAACTACTTAACATGTCCCTATCTTAACATCTGAAAAAGAGATTGTCAAAATAATTGACATCTGCATATATAAAAGGTAAAATGAAAATCAATCCTATGGATACAGTCAATTCAAACCAACTCAAGAAAAGCCTTCATAGCTTAATCGGACAAAAGGCCTTCTTTAAAGAAAAGATTACCCTTTCTTCGGGAAAGACTAGCGATTATTATATAGATGCCCGTTTGATTACTTTGACTGCCGAAGGGGCATACCTTGTCGCTTCAGTAATATTAGATTTGATTAAAGACGACGGTTTTGAGGCGATAGGCGGTCCGACGATCGGAGCGGATCCTGTCTTAGGCGCGATAGCTACGCTTAGGTATTTAGAAAAAAAACCTATAAATACATTTATCGTCAGAAAGCAGCCCAAAGAGCATGGTAAGAAACGTCAGATAGAAGGCCCGGATATTAAGCCGGGATCGAAAGTCATTCTTATTGATGATGTGGCTACGACCGGCGGCTCTTTAGTGGATGCGGTAAAGCTCTTGACCCAAGACAATATAAAAGTTTTAAAAGCGGTTGTTATTGTCGATCGGCAGGAGGGGGCAAAAGAAAACTTAGCTAAAGTCAATTGCCCCTTAGTTTCGATTTTTAGCGCGAAGGATTTTTTGAGTTAATTTCTTATTAACCTATAATAACATAAAATATGGCAAAAAAAATATTGATTGTTGATGATGATCTCAATGCTTTAAAAGAGGCGGAAGTTACTTTGAAATCGGCTGGTTTTGAGATTATGACGTTGGATCATCCCAAGTTTATTTTTAAGGTTATTAAAACCGAACAGCCCGATTTAGTCCTCTCGGACATTATCATGCCTTATCATGATGGTTATTCGCTGTGCCAGGAATTAAGGAAATTATACGGTGATAAAATTCCCATCATCCTTTCCACCGCTAAATCTTATGAACAGGAGTTAATTGCAAAAGCCTCTAAGGAATTCGGCGCAAATGATTTTATTATCAAGCCTTACAATAAAGAGGAGCTATTGAAGAAAGTAGAGGCTGTGTTTAAGAAATCAGAGTCCAAAGCCGATAAAAAATAATCTTCAAACACTCCGCGTTTTTTACGTACTTGGGTACGTAATTTTTTTTAATTAGCCATGAAAAAATACGACATAATTGTGGTTGGTGCCGGTCCTGCCGGGATGATGGCTGCTATACGAGCGGCTCAGTTAAAGAGCGAAATGCTTTTGATTGAGAAAAATAATAAGCTTGGCCAGAAGCTTTTAATTAGCGGGAAAGGCCGTTGTAATATTACCAATATCCAAGAGCTAGATAGATTTATTTCCAATTTTAGCTCAAACGGTTTATTTCTTCGTAGCGCATTTGCCAGATTATTTAATACCGAACTTATAAAATTCTTTGAAGCCAAAGGCCTGAAGGTCAAGACAGAACGGGGCGGAAGAGTATTCCCCTCAGATGATCAGGCAAGTTCGGTTTTAAAAGCCTTAAAACTGTATCTTCAGGAAAATGGGGTAAAAATTATCTACGGTAATCCGGTGGTGGATATAAAAGTTGGTAAAAATAGTGAGTTTAGTGTAGAATTAAAGAACAGAGAAATTGTAAAATCCAAGAGTTTAATTTTGGCAACGGGAGGATTAAGTTATCCTTTGACGGGTTCAACCGGAGAAGGATTTAGCTTTGCAAAGAATTTAGGTCATAAAATAGTTGATTTGCGCGCGGGGCTTGTGCCGCTAGAAGTCAAAGAGCCCTGGGTTAAAGAGTTGCAGGGATTATCGCTAAAGAATGTAAGGATTAAATTTATTTGCGGCAAGAAAACAATTGTTTCCGAAATCGGCGAGATGCTATTTACCCATTTCGGAGTTTCTGGGCCGCTTATTTTGGAGTTAAGCTCTGCTGTAGTCGATTGGCTTAAAGCAAGAAAAGATCCTGTAAGATTAGTTATCGATTTAAAGCCCGGCCTGGATGAAGAGCAGTTAGACAAGCGGCTGGTTCGCGATTTTGAAAATCAGGGTGCAAAGATTTATAAGAATGTTTTAGTAGAGATTTTACCCGGGAAATTAATAGATGTTTTTGTCAGGATTTCGGGAATTTCGCAAAATAAAAAGGCAAATCAGATTACGCAGGAAGAAAGACGGAATATTCTAAGGCTTCTTAAGGAATTTTCTTTAACGCTTACGAAGCCACGTCCGATAGAAGAGGCGATTATTACCCGCGGCGGGGTCTCGACGAGAGAAATTGACCCCAGAACTATGCAGTCACGTTTGATTAAAGGTCTTTATTTCTGCGGGGAGATTATCGATGTTGATGCCTTAAGCGGCGGGTATAATCTTCAGGCAGCATTTTCTACTGGTTTCTTGGCAGGCGAATCAGCCTCTAGAGGAGTTTAATATGAGAAAAATAATTTTAGCCAGCGCATCGCCGCAAAGAAAGGCGCTTTTAAGGCAGATTGGTATTAAATTTAAGGCAATCAGAAGCAACGCCCATGAGAAATGCAAGATTACTAAAGATGCTGCCAGCTTAGCCAAGGATAATGCCTTGGCTAAAGCAAAAGATGTGGCAAAGAAAATAGATACTGGCGTTGTTATCGGTTGCGATACTGTAGTATCCGTCAATAATAGGATTATCGGAAAGCCGAAAAATTTGGCCGACGCGAAGAAAATCCTAAAGTTTTTATCGCGTCGGCCCCAATTAGTTTACACCGGCCTTGCGGTTATCGATATCGATAATAAAAAGGTCCTAACCGGTTTTGAAAAGACCAAGGTCTTTATGAATAAGTTGTCCGATAAAGAGATCGACAGGTATTTTAAGAAAGTATCGCCTTTGGATAAAGCCGGAGCATTTGATATCCAAAGATACGGCGGGGTTTTTATCAATAGAATAGAGGGCTGTTTCTATAATGTCGTTGGGCTGCCCTTGGCTAGGCTTTATAAGATGTTCAAGAAGTTAGGAATTCATATTTTAGCCGTTATCCTCGTAATTAATCTTCTTGGTTGCGCTTCCGAATACAATGTAGCTACCGGCAGGCAGGATCTTATTATGTTTGATACCGAAGCAGAGATAAAAATGGGCCAGTCAGTCTCTCGGAGTCTCGAGGAAAAATATAAGCCGGTTAAAGATTACGATTTGCAAGCTAAAGTTGAAGAGATTGGGCAGAAGATTGTTTCTGTCTGCGATAGAAAAGATATAAATTACCGGTTTAAGGTTTTAGATGATAAAGAGGTAAATGCGGTGAGTCTCCCCGGAGGATATATTTATTTGTTTAAAGGCCTGACCGATAAAATGAAAAATGATGACGAGTATGCAGGTGTAATAGCCCACGAAGTCGGGCATGTCGTAGCAAAACATATAATAAAGAAGCTGCAGGCTGCCTTGGGATATAACTTGATGAATTTATTGTTGATTCCCATCGGAAATGCCGATGCCATTCAAGGAGCCAATGCAGCTTTTGCTGCTGTATTTCTTGCATATTCCCAGGAGGATGAGTTTCTGGCGGACAAATTAGCGGTAAAATACACTCAGCTTGCAGGCTACAATCCTGAAGGAGTGCTTACATTATTAGAAAAGTTGAAAGACCAGAAAGAAATCAGAGAGTTTAGCTATTGGAGAACGCATCCTTATATTACCGATAGAATTGCTATGGTAAGAAGCCAGCTTCGAGGAGGGATGGATTTCCTGGATTATATCAATATTGAAAAATAGGAAGTTCTTAGGCTTTCTTTTTTGCTTTTGGTTTAATATTTATAACAGTATAGACTTTGGTTGTCCTGTAAGTACCCTTTTTCCTGGTAAAATATATCTCTCCGTCGCAAAGGGCATAGAGAGTGCCTGAGCCGCCAATATTCTTTCCGGGTTTCCATTTGTTGCCTTGCCGGGTTAAAATAGCCGATTTTGTTACGGATTGACCGCCAGCTACCTTTAGTCCTTTTGTTTCTTTATAGTTTATATGAGATATGCCACCACGTTGCGCCATTAAAACACCTCCATTGGTTAGTTTATTTATTTATGCGGAAGGGGGGAGTTGAACCCCCAAGCCCAAAGGGCATAAGTTCCTGAAACTTACGCGTATGCCATTCCGCCACTTCCGCGAATTTGACAATAGTAGAGTATACTTCATAATGAACCATCCGTCAAACATAAATTGCTACATCTGAACAGAAAATTGTAGTATAATATACAGATAAATAAAGGGAGCTTATGACTGATTTTATGACTGTTTTTAAGACGGTTTTCTTTGCGATGCTGGAGATTTTTATTCTAGGCGCCTGTGGGTTCATTATGGTCAGGAAAAAATTCCTGGATGAAACCAGCCTTAGATTTCTCATGAGATTGGTAGTAGAATTCCTTCTGCCTTTGTTCATTTTCACAAAAACGTTAAAAAGTTTTAGTTTCATTCTTTATCCGAATTGGTGGATTTTTACTTTGTTTGGTTTAGCCATTAACCTGGCTGGATTCTTAATAGGTTATTTCTGGCTTGGTCTTTTTAAGACTGTAAACCCGAATTCCGAAAAGCGGCAGTTTGTTAGCCTTGTGGGGTTCCAGAATTCCGGTTACATACCGTTGATCTTGGCGGCTACCCTGCTTTCTCCTTTTGAAGCGGAGAAGATGTATATCTACATATTCTTATTGCTTTTGGGATTCAATATCGTGATTTGGTCTTTTGGCGTTAGATTCCTCTCGGGCCACAGCGTAAGGAAATTTGAGCTCGGTAGCATGTTTAGCCCGCCTGTATTAGCAACAATTTTATCGATGGGCTTGATAGGTTCTGGGCTGGATAAATTTATCCCCAAGTTTGTATTTGAGCCGGCGCAAATGCTGGGGAATTGCTTGCTTCCTTTAGCGATGATTGTTACGGGAAGCAATCTTGCCATTGTTTCTTTGAAAAATGTAAAGAAGGCCATTGTGGCAAATATAGTTTTTCTTAAGTTGATTTTACTGCCGGTATTGGCCTTAATTTTATTCTGGTATATAAAACCGGAACACTTAACCGGGCTTTTTGTTATTTTCCAGGTGGCGATGCCATCTGCTACGTCATTATCCTTAATCGCCTGGCACTATAAACAGGATGATACTATCATTAGCCACGGCATATTCTTTACTCATCTTTTCTGTATCTTAAGCATACCTTTCTGGATCATCATTTATGAGTTGTTTGCGTTTTTTAGATAAATATGTTAAATTATGAAAGATAACGTCATAGCCAAGAATAGTTCGGCTTTTCGGGATTTTGCCGTTTTAGAGTCTTTTGAATGCGGAATAGAGCTCAAGGGCTCTGAGGTAAAATCCATCCGTGAAGGCAGTGTAAACTTGAAAGACAGCTTTGCCCGTATCGAGGATGAAGAGGTCCTTTTATATAATACGCACATCACGCCGTATGAAAAAGGCAGCTACTTTAATGTAGAAGCTAAAAGGATCCGTCGTCTTCTATTGCACAAAAATGAGATTAGGCGGATTTTAGGAAAGGTAAACCAGCGCGGCCTGGCGTTAGTCCCGCTTAAATTTTACTTCAAAAAAAGTTTCGTGAAAGTTGAGTTAGGATTAGTAAAAGGCAAAAAGCTATATGACAAACGGCGTGCAATTAAGGAACGCGAAGTAGATATTGAAATGAAACGGGCGTTGCGACAGCGCCGTTAAAAGATAATTTTGTTCATTGAATAATAGGGGGTGAAAGGGCTCGACTTAAGTAAGCGCTTTAAGAGTTGCGTGTCGAGGTTGCAAGGAGGCCTCGTTAACCACCTTGCACATATAAACGCAAACGCAGAATATGCATATGCGGGAAGTCCTGAGTTTAGCTTAAACTAAATTTAGGCCTCCGATTGATTTGCCTGTGGGTTAATCGGCGCATTTAAGCAGGATAGTCTCGGTGATTTTGTCTTTGTAATCGGGATGAAACCCTAAAAGACTGGCTCATTTCTGATTTTGTCTATCAAAGCAGGATGAGTGAGATTAAATGATAGGCTACACATGTAGATACTCTTATTGTGTTATTTAAGGACGCGGGTTCGACTCCCGCCACCTCCACCAATTTTCTAAAACGGAAGAAAAAAACAAGGTAAGAAAAGCGTGGCGATCAATGGCAAACAATAAAAAAATTGCGATTATCGGTGCAGGCGTTGGCGGATTAGCTACTGCGGCAAGATTGGCTTTTCAAGGATACGATGTAGAGGTTTGCGAGAAGCTTGCTGAATGCGGCGGTAGAGCCCACATGATAGAAGATGGTGGGTTTAAATTTGACACTGGCCCATCCTTTGTATTGATGCCGGGATTTTTTAAAGAGGTTTTTTCTTATTGCGATGAAGATATACAAAATTACCTTGATTTGAAAGTTTTAGATGTGCATTATAAGATTTTCTATCCCAGCGGCGAGATCCTGACTATTCATCGGGATAGCAACAGAACCAAAGAGGAATTAGAGAAATTTGAAGCGGGAGCTGCTAAAGCGTACGATAAGTTTATAGCACACACCACCGATATATACAGAATAGTTGAGCCATTGCTCTATAAGTGTTTTACTCCTAACGCGCTAGTCAATCCTCACTATTGGAATTTATTGGGAAAACTCAAGATAGGCCAGTCTTACTGGCAGCTGGCCAAGAAGTTCTTTAAAAATGAGAATTTGTGTTATGCTTTTACCTTTGAAGCCATGTTTATCGGAGTCTCGCCTTTTAATACTCCCGCCTTTTATAGCGTGATTACTTATGCTGACCATGTCCAAAAGATTTTTCATCCCATAGGAGGGATGTATCAAATCCCTAAAGCATTGGAGAAGTTATCTAAGAAATTTGGCGCGAAAATCACATATAATTCCGAAGTAAGCTCAATCAGGAAAAAAGAAGATGATTTTATCTTGCAATTTAGTAATGGCGAAGTTAAGGCCGATAAAGTTGTGGTTAATGCAGATTATGCTTATGCCCAAAGCGAGCTTCTGAAAAGAAGAATCCCTGATTATAAATATTCTTGTTCGGTTTATCTTATGTATTTGGGGATGAAAAAAAAGATAAAAGGCCTGGAGCATCATAACCTATTTTTCGCCAAAGACCTGAAGAAAAACTTAAAACAGATATTCGATGAAAAGGTCGTGCCTGAAGATTTTTCATTTTACATCCACGTTCCTACGGTTACAGATAGTAACCTTGCCCCAGAAGGTAAGGATATATTATACATTCTCGTTCCGGTGCCAAATCTGAATAATTTTAAAGATGATTTTAACAGGCAAGAAGAACGGATAAGAAAAATAATCTTTGATAAGATTAACAGGCTTTTGGGGATAAAAATAGAGGATTTAATTGAGGTGGAGCATAAGTTTTATCCAGAAGATTTTATCAAACGATATAACGTTAAATATGGGGCAACCTTTGGCTTGGCGCACACGCTGATGCAGAGCGCATTTTTTCGGCCGGCAAATCTTGATTCTAGATTCAAAGATTTGTATTTTGTGGGTGCTAGCACCCAGCCCGGAGGAGGGTTGCCTCCGGTTATCGCAGGTTCCAAGATAATAGCTGATTTGATTACCGCAAGAGACAAAAACAAATCTTAGCTATTCAGGTTTTTAATAAAGTCTATAATTTCTTTAGTAGTAAAGTCCGGAGTTGAAGCTCCCGCCGTAATCCCTACAGTGCTTATATCTTTAAACCAAAAAGTCTTGATATCATTTTTTGATTGAATCCAGAAACTTTTTTTGTTCAGGGATTTTGAAATCTCATATAACCTTTTCGTATTGGCGCTGGTTTTTGAGCCGATAATAATCATAATGTCGTTTTCTTTAGGCATAGTTTTTATTTCGTTTTGTTTTATCCGAGTCGGATTGCAGATGGTATTAAAGAATCTCAAGTCTTCAATATAGTTTTTTAAGATACTTACTAATTTAATAACTTTTTCAATATTCTGAGTTGATTGTACCACAACGCAAGCTCTGCGTACTTTCTTAATTTTGCCATAAGGAATATTATTTATTGAATCAATGATGATGGGTTTTGTTTTTATTTGACCGACGATTCCTTTTACCTCATCATGCTTTTTGTCTCCAATAATAATCGGTTTACAATTAATTTTCTCCATTTTCCTAACAATATTGTGAATTTCACGAACCATGGGACAGGTCGCATCAATAATTTTGTAGCCAAACTTATTTGCTCTACTAATAATATTTCTTGATACGCCGTGAGCGCGTATTAGTAAAACTTTATTCTTCCCTTTTTTTAAGCGTTTTACTTTTCTGATACCGACGTTTTTAATCGCCGTTACTACTTCTTCGTTGTGGACGATATCCCCCAGCATTTCAATATTGTTTTGTTTTTTTGCGGTTTCTAGGGCGATATTGACAGCCCTTTGAACTCCAACACAAAACCCGGCCGATTTGGCAATATTTATCTTCATAAATATTTCCTTTTTAGTATGATCCCGGAAGAGATAAGCATTTTTCGCGCTAAACTTACTTGGGCTCTGCGCGAGAAGACATCATATTTATTTTTCTCGATAGAAGTTAATATGCCAGCATAGATGTCTTTCATTACGTATACTACAAGACGGCAGGCAGTATCGTCAATCATTTTAATACCTAATTCTGCATCAGTATAATATTCTCTGGCTCTTTCGATTTGGAATTTAATTAAATTAATAAGATTATTGTCGATTGTTTGTTTTGTAATATGATTTTCATTTACGTTGAATTTTGCCATTTCTTCGACAGGCAGATAAATCCTGCCGCGCAAAAAATCTTCATTGATGTCCCTTAATATATTGGTGAGTTGCATTGCGATTCCTAGTTTAACGGAATATTTTTCAGCTTCCGGGTTGGCATAGCCAAATATTCTTAGCATTATCAGGCCGACGACGCCAGCAACCTTGTAGCAATAATTATATAATTCTTCAAAATTCCGGTAGCGGTTCTTTTCTAAATCCAGCTTCATTCCCGATAATAGTTCATCAAAATATTCTTTCGGAATTTTATAATTGTTAGCCGTTTCTCTAAAAACTAATAACAAATCTTCGCTTAAATTGCTATTACTGTAGGCAAGTTGGATATCTTGTGCAATTTTATTTAAAGCAGCCGTATTTAAAAGATTGCTATGGTTATCAACGCTATTGTCGCTTATCCTACATATTGCATAGATAGCATAAGAAGCATATCTTTTATCTTTAGGCAGGAACCTCGAGGCAAAATAAAAAGTTTTAGCGTATTTTTTTGTTATTTTCTCAGCTTCTTTGAAGCCTTTTTGTAAAGAGGCGCTTTTACTAGGCTGATCCATGGTTTTTATTTTACACCTAACAACATATAAGGCAAATTAAAATCTTTTGTTTACAATATAGCCAAATATAGACTACAATAGCTTGTATGTCTGAATATATGCTGGTTTTGATATTATCTATAAGCGTGCCGTTTATTTTTAGCTTTTGGCCGCCGTTGAAATTTTATCGCAATATTTTTGCGCTTTTTTATAGTATCGGATTGATTCTTTTAATTTTCGGCTTTTGGGATATTTTTGCCACTTGGCGAGGCCACTGGTCTTTTCATCCCGAAGGTGTCTGGCCGATTCGCGTAGTAAATCTACCCTTGGAAGAAGTCTTGTTTTTTGTGGTTATCCCGTTTTGCTGCATTTTTACATGGGAAGTCATCAATTATATCAAGCTAAGGATAAAATGAAAGAATATACAATATTGGCAGTAGTATCGGTTTTGCTTACTTTAATATTAGATAGAGCATTAAACATAAGGATTTTAACCCAAAAAGGATACTATATTTTCTTGCTGGTAATTTTATTTTTCAAATTTTTAGTTAACGGCTATTTAACCGGCAAAGAGATAGTCGTGTATAATCCAATTTTCTTTTTAGGCATAAGAATAGGCAGCATTCCCGTAGAGGATTTTTTCTTTGGTTTTAGCATGGTAACATTAACGATAATATCTTGGGAATATTTTAAAAGGAGAGCCAGGTGTTAATAAAACTGTTTATTACTGCGGCATTGCTTTTTTGTTTTTCTTTATCTTCTTATGCCCTGGATTGGAAAGCCATCCACGAAAAATCGGATAGTTTGAATTTTCCCAAAGCGCAAAAGATTTATGAAAAGAATCAGAATTCTTCAGAGAATTTATATCTTTTAGGTTTAGTTTGTCTAAATGAATATAAAAATAAGGAAGCAGAAGATATCTTCTATAAGATGCTCAAGCTTGATCCCAATTCTAAAGAAGCGCAATGGGGCAGAGCAGAGGTATTGCGCAGGAAGCGAGAATATAAACCAAGTAAGGAAATATTGGATAGGCTCCTAGAAAAATACCCCGAATATGTACCGACTTACATAACTTTAGCTTATATTAAATATATGGAGAAGAATTTTGATGCTACGGTTGATTTGGCATATAAAGTTGTCAAAATGGGGCAGGATAAGGTCGATCTGAGCAATTTTGTGCGCGCACACTGTTTGGTAGCCGGAGCAAAAGGAATGATTGCCCACTATGGGGGCCCGGTATCGAAAGTTGTGAATGGACGAAGCGTGCTGCCTTATTTAAAGAAGGCGGAAAGATTGCAACCGGATTCACCTTCAGTATTGTTTGGCTTGGGTAGTTATTATTTATTGATTCCTGCAGTTTTTGGCCGGGATATAAACAAGGCAGAAGAATATCTATTGAGGGCGATTAAAATCGATCCCAATTTTCCTGATATTTATGTGCGTCTGGCTCAAGTAGAAAAGTTCCGTAAAAATAACGATAAATATAATGAATATTTAAGCAAGGCTTTGAGTCTGGATCCATTAAATGAATTAGCTCGTGACATAAGCCATGGAAAGTGCGAATTTGTTTGCCTTGCGCATGATAAATAATCTATACGACAGAATTTGAATAGTTTATTAAGGTATTTTTGTATTGAGGATTTATCTTCGAGGTGTAAAGCAGGTTTAAAGCTAACTTTTTTAATCTTTTGATTTCCTTCCTGGCATGTTCAAGTGCGCCAGATTCTGCGATAACCCTCCGCATTTTTAGTAGGTCAGCATTAGTTACTTTTCCTTTTGACAAAGTTCTTTTTATTATTTTTTTATTTTTTGTATCTGAATTCTTAAAAGCATACCATATTAGGATAGTTTTTTTTGCCTCTTGTAAGTCAGAAAGGGTAGACTTGCCGATTTTCTTTTCATCCCCGAAAATGCCCAGGATATCGTCTTGTATCTGGAATGCCCGGCCAAGATAAATCCCGAATTTGAAAAGTTTATTCACTTCGCTTTCTTTGGCGCCGGCAAGTATCGCTCCTGTCGCCAGAGGCGTAGAAAAAGTATAGCGCGCAGTTTTGTAATCATAAATTTTATCGATATCTTGCTTAGTAACTTTCTCGATAGTTGTGGCTCCAATGAGAAGCTCGATAAATTCTCCGCTTCCGGTATGAATAGCCGCCTCAATGAATTTCTTTAGGGCTTTTTCCTTGCGTTCCATATTTTCGTTTATTGACAGGAAAGCATTGATTGCCGTCGCATACATAACATCTCCAACCACGATGCTTAAGTCTTGCCCGTTGAATTTTATATTTTTATAATCTTTTAAATATTTATTGAGCAATTCATGCATTGAAGGTTTGCCTCTACGCGTTGCCGATTTATCGATTATGTCGTCATGGACCAGCATAAAGTCATGGAGGAGTTCGATAGAGAGGGCGCTGGTATAGAGGTTGGCGGCGACTTTCTTGGCATAGCCAAGATATCCGATGACAAAAAGTATCGGCCGCACGCGTTTACCGTCTCTTAAGACAAAATCTTTTATGCATCTAAACAAAAGAGGGGAGATCTTGCTTATAGAGTAAAGTTTGTCGATTCTTTGTATAAAAGTCTCTAGGTTTTTGTCGATATTATTTTTTATTCGGGAAAGCATGGATTTATGATATCATATTATATTATTTGAAGCAATAAAATATAGACTGCAAATAAAGCATGGACAAAAATCTGAGTATATCAAGATTTGTTAGGGCGTTGAGGATTCCATTTATCACTGCAAGCGCATTTCCTTTTATAGCCGGCTCACTTATCGCCAAAGAAGTTCTTCAATTGTTCCCATTTTTATTGGGATTAACCGCTTGCGTGTCTACTCACTTGGGAGCAAATCTCATCAATGATTACGCTGATTCCAAATATGGGGCTGATTGGCAGGATAAGAAATTCTACAATTTTTTCGGTGGCTCCAAACTCATACAGGAGGGCAGTTTATCTTTAAGTTTTTATCTTAAACTAGCAATATTCTTTTTTGCAATATCATTTTTGAGCATTGTGATTTTGACGTTTCTATTCAAAAGCCTTTTGATTATTGGTTACTATATTTTGATATTATTCTTGGGTTTTTCCTATTCACATAGACCTTTAGCTTTTTCATACCATAGGTTAGGAGAAATAATCATTTTTATGCTTTTTGGTCCCACAGCGCTTATGGGCGGGTATTTTATCCAGACGCAGGTTTTTCCCGATCTAAGGAGCTTTATGCTATCATTGCCATTCGGGTTTTTTACCACCGCGATCTTATTCTCTAATGAAATCCCGGATAGACAAACGGATATAAAATCCAATAAGTTCACTTGGGCGAGTATCGTTAGCTCATCCAAAGGCTTTATAATTTATCTTGCAATAATATTCTTAGGGTATCTATCCATAATCTTAAATATTATTAAGGGATATTTAAGTTGGCTATCTTTGTCCGCTTTAATTTTTCTAGTGCTTTCTTTTAAGGCAGCGAATATTTTAAGGCGGTATCATAGCGATAAAATGATGCTAATAAATTCTTCTAAGTTGACTATTGCGGTGCAGACTTTAGTTGGTTTGGTAATAATTTTGGACATACTATTATGAAAAAAGTAATAATTATCGGTGGCGGTTTTGCAGGAATTAGCGCAATCAATAGGTTACGGCGATTTAAGAATTTCGTGGATATTACACTTATCGACAGAAAAGATGATTTCAATTTTCTGCCCATGCTTCCAGATATTATTGGCAGAGGCATTCATCCTGAGTTCTTGGCATTTAAACTTGATGATTATTGCATGAAGGTGGGGATAAAATTTATAAAAGATGAAATAGTAAAGGTAGATTTAGAAAATAATATTATTTCTTCTCGAGAAAATAGCTATCCTTACGATTACCTTATCGTATCTTCCGGTTCAGAGACAAATTTTTACGGTAACGAAGCAGCTAGGAAATATAGTTTTAAATTGGACAGTACTGCGGATGCGGAAGCTATCTTAAATAAATTAGATCAATTTAATATATTTTTAATCGTCGGAGGCGGCTATACAGGTATTGAGATTGCAACCAATTTAAGAAGATACTTCTCTTCCCGAAAAAATAATAAAAGAATAGTTATTATCGAGAGAGCACCCAGCATCTTAGGCCCGCTTCCGGAATGGATGAAACAATACGTTAACAATAATTTAAAGAATCTTAAGATAGGAGTTTTAACTAATGTCACTCTGGAAAAGATAGAGGCAGATGGCGTGGCGTTGTCGAATAAGGATGAATTCAATAAGGCCATGCTTATTTGGGCAGCCGGAGTTAAAACATCAGATTTTGTTTTTGACCTAAACAAAGAGAAGACACCGCAGGGTAGGCTTAAGGTCGATGAATTTTTAAGAATTACGAAGAATTGTTTTGTGGTTGGTGACGCGAATACTTTTTCCTATAAGGAAAAACCATTGAGGATGGCTGTGCAGTTCTCGATATTCCAAGGAGATTTGGCAGCAATTAATATTATAAAGAGCATTAAAGGATTAAAATTGGTAGCATATAAACCTATAGATTTAGGATACGTCATACCGATGGCGAATAATGTCTCTTGCGGAATTATCCTCGGAATTAATTTCCACGGCTTAATAGCTACTGTGCTTCATTACTTTATGTGTATATACCGTAGCCAAGGTTTTAAAAATAGATTAGGTATAATAACCGGGTTATTAAAAGGAGGTGCTAAATGAAAGATTGGGCAATGATCCCCCTAAGATTCGGCATAGGTATTATGTTTGTTATGCATGGCCTTCAGAAGGCATTTGGTTTAATGGGAGGTCCGGGGATAGATGGTTTTTCCGGGATGCTTTCGAAAATAGGTTTTGCACCGGCAACGCCTTTGGCGTATCTTGTGGCTTATGTTGAGTTGATAGGCGGTATTTTTTTGATCTTCGGATTGTTTACCAAAATTGCTTCGTTGCTATTGATTATTATTATGGCCGTTGCGATAGTGAAGGTTCATTTAGCTAATGGTTTTTTTGCTTCGGCCGGTGGTTTTGAATATGCATTTGTAATCTTAGTTGCCTTGATTACATTATTTTTATCAGGACCAGGGAAATTCTGCATCACAAAGAAATCTTAGTACCATATTTTTTGTATAAATGCGAATTTGGGATATTGATCCGAAAAGATTATGCCGAAATCATCTTCTTGGCGAGCATAGGGAGTTGCATGCCATATGGGCGATTTTGACGCAAAACAGGAAAGGATATGTCCATCATCCGGAGACCAAAAGATGGGTAGGTAAATTAAAGGCGCTGTATCTTAGGCATGAAAAATTAGTCCAAGAAATGGACAAAAGGGGCTATATTCATAAAAGCAGTCTTAATCCTAAATCAGCCAAGGGCAAGAGCCTTCAGAGAGAATATGTAGATTCATTGGTAAGACAGATAAAGATTCTAAGAAATAAAAAATGCGCGTGCAAGGTCTAGTTTTAATTTCTTGAAAATAAATTAGTTATGTTATAAAATGTGCTATAGTAGATTTTGGTAATTATATGGCTAAAGATAAGAAATCTATAGGACAATTATTGGTTGAGGCAGGGGTAATTACCGATGATGAATTGGTTAACGCCCTGCGCCAGCAGGAAAAATCCGGCGGCTTCTTATGCGAAAACATAATCAAGCTCGGTTTTGCCACTGAGGATAAGATCTTGCCGGTCTTATCAAAGCAACTAGGTATTGATTACGTCAAGTTAAAAGACATAACCATAAACAAAAATGTTATTAAAAATGTTCCCGCCAAGTTTGCCTCGCATTATAAATTGATGCCTTTAAAAATCGAAGGCAAGGTTTTAACCATAGCCCTTACCGAACCCACAAACATAAATGTTATCGATGATATAAAGCTGCTTTTAGGCTTGGATGTTCGTCCTGTGTTGGCCAGCGAAAAAGAAATCACGGAGGCAATCCGCAAATATTACGGCGTGGGAGCAGAGACCCTGGAGAAAATCATCGATGAACAAGGACTAAAGGAAGACAAGGTCTCTACGACAGAAGATATCGATAAGTTGACCGCTGATGCCACGATAGGAAGATTCGTTAACCAGATTTTGCTTGAAGCCTATAAAGATAGGGCTACAGATATCCATATTGAACCTTTTGAAAAAGAGCTTAGGATTAGGTATCGTATTGATGGTATTTTATACGATGCCAAAGTTCCCGACGAGATCAGGCATTTTGAATCAGCGATAATTTCCCGCATAAAAGTCATGTCTAATCTTAACATCGCCGAAAAAAGGCTTCCTCAGGATGGCCGTATCAAAGTTAAGGTGGGAAACCAGGATCTTGACTTGAGAGTTTCTATATTGCCGACGCCTTTCGGCGAAAGCGCCGTCATAAGAATTTTGAGCTCTGGCATGATTCTTAGCCTTGCAGACCTGGGGCTTTCCAGAAAAGATTTGGATGAATTGGATTTGTTAATCAAAAAACCCCATGGCATCATATTCGTTACCGGGCCAACCGGCTCGGGAAAAACCACGACTCTTTACGCGTGCCTTTCTACGATAAATAAAGTGGATAAGAAGATAATTACAATTGAGGATCCTATTGAATATCAGCTTGGCGGCGTAACGCAAATCCAGATTAGCCCGCAGATCGGATTAACTTTTGCCCAAGGGTTGCGTTCTATGCTTAGGCACGATCCCGATATCATGATGGTCGGAGAGGTAAGAGATTTTGAAACCGCCGAAATAACAATCAGAGTATCCTTAACCGGTCATCTGGTATTCTCTACACTGCATACCAACGACGCGGCAAGTTCAGTGACAAGGCTTCTTGATATGGGAATCGAGCCGTATCTTATTTCCAGTTCGGTGGAATGTTTTATCGCGCAAAGATTAGTGCGTTTAATCTGTCCAAAGTGTAAGGTTCCTGTGAAGCCCAATGTTGAGATATTAAAAGAGCTGGGCATCCCAGAGACGGAAATTTCTGGGTTAGAGCTTTTTGAAGGCAAGGGTTGTGATGATTGTAAATTTACCGGATATAAGGGAAGGACGGGGATATACGAATTTTTGTTGATAAACGATTCCCTTCGCGATATGATCTTGGCCCGCGAACCAGCAAATAAAATAAAAAATAAGGCTGTCTCTTTTGGTATGAGGACGTTGCGCGACGACGGCTGGGATAAGATAAAGAGGGGCCTTACAACACCTACCGAAGTTTTACGCGTTACCCAACAAGAATAATCCTTCCCGTAGAAAATAAATTAAACTTCCTTAATTTGTCTTGAAAACGCAAAATAGCTATGATAAAATCTAAAAATAATATAAACCTATGCCAAAATTTATCTATAAAGCCAAGTCTGGCCCCAAGGATATAGTCGAAAGTACCATCGAAGCAGCCGATCAGGACGAAGCGGCAAGAAAAATCAATCAACTTGGCTTTTTTCCTTTAGAGATAAAAGAAGAGAAATCCGTCTCAAAAAAGAAACAGGATTTCTCTTTTTTGTTTTCTAAGAAAATCAAAGCCAATCATATCGTTATTTTTACAAGGCAACTTTCTGATTTGCTGGATTCGGGCTTAAGTATTTTTCAGGCCATGGAGTTGGTAGAAAAACAGACGCAGCATCAGTATCTAAAGAAGATTGTTTTAGAGGTCAAGAATTCCATACGCGACGGGGATAGTTTATCGGTTTCTTTGGCTAGATATCCCGGCATTTTTGATGCTTTCTATATCAATATCGTGAAATCCGGGGAGCTCGGAGGAAATTTAAGCTCAGTTTTAAGGAGACTGGCGGATTTTAAAGAGAAAGAAGAAGATGTAAAATCAAAGATCCGCGCCAGTCTTGCCTATCCGATTTTGATAGCCACGATAGGAGTTTTGACGATTTTTGTTTTATTAACCTTTGTAGTGCCTCGTCTGGTATCAATGTTTACCGAGATGTCGCAGAAGCTTCCCCTGCCAACGCTATTTTTGATTAACTTAAGTAATTTCTTCTCAAATTACTGGTGGCTTATATTTATTATTTTAGGATTGGTTATTTTGTATTTTAAGAAGCTTAAAGGTTCCAAAGAAGGCAAGTTAAATCTTGATAGGCTCAAAATAAGCCTGCCTTTTTTCGGGGAACTCATTAAGAAAAGTCAGATTGCGCATTTTGCCAGGACCTCGGCTACTTTGTTAGATAACGGCGTAACTTTGATGCAGGCCATGGAGGCGGTTTATGGTATTTTAGATAATGAGGTTTTGCGTATAGACATTCTTCGCATGCTTAAAGATGTGAATGACGGAGCCAGCCTCACTAGTACTATGTCTAAGAGTAAATATTTTCCAGAGGTGGTAGTTAATCTCGTGGCTGTTGGCGAGCAATCTGGAAGCCCTGAGAAATCTCTTTTCAAGATTGCAGAATCTTTTGAACGTCAGACCGATAGCATGATTAAGATTATGACTTCGCTTATTGAGCCGGTATTGATCCTTATCGTGGGATTAGTCGTAGGTTTTATTGTGATTTCTATGCTTTTACCGATATTCCAGATGAATTTAATAGTTAGGTGAAGCCACAACTTACGGAACACACTGACGTAAGTTGTTTGGCTGAACCTACCCCGCCCTCTATGCGTAGTAGCAAAGCGTAGAGAAGGGGTCGGGAAGTATAGCAATAATGGATAATCTCCGTTTTTCAAAAAGCTTAGAGGGCGGGGTTAAATTCGCACTTATAAGTTACGTCGTTTGCACTCCGTAACTTATGTGCTCATTTAAAGGGGGAGAATATGCGAAAGAGAATTAAAGGCTTCACTTTAGTGGAATTATTGTTGGTAGTTACTATTATTTTAATATTAGCGGGCATGGTGATTCCGCGTATGGCCGGGCGTACCGAGCAGGCCAGGCGCGCAGCAGCCAAAGTGGACATTGAGACAAATATAGCCATGGCTTTAGATTTATACGAACTTGATAATGGAAAATATCCTACGACTGAGCAAGGATTGCAGTCTTTGATTACAAAGCCCACTTCTTCTCCGGCACCAACGAATTGGAGCGGTCCCTATTTAAAAAAGAAGAGCTTGCCAGTTGATCCCTGGAGCAGGCCGTATATCTATGTTTCTCCGGGGGTACATAACGCAGAAGATTATGATTTGTATTCTTACGGTCCCGATGGAGTCGAAGGCGGAGGAGACGATGTTTCCAATTGGGAGGAATCTCATCCGCAAGGGTAAAAATATTTTTTCCCCGCTAAGATTTTTACTTAGAGACCGGAAAGATAAATTTCTGGCTGGGTTTACTTTTGTTGAGTTGCTTATCGTTGTTATACTGCTTAGCGTGGTCAGCGCGCTTTCCGTCCCCAATTTTCGTAGTACCTACTATAATTTTTTGCTTTCCGATACATCTCATAATTTAACCTATCTTATGCGTTATGCTCAAGCCAGCGCGATAGCCGAAAGGACAAATTACAGGTTGAATTTTGATTCAGAATATAGCAAATATTGGCTCACCAAAAGCGCCGGTGAGGAAGGGGATTTTGCAAGGATTGCAGGAAAACTTGGTAAAGTCTTTGATTTAAACGACAGTATCACTGTGAAGACAGATAATATGACAGTAAATTTCTCACCCGACGGAAAGATTGACAAGACCAATATATACTTAAGTAACGGAAATGACAAATTTTTCACTATAACTACTCAGGATCAGTCAGGTTATGTGCAGGAATATGATTACAAAAAAGAATAAAGGATTTTTACTGGTAGAAGTCTTAATAACCGTAGTTATTCTTTCGGTAGGGCTCACTTTGATTGCGCGTTCATTAATAACGGGTATTAAATCTTTGGAGATTATTAAGCAATATACAACAGGTTATTCGTTGCTGGAAGAAAAGCTTTGGGATATCGAAAGAAAATATTTTATTGAATCCGGGTTAAATAAAGAAGAAGATTTTCTGGAGCCATACCAAGATTTTACATACAGCTTAGAAACAGAAAATATTAAGGATAATGAAGAAAAAGGGATGTTAAATAAGGTTTTGCTTTCAGTTAATTGGCCGACAAAGTTTTCCAGGAGAGAAATTTCCGTCGTTACTTATCTATTCGATAAAAAATAGCAAAATGAGAAAGAAAAAGAATAATTCTTCCGGCATGACATTTATAGAGATTTTAATAGGCCTTACCATATTTTCGGTTGTTGCGGTAAGTCTCTATTCCACTTTTTTTAGTTCAACCTCGGCATGGAAGAAGTCGGAAGACCTAAACAGGTTGTATCAGGAAGCTAGATGGTCTATGGATACTATCGCCAAGGAGTTGCATAACGCTACAATCTTTAGTTACAAAACCAGTTATCCCGATTTTAAGGTTTTTGAAGGCAAATCCGATAGCATGTCTTTCTTAAACGAAGATGATTACGGAATAAAAAGAGTTACATACTTGCTTGAAGCCAAGGAAAATGGTGAAGCCTCTGTTTTTTCTCTTAAAAGGCAAGAAAGCTCTTTGATTGATAGTTTGCAGCTATCTGTGGAAGAAAAATCCGAGGAGACATTCAGTTCCTTGGTAGCAAAAGACGGATTAAAATTCAGTTATGCCTATGGCGTAGGAGATGGCGAAGAGGAAGAGATTGAATGGAAAAGCGATTGGGAAGATAGCGAAAATATACCAATGGGCGTCAAAATTGAATTGGTTTTACAGAATCCAGGGAACCCAAACGCAAAAACGCCTTTTTATAAAACTGTATTTATTCCGATGGGAGTTATCGGAGAAATCAAAGAATAATTGAATAGCTATGAGGACGTTTAAATCAACTTATAACAATTCAGGCGTAATTCTTATCGTAACGATTTGGATGCTTATTATTTTGACTGTTTTAGCCGTTGGTATAGGCCATAGAAATAGCATAGGCGTTAAACTGAATCGTTACGCCATAGATAGATTAAAAAGTTATTACATTGCCAAGGCTGGTGTCCAGGCAGCGATAAAAGAATTAGTTAAAGACCAGAGGAATCCCGAGACCAAGAATTATGATACTTTGTATTTATGCGGCATCGTCTTAGCCGAAGGTCAGACTCCCGAGGATCTTTTTAAAGATATATCTTTGGGGGAAGGCAGCTATTCTATAAGCTATAAAAAAGAAGTTTTGGATAAATCTTTTGAGACTTACGGCTTGATTGACGAGGAAAGAAAAATCAATCTAAATGCGATAAATGCAGAGAACCAGCTGGTCTTAGAAAAATTATTGGAACTTCTAGAGATTGACAGCCAAACCGCTAAGACTATAGCAAGCGCGACTGTGGATTGGCAGGACGGCGATTCCAACCTGAATAGTCCCGAATTTGGCGCAGAGGATGATTATTATATGGGCCAAGAAAAGCCGTACCACTGCAAGAATGCTAAATTTGAATCTTTAAACGAATTATCCATGATAAGAGATATGTCTAAAGATATCTTTCTAAAAATTAAAGACTACCTGACTATCTATAATCTTGCTTATGTCGATTTAAAGGTCAATATTAATACGGCTGATAAGATTGTGCTTCAGGCCGTGGCTCGCGCGGGGGCAGATTTAGACGGCAGTCCCCAGACAGGACAGGAAGATGCCGATAGTACGGTTGACAAGATAGTTGACTATCGGACAGGAGATGATAAGATAGAAGCGACGGCAGATGACCGTAAGATAGACCTTCAAAATCCCGGCGAGTTGAATTTGTTCGGACCGGAAGAAAGTTTATTTATATTCTTAAAAGACAGGTTTTTTATTCCTAAGTCGGATATTTATAGAGCCCGCGTTAGAGGGCTTTATCAAGATAAGAAAATTGCCAGCGACATAGAGGTTGTTTTATCGCCGAGCGGAGAATATCCTATAATATTTTGGCATGAAGAATAAAATGCATAAGCAATTCTTTAGTGTTTTAGAGGTTACACAGACCCATATAAAATTGGCTCACGCAAAAATTAGCCCTTCCGGCCGAGCTATCGTTTTCTTAGGGCTAAAAGAGATTAAAGAATCATCAAATGAAATAGTCGCAAAGGCAATCAAAGAATTAGTATCGGGTTCAAAAATAAAGACCTCCAGCCTGGTCTGTATATTCGCACGCGGTTCGACCATAGTCAGGAATTTAAGGCTGCCATCTCAAGACCCCGCCGAAATAGAAGATATGCTTGATTTTCAAATCAAACAACAGATACCCTATCCCAAAGAAGATATCATAAGCGACTATATCATAAGCACAAGACATAAGGACGGATATGCTGACACCTTATTGGTTACTGCGCATAAAGACGTTATTGAGAGATATATGCAAATATTGAATTCCGTAGCGATTAATCCGGAAATCTTCAGCATAAGTTCGATCGGCATTTCCAAATGGTATAATCTGTATCGTTCTAGGATCGGCAGGCCCACAAATGAAGCCGTTCTATTGGTGAATATTGATAGCGCGGTGACTGATTTATGTTTCTCTCAAGAAGGAAATCTACTTTTTTCAAGGGCCATTTCTTTCGGCATGAATGAATTAAATGCTGAAAAGATAGAAGGTTTCTTGGAACAGATGCATTTAACCTTAACGACTTATCGCAAAGAAAAGATAAATCCAGATGTTTCCAGAATCGTTTTGTTGACCCAGTCAGCCAAAGCCACGTTTTTATCCCAGAGGTTAAACACAGAGTTTTCTTTGCCGGTTGAGATAATTAATCCGCTTGCGGATATTCCGACGGCAAAGGGCACGTTGCTAGGCATGGCGGCTATAGGCGATGTTTCTTTTACCGCTGTTTTAGGTCTTGTGCTTGGGGCCAAAGATGATGAATTAAACCTTTTGCCAGAGGCTGAACGGCAAAAACAGAATATGAAGTATATGAAAAAAGAATTTTTCTTCAGCGGCTCTCTATTGATTTTAACTGTACTTGTTATTTTAGGTTCGGTTTTCTTAAATATTTATAAAAAAGAACAGTATCTGAAGAATCTTGATATTCAGCTTAATGCTGTGGCCCCTATCGCTCAAAAGGTTGATGATACGACTAAGAAACTGGGATTGATTAAAGAACAGTTGAATTATTCCAATTCCGGAATTGATGTAATATATGAATTGTACAATCTTTTACCCTCAAGCATGTCGCTTAATGTCTTTAATTTAGACGAAAAAGGCAACCTTACGCTTCAGGGGGTTTCAAGCCAGATGTCAGATATCTTTAGTTTTCAGAGTAAGCTTGAGAAATCAAAGAATTTTAAGAATGTAGAAGTGAAATATGCCAGCAAAAGAATGACTAGCCAGGGAGAAGTTACTGATTTTAGGATTACCTGTCAGACAGGAGAGGAATAAATGTTGCCAAAACATTTTTCGGCGAGAGAAAAAATAATACTGTCTGTTTGCGTGGCAATTATATTGCTATATCTGGGGATCAATTTTGTTTTTGAGCCGCTCAAGGCAAGGCTGAATGATTTAAACAGCCAGATAGCGCTCAGGGAATTGAAATTAAAAAAGAGCAATAAAGTTCTTGATAATCAAACTGGCGTAGAAGCTAATTACAAAAAATACGCAGACTTAATTAAGCAGAAGGCTAACGATGAGCAGGAGATGTCTGCGCTGCTATCCGAGATTGAGTCTATTACCAAGGAGATAAAAATAAGTATTTCTGACATGAAACCTTCGCGCGTTAGGGTAGTTGATTTTTATAAAAAGTTCTCTGTAGAGCTTGAGGCCGAAGGGCTGCTTGAAGATCTGACAAAATTTATTCACACTTTGCAAAGCCAGCCACATTTCTTAAAGATTGAAAGACTGCGATTAGAAAGACGCTCAATGCGTACAAATACATTAAAAGGATCCATCCTTATCAGCCGCATTAGGGTTCCTTAGCCTATCTTCAAAATTTACGTTTTTGCCGGTTAAACTACTAAAAATATCTTGACAAAAAAAGCTCATTTGGCTATACTACTCTCTGGGTAGAGAGTAGTATATAACTATATGAGAAATATATATCTTATAAAAGATTTGTCTAGAAGGAGTGGAAATTCAATCCACACGATTAAGTATTATTTGAAAATCGGCCTTTTGCATGAGATAGGCAGAAGTCCCGAAACAAACTTTCGTTATTTTGATGATTCTTCGCTGGATGCATTGCATAAGATACGCAGACTCCGACAGGAAGGAAAATCTATCTCGCAAATTAAAGACGAGGTGCCTGTTTCTGAGAAATGAGTTATTACGAAGTATTAAATCTCAATAAGGAACCTTTTTCTACCAGTCCGGACCCGGAGTTTTTTTATCGCTCCAGGGAACACAATACGGCTTTGCAGAGGCTGGAGATCACTATCCGTCTTAGAAGGGGATTAAGCTTAATTCTTGGGGATGTAGGAACGGGAAAAACCACTCTATCTCGCACCTTATTTCATTCATTTGCCGGAGAAGAGGACAAAATCATATTCAAAATGATTTTAGATCCCAACTATAAGACCGAATACCAGTTTTTAACCAGCCTCGCCAAGACTTTTGGAGTCCTGCCTGATTTTCGTTCTACCATAGATATCCAAGAATCCATAGAGAAGTATCTATTCCAGAAGGGGGTGGAAGAAAACAAGACCATTGTCCTTTTGATCGACGAGGGGCAGAAATTAAATCAGCCTTTTCTGGAAATCTTGCGCACCCTTTTAAATTATGAGACCAACGAATATAAATTGCTGCAGTTGGTAATCTTGGCACAGATGGAATTATTGCCCAGGGTGAAAAAGATCCGCAACTTCGTCGATAGAGTCAGCTTGAAATACATTATTAATCCTTTAGATATAAGGGAAACAAGAGAGATGGTTGATTTTCGTCTAAAGCAGGCCGGATATAATGGAGGTAGAAGTTTATTTACGGATGAAGCAATTGAAAGAATTTATAATTTTTCCCAGGGGTACCCAAGAAAAATATCGCTTTTATGTCACAATGCCCTGGAAAGACTGGTAATGTATGATAAAGCGGTTGTTGACGATGAAATTATCAATGGCCTTTTAGAAGAAGAAAGGGTTTGGGTTGCTTAATGGATAGGAATATTTCTCCTGAGGAGAAACTCTTAAGATTGATCCGCGGGCGTCCCAAGAAGGAAGCCGAGAAAGAAACCTCGGCGACTTCTTCTGTACAGAAAGAAAGAAAAATTCGCTTAAATTATCTAAAGCCTTTGGAGAGCTTTTTTAAAACTCGCCTTTTGAATTTCTTGAGTTTTAAAACCCTAAATGTATTCTTAGTTTCTTTATTGATTATGTTTTCTATTTATTCTTTGGTTAATTTATTAAATCCTGCAAAACCAAGAACTCAGAAGGATTCTAAGTCCGCCGAGGAGGTTCAAAAACAACAGGAAATTAAAATCAGCAAGCCAAAGGATTATGATTATTATTATAAGCAATTCTCTAAAAGAGATATTTTTAATGCTCCGTTAACGCCAGATAAAACAGAAGCTTCTAATGTTAGCGCTAGCCTAAAGGAAGCAATCAAGAACTTTAAGCTGGTGGGAGTGATTTTAGGTAAGCAGCCCCAGGCGATAATTGAAGATAAGGCGACAAAAATGACGCATTTTCTAAATAAAGGCGATAGCTTGGATAAAATTCAAGTTAAGGATATATTGGAAAGCAAGGTTATTCTATCTAGTGCCGGGGAAGATATCGAATTGAGTTTATAGAAAGTACGATTGAAGGAGAGATAGATGAAGAAGATTAGATTCTTGGTTTTGTCAGGTTTCGTAATTTTTGTTTTTTGTTTCTTTGTTTATGCCCAGGAGCAAGAATCAAGAGAGGCTATTCCTATTGTTGAAGAAAATAGTTCAATGGTCGTTCAAGAAAGGCCTCCGGTTCCAGATGATACTTCCGAACTGCAAGAAGAAACCATCATAGAGGAACCGCAGCCAGAAAAATCCGAAGGAACAACCCAGACTCAGACGCAAGAAGAAACAAAAACTGAAGAAACTCCCCAGGAAGAAGCGGTATCTATGACTTTGGAGACGCTGGAATTAAAGGATATGGACATCCTGGATATCTTGAAGTTAATTTCCAAAAAAAGCGGCCTTAATATAGCTGCCGGAAAAAACGTCAAGGGCAAGATAGCTATTTTTCTAAAAAACGTCAATGTCTGGGATGCTCTTCGCATAATTTTAGAAACCAATGATCTTGCTTATGAACAAGAAGAAGGTATAGTCAAGGTTATGACTGCTAAAGAATACGAGATGATCTATGGCAGAAAATTTACTGACAAAACTGCGGTTAAGATAGTTCCTTTAAAATTTGCAAGCGCCGGTAATTTAGTTCCGTTACTTACACAGATAAAAAGCTCTATAGGAAAAGTTATTGCGGATGAGAAATCAAATACCATTGTTATAATAGACGCTCCTCAGAATATAATCAATATGGAAAACCTCATTGCTCATATTGATGTCTCTACCGTTACGCAGGTTTTTGTTTTGAAATATGCCAAGGCAGAGGATATCCAGAAAAGCATAACTGGAGTCTTAACTCCAAATGTTGGAAGGATAGATATGGATAGCCGCACAAATAAAATTATTGTTACGGATACCGCAGCCAACATGGATAAGATTTCCAAGACCATCGCTGCTTTTGATGAAAAGACTTCGGAGGTCACCATTGAGGCCAAAATCTTACAGATTGATTTATCCGACCAGTTCCAGATGGGGGTCGATTGGGATAAGATCTTCCACTATAATAATATTGCCCTGGCAGGGAATTTCGATGTGGATGCAGCTTCCGGTACCACCCTTACCGTAGGTAGCGCTGATTTTTCAAAATATTCTTACTACGCTTTGATAGAAGCATTAGATACCGTAGGCAAGACCAATACGCTTTCCACTCCTAGAATCACAGTGTTAAATAACCAAGAGGCAAAAATTCTAGTGGGAACAAAAGAAGTTTACGTCAGCACCAGCACCACTAATACTACGGGAATCTCCACGACGGCGGAAGAAGTAACCTTTGTAGATGTAGGAGTGACCTTGTCGGTCACGCCAACCATAAATGCCGATGGATTTGTTACGATGAAGATAAAGCCGGAAGTTAGCTCAACCGGAACGCCTTATACCACTGCTTCCGGAAATAAGATTCCTGTCGTTTCAACTTCTGTTGCTGAGACCAACGTCATGGTTAAAGATGGTACAACTATAATAATTGGTGGTTTAATTAAAGATAAAATTACAGATACTGTAAAGAAGCTGCCATTTTTCGGAGACATACCTTTATTGGGTTTGGCATTTAGAAGTAAAGACAAGACAACTACGAAGACTGAATTAGCTATCTTCTTGACCCCGCATATAATCTCCGGGGATGCAGATCTATATAGACCTTATACCAGGCAAGATGCCGCTTTTCATGATAAATTAGGCGGGAAAAAATAGTTCTGTCACTAGGTTTAAACTATCCGTAATTTTGCTTCAAAACAGGCCTTCCATTAAAAATAAGATTTTTATTTCATTTTTGTCTAAAAGTTAGTAGAATTATAGAAATAAGATATGCGAAAAACAAGCTCATTTATAGTTATCATTTTTGTCTGTTTTTTTATAGCAAGTTGCGCTACGGTTAGTCCCTATAAAAAAATTGGCACTATCAGCATTGAAGGTCAGGAATATATTTCTATGGTTGATTTCTGCAAGAACTACGGCATCGACTGGGAGTGGGATAATTTCTCCGGAGTACTGACATTAAAAAAGGGAAACAACCAAGCCAATATTTTGGTCGGTTCTGCTACCGCAGAAGTAAATAGTCAGATAGAGATTATCAGCCCTCCTTTACGTTTTTATAATGGGATTATAGCAGTTCCAGCTGCATTCACGGATCGTATTGTAAGCAAATGGTTCAAGTATAAGCCCTTGGTCAGGCAGGAGGAATCTTTGTCCTATGGGTATAAGATAAGAAAGGTTGTCATTGATGCCGGCCACGGAGGAAAGGACCCGGGAGCAATCGGTAGGTCTGGCGTTCAGGAGAAAAGTATTACATTAGATATCGCAAAAAGGCTAAAAGGTTTACTAGAATCTAAAGGTATTGATGTTGTGCTTACCAGGGCAAGTGATAAATTTGTTTCTTTGAATCGCAGGGCAGAGATTGCGAATAAATCCAATGCCGACTTATTTGTCAGTATTCATATTAATTCGAACAAGTCAAGGCAGCCATACGGTTTTGAGACGTATTATTTTTCTGAAGCGACGGATAATGTATCTAAAGCCTTAGAGGTGGCGGAAAATGCTTCGTGTATTGAAGACGCATCTTCTTCCGGGTCTTCCCGGAATCTAAAAGCCATATTGGGAGATATGATTTATACTGAGAATATCGCAGCTTCTAAGGAAGTGGCTAAGTATATTTGTGATAGCACCTGTAAAATTATGGGGTTAAGAAACAGGGGTATAAAATCGGCGCGTTTCGTGGTTTTGCGCCAGACCGATATCCCGGCGATTTTATTGGAAGTCGGATTTTTATCGAATTTGAAAGAGGAAAGGTATTTAAAAAACAGTTTTTACAGACAGCAGATCGCAGAAGGTTTAGCATCAAGTATCACAAATTATAGAAGAGTTTATAAATTAACCAAGAGGTAATGAAACTATGAAAGCCATCGGTGTATTTGATTCCGGAGTCGGAGGCTTGACCGTAGTAAAAGAAATCGTGAGGCTCCTGCCTTATGAAGATATTGTTTATTTTGGAGATACGGCAAGAGTACCCTACGGCATAAAATCTAAGCCTACAATTATTAAGTTTTCATTGGAAAATATTCTGTTTTTGCTCAAGCAAGATGTGAAGATAATAGTTGTCGCCTGTAATACTTCATCAAGTGTCGCACTCCCGGTTTTAAAGAGGCATTTTAAAATTCCTATCATCGGTGTTATTTCTCCCGGAGTAAAAGAGGCGGTTTACGCCACGAGAAACGGCCGCATCGGAGTTATCGCCACCAAAGCCACGATAAATAGTTTGGCTTACGAACGTCAGATAAAACAATTAAACCCCAAGATAAAAGTCTTTAATCAAGCTTGCCCTTTGTTTGTCCCCTTGGCCGAGGAAGGCTGGCTCAAAGAGAAGGCAACCTATGATATAGCTAGGCACTATCTTAAGCCCATGAAAGATGCAAGAATCGATACGCTTATACTGGGTTGTACGCATTATCCTTTGTTAAAGAAAGTTTTCCGGGAAATATTAGGAAAATCGGTTGTTTTGATTGATTCTGCCGCGCAGGTGACCTTGGAGACAAAACAAGTTTTGGCTAATGAAGGCCTGTTAAACAAGAAAAGAAATTCTAAATATTTATTTTATGTCAGTGATGAATTGCAGCAATTTAGGAAACTGGCTAAGAATTTTCTAGGAAGAGAAATCACTAACTTGCGAAGGGTAAATAATGTTTGAAATACGGATTGAATCAAGTTTTAGTTCTGCCCACCGGTTAAGAGGCTATAAAGGAAAATGCGAAGCACTTCACGGACATAACTGGAAAGTCGAAGTATTTGTCCAGAATCCCGAGTTAGATAAAATCGGGATGGTCGCAGATTTTCATGAAATAAAAAAGTTATTGAAATCCGTCTTAAAGAAATTGGATCACGCCTTTTTAAACGACGTCGCATATTTTAAGAAAGTCAATCCTACTTCGGAAAATATCGCAAAATATATTTTTAGTCAGCTTCAGGCAAAAAGCAAAAAGCTGGATTTAGCAAAAGTAACAGTTTGGGAGTCCGATACATCTTACGCAAGTTACGTTAGACAATGAACCCCGCCCTTCATAAAAAGAATCGGCTAGAAGTTAACGGTGGAAGGAAGAGCGGGGTGAAAAGGGCAGTAGTTTTACTTTCCGGCGGATTAGATTCCTGCACCACATTATTTTTAGCCAAGAAAAAAGGTTATAGAGTTAGCTGTTTGATTTTTGATTATGGGCAGCGGCATAAAAAAGAAATCATTTCTGCCAAGAAAATCGCAGCAGCCGCTAAATGCAAATATGAAATTATAAAGATTGAACTTCCCTGGAGGGGATCTTCATTACTGGATAAAAAAAGTAAATTACCAGACAGAATAAATATCAAAGGGATTCCTTCAACCTATGTGCCGGCGCGAAATCTGATTTTTTTGAGTTTTGCTATTTCATTTGCTGAAAGCAAAAAGGCACAAGCGATATTTATCGGCGCAAACCAGCTTGATTATTCCGGATATCCTGATTGCCGCGTTGAATTTTATAAAGCGTTAGAATTGGTCGCTAAAAAAGGAACAAAAACAGGAGTGGAAGGAAGACCAATTCAGATTTTAACGCCTTTAATAAATAAGACTAAATCAGAAATAATTAAACTCGGCAGAAAATTAAGCGTCCCTTATGAATTGACTTGGTCGTGTTATCGGGGCGGTAGGTTTCCTTGCGGTGAATGCGATAGTTGTAGGCTCAGAGCCAAAGGCTTTAAAGAGGCCGGTCTGAAGGATCCAATTTATGGTTAAAGCAAAGATATCCGAGATTTTTGAAAGCATCCAGGGCGAAGGACTTTACGCCGGAGTAAAACAGGTATTCGTAAGATTTTTTGGTTGCAATCTAAAATGCCGATTCTGCGACACCAAGTTAAATTATTATGATAAATATACCAGCCTTGAATTATTTAACAAAATCGTGAAAACTTCCAGGGGGGTTCATTCAGTCAGCTTTACCGGAGGAGAACCTTTGTTGCATAAGGATTTCTTAAAAGAAACTTTAAGGCTGTTTAAAAACCAGGGGATAACTACTTACTTAGAGACTAATGGGACTTTGCCCGAAGCATTTAAAGAAATAAAAGACGATATTGATATAGTTTCTATGGATATAAAATTACCCACTTCCACTCAAGACAGGGGTTTTTGGAAAGAACACCGAGATTTTTTATCCCAGGCTAAGGGTAAGAATATTTTTGTTAAGATAGTTATTTGCGATTCCACCAAGAAAGAGGACTTGAAGAAAGCTTTGGACATGATTGCTAAGGTTGATTCCAGGATACCAGTGGTCTTGCAGCCTAATTCTTTTGAATTCAGTAAGACTTTATTAAATAGAATGCTGGAATTACAAGGATTGTGCTTCGGCAAAATAAAAGATGTAAGAATTATGCCGCAGTTACACAAGATGGCGGGGATAAAATGAGCGCAAAGAAATCATCCTACGAAGGATTACAGAAAAATATCAGAAACTTAAAAACTCCCAAGATCGAAGTTTGGGAAAACCAATATCCGGATAAAGAAGAAACGGTAACCCTGGAAACATCTGAATTTACTTGTATTTGCCCAAAGACTGGGCTGCCTGACTTTGCGCGTATCAAGATAGATTATATCCCTAACAGATTCTGCGTTGAATTAAAATCATTGAAGGTGTATCTTATTTTCTATCGCAATCTGGGAGTTTTTCACGAGCACCTGACTAATAAGATTTTGGGAGATTTTGTAAGTGCTTGTCGTCCTCGTTTTACGCGAATAGAAGTGGAAATGAATACCCGCGGCGGGATTAAAACCATAGTTTCAGCAATATATAAGGAGAAAAATGGATAATCTTTTCTTGAGTCCTTTTGAGATGTCGAAGACGATAAGCGATATCGGAGAAAAGAAGGCTTCTGAAACTATATTTGAGTTATTTATCTTTGGGATTCTGGCTGGGATTTATATTGCTTTTGGAGCCGCTGTTGCTACTGCTGTTTTAAGCGGTCAAACATTGGATGCGGGATTTGCAAAGTTTCTGGCTGGTAGCGTTTTTAGCGTCGGACTGATATTAGTACTTATTCTTGGCTCTGAACTTTTTACCGGTAATATCCTAATGACAATAGGGCTACTTTATCAAAAATACTCTTTAATAAAGGTTTTGCGTAATTGGCTGGTGGTTTATTGCGGGAATTTATTGGGCGGGATAATTATTGCCTGGCTAGTATTTAATGCCGGGCTTTTGGTCCGTTCCGGGAATTTGACTTCCATAGGTGTCGTGGCAGTTAATATTGCCGAGACCAAATTAAGCTTGAGTTTTACCGAAGCCTTATTCCGCGGCATTCTTTGTAATATGCTGGTGTGTCTGGCGGTAATAATGTGTATTGCTTCAAAAACAATTGAAGGTAAAATACTGGGAATTTATTTTCCTATTATGGCTTTCGTTGCTTCGGGATATGAGCATTCTGTAGCCAATATGTATTTTCTGCCAGCAGGGCTTATGGCAAAGGGTGAATTTATATCCGGTTTTTTTAATATGTTTAACAATTTAATTCCCGTGACGATTGGAAATATTATCGGTGGACTTTTGATTGTTTTGCTCCATCCTAAGGCCGGAGGCAGAATAGCCAGAATCCTTATGAAAAGAAATCCTCACTAGGAATCGCCTTACTTAGAAACAGTTTTCTAACATAGAAAAAAGGAGCGGTTAAATTGAAAAAATTCTTGATTGTTATATTACTGTTGACTATGCCGTTACTTCAGGGCTGTATTAAGCTTTTGGCTTCCGCAGCCGCGGGCTATGGTATGTATCAGATTTTTAAGAAATAATTTCTTAATCTAAGTAAATATTGAATAAGTCTCATTAAAAGGAGTAGAGAATTGCTTAGAAAAATAAAAACGGATGCCGTGATAAAAAATATCAGCCAATTGTGTGCACGGGCGAATTTTGATTTAAGAAAAGATGTTTTATTGGCATTAAAGAACGCTTTTGGTAAAGAGAGAAATCAAAGGTCAAAAAGAATGCTTAAGGCAATTATTGATAATGCTTCAATTGCCCGAAAAGAAAAACTAGCTATTTGCCAAGATACGGGTCTGCCGGTTGTATTTGTCGAATTGGGTCAGAATGTGCAAATAATCGGAGATTTAAAACAGGCGATAAATAAAGGTATAGATTTAGGATACAAGAAAGCAAGTTTAAGGAATTCGATTATTGTCGATCCTTTAGCCCGCGGAAAATCAAAATTTTCTCCGTCTGTAATTCATATTGATTTAGTTAAAGGTAATAAATTAAAATTGACTGTTCTTCCGAAAGGTTTTGGTTGCGAGAATAAGACTCAGCTTAAGATGTTTAATCCGACGGCGGGAATTGATGCGGTAAAGAAATTTATCGTTGATGCAGTAAAAACCGCCGGTCCAGATGCCTGTCCTCCGTATGTGGTAGGAATTGGAATTGGAGGGACTGCAGATTTTGCGAATTTACTGGCTAAAAAGGCGCTTTTGCGCCAGATTAATAAACGTAATGCGCAAAAGCGCATAAGTATTCTAGAAAAAGAGCTTTTATCCAAAATAAATAAACTAAATATCGGACCAATGGGTTTAGGTGGTAAAACTACGGCCTTAGCCGTTAATATAGAAACTTATCCCACCCATATCGCAGGGCTACCCGTAGCAGTGAATATCAGTTGTCATGCACTACGCAGCGCAACAAAGGTCTTATGAGAATAATATCAAAACCGCTAAACAAAGAAATAATCGGAAAACTTAAAGCCGGCGAAGAGGTTTTGTTTACCGGAACATTTTATACTGCCCGCGATCAGGCGCATAAAAGATTAGTCAAAGAAATCGGCAAAAGAAAAAACTTTATTAAAAATCAGATTATTTATTATTGCGGACCGACAAATACGCCAAGGGGCAAAGTTATCGGTTCGGCTGGTCCGACGACAAGCTCCCGCATGGATGAATTTACCCCTAAATTGCTTTCAGTCGGATTAATCGCAATGATAGGCAAGGGCAACCGCTCAAAAGAAGTAAGGCAGACAATTAAAAAACAAAAGGCAGTCTATTTCCTCACGCTGGCAGGTTGCGGCGCGTTATTATCGAAGAAAATCAGATCTAAGAGGTTAGTTGCCTATAAAGATTTAGGCCCCGAGGCAATTTATGAACTCAAAGTAAAAGATTTTCCTTTAATCGTAGGGATTGACTCGAACGGAAGGAGTATCTATGGTACGCAATGACAACAGGGGTTTGGATAGATTACGCAAGGTCACAGTAACCAGAAATTATATTAAATATGCCGAAGGGTCGTGTCTTATCGAATTAGGAAACACTCGCGTAGTCTGCACTGCTACAATTGAAGAGTCAGTTCCGAGTTTTCTAAAAGGGAGTGGCACAGGTTGGCTCACCGCAGAATATGGGATGCTTCCGCGTTCCTGCGAAACCAGAATCCCAAGAGACAAAAATTCCGGGCGTACCTATGAAATTCAAAGATTAGTCGGCCGTAGCTTAAGGGCGGTAGTAGAGATGAAAAATCTAGGCGAACGCACTATCCGCCTTGATTGCGATGTTATTCAGGCCGACGGGGGAACGCGCACAGCTTCAATCACCGGAAGTTTTATCGCGCTTGTTGACGCCTTAAATAAAATAAAAAAAGAAGGATTGATCGCTAAGATTCCTATCAAGGATTTTGTAGCCGCAACTTCCGTCGGAATTTTAGATAAAGATGTTTTGTTAGATTTGAGTTATGCTGAAGACTCCAAGGCAGAAGTGGATATGAATATCGTCATGACCGGAAAAGGCGAGTTCGTTGAGGTCCAAGGCACTGCCGAGGGAAAAACCTTCACCAAAGAGCAGATGGATAAACTTTTAGCTCTGGCCAAAAAAGGCATTGAGGAATTAACGGGCATCCAGAGGAATTTATTTAAGGATATCTTATAAAAATATGAAAGAAATATATTTAACTAGAGCAGGCTATCAAAAATTAGTTGAGCAGCTGGAAAACCTAAAGAATGTTAAGCGTAGAAAGCTTTCCAAGGCAATAGGTGAAGCCAGGGCACACGGAGATATCGGAGAGAATGCTGAATACGATGCCGCCAAGGAGGCTCAAGGTCTAAACGAGCAAAAAATAGCTGAGCTAGAATTGAAATTAAGCTACGCCAGAATTATTGATGATGAAGATATCGCCAAGGATAAAGTTTTAATAGGGGCTACGGTAAAACTTCAAGATTTGGATTCTGACGAGGAGATAGAATATATGCTTGTTTCAGCGGAAGAAGCTGATTTTGATCAAGGGAAGATTTCTTTTATGTCTCCGATAGGCAGCGCCCTAATGAATCATAAGGAAAAAGATATAGTTGAGATTAAGATTCCCGCCGGTATTTTAAAATACAAAATATTAAAGATTAGCAGGTAATAATAGAGCCATGGACTTAGTCGTCGCTACAAAAAATAAAAAGAAATTAAAAGAGATAGAAGAGTTATTGGGAGATTTGAATCTCAGGATTTTATCTTTAGCAGATTTCCCTCAAGCCCCGAAAATCATTGAAGACGGCAAGACCTTTGATCAAAACGCTATAAAGAAAGCTGCGACTATCGCGATGTATACCGGAAAACTTACGATGGGTGAAGATTCCGGTTTGGAGGTAAGAGCGTTAAAAAATAAACCGGGAGTTTATTCATCGCGTTATTCCGGAGAAGGCGCAACTGACAGAAAGAATAACCTGAAACTATTAAGAGAGCTAAAAAATGTTCCTTTGAAAAAAAGAACTGCCCGCTATAGATGTAGCATAGCTATTGCCGAAAAACATAGATTGATTACTGTGGTTAATGGCAGCTGTAATGGTTTGATAGGATTTTGTTCTAAAGGCAGCACCGGTTTTGGCTATGACCCGCTTTTTATCATCCCCAAATACAATAAGACCTTTGCCGAGCTTGGAGAAAAAATAAAGCATACCATGAGCCACAGGGCAAAGGCAATCAAAAAAGCCAGGAAAGTTATGGCAGGATTTCTTCGAAAATAAAATCTTTGGCCTTTTTAAAAATCTGGCCAGGGATAGGAATGATTTTGTATTTCGGGTTTTTTACGGAGCCGGTTAGTTTTATGGTTATGGCATTGGTTGATTGCGAGAGGATAGAGGTAAAAATCCCCTGTAGATCTGTAGGGCTTTTGATTAATCCTTCGGCAACCTGCGCAGTAACCTTAAAGTCAATATTTCCGCCAAAATCAATATAGCCTTCCAGAAGCATATTCAGCGGATCGCTTGAAAGCAAGAAATCTTCAGTAGATACTTTATTGTTCTCGATGACAAAATCTCCCTCGGCTTCTTTAAAATTAATTTTCTGAAATTCAGGAATAAGCAAGAATTGTCCCAGCCCTTTTAGCATTTCTAGCTGCCATAAGTTTCCTTCTTCAATATGAATATTGCCAAAGCCATTCAGGCTATTTTTTATATCATTGTATGACCCCTTTAGGCTGGCATTGCCAAAAAACTTTCCCGAAATTTCTTTATCCTTTAGAGGGGTATCATTTTTAAGCAATGATATATCGACGCCATTGAGGTCAATTTTTATGACGAAGGGCAAATCGGCTTTAGATAAATCAACCTGGTTTTTTATGGACAATTCTCCAGTATACGGATTGCCAACCAATTCCACATTTGCAATGGGTGAATTAACCTGAGAATAATTAAGGTTCGCATTATTAATCTTTAACCCATAAATAGAAATAGCTTTTGAAGTTCCATTTAGGCTTAGCTTCCAATTCGTATAATCTTTTAATCCGCCGTTTAGAGTGGCTTGAGTATTCACGATCCCGGATAATTTAATTTTATCCAAGGCATCTTTTATATTTTTATTAATATTGCCTAAATCAGCCAGGTCAATATTGCCGTTACATACTAGATCAAGAAGAGGATTGTTCGTATTTGATATATTGACATCACCTTTAATATCGAATTTGCTGTTAAAAAACGTACCAGCTAATTTTGCAATATTTACAGTTTTGTTAGTTATGCCAAATTCACTTTCTAGGTTTAGCTTGTTTGAAGACAGGGCAAGCTTGACATATGGCTTTAAGAAATTCTCCATGCTACCACTAGAGGTATAGGTTTCTTGCTGAAAGTTAGCTTTTAAATCTTTCCAGGAGATTTTGTTTTTATCAAAATCTATTGTGGACTGGATGCCATTGATAGCTTCCGGCAGGTAGCTGGTGTTGAATTTGGCTTTAGAGATATTCGCACGGCCTTTAAAATCAAGGTTTTCGGGAGAAGATAAAGGGCCTTTTACGGTTAACTCTGTATCGGAATTTCCTTCAAGCTTCATGTCTTTTAAGCTGAAGATCTCTTTTAATTTTGTCAGATCTATATTAGAATTGATTTTGACATCAAGCTCCGGGTTTTGGAAATTATATAAACTACCAGAAAGCGTAAGGGGTCCCCAGAGTGATTGGCCGCTAGTTTCATCAAAAATTAATTTATCTAGAGAAAGTTTTAGCTTGCCGTTTAATTCATTAATTTCTTTTAGATAAGGAACGCCCGAAGCCTTTGCATTCGATATATCTATGAGCGCTTCATAATTAAGCGGTTTTTCCTGGTTTTTAAAATCGTAATCGATTTTTAGCGTAGAGCTTGAATCGGATTGGATTTCTAAATTGTCTTGAGTAACGTTGATTCCGTCGATAGAGCTTGAGCCTTCCAGGTGTAAAAGCTCGTTATTGTAATCACAGGCCAATTTTGCAGAGAGCTTCCCATCTTTAATATCAAAAGGGATATCGCCAAAATAGGCAAGGTATTCATGAATCAATAAATTATCTAAATTTATCACTGCCGAAGCCTGCTTGGATAAGAAATTGATCTTGCCGCTGAGCGCAACTTTGCTATCCGCATCTTCAATATTTACTTTTAAGTCGAATTTGGCACCGGTAGGTAAATATGGTTTCAGTGTTAGGTTAATATCCTTTAACTTTCTTGAAAACGGACTGGCCAGATAATTATCCTGGAATAGGATTTCCGAGTTAGTAATGTTTAGTTTGAGGACCGTAAAGGAGAAATTAGATTTTGTTTGGGGTTTGGAGCTAAAAGTCTTAACGATATCGGAAAAATTCCAGTCACCATCTTTGAGCCTTACGATATCGGCATCCAATCCGCTTATGTTAATCGAAGGAATGAGAATATTCTTTTTTAATATGAAAGGAAATATTACGGGATTAAAGGCCAACTCTTTTATCAAGAGGAATGTGGCTTTGTCATCGGTAGATTTCCCCGTTATTTCTAAATCATTGATTATAACTCCTTTTAAGAAGTTATAATCGATTTTACCTATTGCCGCAGTTCTGCCGGTGTATGATTGTATTTGCTCTAAAAATACAGTCTTGACTTTTCTTAATATTAGGGGCTTGTTTAAGTATGCTACAATGATGAAGGTTATAAAAATGATCGCTAAAACCAACAGGATTAGTAATATTTTCTTTTTCATAACTATCGCATTATATAATATTTATAGTATATTTTCAATAGTTGCAAAAAATATTCTTACATGTTATAATACACTCCTTTAGAGATTGGCCCGATAACGGGGAGTGGCTCAGTTTGGCTTAGAGCGCTTGGTTTGGGACCAAGAGGTCGTGGGTTCAAGTCCCACCTCCCCGATTTTTAAGGAAGTTAAATATTCTATAAAGTCAGTTAAGAATTCGGAGGACTAAATGAAAGATGGATTTTTAAAAACCATGGTTTTTAAGGTGTTGCTATTTTTATCCTTTTTCTCTTCAAAGGCATTTGCCCAGACTGAGACAAAAGGCGCCACGGATGTTGTTACGCAGCAAATTGATACGGTTAAGCATTTGGTCGATATCTTTGTTGAACTTGCTGTTAAGTATAGTTTTCAAGTTTTGGGTGGCATAGTTGTTTTGGTTTTGGGTTGGATTGTTGCTAAAATAGTCGGTAAATTTGTTTACGAGTTATTGCATAAATATAAAGTAGACATTACCGTAGGTAAATTCATTGTAGGTTTCATTAAATTAATTATTATTGGTTTCGCGTTTATAGTGGCTTTGGGTAAATTCGGTATAGAGATTGCACCTCTTATTGCCGGCATCAGCGTGGTGGGTTTCGGTACTAGTTTTGCCCTGCAGGGCCCATTGTCAAATTATGCTTCAGGAGTGACCTTAATTTTTACAAAACCATTTAAGGTGGGAGATATTATCGAGGTAGCAGGAGTAACGGGCGAAGTTCTTGATATGAAATTGCCGCGTACCGAACTTAAGACTGTTGATGGAGAGACAATAGTTATCCCAAACAAGCATATCGTCGGTGAAGTAATCCATAATTATTCCGATCAGAAACGAGTAGATATCAAAGTGGGTATAAGTTATAAATCAGATGTTGATAAAGCTATCAACGTAGTGACGAAAGTCGTAAAGGATGAAGCTCGCGTTTCCAAGACTAAAGAACCGCGAGTAGGGATATCCGAATTTGCGGATTCGAGTATAAATATATACGCCAGGCTTTGGTGTAAGCAGGATGAATATTGGGACGTATTGTTTAGTATCAATAAAAATATTTTTGACGCATTCATCAAGAATCAAATCGAAATTCCTTTTCCGCAAAGAGACGTGCATATTATCGAGAAAAAGAAAGCGTAACTTGTAGAGTATTGTTTGAAGACAAATTTGCGCCCGTAGCTCAGTTGGATAGAGCATCTGCCTTCTAAGCAGAGGGTCGCCCGTTCGAACCGGGCCGGGCGCGCCATAAAAAGGAAAGTTATGAAAAAATTCTTGAAAGTGATCTTGGTTTTGGTTATCGTTGTAGCCTTGGTTTTCTTGTCGGGTTTTATTTTCTTGAGTCTCAAGGGCAAAGACTTGGTTGTTTCTCAGATGGAGAATATTCTAAAACCCAAGGTTGAGATCGGCTCTATAAAATTGAATTTTCCTGATACGGTGGAGATGAATCAGCTGAGAATCGAGAATTTCCTGGAAACCAAACAATTACTTATTCAGCCAAGTCTAATAGCGTTTTTATCCGGCAACGTAGGTTTTAGCAAGATAGTCTTGGTGGAACCCAAGATAACAATCTCAAGAAATGCAAGCGGAGAATTTAATTTTGCCAACTTATTAAAAGAGACAGAAGGCAAAAGTAAACCCGTGATGATAGGCGATTTGGTGATAGAAAACGGGAATGTAGATTTTATCGACAAGAAAATTAGGCCGGAAGGGTTTGTCTCGCAAATTAGGAAATTAGATATGAAACTAAGCAATCCCTTGAGCCCGCGGTTTAATGTCAGCGCAGAGATTGTGGGAGCCGATAAAGAAAAACCGGGTTTATTTAGTGCAGAGGGATGGATGAGCTTATCGCGTAAGGATATGGATGCGGATGTCAAATTGTCAAATCTTGATGGGGCATATTTCAGTCCTTATTTCCAAAGTTTCCTTTCAGAGCAAAAACTAAAAAGCGCGAATGTAAATACGCAGGTTAATCTTAACGCTAGAAATAACGAGATAGATGGTAGGTGCCGTCTGAATATTGATAATATTACATACGAAGAACAACAGCAACAGGCTCAGACATCTAAAGAAATCAGCATACCCGGTTTAATATCTTCTGTTTTGGGAGAATCGCAGAATAAAACTAACCAGATAACTTTAGATTTGCCGATAAAGGGGACGTTGATTCCTCTGAAGATAAATTTAGTCAAAATCACTGGGAGTATATTTACTGAGATGCTGAAGAATACAATTGCGACCGAGCCAGAGGCTTTGCCGCAGAAGATTGAGTCAATAGGGAATAAGTTTAAGTCTATTGGTAAAGATTTCGAGAAGATTTTTAAGGAAAAGATAGAGGCACCGACAGAAACACCTGCACAATAATCTTTGATGGTGGGCGTAGCTCAACTTGGTTAGAGCATTAGACTGTGGCTCTAAGGGTTGCGGGTTCGAATCCCGTCGCCCACCCCAAATTCAATTTATATAAATATATTAAAAAGGAATAAGCAAAATAACAATTTTCTAAAGTAAGGAGCGTAGAGATGTCGATATTGCATGTGACTGATCAGAATTTTGAAAAGGAGGTTGTAAAATCAGATTTGCCTGTTTTAGTGGATTTTTTTGCAGAGTGGTGTGGCCCCTGTAAAAAACTTTCCGTTGTCTTTGATGAGTTATCTAATGCCTATGACGGAAAAGTAAAATTCGCTAAAATAAATATTGAGGAAGGTCAGTCAATCGCAAACAAGTACGGTGTCATGTCGGTTCCCACGCTTATATTTTTTAAAGAGGGCAATATTAGCGCTCAGAAGTCAGGTTTTTTAACCAAGGAACAACTCGTAAAAGAAATAAATAATAATTTATGAATCCGAAGAGAATTTTTATCGCCGCCACAATGCAAAACGATGGTAAGACCACGGTTTCCTTGGGCCTTATTTTCGCTATGCGAGAAAAATTTAAGAAGATTGGTTTTATTAAACCAATCGGCCAGCGATATCTGGAAGAAGAAGGAATTAAGATTGATGAGGATTCGGTTTTAATCGAGCGTGTTTGTGAAATCTGCGATGTGAAATGCGGTCTTAAAGATATGAGCCCGGTAGCGGTTGAAAGGGGTTTTACCGAGAAATACATTGATAATCCCAATGAGGACGAAATCACCAAACATATTATTGAGTCTTTCGAACATATCGCCAAGGGCAGGGATTTAATGATCATCGAGGGTACCGGTCATGCAGGGGTGGGAAGCGTATTTGATCATTCCAACGCTGCCGTAGCCAAGACTCTTGGGGCCAAGGTAATATTGGTTTCTTCCGGCGGGGTCGGGCGTCCCATTGATGAGATTATGCTAAACAAGGCCTTGTTTGAAAAAGAGGGGGTTCAGCTTCTGGGCGTTATTATCAATAAGGTCTTGCCAGAGAAGTACGATAAAATCAGTAGCTACGTCAGAAAAGGTTTAGCGAGAAAAGGAGTTAATGTTTTAGGCGTTGTGCCTTTTTATCCTATGTTAAATGCCCCTTCCATAGCGCAGATTCTGGAAGAAACGAATTTTGAGGTTCTTTCGGGAGAAGAAAACATAAATAACCGGGTATCTAGTATCCTAGTGGGGGCAATGGAGCCTCATAATGCCCTGAATTATTTCAAAGATGAATGTCTTATTATAACTCCGGGCGATAGGGAAGATATCCTTACTACTACTTTAAGCCAGCACTACGCTAAAATAAAGAATGAAGGCGGAGTTTTTATCTCGGGCATTATTTTGACAGGCGGCATATATCCGCACGAAGCAATAAGGGAAATAATCAGAAGATCCGGTATTCCGTTGATATTATCAAGAGACGATACTTACAATACTGCTTCGCAAGTTCATGATTTGACCATAAAGATAAGGCCACAGGATAAGCAAAAAATTGAAAAGGTAAGGGAAATAATCAAAAGTTTTGTGGAAATAGAAAAAATATTGGAGAATATATAAATGGAAGACATCATTAAGAAAATAAGACAGGATGCGAAATCTGTAGCTAAGACCATTGTTCTTCCGGAGGCGGAAGATGAGCGCGTCAGGGCTGCTGCGCAAGTAATACAGAAGGAGTCAATAGCCAAAATTATCCTTTTGGGCAAAGACAAGCTGGATAAAAATAAAATCGATAAATTCGCCGAAGAATTTTATCAATTACGCAAGCATAAACAGATAACCATGGAGGATGCAGTAAAGACTGTTTCAACGCCGGTTTATTATGCAGCTATGTTAGTAAGGACCGGAGAGGCCGATGGTTTTGTCGCCGGCGCAAGCCATACCACGCCAGACGTGGCAAAGGCAGCAATTTATTGCCTTGGCGTAGATAGGCGCATTGGCACAATCTCAAGCAGTTTTATTATGGTTCTGCCCGACGATACTTTTGGCGCAAATGGCGTGTTTTTGTTTGCAGACTGCGGAATCATACCTGATCCTAGCGCAAAACAACTTGCCAGCGTAGCTGTGGCAACCTCTGGGTTGGGGAAAGCTGTCCTGGGGATTACTCCTCGGGTCGCAATGCTTAGTTATTCCACAAAGGGTTCAGCCCAGGGCGAAATGGTGGATAAAGTCAAAGAGGCAACACGGATGGTAAAAGAGATGAAGCCGGACTTAATAGTTGACGGAGAGCTCCAGGTTGATAGCGCCATATCTGCGGAAGTGGCAAATATTAAAAATAAGGATGGAATAATAAAAGGCGATGCAAACATACTAATATTTCCGAACTTAGAAGCAGGCAATATCGGCTATAAGCTAGTGAATAGACTGGCAAAGGCAAGAGCCTTGGGGCCATTGCTTCAAGGATTAAATAAACCCTGCAGCGATTTGTCCCGCGGCTGCACATCCGAGGAAATTATAGATTGCGTTGCAGTCACTGCCATTAGGGCGGCAAAAGAGAAATAATTTTATGAAGATATTGACTATAAATTCAGGGAGCTCTTCAATAAAATACCAGTTATTCGATATGCCTTCCAGGAGAATTATAAAAAAAGGCTTCATTGAGAATATTGGAGAGCGGGGTTCAAGAATAAAAGATCATCAAGAAGGCATGCGGTTGCTTTTAAAAAATCTTCCTGCCGTGAGCGCTATCGGTCATCGCGTGGTACATGGGGCGGAAGAGTTTAGAGAACCTATACTGATTGATGAGCGCGTAATCTCAAAGATTAAACGTTGTTCCAAACTAGCGCCGTTACATAATCCGGCTAATTTGGAAGGCATACAGGCATGCAGAAAGTTCATCAAGGATATTCCGCAGGTCGCGGTCTTTGATACTGCTTTTCATCATAGCTTACCCGACTTTGCATACATATACGGATTGCCTTATGGATATTATAAAAGATTTGGTATACGCAAATACGGTTTTCACGGAACAAGCCATCAATATGTGACGCATGAGGCAGCGAAGAAATTAGGCAAGTCCTTAAACAAATTGAGATTGATTACTTGTCATTTGGGCAATGGCTGTAGCATAACCGCTGTAAGGCAAGGAAAATCAATTGATACAAGCATGGGGTTCACCCCGCTGGAAGGACTTTTGATGGGAACAAGATGCGGAGACTTAGATCCGGCGGTCGTCACTTATTTACAGCGCAGGCTTAAGATATCAGCGGAGAAAACAGAAGATATCCTCAATAAGAAAAGCGGTCTGATAGGTATTTCTGGGATAAGTAATGATATGCGTAGACTCCTAGAGGCCTACAAAAAAGGAAACAAAAAGGCAAAGTTGGCGATAGAGATATTTGTCTATCGTATAAGAAAATATATTGGAGCATATACGGCAATTCTGGGCGGTTTAGATGCCGTTGTGTTTACCGCCGGTATCGGTGAAAATCAAAGCATCATCAGGAATAAAGTATGCCAGGGATTATTCTTGGGCCTAAAGAGAAAACCGCGAGTCCTGGTTATTCCCACCAACGAAGAATTGATGATAGCTAAACAGACCTATGATTTAATTAAGAGGTAGGGTATGGCAAAAAAAGCAGTAATGATTATCGCCAGTAACGGATTCAGAGATGAGGAATTCAAGGTCCCGCATTTAGTCCTTGAGGATAACGGCGTGAAAGTTACAATCGCCTCATCTAGCCTCAGTACGTCTAGGGGGATATTGGGGACAAGGATTAATCCCGATATATTGATTGGCGATATAAAAGCTAAAGATTACGATGCAATTATATTTGTCGGAGGGGCAGGTTCGCAGGAATACTGGGATGAGCCAATCGCTCATAATATAGTCAAGGAAGCTGTAAAGCAGAATAAGGTCTTGGCGGCTATATGCATTGCTCCTATCATTTTAGCTAACGCCGGGGTGTTGAAAGGTAAAAGGGCCACGGTTTGGTCCTCAGAGATAAAAAGATTAAAAACACAAGGCGCTGTTTATGTGGCAGAGCCGGTTGCGGTTGACGGAAAAATAATCACTGCAAATGGTCCGACTTCATCGTCTTTATTTGCGGATAAAATATTGGAGGCTTTAGGACAATGATAATAATAATGTGTAAGTCAAAAATTTCTGGCGCAAGGATTACGGCAACCGAGATACACTATGAGGGAAGCATAGCAATTGATGAAACGCTGCTTAAAGAATCCGGTATAATTCCCGGAGAAAAGGTAGAGGTTCTAAACCTCAATAACGGTTCGCGGATTGAGACCTACGCTATAGCTGGCGGAAAGGACTCCGGGGCAATTTGCCTTTACGGCGCCGCCGTTCATTCCGGGAAAATCGGAGATGAAGTAATCATTCTCGCCTATGGTTTTATTGAAGAAGAAAAAGCCAAATCTGTTAAAATGAAGCTCGTCAAAGTCGACGATAAAAATAGAATCAAAAAATAAATAGGGAGTTATGATGGACGGCAGGATTTGTATATTCGGTGATTCGGTTTTGCGCAAAAAAGCCAAAGCTATAAAAAGCGTGGGGGGACCGGAAAAGAAACTCTTTGAAGATATGCTTTCAATTATGCGTACAGCCGGCGGCGTTGGCCTGGCAGCTCCTCAGATAGGCCTGAGCAAAAGAATGATAGTTGTCGAATACGGCAATGTTTTATTAATGCTTGCCAATCCTAAGATTTTAAAAAAGGAAGGCTTTGAGCTATTAGAGGAAGGCTGCCTTAGTTTCCCCGAGGTTTCTGTCAGCATAAAAAGGTTTAAGAATATAGTTGTCGAGGCGCTGGATAAAAATAACAAGAAGATTAAAATAGAAGCCGATGAAATATTGTCTAGGGCCATACAACATGAGATAGACCATCTTGATGGTAAGCTTATCATCGACTATGCAAATCTGGTGGATAAATTCCGCATCAGAAAAAAGATTAAAGATATAAGAGCCAAGAGAAATTCATGACTGAGTGCAAAAATAAAAAGAAAAATCTTCTAAATTGCAATTGTACTTATGAGCCCTGCGAGAGAAAAGGCATTTGTTGCGAATGCATCATCTATCATCGCACGAAAGGCCAATTGCCGGCCTGTTATTTTTCTGCCGAAGTTGAAAAGACCTATAACCGCTCTATTTCCAATTTAAAATGATAAAGACTCTGCCTTCTTGGCTTAAAAAAGAAATTCCGGATATAAATTCAATCAGAGAAAAATTGGATTTGTTAAAAAGTTTTAATCTTAGTACTGTCTGCGTAAGCGCGCATTGTCCGAACATGGGAGAGTGTTTTTCCAAGGGTGCTTTGACTTTTATGATTTTGGGTGATATCTGTACACGTAATTGTCGATTCTGCGCGGTAGAAAAAGGAAAGCCTCTTAGATTAAATATCGATGAGCCGCGTAATATCGCTAATGCAGTTAAAAAACTTAATTTGGATTATGTTGTGATTACTTCTGTCACACGAGATGATTTATACGACGGCGGAGCTTCTGTATTTGCCGAAGCCGTTAGTGAGATAAAAAATATAAATCCAAAAACAAGAATTGAATTGCTAATTCCAGATTTTCAAGGAAAAGATGAAAGTTTAGAAATTGTCTCGCGAGCCAAACCCGATGTAATCGGTCACAATATCGAAACTATAGAAAGGCTTTATCCTAATGCAAGGCCGATGGCAAATTACCAGCAGTCTTTAGGCGTGCTTAATAAAATCAAAAGGATTAATAAGAGTATATTAACCAAATCCGCAATACTTTTAGGTATGGGAGAGGCTTGGGGGGAAATTATCGCAACCATTCATGATTTAAAGGATGCAGGTTGTGATATTCTGGCTATCGGCCAGTATCTTGCGCCATCAAATAGACATTTAAAAGTAGAAAGATTCATTTCTCCGGAAGAATTTAATGAATACAAAAATGTTGCGGAGAATTTAGGTTTCAAATTTGTCTTAAGCGGACCATTTGTTAGAAGTTCATATAACGCAGGCAAGATTTTTCAAGGGGGAATTTAAATCATGACGAAACACAAAAAGCTTCAACTTTGGGTTAAGAAAATGGCAGATATGTGTAAACCGGATAAGATCGTCTGGATAGACGGTTCAGAAGAAGAAAAACAGCGCCTTGAGAAAGAGGCTTTTTCTACCGGAGAACTTATCCAGTTAAACCAAGAGAAACTTCCCGGCTGCGTTTATCACCGTACCGCCTTAAATGATGTGGCTAGGACCGAGCACCTAACATATATTTGTACCGAGACCAAAAAAGATGCCGGGCCGACCAATAACTGGATGCTTCCTAAAGATGCTTATAAGAAAGCCGGCGATATTTTTAAGGGCTCGATGAAGGGCCGGACGATGTATGTTATTCCTTTTTCCATGGGGCCGGTAGGTTCGGAGTTTAGCAAAATCGGAGTGGAATTAACCGACAGCATTTACGTAGTCTTAAATATGAGGATAATGACGCGAATCGGAAAGAACGTCTTAGAGCAGCTAGGGACTGATGGCGAATTCACTAAATGCCTGCATGGCAAAGCAGACCTTGACCTTAATCGTCGTTTAATTCTACATTTTCCCCAGGATAATACTATTTGGAGCGTAGGCTCTGGTTATGGCGGAAATGTACTTTTGGGCAAGAAATGTTTATCGCTTCGTATCGCAAGTTACTTGGCAAAAAATGAAGGCTGGTTTGCCGAGCACATGTTGATTATGGGCATAGAAGAACCCAACGGCCATATCGAATATATCGTCGCTGCTTTTCCCAGCGCCTGCGGCAAGACTAATCTTGCCATGCTTGTTCCTCCCGAAGGTCTTAAGGTAAAAGGCTACAGAATTTGGACAGTGGGAGATGATATCGCTTGGATGCGCATTGATTCCGACGGTTCTCTTTGGGCAATTAATCCGGAATCTGGTTTCTTCGGAGTGGCGCCGGGGACAAATTCCAAGACCAATCCCAATGCCATGGAGACAATTAAGAAAAATACGATTTTTACCAATGTCTTATTGACTTCGGAGAAGACAGTTTGGTGGGAAGAGGGAGATGGCCCGACACCGTCGGAAGGAATAGACTGGACAGGCAAGCCCTGGAAGCCGGGAATGCTTGATAAAGATGGAAAACCTATTTTAGGAGCAAATCCCAACAGCCGTTTTACCGCGCCAATCAAACAATGTCCTACAGCTTCTTTTAGGCTGGATCAGCATCATGGCGTTCCTATTTCGGCTATACTCTTTGGCGGCAGGCGCGCGCATTTGGCGCCCTTGGTTTATGAGTCATTCAATTGGCAACACGGAGTTTTTGTCGGTGCGACCATGGCATCAGAAAGGACCGCTGCCCAATACGGAAAGCAAGGAGAAGTCCGTCGCGATCCTATGGCGATGCTCCCATTCTGTGGTTACAGCATGGCGAAATATTTTCGCCATTGGTTAAAATTAGGCAAGAAGATGGCTAAGGCCCCGCGTATTTTTCATGTCAATTGGTTTAGGCGCGATGAAAACGAAAATATTATCTGGCCGGGATTCGGAGAGAACCTGCGTGTCTTAGAATGGGTTTTGGACCGCTGCAACAATAAGGTAGAAGCGGTTAAAACTCCTATCGGATACATACCTAATCCTAAAGATATAGATATGACCGGCCTTGATCTCCCTACAGGTTCCATGGAGAAATTATTTTCTATAAACAAAGATAATTGGATTAAAGAATTGGAATCACAGAAAGAATTTTTCAAGATTTTCGGCGATGACCTTCCTAAAGAATTGCTTGATGAATGGCAGGCTTTGAAAAATAGATTAGGTAAAGCTTAGTTTCGTTATCACATTAAAAGGGGAGCTTATGAATAATAAAGAACCTTTACGCATAACTAGTTTTAAGGATATTAATTTTTTTAAGAGAGGCAAGGTAAGAGATGTCTATGACCTGGAAGACAAGCTTTTGATTGTTTCAACCGATAGAATTTCTTGTTTTGATGTGGTTTTGCCTACCTGCATACCGCATAAAGGCGAGATTCTCACTCAGCTTTCTCTTTTCTGGTTTGATTTTACCAGAGACATAATTTCCAATCATTTGATTACCGGCAAAGTAAGCGAATATCCCGGGCAATTACTAAAATACAAGGATATTCTCGACGGCCGTTCAATGCTGGTAAAGAAAGCTAAGTCAATTCCCGTAGAATGTGTAGTCCGAGGATATCTTTCCGGCTCAGGCTGGAAGGAATATCAAAAGACGCAATCCATATGCGGGATAAAGTTACCCGCTGGACTTAAAGAATCCGATAAGCTGCCCGAGCCTATTTTTACTCCCTCAACTAAAGAAGAGGTTGGCCACGACATCAATGTCAGCCAGGATTATGTAGAAAAAGAATTAGGCAAAGATACCACGTCCAGACTAAGAGATGCAAGCATCGCGATTTATAAGAAGGCAAGTTATTATGCAGAGAGAAAAGGCATTATTATTGCCGATACTAAATTTGAATTTGGTTTGTATGATAATCAGATGATACTGATTGATGAAGTTTTGACGCCTGATTCATCTAGGTTTTGGCCGAAGTCAGAATACGAGCCGGGAAAATCCCAGCCGAGTTTTGATAAGCAGTTTGTCCGCGATTATTTAGAGTCGCTTGATTGGAATAAAACGCCTCCGGCGCCGGAATTGCCAAAAGATATAGTGGAGAAAACCAGCGCCAAATATTTCCAGGCGCTTACAATGCTTGCTTCCAAAACTTAAAATATGAAACTAAACCAGAATTTTAAGAATATCCTGTTTTATCTTCTTAAAATCGGTATTACCGCAGGGCTTCTGGTTTTTCTCTATACCAAGACCGAAATCCAGTTTCAAGATGTCATCCTCGCCATAAAGAAAGCCAATCCTATCTATTTTTCTATCGCCGTAATCTTATTTGCCTTTAATTATTTTCTGGGGATGTTCCGTTGGAATATCCTTCTTAAGGCTGCGGGTGTTATCGTGCCTTTTTCGCGCGTCGTAGTTTCGTATCTTATGGGCTTGGCGGTAAATCTTTTCATTCCCAGCACCCTAGGAGGGGATTTGGCCAGAAGTGTTGATTTGTCGGCGTATTCATCAAATTCCAAAGCCAAACTTCTTGCTACGGTTATGTTAGATAGGATTAGCGGATATATTGCCGTGGTGACGGTGGCTTTGGTTTCGCTTTTCTTGGGCTATAAGTATGTGGACAAGCCGATTTTGATTTCCTTTACGATTATTATTTTGATACTTTTAGCTATAATCCTAGTTTTATTCAATCGAAGGATAGCCAAATTAGTGCAGGTTGTTTTTGGCAGATTTGGCTCGGTCAAAAGTGCTCTCGTAAATTTTGATGAGTCGATAAACCTTTTTCTTCGCGAGGCAAAGAAAAGAGCGCTCATATTTACGCTCCTTGTGGCTTTAGTGATTCAGATTATCTCAGTTTTAATCGGATATTTTATCGCTGAATCTTTGGGTTTTCATATTGATATAATTTACTTCTTTATTATTCTGCCTATTATCAACGCCATTTCTATGATTCCTTTGACGATGTTAGGTCTTGGCTCAAGGGATATAAGCTCGGTTTATTTCTTCGGCCGCGTGGGATACCCGGCTACTTATGCCGAGACCATGTCTTTAATAGTTTTCTTCCTGTTTGTTTTAACCGGAGTGATAGGGGCAGTTGTCTATACTTTATTTGCGCCGATACGAAAGAGGGAACAAATTGAAAGTAAAAAGTAATAAGAAAAAAGAAAAAACCAAAAGTCAAAAGTTAAAAGTTTTTAGACTTTTTACTTTTTAGTTTAACTTTTTCCTTCTTTCTTTTTCGTTTTTACTTATAATTCTATGTCAATACACTATATCCTCGACGGATACAATATAATAAAGCAGCTCCCCGAGCAAAATAATAAAAAGCTACACTCGTCTCGGAATGCGCTGATCTACTTTATTGAGGCCAAACACCCTCAGGGCTCTAGAAAAAATAAAGTCACTATTGTTTTTGATGGCAAAGAGGATGTTTTGCCTGAAAGTATCCAAACAAGCGTAGAAATTATCTTTGCAATAAACGAATCAGCAGATGATAAAATCAAGAGGATCGTTGAGCGCGCCAAAAATCCCAAAGAGATTATCGTGGTTTCAGACGACAGGGAGATAATATTCTTTGTTAAGCATTGCGGTGCAAAGGCAATGAAAGTGAAAGAGTTTTTGTCCCCTTCGGGGACAAAAACTCACATCAAAGAAATAGACGATGAAAAACGCATCCCCGCTGAAGTGCAATATCATATCAATGAGGAGTTAAAGAAACTTTGGTTAAAATAAGAAGAGAGATCAAAAAGTCAAGTTCAGAAAACTGGATTAAATTCCTCGGTACTGCTGGCGCAAGATTCGTGATGATTAAGCAGCTGCGCGCATCCGGCGGGATTTGGGTATCCTATAAAGGAACCAATGTTTTGATTGATCCTGGCCCGGGGAGCATTGTCAGGTGTTCCGCCAGTAAGCCAAAAATAGATCCTACAACACTTGACGGAATAATCCTTACCCACAAACACCTTGATCACTCCAATGACATCAATGTGATGATTGAAGCCATGACTGAGGGCGGATTTAAAAAAAGAGGCACTGTTTTTGTTCCGTCTGACGCCTTGGATTTTGAACCGGTGATTCTGCCTCATACCAGAAGTTTTCCCAGTGAGATAATAACCTTAAAAGAAGGCGGGGAATATTCTATCGGGAATATAAAATTTACTACTCCTAAACGCCATCTTCATACTGTCGAGACCTACGGATTAAAGTTTCTGTTTGATAAAATAAGTGTTGCTTTGATTGCCGATACGCGTTATTTTCCCGGGATAGAAGATTATTACAAAGCTGACATCGTGATTATAAACCTGGTTTTTTATGAGCCGCGTCCGGGGATTGACCATTTGAATTTTGAGGAAGCCAAGGAGATTATCCAGAAAATTAGCCCTAGCATGGCGGTTTTGACGCATTTTGGTATGTCGATGCTGAAAAACAGGCCCCATGATTTAGCGGAAAAATTGAAAGAAAACTCAGGGATAAATGTTGTAGCAGCATATGATGGAATGAAACTAATCATTCCTTAAAAAGTTTCTTGATTTTATAGGAAAGATGGTAAAATGGGTTATGAACCAGCGCTAGAAAAAGCCTGGAGCGAGCTTAAAGATTTAACAAAAGAGAATTCTTTTTCAGTAAAGTTTCTTACCGATGAATATAGCGTTGACATAGCTAATAGAGAGATCTTATCTTTATCCTGCAATGTCAAAGCTAAAGATTATTACAGTATTTTAATCCTACATTATTTAGTTAAAAAATTAAAAAAGTTTTTGCCGCTTACGGGAGAGTGGATATCTTTTCAGGAACTGGAAGGCGGACAAGGTTATTATCCGGCGTTTAAAAAACGGGCAATTGAACCTATCTTAAGAAAATATGGGACTCATCCTGAGAGCCTTTTGGAATTAATTGAGAGATTTTCCGCCAAGAGTATCCAGATTGGCGACGCAGGCATAGTTTTAGAAGCTTTTGAAAATGTTCCTGTTTTGATTACGCTATGGAAGGGCGATGAAGAGTTTGGCCCAGAGTCAAATATACTTTTTGATAGAAATATTACCCAGATTTTCTGCACCGAGGATATTGCGGTATTGGGCGGGATTATCGCAAATCTTATTTAGGAGGAACGAATGTCGGAGCATTCAGTAAAAGTCGGATTTAGTTTTGGCGCGACCTCAGGAGTAATCACAACTCTTGGTTTGATGATGGGGCTGCATTCGGGTACGGGTTCTAAGTTAGCAGTTATCGGCGGGATCCTGACTATCGCGGTTGCCGATGCCTTTTCCGACGCGCTTGGTATCCATGTATCTGAAGAATCTGAAAACGTCCATACGCCGGCTCAGGTTTGGATTGCTACAATATCAACGTTTTTATCCAAATTTATTTTTGCGCTGACGTTTGTCATCCCGGTTTTGATATTCAAACTTGATACTGCAGTCTTAGTTAATATTTTCTGGGGATTATCTGTATTAACTGCCGTAAGCTACAGAATGGCAAAGGAGCAGAATGTCAAACCCTGGAAAGTGGTAATGGAACATATGATTATTGCAAGTACCGTTATTATAATAACGCATTATTTGGGACATTGGATTTCTTTAAGATTTAGTTAGGTTTGGACCTGACGCAGATGTCAGTGATAAAAGATTATCTGCCGCAATCGGTATTTTAGGCAATGAAGCCTGGCCGAGAACGACAGGCGTAAATTAAGCGGTAATTTAAGGAGGAAAATCATGAGCGGTATTTTTGGTGTGGTATCAAAAGAAAATTGCGCGCAGATACTTTTTTACGGGACGGATTATCACTCGCATCTGGGGACAGAATATGGCGGCCTGGCGGTTTTAGGCAAAGACTTTAGCCGCAGGATTCATAATATAAGCCAAAGCCAGTTTAAATCCAGATTTTTTGATGATTATAAAAATATGGAGGGAAATAAAGGTATCGGGGTTATCAGTGCGCTGGATGAGCAGCCGATTTATCTTAATTCGCGGCTGGGCGCTTTTTGCTTGGTTACTAACGGGATTATTGAAAATAGCGAAGACTTGATGGCGCAGATGCTAAAACGCGGCGAGTCTTTCAGTGAGGTAAGCCGGGACAAGGTAAATACCACGGAGCTTGTCGCCAAGATTATCAGCCAGGGAAAAGATATCGTCGATGGGATAGATAAGGTTTTTGATGTTATCGAGGGGTCTTGTTCGATTTTATTGTTGAATAAAGATGGGATATATGCGGCAAGAGATAGGTTGGGATACACGCCGTTAGTCGTCGGGAAACAGGAAGATTCCGGAGCCTGGGCAGTTACAACCGAATCCTGCGCTTTTCCCAATATTGAGTTTGAAATAGTCAAATATATCGGACAGGGCGAAATAGTTTTATTAAATGAAAAGGGAATGGTAGAGAAGAAGCAGGCGCAAGAGACAAATCAGATTTGTTCCTTCCTTTGGATCTATACAGGTTTTCCTGCTTCCAGTTATGAAGGAATTAATGTTGAGACAGTGCGCGAGCGTTCAGGTAGGCTGCTGGCAAGGCGCGACCTTGACATAGAAGTAGATGTTGTTTCCGGCGTCCCGGATTCAGGTATCGCTCACGCCATAGGATACGCCCAGGAATCTGGTAAGCCTTACCGCAGACCCCTGGTTAAATATACACCAGGCTACGGAAGAAGTTATACTCCTCCGTCGCAGGAAACCAGGGATTTGATTGCCAAGATGAAGCTTGTCCCGATCAGGGAGATCATCCAAAATAACAGAATCGTAGTCTGCGAAGATTCTATCGTGCGCGGAACGCAACTTAAGAATTTCACTATCAAAAAATTATGGGATTGCGGGGCAAAAGAGGTCCATGTTAGGCCTGCCTGTCCACCATTGATGTTTCCCTGCAGGTTTAATTTCTCCACCCGTTCAATACACGAACTTGCAGCACGCAAGGCCATAAGAAGCATCGAGGGCCGCGATTTGGAAAATGTCTCGGAATACGTAGACCATAAAAGCGCAAAATATAAGAAGATGGTTGAGTGGATCGCCCGCGATATCGAAGTCACAACTTTAAGATTTCAGACAGTGGAAGATATGGTTGAGGCCATAGGACTACCTAAAGAGAAGCTATGTCTTTTCTGTTGGACCGGAGAATGCCCGGTTAATTGTCCGTCTAAAACCAGAAAAGATAAATCTTCCGTTAAGCAGGAGTCAGAGCTTTAAGAAACCTTTTGTATCTTTAAGGAGCAATCAAATGTCAAAGACTGTAATCCATGAGCTCGGCGATTTTGGTCAAAGCATTTGGCTGGATAATATCAGTAGATTATTGATTGAAAGCGGCAAGCTTGCCCAGATGATTGATAAGGGCCTATCAGGCCTGACTTCTAATCCGACGATTTTCGATAAGGCAATAAGCGATAGCCAAAGTTATGATAAAAGAATAGCGCAATTACGCATTAGCGGGAAATCTACTTTCGGGATTTACGATGAATTAACGATTAGGGATATCCAGGATGCCGCAGATATGTTTAGCGCAGCCTATGAGTCAAGCGCTGGCTTAAACGGATATGTCAGTCTTGAGGTAGACCCGCGTATCGCCTCGGATACAGATGCGACTTTGAAGGAAGCTCAAAGGTTGCATCGCAAGGTCAATCGTCCCAATGTAATGTTTAAAATTCCCGCCACAGAAGAAGGTTTTCCTGCCGTTGAAGAACTTCTAGCGCGAGGAATGAATATAAATGTTACTCTTATTTTTTCCGTTGATCAGTATGCAAAGACTGCCAAGGCTTTCTTAAGAGGGCTGGATAAATTATCGCAAAAGACTGACGATTTAAGTAAAATCGCCTCGGTAGCCAGTATATTTGTAAGTCGGGTTGATTCGGTGGTTGATAAAACCCTTGATGAACTTATTGCCCAAGATCCGCATAATAAAGATAAGTTTATTTCTTTAAAAGGAAAAGCAGCAGTCGCAAACTCAATGTTAATCTACAAGAAATCAAAAGAAATTTTTTCTTCCAAGGAGTTTGAGCGGTTAGAGGCTAAGAAAGCGCGTTTACAAAGAGTGCTTTGGGCATCAACTAGCACCAAAAATCCTGCATATAGCGATATTAAATATGTAAGTGAATTAATCGCAAAAAATACCGTCAATACGCTGCCCGATAATACCTTTGAGGCTTTTTTGGATCATGGTATGGTAAAAGAGGCCTTAAAAGATAATTTTAAAGACGCGGAAAATATCATCAACGATTTAATGCATATCGGAATAGATGTTAACAAGGTTTGCGAAAAATTATTGAAAGACGGAGTGGTGGCTTTTCAGAAATCATTTTCTTCTTTGCTTAGCTCCATAGAGAAGAAGGCAGATGGTTTATGCCTCAGACAGAATGCCAGGGGGTGAAATAGGTTCTAGAATAACATGATTGGAAAATATTTTAGCAAGATTCCGCAAAAATACGAAGACGAGTTTTTAAGAAACCAGACCGATTTTATCAAAAGCCGCGTTAGGCTTCTTTGCGGCCTGGTTATCGGGATTTATTTTTCTTTCACCTTGGTAAGTTTTCTGTTTTTAGCAAAACAATTGAAACTCCAGGAGATTTATATCTGGGGAGCTCTTGTGTTGGGTGGTCTGCTTATACTTTCCTTAAATAGAAGAGCCCACACTATTCAAGAAGCCAAAAGAAACACTTATCTATTCACCGCATTATTTTTAGTGATCCTGGTAAGGGTAAATCTCTTGAATGTCGGGCAAATTCCCACAGCCACCTTAATTTATCTTCTGGTCTTATTCTTGGTTTCATTTACCATACCCTGGAGGCCGCTAGAGGCAATACCGATTACTTTGATGCATGTTGCGGCGTATTCTTATCTATATTTTCAAGTGCAGCAAGTAATGCCTGATTCTGTCAGGGCAGAATTTAACTGGCCGACCTATGTAATCGGCTTAGCTTTTTTCCTCAATGCCTTTGTTTTGGTTTTGATTATTAGAGAGAGAGAAACAACCAGAGACATTGAGAACTTCGTACTTTTAAAAGATGTTGAGGCAAAAAATGCGCAGATGGAGAAAGAACTTGAGTTAGCGACAAAGGTCCATCAAACACTTGTTCCTAAATCCATAGAGACGGATTTGGTGGATATCGCAGTTATGTATTTGCCTATGTCGCATGTCGGAGGAGATTATGCCAGGTTTCATTTTATCGATAATGATAAGTTGATTTTTATCATCTGCGATGTTACCGGACACGGAGTTTCCGCAGCCCTTTTAGTTAATAGATTCCATTCAGAATTCGAGCAGTTGGCAGAACAAGGTAAGCAGCCGGGAGTTTTGTTAAAAGAGCTAAATAACTTTATCGTCAGGGAATTTCAAGGTAGCAACATGTACATCAGCGCTTTTTGCGGGCTTTTAGATTTTAAAGAAAAGAAATTTATCTATTCCAATTACGCTCACCCTACCCAGTATTTCTATAAAGCCACGGAATCTAGCTTGCTTTATTTAGGCTCTCAGGCGGCTTTGCTGGGGTTAACGTTCGGAGATGAAGGGTTGGTTTATCAGCATCAGGCTGATTTTGAAAGAGGAAACAAGCTTTATATGTTTACCGACGGGGTAATTGAAACCAGAGGCCTGGGAGATGAAGAATTCGGGATACAGAGGTTGGAAGATTTTATTCAAAGAAATCATGGTTTAAAGCCCGAAGCCTTCAACCGTAAATTATTTGATGAGTTAAACTCCTTCAAAACCGAGAAATTCAAAGACGATATATTTATTTTGACCGTGGGGATTAAATAAGATATGGAACCAAAGACGATTGCATTAATAATCTTTCTTCTGGCGTATGCTTTATTTGTGTTTATGACCAAAAGAAGGACAATCGTGGCTGTTTCGGCAGCAATTTTGTTAATCTTTCTTAGAGTTATGTCGCCTAAGGAGGCATTCTTTGCCATAAACTGGAATGTCATGGGGATTTTTGTCGGCACGCTTGTCATCGCTAATATTTTTATGGAAAGCCGCATGCCGGCGTACTTGGCCGAAGTTATCGTAAACAAAGCAAGAAATACCGCCTGGTCAATTTTATTTATCTGCGCATTAACCGGATTTATCTCGGCATTTGTAGAAAATGTGGCTACGGTGTTGATTGTTGCTCCTATCGCTCTGTCCATCGCCAAGAAGTTAAAAATCAACCCCATGAAGATGATGATTGCTATCGCCATTTCAAGCAATCTTCAAGGCACAGCCACATTGATCGGAGATCCTCCCAGCATGCTACTCGGCGGTTTTGCCAAGATGAATTTTATGGATTTCTTTTTCTATAAAGGAAGACCAAGCATTTTCTTTGCCGTAGAGTTAGGGGCCTTGGTTTCGTTTGTAGTGCTATATTTCATATTTAGGCAGCATAAGGAGAAAGTGCAGCTGGTAATGGTGGAAAAGGTAAAATCCATTGTCCCGACGATTATTTTGGTTGGATTGATTGTTTTATTAGCATTGTCTTCATTGTTTGATGTCGGTTTTTCCTATATGGCCGGAATCATTTGTATGGTAGCCGGGATTATCTCAATGCTTTGGGAAAAATTCGTAAACAAGACTCCTGTTTTTGACGGCATAAAATCTTTGGACTGGGATACGACATTTTTCTTGATGGGTGTGTTTGTGTTGGTGGGAAGCATTACTTTTACCGGATGGATTGAATCGCTTTCTGTTTTTCTTTCTCAGTTAGTCGGAGGAAATATATTTTTGTGTTATACGGCACTAGTTTTTATCGCAGTTTTACTTTCCGGCTTTGTAGATAATGTTCCGTTTCTGGCAGCCATGCTTCCGGTAGCTATTTCTTTAGCGGCAAAGCTTTCTATAAATCCATCGCTGTTGCTTTTCGGTCTGCTCATCGGCGCAAGCTTGGGAGGAAATATTACTCCAATTGGCGCGTCGGCAAATATCGTTGCTTGTGGGATTCTTAAAAAAGAAGGATACGAAGTCAGATTCAAAGATTTTATGAAAATTGGTATTCCTTTTACTTTAGCAGCCGTCACCGCAGCGTATTTATTTGTTTGGTTTGTTTGGTATAAATAAGTTTAATAAGCCATTATCTTATTGACAAATATTTTAGATTTAGTATAGTTATTATTGGTTTCTTTCGCCACATTAAATGGTAACGCTAAAGCGTGAGCCATTCTTGATATAACAGTTAGTCGTTTTTGTAATTCAAAAGGTATAATAATATATGGGTATACTTCTAATAGCATTTACTCTTCTTGCGGGTGGCTATATCGGCTGGGCCATAGGAGCAAATGACGCGGCAAACTGCGTCGGCGCAGATATAGGCTCAGGCAAGATGACTGTTTGGCAAGGTATTATTATAACCTGCTTTTTTAGTTTTCTGGGCGCTTTTTTCTTAGGCTCCAAAGTCATAAAAACAATTGGTAAGGGAATAGTTCCGTTAGACAAACTTGATCCTAATGTGGCTGTTTTAGTCGCCTTGGCTGCATGTTTTGGAGCAGGCACCTGGGTACTTATCGCAACATTAAGGGGTTTACCTGTTTCTACAAGTCATGCGATAGTCGGAGCTGTGGCAGGAGCAGGCTTAGCTATCGGCGCTCCGGTAATTTGGAAAAAACTATTAGATATTTTTATTTGTTGGATATTGACACCCGTTGGATCAGCGATAATTTCTTATATTTTATATAGGCCTTTTAGGAGGATTTTTTATTATCTTGTTCCCAGGAGATTCAACGAAGGTGTCGCGACTGTTCTTGTATTTGTCACTAGTATATATATGGCATTCACCTGGGGCGCTAATGATGTGGCTAATGCGACCGGTATAATTACCGGCGCAGGCATAATGAATGCAAAACAGGCAGCAGTCTTTGGTTCTATCGCTATTATAATTGGAATTGTAACTTTTGGTCGTAAAGTCATACAGACGGTAGGATTCGGCATTACTCGTCTTGCGCCTTTGATGGCAATTGTAGCAGAATTGGCATGCGCATTAAATGTGAATTTATACACTGTGTTCGGCATACCGGTTTCAACGAGTCATTCCGTTGTCGGCGCAGTTGTGGGCGTAGGTTTAGTTAAGGGTATCAAGATGGTAAACAAGAAGATGTTAGGCGAGATTGTATTCGCCTGGAGCCTGACTCCGTTTGCCAGCGGCGTTATTTCGTTCTTAGCTATTACGTTACTTAAGTTGTTATTTAAATAGATGAGGCGTTCCGCCTTATTTTTTTGGAATATGCTTATTAAAGGAGGAAGGGTAAAATGAAAGAGTCAAGAAACATATTGGGGTGGCTGGGGCTGAAACAAGAACAGCTCGTTTTAGAGGATGCTAATAAGCACGTTGATGTGACCTATCAAACCGTAGAATGGTTTAAAAAAGCAATCCAGGCATATATCGCCGGAGATGCTAAAGGTAAACAAGAGGCGATAAAGATGGTCCGCGAATGCGAACATCAGGCTGATGTGTTAAGGTCAAAGATGGTTGATGAATTGTCCGAGGGGTTATTGATGCCACCAGACAGAGAAGACCTGATGCACTTTGTCAAATCCTTAGACAGGATTGCCGACTGGACCAATGGCGCTGCAAGACTTTTGGATTTTATTGAAGCAAAATTGCCGCAGACAATATTGGATGAGCTTTCAGCTGCGACTGATATAATTTTCAATTCTATCTTTAAGCTAAGAGAAGGAATACAATCTGTTATGAAGAATAATTTAAAGCAAGCCATAATTGATTGTAACGATGTAGAGGTTTACGAATCTAAAGCAGATGACCAGAAAAGAGTCTTGATTGGCTCAATAATTAAAGCCAAGCTGGATGCGCCCACGCTTTTATTGACTTATCAATTGGCAGAGTATATGGAAGGCGTGACCGATAAAATAGAGGATGCCGCTGATTTTATCAAGGTTTTGGCCATTAAAGCAAAATAGGCTTTACATTTCATCTTTACAGTTATATGCTTTTCCCCCGGAATAAGTTATTCCGCTTTAATAATCTTGCCTAATTCCTTAAGATATGGTATAGAATTAAGGATAAAACTATTTTTCAAACTCCGTTGTTTTTCAATAAGTTAGCATCTTTAAGATTGTCCTAGGTTGGTTAATATACTCGAATATGACTTTTAAAAATGGTTTTAATAATATGGTAGATTTCAGGCTGATTTTTAGGGCTTTACAACACAGGAATTACCGGCTGTTTTTTGTCGGCCAGAGCATTTCTTTTATAGGAACCTGGATGCAGTTTGTGGCCTTGAGCTGGTTAGTGTACCGCCTGACTAATTCGGCTTTATTGCTGGGAGTTGTGGGATTCGTTGGCCAAATCCCGACTTTTCTTCTTACCCCTTTTACCGGAGTAATTGCCGATAGGTATAACCGCCACAAGATTTTAATTATCACTCAGACTCTGGCAATGTTGCAGGCCTTAGTCTTGTCTATACTTGTCCTTAGCGGCAATATAAGCGTGGGGCAGATAATCATCTTGAGTATAATTCTTGGCTTAATAAGTTCTTTTGATATTCCTGCGCGTCAGGCGTTTACCATAGAGATGATTGAAAAGAAAGAGGATCTGGGAAACGCCATTGCCTTGAATTCGTCGATAGTTAATGTGGCGAGATTAATCGGTCCTGCTTTGGCCGGCATACTTATTGCGACTTTGGGAGAAGGTGTATGTTTTTTATTAAACGCTATTAGCTATGTTGCGTCTATTCTTTCATTGTTGTTGATGAAGCTTACGCCTCGCACAATAAAACTTTCTACTAATCATATCTGGCATGATATAAAAGAGGGTTTCAGTTATGCCTTTAACTTTATGCCCATAAAATCCATTCTTTTACTTTTGAGCTTGATAAGTCTTATGGGTGTGCCATATCAGGTTTTGATGCCTATTTTTGCCCGGGATATTTTTCACGGCGGACCTCAGACGCTTGGATTCTTGATGGCGATGTCAGGGATAGGCGCATTGATGGGTGCAATTTATCTAGCCGCAAGAAAGAGTATCATTGGCTTAGGCAAGAGGATTGCACTCGCCGCTGGTTTTTTTGGCCTAGGTATTGTTGTCTTTGCTTTATCCAGGGTATTATGGTTTTCTATGGTGGTGATGCTTGTTTCCGGATTTGCCATGATGGTTCAGATGGCAGCCAGCAACACTGTTTTGCAGACTATTGTTGATGAAGATAAACGCGGAAGAATTATGAGTTTTTATACCATGGCTTTTATGGGTATGGCTCCTTTTGGAAGTTTGCTAGCGGGTGGTTTGGCCCATAAAATCGGCGCGCCCAATACGTTAATTTTTGGGGGAGCTTGTTGTGTGTTGGGAGCAATTATGTTTGCTAGGAATCTTCCCGTATTAAGGAAACATATGCGTCCCGTATACATCAAGAAGGGGATCATTCCGGAAGTGGCTAAAGGTATCGGGGCCGCCTCTGGCTTAGAGGTTTTATCGGAAGGATTATAGAGATGCTGAAGGAAATGGATTAAGATGTATCACTTCACAGAACAAAATATATTTATTTTCCTGGTCCAGGTTTTCATTTTATTAGGTGCGGCAAGGGCATTGGGTGAATTATTCCGCAGATGGAAGCAGCCCGTTATTACCGCGGAGATTTTAGTGGGAATAATCCTGGGTCCGACTATCCTTGGCCGTTTTCTACCTAGGCTGCATGCTTTTATCTTTCCTTCAGATTTAGTGCAGCAAAATATGCTTGAGACCGTTATGTGGTTAGGCCTTCTTTTCTTTTTGTTAGAAAGCGGCTTGAAGATGGATTTTTCAACTGCCTGGAAACAGAGAGGCAATGCATTAAAGATAGCTTTAACCGATATAATCGTGCCGATGACTTTGGGATTTTCACTTAGCCTTTTATTGCCATCAAATTATTTAATAGATCCAAATCAGCGGATAATCTTTGCTCTTTTCATGGCTACTGCGATGACCATAAGCGCCATGCCTACTACAATAAGGGCATTGAATGATTTGGATATCATAAAGACCGATTTAGGTTATCTTATAATGTCTGCGCTTTCTGTAAACGAGATTATCGGCTGGATAATCTTCACGCTTATATTGAGTTCTTTCACGCAGATGGGCCTCGGGGTTTTGCAAATGTTTATATCTTTGGTTATGATTATTGGTTTTGCTGTTATTTGCCTTACAATAGGAAGGCGTTTTTCAGGATTCGTGGTCCATAAATCAAAAGTATATAATATGCCAGAGCCGGGAACGTCGCTTACATTCCTTTGTCTTTTAGGCCTTTTCTGCGGAGCGATTTTTCAGCGGGTAGGAGTCCATGCCCTTTTAGGCTTTTTTATTGCTGGGATTATGGCCGGTGAAGCAAAAGAACTGCCTGAAAGGACGCGCCAAGTGATATCTCAGATGGTATATGCCATATTTGTTCCGCTTTTCTTCACGGGCATAGGTTTAAAAATAGATTTCTTCAATAACTTTAATATTGTTCTTGTATTGTTTGTTACTATAATCGGTATTTTTGGGAAGTTTATCGGGGCATGGCTTGGCGCAAAACTGGCTCGTATTTCAGAAGCAAGCAGGATTCCGGTAGCGATCGCACATACGCCAGGAGGCTCCATGGATATTGTCATGGGCATCGTGGCCTTGAAATACAATTTTATCACTGAACCTGTATTTGTGGCTATTGTGTTGGGAGGAGTCGTTTCCGCAGTTATTTTTGGTCCTTGGTTAAAATTCTCTCTCGCCAGGAGAAAAGAAATAAGCATCCTTGAATTTTTCTCAAAAAGTGCAATAATTGATAATCTGAAAGCGCAAGATAGTGATTCTGCGATTCAGGAACTGAGTTCGGCAACCGGAGAATTTCAGAGTATTCCCAATATAGATGTGTTGTACTCCGCGGTATTGCAGCGGGAAAAAATGATGGGTACTGCCATGGAAGAAGGGGTGGCAGTTCCTCACGCCAGGCTTGATTTCTTGCAGAGGCCTGTGATTGTGTTCGGCAGGTCGGAAGTAGGCATAGAGTGGGATTCTCCCGACGGAAAGCCGGCCCATTTTGTGTTTTTGATACTGACGCCCAAGCAAGATGATGATGTCCAGATTCAGATACTACGAATTATATCTAAAGTAATGCTACAGAGAATAAACAGGACCAATATTATGCTGGCGAAAGATGCTTCTGAAATCTGGGAAATTTTCTTAGGAGTATTTGCTCCGCAAAGTATCCTAAGAAAAGATACAAACAAGACTATAGACAATGAGTAATAAAAGATTCGGCACATTTGATGGAGTATTCACCCCTACGCTCTTAAGTATTTTGGGCGTGGTTATGTATTTGCGTTTAGGCTGGGTAGTGGGCCAGGTTGGCCTGAAAAGCGCATTAGCTATCATAATTGTAAGCAATCTTATCACGCTTTTTACCGGCCTTTCGGCAGCGAGTATAACCACGAACATTAGAATCGGAACAGGAGGAGCCTATTCCATCATTTCTAAGTCTTTAGGATATGAGGTGGGAGGTTCTATAGGCGTACCTTTATATTTTTCGCAGGCTATCTCGGTCGCGTTTTATATTACGGGTTTTACCGAATGTTGGGTTTCTGTTTTTCCTCAGCATGAGTTTATTTTCGTTTCAATAATTACCTGGATTGCTCTTTTGCTTATTGCCTATACTAGCGCTAAATTAGCATTTAGATTACAATACGGTATTATTGCAATAATTGCCCTTTCGTTAGTATCAGCTTTTTTGGCTAAAAGTAGATTAGAATCAAGCACTCTATTTTTGCAAGGGGTGGCAGAAGTTCCTTTTTGGCAGGTGTTTGCCATATTCTTTCCTGCGGTAACCGGGATACTCGCCGGAATAAGCATGTCAGGAGAACTAAAGGATCCTGAGCACAATATTCCGGTAGGCACGCTTTCCGCAATAGGCATCGGTTTTCTGACATATTTGGCAATGGCAGTTTGGTTTGCCCATATTGCCACTCCCCGAGAGCTGGTTTCGAATACCTCTGTAATTATAGAGGTCTCGCGCTGGCGTTCTCTGATAGTGGCAGGGATAATGGGCGCAACTCTTTCTTCTGCTCTTAGCATGCTAGTTGCCTCCCCCAGGACTCTTCTTGCGTTGGCTAAACATCGGATTGTTCCTTTATCCTATTCCTTTAACCGAATAAATAAAAGAGGAGAACCGACTGCGGCAATTCTTTTTACGGCCTTCGTTTCTTTGCTGACTATTGTCATGGGAACGTTAAATAACATCGCAAGCGTTTTAACCATGTTCTTTTTGATTACTTACGGCATGCTTAATATCGCCGTATTTATTGAAAAAGGTATTGGTATAGTAAGTTTTCGGCCAGTTTTTAAAGTGCCCTTGCTTATTTCTTTTCTGGGAGGGGCAGGGTGTGTTTACGCGATGTTTCTTATAAATCCGTTATTTAGCATCATAGCGATTGCAGTAACTATTTTTATTTATTTATTTCTTTTGCGCAGGGAGTCTCCGAAAAAATGGCCTGACGTAAGGAGGGGATTGTTTATTTTCATCGCTGAACGGGCAGTAAAGATTGCATCCGGCCTGCCTTATCATCCAAAAATATGGAAGCCAAATCTCTTGGTCCCGGTGGAGAAGCCTGATGATTGGTCGGCCATTATGGAAGCGATAAGGTCAATTTGCTATCCGCGCGGCAGAATTGAATTTCTTACGATTGTCCAGAAGCTCAAGGATGATAAAGAAAATTTTGATACCGAAAAGACCCTGGAATTAAAAAGAAGAGTTACGGGGGATTTAGTATTTTTGGGGAAACCTCTTGAAGAAGACGGTATGTTTGTTTCGAATTCTGTCATTGATTCAGGTAGTTTTTTAGATGGCATGGACATTGCGATGCAGACTCTAAAAAGTTCTGTTTTGCCCCCAAATGTATTATTTATAAAGTTAGGATTAGATCCTCAGCGGGATTATGTCGTTAAGGGGCTTATGGAAAGGGCAGAGCCCTATGATTTTGGAATTATGCTTTTTAGGTATCATCCCAAAATCGGGCTAGGCAATAAAAGTTTGATAAATCTTTGGGTAAGATCAGGAAGCCCGAATATTGATTTGGCGGTATTGGTAGCTTTGCAGCTTGAGAAAAACTGGGAAGCTAACCTTCGTTTGCTGCAGGTAGTATCAAATGAAAACGAGCGGCAAGAAGCTGAGATTTATTTATCTAAATTAAAGAAGATTATGAGATTACCAAAGAATACAGAGATTCTGGTGTTCGTAGGTAATTTTGAAGAGATAGCCTCTGCGGCTCCCTCGGCTGATATAAATATTTTTGGCATGCCCGGGAATCGCGAAGTCTCTCTGATAAGAAAAATTTCTGATAAAGTTAATACTTCCGTGCTTTTCTTGAGAGACTCCAAGCAAGAAAGCGCTATTGTTTAGATATTTTTTGTATTTCTTTCGTTTAAGAGGTCTAATAAGTTGTTTATTATTTTGAGAAATAATTTAGTTAATCAAGTATAATAAAGTATCTATAGAGGTAGCCAAGAATATAAAATGAAAATAGTATCCCTATTGAAAATTAAGGAAAACCATAAGGGTAAAGTTGTAGAAATCCTAGGTGGCACCAGCTTAAACAATAAGTTGATGAGTATGGGCCTATATATAGGTAAGGAGATTACCAAATTAAGCCATATTGGTTTAAGGGGGCCGGTGGTAATAAAAGTAGGGAGAAGCATCTTGGCTCTTGGCCATGGCATGGCAGCAAAGATTATGGTGGAGATAGAATGATAAAGAAGATTTATCTTATTGGTAATCCCAATGTTGGCAAAAGCGTGGTTTTTTCCCGTCTTACCGGCGTGCAGGTAATGTCTTCTAATTATCCCGGCACAACCGTAGAAATCAGCAAAGGTTATCTAAGATTAGGCGAAGAAAGAGTTGAAGTCGTGGACTTGCCGGGGACATATTCTTTAGATCCAAACTCCAGTGCAGAAAAAGTAGCGGTATCCTTACTAAACGAGTATCCAAGAAATGAAATAGTTGTAATCAATATTCTTGACGCGACTAATCTGGAAAGAAATTTACTTCTTACCTTGCAGCTAATCGAAGCTGGGTATCCTGTGATTGTCAGTTTAAATATGTGCGATGATGCAGGCCACAGAGGTATCAATATTGACACTGCAAAATTAGAAAAACTTATAGGTGTTCCGGTAATCTCAACCTGCGCAGTTACGGGTTTGGGCATAAAATTATTAATTGAGAGAATAAAAGAAGGTACACCTACTGTAAAAAAGATCCTGACTAACGAGGAACGCTGGAAAGAGATAGGAACGATCATCCAGCAGGTCCAAAGCCTAGAGCATCGGCATCATACTCTAAGGGAGATCCTGGAAGATGCATCTGTTCGTCCGGTGACCGGGCTGATAATGGCAGCAGGCATAATTTACGCCTCATTTAAAATCGTACGTTTTATAGGAGAGACAATTATTGCCAGAATAACCGATCCTATCTTTTATAATTTATATCAACCTCTTTTGGAAAAGCTAAGCTTTAATTGGCAGGAAAAAGGTTTTTGGATGCATCTTCTTATTGGAGATTTAATTAATGGTAAAATAGATTTTAAGCAGTCTCTGGGAGTTTTGACTACAGCTCCTTATATTGAGTTCGGGATGGTCTTGCCTTATATCATAGCTTTTTATTTTATATTAAGCCTTCTTGAAGATATAGGGTATTTGCCTCGTCTTGCCATATTACTGGATAATATTCTTCATCGATTGGGGCTCCACGGCTATGCTATTATCCCCGTGCTTTTGGGTTACGGATGCAATGTTCCCGGAATTCTGTCAACCCGTATTCTGGAATCAAAACGCGAAAGGTTTATCGCCTCAACCATTATTTCTATCGGCGTGCCCTGCGTTCCTTTGCAGGCGATGATATTCGGATTATTGGGCCATTTCGGAGGTTTTTACGTCGGCGGGGTGTATCTGGTATTGTTTTCTTTGATTATAATATTAGGGTTAGTATTAAACCGAATGATAAAAGGATACAGCCCGGAATTGCTATTAGAAATACCATCCTATAGGTTTCCGCCATTAGCTACGCTAGGGAAAAAGCTTTATTTTCGCGTCAAAGGTTTTATAGTGGAGGCAGTCCCCGTGGTTATCGTGGGTGTTTTAGTTATAAATATTCTACTATACTTCAAGTTGTTTGATTTTATAACCGCTATTTTTGCTCCGGTACTGCATGGCCTGTTTGGTTTACCTAAAGAGTCTATAGTCGCGTTAGTTATTGGTTTCTTTAGAAAAGATGTTGCCGTAGGTATGCTTATGCCTTTAGGCTTATCTGCAAAACAGTTGTTTATATCCGCCACATTATTGGCAATATCATTCCCCTGCATTGCCACATTTATAGTCTTATGGAAAGAGCTGGGCTTGAAAGATCTGATCAAATCAACCCTGATCATGATATCTATAAGCATTATAGTCGGTGCCACGCTGAATTTTTTGATATTGCATTAATCCCCTTGCTAGAATTCCACGGGCTATGCCCGTGGATGAATAGCGGATGGGGACGTCGCCCCACGGATCACCGCGGGGCTCCAGTATCACAAAATAAGCTAAAGATTTAAGGAGGCAGGATAGTCGCGATGATTAATATTAAAAGATTCACATTATACCTATTCCGTTGGCAGTTAAGCACACCGATCCTTTGGTTGGTAGTAAAAAATCTTGGCGTAGGAGTATGGTCAACGATAATAGCTAACTTAATAGGCGGCTGTATATTCTTCTGGATAGACAGATTTATATTTACCTCTAAGGCTGTTGAGATGTGGCAGGTGAAAGAAAAAGGTATATGCGATAACTGCGGAAAAGAAACTAGCCTTTGGAGGTTAGTCCTTGCGCCAAATTATGATCGTAGAGACTCGGAACCAAAATTCTTCTGCATGGCGTGTTCTAAGCATAGGACAGACGAATTAAGAAAAAAAGGTATCAAGATAAGGGGCAAGAGCAGATAAAATCTGCATCTAAGATAGGAGGGTGACTAAAATGTCAAAATCAATCAAAGGCACAAAGACAGAACAGAATCTATTGAAGTCGTTTGCCGGAGAGTCCCAGGCGCGTAATAGGTACACCTATTTTGCCAGCGCGGCAAGAAAAGAGGGTTTTGAACAGATTGCGAATATTTTTACCGAGACCGCAGAAAATGAAAAAGAACACGCCAAGGTGTTCTTTAAATATTTAGAGGGAGGAGACGTAGAGATAACTGTATCTTATCCGGCAGGAATGATTAAGGATACTAAATCCAATCTTGAAGAAGCCGCAGCTGGAGAAAATATGGAATGGACAACGCTTTATTCGGATTTTGCCAAGGTAGCCAAAGATGAGGGTTTCTCAGAAATAGCGCGGTCATTTGAGCAGATAGCCAAGGTTGAGAGATTTCATGAGTCACGATACAGAAAATTAATCAATAACATAGCTAATAGCGAAATATTTAAGAAGAAAGTATCAGTAAAGTGGCACTGCATTAATTGCGGTTATGTATTTGAGGGGCCTGAGGCACCAAAGGAATGTCCTGCATGTAAGCATCCACAGGCGTTTTATGAAGTACTAGCGGAGAATTATTAATACTATAATAGAATAGTGTTTTAGGAATTGGGTAACATAGGCATTGATAATATTCAATCAAAAAAGGGGTTGCAGTGAACAAGTCTAGGCGAATCTTATTTTTAATATTTTTTCTACTATTCGCTTTATCCATAATTCGTAACGACGCCTTCGCTCAAGGAACTTGGCGAGAAACAATAAGGGAGAAGATAAAACAAAGACAGCAAGAGCGAATTGAGGCAAAACAGCAATCTATTACAGAGCCGGGAGATTATGATTTATCTTTAGAGCATGATGGCTTGATTAGAATCTACAAGGTTCACGTCCCGCCTTCCTATAATAGCATAACGTCAACGCCGTTGATTCTTGCGTTCCACGGAGGCATGGGCGACAAAGAACACATGTCTAAGGATAAATACTTTAAGTTGATATCTAAATCCGATAAGGAAGGCTTTATTGTTGTTTTCCCTAACGGTGCAAGCAAATTGAGGTCAGGAAAATTCGCAACATGGAACGCGGGAAATTGCTGCGCATATGCCCGCGATAACAATATTGATGATGCGGGTTTCGTAAAAAAGATGATAATTGATATAAAATCCAAACTCAATATTGACCCAAAAAGAATTTATGCGACAGGAATGTCTAATGGGGCAATGTTTTCTTACCGGCTTGCCTGTGAGCTTACCGATCAGTTCAAGGCTATCGCCCCGGTTGCCGGTACAGAAAATTGTAACCAGTGTAACCCCACAAAACCTATTTCCGTATTGCATATTCACGCAAAAGACGATACACATGTCCTTTTTAACGGCGGCGCAGGGCCTGAAGCCTTTAAAGACCCGACAAAAGTAACTGATTTTACTTCCGTGCCGGAAACTATTTTGCGTTGGGTAAAGAGAAATAATTGTAATAGTGTACCTAAAAGGGTGCTGGAGAAAGAAGGCGGTTATTGTGATTTGTATACTGGTTGTGAAGATAATGTTCAAGTAAAACTTTGTGTGACGGCAACCGGAGGCCATTCATGGCCGGGAGGAGAGAAACCAAGGGGTGCTCCATCTCAAGTCATATCAGCGGTTGATGAAATGTGGGATTTCTTCAGTAATCTCCCAAGGGATTAAATTTATGAAAAATTTTCTTAAGACTTAAGGAGATGCAAATCATGAAACAATGGTACGAATCATTATTTGAAAATTATGCACGTAAATACGACGATGAGTGCTATGTTCAGGGAACGATTGGTGAATGCGATTTTATTGAAGAGGAGATAAATCGCGATAGGTCGAAAAAGATTATAGATATAGGTTGCGGTACCGGCCGGCACGCGATCGAACTTACAAAAAGGGGATACAACGTGACCGGCGTTGACTTGTCCGAGAATCAGATCAAAAGGGCAAGGGAAAAAGCCAAAGAGCAAGGGGTGACTATCGACTTCCAAACACAAGATGCCCGCAATCTTCCGTTTGACGGTGAATTTGATCTGGCAATTATGCTATGCGAAGGCGGGTTTTCTCTTATGGAAACAGACCAGATGAACTTTGAGATCCTAAAAGAAGCAACAAAAGCGCTGAAAAGTAAAGGCAAGTTCATTTTTACCGCATTAAACGGGTTGTTCCCGCTGTTTCATTCGGTCAATGAATTCTATAAGTCGGCGCAGAAAGAAGGCCAGTCCCAGTGCAAGGAATGCTCCTTCGATCTGATGACTTTCCGTGATCATAACACTGTTGTTTTTGAGGACGATTCCGGCAATAAAAGAGATCTTAAGTGTAATGAGCGTTATTATGTGCCCAGCGAGATAACGTGGCTTTTAAAAACACTTGGATTTAAGAAAATCGATATCTTTGGCGCGAAACTTGGAGAATTTTCTCGAAAAGATAAGCTAACGATAGACGATTTCGAAATGCTTGTTGTCGCGGAGAAATAGTCGACATGATTGTAAATTTAACCCAATTAACCTAATAACAACCTAAGGCCGTTTCCACATAACCATTAATTAATCAATGAGTTTCGTTAGAAGTGTCCCCCAGTGATTAGAAAATTTAAACGTAGTGGGAAATTTTGGGCTTATATTGTTGAATGTGCTGATAAAACTTTTTATACCGGTTATACGCCTGATTTAATAAAACGAATCAAATTACATAATAATGGAAAGGGCGCAAAATATACCAGAGACCGACGACCTGTAAGATTAGTGTGGAGCAAAGAATATAAGTATTTTAAGCTAGCGTTTTTAGAGGAGAAGAGAATAAAAAAGTTAACGAGAGAGCAGAAGGAAGAATTAGTAAATGACGGAAAAGATTTCAAATAATGATACGCCGAATTTCTATTCGCGCTCGAAAATCTCTCGCGAAGAGCGCTCGATATTTTCTTCGCAGAAATTCGGCGTGGCAACCAAACGAAAAACCGTTTTTATAAAAACGTTTGGTTGCCAAATGAACGAGCGGGATTCCGAGGCGTTAGCCGGCCTGCTTCAGGATGCGGGATTTGCTGTGTCGGATTCGCCTAAGGAGGCCGATGTAATTTTATTTAATACCTGTTCTGTCCGTGAGCATGCCGAAGAAAGAGTTTGGAGTGTTCTGGGTCAATTAAAGAAACGGCAAAAGGGATCTCTAATCAAGAAACCGATTATCGGGATTATCGGTTGCATGGCACAAAATTATAAAGATGAGATTTTTAGGCGCGCACCAAGCGTTGATTTAGTCGCTGGTCCGAATGATTTATTAAGCGTGCCTATTCTCATAAAAAATATTATTAAAGAGAAATCCCGGGCTTTAGCTGTTAGCACGATGGAGCGGGAGCAGGATTTTTATGTTTCTAATTTTCGTGAAAATAAAAATCATACCTATATAGTAATTTCTGAAGGCTGTAGTAATTTTTGTTCATATTGCGTTGTGCCATACGTTCGAGGAAGGCTACACTGCCGAAATCCGCAAGACATCTTGGATGAGATTAAACGCACCATTGAGTTAGGGATAAAAGATGTGACGCTACTGGGCCAAAATGTTAATTCCTATAAATCCGAAGGAATTGATTTTGTAAAATTGCTAATGATGGTCAACGATATGGAAGGCCTAAAGAATTTTAGTTTCTTGACTTCGCATCCTAAAGATGTGTCCAAAGAGCTTTTTCCCATGATGCGGGATTTAGAAAAGATAAAGAAATCTTTACATTTGCCAGTTCAGTCCGGTTCTGATAGAATATTAAAAATGATGAATAGAGGCTATGCCGCCTCGCATTATATGAAGCTGGCAGAAGAATATCGTAAAACCGTTGGTGGTCTGCTTTCGACCGATGTAATTATAGGTTTTCCTTCGGAGACAGAAGAAGACTTTGAGAAAACTTGCGACTTGTTTAAAGAAATCCAATTTGACAGTGCCTATATCTTTAAGTACTCTGTTCGGCCGCATACCGAAGCTCAAAACTTAGCCGATAGCGTGTCATTAAAGGAAAAAGAAAAGCGTCATAAGATTTTATTAGACTTACAGAAAAACATTTCAAGAAATAAAAGATGCCCAAAATAATAATCGTAATTTTATTTTTGCAATTATTTCTTACAGGCGTAATCTTTGCTGATATTGAAGATGTGCACAGTTTCTATCTGGGCAGAGAATACAACAAGGCAATAGAGGAAGCGCTGAACATACTCAATAATTTCTCCTCCAAGAAAGAGGCTCAGGAGGCGTATTTTTATCTGGGTTTAAGCCGGATGAAGACAGGTTCCTATAAGGACGCAAGAGATGACTTTCGAGCCATAGTAGATAGGTTTTCCGGAGGGCAATTCGCCCAGCGCGCATTTTTAGGAATCGGGGATTGTTTTTTTATGGAGGATAATTACACCAAGGCCGATGAGGTCTATAAATCGTTTTTAGAGAATTATCCCAAGTCAGACTTGTTGCATATCGCTTATTTTAGATTGGGACAGACAAATTTAAAATTGGGTAATTGGCAGATTGCTAAGAATTACCTGAATCAGCTAAAAGAAAGATACCCGAATAGCTTAGAGGCAAAACAGGCGGATGAGCTTATCACCAGAGAGGAATTCTTCACAGTTCAGGTCGCAGCTTTCATAAATAAAAGTTCAGCCAAACAATTAAATGATAAATTGAAAAGTGATAGTTTTGATGCTTATATTGCGACGACAAATACCGAAGACGGGAAGGAAATTCATCGCGTTAGGGTCGGTAAACTAGCTAATCGTTATGATGCCGAGGCTTTGCAGGCAGCATTAGCTTTAAAAGATTATCCTACCAGAATCTATCCCTGATAATTTAATGAGGTTAAAAAAGAAGATAATAGTTCTTGTCGGTCCCACAGCTGCTGGTAAATCCATGATTGCTTTTGAACTCGCCAAAAGGATAAATGCTGAAATCGTCTCATGCGATTCAATGCAAGTCTATAAAGAATTAAATATTGCCAGCGACAAAGTGCCAAAATCAATACGCAAAAGGATTTTTCATCATTTGATTGACGTAGTATCTGTTTCTAAAAATTACAATGTTTCTGATTACCGTAAACAAGCTATAAAGGCTATAGAAAATATTCACGATAAGGGCAAATTACCGCTTGTCGTCGGTGGAAGCGGCCTTTATATGAAGGTTCTTCTTGATGGTATCTTTGAGGATGGGCGCTCCAATACCAGAACCAGAAAACGCCTATACGCTTTAGCCGAGAAATACGGCAAAAAGTATTTGTATAGAAGGTTGTTAAAAGTGGATTCTAAGGCAGCGGGTAAAATTCATCCTCATGATTTGCGCCGCATTGTTAGGGCGCTTGAGGTTTATGAAACAACCAAAAAGCCGATTTCCCAACAGCAGAAAAACACAGAAGGTCTCTATAAAGATTACGATATAAAGTTATTCGGTCTTAATATCGACAGAGATAAACTTTACGCAAAGATTAATCAGCGTGTCGATGAAATGTTCAAAAAAGGGTTAGTTAAGGAAATAAAGAAGGTCTTAAACAAGAAATTAAGCCTTGCCGCAAGAAAAATTATCGGTATACAAGAAATCCTGGGTTTTCTTAGCGGTAAATTCTCTGGAGAAGAAGCATTGGAATTAATCAAGCGCAATACCCGTCGCTATGCCAAAAGGCAGCTAACCTGGTTCAGGAAAGAAAAGAGGATTAACTGGATCCAAATCAAAGAAAAACAAAAACCAGTTCTGGTAGCCAAGAAAATAATTACTTTATTAAATTAAGAATATGGAAAAAACGATTTTAGTCAGTGTAGATTTTAAAGACAGGCACTTCAAGAAACTTAACCCCGAGGATTCTCTTTTAGAGCTTGAGGAATTGACCCGTACCGCAGGTGCAGGGGTAGTTGAGAAGGTCGTTTGCATGCGGCAGGAGCCTACGCCGGGAATATTCATTGGCAAAGGCAAGGCCGAAGAAATTGCTTTAATTGCCGAGGAGCTGGCAGCCGATACTATTATCTTTGATGACGATCTAAGCGGAACACAGCAGAGAAATTTGGAAGAGATAATTAAAGCAAAGATTATCGACAGAACCCAGCTTATTTTGGATATTTTTGCCCTTCATGCTAAAAGTCAGGAAGGAAAAATCCAGGTTGAGCTTGCCCAGCTTGAATATTTATTGCCGCGTTTGACCGGCAAAGGTATTGACCTTTCGCGCTTGGGCGGCGGTATAGGTACCAGAGGCCCAGGAGAGCAGAAACTTGAGATTGACCGCAGGCGCATCAGAAGACGCATTGATAAGCTAAGAAAAGACCTGGTAGATTTAACCAAGCATCGCGAAAATACCCGCAAGAAAAGGAAGGAAAAGCATATTCCGGCGGTAGCCTTGGTAGGATATACCAATGCCGGAAAATCTACGCTTTTAAATACGCTTACCGGCTCAGAGCAGACTGTGAGAGATAGCTTGTTTACCACGCTTGATTCATTGTCAAGAAGCATGACTCTGGCCAATCGTCAAAAGATTGTTATATCAGATACTGTCGGGTTTTTGAGCCATTTGCCTCATCATCTTATTGAAGCCTTTAAAGCAACTTTAGAGGAGGTTAAGGAAGCGGACCTGCTTTTGCATGTCTTGGATGTCAGCCATGTGCGTTGCTATGAACACAACAAGGCAGTCTATGAAGTGTTAAAACAGCTGGATTCTGACCAAAAACCAATTGTGACAGTCTTAAATAAGATCGATAAGCTTGAAGATAGAGGTTGGATTGAGAGATTAAAGAGGGATTTTTCTAACCCGGTAGCTATATCGGCCTTAAAGAATGAGGATATCCCGCAACTTCTAGAAAAGATTGAAGGGGAATTAGCTTCATTGATCACGGTTTTAGACTTATTTATTCCTATAAACCGCATGGATTTGGTGGATCAGATCTACCGCGAAGGCGAAGTCTGCAGCATTGATTACACCGCCGAAGGCGCCAATATAAAGGCGAGCCTGCCTGTTGTCACCGCCAAAAAGCTGTCTCTTTACCATAAAAAGGCATAATTTCACCTAACTATATTTTTTTAATCAGAACTGGTCATTTCCTTATATTGTGTTATACTTTCAATGGGCCAGAAAGGCCCTTTTTTATTTAGGAGAAAAATAAGATTAAAATGAAAAGAATAATTTTTGTTATCGTTTTAGCTGGGATTGTTTTATCTTGCTTAGTTGCAGAATCGGCAGAGCCCAGGCTGTTTTTGCCTTTCCGCTTACCGGATGATGAGCCATCAGGAGGGGGATTAGTATTGGGTCCCCGCGTCAAGGTGCAGGGCAGACAATTATTGGAAGATTTCAACCGTGATGGTGTTTATGCTCAGTATCTTATTAAAGGAGTGGGTTATCAGCCTTTTCCTATTGGGAGGTATCCTAGCGACTGGGGGCAGAGTATATTCGATAACCCCGAGATACTTAACCGTGATTTCGACCTGTTGCAACAAATGGGCGTAAATACAATTAGGCTTTGGAAGGGTAATAATACGGGGGATCAATTTCCCACTACATTAACAGAGACGACACTTAATTTGGCAGAACAATACGGTATTAAGGTTATCGCAGGCTTCTGGATAGATACGTATGGACCGTATTGCAATGGAAGCCAGATGGTATATTATCCGCCGGCTTTTATCGATCCGTCACAGGATCCCCAATACACTATTCAAAGGACAGACCTGGTATTTGCTTTTAAGCATTACGTTGAAACATTTAAGGATAGCCCAGCTATTTTATTCTGGGCGATAGGCAATGAGAATAGTAATAGTATTCCAGCTGCATACGCTCCTTATTGGTACAGTTTAATTAATCAGATGGCCTATGAAGCCCACCTTAGCGAAGGCGGCACCTATCATCCTGTGGCCATTGTTAATGGAGATTTGCAATATATAGGGGATCCGGCGGCAGGTGCAAGCGATGCCTTAATGCCATATCTAGATATCTGGGGTGCAAATGTATACCGGCCTAATGCTTCTTTTGGAAATCTTTTCGTTGATTACGCTAGCAAATCACAGAAACCTTTCTGGATTTCAGAATATGGCATAGATGCCTTTCATACTACTGCGTATAGAGATGGTCCATTATCATGGTTTCAGGATGGCTATGAAGGATACGAAGACCAGGAAGCACAAGCTGCGTGGGCAGGAAATCTTTGGGACGAGATAGTGACTAACAATAATGTTTGTGTTGGTGGTACGGCTATGGCATATTCTGATGAATGGTGGAAACCATATGAATGGGCATATTCAGGCAGCAATTATGTTCAAGATCATTTCGGCTATGGCCCGCAGGATACCAGTTGCCCTCGTGACGGAACGCCAGATTGGTTTCCGCCCTTGCCAGACCAATTTTTCAATGAAGAGTGGTTTGGGATTATGTCGATTGCGCAAAATTCTGAACCAGATTCGCCAGACATCATGACTCCGCGGGAGGTTTATTATACTTTGCAGAGAAGATTTGAGTGCAGCGGCCTTAATAAATATTATGCCGGGCCTGACAATAACAAAAGTTGCGACGGGACAGATGCCTGTTGCAGTAGTTCCACGATGAAGGCCAAGAATAGTAGTTGCGTGCTTAGTTGCACTAATCCATGTTTTTTATCCGGGACAACGATTCTTATGTCCGACGGCAGTTTAAAACCCATAGAAGAAATAAAAATTGGGGACTTAGTAAAAAGCGCAGATGATAAGGATAAGATCGTAGTCAATAAAGTCACGGAACTTTTTGTGCATCCCGAAACTAAAGGTTATCTGTTGGTTGAGACTTCCGACGGTAAACAGCTTAGGGTGACATCCAATCATTTGGTTAAAAGCGGCGATGACTACAAGCAGATAGGCACTCTTACAATAGATAGCCCGCTTATGTTATTTAAGGACGGAAAATTAATTGAAACTAAAATTATCTCAATGCGTAAAATTGAGACAACGCAGACTGTTTACAACTTTGAAGTAGAAAATTCGCATACCTATTTTGCCGATGATTACCTGGTCCATAACAGAAAGCCCAATGTTTATTATATGGAAGCTGAGCAAAATCGCTAATTTCTTGTAAAATTAAATAAAAACCTATAAAATAGTTCAAATTAACCGCTTTTAAAAGAGCGGTTTTTATTTAGCAAAAATCATCTTTTTTTGCAAAAAAAATCAAATTTTTTTCATTTTTTTTATTTAGGTTTATGACGTAAAATATTGAAAAATCAAGAGTTAGATAAAATGCAAGAAAACGTTTTCTCAAAGGTAGCCTTGCCCATTGTAAATCTTTAAATATATGGTAATCTTTTAGTAGAAATTGTATTATTGATATAGGATAAGAATATCCGAAAACCCCGATAGGGGTCTCCGATGTTACGTCGGAGGGGCAAACCCGTCGAAAGACGGGGGCGCAAAGTTTCGGGCCTAAAGAAGCAATTCCATGGCAGCCGAGCGTACCGATAACGAAATTCAGTTTTCGAATGGAGAAATCCAGACGTACGCTTTAGCGCTATGGTCTGGATTTTTTGTTGATGAGGTATTAATGATAATGAATGAAATGAGAAAAGCAAAAATGAATAAAAAAACCGGCTTTACTTTGATGGAGCTAGTAGTGATTGTGGTAATACTCGGCATTCTTGTTGGTATTGCTGTGCCGGTGTATCAAAAGACTATATTGCGCGCAAAGATTAAAGCTGCTGAGACTGGCCTTCGCGCCATATACGCAGCGGAAAAAATTTATTTTATGAAGAATAGTACTTATTATGCTAACGGTGACGTGAATCAAATAAACAGCACGCTTTACTTAGATCTCGCGGAGACTGATTGGAATTATACTGCTCTTGATTCAGTGAATTGGCTTGGTCAGGCAGATATTTTACCAGCGAATAATATAGGGTTCAGGATAGGAGAGTCTCCTGTCCCGGGATGTACGGGTAGTATATCAGGTGAACCCTGTTGCTATAAAGGATGCACTCTTTTTTAAAAACTTTTCTGAAAAGAAGGAGAAGAGAAAATGAAAAAGCTAATTAATGACAGGAAGAGCAGGTTGCACGTTTATCTTATCCGTCCACTTGTTATTCTTTTGTGCTGGAGTTTAGCCATAGCTCCTGTCTCGGCCAATGTAGCGTACGAGATAGTAGCAGACGACGGCGGTGGCGGAGGAGGCGGCGGTGGCAGTATTTATCCAGTCACTGAAGAAGAAGCGCAGGATGCGCTATCCCAAATTCAGGTAAAGCAGAATGCCTATTTTACTGCGCATGGGAAATACTTTGTTTCCGATAGTATATCTCAGATCAACAATGCATTAGGCGTAAGCTTTAGTGAAGCATATTGGGATATAAAGGCCGGAGACTCTTCTGATTTAGTTGGCCAGGTCAACTCTAAAGCTTCTGATTTGGGTTATAGGATTAAGAAGACAGGGCAGCCATATTGTTTTATGGGAGAAGAGGTTACGCAACCTCTGTTGAAGGTTGCTGGAAGCGCTGGTTCCCTTATGGCAGATACAGATTTGACTACTGGGGGAGAAGTCCATTCTTCGCCGGTAATGGTGAATCTTGATGGCGATGCCGATGGGGAATTAATCGTAGGTTCTAATGACGGAAGAATTTATGCCTGGAAACATGATGGTGTTTCCTGGGCTGAATTTATCCCAGGTTCTGGCGGCGTGTTTGCTGAAACAGACGGCACCCCAATACGTTCCACGCCTGCTGTAGAAGACATAGATAATGATGGGATACAAGAAGTAGGAGTTGGCACTTTAAACGGCAATGTCTACGTCTTTAAGGCGCAAGATATAGCTCCTGTAGATAATAGGGCAGACTTATTATTCCAAAAGCTTTTGGGCAGCGGAGAAAACATAGAAAATTCTATAGTGCTTGAGAACATAGATGCGGATTCCTATGATGAGGTCATAGCATTGACCAGTTTTGGAACCCTTGGTATCTGGAATCACGATGGAAGTAACTATGCTAGCGTTCCTCCTAATCCTATGGGTATAGTTTATGGGACTCCTGCAGTGGCGGATTTGGATAATAACGGCGACAAAGAAATAGTCATCGGTCGCGTAAGTAGTATCTATGCCTGGAACCACGATGGAACAGGCTTTAGGAATGCAAATGGTTCTTTTTCTACAGTCACAGGTGAAATACATTCATCCCCGGCCTTAGCAGATATAGACGGAGATGGATTCCTTGAGATATTAGCTGCGTCTTGGTCAGGGACAACGGGTTATCTTTATGCCTTTAACCATGATGCTACCGCTGTTGAGCCTCTGCCTCCAGGAACAGCCAGTACTTGGCCTAAGAATTTAGGCAGCAACATTAAGTCATCTCCTTCCGTAGCAGATATGGCCAATCATTCAAATGCCGGTTACCCGCAATATAACCAGGACCTAGAAGTAACGGTAGGTTCAACCAATGGTAAGGTCCATGCTTATCATCATGATGGTACGGTTGTCACTGGCTGGCCTATTGCAACCAATAGAAACATGGGCGCTATCGCCTATGATAACGATTCCTCTGCGGCTATTGTCGATATTGATGATGATGGGGACAAAGAAGTAGTTATCGGTTCTTGGGGTGGCAAACTCTACGCTTATCATCACGATGGCACAACTGTAACTGGTTGGCCCAAGCCGGCAGATCCTGATGTTATGGGAGCGATTGAATTATCCGCACCCAGCATAGGTGTTTTGGCTGGGGCGCCATATTTAGATGTAGCCATCGGTTCTGTAGATGGAACTATTTATCTTTGGGAATTAAACGGTCAAACTGGCGCTGGACGTCTACCATGGCCGCAATTTAGACATGATCTTAAGAATACGGGTGCTTATTTAAGGCCGGATAGAGGTATTCCTACGCTTAGCGCTACTCCTACTGGGCCTTTTTCTGTAGAGGCTGGCAATCCAGTTAATTTTACAGTTCAAGGCACCGATACAGGCGTTGCTCCCTTGGATATAACTGACATAAGCGCATATAATTTACCAAGCGGCGCGAGCTTTAATTTTAATAATACCTTGAACAACGGAACTTTCAGCTGGACACCGAGCTCAACCGGTTCGTATACCGTCACGTTTATCGCTACTGATACTTATGGTTTGCATAGCGTGAAGTTAAATATCGGTATTACAGTAACTACTCCGACTATCCAACCTCCAGTTTTATCAGGTATCGAAGTCGGCGTTCTTGGCTATACGGAAAACCAGGCACCTACACCTATAACCAATACTATCATCGTTACAGACCCCGATAGCGCTAACTTGGTCAGTGGCGAGGTGAGGATTACTAGTAATTATACCAGCAATCAGGATAGGTTAGCATTTACTAATGCTAGCGGCATTACAGGTACTTGGTATTTAGCAACCGGAACTATGTCTTTAAACGGCAGTTCTTCTGTAGCCAATTATCAGGCTGCTCTACGTTCGGTCACATACGAGAATATATCTAATAATCCATCAACCGCACAACGCACAGTCAGTTTTAAAGTCAATGACGGAACCTCAGATTCTAATACGCTTACTCGCAATATAAGCATAACAGCGGTAAACGATCCTCCGACAGTCAACCAAGATAGTTATAGCACTAATGAGGACGTAACCAGGACAGTATCTGCCCCGGGAGTATTGAATAATGATAGTGATCCCGAAGGTAGCCCTATTACCGCAGATAGGACAGGAGCAACCGGACCAAATCATGGAACTCTAACAGCCTTTGGCTCAGACGGTTCATTTACCTATGTACCTGATCCTGACTGGAGCGGTTTGGAGACCTTTACCTATAGAGCATATGATGGGACTTTATATAGCGACTATGCAAACGTCTTGATAACCGTCAGTCCAGTTCCTGATGCGCCAAACGCAGTTGACGATATTGCTGGCACCGGAGAAGATCAAGCCGTTGATATTTATGTTCTAGTCAATGATTATGATCGCGACGGGGATGATTTCGCCATTAATAGTTTCACTCAGCCGGCTCATGGAACCGTTACCAGAAACGGAGATATTTTGCGTTATACCCCAGTCTCTAACTACGATCAAACAGATTCATTTACCTATAATATTATAGATACCACTTCCAGAGTAAGTAATAACGCTACCGTATCCATTACTGTTAATCCATCTCCTGATAACCCGGTAGCTGTAAATGATACAGCCACTACCAATGAGGACACCTATATTGATGTGGCGGTTATGGCTAATGATTATGATCTAGATACTGGTGATACTATCACTCTAAACAATGTCGTCACCGGACCGTCTCACGGAACCGCAGCTATAAACGGTACAAACATCAGATACACTCCAGCAGCAAACTATAATGGCTCTGATAGCTTTACTTATAATATTAGGGATAATACAAGCAGAATAAGTAATACTGCTACGGTATCAATGACAGTCAATTCAGTTCCAGATAATCCGATCGCGGTAAATGATGCTGCTGCTACTCCTCAAGGAGTGGTAGTGGATGTAGCAGTCATGACGAATGACTATGATCCAGATACCGGAGATACAATAACTATAAATAGTGTTGTTGCACAACCAGCTCATGGAACCGCAGCCATCAATGGAAACAACATAAGATATGCTCCAGAGGCTAGCTATGTTGGACCAACAGATAGCTTCACCTATAATATCAGGGATAACACCAGTAGAATAAGTAACACCGCTACGGTTACCGTTACAATCTCTGCTGAAACAGCCCCGGTAGCCAGCAATGATACATATGCTGCCAGCGAAGATACGACTCTAAACATTGCTGCACCCGGTGTATTAAGTAATGATACCGACGATGATCCTATAACAGCCGTGCTTTCAGCTACTGTCAGCCATGGAACATTAACTCTCAATTCCAACGGATCATTTAGTTATACGCCATCTGCTAATTGGTTCGGCGCCGATACCTTTACTTACAGGGCTTATGATGGAATACTTTATAGTAATACAGCCATAGTAACCATTAACGTTGCTCAACGTTGCGATGATGCGCCTACGGCGGCAAATAATAGTTATTCTACTAATGAAGATGTGGTTTTAAACATTACCGCACCGGGCGTGCTTGGTAATGATACCAATAATGAATCAGGCACAACTTTAACTGCAGTGTTGGTAACTACCGTTAGCCAGGGGAGTTTGACTCTTAATTCTAACGGCTCATTTGTTTATACACCGCCCGCAAACTGGTTTGGTTCTACCAATTTCGTCTATAGAGCGCGCAGCAGCGGAGGAGCTTGTGGTACTCCTATAGATAGCGCCAATGCTACAGTAACAATTACCGTTAATCAACTTTGCGACGATGCGCCTACGGGTGTCGCCGATTCTTACTCTACCAACGAAGGTACAGCTTTGAGTCCTGCTGCGCCTGGCGTATTAAGCAATGATGTCAATAACGAATCTGGCACTACTCTTAGCGCAGTGTTGGTTTCCACTGTCGGCCAAGGAAGCTTAACTCTTAATGCCAATGGTTCATTCACTTATACACCGTCTGCTAACTGGTTTGGTACTACCAGTTTTATCTATAGAGCGCGTAGCAGCGGAGGAGTTTGTACTACTCCTATAGATAGCAGCAACGTCACGGTTACAATTACCGTCAATCAACTTTGCGATGATGCGCCTACAGCAGTTGCTGATCCTTATAGCGTTGCGCAGAATTCAACACTGACAGTTTCGTCTCCGGGTGTATTAAACAATGATACTAATAACGAATCCGGGACCACTATGACGGCAGTGCTTTCAACCACTGTCAGCCACGGAAGTTTAACTCTTAATGCCAATGGTTCGTTTACTTATACTCCGACAGTTGGTTATACCGGAGGGGATAGTTTTGTCTACAGGGCACGTAGCACTAGTGGCATATGCGGAACTAGCAGTTTATACAGCGCTAATACCACAGTCAGCCTTACTGTAACTCCAAACCCTGCGCCTGTAGCCGTTAACGATTCTTATTCCACTAACGAAGATACTACTCTCAACGTAGCTGCGCCAGGTGTATTAAGTAATGATACTGATGCAGATCCTATAACAGCCGTGCTTTCAGCTACTGTCAGCCATGGAAGTTTAACTCTTAATTCCAACGGATCATTTAGTTATACTCCGGCTGCCAATTGGTTTGGTGCAGATACTTTCACTTACAGAGCTTATGATGGCATCTCCTATAGTAATACAGCCACAGTAACTATTAATGTCAATCAACGTTGCGATGATGCGCCTACTGGCGTTGCAGAGAGTTATGCTATTAATGAAGACACTACTTTGACACTTGCCGCGCCTGGCGTATTAAGCAATGATACCAATAATGAATCCGGAACCACTTTAACCGCAGTCTTAGTGACCACTGTCAGCCACGGAAGTTTAACTCTTAACTCCAATGGCTCATTCACCTATACACCGACTGCTAACTACTCTGGTCCGGATAGCTTTGTCTACAGGCCACGCAGCAGCGGAGGAGTCTGTACTACGGCTATAGACGGGGCCAATACCACGGTAAGTATTACGGTTAATCAAGTTTGCGATGACGCGCCTACGGGCGTTGCTGATAGCTACGCTGCTAGTGAAGATATGGTTTTCTCGACATTATCACCCGGCGTACTTAGCAATGATACTAATAGAGAATCTGGCACGACTTTGACCGCAGTCTTGGTAACCACTGTCAGCCACGGAAGTTTAACCCTTAACTCCAATGGATCATTTACTTATACACCGACTGCAAATTATATTGGTCCGGATAGCTTTGTCTATAGGCCACGCAGCAGCGGAGGAGTCTGTACTACGGCTATAGATGGCGCCAATACCACAGTAAGTATCACCGTAAATCAACGTTGCGATGACGCGCCTACTGGCGTTGCAGATTCTTATTCCACCAATGAAGATACAACACTTACCAGATCTGCGCCCGGCGTATTAAGCAATGATACCAATAATGAATCCGGAACCACCCTAACAGCGGTCTTGGTAACCACTGTCAGCCACGGAAGTTTAGCCCTTAACTCCAATGGATCATTCACCTATACACCGACTGCGAATTACTCTGGTCCGGATAGCTTTGTCTACAGGCCGCGCAGCAGCGGAGGAGTCTGTACTACGGCTATAGACGGCGCCAATACCACGGTAAGTATTACGGTTAATCCTATATGCGATAACCCAGTAGCAAATAATGATACCTACACAGGCGTAATGATTAATACTCCATACACCGTAGCTGCTCCTGGTGTCTTAGGCAATGATACTACTGTTGATCCCGGCGCTACACTAACGGCTTATAAGTTAACTGATCCGTCTCATGGAACAGTAACTTTGAATACCAATGGTTCGTTAACTTATACACCGGCAGCTGGCTATGTTGGTTCTGATAGCTTTACTTATAGAGCCCGCAGCAACTGCAATAACTTATACAGCAGCGCAGCGACTGTTACATTTACAGTCAGTAGCTGTACACCTCCGACCTCTAACCCGGATACCTATTATGGTGGCGAAGACCAGACAATGTTGGTAGTTGCGCCAGATGTCCTAGAGAATGATACCGATCCTTATGGGCAGCCATTGTCCGCAGTATTAGTCACTAATGTAAGTCACGGAAGTTTAGCTTTTAATACTACTGACGGTTCGTTTACTTATATTCCGGCTGCTAACTGGTATGGCGAGGATAGTTTTACTTATAGAGCAGTCAGCACATGCGGTAGCGGTACGCCAGGTAATATCGCACTGGTTAGGCTTATAATTTCTCAGCGTTGCGATGATCCACCGGTTGCAGTCAATGATAGTTATACCGCTACACAAAATAGCGCTTTGACAGTAACTTTCTCTAATGGAGTTGCTATAAACGATCTTAATCCTGAAGCTCCAACATGGAGTTTTGGAAGCGTACAGAAAATGAGCGATCCTTCCCACGGCACAGTTTCCTTAGCTGCAAACGGTGGCTTCACCTACACGCCAACGGTTGGATACATCGGAGCCGATAGTTTCACTTACAGGGTCAGCAATTCCTGTATTACGCCTTTATGGAGCAATACAGCCACGGTTAATATTAACGTCACCGGATGTACCAATCCTGTAAAGGTGTATAATGCTTCAGGAACTTGCGTTGCCTGTTATGACCATATTCAAGACGCGATTAACTATGCGTCTTTGGATAATAATTTCAGGATAACCGCAGCTCCGGGAATCTACAATGAAAGATTGACTTTTAATAGAAATAAAATATTAACGGTTGAAAGCACTTCTGGCAATGCAGCCGATACCATTATCAGTGGTCAAAGCTTAGGGACGGTTGTGAATTTCATGCCCGCTACAGCTGCTGTTACTTTCAGAGGCTTTGGCGTTACGTATGGATTGACATCCGGCAATGGCGGTGGTATTGTGGTTAATAATGCGCCGGTTAATATTCAGAACTGCGACATTAATGACAACAATGCCAATGGCGCTACCAGCAAGGGCGGAGGTATCTATATCAATTCCGACAAGGCGACCACTATAAGCGGAACGGATATTTTACGCAACAGAGCGACAGATACGTTATCTCATGCAGTCTATGTATCCGGTACCGGCGCAGCATCCTTTGTTGGCACAAACGTCATCCGTCATTCTACCAGTAGCAGCGGAGGATGTTTGTTACCAGGCACAAAAATCGCTATGGCAGACGGAACATTTAAGGCTATTGAGAAAGTTTTGACTGGAGAGAAGGTCTTAAGCGTTACTCCTGAAGGTAAAACAGTTGCTTCAGAAGTAACCCAGACATTCCCACATCCTATGATGAAAGGATATTTTGTCATTGAGACCGAAGATGGCAAGGCCTTAAATGTTACAGCCATTCACCCGATATATAACGGCAAGGAATATGTCGAAGCTTCTACATTAAAAGTCGGAGATGAAATTATGATCTCGGACAATTCACGGCTAGCACTAAAGAAAATCACAAAGATAGAAGAAAGAGATTCTATCGTAGATGTATATAATTTGGAGGTTGAGCCTAATCATACCTATATTGCTGACGATGTAGTTGTGCATAATAAAAACCCATATAGGATGGTTAATGAAGCAAATCCTCCAGGTGGTGGAAATTAGCGTAAGGTAGAGTAATAAGACCAGGAGGTACTAAAATGAAGAAGCTATTGATAGTGTTAGCTGTAATTATGGGAATGTGTTTTTATACTGATGCTTTTGCCGAACTACAGGTAGTTGACGGACCGATAACCGCGCAGAGCGTTAATGTTACTGGTCTGATTGCGATTAGAGGCGGATCTCCCGGCGCAGGCAAGGTTCTTACTTCAGATGCTGATGGCGATGCCACCTGGCAGGTAGCTTCCGGAGGTTTGGGTGGAAGCGGTACGACAAATTACTTTCCTATATTTACAGGCACTAGCTCTGTTGGTAATTCTGTAGTTTATCAGAGCGGAAGCAACGTTGGTATTGGCACGACTTCACCTTCTCAAAAGCTTACTGTGTTAAGATCTGATGGTACTGCAATTTTGGGTTTAAGCGGCGCAGCTGGAAACCATACTAATATTTCAATAGGCCGCACAGGCGTAGACGCAAGCTTAGCCATTGCTGCCGCTGGCGGACAATATGCAAGCAATGCAGCTGCTGGAGATACGGTTTTAAGAACTCAGACTTCCTCCCAGAGACTACTTCTCTTAGCTGGAACTGGAGATTCAGTTTTGACTGTGACAAATAGTAATGTGGGCATTAACACAACGGCTCCAATAGGTAAACTAGAGATAAATTCAGATGTGCAACCCGCCCTTAATATCAAAGTTAACTCTAACGACCCGGTATGGTTTTGGAAAACAGGTGGCAATACTGTAAAACATACATTGTTTGATAAGAGCAATGTTGGTTGGCGTTTTTATGATGATAGCGGAGAACTATTGGGAATTGCCCCGACAACCGGAGATGTAAATATAAAAGGCACTATTAAGGTAGGTGGAGGCAGCCCTGCTGCTGGTAAGGTGCTCACGGCGACTGATTCCACAGGCTTAGCTACTTGGCAGACGCCTTCATCTGGTATGGGTGGGAGTGGCACTACAAACTATATACCTAAATTTACAGCAGGTACGACAATTGGAAATTCTGCGATTTATGATAGCGCAGGTAACGTTGGCATCGGAACAACTTCACCTAGCTATAAACTTGATGTAAGCGGGGCTATTAGAGCAACCAGTACAATATATACAGGTGGCACTGCTAATGGAAATATAGTATGTAGAGCCGATGGTACAAATTGTCCGGGAGGGCCAAAGATTCCTGGTTACGCATGTCCTGTTAGGCCGACTGGTTTCCGCGCTAGATATACAGGCTGTACATTATATTCAAATACCGATGCTTTTACTGGTACGCAGATAACTATCAGCGGTACAAACTATTATTTATACGATGATAGTGCTTCTACGAGTAGGTATTGTGTTGATTTAGGTTATAGTGGCGCTTGGTCTGTTGATTGTACCACCGTAGGAACGGGCACATGCGCAAAATGGAATGGTACGCAATGGGGAACGGCCAGTTCAGGCGCTTCTTATCGCTGCGACAAAATAAATTGTTATTAACAAAAGTTATCATATTGTAAATTATCGAGAATAACTTTTGATATTTAATAATAAGAATATATTTGTTTGAGTTATTATTGATATCAGGAGGTACTAAAATGAAAAAGTTATTGATAGCGCTGGTTGTAATGGCAGGTTTGTGTTTTTATACAAACGTCTTTGCCGAATTGCAAGTTGTTGATGGTCCGATAACCGCGCAGAGCATAACAGTGACCGGTCAGGTTACTATTCAAGGCGGCAGTCCTGGAGCCGGTAAGGTGCTTACCTCAAATGCGGCTGGTTTGGCTAGTTGGCAGACACCTACTGGGAGTGGCGGAGATGTAGTAGGCCCGGCAAGTAGTACGGATAATAATTTTGCTTTTTTTAGCGGAACGACCGGGAAATTGTTGAAAAATAGGACGAGCCCTCTCTCTGATTCTAATGGTAATCTTATTATAGACAGCGGCTGGAGGGATAAGATTAGATTAAAGAATACAGATGGAAGCACTCCTCACACAATTCTCCTCGAAAATAGCGTCGGTCTTAGAATTTATGATACTGTTGCTGGCGCGCTTATGCAACTGAATCCTAATGGTAATGTCGGCATCGGAACCACTAATCCATTAGGAAAACTTCAAATTGGTGCTAATAACTATGAAACCAATCTTTTGATGCTTGGGCCTCGCGATAGTACTTATTTAAAAGCAGGACGTTTAGGTGTAATTTACCCTTACGTTATAGACAGTAGATTAGTTGCCGATAGCAGCGGATGGGGTTTTGGTTGGACGCATGAGAATGTCAATGATAGCGCAAAATATACAATGATGTATTTGGGCCCAGATGGCCAATATGGCGCGAATTATCGTTTATGGTTAGATGGTTATATCGCATTAGGTAATATTGACAAGAGCTATGCTGATATCAGCGGTGGTTTTCCAACTATGGCAACAACTATAAAACTTGATCCAGCTGGAAACTCTTTTATTAATTCAGGTAATGTTGGTATTGGCACAACTAGTCCTTCAGAAAAACTTACTTCTGTAGCCGCCAATAACGAGTCATTCTTAGGTCTTAGCGGCGCAAGTAATAGTCATACATCTATTGCTTTGGGTCGTACAGCAGGAGAGGCAAGGTTAGCCATTGCTTCAGCTTCAGGGTTGTATTCAACTAGCGCTGCGACAGGAGATGCGGTTTTAAGAGTTGATGGTTCTAGCCAGAAACTACATTTGCAGGCAGGCGTAGGAGCTGCTCCATTGACTGTGACATCAGCTAACGTTGGTGTCGGAACTACAAGCCCAACCGAAAAATTGCATGTTGCTGGAGATGTTAAGGTAGATGGTGCGCTCTTTATAACCAAATTCTATAGTAATAATTGTTCTTCTTCTTGGGTTTGTTCTGTTACTCTTGATCCTGGATATATTCCGCTTTATGTCAGGGGTAGAAGTTTAACTGGAAACGGTGCAGCGTGGGGTGGTAGTTATAGTGAGAGTGGCGGGACGAAAATTTATGATAGTAGTTTAGGCTTGGTAAAGTGTAATGGTGATCCCGCTACAGGTGTTACATGCGTCAATGTTGTTGGTAGTGTTCCAGGCGGACCAAGCTGGGTTCAGGTTTGGGGAATGAATATGGGAGCCGCGGGTGGAATGGCGGCAATGTCGCCACCGCCGGAACAAGTACTTCCAGTGGCAGCAAATGTAACCGCTTCTATAGCACCGGCGACAGCGGGAGCTCAACCTGTTATAATAAATAGCGAACAATAATACAGCTTTAATTTTTGACAAAACTGTTTTAATTATATTTGATATAAAGTATAATAAGTTATCATTATAAGGAGGATCAAGATGAAAAAGCTATTATTATTCGTTTCTATCATCAGCCTTGGATTTTATGGTTTGGCTTTTGCAGAGTTGCAGGTTGTCGACGGACCGATAACCGCGCAAAGCGTTAATGTTACTGGCCTGATTGCGATTAGAGGCGGTTCTCCCGGCGTAGGCAAGGTTCTTACTTCAGATGCTGATGGCGATGCCACCTGGCAGGCACCCGCCGGCGGAGGAATGGGCGGCAGCGGTACTACAAATTACTTTCCTATATTTACAGGCACTAGCTCAATTGGTAATTCTGTAGTTTATCAGAGCGGAAGCAATGTTGGCGTAGGAACAACCAGCCCGGCTTATAAACTAGATGTTGCCGGAGCAGGAAAGTATTCTGCTTCTTTATATCTTACAGCAAGCATGGATCAATTAAAATTCGAGGCACCTTCAGCATTAAGATATTGGTTTATGTCTAAGCCATCAGTCAATTATGCCTTTGGTTGGTATTCTCCGGATGAACTTGGATGGCTTATGTATCTTAAGACTGGCACGGGAGATCTTATTTTACCTGGCAGTAATAAATTGGGTATTGGAGCCGCAAATCCTTTAGCCAGACTACAGCTTGGTGGTTCTAACTATGAAACGAATCTTCTTTCGGTCGGTGCTTTTGATACCACTTATGTCAAGTCAGGTCGCCTAGGTTCAATCTATCCCTATGTTATAGATACAAGATTAATCGCCGATAACAGCGGCTGGGGTTTTGGTTGGACACATGAAAATGTCAATGATAGCGCAAAATATACGATGATGTACTTGGGTCCGGATGGCCAATATGGTTCCAATTACCGTCTATGGTTAGATGGAGCTATCTCTCTAGGAGATATCGCCAAGAGCTATGCTGATATCGGAAGTGGTTTCCCAACCATGGCAACAACTATAAAACTTGATCCAGCTGGAAACTCTTTTATTAATTCAGGTAATGTTGGTATTGGCACAACTAGTCCTTCAGAAAAACTTACTTCTGTAGCCGCCAACAATGAGTCGTTCTTAGGCCTTAGCGGTGATAGTGGTAGTCATACATCTATTGCCTTAGGTCGTACAGCAGGAGAGGCGAGGTTAGCCATTGCTTCAGCTTCAGGGTTGTATTCAACTAGCGCTGCGACAGGCGATGCGATTCTAAGAGTTGATGGCTCTAGCCAGAAACTACATTTGCAGGCAGGCGTAGGCAGCGCTCCATTGACCGTGACATCAACTAATGTTGGTATTGGAACCGGTAACACCACTCCGCTTGCCAAACTAGAAGTTAACGGAAATCTTATAGCTAGCTCAGGGACAGTTGCTAACGGTCTTGTTTATTGTTCCGGAGGGGTAACTCATTCCGGTAGCAACTTTGTATGTAATGCACCGCGAGTAGACTATGTAAATGGTAATTACTATGATTTTGGGAATTATGTTACATGTTATTCACCTAACGTACGCTTAGTGTGCATGGCTTTGGGTGGTAGGTATTACACTAGTTCATGTTCTAGTAGTACAACACCTATATCCGGAGGTATAACCGCTGTTGATCCATACACACACGTAGTTTGGCAAGATTGGGCAAATATTGCTTATACATTGAGCGTTACTTGTTCTCCATTGCCTTAATTTATTTTGATTGCGTAATTATTGGTTCTTTAATAAATTCTATTTGAAAACTAAATTAGAGCTCTCACAGTTTTACTTTGCAAAACAAAGCAGTGGGGGCTTTTTATTTAATATTCATTATTAGATTATCTAATAATTTTTATAAGAATATCTTGACAAGATTATTAAGATATGCTATATTTTATCTGGAATCAAAGGGGGGATCGAGATGGAGAAGTATATAGAAGCAAAGAAAATCAAAGTCCAGATTGATCCCGACGAACCGGTTTATGTTATCAGCGTGGTAAGTAAAATATGCCGTATTCCGGTTTGGACCTTGCGCGAGCTGGAAAAGAAGGGGGTGATTAAACCTAAGCGTATCGGCAAAAAGACCAGGTGTTATTCTATGGTGCAGATACAGAGGCTGGAATACATACATTATTTGATGGAAGAAAGACATGTAAATATTAGTGCGATAAAATTTGTATTAGAAATGGAAAAATAAATTTTTTTGCTTTGAAATTAGCGCTCTTGGTAGTAGAGTGCTAAGAATGTGTTGACAAAGAAATATTTTATGTTAGAATATTTTCTTAGCATTCCTACCAAATAGATTGCTAATCAGAGGTAAAATTATGAGACAAACTGACTTTGAATCAAGAAAAAATGAAATTTTGGCAGCTGCCATTGATACCTATATAGAAAAGGCGGCGCCGGTAAGTTCCGAGGCTTTGGTTAAGGATTACTCCTTTGATTTAAGCACGGCAACAATTAGAAATGTTTTGTCAGAATTGGAAGAATTGGGATTTCTTACCCATCCGCATACTTCGGCAGGCAGGGTTCCTACGGAAAAAGGGTATCGCTACTACGTAAACTACCTGATGAAGAAGATGAAGCTTCTGGAGGAGGAAAGAAACCATATCGATGCTGAATATAAAAAGAATATTAAAGAACTTGAGAGATTGCTTGATACGACTTCTGATATTCTTTCGGATTTTACGCATTGCACAGGCTTGGTTTATTTTCCCCAGCTTCACGATAGACTTTTCTATAAAGGTGCTAGTTTCATGCTTGATCAGCCGGAATTTGGAAGCATTGAAAAGATAAGACAGATCTTGAGGCTCCTTGAAGAGAAGCAGCGATTGATTGATATCATCAATCAAGAACTGGACAAGAAGATAGCGGTGTTTATTGGAAGCGAGATCCACTGCAACGAAATGAATGATTGTTCTTTGGTAGTATCATCCTATAGCTACAAGAATAAACCGACGGGCAGAGTGGCGGTTTTGGGCCCGAAAAGGATGCAATACGCAAAGGTCATCTCTGCCGTGGATTATCTTTCGGAATTGATCAGTGAGATCTTGAATGATTTTTAAGCATATGTCAAAGACAGATAAAGAAAATAAACAGGAAGAAAAGCAGGATCAAAAAGAAGAAATGGTCCAGATAAAAGAGAGCGAATTAAAGAAGCTTCGCGAAGATGCTGCTAAAGCAAACGAATACTGGGAAAGAATCTTAAGGCTTCAGGCAGAATTCGATAACGCCAAGAAGCGTATGGAAAAAGAGAAATTCGAATTCACCAAGTATGCCAACGAAGATATAATTCTAGAGCTTTTGGGCATTTTGGATGACCTGGAGCGTTCTATTGAGGCAGCGCAGACTAAACATGAAGATCCCATGGCATTCTTAAAAGGCATTGAGATGATTCTGGCGCATCTTTATGAGATGCTTAAGAAAAAAGGCATAAAGCCTATCGAAGCAAAAGGAAAGAAATTCGATCCGCATCTTCATGAAGCGCTTATGCAGGAAGAGTCGGATAAATTTGATGAGCATACGATAACAGAGGAATTTCAAAAAGGATATACTTTAGAGGAGAGAGTGATAAGGACTTCTAAAGTTAAGGTAGCGACAAAAAAGAAAAAAGAAAGTTAAGATATTAATACAAGGAGGTTAACATGGCAAGAGTAATAGGAATTGATTTGGGAACTTCAAACTCGGCAGCAGCGGTTATGGAAGGAGGCCGTCCGGCGATAATCCCGTCAGCAGAAGGCGCGGGAGTATCAAGCGGGAAGGCTTTTCCATCTTATGTTGCTTTTACAAAGGATGGGCAGCGCTTAGTCGGAGAACCGGCAAGACGCCAGGCAGCCATCAATGCCGAGGGTACTATTCAGGCAGCCAAGCGTAAAATGGGTTCAGATTTCAAATTCAAAGCCCATGGTAAAGAATATACGCCGCAGCAGATCTCTGCATTCATTTTGCAGAAGATTAAACAGGATGCCGAGGCATATCTCGGAGATAAAGTCGAAGAGGTAGTAATTACCTGCCCGGCATATTTTGATGACAACCAAAGAACAGCCACCAAGGATGCGGGAGAGATTGCCGGTTTAAAGGTATTACGTATTATCAACGAACCTACTGCCGCGTGTCTAGCTTATGGTTTGGAGAAATCTCAGAAAGAACAAAAAATCATGGTTTTTGATCTTGGCGGCGGAACGCTGGATGTCACGATCATGGAAATGGCCCAAGGTGTATTTCAGGTTAAATCCACTTCCGGCGATACGCAGCTCGGCGGAACTGATATGGATAATGTTTTGATTGAATATATCACCAAGGAATTTAAGCGCGAAACCGGAATTGAATTGAAAAATGACAAGATGGCGATACAGCGTGTCCGTGAAGCAGCAGAAAAGGCAAAGGTCGAGCTTTCCAGCACCTTGACTACGGATATCAATTTACCTTTTATTACTGCTGATTCCGGCGGTCCAAAGCATTTGACTATGTCAATTAACCGGGCAAAACTGGAAGAGTTAGTTGCGCCTATTATCAACAAATGCAAACATCCGATGGAGCAGGCAATTTCTGATGCAAAATTATCTGCCAGCGAAATCGACCGCGTAATCATGGTGGGCGGACCGACAAGAATGCCTATCGTACAGAAATTTGTTGAGGATTATGTAGGTAAAAAGATCGAGCGTGGTATTGACCCAATGGAATGCGTAGCTTTAGGTGCGGCAATCCAGGCAGCGATCATCAAAGGCGATATGAAAGATGTCTTGTTGCTTGATGTTACACCCTTATCTTTAGGTATAGAAACGTTGGGCGGAGTCAGCACAAAACTTATTGAGAGAAACACAACTATCCCGACAAAGAAAAGTCAGGTTTTCTCAACCGCTGCCGACAATCAGACTGCAGTTACTATTCGCGTCTTACAAGGCGAGCGGCAAATGGCCGAAGATAATGTAGAGCTAGGTAGATTTGATTTGGTTGGTATTCCTCCTGCGCCACGGGGGATACCGCAGATTGAGGTTACATTCGATATCGACGCCAACGGCATCGTACATGTTACTGCCAAGGACCATGGCACCGGTAAAGAGCAATCGATAAAGATTACTGCGCCCAAGAAACTTTCCAAGGAAGATATTGATAAGATGGTTAGAGACGCGGAAAAATTTGCCTCTGCGGATTCTAAGAAAAAAGAAGAGGTTGAGGCAGTTAATCAGGCGGATAATCTTATCTATGCCACGGAAAAGTCATTAAAGGATTTCGGCGACAAGGTATCTCAATCAGAGCGCGCAGATATTGAAGCCAAGTTAAATGATCTAAAGACAGCGGTTAAGGATAAGAATATAGATAGAATCAAAAAGGGCACGGAGGATCTAACCAAGGCTTCGCATAAGTTAGCAGAGGAGATTTACAAACAGGCTTCGGCTAAACAAAAGGCGCAAGCTGGTCCTCAAGGTCCAGGGCAGCAAGGACCTCAAGAATCGCAAGAGCAAAAAGGTCCGGGTCCGAAAGAAGATATCGTCGATGCGGATTATACCGTGGAAGACGAGGATAAGAATAAAAACAAGTAAAGATTGAAGAGCAAAAAGGAAAAAGTTGAGAGTTTTAGCTTTTTACTTTTGACTTTTTCCTTTTTTGCTTTTAGATTACTAAGATGAAACGCGATTATTATGAGATTCTAGGTGTTTCTAAAAGTGCTTCTCTTGAAGAGATCAAGAAGGCGTATCGCGGACTTGCCTTACAATTCCATCCCGATAGAGTCAGCGAAGACAAAAAGAAAGAGGCAGAAGAGAAATTTAAAGAAATCTCTGAGGCCTACGCGGTTTTATCTGATTCGCAAAAAAGAGCTCTCTACGATCAGTATGGCCATTCCGGAATAGACCAGAAATACACCTATGAAGATATCTTTAAGGGCGCTGATTTTTCCAGTATCTTTAGAGATATGGGCGGCTCCGGTTTTAGCGGAGGTATATTTGACGAAATATTCGGCGATTTAGGATTTGATATCTTTGGCGGAGGCAGAAGAACCTCTGGCAGGCAGAGACGAGGCCGAGATATTCAGTTTGAATTAGACATAGATTTAGAAGAAGCACACGACGGCGTTGAAAAGACGATAAAGGTTCCGCGTTATGAAGTATGTAATACTTGCGGTGGCACGGGAACTAAGCCGGGGACGAAAAAGCAGACCTGTCCGCAATGCAAGGGCCAGGGGCAAGTTGCATTTTCAAGCGGATTTTTCCGTATGGCCCAGACCTGTAATCGTTGCGGTGGCGAAGGAAAAATAATTACTCAAGCCTGTCCGGATTGTCAGGGGCAAGGCAGGGTAAAAATTACTCGTAAGATTCAGGTCAAGATTCCGCCGGGGGTAGATAATAATTCTCATCTTAGAATTAAAGGCGAAGGTGAAGTAGGTGTTGGCGGAAAAGGTGATTTGTATATATTGATCGGTGTAAGGCAGCATCCGATTTTTGAAAGACAGGATAATGATCTTTATGCCGAGATTGGAGTGAGTTTTGTCAAGGCAGCTTTGGGAGGAGAAGTCGAAGTGCCGACGCTAGACGGGAAAATAAAAATGAAGATTCCGTCCGGGACTCAAAGCGGGAAAATCTTTAGGATACGCGGCAAAGGCATGCCTAATTTGCATGGCTACGCCAATGGCGATGAGTTAATAAGAGTAAAAATTCAAGTTCCGACTAATTTGACGGCAGAACAAAGAAGGATCCTGGAAGAATTTGCTCATTCAACCGGAGACGATGTAGAAAATAATCCTACATTTGCCGAAAAAATCAAAAGAGCCTTTAAATAAAGTAAAAAGTAATAAGAAAAAAGGAAAAACCAAAAGGAAAAGGTAAAAAGTTTATTAAGTTTTTACTTTTTTATTTTTACTTTTGACTTCCGACGAGCGAAGCGAGGAGGATATGCCTACATACGAATATGAATGCTTAAATTGCGGCCATCATTTTGAGATTTCTCAATCTATGACTGATGAGTCTATAAAGAAATGCCCAAAATGCAAAAAATTAAAATTAAAAAGACTGATCGGTTCCGGAGCTGGTATAATATTCAAAGGTTCAGGTTTCTACGCAACGGATTACAAAAAATCTAATAGAGTTTCGAAAGAAGGCAAATCGCAATCTGGTAAATCTTGTCATAGCTGCCCTTCTTCAGACTGCCCCCATGCAAATAAATAAAACCGGATTTTTTAATTTTTGGGCGCCTGTAATTTTTTACGCAGGTTTTATTTTTTATATGTCAAGCCTTCCTTCGATGACCTTGCCGGTCAGTTTTCCCAATATTGACAAGATAATTCATATAGCCGAATATGCCCTGTTTGGTTTACTTCTGGCCAGGGCGGTAAAATATTCTTTTTCTGGCTTGAATAATAAGAAATTATATTTTATAGTATTGCTTGTCACTTTTCTCTATGGAGCTTCGGATGAGTTCCATCAGTTATTTGTAGCCTCGCGAGTCTGTTCGGGTTGGGATTTATTAGCCGATACTATCGGCGGATTGATAGGAGTGTATTTATTGCTATGACAGAAATAAGCCCTTTTAAAGCAACAGTTTTTAATCACGAGAAGATAAAAGACCTCTCTAAAGTTTTCTGCCCACCATACGATGTAATCTCCAAAAAAGACCAAGCCATGTATTATAAAAAAAGTCCCTATAATTTTATCCGTATCGAGCTTAATAAGGAAACCCCAAAAGATAATTCTAGGGATAATCAATTTACCCGCGCAAAAAAGACATTTGAGAGATGGATAAAAAGCGGCATTTTAAAGGAAGACAAAGACAAAAGTTTTTATTTTTATTCCCAGGATTATTATTATAAAGGAGAAAAAAAGAGCCGTTTAGGGTTTATGGGTTTGCTCAAACTGAAACATTCCTCAAAATCCGGAGTTTTTCCCCATGAGAATACTCATTTGGCGGCCAAAGAAAATAGGCTTGAGCTTATAAAGAAGATAAAGGCAAACACCAGTCCTATTTTTGTAATCTTCTCCGATAAGGATAGGATCATGAAAAGAATTTTTGATAAGTACATTTTAGGCGAAGATCCGATTATAGATGCTTCTGATGCTGAAAAAGTGGGGACCAAGATTTGGCGTCTTTCAGATCCGGAAGCAATAGGGTTATTAAAAAAATGCATGGACGACAAGAATATATATATTGCCGATGGCCATCACAGATTTGAAGTTGGACAGGAATTCTGTAATTTAATGAGAAAAAAGAAAAAGAATTTTACGGGCAATGAAGATTTTAACTACATAATGACCTATTTTACAGATTTGAATGCTAAAGATTTACAGATTTTACCTATTCATCGTTTGATCAAGAATATGCCTCGCGATTTAAGCGCTTTACAGGGGCTTTTCAGCATAGAAAAAGTTAAGGAAAAGTATGAACTATTTGCCCTCTTAAGAAAAGCGGGTTTTGCTGAACATGCATACGGTCTATATAAAGATGGCAATTTTTATCTTTTAAGGTTTAACAGTCCTTCAAAGCTAGATCAGTTTATTGATACCGGTTCGCGGGAATTAAAGAATTTGGATGTATCCATTTTGCAGCATATAATATTCAAGAAATTGAATATCAAAGATAAAGATGTAGTATATATTAAGGATGAAGACTTGGCGATTAATATGATCAATGACAATAAAGCCGAGGCTGTATTTTTGCTTAATCCGGTAAAAATCGAACAGCTCAGGGCAATTGCCGGTGGCGGCGAGAAAATGCCACCGAAATCTACTTATTTTTATCCCAAGGTTCTTTCGGGTTTAGCCATCAATAAGTTTGATTCTTTAAAGTGAGGGCCTGAATGCCGCTTTTTGGAAAGCCGAAATATACCATAGTAAGAGTCAAAAAAAAGGAAATGCCTGATGGGCTTTGGACTAAATGCGAAGGTTGCAACCAGCCTATTTACAATAAGAAATTAACTGACAACTTAAAGGTTTGCCCTAACTGTAATTTTCATTTCACCCTGACGGCAAAAGAAAGAATAGATTTTTTGGCAGACAAAGATACATTCCAAGAATACGACGCTGAACTTTCTTCGGTAGACCCGTTAGAGTTCTGCGGGCCAAAATCTTACAAAGAAAAACTAAAAGCGGATCAAGACGCCACTGGCCTGATAGATGCGGCTATAACCGGCGCGGCTAAGATCGAGAATAAAAACGCAGTGCTAGCCGTTACTGATTCCCGTTTTATCATGGGTTCAATGGGTTCTGTGGTGGGAGAAAAGATTACTCGCGCCATAGAATCTGCCACAAAAAATAAGTTTCCTATGATTATCGTCTCTGGTTCTGGGGGAGGGGCCAGGATGTATGAAGGGATGTTTTCATTAATGCAGATGGCTAAGACCTCGGCAGCGCTGGCCAAGCATCAAGACGCAGGACTTCCTTATATTTCAGTTTTGACTAATCCTACAATGGCGGGTGTTATGGCTTCTTTTGCGGGTTTAGGAGACGTCATTATCGCTGAGCCTAAAGCTTTAATAGGTTTTACCGGTCCCAGAGTCATCGAGCAGACGATAAAACAGAAGCTTCCGGAAGGTTTTCAGCGCTCAGAGTTTTTATTACAGCATGGTCTTATAGATATGATAGTGCATCGAAAGAATTTAAAGTCTACTCTGGTTAACTTGATGGATTATTTTAGTTGAATAAAAGAATAGGTTTGTTATAATAATTTGTAACATAACAAGATAGGAGAACTAATATTTTATGGCTCAGGTAAGCGTAAGAAATTTGACTAAGATCTTCCCCGGCAACATCATGGCGGTAGATAATGTCAATTTAGGTATTGATAATAAAGAATTTGTTGTTCTGGTCGGGCCTTCCGGCTGCGGTAAGTCAACAACTTTAAGAATGATAGCGGGACTAGAAGAGCCTTCTTCAGGAGATATATTTATTGGTAATAGAATGGTTAACAATGTCCCGGCAAAAAATAGGGATATCGCCATGGTATTTCAGAATTACGCATTATATCCCCATATGACTGTTTTTGAAAATATGGCTTTTGGTTTAAAACTGAGAGGATATCCCAAATCGGAGATTGACCGCAGAGTAAAAGATGCGGCTGAGATTTTAGGTATCCAAAAGTTATTGAATCGCCGGCCTAAGGAATTATCTGGCGGCGAGAGACAGCGCGTAGCGGTGGGCAGAGCAATTGTTAGAAAGCCAATGGTATTTTTGTTTGATGAGCCTTTGAGCAATTTGGATGCCAAGATGAGAGTGCAGATGCGCACGGAAATCCATAAGTTGCATCTGAGGCTTCAAACAACCATGATATATGTCACTCATGACCAGGTAGAGGCCATGACCATGGGGAATAAAATCGCGGTTATGAAAAGCGGCAAGATCCAGCAAATAGCCGACCCTATTACTATTTACGATAAGCCGGTCAATAAGTTTGTCGCAGGTTTTATAGGCTCTCCGCCGATGAATTTTATGACCGGAAAGATCTTCAAAAAAGACGGGAGGTTATATTTTAACGAGGGAAAATTCCAGGTTAAAGTCGTATTGGAAATGCACGAACAGTTAAAATCCTACATAGATAAAGAAATTATCTTCGGCATACGCTCTGAAGATATTTATGATAAATTATTTGTTTCTGAAGCCCCTCCGGAGAATATAGTCAGAGTGACTTGCGAAGTATTCGAGCCGATGGGTTCAGAAGTGTATCTTTATTTAAATACCGGCAAGCACACATTTATAGCCAGGGTCGGTGCCCATGATCGACCGGAAGTCAACCGCGACATGGATTTAGTTTTTGATATGAGCAAGGTTCATTTCTTTGATAAAGACACAGAGGAAACAATTATTTAATAATTATATTGCCTCTTTTGTTATTTTTGCATCCTGCCTACTTTTTTTCTTTTTTTACTCCCTGAAATACAATCCATCTTTTCTCAAACATCTAGTTTGTGCTTTTTTGATAATCGTATCGGTTATCTATTTTCTTATTTTTGATTTTGTCAAAAAGAAAAAAGTCTTAAAACTAGATGAACAGGAGCTCCAGGAGAAGATAAATCTTCTGGCCAATGATTCCACGCGCAGCAATGCCTTAGTGAAAAGCTTAAACGAGAAAATTCAGAGGTACGGTTCGCTTAAAGGCATGATTGAAAAACTTAGTAGCAGTTTTGTTTTAGAAGAGATAGCCAAGTTTTTAGTAAATGAAACTTCCAATCTTTTGCATGAAAAGGGAAATGTCTGTATTCTGTATTTATTTGACCAGGAGTCTAAAGAGCTTGGTATTTTGGCTACTAAAAAAGAAGATTCGGTCGCCATAATTAAATCCAAGGTCGGGGACATTTTTGACCAATGGGTTTTAGTTAAGATGCAGCCGTTACTTATAGAAGATACCGAGAAGGATTTTCGCTTTGATTTTGAGAAAATCCCCCAGAAAGATGCGAGGGTTTTTAGATCACTGATTGCTTCGCCTCTAAGTAGCGGAAAAAGCGCACTCGGTGTTTTAAGGATAGATAACCCGCATCCAGGGGTTTTTAACTCTGAGGACTTAAGGTTCCTTTCTACAATAGCTGATTTGGGCGCCATGGCATTAGAAAACGCAATTCTTTATCAGCGGACAAAAGAGTTGGCCATCAGGGACGGTTTGACAAATCTTTATTTAAGGAGATACTTTTCTCAACAGCTAAATCAAGAGGTCATCAGGTCGGTGAGAAAGAAATCAGAATTATCACTTCTCATTTTGGATATTGATAAATTCAAATCATATAATGATAAATACGGGCATATCGCTGGCGACATAGTTTTGAAGACCATTGGCAATATCCTTAATAGTTATTTCTCGGAACCGGGTAATTTGGTCTGCAGGTATGGCGGGGAGGAATTCGCCGTGTTGTTGCCCGAAGTCGCTAAGTCCAAAGCCATCAAATTGGCTGAAGATTTAAGGAAGAAAATAAAGGATTTTGATATATTCTTACGTAAAAAGAAAACTAATATCTCGGTTTCTATAGGCGTGGCTACTTTTCCTTCGGATGCAAGGACAAAAGAAGAGCTCATATTGAAATCCGATATGCAGCTTCTTAAGGCAAAAGATTCGGGGAGAAATAAAGTATGTTATTCTTAATGCTGGCTATACTTGCAATCGTCACATTTTTATTTGTTAATTCTTTTTATTTTTTGTTGAAGAAAAAAGAAGCTGTCGTAGCAGAACAGCTGCGCGAGAAACAGCTCGTTTACGATAAGCTCTTTGCCCAGACAAGCCAGTTGCATAAGAATATTTACGAGCTGGAAACCGAGGCCGAAGATATGTTCGCGCTTTATGAAATCACTAAAGATATTACAAAGACATTAAAAGAAGAAGAGGCCTTTGCTATCTTTAAAGAAAAGCTTCAGAGCCACAATATGAAATTCCAAGATATCCAGCTTTTAGCTGATGCGGAAAAGATAAGCGAAATGAAGGATTATTTTCTTTATACTTTAAGATCGCACCAGACAGAAATCGGTTATTTAGCCATCAAGGGAATTACAGATGCCCAGAAAGACATGTTTTCGGTTTTGATCCACCAGTTTTCCCTAGGTCTTAACAGGATAAGACTGTATGAAGAGATAGAAAAAATAGCCATTACCGACAGCCTCACGAAGCTATACACCCGTAGGCACTGTTTTGCCAGGTTCTCTGAGGAATTGCAGAGGTCGGAGAAATATAAAATGAATCTTTCGTTCTTGATTATTGATGTTGATGACTTTAAATATTTTAACGATAAATTTGGCCATTTAGTGGGAGATTCCGTATTAAGAGATGTCGCAAAAAGTATCAAGTCTAACCTTCGCGAAATAGATTTGGTAGGCAGATTCGGCGGAGAAGAATTCTTGGTGATCCTAACCGACACCGCCAAAAAAGGCGCTGAGTTTGTTGCGGAACGTATCAGAGAAACCATCCATGATAAAGAAATAAAGGCTTACGATGAAAGACTCAGAGTTACGGTTAGTATCGGTATTACTACCTTCCCGGAAGACGCAAAAATCCCGGAAGAGCTTTTAGATAAGGCTGATTGGTGTCTTTATCGAGCAAAAAAGATGGGTAAAAACCGAGTTTGCGTTTTCGGAGAATATAAATCCTAATATTTTAATTTTATAAACTTGCAAAACATCAGTAGTTAAGATATAATAACTACTTAAATGAAGTCAAAATTCATAATCGGCATAGATTTAGGGGCGACCAATGTTAAGATTGGTCTATTGAATTCCAAAGGTAAAATCTTAGAGAAAGTTAATTTGTCCACAAGGAATTTTAAGGGAAGAAATAGATTGCTTTCCAAGATCATTGAAACTATACGTAACATTCTGAAAGAAAACAAATTGCAAACCAAAGATATTCTAGGTTTAGGCTTGGGCCTCCCCGGCCCGATTGATTTTAAGACCGGCGTTATTGATTATCTACCCAACATGCCCGGCTGGAAGAAATTCCCAATAAAAAAATGGCTTAATTTAAAGACCGGACTGTCGACTTTTGTGGATAACGATGTAAATCTTATTGCCTTGGCAGAAAGCCGTATGGGCTCGGCCAGAAACTCAGAGAATATGATTTGCATGACGTTGGGCACTGGAGTTGGCGGAGGAATAATCATAAATAAGAATCTTTACCGCGGATCAAGTTTTGCTGCCGGGGAAATTGGGCATATGCCTATCACTGAAAATGGTCCGAGGTGTAATTGCGGCGGCAAGGGTTGTCTGGAATGCTTTGTAGGAAATAAATACATATTGCGTCTGGCAAAGAAAAGTTTCGGAAGGAATATTTCATTGGAAAGATTGACTATTCTTGCTAAGAATGGTAATTTAAAGGCGATAGCTATATGGCGCGATGTCGGCAGATGCATTGGCATAGCTTTAACAGGCGTCATTAATCTGCTCAATCCTGATAAAATAGTGATTGGGGGAGGAGTGGCTAACGCTGGCAGAGTTTTATTCAGTGAAATTGAAAAGACCGTAAAATCAAGGGCAATGCCGACCCAGGCAAGGACAGTTAAGATAGTTAAAGCTAAATTAGCAGATAGCGCCGGTATCTTTGGGGCGATGCTCTTAGTAAAAGAGAACTCCAAATAGGTTAACATTTAGTTAAATAACTTTATTCAATCCAAAAATTATAATGAAAGAACGTAGATTAACTTTCTTGTTGGTTTTATTATCAGTAGTAATACTTTTTTCTCCCTTATCTTTCTGCGAAGAGGAAAAAGAGTCTACCATTGTTGATAAAGACAAGAAGAAAGAGCCTATTGTTGTAGACGGAGATAAGGTAGAATTCCTTTCCGAAACAAAAGAAATTGAAGCAGAGGGCAACGTTATTATTTCCTACCAAGGTTCAACCCTCACATGCGATAAAATCAAGGTGAATACTCAAACCAAAGATGCTCTTGCCGAAGGCCATGTAAAGATTGTTTCCCAAAAAGGAGAAATAAGCGGAGAAAAGGTTGTATACAATTTTGATAAAAGCGAAGGCGAGATTATAAACGGTGAGATTAAGGCCGATCCTTTTTATGGCAAAGGCGAATCTATTGAAAGAATCAACGCAAACGAGTTCCGAGTGAATAAGGGTTATGTTACTACCTGCAATTTAGAGCATCCTCACTATAGATTTCAAGCTAAAAGAATAGAAGTATTGCCGGAACAGAGAGTCATTGCCAGAAACGTAACTTTTAGAGTTGGCAGATTCCCTATTTTTTATATCCCGAAGCTTGTCCAGCGTCTAGATGAAAACCGGCCTCGCGTAAGCGTAGTCCCGGGAAGCAGCAAGGACTGGGGGTATTTCTTGCTACAGGCCTGGCGTTATGATTTCAATCAGTATCTAAACGGCCGTCTTCATTTAGACTATCGCGAAAAGAAAGATTTTGCCTGGGGAGTTGATAATACTTTTAATACGGCTCTATTAGGGAAAGGTTTATTTAGGACTTATTATACTAACGAGCGCAATATTCAATCAAGGCATATCTGGGATGAGCCCAGGAACACAACAGAGAGAGAAAGATTCAGAATCCAGTTATTGGAGACTAAGAAAATAGATAACGAAACCAATATGGTTCTTCAATTTAACCGAATGAAAGACGAGGATTTTGTTAAGGATTATTTTTACCCTGAATACGAAAAGGATTATAGTCCAACTTCTTATCTTTTGTTAACAAAAGCCCGGCCATACTACAGCGTAAACTTGCTGGCAAGGAAGCGTTTTAACAGATATTTTGCCGAAACAGAAAAGCTGCCTGAGCTAAAATTGGATATCCCCAGCTACAGACTGGGCGACTCATATTTTTACTTCGCTAACAATTCTAGTTCCGCCTTGTTGGAGAATAAGGGGGCCGCGCCTTCCGACCTGAAAGATAAGATATTCAGATTTGATACCTATAACGAGTTTTCCCATCAGAGAAAGGTAGGTTTCGTAGAAACAAGGCCTTATATCGGTTTAAGAGAAACATATTTTAGCAAGAATATCGATAAGGATGGAGATGAGTTAAGAAATGTTTTATACGGCGGAATAAATCTAAGCACGAAATTTTATAGATTGTTTAATACAAGCCAAGACACGATGTTTTGGAAGTTTAATGATTTACGGCACATAATAACACCGAGTATTACTTATAACTATATTAGAAAGCCAAATGTCACATCCGCAGAGTTGATCCAGTATGATGAGATAGATTCAATAGGCAAGGCCAGCAGTCTTACTTTAGGCCTAGAAAATAAGCTGCAGACAAAAAGAGAATTAGCAACAGTTGATTTCTTGCGTTTCATTATAAGTTCAGCCTATAATTTTAAACATGCACAAGATCAAGGAGGCAGTTTTTCTAATATTAACTCCGATCTTGAATTTCTGCCTCATGATTGGATTCGTCTAGATGCCGATTCTATCTATGACCGCAGAAATAAATATTTTAGTTCCGGCAATATCGATATTTATTTGCATGATAACAAACATAAAAAGGACGAACAAGAAAAGTGGTCTTTTGGCTTGGGCAGAAGATATGAAAGAAAAAGCAGTAATCAGCTGACCACGGAGTTTAATTATCGTCCAAATAATAAGTGGAGCTTGAGGATATACGAACGGTGGTATCCACGTTTTTCTAATTTAATGGAGCAAGACTACACCTTAATCAGAGACTTACATTGCTGGGAAATGGAAATAAATTACAATGTTACCAGGGGCGAGGGCAGCACGATCTGGTTAATTATGAGGTTGAAGGCATTCCCCGAGATGGCTTTTGACTATAATAAAGAATATCATAGGAGAAAAGCGGGTTCGCAGTCAGAATAAACAATCTATGTCTATGAAAATTTCAATTGTGGGTACAGGTTATGTTGGTTTGGTAAGCGGAGTTTGCTTTGCCGAATTGGGTAATAAAGTAATCTGCGTGGATAACAACAAAGAGAAGATCAATAAGCTAAAGAAACTTGTCATGCCTATTTTTGAACCAGGCCTGAAAGATCTGGTAAAAAAGAATTTAAAAAAAGGAAATATTAGTTTTTCTTCCAGCATAAAAGAAGCGGTCGAGAAAACAGATATAATATTTATTGCCGTTGGAACGCCTTCTAAGAAAAACGGCGAGGCAGATCTTACCTTTATCGAAGACGTTGCATCAGAAATAGCGCGTTCCATGAAATCTTATAAACTTATCGTGGAGAAATCAACCGTGCCGGTTGATACCGGCAGGTGGATTATGCATACTATACAGATAAATAACAAGAAGAAGATTAATTTTGACGTCGCATCAAATCCCGAGTTCTTAAGAGAAGGCCAGGCGATTAAAGATTTCATGCATCCTGACAGGGTGGTTATAGGCGTAGAGTCAGAAGAGGCCAAGAAGCTTCTTTTGAAGCTGTATCAACCCTTAAAGGCTCAGATTGTGGTTACAGATATTAAATCCGCTGAATTAATCAAGCATGCCTCCAACTCTTTTTTAGCCACAAAGATTTCTTTTATTAATGCAATTTCTCAAATTTGCGATCTTGTAGGCGCTGATGTGACTAAGGTGGCAGAGGGGATGGGGCTTGATCAGCGCATAGGAAAGGCTTTCTTAGACGCGGGGATAGGATACGGGGGAAGTTGTTTCCCCAAGGATATAGACGCCTTTATTAGCATTGCTCAGAAAGAAGGTTATGATTTTAGCTTGCTTAAGTGCGTTAAATCTATTAACGAGGAACAAAAAAAGGCTTTGGTTAAGAAGATAGAGAAAACCCTTTGGATATTAAAAGATAAGACTATCGGAATATTAGGTCTTTCTTTTAAGCCGGGAACCGACGATATGCGTAATGCCCCGTCGGTAGATATAATTCATATGCTGCAACAGGAAGGGGCAAAAATCAAGGTTTTTGATCCTCAGGCCATGACCAAGGCAAAAGAGGTCCTCTGTAATGTTAAATTCTGTAAAGATGTCGGCAGTTTGGCTAAAGATTGCGATTGTTTAGTCTTGGTAACAGAATGGAATGAATTCAAAAAAATAGATTTTAGAGGTCTTAAGAGGACAATGAAACAGGCCGTAATCTTTGACGGAAGAAATTTCTATGATAAATATAAGTTACAGGCCTCAGGTTTTAAATATATAGGCATAGGTAAAGGTAGCAAATAATCTTTTATGTCCAACCTTAGTGAATTAAAGAATAAAATAAATAAAAACAAGGCGAGCATTGCCGTCGTAGGTTTGGGCTACGTGGGCTTGCCTTTAGCCGTTAGTTTTGCCAAGGCAGGATTTAATGTTGTCGGGTTTGATACAGACTCGGACAGGGTTAGAAAAGTAAATAAAGCTGTAAATTATATTGCCGATGTTACCAGCCAGGATCTAAAGAACCTTCTAAAAAAGAAAAAAATATCCGCGACTACCAACTTTCGAGTCCTAGAGAATAGTGAAGTTGTTTTTATTTGTGTGCCTACACCTTTAAAAAGAAAGTATTTACCGGATATATCTTTTGTATTGCAGGCGGTAAGAAAAATCCGCCAGTTTATGGGTAAAAATAAGCTTATAATCTTAGAAAGTACGACTTATCCGGGGACAACAGAAGAGGTAATTTTACCCATTTTGGAATCAAAAGGACTGCGTTGCGGAAAAGATTTCTATTTAGCTTTTTCACCGGAAAGAATTGACCCGGGCAATAAACTTTATCCCATTAATAAGATTCCCAAAGTTATCGGCGGTATAAACGCCGATGCCTCTAGGCTAGCCCAATCACTCTATAGAAAAATAGTAAAGAATACCATCGTTGTTTCTTCTCCCCGCGCAGCAGAAACGGTAAAATTGATTGAAAATACTTTTAGAATTGTAAATATCGGCCTCATTAATGAGATGGCAATGATGGCCAACAAGTTAAACATGAATATCTGGGAAATAATCGATGCAGCCAAGACTAAACCTTTCGGCTTTATGGCTTTTTATCCCGGGCCGGGCGTCGGAGGGCATTGCATTCCTAAAGACCCGCTTTATTTATACTGGAAAGCAAAGAAGTACGGATTTGATTCGCGTTTCATAAAATTAGCATCTCAGCTCAATTCTTCCATGCCGGCATATATAATAAAAAGATTAAAAAAACTGCTAAAAGATAGAAATAAACCAATAAATAAAGTTAAGATATTAGTTTTGGGAGCTACTTATAAAAAGGATGTTAAGGACTTAAGAAAATCTCCGTCGTTGGATATAATTGAATTGCTTCTTAGAGAAAGAATCAATGTTGCTTATTTCGATCCCTATATACCCTATCTTAAATTGGGCAAGATTAATTTAAAATCGATTAAGCTAGATAAGAACGCTATAAAGCAATTTGATTGTTTAGTTCTTGCCACGGATCATAAATGCATTAATTATAAAGAAATAATTCAACATGCAAATTTAATTTTTGATACTCGGGGAGTACTTAAAAATATTAAAAATAGAAAGGTAGTCTTGTTATGAGTAAATTTCTTGTGACTGGCGGAGCAGGTTTTATCGCCTCTCATATCGTCGAAAGATTGGTAAAAGATGGCCACGTAGTCAGGGTGCTGGACAATCTTTTTTCTGGCAAAAAAGAGAATATTTCTGCTGTTTTAAAAGATATAGAATTTATTAACGGCGATATCAGAGATTTTGAAGCCGTTAAAAAGGCTACCGAAGGTATGGATTATGTTTTGCATCATGCGGCATTACGCTCCGTTCCCGGTTCATTTAAGAATCCAGAAGAATACAACGAAGTAAATATCGCAGGCACGCTAAATTTATTAAAGGCTTCAGTTAATAACAATATCAAGCGTTTTGTCTTTGCTTCTTCAAGCGCTATATATGGCGATACTGATAAATCCCCCCAAAGAGAAAGTGACCTTCCAAGACTAATATCACCCTACGCATTAAATAAGCTAGCAGGAGAATACTATTGTAGGATATTTAGTCATAGCTATGGCCTTGAGACAGTTAGCTTGAGATATTTTAATGTATTTGGACCCAAACAGGCCCCGGATGACGAATATGCGGGAGTGGTTCCGAAATTCATAATTTGCATGCTAAATAATCAAGCGCCGCCTATTTATGGAACCGGCAAACAATCCCGGGATTTTGTTTATATCGATAATATAGTTGAGGCTAATATCCTAGCCGCTAGCCAAAAAGGTCTGAAGTGCGAGGTTGTAAATATTGGTTGCGGCAGGGCAGATACAATATTGGAATTGGTAAAAGTGCTTAACAGCCTCATGAATAAATCCCTGAAGCCTATTTTTGATAAACCAAGGCCCGGAGACGTGCTTAGGACTTTGTCGGATATCTCACTGGCCAAAAAGGTGCTCGGGTATAAAACAAAAATAGACCTTAAGGAAGGATTGCGAAGGACGATATCATGGTTTCAAAAATGAAAACTGTAGTAGTCACCGGCGGCGCAGGCTTTATCGGAAGCCATCTTTGTGATAGATTTGTCGAGCATAAGCTCAAGGTTATTTGCGTGGATAATTTGATCAGCGGAGATTTAAGGAATATCGGTCAGCTTTTAAATAAAAAGAACTTTAAATTTGTAAGGCACGATATATCAAAGCCAATTGAAATAAAGGGCGAGGTTGATTATATATTGCATTTTGCCTCACCCGCAAGTCCAGTTGACTATTTAATGTATCCGATTCAGACTTTAAAGGTTGGCTCGTTGGGAACCCACAATGCATTAGGATTGGCAAAAGCAAAAAAAGCGAAATTTATGCTGGCGTCAACTTCTGAGGTTTATGGAGATCCTTTGGTCCATCCACAGCCTGAGTCATATTGGGGCCATGTTAATCCAATCGGGCCGCGCGGAGTTTACGACGAAGCAAAGCGTTTTGCCGAGGCGATAACTATGGCTTACTACAGGGTGCATAAAATTGACACAAGAATCATAAGGATTTTTAATACCTATGGTCCGCGCATGAGAAAACATGACGGAAGGGCAGTACCTAATTTTATTGATCAGGCTTTAAAAAACAAGCCGATAACTGTTTACGGGACTGGCAATCAGACTCGTTCTTTTTGCTACATAGATGATTTGGTCCAAGGAATAATAAAGTTAATGCATTCTAACATACATACACCGGTAAATTTAGGCAACCCCAACGAATTTACTATTAAAGAATTAGCTAGAATTGTTCTTAAATTGACTGAAAGTAAAAGCAAAATTGTTTACAGGTCACTCCCACAAGATGATCCGAAACAGCGTAAGCCCGTAATTTCCCTAGCAAAGCGACTGCTAAACTGGCAACCTAAGACTCCGCTCAAAGAAGGCTTAGAAAAAACTATCTCCTGGTTTAGAATATCCTAAAATAAAGAATGAAGAATCTCGACGGAAAAGTCTCTGTTTTGCTTCCAGCTTATAATGAAGCCTACCATATAAAAGATAATATTGAGGAGATAATTCGTACCTTTGATGAATTTAGTTGCGATTATGAGATTGTTGTAATCGATGATGGCTCTAGCGACAATACTTTCGAAGTTGCATCCGAGATTTCTAAAATAAAATCTCAAGTTATCGTTAAAAAGAATCTTTCTAATTTCGGCAAGGGTAGAGCGATCAAAAAAGGATTCCGCTATACTGGGGGTAAATATACCATATTTTTAGACGCAGATATGGAGCTTCATCCTGGACAGCTTCAGAAGTTTTTTGATATTATGCGTTCGAATAATGCCGATGTGGTTATTGGTTCAAAGATGCATCCCGGTTCTAAGATAAATTATCCCTGGCATAGAAAGATAGTCAGCAGAGTTTATTTTTTCCTAGTAAAGATAATGTTTGGTCTGCCGATACATGACACCCAGACGGGGCTAAAGCTATTTAAATCGGAAGTCCTAGACAAAGTTTTACCAAAGATTTTAGTAAAGGAATTTGCTTACGATTTGGAAGTCCTTGTTAACGCCCATCATTTAGGTTATCGTATAGCAGAAGCTCCCGTGGCAGTAGATTCCAAAAAAAGATATGGTCGTATCGGCTTAAGGTCAATTTATAAAACATGGATAGATACTTTAGCTATTTACTATCGCTTAAATATTTTGAAATATTATGACCAGTCTCCCAAAGAATAATCCAAAAGTTTCCATTATTATCCCGTTAAAAGAAATTAATCAGAATTTGAAAGAATGCATTGATTCTTGCCTGAAATTGGATTACCCCAATTTCGAGATAATTATTCTTCCTGATAAGAATAGTGAAGATTTTAAAACAAGTTCCGAGAAAATCAGGGTCATCGAGACAGGCAACATAACTCCTCCTAAAAAAAGGGATTTTGCACTAAGTAAAACCGATGCCGATATCCTTGCTTTCATCGACGACGATGCATATCCTGTTAAAGATTGGTTAAATAATGCTCTCGTACATTTTAAGGATGAGGAGGTTGCTGCGGTTTGTGGTCCAGCCGTAACCCCGGCAAGCGATTCTTTGAGGCAGAAGGCAAGCGGAGAGGTCTACGAGTCGTTTTTAGTAAGCGGCATGCACGCTTTAAGATATAGAACTCAGAAGATTACGCTAGTGAATGATTATCCTTCATGTAATTTTCTCATTCGCCGCAGTATTTTTGTCGATTTAGGGGGTTTCAATACTAATTTCTGGCCCGGAGAAGATACATTCCTTTGCGCAGCCATAACTCGGAAATTGAATAAAAAAATAATTTATGATCCCGGAGTTTTGGTTTATCACCATAGAAGGCCATTGTATATCCCGCATTTAAAACAGGTGGTAAGCTACGCTTTGCACAGGGGATATTTTGTTAAAAGAGGCCTTAACCCTACTTTTGAGATTACCTATTTTTTTCCTTCCTTTTTGCTTGTAGGCTTGATATTGGGTTTTGTTTTAGCGCTATTTTCTCTTCAACTAAAAATAGTATATCTTGCCTCGGTAGCTACCTATTTACTGCTAGTTCTTATCTTTTCTATTTCCAAAGACTTAAGATTGATTTTACTTAAGTTTCTTGGTATAATAATGACTCATATTGCATATGGGTTTTTCTTCCTAAAAGGTCTATTTCAGACAAAATTAAAAGAAGAATAAGCCTCCAATTCAAACTTGGGCTTTCTTCAGGAGGAGTCAGGTAAAATTGAAGGTAGTTATTTCCTACCCGCCTTTAAAAACAAATAAGGGTTGTCCTACTTTAGGGCAAAACAGGCAATTTCAGTATTTTAAAGAGCCGACCTACATTTATCCGATGGTCCCCGCCTCTTGCGCTACTTTGCTTAAAGCAAAAGGCCATGAAGTATTATGGAATGATTGCATATCTGAAGGATTGAATTGGGGGGATTTTATCAATTTCATAATGAAAAATAACCCCGATTTAATTGCCTTTGAGACAAAAACTCCGGTTGTCAAACAACATTGGAGCATTATCGACCAATTAAAGGCAATAAAGCCGAAAGTTAAATGCGTTTTGTTCGGAGACCACGTTACGGCTCTGCCGGAAGAATCGTTTAAGAACTCTAAGGTGGATTTCGTACTCTGCGGAGGTGATTATGATTTTCTTTTGGCTAATTTATGCGAGAACTTAAAAAACAATAGAAGGGAATTTGAGCCTGGAATTTGGTATCGCGATAATGATCGATTGAAAAACAACGGAGAGTTTAAGCTTGATCATAAATTGGATTCTTTGCCTTTTATCGATAGAGATTTAACCAAGTGGAAGACTTATGCCTATAAAAACGGCAATTACAAAAGACTGCCCGGGACATACATTATGTCTGGAAGGGATTGTTGGTGGGGCAAGTGTACATTTTGTTCCTGGCCGACTTTGTACCCCACGTTTAGAAATAGGAGCGTAGGTAATGTCTTGGATGAAATCGGAGAATTGATAACCCGCTATGGCGTTAAAGAAATCATGGACGACACAGGGACATTTCCCGTTGGAGATTGGCTAAGAAATTTTTGCAGAGGACTTATAGAACGGGGATACAATAAAAAGATTGCCATTGATTGCAACATGCGTTTTGGCGCGTTATCCCGAGAAGATTATCGCCTGATGAAACAGGCGGGCTTTCGATTGCTTCTTTTTGGTTTAGAGTCGGCAAATCAAGAAACCCTTGATCGGATTGACAAGAACGTAACGGTTGAACAGATAACTGAATCTTGCAAGTTAGCTAGAGAAGAAGGCTTATTCCCGCATATAACAATTATGTTTGGTTATCCTTGGGAAGATTATGACGATGCGCTCAATACTTTGAATCTGGGCAAATGGCTCCTTAGAAAAGGTTACGCTTATACAATGCAGGCAACGATTGTAATCCCTTATCCGGGTTCAAAACTTTTTCAAGAATGCAAGCAAAATGGATGGCTCAAAACTTTAGACTGGGATAGATATGATATGAAAGAGCCTGTTATGACTGTGCCTTTCCCCGAGGAGAAGCTTATGCATTTAGTCCAAGACATATACAGGATCGCATTCAATCCGGAATTTTTGTTTAATCGGTTTATTTCAATAAGGGATTTCTACGATTTGGCATATTTTTTCAGGGCAGGATTGAGGGTTTCAGGTCACATCTTTGATTTTAGTTCAAAAAATAATTCAAATTAAATGGCTATGAATTTAAGCGATAAATTCGCCAAAAATGCAATTTTCATGTTTTTTGCCGCAAGTTTTGCCAGTCTTTCAAATCTTATATATCAACTTGTATTAGTGCGCAATCTCACCGGCGTAGAATACGGAATCCTATCTTCATTAATATCTTTGCTTTTAATTATAGCAATGCCGATAGCAGCATTCAGGACTATGGTGATAAAGTTTATTTCAGCTTTTAATATACGTGATAAATTCAATAAAATATCCAGCTTGTTTTTTACCTTTGCAAAACACAATCTTATCATCGGATTATTCATTTTCTTAGTCGTCCTAATATTCAGGAAGAATATCGCTTATTTTTTGAATATTGAAACGGACACTTACATGATTTACCTGGCGATAATTTTGCTTCTTAATGCCATCTATCCTGTCCTTTCGGGATTCCTGCAGGGTTTAGAGAAATTTTATTGGGAAGGAACCATAAATATTATTTCCGGCCTGATAAAGATTATTTTTACTTTTATTTTTGTAAAAGCAGGCTTAAGCATAATCGGTGGTCTGGTTGGTTTTATAATTTCGTTGACGCTAGGCATAATGCTGTACTTTTTCCCTATAAGAAGAGCTATTGTTTCCATGAAGGATAAACTTAGCGTGGGGGCCCAAGAGATAAAAGAGATGTATTCTTATTTTCTCCCTACCATGCTCTTTCTGTTGACGATGACAGCGCTTACCAATATCGATATGGTTTTGGTAAAACATTATTTTAGCCCACAAGATTCAGGTTACTATGCTATTGCCCAGATTATCGGTAAGATTTTGTTTTTTATTTCTGGCCCCATAGCGATGGTTTTGTTCCCGAGGGCGGCAAATCTTTTAGCGGAAGAGAAGAAGCATCATCATATATTAAAAAAAGCTCTATTTTTCTCGGTATTATTGTGTCTCGTGTGTATTTTGGGGTATAATTTATTCCCTTACACCGCGCTTAGAATATTAACGGGCAAACCTTACCCTGTTTCAGTTTTTCTTGGCAGGTTATTTTCAGTGTCTATGGGTTTCTTTGGGATCGTCAATGTCATCTCTTTTTATCTGCTTTCAATTAATAATTTTAAATTTATCAAATTTCTGGTATTGTTTACTATTTTACAGACTTTGGCAATTTTGCTATTCCATTCAACGCTTGCTACGGTCTTATTGGTTTTATGTATAAGTTCAATATTGTTGGTGTCTATTTTGACGAGAATATCTTTGGCAAAAGTTGAAGAATGATAGGATTTCCGAAAGTTTCAGTAATAATAACTACAAAGAATGAAGAGAAGAATATTCTTAACTGCATCCAGAGTATTGAATCGCAATCTTATCCGGCTGATAATGTTGAGCTGATAGTCGTCGATAATAATTCTTCTGATAAAACAAAAGAAATCGCTAAAAGATTTACTGATAAGGTTTATAATTTTGGCCCTGAGCGCGCTGCGCAGAGGAACCTTGGCATAAAAGAATCAAGCGGCGAATATATACTCTATCTTGATGCCGATATGATTCTATCTAAGAATTTGATTGAAGAATCGGTTTCTCTTTCTCAAAAAGAAGGCTTTTTCGCTCTGTATGTTCCGGAAAAGATTATCGGCGAAGGTTTTTGGATAAAGGTAAGGGACTTTGAGCGAAGTTTTTATAATGCAACCTGTATTGATGCCGTAAGGTTCGGCAAGAAAGATAAGTTTCTTGAAATCGGCGGTTTTGACGAGAATCTAAACGGGCCGGAAGACTGGGATTTCAACAGGAGGATAAGTGCGATAGGTAAAACAGGAATAACAGGCTCTGTCTTATTCCACAACGAATCCAGTTTTAATTTAAAGCTTTATTTAAACAAAAAAGAATATTACTCAAACTCATTCCAGCGATACGCAGAGAAATGGGGAAAGGGAGATAAAATTGTAAAAAAGCAGCTTGGTTTTTGGTATAGGTATTTCGGAGTATTTATGGAAAATGGAAAATGGAAGAGGTTTTTGAGGCATCCCATACTGGCATTAAATATGTATTTCTTAAGAATCATGGTTGGGATTGTTTTTCTAAAGGAGCGTAGATAAAATGAAAAAAGCACTTATTACTGGAATAACGGGGCAGGACGGTTCCTACTTGGCAGAATTTCTTTTATCAAAAGGATATGAAGTCCATGGTATCATTAGACGAGCTAGCACATTCAATACAGCGAGGATCGATCATATTTATATAGATCCTCATCAAACTGGGGCTAAGCTTTTTCTTAATTATGGCGACCTTTCTGATTCCGAACAGATTTCCAATATAATTTATAATATAAAGCCCGATGAGATTTATCACTTAGGGGCGCAGTCTCATGTCAGAGTAAGTTTTGATATACCGGAATATACTGGAAATATCACTGCTTTAGGTTCAACTAGAATTCTTGAAGCTATAAGAAGAAGCACGAATAGTATAAAATTTTATCAAGCATCTTCAAGTGAAATGCTTGGTTCTTCTAAGCCGCCTCAAAATGAGAATACATCTTTCCAGCCCAGAAGTCCCTATGCTTGCGCCAAGGTTTATGCTTATTGGATGGCAAAAAATTACAGAGAAGGTTATAAGATATTTGCATCCAATGGAATATTATTTAATCACGAATCACCGAGAAGGGGCGAAACGTTTGTTACCCGTAAAATAACGCGTGCGGTTGCTGCGATCCTAGCAAAAAAACAAGACTACCTCTATTTGGGAAATTTGGATGCAAAAAGAGACTGGGGATACGCTCCGGAATACGTAGAAGCAATGTGGAAGATTTTAGATCAGGGCCAGCCAGATGATTTTGTTTTAGGGACAGGAGAATCTTATTCAGTAAAAGAATTCGTCCAAGAAGCATTTTCATACGCAGGTTTAGATTGGCAAAAATACGTCAAGATTGACCCGCGTTATTTTCGTCCCACGGAAGTTGAGAATTTGATTGCAGATATCGCCAAAGCTAAAAAACGGCTTAACTGGCAGCCAAAAGTTAAATTCGAGGAGTTGGTAAAAATAATGGTGGATGCGGATATGCGCGCAATAGGGCTCAAAGCTAATGGTGAAGGCGATAAGATATTGAAAGAAAAATTCCCTAATAAGTGGTGGAGAGTTGATTGATGAAAATAAATAAAATAAGAATATCTGTCGGATGCCTAGAAATAGGCAAGAGGGAAAGAAAAGGCATAAAGGAAGTCTTGGATTCCGGGCGAATTTCGGAAGGAATCAAAACGTGTGAGTTTGAGAAGAAATGGGCGAAATTTGTCGGGACAAAATATTGTGTCGCTACTAGTTCCGGGACAGCAGCCTTGATTACCGCCTTAACCGCTCTAAAACATTTACATAAATTGGGGAAACGGCCCAAGATTATAACTACGCCACTGACATATATCTCTGTGGTTAATGCTATTGTCTTGACAGGATTTGAACCGGTATTCGTAGACATTGACCCTCTTACATTTTGCATTAAGCCAGAAGCTATAGAGAAACATCTAGAGAGCGTAAGAGATGCCGGAAAATATAGCATCATTCTTCCTGTAGACTTGATGGGGTTTTCCGTCGAGATAGATAAGATTAATGCAATTGCAAAAAAATATAATTTAATTGTTTTGGAGGATGCTTCAGAGGCGCACGGTTCAATCTATAAAGGTAGAAAATGTGGTGCTAGCGCAAGCGCTGGAGCTTTTTCATTTTATATCGCGCATAATATTCAAGCAGGAGAAATGGGGGCAATTGTCACTAATAATTATGAGATTTATCGCCTATCAAAGAAAATTAAGGCTAACGGAAGATTGTGCGAATGTCCGGTATGCACGCGAAGTACGGGTTTTTGCCCTCAGCTTCGATCTCGAAGTGAGAATGATGACGATTTTGACCCTCGTTTTTTGCATGATTTAGTGGGGTATAATTTTAAAACTATGGAATTTCCTGCCGCAATAGCTTTGGCACAATTAACACAAATAAATAATATAATAAATAAACGACAGAGAATTGTGAAATATCTGAATGAAAAACTATCTCCATATTCCGATATATTACAGTTGCCTCGTTATTCTTCGGAAGTCAGTTATTTAGCATATCCCTTAGTAATTAGAAAGCCTGATATCATTTCTCGGAAAAAGCTGAGGCTTGAGTTAGAGAAAAGAGGAATAGAAACAAGGCCTTTATTCGGTTGTATTCCCTTGCAACAGCCAGCATACTCTTATTTGAAGAAACAGTACGAAGACAAATTGCCAAATGCAGAATTTGCCGGGAAAAACGGATTCTATATAGGTTGTCATCAGTATCTTACAAAACAAGATCTAGAATATGTTGTTGCTACTTTTGAGAAAATAATGAGGTAGAAGAATGGATAAAAACGCTAAGATATATATCGCCGGGCACGCAGGAATGGTAGGAAGCTCGGCAGTAAGGCTTCTTAAGGAAAAAGGCTATAAGAACCTTGTTCTAAAATCCATTGAAGAATTGGATTTACGAAACCAGAAATTAGTAAATGAATTTATGGAACAAGAACGACCTGAGTATGTTTTTCTTTTTGCCGCTAATGTAGGAGGGATAAAGGCCAATATGGAATATCCCGCAGAGTTTTTATATGATAACCTCATGATAGAATCAAATGTTATCAATGGAAGTTATAAAAATGGGGTGAAAAAATTACTATATTTAGGAAGTTCTTGCATATACCCTCGTGAATGCCGTCAGCCGATGAAAGAAGAATATCTACTCAGTGGTAAATTAGAACCGACCAATGAAGGCTATGCTATTGCAAAAATCGCAGGATTGAAATTATGCAGTTATTACAATAAGCAATATAGCAGCAATTTTATTTCTTTAGTACCGTCTAATCTATATGGTCCGAACGATAATTTTAATCCAGAAACTTCACATGTGATAGCCGGTTTAATAAGGAGATTTATTGAGGTAAAAAAGACTAATTCTAAAACTATTGAATTATGGGGGACAGGAAAGGCCAGGCGGGAGTTTTTATTTGTAGAAGATTTGGCAGACGCCTGCATTTATTTTATGGAAAAATACGATGCCAAAGATTTGCCTGAGTTTATAAACGTTGGATTTGGCAGCGATGTGACAATCAGGCAGCTGGCAGAACTCATCAAAGAAAGAACCGGGTTTGAAGGAAAAATCGCATGGAATTCTTCTTTTCCCGACGGCATGCCTCGCAAGCTAATGGATTCTAATTTAAGTAAAAAGTTAGGATGGAAGGCCAAAACCAGCTTATCAGAAGGGATTACAAAAACCATTGAATGGTATAAAAACAAATATCGGCAGTAGTCTAAATAGAGTAGCGATAGTTACTCACGTATTTGCTACTGGCCCTGCCCAGGAGCTTGAGGAATATTTAAAGGAGAAAGTGGATTTCTTGCTGTTTATCGGTCATCCTTTTTCCTACGCCCCTGACACAAGATCGTTCTTTAACATATATAATGGCGGGATTGTAGAAAAGAAAACAGCTTTCAGATGGAAACTTCCGGAAGTCCTAATTTATTTTAAAGATGTCTTGTATACTCTTTGCTGGACAATTAAATGTCCCAAGACATTTGATTTGTATATAGGGGCAGATCCGCTGAATGCCTTCTCGGGAATTATATTAAAAACAATAGGCAAAGTAAAAAGAGTCGTATTCTATACTATTGATTACGTGCCTAAAAGGTTCAACAGTAGGGTGTTAAATTGGATTTATCATAAGATTGATAAGTTTTGTGCAGAACATTCTGATTACGTATGGAATTTATCGGAAAGAATGATTGTGGCCAGAAAAAAATATGGGGTTAAAATGACCAACAATCAAATGGTAGTTCCCGTCGGAGTTAGACTTGAACGAATAAAAAGACTGGATATCGGTCAGATTAATAGAAATCATTTAGTTTACATGGGGCATCTGAGAAAAAACCAAGGATTGCAGCTATTGATAGATTCATTGCCGGTGGTAATTGCAAAAAACCCAAACATTAAACTCATTATTATTGGGACAGGAGAGCTGGAACAATATCTTAAAAACAAAGTAAGAGAGTTGAATTTAATGGTTCACGTTGAATTTAAAGGTTATATCGAGAATCATAAGGACGTAGAAGATATCCTTTCAACTTGCGGGGTTGGTTTGTCCTTGTATGAGCCGCATCAAGATAGCTTTACTTGGTATACCGATCCTGGTAAGCCCAAGCAATATTTAGCCTGCGGTCTGCCTGTAATAATTACAAAAGTCCCTTGGATTGCAGAAAAAATTGAAAGAATGCCGATGGGCATTGCAATTAACTATGACCAAGAAGAGCTGGTAAAAGCTATCACCAAATTGATGACTGATAATGAATTCTACAAAAAATGCAGAGAGAATGCGATAGGATATGTCTCAGGTTTGAGTTGGGATAAGATTTTTAATGAAGCATTAATAAAGAGCGCAGAATTGACTATGGCGCCAATTTAATTTTAGAATATGAGAAAACATCTACCAATTTTTATAATTTTTGGAATTCTGACTATCGTTTTGACTTATCCGCTTGTCTTTAAGATCAATTCTTTTATTCCCGGATTCGAATTTACAGATGAGCCGTATGGAAGTATCTGGCAATTCTGGACGGTAGGTTATTCTTGGCGCAACAATATGCCTCTGTGGCATACGCCTTTGATAGGTCATCCATTCGGAGTTGATTTATTTACGACCGGATATATTCCTTCTTTATATATACTATTAACATTTTCTTTGAGCATTATTACCACGCCGATAATTGCTTATAATCTACCTTTGATTTTTAATATATTTTTAAGCGGATTTTTCGTTTATTTACTTGTTTTTTATCTAACAAAAAATAGATTTTCAGGGGTATTTAGCGGTATGGCTTTTGCTTTTTGTCCATACCAGTTTTCTCGTCTTTGGCAGCACCCCACATTAACTTATAACGAATGGATTCCCTTGGTTTTATTGAGCGCTATCCTGTTAAAAGAAAAGTTTTCTAAAGCTACGGCAGTTTTGTTTTTCTGCAGTATTTTATTGCTATACTCGTTCGATCTGCATATTACGTTGTTTGGTAGTTTTGTGCTCTTTGTTTTTATGGTATATTCGCTATTTTTTAACTGGAAGGCAAAATTCTTTAAAAAACACGCTTTATTTAATGACGACATAAAATATTTTAAGAGGCTATCGGTAATATTAATCTTAGCTTTCATTATATTATCTTGGCAATATTTTGGTTTTTTAAATAAAACCTTGAAGTTCTCTGCTTCTACGAGTGCTTCGGCAACCAATCCTTATCGCAGGCCTTTTGAAGACCTATTCTCTCAGTCAGCAAAACCTTTAAGCTATCTTTTACCTTCGGCGCAACATCCTATTTTCGGGAAATTCACAGAGTACTTTGTCGGAGATTTTCTTTACGGAAAGAGTTATACGGAACATGCGCTTTATTTAGGCTGGACCGCCATGATACTTTCGTTTATAGCATTCCGTTTTTGGAGAAAGAAGAATAGGCTATCGGGGAATGGCAATAAAGCTTTAGAGCAGAGAGAAAATTTTGCTATCGGCTATTTTGTTTTTCTGGTAATAGTTGCCTGGTTGTTTTCTCAGCCGCCTTGGTGGAAATTTGGTTCCTTAAGGATTTATTTGCCGTCATATTTTATGTATAAGATTATTCCTATGGTTAGGGCATATTGTCGTTTCGGTATTATTGTTATGTTGGGCGTTGCTTGCTTGGCAGGATTTGGCTTAAAATTCATTCTAGAAAAGTTTAAAACAAATGCTTCTAAAATATCAGTCACTTTTTTTCTATCTTCTTTGCTTCTTTTTGAATTTATCAATTTTCCGCCTTTTAAGGTAATTGATACGAGCAAACACCCTAAAGTTTATGATTGGCTAAAAGACGAACCGAAAGATCTTGTAATCGCGGAATATCCTTTAGATATAAAGGGGCAAAATGAAATGTATAAATTTTTTCAGACGGTCCATCATAAAAGTATTATTAACGGAACGGTTCCGGGGACAAAAGCTAACGAAGTGGCTCGACAGATAGTCAATCTTTCCGATCCTAATACCGCGAGTGTCCTGAAATGGTTAGGGGTAAAATATGTATTAGTCCACACAAGCTCTTATGAAGCATCCAACCTTCTAAGCGATAAGAGAGAACTGGAGAATATAAAGAGAAATAAAAAACTCAAATTTATCAAGAATTTTGATGATATTGATGTTTACGAAGTTGTCGCAACTCCTGTGGAGCCGGATATGAATCTAAAGGAGGTAAAATGAGATTTGTCAAGATTACTCTTTTGGTTTTGTTGTCAATTGCAGCACTGCTATCTTTAAACGAAGTCATTAAAGACAGCCCCAGTTTATTGGTCAAAAACTTTCAAAACAAGGACCTTGATAGCAAGACGCTGGTTTTGCAAATAAAATTCTTTGGTATAATTCCTGCAGCAACGGCAAAAATTGAAGACTTAGGCATGGAAAAACTGGGCAGGAAAAACGTTTTTCACTTTAAGGCAACCGCCCAGACAATGTCGTATTTTTCAAAAATTTTCCAAGCCCAGATGCAAGCTGATTCTTATGTAGATATTAAAAGCTTGTGCCCTTTAAAATTCTCGCAGCAAGTTAAGACACCGGGTACCTATAATTATAATAGAGAGATTGTTTATGACCAGAAGCAGAAGGTCATGAAGATTGGCGATGTTCAAAGGGAGATTTTTGAAGACACGCGTGATCCAATTTCCGCCATATTTTATCTACGCAGTCAGGAATTTGAGAAGGGCAAAGAAATCCAGACCCATATTAATACAAACCAAAAAAATTATATCATGTTGGCAAAAGTATCGGATTACAAGCAATTAGATATAAACGGGGAAAAAACCGGTTATTGGATAGTAACTGCAGAGGTCAAAAGAGCTGATAAGAGCCCAAGGCATAAGACCAGCCTGTCTATCTGGTTTTTCGACAATAAGGCAAAAACTCCTTTTTTGATTAAGATTATGACCGCAGGCGGCCTGGTTACTGTAAATTTGATAGGATTGAAATAATAATTATGAATATAGGAATTGATATTCGTTCAACACTAAAGAAAACACGCACCGGCGTAGGTCAGTATACCTATAATCTATTGAAAAATCTATGCAAGATTGATAGCGAAAACGAATACTTTCTTTATTCAAAAATCAAATTGTTTAGCAAAGATAAAAAGCTTCCAGATATTAGAGCAAAAAATATAAGATATAAAATTGACCGATTCAATATGGGCTTGAACAAAACTCTGGGCAAGGTAAGCGTTTTCCATACTCCCAGCCAGGATATGCTGGATATAAATGATACCAAAATTGTTGTGACGGTCCATGACTTAATATTCAAGATGTATCCCTATGGTCATTCCAAAGATACGATTGCAAACGCCGAAAGGCAGATTCTGGATACGATAGCAAAGGCCGATAAAATTATTTGTTACTCTAAGAGCACGATTTCGGATTTGCAGAGATTATACGGTGTGCCAGATAGCAAAATAGAGCTGGTCTATGTGGGCGTAGATAGGGATAATTTCTATCCTATGGACCAGCCAGAGCTCCAGCAGGCCAAGAAAATAGTCGGCAGCTTCGGCATAAATGAGAATTTTATTTTATTCGTGGGGACCATTGAGCCGCGCAAGAATATAGGAAATTTGATATTGGCATTCAATAGCCTCAAGGACAAAAACAATATCCCCCACAAACTCGTGATAATCGGTATGAAAGGCTGGATGTATGAAGAAATATTTAAGCTTTATAACGAATCTAAATATAAATCCGATATAGTATTTTTAGATTACCAGCCCAATAATATCTTGAATAATTTTTATAATCTCGCTGATGTTTTTGTTTATCCGTCATTTTACGAGGGATTTGGATTTCCTATCCTTGAAGCCTTCAGCTGCGGTAGGCCGGTTGTGACTTCTAATGTTTCATCCTGCAGAGAGATCGGAGAGCAGGCTGCGCTGTTAGTTGAGTCAGGAAATAGCGAGGAGCTCTCGGTGGCGATATTGAATATTCTAAATGATAGCCGGTTAAAAGAAAACCTACAAAGAAAAGGCCTGGAAAAATCAAAATTGTTTTCATGGCAAGAGACAGCGTTAAAAACTTTGAAAGTTTATAAAGAGGTTGCAGGCCAATGAAGGTAAGCGGTTTCACAATAGCCAGAAACGCGATTAAATTTAATTATCCGATACTTGAATCGATCAAATCGATATTACCTATCTGTGATGAATTTATAGTAAACGTCGGTGATTCCGAAGATAGGACTTTGGAACTTATTAAATCTATTAAAGACTCGCGAATTAAAATCATCCAGAATAAATGGGATTTTTCCGAGAAAGAATTAGTGTTATCCAGGCAGACTAACATCGCTTTGTCTGAATGCAAAGGCGACTGGGCTTTTTATCTGCAAAGCGATGAACTTATCCATCAAAAAGATTTACCGATTCTAAAGAAGTTGATGGAAAAGTATTTAGCCGATTCCAGCGTAGACGCGCTCAGATTTTCCTGGCTTCATTTTTACGGTAGTTTCTATAGGTATAGAGTTGATAGCGGTTGGTTTCAGAAGCAGGACAGGATTATTAGGAATAACGGCCAGATTCAGTCTATGGGTGATGCTTATGGATTTGAAAGGAAAGACAGGCAGCCTTTAAGACGAAAAAAGACAGGATGTTTTATTTATCATTATGGCTGGGTTCAGCCTTCTGATGTCATGACTCAAAGAAGAGTGAACGCCGAACAAATAGGCTTTACTCGTCTTGACAACCAAGAAAGAAAAAATGATTACGATTTTGGAAATCTTAAGAGATTTCCTGCATATTTTGGCACTCATCCCGCAGTGATGAAAGCCCTTATTTTTAATCATCAATTAAGCATAAAGGATTGGCGAGATATCAGTAGGAGATACTGGTGGTTTCCATTAAAATGGTTTCGAGTGAGATTTAAAACTCCGTTTAGAAAGAAAAGGAGAATCTGCTGATGAAAAAACAAAAAGATAATAAGTTGTGCGCAGTAATTCTAGCTGGCGGGGTAGGCAGTCGTTTCTGGCCTTTAAGTAGGCAGCTTGCTCCCAAACAATTCCTAAAGGTCGTCTCTGATAAGACACTCCTGGAACAAACAATCTCAAGAATAAATAAAATGGTTCCCAGCGAAGATATCTACGTCATCACCAATCAGCATTACATCTTTGAGATAAAAAGGGAGCTAATGCAGTTTGGAATCCCTGATAAGAATATTTTCTTAGAGCCTATCGGTAAAAATACAGCTCCCGCCATCGCGCTGGCTGCAAGATACATATCCTTAAAAAATCCTAATGCAAAGATGGCAATTTTGCCTGCAGACCACATCATATTTAAAAGCGGATTATTTATAAAAGCCATAGAAGATGCTTGTGATTTGGCACAAGAGGGACGTTTGGTTACTTTGGGTATCGTACCCAATAGAGCCGCTACGGGATATGGTTACATTAAGACTTTAAAGAAAATCAGCGCAAAATCTAAAGGTTATATAGTCGATAGATTTATCGAGAAGCCGAGCATAGAAAAAGCGAAGAATTTTGTCAGGCAGAATAACTACTTTTGGAATAGCGGTATATTTATCTGGAAGGTATCTACGATTCTTGAAGAGATAAAAAGATATCTGCCTTCGCTTTCTAATAAGATAAATTCAATTTATCCCAATAAAGATATAAATAAAATTTGGCAACAGATCGCTCCGATTTCTATTGATTACGCAGTGCTCGAGAAATCAAAGAAAGTAGCTATGATTCCGGCAAAATTTGATTGGTCGGATATCGGTAGCTGGCAGTCTTTAAGGGATATTCTGCAGAAGGATAAAACCGGCAATGTCCTTAAGGCCGATGCTTTTGACTTAGATAGCAGGAATATCTTGGTTTGGAGCAAGGATAGGTTTGTGGCGACGCTGGGACTCAAGGATTTAATTATAGTCGATACTCCCGATGCGCTTTTAGTCTGTAAAGATGATTATTCCGAGAAAGTCAAAGGCATAGTTGATTTCTTAAAGCACAAGAAAAGAGAGGAATATCTTTACCATAAAAAGGTTAATCGGCCCTGGGGAAGTTTTTCCGTACTGCAGACAGAGTTTGATTTTAAGGTTAAATTAGTAGAGATAGATCCCGGCAAGAGACTTAGTCTGCAGTTTCATCGCAAACGAGCCGAACATTGGGTTGTGGTAGAGGGTATAGCCAAAATTACTTGCGGTAAGATGGTAAAACTTGTCCGATCCAATGAAAGTATTTATATTCCGGCAAGGAAAATCCATCGTCTGGAAAACCCATCAAGAAATAAAGCTTTGAAGATAATTGAAGTCCAGACTGGAAATTACCTGCGCGAAGATGATATCGTAAGAATTAAGGATGACTACAAAAGAAAATAATCTTAAGAAAGTTATAGTTATCAATCCTTTTGGTATCGGAGACGTTTTATTTACTACTCCGGTTGTAAGAAATTTGCGCCAAAGTCTTCCAGGCGTATATATTGCGTATCTTTGCAATATTCGTACCGCCAAGGTTCTGGAGGCCAATCCCAGTATAGACAAGATTTTTATTTTCGAAAAAGATTATTTCCGTCAAATCGGGAGGGAATCGAAAATTAAATGCCTGAAAGAATTTAAGCATTTATTAGATTCAATCAAGAAAGAGAAATTCGATACCGCCATAGATTTATCTTTAGGCAAGCATTACAGTTTTTTTTGTTGGCTTATAGGAATTAAAAAAAGGATCGGTTTTAATTACAAAAATCGCGGTTTTTTCTTAACAGATAAAATAAATATTGATGGATACCAAACCAAACATGTTGTAGAATATTATCTCGATTTATTGAAGTTTCTAAACATTGACCATAAAAACAATAGGCTTGATTTATTTATTCCGGATGATATAAAAGACTGGTCCGAGAGGTTCCTGAGAGAACACAGCGTCAATCATAACGATACTTTAGTCGCCATAGTTCCCGGAGGAGGAGCCAGTTGGGGCAAGGATGCATCAATTAAGCAGTGGCCGGCGGATAAGTTCGCTTCCGTAGCGTCTAAGTTATCCGAAGAATTTAAGGTTAAAATCTTGGTTATGGGCGATTTAAAAGATCAAGAATCTTGCTCAAGGGTAGTCAATAGATCTAAAAACAGTACGATTGACTGCTGTGGGAAAACCGATATTATGCAATTCTCCGCTTTATTAGCGAGAACCAAGTTAGTCATTGCCAATGATGGAGGACCGTTGCATTTAGCTGTCGCTAGTGGCGTCAAGACAGTATCAATCTTTGGCCCGGTTGATGATAAAGTCTATGGCCCGTATCCTAGAAGTCAAGATCATAAGGTGATTAAAACTAATTTTTCCTGTCAGCCTTGTTATCAGAAATTCAAATTATTACCCTGTGATAATAATAGGCAGTGCCTAAGGGAAGTTCGGGAAGAAGAAGTTTTTCAAGCCGCAAAGGAGTTATTAAGCCAATGAAGGTACCATTTATCGATTTAAACTTCCAGTATAAAGATATTAAGAGAGAGATAAAAAAACCGCTTGAGAATCTTTTTAGAAAAAGTTCGTATATTTTGGGCGAAGATGTAAAGTTGCTTGAGGCGGAATTTGCCAGTTATTGTAATGCAAAATACGCCGTCGGTCTTAATTCTGGTACAGATGCATTATTCCTGTCGCTTTTGAGCTTAGGGATCAAAGAAGGCGATGAGGTGATTGTTCCAGTCTTTACTTTTATTGCTACCGCGCTAGCAGTATCTTATACCGGAGCAAGACCAGTGTTTGTAGATATCGACGAGAAAACTTATAATATTGACCCGGAAAAAATAAAGAAGGCAATAACCAAAAAGACTAAGGCGATAATCCCAGTCCATCTTTATGGCCAATCCGCTGATATGCAGCCGATTTTGAAAATCGCCAAAGAATGCAATCTGAAGGTTATCGAAGATGCGGCCCAGTCACACGGCGCTTTGTATCATGGAAAGAAATGCGGTTCCATCGCTGACATCGGCTGCTTCAGCTTTTATCCTACTAAAAATTTAGGAGCTTTTGGTGATGCGGGGATGGTCGTTACAAATGACAAAAAAATATACGAAAAGATTTTAATGCTCAGGGATTGCGGAAGAAAAGGAAGATACGAACATGTGATAAAAGGTTATAATTCGCGCCTAGATTCTATTCAGGCGATAATATTAAGGGCAAAGCTCAAAAGATTAGATAAGTGGAATAAAAAAAGACAAATAAATTCCCGATATTATAGCGCTTTTTTAAAAGATGAGAAAAGCATAATTTTGCCTCAAGCTTCAAGAAATCTATCTCATATCTATCATGTTTATGCAGTGAGAGTAAAGAACAGGGGTAAGGTTTATGATGAGTTGCGCAAAAGAGGAATCGGAGTGCTAATCCATTATTCAAAGCCGCTGCATCTACAGAAGGCTTACAAGGAATTAAATTATAAGAAAGGCGATTTTCCTGTAGCGGAAAAAATTGCTCGGGAGATTTTATCTTTACCTATGTCGCCTCATTTAACTAAGAAAGAGATAATGTTTGTCTCTAAGCAATTAAGGCAGGTTTTAAATGGACAATAAAATCCCTTTATCAGTAGTGGTAATTACTAAAAACGAACAAGACAATATCAAAGATTGTTTAGGAAGCGTCTACGGATGGGCCAATGAAATTGTCATCGTGGATGATTTCAGTGCCGATAAGACCGTGGAACTTGCCCAGCAGTTCGCTGATAAAATCTTCGAAAGGCGCATGGATATAGAGGGAATTCATCGTAATTGGGCATATTCCCAGGCCAAGAATGAATGGGTTTTAAGTCTAGATGCCGACGAGATGGTCACCGAAGAATTAAAGCAGGAAATTTCCCAGACGCTTGCAACAAATACAAAATTTAACGCATTTTCCATACCTTTGCGCAATTTTATCGGAGATTACTGGGTAAGATTCTCTGGCTGGTATCCCGCTGGCAAGCTGCGTTTATTTAAGAAGAGTAAATTTCGTTACGAAGAGGTTGAAGTGCATCCCAGGGTATTCTTAGATGGTGAAACCGGTCATTTGACCAAAGATATAATTCATAAAGGCTATCCAGATTTTGAGCATTTTTTAGCCAGCTTAAACAGGCAGACAACCCTTGAGGCCAAGAAATGGATTAACTCCGGCCGCAAGATGTCTTTTGGTAGGGCGCTCTGGAGGACAATAGACAGATTTTTTAGGTCGCTATTCGGTAAGAAAGCTTATAAAGACGGTTTTATCGGCTTTATGATCGCTTACTTCGCAAGTTTATATCAAATAATTAGCTACGCCAAATATTGGCAGATGAAGAGGTCAAAAGAAGCCCAAACTTATGGAGCGAAACGAACATAAGTTTGAAGGCTGAATTTGACCCAGCACCTTTTTCTATTCAAATGTTTCAAAATTGCTTTTAAAACTAATTAACGCTAAAAAGGTGCTGGATTTAATTCGACCATACAATTTATGTTCACTAGGCCTGCCTGTCGGCAGGCAGGTTCCATAAATTGTGGTCTCATTAAAAGAGGGAGAAAAGGAAATGAGGATTTTAATCACTGGCGGGGCCGGGCTGGTCGGTTCCCATTGCGCGGAACATTTTGCCTTAAAAGGCGACGATGTAGTTATCCTGGATAATCTGATGCGTTCAAAGATATTCGGATACGATCAAAAATCAGTAGAATTCAATTGGAACTATTTAGCCAAATATAAGAATATAAATAGAATTAAGGGCGATGTAAGAAATGAGAAAGATGTTTTAAAGGCTTTGGGCAAAGGGGTGGATGCTGTTATTCATACGGCAGGACAACCCGGAGTTGCCTCTTCCGTAAAAGAACCATTAGAAGATTTTAGCATCAATGCTTTCGGAACCCTAAATACCCTTGAAGCCACCAGAAGAGTTTGCAAAGACGCTGCTTTCATCTATTGCTCCACAAATAAGGTTTACGGAGAGAACGTTGATAAGATTCCTTTGAAAGAGAAAGAAAAAAGATATATCTACGATAATGTTGTTGGTGTGTCTGAAGAAATGCCTACGGATTTGACCGGCCATACTCCTTATGGTGTCAGCAAGCTTACCGGAGAGCTTTATACCCAGGAATATGGCCATATCTACGGGATGAAGACAGGGGCTTTCCGGATGTCCTGCACATATGGCACAAGACAATTCGGATTTGAAGATCAGGGTTGGGTTGCCTGGTTTATCATCGCTACTCTTTTTAACAAGCCAATAACTATTTATGGGGATGGAAAACAAGTAAGGGATATGCTTTATGTATCTGATTTGATCGATGCCTTTGAAAGATTCATTAAGTCTGAGAAAAAACACGAAGTATTCAATATCGGCGGAGGAAATAATAATACTATTTCGTTATTGGAGTTTCTTGAGCAGATCGAAAAATCCACCAATAAGAAACCCAAGGTGAAATTCACCGATTGGCGGCCTTCAGATCAGAAAGTTTACATTTCCGATACCAAGAAATTAGAAAAGGCATTGAGCTGGAAAACCAAAGTTAGCGTCGAGGAAGGAATCGAAAAGTTGATAAAATGGGTAGGAGACAATGAAAGTTATTTTTCTTGATAGAGACGGCGTAATAAACGAATATCCGGGGGATTTTAAATACGTTACTCATTGGGATGAATTCAAGTTTGTGCCGGGCAGCCTCGAGGCGTTGGAGAAGTTGACTGATTCCGGATTTGACATTTTTGTAATTTCCAATCAGGCGGGAGTTTCGGAAGGGATTTATCCGGCGGAAAACTTAAAAGACATAACTTCCCGCATGCTCAAAGAAGTCGCAAAAAACAAAGCCAAGATAAAAGAAGTTTTTTATTGTACGCATACCGCAGAAGAGAATTGTGATTGCCGAAAACCAAAAGCAGGGTTGATTAAAAAGGCCTTAGAAAGCGTAGGCGCCAAGAATATAGATTTAAAATCCACATATTTTATCGGGGATAGTATTAGAGATGTCCAGACCGGGAAAGGCCTCGGGTTTAAGACTATACTGGTTTTATCAGGAAAAGAAAAATTAGAGAATATGGATAACTGGCAAGAGAAGCCGGATTATATTACAGGAAATCTTAAAGAAGCAGTTGGGATAGTTTTAAAATAGCTCACCCTTAAATCAACATAAATTCTAAATAATGAAAATATTAGTTATATATGCTACGGCAGGAGAAGGCCACAAAAAAGCTGCCGAGGCTGTTTTTGAGAAGCTGAAGTCACAAACTTCCCATGAAATTATCCTTATTGATGCCTTAAACTACACCAACCCGTTTTTTAAATTCTCCTATAGTCAAGGATACAGCTTTCTAATCGCGCGTCTTCCGTCTGTATGGGGATTTTTCTTCTGGCTCACCAATAGCGCATTTTTACGTAAACTCGTCAGCTGCGCGCGCAATTTCTCTAATTTTATTAATTCTCGCAAACTCCGTAATTTTATTGTAACTCAAAACCCGGAAATTATAATTTCTACTCATTTCTTTTCTAACCACGTGGTTTCCCGACTCAAGAAAACAGGAAAATTAAATTGTAAATTCATATCAGTAATTACTGATTTTTCAATTCATCATTTCTGGCTAGTCCAGGAAGCAGATATTTATACCGCAGCATATCCTGAGCTCAGAGATTATCTAATCACCCAGGGCGTTCAAGAATCCAAGATTAAGATAATGCCTATCCCGATTAGGGATGGTTTCTTAAAACCAATTGACAAGGAGTATCTTTATAGAAAAATAAATTTAAAACCAAACGTTTTTACAGCTTTGATTGTTACCGGAGCAGTCGGGATAGGCCCGATTGAAAAGATTATCAATTTATTAAGCAAACACATACAGCTTATAGTAGTTTGCGGCAGGAATAAAAAGCTATTTCATAAACTATCAAAGCTTGAGAGCGAAACTTTGAAAGTTTTTGGTTTAGTAGGCAATATGCATGAATTGATGTCGGCAAGTAACGTAATAATTACTAAGGCCGGAGGGCTTACGATTTCCGAATCCTTAGTCAAAAGATTGCCCATGATATTCTTTAATTTAATACCGGGCCAGGAAGAAGCTAATGCTAGACTGATGCAATCCCAGGGCATGGGCGTAATTGCCAAGAGCGTCAAAGATATAGAGGAAATAATTTTGAAATTAAAAAATAATCCTGCCGAACTAGGGAAAATGCAGCAAAACATATCAAATTTCACGAGTCAAGAATCGCAAAATATTTTGGATATTATAAGATGAAGAAGAAAGTTGCCCAGGTAATATTTAATTTGCCGATAGAAACCCGGTTTGATTATTCTATTCCGTCTAGTCTGCTTGGCCATGTGGGAGTTGGCGCGAGGGTAAAGGTTGGGTTCGGCAATAAAAGATTAATCGGATATGTGGCCTCTTTAAAAGAAAAATCAGCATTCAGGAAATTAAAACCGATTTTATCCCTGATTGATGATGTTCCGATTTTATCGGATAGCTTTTTGAAAGAATTGAAAGAATTGGCCGATTATTATTGTTGCAGTTTAGGAGAGATGATTGAAACATCTTTGCCTTTGTCAGTAAGAAAGGGTAAGGCAGTAGAGATTCTAAGGCAAAGAAAGATTCCTATGAAATCATCGTCGGAAGAGTCAGAAGTTTTTGTTTTGAAAGATCTTCCGGATGAAGAAAAGTGGGAGTTCTATCTGAAGAAAATCAGAGAATCATTATCTAAACAAAGAGAAGTCATATTTTTGGTTCCCGAAATTTCATATATCAAGGATTGCTTTGATAGGCTTAAGGGAGAATTTAGCGACAGAATTGCGGTATTGTATGGTTCTCAAAATCCCAGCCAGGGTTTGCGCGAATGGGCACGGATAAAAAATGGGCAGGTCAGTATAGTTATCGGAGTTATTTCGGCGGTATTCGCTCCAGTGAATAATCTGGGCTTAATAATTATTGATGAAGAGGACAATTATGCTTATAAGCATGATCAGTCCCCGCATTACCATTCTCGCCAGGTGGCTTATATGCGTGCAAAAAAAGAGAAGGCAACGATAATCTTATCAAGCACAACCGTATCCTTAGAAACTTATTTTCAAATAAAACAAAATAAATTTAAACTTATCGAGTCAAGAGACGCGGAAACTGCACCTATCGATGTGAAGCTGCTTGATACTAACGAAGAAAGATTCAGGCAAAGGAAAAAAGAATTTGTTTTATCGTCATTTCTGGAGAATAATATCCAAAACACCTTAGCTTCTCATGGCAAGATCATGCTTTTTATGAACCGTAAAGGTTTTTCCACATTTATCCAGTGCCGTAGTTGCGGTTTTTCTTTAAAATGCCCAAGATGCAATATCAGCCTAACTTATCATTATGATAAGAAATCTTTAACTTGCAGATTTTGCAATTATAAAACTCAAGTTTTGTCCATTTGCCCCAATTGCCAGGCTTCATATATGCGTTATTCTGGGATGGGGACTGAGAAGCTTGAAAGTGAAATGCACAGGATGTTCCCTCAAGCAAAGATCAGGCGCTGGGATAAAGAATCTAGTTTGCCCGGAGATGATTTTGATATTTTGATATCTACCCAGATAAGTCTAAAGAGGCCTGACTTCAGTGTCGATCTCTTGGGAGTATTAAAACCAGATTCTTCTCTAAACAGAATAGACTTTCGCGCGGCAGAAAAAACCTTTTCTTTGCTTTATCGGCTTTCAAAGATTGCAAGAAATAGAATGATTGTTCAGACTTCAAATCCTTCGCACTACATCATGCAGGCAATATATAAGCATGACTTAAATTATTTTTATAAGCAGGAGCTATCCAACAGAAAAGAATTGGGTTTTCCGCCATTCAAGCATTTAGCGCAGATAAATTTGCGCGGTAAGAATCAAGAAAGAGTAAAAGAGGTAGGCTTTGCTTTATTTGCGAATTTAACAAAGATAAATAAATCCAAGAGCATAGAAATATACGAGCCCAATCCTTCGATACCCGCCAAGCTAAGAGGCAATTTCTATTGGAATATATTACTGAAAGGCAGTTCAGTAAAAAATATTTGTTCACTTATACACAAACCCATATTAGAATATAAAAGGAAATCCGGGGTAATAACTACGGTAAACGTAGATTTGTAAAGGGTAAAGATGAAGATTGTTTTTTTTGGGAGTTCTGAATTTGCAGTTGAGTCGCTAAAAAGGCTAGCGGAATCTAAAAATGAATTAGTTTGCGTAGTAACTCAGCCGGACCGCAAAAAAGGAAGACACCTTGTGTTCAGTTCAACCGCGGTTAAGCATACTGCTGTCGGGCTAGGATTGAAATTGCTGCAGCCTGCAAAAATAGACTCGGCATTTATAGAATCAATTAAAAAAATGCAGGCTGATATTTTTGTTGTGGTATCTTACGGTTTAATTTTGCCTAAGAATCTGATTTTGGTTCCTAACAAAATGGCTATCAATGTTCACGCATCTTTACTGCCGAAATACAGAGGGGCAGCACCGATAAACTGGGCGATTATTAAAGGCGAAAAGAAGACAGGTATAACCATTATCAAAATGAATGAGTTTATGGATCAAGGAGAGATGCTCGCCCAGCAAGATATCGAAATAAAGAGATCGGACAATTCGGATACATTGAATAAAAAGCTTTCTGTTTTGGGCGCAGAATCTTTGGTCGGTATTTTAATAGATATAGAGCAAGGCAAAGCGGTATTAAAGAAGCAAAATTCTAAAGAAGCGACTCTTGCCCCAAAACTAAAAAGGATAGATGGACTAATTGACTGGTCAAAATCCGCAGAGGATATTTTTAATCAGATTAGAGGCACAGTTCCCTGGCCAGGAAGTTTTAGCTATTGGCAGGGAAAACTATTAAAGATTTGGCAAGCAGATGTTGTAGCCTTGGACGTATCCAACCTTAAGCCCGGAGAGGTGATAATCGCCTCTAGAGAAGGAATTCTAGTGGCTTGCGGCGATGACGCTATCAGTATCAAACTGTTACAGTTAGAATCTGGCAAGAAGTTGTTAGCGGATCAGTTCATTTGCGGCCACAAGATAAATAAAGGCAATATATTAAGTTAAAAAATACTTGCACAAAAAATTAGATTTGTGATATAATTTAGCTCTATTCTATAAGAAAGGTAAAATGCCAGAGTTAAGAAAAGATCCTATAATCGGTCGCTGGGTTATAATTGCCACAGAAAGGGCAAAGAGGCCGGATGATTTTAAAGCGCCGCACGATGGGCCTCCGGAAGGAGAATGCCCTTTTTGCGAAGGCAGAGAATCGCAGACTCCGCTAGAAATCAGAGCCGTCCGAGACCCTCATACAAAGCCCAATACTCCAGGATGGAAAGTCCGTGTAGTCCCAAGCATCAAGCCCGCTCTAAGAATAGAGGGCAAGCTTAATCGTCGCGGCATAGGGGTATATGACTTGATGGATGGTATTGGAGCGCATGAAGTAATAATCGAGACTCCAAAGCATATAGATAATATTTGTGATTTAGAGGTAGAGCAGATAGGTCATGTGATTGACTGTTATAAAGAGAGGTTGATAGATTTAGAGAAAGATCCCCGCTTTAAATACGTTTTAGTATTTAAGAATTACGGCTGGGTAGCTGGCGGCGGTAGGATAGGGCATTCCCGTTCCCAGCTGATTGCCACACCTATTAATCCTAAGCGCGTTAAGGAAGAGCTAGTGGGTGCCAAAAGATATTTTGATTACCATGAAAGATGTGTTTTCTGCGATTTGATAAAACAAGAACTGGACGAGAAGGCGAGGGTAGTTTTGGACGTAGATGGTTTTGTCGCGGTAACGCCATTTGCTTCGCGCTTTCCGTTTGAAGTATGGATTTTGCCAAAAAAACATAATTGCGACTTTATTAAACTTGACCAGACCGAAGAGAAGGGTTTAGCCCAGATTTTAAGAGAAGTATTGCTAAAGATTAAGAAAGGATTGGGTGATCCTTCTTACAATTATGTTTTGCATACGGCTCCCTTTAGGAAGGCTAAGGCCGGATATTGGAAAACCGTCGAACAGGATTACCATTGGCATATAGAGATAATGCCGAGACTTACGCGCGTTGCCGGTTTTGAATGGGGGACAGGTTTTTATATCTGTCCGCTTCCTCCAGAACAGGCAGCAGAGTTTTTAAGAGGAGTACAGATTTAATGAGTCAGCTTAGACGTGATCCTATAACAGGAAGATGGGTTATCGTAAACGTTGAAGAACCCAGCGGTCCGGAGCACTTTGAAAAGGAAGAACATATTTTTAAAGGGATTAGCTGTCCTTTCTGTTATGGAAATGAAAATCTGACTCCTCCGGAAATGGATGTCTTTAGAAATGCGGGATCAGGTCCTAATACTTCTGGTTGGCAGGTTAGAGTCGTCCCTAATAAATTCCCCGCATTGACAAATGCCGGAATTTTAGATAGGCATGGAACTGGTATATATGATATGTCCAACGGCATAGGCGACCACGAAGTCATAGTAGATTCGCCAGAGCATAAATCAACCCTAGCTGACTTAAGCGAACATCAGGTAGAATTGGTAATAAATATGTATTGTCGAAGAGCCGTGGCTTTGATCCAAGACCCACGTTTTAAATACATTTTAATATTCAAGAATCACGGACCTTCTGCAGGAGCATCTTTGGAACATGACCATTCTCAGCTTATCGCTCTTCCTATGGTTCCCAAAAACGTTCTGGAAGAGCTGCACGGTTCTCATCACTACTATAATTTCCGCGGAAGATGCGTTTTTTGCGATATGATATTCCAATTAGAGCAAGGCAGAGAATTAATTATTTCAGAGAACGAAGATTTTATATCTTTTTGTCCTTTTTCTGCGCGTTTTGCATTTGAGGTCTGGATTATCCCAAAAAAACACAGTCCATACTTTTGTCATATGCAGGAAAGGGAAAAGCCCGCCTTGGCAAGGATTTTGAGAGAGACGTTACTAAGATTAAAAAAGGTTTTATCTGATCCGGCGTATAATTTTATAATTCACACTTCACCTTTAGATGAAGCGAATGAAGAAAGTTATCATTGGCACATTGAAATAATGCCTAAATTAACGAGAGTTGCAGGCTTTGAATGGGGAACAGGTTTTTATATCGTGCCAACCCCTCCAGAAGTCGCAGCAAAATATTTAAGGGAGGTGCAGTTGTAATGGCGGTAAAAGTTGGTATTAACGGATTCGGGAGAATCGGTCGGTTGGTTTTTAGGGCGGCAATTGGTCGAAAAGACATCGATTTTGTCGCGGCAAACGATCTTCCCGTAGGAACTAAGACACTAGCTCATCTATTAAAATACGACTCTACTTTTGGAGAATTAAAGGCTGATATCAGGGCTACGGATAATTCTTTGATTGTAAACGGCAAAGAGACTAAGATTATAAGTTATAAATCACCAGCCGAGATCCCCTGGAAAGATTTGGGAGCAGAGATTGTTGTTGAATCCACGGGTATTTATACCGACAGGGAAAAGGCTGAAGGCCACCTTAAGCAGGGAGCAAAGAAAGTTATCATCAGCGCTCCGGCCAAAGGCGAAGATGCGACAATAGTCTTAGGCGTTAATGAGAAAACTTACGATCCCAAGAAACATAACATTATTTCCAATGCTTCTTGCACTACTAATTGCTTAGCGCCGCTTGCAAAGGTTTTACTCGATAACTTCGGTATTAAATCCGGAGTTATGACTACGATTCATTCTTATACCAACGACCAGAGGATACTGGATTTCCCGCATAAGGATTTGCGCCGTGCGCGCGCCGCAGCCGTTTCCATGATACCTACAACTACGGGGGCAGCAAAAGCCATAGGCTCTGTTATCCCGGAGTTAAAAGGAAAATTGGATGGCTTGGCAATAAGAGTTCCTACTCCCAATGTTTCCTTAACTGACTTAAGCTGTATTCTAGAAAAAGAGGCGACTATTGAGACAATTAAGGCAGCATTCAAAAAAGCCGCAGATGCAGAACTTAAAGGCATACTTCAGTATTGTGAAGAGCCTTTAGTATCCAAGGATTTTAACGGGAATACACATTCATGTATTTTTGATGCGGAATTGACGCGCGTTATCGACGGGAAACTTGCAAAAGTCCTGGGTTGGTATGATAATGAGTGGGCATATTCTTGCAGGGTAGTAGATCTAGTTGAATTTATAGCAAAAAAGGGTCTTTAAATAACACAACTGTTTTGAAAGAGAGGTGATTTAGAAATGTTTCGTAAAAACGCGTCTTCAAAAAACAAAAAGAGATCGTTTAAGAAAGTTAGTGCAGATGAACTCAGCCGCATGATTCAGGATCGCGCCTATTCTTATTTCGAAGAAAGAGGCTATCAAGCTGGCAATGATCTTGATGATTGGTTAAGAGCAGAGAAGGAGATCAAGAAAGAATTATCATTGTAAATGATTTTTGTGCCAGTTCTTACAGGTTTTCTGTTTTAGCTTTCGCATTGCAATAGAGGAAATATAGCTATATTGTAAAAAGTTTTTAATATTCTTTAGGAAGTTATATAGGTTTAAGAATAAATATGCAAAGGAGTATTATTGATATATTGGGCTCCTTTTTTACATTTATATCAACCACCAACACAATCCTATCCGGTACTGGAAAAGGTAAGCAGCGAATCTTACCGCCCACTTCTTAAAGTCCTTAAGAGAAACCCAAAAGCCAAAGTAACCTTTAATATCTGTGGCGTTCTTACCCAAATGCTGGCGGAACATAACGGCAAAGATATAATTTCTGATTTTAATAAATTGGCAAAGAGCCGGCAGATTGAATTTGTGGAATCCGCCAAATATCACGCCATCCTGCCGCTTATCCCGGTGAATGAAGCTAAAAGGCAGATAAAACTCAATAATGAGACCAATGCAAAATTCTTCGGAGAAAATTACAAGCCTCGCGGTTTTTTCTTGCCGGAGATGTGCTATTCGGCTGGTTCAGGGCAGATCATTAAAGATTTTGGGTATGAATGGGTGCTTTTAAGCGGGGTTTCCTGCACGGATGATTGGCCGTTGGATGTAATTTATAGAACTAAAGCAGAATCCTCCCACATAATTACTTTTTTTAGAGATGATATTGTCAGCAATAGAGTTAGTTTCCGCAGCGTAGATAGCTTAGGATTCATTGCTGCCCTAGAATATTTGGCACAAGGAAAAGAAGACATTTATGTCATTACTGCGATGGATGCGGAGACATTTGGTCATCATATTAAGAATTGGGAAAAGTTATTCCTGGAGAAGCTTTTTAAGATTATCGCCAGCAAAAAACGAAAGATTAAGAAGCAATTGATTCCGCATATCAAGATTGTAACAATAAGCGAACTTTTAGATAAATTTCCTATTAAAGAATCAAAGCCGCCGCTTAACTCATCCTGGAGCACCACAAAAGAAGATATTACAGTCAAGGATTACTATCCTCTTTGGAGAAACCCGGCGAATAAAATACATAGCCTTCAATGGCAACACCTGCATATATGTTTTAAGCTTGTCCATGCTGCTAGCCACGTACAAGACACGCAAGAGTCTAAACTGCTCTATGAAGAGTCTAGGCTCGCCCTGGATAAGGCTCTGCATAGCTGTCAATTCTGGTGGGCCAATAAGGGCAGGACCTGGAGTATAAATCTTATCAATAAGGGCCTAATACTTCAGGAAGAGGCTTTATTTAATGCCTACAAGACCTTAGTCCTATCAAAGCACTCAGAAAAATCCAAAAGAAAATTCTATCTGCAGATGTTGGCGGCAAGAAATATCGCCTGCAAATTAAGAGATAGACTTTACACCACTTAAACAAAATAAATATGAATAAAATATTTTTTGCGATGGCTTTGCATTTTCATCAGCCGGTGGGTAATTTCGATAATATTTTCGAAAGGGCCCACAAGCTTTGTTATGGGCCGTTTCTTAATCTTTTGCATGATTACCCGGATATTAAAATGACATTTCATATTTCGGGTTGTCTATTGGATTATCTAGAAGAAAAACATCCCAAGACAATAAGCCTGATTAAAACAATGGTTTCGAGAAACCAGATTGAAATGATGGGAGGGGGATATTACGAGCCGATTCTACCTGCGCTTCCCGAAAGAGACTTAAAAGGCCAAATCAATATGATGTCGGATTATATTAAGAATAGATTTGGCCAAAAACCTAAGGGTATGTGGATACCCGAGCGCGTCTGGCAGCCCGATCTTTCCAAGCCAATTAATGAATCCGGAATAAAATATTCAATTTTAGATGACACCCATTTTCTAAGAGCAGGATTAAAAAGGGAAAATCTACACGGCTATTTCTTGACCGGTAAGGGCAATAAAAAGATAGCAATTTTTCCGTCGGATAAGACGCTTCGCTATGCCTTGCCTTTTAAGCTGCATCATGAAACCATAGATTATTTTAATAATGAATCTAAGCATAGAGATAATCTGCTTTTTACTTACGGAGACGATGGAGAGAAATTCGGAGAATGGCCCGGTACGCATGAATGGGTTTTTGAAAAACATTGGTTAAAAGGTTTTTTTGAAGTACTTATGCAAAACAGAGAATGGATAAACCTGATTAAGCTTTCAGATTATCTTAAAGATAATAAAGCCATCGACACGATAGAGATACCTTCAGGTTCTTACGAAGAGATGATGGAGTGGTCTGGCGGATCATGGCTAAATTTTCTTAACAAATATCCCGAAACCAACCAGATGCATAAAAAGATGGTTTATGTAAGCGAAAAGATCTTTAGCCTGGAAAAGAAGGCAGACAAAAGCGATTCATCAAGACTAAAAGAGGCTAAGAAAGAATTATATAAAGGTCAATGCAACTGCGGATATTGGCATGGAGTCTTCGGAGGCCTTTATTTATTTCATTTAAGAAACGCTATCTATAACCATTTGATCACTGCCGATAAAATTGCAGATGGAATTTTACATAAGAAAGACAAAGAATGGCTGAGCATCAAGGAGATTGATTTCAATTTAGATGGCAAAAAGAGAATTATTATTGAAGACAAAACATTTTCTCTTAATCTTGATCCGCTTGGAGGAGTTTTAAAAGAATTTGACTATCGGCCGCTATCTTCGAATCTTATCAACACTCTTTCCCGCAATGAAGAGGCCTACCATAAGAAAATTCTGGAATCCATGGGAGAGAAGCAAGATGAAGGCGTTAAGACTATCCACGATGATTTTCGCGAAGTAACGCCGGCATTAAAGAAAAAAATCATTTATGACAAATTTCCCCGTTATTGTTTAAGAAGTTATTTCTTGAAAGAAGATTTAAAAATGGAAGATTTTATGCATTCTTCTTTTGATGAGCTGGGAGATTTTTCTAACGCGGAATACAAGGTAGAAAAGAAAAAAGATGCCGTGTTTTTAGAGCATTTATCAAAAGTCTCCGGCACAAAACTAAAATTAGCAAAACAAATCAGCGTAAAATCAGATAAAGAAATAGAGATTATCTATAGCATCGAAAAAGATAGCTTACTTTCTCAAGATATAACTTTGGGAGTGGAATTTAACATTACTATGCCTTCCTTGAACTCCGAACGATATAATTATTATTGTGATAATAAGATCTTATCCGGATTAAATATTCCAGGAAGCGTATCCGATGTATCCAGTTTTGGCATCTCTGATAAGGGAAAAGAACTGGGCTTTAAGCTTAATTTCCAAAAACAAGCCAAGGATGCCTGGTATTTTCCGGTTGAGACTGTTTCGCAGTCAGAGAGGGCTTACGAGCTAAGTTATCAATGCTCTTGTTTATTTTTTATATGGAAAATAACCCCTTCTGAGCCAAGAAGTTGGGATTTAAAAATTAGTTGGCAATTCGCTTAAAATAGATATATAATAAAGAATTGGGGGTGGTTAGAGTGGTAGATAATAAAAACAAAAAAACACTAACACAAGAACAGATACAGCATGAAGCTACAAAATTCTCGCAGCCATCCATGGAAGAGCATTTAACGCGGCATATCAATCTTCCGACAACATACGGCAAAGATAGAATTATAGCCATGGTAAGAGACCCGTGGTGGGTTTTTACCTATTGGGAAATTACTCCTCAGAATGAGAATTCGGTTAGGGAGAAAATCAGGCAGGTAGGGCAGAATTTCGATAGGTCTGTGCTTAGGATTTACGACATAACCGGAGTAACAAATTTTGATGGCTCAAATGCAAAGAATTACTTCGATATCTCTTTAGAAAACCTGGCTAGAAACTGGTATATCGATGTAGGCGCTCCGCAAAGACGTTGGTGCATAGAAATCGGAATGTTAACCAAAGAAGGTAGTTTTTATCCGCTAGCAAGGTCAAATGTTATCAGTACCCCGCGGTTTGGCATGTCAGATGTTTTGGACGCAGAATGGATGCTTTCCGATGAAGAGTACTATTGGCTCTTCGGCGTATCCGGTGGATTTGGCATCGGCAAAAGCTCTATGGAAATGAAAGAGCTATTTAAGAAGAGGCTGGAAGAATGGATTTCTTCCGGCGCTATTTTTAGCCTTAGCAGCCACATCTTACAACAGAAAAGGTAAAAATATAAATGGAAAAAGGATATCTATCTTTTATTTTGCATGCCCATCTTCCTTTTGTCAGGCACCCCGAGCATGAGAATTTCCTAGAAGAGAGCTGGTTTTTTGAAGGCATCACTGAGACCTACATCCCTTTGATAAAGATGCTTGAAGGCCTGCTTAACGACAATGTTGATTTTGCCATTACAATTTCTTTAAGTCCGACACTCATTGCCATGATGGAGGACGAGCTTCTTAATGCGAGATACAAAAAAAGGCTCGAGGCGTTGCTTGAGCTTTCTTATAAAGAGATTGAGCGTACGAAATCCGATGCTAGGCTAAACCGCTTAGCGCATATGTATAACAATTTATTTAAAGAGGCGTTATACATCTATGCGGAGAAATATCATTGTCGGCTTCTGGAGGCTTTTAGAAAATTAGATTCGAGTGGAAAAGTGGAATTTATGATTTGCGCTGGGACTCACGGATTCTTGCCGACGATGGAGATGTATCCTCAGGCAGTCAGGTCCCAGGTCAAGATCGCGGTTGATACCTACAAAAGAGTTTTTGGCCACGCCCCCAGAGGAATTTGGCTTCCCGAATGCGGTTATTATCCCGGATTAGACAGTATTTTGAAGGAATTCGGCTTAAGATTTTTTATCGTCGATGTGCACGGAGTTTTATTTGCTGAACCCCGGCCGAGATTTGGTGTTTATAATCCTTATTATTGTAAATCTGGAGTCGCGGCGTTTGCCAGAGACATCGAGACATCTAAGGCTGTTTGGAGTGCCGAAGAAGGGTACCCGGGAGATTTTAATTACCGAGAGTTCTATCGCGATGTCGGATATGATTTGGATTTAGATTACGTCAAGCCGTATCTAAATGGCGACGGCAGGATGAATATTGGTATTAAATATCATAAGATTACCGGAAGAACTGATTACAAGGATCTCTACGATCCGGATGCAGCCAGGGAAACGGCAGCTTCTCATGCGGGAAACTTTATGTTTAATCGCGAGAAGCAAATTGAGCATCTGCATGGAAAATTGGGCAGAAAACCGATTATCGTCGCTCCTTATGATGCGGAACTTTACGGACATTGGTGGTTTGAAGGAATAGATTGGCTTAATTTTGTTATTAGAAAAGTCTGTTATGATCAGAAGGTTTTTAAATTAATCACACCTATGGGATATTTGAAGCTTTATGATAAATTCCAAATAATTAATCCATCGCTTTCAAGCTGGGGCTGGAAAGGGTATTCTGAAGTTTGGTTAGAGGGCTCAAACGACTGGATTTATCCGCATTTGCATATGATGGTGGAGAGAATGACCGAGCTTAGCAATATGTTTCCTAAAGCAGAAGGCGATTTAAAAGAATCTTTAAATCACTTGGCGAGGGAATTACTTTTGGCCCAGTCCAGCGACTGGCCATTTATGATGAAAACTAATATCTTCAGCCAATATGCCTGCCAGAGAATTAAAGACCATATTGATTCATTCAATAGATTGTATGAGATGATAAAGTACAATAAGCTTGATATGGGTTGGCTTAAGCGCCGGATGAATCAGTATAATTTATTCAAAGAAATAGATTACAGGGTTTATAAATAATATGCATTATCAGGATGTCCTTACCTTTATTATGGCTGGCGGCAGGGGGCAGCGTTTATTTCCCCTGACCAGAGATAGGGCCAAGCCTGCGGTTCCTTTCGGAGGGATTTACCGCATAATTGATTTTACGCTTTCCAATTGCCTCAATTCCGGTTTTCACCGAGTCCATGTCCTGACTCAATATCGTTCCATGTCTTTAGACCGGCATATCAGAATGGGATGGAATATCTTTAATCCTCAGGTGGGTAATTTTATTGATACGATTCCCGCCCAACAAAGAGTTGATGAGAGTTGGTATAAGGGAACCGCAGATGCCATTTACCAGAATTTTCATGTTATAGAAAACGATAAACCAGAATATGTATTGATTCTAGCGGGAGACCATATCTACAAGATGGACTATGGCAAGATGTTTAAGTTCCATTTGGAGAAAAAAGCAGATTTTACCGTCGGCTTGGTGAGGATGCCCATAGAGAAATCTAAAGAATTAGGCGTTTGCGAAATTGATAATGATGGCCGTTTGGTAGGGTTTGCGGAAAAGCCAAAGAATCCAAAAACAACCGTTGATGATCCCAATCATTTTTATGCCTCTATGGGAATCTATCTTGTGAGTAGAGCTTTTTTAAAAAAGATTCTCGCCGATGATTCGCAGATGCAGTCTCAGCATGATTTTGGCAAGGATTTAATCCCCAGGATTTATAAAGAGTGCAAGGTTTTTGCCTACGATTTTAATAAGTTTGAGCAATATGGTTCTTATTGGAGGGATATTGGGACGCTTGATGCTTATTATCAGGCGAATATGGATTTAGTAAACGTAACTCCGGAATTTGATCTGTATGATAGGCAGTGGCAGATTAGGACTTACCAAGAGCAGTTTCCGCCGGCGAAGACTGTTTACGACGGTTCGTTAGAGCCGTCAAGAAAAGGCGAGGTTGTGCAATCACTCCTTTCGCAAGGTGTGGTGGTAAGCGGCGGCAAAGTTTATCGTTCCATACTTTCGCCCAATGTGAGAGTAAATAGCTATACCATGGTTGAGGATTCAATAATCATGGAAGGCGTTGATGTCGGTCGCTACGCGAAGATTAGAAGGGCGATTATAGATAAAGAAGTAAGGATTCCTCAGCATGAGGAAATAGGATATAATCTCGAAGCAGATAAAAAACGTTTTCATGTGACAGAGGGTGGCATAACCGTTGTAGCCAAGAGGGAAGAAATTGGTAAACATTCTTAAATTATTTAAAAAAGGAGGAAACCGCATGGAAGACAGAAGAGTGTTTCCTAGGATTGATTGTCCGAAGGACAATGCATGTACAGTTGCTAGCATAGAAGAAGGGAAATTCAGCGGTGAGTTAACGAATATAAGCCGCAAAGGCGCTTCGCTAGTTTCTAAAAACCGCATCGATGATAACTCTAAGCTCGACGTAGTGATTAAATACCCCGAGATCAACAGAAATATATCGTCGGTAATCCAAATAGTCTGGTCAAGCTTTAAAGACGGAAATTACAGATATGGCGGCAGGCTAGTTGATATTAACAACGAGGACAAATACGATTTACTTGATAGTTTTTACGAATCATGGAAGAAAAATATCGTAAGCAATAGACGCTAAATTTTCTTCTTTAAACTTTCATTTTCTTGCTTTTTATCCAGCCTGTATTTATAAAAATAACAATGAAGATTTATGTCGTGGCAAGGGGTATCTAAAATGTTTAGCCGCATTGTAAAAGAAGCATTAAAAGAGGACTTTGCAAGAATAGATATCACTACTGATATCCTTATACCGGAAGGTAAAGTTGGGCAGGCCTCAATAATCGCTAAGCAGAAGGCAGTGGTCTGCGGAATTTTGTTAGCGAGGGATGTTTTTAGGCAGATCGATAAGAATATAAGATTTAAGTCTTACGTAAAAGATGGAGATTTAGTTTCAAAAAATACCAAGATCATTTCTTTAAAAGGAAGGGCCAAATCGATTCTTAAGGCTGAGAGGACCGCCTTAAATTTCTTGGGGCATCTTTCAGGCGTTGCCACGCAGACCAGAGAATACGTAGATTCAGTCAAGCCCTATAAGGCAAAGATTTACGATACTAGAAAGACTATTCCCGGATTGCGCCTTTTAGAAAAATACGCAGTCAGATGCGGCAAGGGAAACAACCATCGAAAAGGATTGCAGGATATGGTCCTTGTCAAAGACAATCATATAAGCGCTTTGAAAGGTTCAAATTTAAGAGACATAGTAAAACTGGCTCAAAGAAAAAGGCCGCCTAAAGCAAGAATTGAAATTGAGGTCAAGAACCTACGCGAATATAGGGATGCGGCATTGGCTAATCCCGATATAATTCTACTTGATAATATGATGGCAAGCGATGTAAAGAAGATAGTTAAAATCAGAAAGAAATTTAATCTTCATCATCAATTAGAGGTTTCAGGCAATATAGATCTTAAAAACGTGCGTTCATTTGCCACCACCGGAGTTGAAAGAATCTCAATAGGGGCGCTAACGCATTCTGCCAGTTCGGTTGATTACTCCCTCAAAATTACCTAAGAATCTTTAAGGATTAAATTGGAAAAGTTTAAGCTAAAATCATCTTTTAAACCGAAAGGCGATCAGCCTCAGGCCATAGAAAGATTGATTCGCGTCATAAATAGCGAAGAAAAGAACCTTGTTTTATTAGGAGTCACTGGAAGCGGCAAGACATTTACCTTGGCTAATGTCGTTTCAGAAATCAACAGACCTACCTTAGTAATTTCTCATAACAAAACTTTGGCTGCCCAGCTTTATAGCGAGTTCAAAGAGTTCTTCCCCGATAATGCAGTGGAGTATTTTGTAAGCTACTACGATTATTACCAGCCCGAAGCCTATATTCCCCAGACCGATACCTATATTGAGAAAGATTCTTCGATAAACGACAGGCTGGATAGATTAAGGCTTTCCTCAACCAGTTCGCTTATGTCCCGTCGGGATGTTATCATCGTTGCCTCGGTTTCCTGTATTTACAATCTTGGATCTCCACAAGAGTACAAGGCATTATTTGTTTTCTTAGAAGAAAATCAGAAAGTGGCACGAGATGATGTTATCTCAAGGCTTGTAGAAATTCAATATGAAAGAAATGACTATGAATTTGTAAGAGGAAAACTTAGGGTTCGCGGCGATGTCTTAGAAATCTTTCCCGCCTACAAAGAAACAGCGCTGAGAATCGAATTCCTAGACGATAAGATTGAGAAAATCTCTGAAATCAATCCCCTAACCGGAAAAGAAATAAACCGGCAAGAAAGAATAGCTATTTATCCGGCCAAGCACTTTCTTATTTCTAAAGATAGAGTAGAAGAGGCATTGAAATCTATACAATGGGAATTAGCAGACAGGGTCAAGCTATTAAAATCTCAAGGTAAGCTTCTTGAGGCACAGAGGATTGAGCAGCGCACAAATTATGATATGGAGATGTTAAGAGAAATTGGTTATTGCCATGGTATTGAGAATTATTCTCGGCACTTATCAGGCAGGGAGCCGGGTTCTCGTCCATTTTGCCTGATCGATTATTTCCCCGATGATTTCCTGACTATAATTGATGAGTCTCATGTAACAGTCCCGCAGCTAAACGGAATGTACCAAGGAGATAAAGCCAGAAAGCAAACGCTGGTAGAGTTCGGATTCAGGCTTCCTTCATGCTTAGATAACCGGCCGTTAAAGTTTAATGAATTCGAAAAATTAACTGGGCAGACTATTTTTGTTTCGGCTACGCCATCAGATTACGAGATAAGAAAATCTAGGGGTAGAGTAATCGAGCAGATCATTCGTCCTACTGGCTTAGTGGATCCCGAGATTATTATCAAGCCGACAGCCGGTCAGGTAGAAGACCTGGCAGAGCTGATCAAAGAACGCGCCGAGAGAAAAGAAAGAATCTTAGTCACTACTCTTACGAAACGCATGTCGGAGGATTTATCTACTTTCCTGCAGGATAAAGGTTTGAAAGTAAGGTATCTGCATTCAGAAATTGAAACTATTGAACGTACTAAGATTTTAAAAGAGCTTCGCCAGGGAAAATTCGATTGCCTCGTCGGCATCAACCTTTTACGCGAAGGGCTAGATTTACCCGAGGTGTCATTAGTCGCGATTTTAGATGCCGATAAAGAAGGTTTTTTGAGGTCTCAGACATCATTAATCCAGGTTGCGGGCCGCGCCGCACGAAATATCAATGGCCAGGTGATAATGTATGCCGATACAGTTACAGATTCCATGAGAAAAGCTATCGGGGAAAGCCGGCGTAGGAGAGAGAAGCAAATAGAATTTAATCAAAAGAATAAGATTACGCCGCAGACGATAAAGAAGGCTATTCGCGATGGCATAGAAGGGTTAGAAGAGGCCGAAGGTTTAGTAAGGCAAGTCTCCGGTGAGTCGGACGAGGAATTTGAATTCAATTCAATCATTTCAGGCCTTGAATATGAAATGGAATTGGCAGCCAGGAACCTGCAATTTGAGAAGGCAGCCAAAATCCGAGATAAGATAAAAGAATTAAAGAAAGTATAATAAATGGTATAATATTGCCTATGAAGAATAATCTAGCAATTGATATCGGTAATACTAATACAAGCTTCGGGATATTTAAGGGCAGCAAGCTCGTAAAATTATGGGATATTCCTACAAGTAAGATTGTTGCCGGATCTGATTTAAAATTGAAGAAAGCAGGGATTGATAAGATTGTAATTTGCAGCGTCGTGCCAAAAGCTACGCGAGTATTAAAATCTAGGTTAAACAAGAAATTAAATACCAATCCTTTGATCGTAGGAAACAATATCAAAGTGCCAATCGGTAATCTTTACAGAAATCCCAGGCAGGTCGGCCAAGACAGGTTGGTCAATGCTTTTGCCGGATTACAAATATTCGGCGCGCCTTTGATTATTGTTGATTTTGGCACTGCCATAACTTTTGATGTTGTCTCGGGAAAACCTGCTTACGTCGGAGGGATTATTGTTCCGGGTATAGGAATTTCTTTGCAGGCATTAGCCGCCAAATGCGTGCTGTTACCGGAAGTAACATTATCTAAACCAAAAGAACTTATCGGAAGGGATACAAAAAATAGCATTTTAAGCGGCATGCTTAACGGATTTGGATGTCTTTGCGATGGCATAATCATAAAACTAAAAAAGCATTTTACAAGAAATCCTATTGTGGTGGCAACGGGCGGCAATATTGAATTGATGCGCGCATTTTGCAGGCAAATTGATAAGGTAGATAAGAATCTAACCTTAAAAGGATTAAACCTCTTGACTATAAATAGATTTTCAGTAAAATAAGACTATTCTTTTAAGTCAAAGTTTGAATTTATTTTGAGCTTATTCCCCTGTAGCTCAGTTGGTAGAGCAAGTGGCTGTTAACCACTGGGTCCGAGGTTCGAGTCCTCGCGGGGGAGTTTGATTTTTCAACCCTCTGTGATATAATGTGTTGCAGAGGGTTTTTCTTGGCGTAGATAGAATAACTAAGAGAAAAAATATGAAGATTGAAATTCTCGGAATGGGCTGTCCTAAATGTGAAATTCTTTATGAAAACGCAAAGAAAGCAGTCGGAGAAAAAGGTATTCAAGCTGAAATTATTAAAGTTGAGGATATAGATAAGATTGCGGATTATGGTGTCATGATGACGCCCGCTCTTGTCATAGATGGCGAAGTTAAGTCATCAGGGAAAGTGTTGTCAATAGAGGAAATCAAAAAATGGCTATAAAGCGTTTCATCGCGCCGCTCATTTTAATGGCATTGTTCTTAATCAGCACAACGATGGTGTTTAGTGCTGATGTTCAGATAATTGCTTATTATTTTCACGGCAATACCCGCTGTCCAACTTGTCATAAGATGGAGCAGTATACAAAGCAGGCAATTGAGGAGAATTTTAAGGATGAATTGGCTAGCGGCTTACTTGTCGTTAAGACAGTAAACGTTGAAGAAAAAGGTAGCGAGCATTTCGCAAAGGATTATCAACTTTATACGAAATCGCTTATAATCTCACGCGTAGAAAATGGTAAAGAGATACAGTATAAAAACCTTACGAAGATATGGGAATATGTAGTAGATAAAAAGAAATTTTTTAATTACGTTACAACTGAAATCAACGATTATTTAAAGGAATAGCTAGCGATGGTTCAAATTATACTGCCGTTCGTTTCTGCGTTATGGCTTGGTATTCTTACTTCCATAAGCCCGTGTCCTCTTGCTACAAATATAGCAGCTGTGTCGTTCTTATCAAAAAAAATAAACCATCCTAGGCTAGTGTTGCAATCTAGCATTGCTTATACAGTTGGGCGCATGCTTACTTATGCTGTATTAGGGGCGGTTATCATAACTTCGTTAGCAAGCATTCCCGCAATAGCCAATTTCTTGCAGAAATATATGAACAAGATTTTAGGCCCCGCCTTATTAATAGTTGGGTTGTTCCTATTAGATATAATAAAAATAAACATTCCGAGTTTCTCAGTTTCGCATCGGAAGCAAACTGCATTAGCCGAATCAGGCATAAGAGGTTCTTTTACGCTTGGAGCAATATTTGCCTTATCTTTTTGTCCAATTGCTGCGGCATTATTTTTTGGCAGCTTAATTCCTCTTGCGTTAAAAAGCAGTTATGGAATTGTTTTGCCTTTCTTTTACGGTATAGGCACAGGTATCCCTGTAATAGTATTCGCATTGGGTATTACAATGGGCGTAACGTCTTTTTCAAAATGGTTCCGTAAAGTAGCGGTGCTGGAGTTATATACGAGGAAAATTACCGGTATTATATTTATACTTGTTGGGATTTATTTTATCTGGGGATATATCATTGCCAATTTTGTGTAGAGGGATAAAACTTTGGAACAAGTCATTCACGAAGAACGACAATTAAGTTTTTTTGAAAAATACCTGACCTTGTGGGTTATAGGTTGTATTGGGCTGGGGATACTTTTAGGGAAATTATTTCCTCAAGCCGCGGTCACTTTAGATAGTATATCTATTTATCAGGTATCAATCCCTATCGCTATATGCTTATTCTTTATGATGTATCCGATTATGGTAAAGATTGATTTTGCAGAAGTTATAAAAGCAGGCAAGACTCCTAAACCGGTTTTGCTTACTTTAATTGTAAATTGGTGCATCAAGCCCTTTACTATGCTTGCTATTGCAACATTATTTTTAGGCGTTTTATTTAAGGGCTGGCTGCCCGGAGTTGAGATTGTAAAGGGAGGAGCGCAGGTTGAGCTTTATCGATCGTATATTTCGGGTTGTATACTTTTAGGTATTGCACCTTGCACAGCAATGGTGCTTGTTTGGGGGCATCTGTCAAAAGGTAACGACGGGCATACGCTCGTTATGGTAGCTATAAATTCACTCACAATGTTGTTTTTCTATGCACCATTAGGAGGTTGGCTTTTAGGCGTAAACAGGATGCCTATCCCTTGGCAGACAATTGTATTGTCAGTAGTTATCTATGTAGGATTGCCACTCTTTTTAGGGTATCATTCAAGGAGGCTTATCATTGCTAAAAAGGGAATGAAATGGTTTGAGGAAAAATTCCTTCATTATTTGACGCCAGTATCAATCGGGGCGTTGCTTGTTACGCTTGTTCTATTGTTTTCTTTTAAAGGAGAGCTTATTATTGAGCAGCCCCAGGTAATATTTTTAATAGCCATACCGCTTTTTATCCAGACCTGTTTTATTTTTGTTTTAACATACTCAATTGCTAAATGGTTAAAGCTATCTTACAGAGATGCCGCTCCTTCAGCTTTGATAGGGGCAAGCAATCACTTTGAAGTTGCGATTGCTACATCAGCAATGCTTTTTGGATTATCTTCAGGGGCATCATTGGCAACGGTTGTAGGAGTTTTGATTGAAGTCCCAGTTATGCTAATGTTGGTGCGAGTATGTTTGAGAACCAGATATTTCTTTAAGTAATTGTTCTGCTTCTTTGCTCAAACACCAATCCCTAAACTCTTCCAAAAAGTTGCGAAAATCGTAGCCTTGGGGGGGAGCCATTATTCGAGGCGGAAAAGCCTTTCTGTTGTAAAACAATGGAGAGGCTTTTCTTTTAATATTGGAAACGATGCAATTTGTTTCTAAGATTGTTCTTTATGGTTTGGAATATACGGTTAGTTTAAGCAAGGCGGGCAGTTCTTGCCACCACATTTATTAGGAACTTACCTAAGAGACGGAGAGCTTTTTTAAATCGTTTTAAATAACAAAACAGGATGATAAAAGGCGTTCGCGGTATATCGTATCGGTAAGATAAGAATTTAACACTTGGGAAAATCGTCTTAAAAAAGAAGGCCAATATTTTAATCAGCATATTAATATTAGTCAGGCGATACGTCATCATAAAAAACCTTAGCTCGTTAGGGATATAGGATAAATATTCTCCTAATGATTCTTCCACGGAATTTATTTTAGGGTAAAGTTTATTAAGTAAAATTATCGTGTACCTGGGAGGTTCTAAATCTTTTAATAAATCATCAGGGAAAGGCGTATTGAATAACCTTTTGGCGCACCTTAATCCTGAATAATTTATAGGATTTAAATATCTTGCCTGTGATTTCTTGGTAAATAAATCCCAATTGATGCAATCTTTATATTTTAAGATAAATTCATTGATATCACAGACACACAATAACCGAGAAAACTGATATTTGCTTAGATTAAAACAAAGGTCCATTATTGTGTCTTCATGGGATAGCATTAAGGCATCCATACCCTCAGAGGAGAAAACAAGCGCATCTTTCCAGATTTCATCGATAGCAGATTTGTAGAAATCAAAATGATGTAGTTTAATCCGCGGCTCCACCCTAATGTATTTAACATATCCCAGGCTATAAGGGTTATTAACTTTACCAGGGGTTTTATCTAGGTAGAGAATATGGAAACATAAACGGCCTTGAGATAGATTATGTAGTTTTAGCAGATCCAATTCCGATGTAAGCCCCATATTCCTTAACGTATTATTAATTTCTTTCCAGTCTTCAGGCCTTACAAGGACATCAATATCTCCGGTAGGCCGCAGTCCCATGTCTTTGTATACCAATTTTATTAATTCCATACCTTTTCGTATTATTATCTTTATGTTCTTTCGTTTTAAATCATTTAATAAGAAAGAAAGTTTTTCTTGAGTCAATTGATTGAAATCTAAAAAATATTGATAGTATCCTTGCCAAGTATTGATTATTTCTTTTCTATTAAAGTCCATTTGGGATAAATTCTTATACAATAAGCAGACAGTACGATGAAAACAGGCATATTTTAAAACTTTTTGCCAATTTATATCTTTATTTAGAATGTCCTTGAGTATTTTCTTATTTTCTTCGTCAATATTAAGCTGAGAGCAGAGCAACAGAATTCTGGACTCGTTTGATAGGTTGGATAGATTGTTATTATGCATAATCATATATATTTTACTTTTTGTAATTATTAGTATTCTTTTTTGATTATAACATCAATAATTTATGTTTACAACGATAAACGCCATTGTTATATTATATCTATAATACAGAGAAGATGTTTATGCATGATGGCAAGGCTAGCTAAACTTTTCCGATATCATGGTATTAAAGGAGGATATTTCTGATGACCAATCATAAAAAGACTAAATTATTAAATTATGTAGGCTTTATGTCTTTTTTAATTTTGATTGGTCTTTTTTTATCCGCCCTGTCCCTATATCAAATTAGCCATTCATCAATTGGAGTTACAGATTCCGATAAGTATTTCATGAAAATAGCATACGAAGAAGCAGTGTTGGCATCAAAATCAGAAGACGCTATTGTAGGGGCAGTTTTAGTTGTTGATGGTAAGATAATTGCTAAGGCACACAATGAAGTAAAATTAAGAAAAGATTACAGGGATCATGCGGAGATGTTGGCCATAAATGAGGCGCTTAATATTCTAAATATAAGTAATTTTGGGCAGATAAAAAAAGACGTTACGTTATACACTACCTACGAGCCCTGTCCTATGTGTGAAGGATTTATAGTCGCGACAAAAGTTAACCGGGTTGTCGTAGGAAAAAGAAAAAGCTTCATTACGCTTCTTAAGCAAAACTTTATAGGTCATATTTTGTATAGACTAAATGAAAGAGGATGTTTGACGAGGTAAATAGTTTTATAAGATAAGGAGCTGTTTTATTAACAATCCAGTTTTCATTAGCCAAGTAAGAATATGAATAAAATAAAAAGATTTTTTGATCTGTGCAAGAAACAAAAATTTTTATTTATTTGGTATAGATTAATCAATGAACTTCATTGGTTATTTTTTAGGAAAGAGCTTTTGTCGCCTCTTCCCATGCTGGTAACCATAGAACCTACCAATTTATGTAATTTACAATGCCCGCTTTGTCCTACAGTTTCAAATAAGATACAGCGCCCGCGAAGAATGATGAGTTTTGAAGAGTTTAAGGGCATAATAGATGAACTTAGGTATTTTACTATAAAGGTAGTCCTCTATAATTACGGCGAGCCGTTTTTAAACCCAGATATATTAAAAATGATAGCCTATGCAGTTTCAGCCAATATGGAGGTATCTATAAATACAAACGGGCATTTTTTTGAGTCTAAAGCCTTTGTTGCAGAATTAATCAAAACCGGCTTGGCTAAACTTGTTTTTTCAATAGACGGTAAAGATCAAGAGACATACGCCAAGTATAGAGTAGGGGGCGACCTTGATAAAGCTATAAAAGGGCTTAAATTAGTTTGCGAGACCAAGAAAGAGCTAAAATCTAGAAGGCCGGAAGTAGAATTGCAGTTTCTTTTATTAAGGCATAATATTCATCAAAGAGATGATATGAGGCGCCTGGCTCAAGAATCTGGCGCGGATATTTACTGCGAAAAGTCAATAAACTTACTTATTTTTAATTCTTTTAGCGAACCCCGTCCGCAAGAGCTGCTAAAAGAATTTCTACCATCTGATTTAGCCCTTACTCGTTTTGATTTAAAAGATGGAAAATTAGATTATAAAGGGGATGTATTGAATAAGTGTTTTTGGATTGACCATAGCACTGTAATCCAAAGCGATGGAACGGTAGTGCCTTGTTCTTATGACTCTTTTTCAAAGCATATCATGGGGAATGCTTTTGAAACTCCGCTCAAATATATCTGGAAAAGAAAACTGTATCAAGATTTGAGGTCAGGGATTAAGAAAAACAGAAAAAATACGCCTGTTTGCGATATTTGTCCATATGCTAGGAATAAGAAAATGTTTGGGATAGTAAGATATCGCCTATAATTAATTCCTTTTTTTGATAGGATAGGAGAGAAATAATCCTATCTATTGAACAAATTAGACAGGTCAAGAGCCCTGATTGCTAACGCAATCAGGGCTCTTTTTTTAAGCAAAAATTACATTAAGGACTTGACTTATAGTGGATTCTATAGTATGAATAGTATGTTAAGTATGATTTAGCATACTAATCATATTAAAGCTGTATTTAAATTAAGGAGGGGAAAATGAAGAATTCACCAGAAATATACGGTACCGTGACAATGGGAGAAAGAGGACAAGTTGTTATTCCTGTAAAGGCAAGAAAGGCGCTCAAGATAGAACCCGGGGATAACTTGATAGCGATGTCTGGTCCGCCTGGCCGCCAAGAGATAATAACTCTTATTCCTTCCAGCCACGTTGCTCAATTTCTGCAGCATTTTGAGCAAAGTATTTCAGTGTTGAAGAAAGAGCTTGGCCGTGAGAGCAAATAATTCAGGAATGAGGAACTTTTTAGAGGCGGTTGTTGTCAAAGTAAGTAGAGGAAGAAAAAAAGTATATGTCTAGAACCAGCCGGTTTTTATTGGTTTCATTAATGCTTTTAATATGCGTAGCTTTGGCAGCTCGGGCATGGGCTGAAGAGGCGCTTACCTGGCAGGACTGTGTTAAAGAGGCTGCAAAAAATCATCCGGATTTGATTTCTGCTCAAGAAAGTATAAAACAATCCGAGGCCAGCAAGAAAATCACCGCTAGTACGATTTTTCCCCAGATAGATGCCAGTGCCAGCGGCTCGACTACGGAAACCGCCGGCAAGACGACTGATTCCTACAAATATGGAGTTTCGGGAACTCAACTGATTTTCGATGGGCTTAAAACAGCAGACAATATAAATGCTGCTTCAGAAAATATCAAAGCCGCTAAATATTCTTACAAATTTACTTCAAGCGCAGTAAGATTACGACTGCGTTCTGCTTTTATAAGTCTGTTGAAGGCGCAGGAATTATTAAATATTACTCAAGAGATATATGATATCAGAAGAAGCAATCTTATGTTAATTACTTTGCGCTATGAATCCGGTTTAGAGCATAAGGGAGCGTTACTTAACGCCGAAGCAAATCTAGCCGAAGCTCAATACGAGATTTCTCAAGCCAAGCGTTCACTTGAGGTGGCTCAAAGAGAATTGCTTAAAGAAATGGGCAGGATTGAATTTCAACCGCTTCGCGTAGAAGGGGTTTTTAAGGTAGATGACGCGGCCTTAGAGAAACCGGATTTTGCGGAGTTAGCTAAAAGTAATCCGTCATTAGGAAAACTTATTGCTCAGAAAAATGCTGCATCTTTCGGTATAAAAGCTGCCCAGGCAAATTTCCTTCCCGGAGTTTCGGCGCAGGCAGGAGCCAATAAAACCAGTTCGCAATGGCCCCCAGAAGATAACCAGTGGAATGCCGGGCTTACAGTATCTTTTCCTATTTTTGAGGGAGGATTAAGATTAGCTCAGGTAGATCAGGCCAGGGCTCTTTTCAACCAGGCTCAGGCCAATGAAAGAAGTACTAAAGATGCGCTAATTGTGGCGCTTGAGCAAACATGGGCAAATCTTCAGGATGCAGCTGAGTCAATAGGAGTGCAGAAGAAATTTCTAGATGCTGCACAAGAACGGGCCAAAATTGCTGAAGCACAATATTCTTTGGGATTAATTGAGTTTGATAATTGGACTATTATTGAAGATAATTTAGTAAATGCTAAAAAAGCGTTTCTTAATGCGCAGGCAAACGCCTTGTTGGCTGAAGCCGATTGGGTCAGCGCGAAAGGAGAGACATTGGAATATGCGAATTAAAAAAGCAGGATTATTGTTAATAGTAATAGTTGTTTTGATAGCGGCAGGTATTTTTATCTTTAAGACAAGGCTTAAGAAGTCTTCTGATGAGATTGTGAAGATGGTAACGCCAGTTAGGGGCTCGATCGAGACAATTATCTCCTGCACGGGGACAGTCCTTCCCAAGAATCGCCTTGAGGTGAAACCTCCCGTTAATGGCAGGGTTGAGAGCGTCTTGGTTAAGGAGGGCGATAAGGTAAAAGCCGGGCAGGTTTTGGCTTGGATGAGTTCTACTGAAAGGGCGGCTTTATTAGATGCTGCTAGAGGTCAAGGGGAAGATTCATTTAAATATTGGCAAGAGACTTATAAGCCTATTCCGCTTCCTGCGCCTATCGACGGAGAAGTTATTGTGGCGACAACTCAGCCCGGGCAGACGGTTACTACCTCTGATGCGGTAATAGTCCTTTCGGATCATCTTATTGTCAGGGCCCAGGTAGATGAAACCGATATAGGCAAAATAAAACTCGATATGAAAGCCAATATTACTCTAGATGCCTATCCTGATACAAAGATCGAGGCTTCTGTTGAACATATCTATTATGAATCTCAAACCGTCAATAATGTCACTATTTATGAAGTAGACCTAAAGCCAGATACGGTGCTGTCATTTTTCCGTTCAGGAATGAATGCTTCCGTGGATTTTATAGAGCAGGGTAAAGAAAATGCCTTACTCATACCGCAAGAGGCAACCTTTAAAGAAAATGACCAAGATTTTGTTTTAGTGCAGCAGGATAACGGTAAGGAACCCCTGAAGACTAAAGTAACATTAGGCATACCTAATGACAAAAATGTGGAGGTTTTATCAGGTATCTCAGAAAATGACAGGATAATACTTAAAACAAAAAAATATAGCCTGCCTACCAATAATGTGGGCAGTAATCCGTTTATGCCTAGGCGCCGGTAATTATGATCGAATTAAAAAATATATCTAAAACTTATCATATGGGCAATGTTGAGGTAAAGGCTTTGCAGAACGTTTCTTTAACCATAGCCCCCGGAGAATTCCTGGCGATTATGGGTCCTTCTGGTTCGGGAAAATCTACACTTATGCATGTTTTGGGATTGCTTGATAGGCCGGATACGGGCGAATACTATTTAGGAGCAAGAAAGATTAGCGTACTTTCCGATGAGGAATTATCAGCAGTAAGAAACCGCCTGGTGGGTTTTGTTTTCCAGCAGTTTCATTTATTGCCTCGGATGACTGCTTTGGAAAATGCGGCGTTACCGTTGATTTACGCAGGAAAACGTCATTTGAAAGAAAAGGCAAAAGAAGAAATCCAGGAAGTCGGGCTTGTTGATAGAATGAATCATCGCCCCAATGAGCTTTCCGGAGGACAGCAACAGCGTGTGGCGGTAGCCCGCTCTTTAGTTAATGATCCTCTAATTATCATGGCCGATGAGCCCACGGGCAATCTTGATTCTAAAAGCAAAGAAGAAATAATTCTAATCCTAAAAAAATTAAATCAAAAAGGTAAAACAGTCATTGTTGTTACTCATGAACAAGAAGTTGCTAGCCACGCTAGACGAAGAATTACCATGCTTGATGGTCAGATTGTTTCCGATGAGAAATCTGGAGTTCAACCAAAGCTTTCGAAGGGAAATCAGGCGGATGAGATAATAGATGTAGTTTTGTCTAAATCTGAGAGAAAAGCAAGGAAGGCTGAGTTCTGGGATTATCTGCGTCAGGCAGCGGGGGCGATGATATCGCACAAGATGCGTTCGTTTTTATCCATCTTAGGTATTTTAATCGGAGTGGCAGCAGTTATTTCAATGCTTGCGATTGGTCAGGGAGCAAAAGAATCAATTGAGAAACAGTTAGCTTCTTTAGGCTCAAATCTTTTAATCGTTAGGCCCGGTTCTTCTCGGTTCCACGGAGTGGCGTTGGAATCGGGTTCGGTAACGCGATTTACTTTCCAGGATGTAGACGCCATCAAGAAGTTGGGTGATGAGATAAAGAATATCAGTCCGTCAGTGACAGGCAGGGGGCAGATCGTCTATGGAAATAAAAACTGGAATACGCAACTGGAAGGAGTGGATATTGATTACGCCGAGATGCGCGCTTCCGTTCCGCCGATAGGAAGGTTTTTTACGGATTATGAAGTTAAAATGAGGGAAAAAGTTGCATTGCTTGGACCGACTGTCGCCCGTGAGCTTTTCGCAGATACAAATCCTGTGGGAGAAGCCATTAAGATAAACTTGATTAATTTTAGAGTTATCGGAGTTTTACCGGCAAAAGGAGGAGCTGGTTTTCATGACCAGGATGACACAGTGTTGATTCCGGTAACCACCGCCATGTACAGAGTGCTCGGAAAAGAGTATCTTGATACTATTTATGTAGAGGCTAAAAGCCCGGATTTAATTGATAAAGTACAGGAGGACATTTCTAATGTGATCATAAAACAACATCATCTTAATAAGAGTGAGCAGGATACGTTTCAGATTCGCAATATGACCGATATTAAGAATACGCTTGAGACTACGACTAAGACCATGTCGTTGTTATTGGGCGCGATTGCAGCCATTTCGCTTTTAGTCGGAGGCATAGGCATTATGAATATTATGCTTGTTTCGGTAACCGAGCGCACGCGTGAAATAGGCCTCAGAAAAGCAATAGGGGCAAATAATAAAGACATTATGGTTCAATTTCTCATTGAGGCGGTATTGATGTCATTGATCGGAGGCGTTGTCGGTGTTTTGTTGGGAGCCGGTATATCAATTTTAATATCGATGTTTGCTGGATGGGCAGTAAAAGTTTCTTTATCTTCTGTAATCCTTGCCGCAACATTCTCATTGTTCGTGGGTATAGTTTTTGGCCTTTGGCCGGCGAGCAAAGCTGCAAAACTAGATCCTATCGAAGCGTTAAGATACGAATAATCCAAATAGTTTTGGAATTTTTAGTGGATGTGTAATTATTTAAAGCCAGGTTTCTGTATAAGGCTCAGAAGGACATTCTATTTGACAGAAAGCCAATGTATGATATAATAAAAATGGAGTAGAGCAAAGAAAAAGAGATTAGAAGTCATATGCCGGAAGGTTAAGATTCCTAACCTTGCGGTTTTTTTTGGGTCTAAAAAAGGTTTTTCACTCCAAAACTATGAAAATAATACTTATTGAACCCCGGGCAACAGAGGCAAATGTATATAGTAAAATGCATATGCCGCTTTTGGGCCCGGTATATTTAGGGACTATCCTCAAGAACGCAGGGCACTCGGTTCGTATCTACAATGAGAATATATACACACCGGATTATTCTAAGCTGGATGTTGACCTTGTTGGTATTTCAATTTTGACCAATACAGCCAAAAGGGGATACGATATAGCCAGGAAATTTCCTAAGGAAAAGGTGATTATGGGCGGAGTCCATGCAAGTCTTCTGCCGGAGGAGTCATTGGATTTTGCCAGGCAGGTGGTTGTGGGCGAAGCCGAAGAAGTTATTGTTGATATCGCCGAAGGTAAGATTAAAGATACGATTGTTTACGGCAAGCGGGTGGAAGATTTGGATACCTTGCCACCTCCGGATTTTTCTTTAATACAAGGATATAAAACTCCTGCCGTAGTTACTCCGATTTCTACATCGCGAGGCTGTCCCTTTGATTGCAGTTTTTGCTCAGTGACCAAAATGTTCGGCCGCGAATACCGCTTCCGTAGCCCGGACAAGATATTAGAAGAGCTGCATTCCCGCGATACAAAACAATTTTTCTTCTGTGATGATAATTTTACCGCTCACCCAAAGAGGACGCGCACCCTTCTTAATCTTATGATAAAGAATAGAATTAACAAGTGGGCCTGTCAGGTGAGAACTGATGTAACGAAAGATGAAGGACTTATTAATCTTATGGCAAAGGCCGGCTGCGGCGTTGTCTGCGTTGGTTTTGAATCCGTTAATAACAAAACGCTTCAGGCTTACCAGAAGAGACAGACCGTTAGCGATATCGTGAATTCTATACGTTCTTTTCACAAAAAGAAAATTAAAATTCATGGGATGTTTGTTTTGGGCGGAGATGACGATAATAAAAGCACTATATGGGAGACGGTCAAGTTCGCGCTAAAAGAGAAGATAGATACCATTCAGATGATGATTCTCACGCCGCTTCCAGGAACCAGGGTTTACGATGAGTTACAGAAGCAAAAAAGGATCTTTAGCAAAGATTGGAATCTTTATGATGGCCAGCATATTGTGTTTGCCCCGAAATTGTTGTCAGCCAGAGAACTGCAGGTAAATGTAATGAAAGCCTACGAGAGATTTTACTCTTTGTACAGATCGTTTTTTTTGCTTTTGCGTTTTCGTTTCAGAAATGGGGCTTTTCGCCTCATGGGCCATTACTTGATAAAGAAATGGTTAGAGCGTAATCATAAGATGTCTTGGTTGCCGCATCCTCAAATAGTTCCAGGACAAGAGAGGCTCGCATGAAGAAAGTAAAGACTTCCTGCAAGGGAAGGAAATGTAAATATCCTCTTTGCAAAGCCCTGCTTAGTATCTACAATCACGGACTATATTGCCATATACACGCTGGAATATTATTGGAAAAAGGAAAATTAAAACTAGCGTAATTAAAAAAGTATATTGTATTTTTAGCTTGCCAATAAACCCTCCGCAACAAAATCTGTTGTCGAGGGTTTTTGTTTAAGGTAAAATATAAACATTATGAATATCTTTTATCCATTGGAAATATTTGCGGGCTGGTTAACATCCCAAGTATTTTCTATCCCTCAAGATACATTGCTTGCTAAGGCAGTAAACTTCTTTATCTTTGATACGATAAAGATTTTTCTTTTACTTATTTTGATAATTTTCTGCGTATCTATTATCCGCACCTTTCTGCCTCCGGATAAGGTAAAGAATATACTTTCACGCAAAAAAACATATTTGGGCAATGTCTTTGCAGGTTTGTTTGGGATTATCACTCCATTTTGTACTTGTAGCGCTATCCCGTTGTTTTTAGGTTTTTTGGAGGCAGGCGTGCCTTTGGGCGTGACTTTTTCTTTCCTTATTTCTTCTCCTATGATAAATGAAGTGGCTTTGATTTTGCTTTTTGGTATGTTTGGCGCAAAAATAGCGTTACTTTATATTATAAGCGGACTTATCATTTCTATCGTCTCGGGGATAACCATCGGAAAACTAAAAATGGAGAATTTGGTTGAGCATATTGCTTATAGCAAGTCATTTACGACTTCGCAATCCTTAAATTTTGTATGGAGCTGGCAATACAGGATTAAGTATGCTAGAGAATACACCACGACAATAATCAAAAATATTTGGCTCTATATCATTATCGCTATCGGAATAGGCGCCTGGATTCATGGCTACGTGCCTAGCGATTTTCTTGCCAGATACGCTGGTGCAGATAAATGGTATGCTGTTCCTGTTGCAACTCTTATCGGAATTCCGCTTTATTCAAACGCAGCAGGCGTTATCCCTTTAGTAAGCGTTTTGACTGAAAAAGGCGTCAGCATGGGCACAACCTTGGCTTTCATGATGGCGGTTACCGCTCTTTCTTTGCCGGAATTTATGATTTTAAGAAAAGTCATGAAAATAAAATTGCTGGCGATATTTACTGGAATCGTCGGGATAGGGATTATTTTTACTGGCTATTTGTTTAATTTCATTATAAGATAGGGCTGTAAAAAAGGAGGTTTTTATGAAGAATCGGGGTCTATATATTCTATGGATAATCTTGCTGATAGTATTTTTCCTTCTAATGATAAGGGTAATGCCAGGTTGCAATCAAAAGACATCATGCGTGAGAGAGGAAACTAAAGTAGTTAATATTCCTGTTGCTGTTTCGCCACAGAAACCAGTCAAAACCCAGATCATAGAAAGAAGAATTAGCTCCGGAAACTCTGGTTATTTTGTTCTCGACAAAGAATATGTATATTTTGGGATAAGCAAAACTATTAGCGAGGAAATACCTGCAAGATAACTTAGCGAATAATTAGTGAATAAAAAAGGAGGGGCATGTCTATTATAAAAGAGTTTAAGGAGTTTGCGGTAAAGGGTAATGCGGTAGATATGGCAGTAGGTATTATCATCGGAGCTTCATTCGGCAAGATTGTTAGCTCCATGGTAAACGATGTGATTATGCCGCCTATAGGATTGTTGCTCGGCGGAGTTGATTTTAAGAACCTAAAAGTTATTCTTAAGGCAGCGACCGTTGACGCGCCAGCAGTTACGCTGAATTACGGCCAATTCATAAACACCGTGCTTGATTTTCTTATTGTGGCATTCTCGATTTTCCTCGTGGTAAAAGGCATTAACAGCCTAAAAAAAACAAAGGCCTGATAGATTTACCCTTTTTTGGAGATAAAACCCGGTTTTCATTTGCTGTTCCTTTAGTGTTTTAATAAACAAAATACTAATTTAGGATTCGGGGATAATGCTTTGGAGGTAGGATTTTTAGATAGATGGTCGGGTTGCCATCTGTACTTTGGGTTGAAGTTGGGAAAAGGTAAAATAATTCCGGTATAATTGTCAAAGAATCTCCCCGTCTTACTATTGGCTTGCCAATTTTTCTCATCCGTGGTAAAATAAAATTTACCTTATTGTCAAGAAATCTCATAAAATAAATAATAAACTTGGGAGGTATCCAAATGCAGGAATTGGTTGTTTTTGGATTCAGGGTTTCTGCCTGGATTTATGCGCCATTAATTTATCTTTTGTGGGTAAGTATTCTGCTTTCTATCAAAAAGGTAGTTTTCTTACGGATTGAGGCGTTTGCCGCCAAAACTAGCTCAAAACTAGATGATATCCTTTTGAGTGCGTTAAGTTTTCCGCTTACGTTGTTAATCTTTGTAAGCGGGGCACTTGTCTTAGAGCGGGTCGCACCCATTAGCACAGAGGCGGAACTGACGACTTATTTTATCGTAGCCCTCAAGGCCACAACTATAATTGCTGTGGTATTGTTTTTTGACAAATTACTCAAGAACCTAATCCAGGCCTATAGTCATAAGGTTGATATCCTTAAGACCTCTGGCGGTGTAGCGCAAGGAATTGTGAGGGTATTGGTTATTGGCTTAGGATTGTTGATACTTTTAGACAGCTTCGGCGTCTCAATTACGCCCGTGTTGGCTTCTTTGGGTATTGGTTCTTTGGCAGTAGCTTTGGCCTTGCAACCTACCTTAGAGAACTTTTTCTCCGGGGTGCAAATCGTAATTGATAAGCCTATTCAGCTGGGGCAGTTCATCAAACTTGATTCAGGCGAGGAAGGCTATGTGCACAAAATCGGCTGGCGCTCAACCTGGGTGAGGATGCTTCCCAATAATACAGTAGTAATCCCCAATAAGGTCTTGGTTAATTCCAAGGTGCTTAATTATTATTATCCCCAACAGGAGATGGCTGTGTTGGTGCAGGTAGGTGTCCACTACGAATCGGATTTGGAACATGTAGAAAAAGTCACAATAGAGGTAGGCCAAGAGGTTATGAAAAAAGTGCAAGGCGGCGTGCCTGAGTTTACGCCTTTTATCCGTTATCATACCTTTAGCGATTTTAGTATTAATTTTACCGTAATCTTGCGTTGCAAGGAATTCGTGGACAATTACCTGATTAAACACGAGTTTATCAAGACGCTCCACAAGCGCTACGCCAAAGAGGGAATTGTTATCCCGTATCCGATTCGGGCTATAAATTACGAGCAGGAGAAGGCGTTTGAGAAAAAGGCCTGATTTTAAGGAAGCAAAAGCAAGATCGTAAATTATGCTTATGGCGAGGAAAATAAAAGATGAGCTTTAAGGCAGCAATATTTGATTTAGATGGCGTATTGGTTAATACTGTGCCTTTGCATTTTAAAGCATGGAAGAAGATGTTCAATGAATATGGCAAGGAATTCAATTTCGAAGATTACAAACAGAAGGTCGACGGTATTCCTCGATTGGATGGCGCAATGGCGATTCTTACAGGGCTGCCTATCGACGAACTTGAGAAGGCAGCAGCCAAAAAACAGGGATATTATCTGGAGCTTATCAAACAGGAAGGCGTCGAGGCCTACCAGACAAGCGCGGATTTAATAAAAGAACTTAAAGAGCATGGGATAAAGATTGCGGTTATCTCTTCGAGTAGAAATTGCCATCTTATCTTGGAGAAGGCTAATCTACTTAATCTTATTGATATAGAGATAAGTGGTAATGATATTACTAAGGGTAAGCCCGACCCACAGATATTTTTAATGGCCTTAGAACGTTTAGGTATAAAAGCTTCTGAAGGCATTGTCTTCGAAGACGCAGTTTTGGGTGTTGAGGCAGCAAAGAGGGCTAAGATCGTTACCGTGGGGATTGACCGCCATAAAGACCCTAGGAGCCTTTCCAAAGCAAATCTGGTCGTAGAAGATTTATCCGAAGTGAACTTTAATAAGTTAAACAAAATGCTTTCGCAATAACAATATGAAGAATTTATTTTATCGTTATTTATCCAAGGAAGAATGGCTGGTTAAGGCTGAGAATTGGGACAAAAATCTGCAGCCAGTCAGAGAAACTCAATTTGCCTTAGGAAATGGATACATCTGCTCCAGGGGTATTTTGGAAGAAATTCCTTACGATACAAATCCCGGAACTTTCCTTGCCGGAGTATTTGATAAAACAGGCGCGCAGATAACAGAGCTGGTTAATCTGCCAAATCCTATTGATTTTAGTATTGTGGTTCAGGGCGAAAAGTTAGATGTGGTGGCAATGGATGTATTAGAACATAAAAGAACCTTGGATATGCAAAAAGGCTTTCTTGCGCGCAAAACCACATTCAAGAATGCGCATAAACAGAGATTTCAGTATCAGTCTTTGCGTTTTTTCAGCATGGACGATGTTCATGTTGGAGTTATGCAGGTTGCTTTTACATCTTTAGATGTGCCCGTAAATATTATTGCTCAGACTACGATAGATACATCTATTACCAACAGAGGATTTTTAACAGAAGGCAGAAAGAAACATTTTCAGGTTATGAGTGTTATAAGGGGCAAGGATATAAACTATCTGCGCACCCAGACTTTTGAGAGTAAGATCTCCATGGGTTTTGCTGATTATCTGTTGATTTCTGACGGAAAAAAAGAGTCGGTTTCAAAGGAAAGGACCATTCATATCAGAGTCAATAAGGGCCAGACGGTATATTTTACAAAGATTTTTTCTGTTTATTCTACCCGAGATGTATTGCTAAAAGATCTGAAGCTAAAAGTGGAAAAGACGCTAAACAAAAGTATTAAACTGGGGTTTGAAGGCCTTTTAGAGAATCATATAAATGCCTGGGCTAATAAGTGGAAGGCAAGCGATGTGGTTGTAAAGCCTAACAGGGAAATACAGAAGGCGACAAGATTTAATATTTACCATCTTCTAATAATGGGAAATGACAGGGGTTCTGATACAAGCATCGCAGCAAAAGCCTTAACCGGAGAAGGCTATCGCGGGCATATATTCTGGGATGCGGATATTTTTATCCTCCCATTTTTCCTTTATACAAATCCTGCCGTGGCAAGAAATATCTTGCTGTATCGATATAATAGGCTGTCTGCTTCACGAAAGAATGCTTTAGCCAATGGTTATCGCGGCGCGCAGTTTGCATGGGAGTCTGCTGATACAGGAGAAGAGACTACGCCCTCCTGGCACAAATTGCCGGACGGAAGTATTATTAAAATATGTACAGGTCAAATGGAGCAACATATAGTTTGCGATGTAGCCTACGCAGTGGACCATTACTGCAATGTCGCGGGCGATATTGATTTTATGCAAAGGTATGGCCTGGAGATTATTTTTGAAACCGCCAGATTCTGGGCAAGCAGGGTGGAATTAAACAAAAACAAAAATAGATACGAGATAAAACATGTGATAGGCCCAGATGAATTCAGGGAAGACGTAGACAATAATGCCTTTACAAATACTATGGCGAGATGGAATTTGTTGAGGGCGGTTGAATTATATAAAGAGTTCAACAGGAAGGATCCCGGCATATTTAGGAAATTGGCCAGAAAGATTAATCTGAAGGAGTCAGAGTGCAATCAGTGGCGCGAGATTGCAAGAAGAATGTTTATCCCTACATCTAAAAATAAAGGTTTAATAGAGGAATTTGAAGGTTATTTTAATAAAAAGGATATTAAAATTACCGCCTTTGATAAAAATGCTATGCCTATTTTGTCTAAGGAACATGCGGAGAGAAAACTGGCAGAGACACAGTTTATAAAACAGGCGGATGTGGTTATACTTTTGTATCTTTTATCCAATACCTTCACATACAAGCAGAAAAAGAGAAATTACCATTATTATATCCAAAGGACATTGCATAAGTCCTCGCTTAGCCCTTCGATAAATGCGATTATTGCTGCAGAGGTAGGAGACCTAGAGCATGCCTTTAAGTTATTTTCAGTCTCGTTGTTTACTGACATTAAAGACGTGCACGGGAATTCAATAGATGGGATTCATGCCGCTTGTATGGGAGGTACCTGGCAGGCATTAATAAAAGGCTTTGCGGGCTTGAGGGTAAAAAGAGATATACTCACTCTTGATCCTAATCTTCCGAAGCAAATTAGCATGATTAAGTTCTCGGTTAAGTTCAGGGATTGTGATATTGAAGCAGTTGTCTATAAAGACAAAATTAGATTATTTCTGAAATCACAGTTCAAACATAAGATAAAAATTATGATTTATAGATCTGTTAAGGAATTAGCTGCTAATAGAGCCACGACTTTCTTCAGGAAAAAAGGAGGGAGAAGTGTGTAAAGTAAAAGATATGATGACCAAAAGAGTAGTAACTATCCCAGATGATTTAGGAATCCAGCAGATCAGCAATATCCTTGTCCAGAATAGTTTAAGCGGCGTACCTGTAATGGACAACGAACATAAACTTATAGGATTTGTCTCCGAGCGCGACATAGTCGCTGCGGTAGCTTCTGGCGGTTTTCTAGAAAAGAAGGCAAAAGATATTATGTGTAAAGACATCACAACGGTAAGCGAAGATACTACGCTGGAGCAGGTCACAAAGATTTTTGCAGAGAAGCCTTTCAGGCATTTGCCTGTTGTTAATAAGGGCGAGGTAATCGGTATCATTTCCAGAAGAGATGTTTTTGGTAAGCTTTTAGAGAGTTAGTTTTACCGGCTAAAACGAAAAGGTGAAATATGATATGGAAAAGAAGAGATAACGGTAAATTAAGTATTGCCCAGCTGCACTGGGGTTTTCCTCCCATAATCGGAGGCGTAGAGACACATCTAGACACAATATTGCCTATGATGAAAAAGATGGGCCATCGAGTGGCCCTTCTTACGGGTTCAGCAGAAGGAGTTAAGACACGATATGATTATAAAGGGGTGAAGATATTTCGGACGCCGCTAATGGATTTAAACTGGCTTTACAAAAGAGGCCTGCAGGGTTTAGAAGATGATGTCTCAAAAGCATTCCACGACTTCCTGAATTCCGTCAAGCCCGATATTATTCACTGTCATAATATGCATTATTTCAGCCAAATTCATGCTGAACTCATTGAGCAAGAAGCGCAAAAAAGAGGTGTTCCTTTAATCTTGACTTCACACAATGTTTGGGATGAAATGTTATTCTTAGAACTCTCTCGTAATATAAATTGGACGAATATAATCGCGGTCAGCCACTTCATAAAGAGAGAGATGATAGGAGCCGGTTGTGATGATAGAAAAATAACAGTCGTTCATCACGGAATAGATATAGATGAGTTTAACCCTGATGTTGACACAAAAGAGATTGAACGTAAATACCCTCAGCTGAAGAATAAAAGAATAATTTTTCATCCGGCCAGGATGGGTTTAGCTAAGGGTTGCGATGTGAGCATTAAGGCATTAAGAATAATAAAGGAGAGATTTCCTAACGCGATGTTGGTTTTGGCGGGAACTAAAAATATTATTGATTGGGGAAGCACTCAAGAGAAGGATATCGCTTATATGTTAAATTTGGTCAAGATATTCGGCCTTGAGAATAGCGTGTTAATAGATGCATATTCGCGTAAAGAAATTTCTAAGCTTTATGGGCTTTCCGAGGTATGTGTGTATCCCTCTAGTTCTTTAGAGCCTTTTGGCCTTACTATGCTTGAGGCGTTGGCAACGGCAAGGCCGATGATTGTTACCAATTGCGGAGGCATGCCGGAGATTATCCGCGACGGGATAAATGGTTACGTGGTCGCACCCAAGGATTTTGAAGCTCTCGCATCGCGGGTCATCCAGCTTTTGGCTAACGAAAAATTGAGGCGAAGATTAGGCTATACGGGGCGCGAAAACGTCGAGTCTCATTATAAAAAGGAAGATGTTACAAACAATACCATTAACGTTTACAAAAAAGCTTTAGATAATTTATAAAAGGAAATTTATGTTCGTTGCCAGTAATTTTTTAGTTGCCTTAGCTCATGTAGTCGATATTGTTTTAACTATACTTTATTGGCTGATTTTGATTCGTGCGTTAATTAGCTGGGTTAATCCCGACCCCTATAATCCGATCGTGCAATTTTTATACAAAACTACCGAGCCGATTCTTTATCCTATACGGAAAATTCTCCCTTTTAGTTTTAGAATTGGTCTAGATATTTCTCCGATAATCGCATTTTTAATAATAATATTCTTAAAATCGTTTTTAGTCAGGACTATTATCGAAATCGGCATGCGTCTTAGCTAAAAACCAGGAGGTTTAAGTTATGTGGACAAAGAACGACTTGCATAAATTAGTCAAAGATAAAATGGGAGACTATTTATTTATAGTTGTATCCAATAGGCAGCCATATGTTCATGTATTGAAGAAAGGCAAGGTCGAATGCCAGCGCGGGGCGGGAGGAGTTATTACTGCCCTAGATCCTGTAATGCAAAGCTGCAACGGAATCTGGGTAGCCTTTGGCAATGGAGAAGCAGATCGTAAAGTAACAGATAAACAAGGCAAGATAAAGGTCCCGCCGGAGAATCCCAGCTATACCTTAAAACGCGTCTGGCTTACTAAGGAAGAAGAAAATGGTTATTATTACGGATATTCTAATGAAGCATTATGGCCACTTTGCCATATGGCCTTTCAGCGGCCTACATTTAGAAATGAAGACTGGAAGTACTACGTGGAAGTTAATAAAAAGTTCGCCCAGGCGATCATGGATGAAGTCAAGGACAAAAAGGCCTTTATCTGGATACAGGATTACCATTTGTGCCTCTTGCCTAAATACCTAAAAGAAATGGCGCCTAATCAATTAATTATTGCCCATTTTTGGCACATACCTTGGCCTAATCATGAAACATTCAGAATCTGTCCCCAGAAAAAGGAGATTTTAGAAGGTTTATTATCAAATGATATTTTGGGATTTCATATTCGTTACCATCGCGACAATTTTATAGATGCGGTAGACCGCGAGATAGAAAGCAAGATCGATCGCGAGCGTTTTTCGGTTATTCGTTCTGGCCAGGAGACTCTTATCAGGCCATATCCTATCAGCGTAGATTTTGATGGGATCAATGAAATTTCTAATTCTGCCGCGGTAGCCAAGGCTCAGGAATCGCTGAAAGAAGAATTCGGACTTTCGGGACTTAAAGTTTTATTGGGTATTGATAGAATTGATTATACCAAAGGCATTCCCGAAAGATTGCTTGCGATTGACAGGCTTTTCGAAAGTCATCCCGAGTTAAAAGAGAAAATCGTGTTCTTGCAAATGGGAGAAATAAGCCGTATACATATTCCAAAATACAAAGCCTTAAATGATGAAATAAACGCTCTTGTAGAGCAGATAAATTGGAAACATTCCACTGATAGCTGGGAGCCTATCATATTGCTTCGTAGGCACCTTTCATTTGCTGAATTATTAGCTTTTTACCGTCTGGGCGATGTCTGCATAGTAAGCTCTTTGCATGATGGGATGAATTTGGTGGCAAAGGAATTCTTATCAAGCCGTTCGGATGAAAAAGGCATGCTTGTTTTAAGCCAGTTCACCGGCGCAGCCAGAGAATTGACCGATGCCATACTTATCAATCCTTACGACCGCGTAGAGTTTAGCGAGGGAATACTTAACGCCCTTAATTTGTCAGAGGAGGAACGCGCCAAACGGATGTCCAAGATGAGGCAGATAGTGCAGCAGAATAATATCTTTCGCTGGGCGGGGAAGGTATTGTCAGAATTATTAAAATTCGAATTTAAAGAATAGATTATGAAATATCTGTTTAAGGATAAGAAAAGCCTAAAAGAATCTTTAATAGGGAGAAACATCATGCTTTTTTTGGATTACGATGGGACCCTAACACCTATAGTCAGAACGCCGGATAGGGCCGTTCTTTCTCGTGAGGCAAGAAAGATTCTTAAAGAGCTTGCAAAGAAAAAAACGATTAAGCTGGCAATAATAAGCGGGCGTAGTCTGAAAGATATAAGAAAAAACGTAAAGATAAAGAATATCATTTATGCTGGTAATCATGGTTTGGAGCTGGTTGGCCCCAGCATCAAATATACGAATCAGACTTCTTTGAATTTTAGAATAATTATTGAGAAAATTAAGAAAACCCTACAAGACAAATTGTGTTCAATTAAGGGAATTATTATCGAGGACAAAGGCTTGACCCTTAGCTTGCATTATCGCTTGGTAAAAAAACAAGATGTAAGTACGCTTAAGACAATTTTCTATGAAGCAATTGCCCTGCCACGCGTAGAAGAAAAGATACACGTGGGAACTGGAAAAAAGGTTTTTGAGATAAAACCTCCAGTGAGTTGGGATAAAGGTAAAATTGTTTTATGGCTTTTAGCCAGGCAATGTTTTGCGATAGAAAAGAACAACATTTTACCTGTCTATATTGGTGACGACACTACCGACGAAGACGCCTTTAAAGTATTAAGAAATAAGGGCTTGACGGTATTTGTGGGCAAGCCCAGAAAGTCTTTTGCAGAATACTATTTAAAAAATAGTATAGAGGTGGTAGAATTATTAAAGGAGATTAATAAAACAAGAAACAATAATTAATATGAAAGAACCAAGAAAACAGAAAGAGGCCTTCAGATTTTATACGCGATTGAACCTAGCCGAATTGACGGGCTTAAAGGCCAATAAGTTGGGGAAATTATTAAAATTTATAAAGGAAGTCCCGGGTTCTTGCATATACCATCACACCCATAGATTTTTACAACAGCACCAGTATCTTTCTCCCGAGCCTCCAAACGATTTTGCCTATTGGGTTAGCGAAGTTTTAGGAGAAGACGCGTTAGGGGAAGAGCTCGCCAGCATTGACACGATCCAATTTGAGACCATTAGGAGCCTGCGCGAAAAGATTATCGAGACCATTGAGAAATATATCAAAGAAAATCCTGACTCTAAGGCAAGGTTCGCCAAGGAAGGCGAGGAGTTTTATTTTATAAAATCTATAAGTTTTGTTTGCCCTACCAATTATGTAGCTTCCGATTTAAAAGAATTCTTGGAAATTCTAAAGAAGATTACCGTTGATTCGGTATATTTCCATATTTTTGAGGCGCGATTAAGGTTGGAACAAGGCGATAACGATTTTTCTAATTGGATCAGGACATCTTTAGGCAATGCGGCCCTGGCAGAGAAAATATCCCGGCTTGATCCTTACACCTATACTTTGGAAGAATTAAGAAAGGCATTGATTAAAATAATACAAAAGTATATTTAACCAATATGGCAAAAATTGAAGAATATATCCCAATTGTTGGTCAGTCAGTTATAGACGATTTAAGGCTTTTGGCCGAGAGGTTAAAAGGCAAGGTCGTCCAGCACATAAACTCAACCTCAGTAGGTGGCGGTGTTGCAGAGATATTAAACCGTATGGTGCCGCTTTTGCGGGAATTAGGCGTTGACGTCAGGTGGGACTTGATAAAAGGCGGCGAGAAATTCTTTGATGTTACCAAGAAATTTCACAATGCCCTCCATGGAAAAGCAGAGGAGATAACAGAGCAGGATTTTGAGGTGTTTTTAGAAACCAGCCAGAACAATATAAATGAAGTTAATATTTATGGTGACATTGTATTCGTGCACGATCCTCAACCCATTGCCTTAATTGAAAAAAAGGCCGATAATAAATGGATATGGCGATGCCACATAGATGTGTCAAATCCAAACCAGAAGGTTTGGCAGTTTTTGATGCAGTCTATAGTCAAGTATGATTCTGCGGTATTCTCCGCGCCAAGTTTTTCCCAAACAATGCCAGTAAGACAATTTTTGATATCTCCTTCAATTGATCCTCTAAGCGATAAGAATAAAGAGCTTCCTGAGGAAATAATTGATTCAGTGTTGAAGAAATATGGGATTCTTAAGGATAAACCAATCATAACTCAGATTTCTCGTTTTGACCGGCTCAAAGACCCTGTGGGCGTAATTGAAGCCTATTTAAAAGTAAAGAAGTACATAGATTGCCAGCTTATTTTAGCCGGAGGGACTGCAAGCGACGATCCCGAAGGCATCCAGGTATTAGAAGAGGTAAAGAAAAAGGCCGAACAAAATAAGGATATACATATCCTTTTGTTGCCACAGAACGATATAGAGGTTAATGCGCTCCAGAGGGCTTCCGATGTAATAATGCAAAAGTCAATAAGGGAGGGTTTTGGCTTAACAGTTGCCGAGGCTCTTTGGAAGGCAAAGCCTGTGGTGGCATCCAATGTGGGCGGAATACCTTTGCAGATAAAGCATAAATACTCCGGCCTTCTTTGTCGTTCAATCGATGGAGCAGCATTTTCAATAAAACAACTTTTGAATAGTCCAGAATACGCAAAGAAATTGGGAGAAAACGGAAAAGAGCATATCAGAAACAATTTCCTACTAACAAGGCATCTTAGAGATTATATGCTTTTATTTCTTTCGTTGTATCATTCACAGGATGTGGTATATCTATAAAATAATCTACGCGATTTCTTAAAACCCCTTGCAACAAAATCAGTTGCAAGGTTTTTTTATTTAAAGTATAATAAATATCAATAGTTAAAGGGATATCTTCAGTTTTATCAATAGGAGGGAATATGGAGAATCTAGAGCCGATTTTAAGGCAGCACTCGTTTTTCAAAGATTTGCCTACAGAATATTTTAACTTCATTTTAGGTTGCACTTCTCATGCATTTTTTAAGGCAGGAGATGTCATCCTGAAAGAAAATGAATCCGCAGATAAATTTTATCTTATAAGAAGCGGTCACGTGGCTCTTTATATAGCCCAGCCCAGAGAGATTACTATTCAGACAATTGGCGAGAACGATATATTAGGGTGGTCGTGGCTGGTTTCTCCGTACCGCTATCGTTTTAGCGCAAAAGCTTTAGAAAATACAAGAGCACTCGCATTAGACGGAAAATGTCTTAGAGAGAAATGCGAGAAGAATTCCGAATTAGGATACGAACTGCTTAAAAGATTGGTTAAGATTTTCACTGAAAGATTAGAGGCCGCCAGGCTTCAGTTGGTAGACGTCTATAATATAAATGTGCAGGAAAAATAGGAGGTTTATCAGTCACTATGCAGATATTTACGGCAATAAGAAGACTGCTATTTAAGCTGTTTAATCTAATTCTTGGCAAAACAACGATATTTGTTGTTATTTTAGGATGGTTTTTGGTAATCAGCGGTGCCATCATGTTTATCTGGCCAGAGCGTGCTCGTAGCAAATTAGTTAGAATGGGATTTCGCCAGGTCAAATGGATATTACTTATAGGAGCTCTTTATCTAGTATCTCTGTTATCTTCAATTAGCGATAATTTTGGTCCAGTAATATTTATAGTGGGAATTATAGCAATAATAGTCGCTTATTTGTTTTTAAAAAAGAAGACCTTTAGCAAGATTCAGGAGCAATTCGCTAAGATCCCTATCAAGGCTTTGAAGGTATTTGCTGTAATCCAGATTATTTTAGGCTTTTTTATGATTTTCTTTCTTAAGCGAATCTGGTTTTAATATTTATCTTTGAATTGAAACAAAATAGGGAGGGGGTGAACAAATAATGAAGATCGTAAAAATAATCTTGGCAATAATTTTGCCTCCAGTAGCAGCTTTCATGCAGGTAGGACTTACGACTAATTTCTGGATAAATTTGGTTCTGACTTTGATTTTCTTTGTGCCGGGCATAATTCATGCTCTCTGGCTCGTCTTAACAGATAAAAAAGCTTAATATTTTTTCAAATATACTTTGAGGTGGATATTAAATGTCAGTAGTCAAATCCGCCAGGGATAGGTGGTCTTCGCGCCTGGGGATTATTATGGCAGTAGCGGGCTCTGCTGTTGGTTTAGGGAATTTTTTGCGTTTTCCTGCCAAGGTTGCAGCTAATGGCGGCGGAGCCTTTATGGTTCCGTATTTTGTTTCACTCCTTTTATTAGGCATTCCTTTGATGTGGATTGAATGGACTCTTGGACGTTATGGCGGAGGATTTGGCCACGGAACAGCCCCGGGAATTTTCCACAGCGTCTGGCAGAAAAATCGTTTTATCAAATATTTCGGCGTCATCGGCATTTTCGGGCCCTTAGTAATCTTTATTTATTATTCATACATTGAATCTTGGACTCTTGCCTATAGTTTTTTCGCCGTTACCGGAAAATATGCTCAGGCAATTGATCAGTCCGGAATGAAGAGTTTCTTGAGCGGATTTCAGGGGCTTGAACATAATCAGTATTTTAAAGGTTTTGGCTACGCGTATTTATTTTTTATCTTAACATTTGTCATTAATGCAACAGTTATATTCCACGGTATAAAAGGCGGCATCGAACGTTTTTGTAAATGGGCGATGCCGTGTTTATTTTTATTCGCCATTGTCCTTTTCTTGCGCGTTCTTACGTTAGGCACTCCCGATGCTGCTAATCCGAATTGGAATGTCAGCAATGGGTTAGGGTTTATCTGGAATCCCGATTTTTCCGCTTTAAAATCGGCGCGTGTCTGGCTTGAAGCAGCAGGACAAATATTTTTTACTTTAAGCGTAGGAATCGGCGTTATTCTTACTTATGCCAGCTATCTTTCCAAGGGCGATGATATTGTCCTATCAGGGACAACAGCTGTCAGCATAAATGAATTTGCGGAGGTAATCTTAGGCGGCAGTATTATTCTTACTGCTGCCTTTGTATTTTTTGGCCCGGTAGATATAAGATCCATTAGCCAGTCGGGGATTTTTAACTTGAGTTTTGTTACTATGCCGCTTATATTGAATAAATTGCCGCTGGCGCATTTGTTTGGTTTTTTCTGGTTTTTCCTTTTGTTTTTGGCCGGAGTAACCTCGTCGGTATCGCTTGCCCAGCCGGCAGTTGCATTTCTGGAAGATGAGTTTAATATCAAACGTAACAAGGCAGTAATGATTTTTGGCCTTGTGGCGTTTGTCCTTTGCCATATTCCGATATTCTTCTTGAAAAACGGAGTAGTGGATGAATTGGATTTCTGGGGTGGGACATTTTTCCTGGTGGTTTTTGCTACGATTGAGGTAATATTGTTTAGTTGGGTTTTTGGTATGGAGAATGCCTGGAAAGAGATCCATCATGGGGCGGACATGGAAGTTCCGCGCGTCTACAAATTCATTATCAAATATATTACTCCACTGTTTTTAATTGTCATTCTTACAATGTGGCTGATTCAGGATTGGATCCCCGTTATCTTTATGAAAAATGTTCCGGTGGAGAACCGGATGTATATTTTGGCAACGAGGATTTTGTTGGTAATTATTTTTGCGACATTGGCTTTCTTGGTGCGCATTGCCTGGAAGCGTAAACTAGTGAAGGGGCAGGGTTAAATGAAGGTGGGCGGTTGGATATTTCTAGCTGTATCTTGGGCATTCATTTTAGGATTTACGGTTTTCTGCTTTATAAAGATTCTGTCAAAGAAACGATTGAAGTAAAGTTGTTCAAGGGTGATATTTTGCATTTATTTTAATTTTCTGAAAAATATTGATACGGCAACTTATTGCGTATATAATACCCTAATAATTGCTTTCCTTTAAGTATATTTCTAGTCCTATCAAAAAACAGGAGGATTTATGCGAAGATTAGCTTTAGTGGCGGGATTAGTCTTTGTAGCCGCGGCAATTGCTAGCGGCTGCGGCAAGAAGGAAGGCGACGAGCCCACTAAGTATGTGTCGCAAGCTGGCTTAGAGCAGTTAACAAAACAAGCTGCTCAAGGGCAAGCCGCAGCTACTCAAAGCGGCGCTAATAATCCTAAATTCAACTCTTTTAAAGATAGACAGCCAACTAGTCAAGCAGTAAAAAACTTAGATGCTGTTATCCGTCCGGTTTTAGTTAAGCAATTTGGGGGAGTTAGGCTTATCGAGGAGAATAATGACCCTGTTGCAGAAAGGGACGGAGAGGTTGTCTTGAATTCAATGAAGTATGTCGTAGGTAAGATTTTAAACGAACCTAACGTTAGGCAGCTGCATACAGCTTTTAAAAACGCCAATTTTAATCCCAGCATCAGGACCGGCACAAAACCAACCGTTACAAAAAACTGGGGGGTAATGTCTTTTTTTGTTAGGACCGCTGGGGTGCAGTATACCTTAGTTTATAAAATAGATTTTAAAACTCAGATTATAACAATTCAATCTTACAAGCTTTCAAGGTATGATCATTTAATGTAAGGTATCAAAGAACATTCAGCATGAATATCCGAAGGAAGGTAATTATAATATAGAGTTTTTAGTAACGGATGCCGAGGGTAGCGCTACTAAAAAGACTTTGAGTTTGAAAATTGTAGCACAAAGGAATTTGTTAAAGATTAATTAAAGCAAAGAAAAGGAGGGGAGGTTTATGGCTAAGGATCTAGGTAAAACTTCAACCGGCATAGAGCCGAATGTCGCAGCGCTGTTAAGTTATGTAGTGGGCTGGGTTACGGGTTTGATTTTCTTTTTGATCGAAAAAGACAATAAGTTCGTGCGTTTTCATGCAATGCAATCGATCATTGTCTTCGGAGGGTTAACGGTCGCGATGGTAATTCTTTCTATTTTAGTATCAATACTGTTTATGGCCCGGTTGTATTTTATTTTTCCACTATTCCGCATGATTAATGTTTTATTATGGCTAGCGGGTCTGATATTATGGATCGTTTTAATGATCAAGGCATATCAGGGCGAGCATTTCAAGCTACCTATCGCTGGCGATATCGCGGATAAGAAGAAATAAAACATAAAGTCATTAGGAAATCTAGATAATAGCCGGGATTAAACAATCCCGGCTATTATTCTTAAACTAATTTGATATCATAAATTCATTTTATAAAAGGGAGTTTTGATGAAGAAAATAATAATAGGAATCCTGGTATTTTTTATTGTTTTTTATGTGCATACTTTCGGAAAATGCCAGGAGGCCAAGGGGGAAGAAGTAGTAGAGGTTGTCCAAGAAGTATCCGCAGAGGTTCCTCAGCCTTCAATGTTGGATCAAGCATCTGATTGGTGGGCTACCCTTGGTAAGTCAAAAGAGGAAAAAACCCAGATATTGGAAGAGCGCAAGTTAAAAAGATTGGAACAAGGTTCGCAGTCTACGATAGAAGAAGTCAAGTCTATGGTGCAAGAGAAAGCTTCTGTTGTAAAAGAAACAGTAAAAAATAGAGCTATGACTATGAAAGAAGAGGCTGAAAACAAGGCTGACGCTTTGAAACAAGAAGTTGGTCAAAAAGTAACTAACACTAAAGAACAGACTGCCCAGAAAGTTGCGGAGAGCAAGGAAAGAGTGCGCCAGAAAGTGGAGGAGACAAAGGCCAACGTAATTAATCAAGTCGATACGCAAAAACAGAAAGTAAAGCAGGAAAGCGAAAGAACTCTTCAAGGTTTTATCGGCGAACTTTTTAAATAATAGGAGGTGCGGCATGAGAAAGCTTCTCGTTTTGTTTATTGTTGTAGCGTTAGTTATGGTTTTGTCTACGATTTGTTTTTCCGGACAGCAGATGGTTGATCAGGAATCTCAGAAAACTATGATGGGCTCTGGTATGATGCACAAAGGTATGATGATGCAGCAAGGTCAAAAGGAAGGCATGCGTCCAATGCCGTCGATGATGATGAAATCGATGATGGAGAAATCTCTCGTTGCAACTCAAGATGGTGGAGTAGTTGTTTTAGTCGGAAATAAACTCTTGAAATACGATAAGAATCTTAATTTACAGAAAGAAGTTGAGATTAAAATTGATCCTTCTGGTATGAAGGATAAAATGATGCCAATGCAAGGAAAACAGAAGGGCTGCAGCGGCATGATGCAGCAAGGTATTAAACAAGAAGTTCCTTCTGAATCACAGAAGAGGTAGATTTTACCATGGATAACTTTCATTTTGTTATTAATTCCCTAAGTTTTGCGCTGAATATTATCGGCGTCTTTATTACAGTTTGGGGCATAGTGCTTTCATTGGCCGATTTTATAAAGAAAGAGATATCGCGAGGCAAAGAAGTCATCCAGCTAAACGAGACTATACGTATAAAGTTAGGAAGCTATCTTGTTCTAGCGTTGGAATTCTTTATTGCTAGCGATATCGTAAGGACAATCATTATTCCTACCTGGCAAAGTTTGGGAATGCTTGGCGCCATAGTTATTATCCGAACTATACTAACGCATTTTCTGACCAAGGATTTAAAGAAGATATAGTGGTAATGACTTAAAAATGGTTTTTTAAGGAGCAGCTTGCAGTGTGGCAATTTTGACTTTATGCTTTTTATAAGGAGGGATCATGGATTGGAAGATATTCTTGGCAACATTTAGCGCGATTTTCTTTGCAGAACTGGCGGATAAGACCCAGTTAGTTGGTATTGGCTTGACGGCAAAATCCGGCAAGCCAATAACTGTTTGGCTGGGTTCGGTTGCCGCATATATAGTTGTAACGGCAATTACTGTTTTAATCGGAGCAACATTAGGAAAATTCATTAAACCGGAATTGATAAGATATGCTGGCGCTTTTTTGTTTGTTATAATCGGAGTGTTGATGTTTATTGGGAAAATATAATTCGCGGTTTATAAAACCTATTGCAGATAGTTTTGTTTGGAGTAGAATGTATCAACCAGGTTTAGAAATTAGAACACGCATGATTTCAGAAGGAGGTTTTTATGCAATTAAAGGATTTGCATGGTAAACTAGTTCTTTTTAAATTCTCCGATGATATTAGGCCGAGCTTGCCGCTCTTTCAGATTTATACCGATGAGCTATGGGCGGTTGTTACCGGCATCGACGATGTGGGTATATGGATAGAAAATCCTAAATACGACCTTGGGATTTGGTGGGACAGTAGTGGTAACTTAATTCCTCAGCAAAAACAAAAACAAGAGAAATTCAAGACCAATATTCTCATTCCTTGGAGATATATAAAGGCAATGATGAATGTTGATGATGAGCGTTTTCAAAAAGTCAAAAGCGAAAGTATGCCGGGTTTTCAAACTTATAGATAAATGATTCTTTTAAAAGGAGGTAATAATGTTTAAAAAGTTAGCAGTAATAGTTCTTCTGCTGGCTTTAGTTCCTTGTCTTTGCGGCTGCTTTGTATTACTGGCAGGAGCTGCAGGAGGAGCGGGCGCAGCAGCCTGGCTTTCCAATAAATTAACCCAGGAGGTTAATGCTCCTTTTGATAAATCTATTGAGGCCTCCAAAGCCGCTTTAAAATCCTTAAAGCTGATTGTTGAGAAAGAGACAAGGAAAGATAACGTTGCGCAGATAATGAGCAATTACACCGACGGAAGGACTATCTGGATAGATATCCATAATTTGACGCCAAGAACATCTCGGGTTGAGGTGCGTGTAGGAGTCTCCGGCGATGAAGAGGCGGCGCGCAAGATCATGGATAAAATCCTTAGGTATTTATAGTTTTGTTTTTAAATAACTCTAAAAACTATGGCAAAAGATCCTATTTGCGGAATGACAGTTAATGAGTCATCCGGTTTAAAATTAAATTTTAAGGGCCGCGACTATTTTTTCTGTAGCCAGCGCTGTCTTGAGAAATTCGCCAAGGAGAATACCGTATCCAGCGATATCATGAGCGCCTGTGTAGCCTCGAAAAAGGTTCCCCTATACAAGAATAAAACTTTTGTTGTTGCTTTAGCTTTATTGATTTTGTATTTTTTATCTTATGTTTTACCTTTTTTAGTTCCGTTTAAAGAGACTCTACTTAGTTATTTTCAGAAAATTTGGTGGGCTATTCTTTTGGGGCTTTTCCTTGGCGGTATAATTGATCATTACGTGCCGCGTGAATATTTTTCACATATTCTAGCCAAGCCAAAAAAGCGGACCATAGTTTATTCGGTAATTCTGGGATTTTTTATGAGCGTCTGTTCGCATGGAATTTTGGCATTGTCTATTCAGCTCCATAAAAAAGGAGCATCTAATCCAGCGGTAGTTTCATTTTTGCTTGCTAGCCCATGGGCAAATATAACTTTGACGATTATGCTTCTAAGCTTTTTCGGCCTTAAGGCTTTATTTATCATTCTTTCCGCGATAGTGATTGCCATAAATACGGGATTTATTTTTCAGTTTTTAGAAAGGAAAAATCTGATTGAAAGGAATACCAATACAGCTATTCTTGATGACAATTTTTCAATTAAGGATGATATAAGAAAAAGATTAAAAGAATACAAGTTATCTCCTGAAACTTTAAAATCTGATTTTAAAGGAATTGTAAACGGAATTTTTGCTTTATCGGATATGGTCTTGTGGTGGGTTTTAATCGGCGTGGGTCTTGCCAGTATTGCTGGAGCGTATATCCCCACCCATGTTTTTACTACTTATTTAGGAGCAAGTTTCGCCGGGCTTTTATTGACACTTTTATTGGCTACAGTCATTGAGGTTTGTTCGGAAGGATCATCTCCTATGGCTTTTGAAATCTATCGTCAGACAGGGGCTTTCGGAAACAGCTTTGTATTCTTGATGGCAGGGGTAGTTACGGATTACACCGAGATTGGCTTGCTTTGGCATAATGTAGGTAAAAAAACCGCGATATGGCTTCCCATAGTGACGGTTCCGCAAGTCGTATTATTGGGCTGGATCGCAAATAAAATCTTTTAGATAGACTAAAGAGCAGTAATTTGTTAAGCTGATGACCTATGGAAAAGAAAATAGTATCTTGGATTAAAAATCAGGTAAAGCGCGCTAATGCAAAAGGTATTGTCTTAGGTATAAGCGGCGGAGTGGATTCCAGCGTAGTTGCGGTCTTATCTAAAAAAGCCGTAGGAAGAAATCTTTTATGCCTTATTTTGCCTTGCCATAGTTTAAAAGATGATTTGGAAGATGCTAAGTTGCTGGCAAGAAAATTTAGATTGAATACCATGACAGTTGATCTAGCGAGAATATACGATAATTTTATTAAGATTTTACCCAAGGCTGATACTAAAACCAAAGGCAATATCAAAGCTAGGCTTCGCATGATAACTCTCTACTATTTTGCCAACAAATTGAATTATTTGGTTGCAGGCACAGGCAATAAATCAGAGCTTTACGCCGGCTATTTTACTAAATACGGCGATGCGGGCGTAGATATTCTGCCCATAGCAGATCTTCTTAAGACCCAAGTCAAAAACCTGGCGCGTTCTTTAGGTGTCCCCGAAAGAATTATCACCAAGCCGCCTTCAGCCGGTCTTTGGCAGGGTCAGACTGATGAAGGAGAGATGGGTATAACCTATAATGATCTAGATTGTGCGCTTAAGTGTATTTTAGGAAGAAAGAAAGCAAAGAATATCAAGCACACCAGAAGAATAAAAGGTATCATCGCTAAAACCGAACACAAAAGAAAACCAGCCGCAATCTGTTATATTTAAAATAAAAGTTGTTTAGAATTTTGTTGACAGTGGGGCTTGTTTTGGTATATTTACAATGTACAATATGGTGTTAGCAAAAGGACAAAGGCGTCCATCCTCTCATGAGGAGGGGGCGCATTTTTATTTATATAAGCATAATAGGAGGAAACCATGGTAAAGAAAACAGATTATATCGCAAGAGTAATGGAATTAGTCACAAAAAGGAATCCGGGAGAGCCGGAATTCTTACAGGCTGTAAGCGAAGTTTTGGAATCGCTAAGAGAAGCTATTGATAAGCATCCGGAATTTGAAGCAGCTTCTATATTAGAAAGAGTCATCGAGCCAGAGCGCGTAATTATGTTTCGCGTTCCTTGGCTGGATGATAAAGGCAATGTGCAGGTAAATCGGGGATACCGTATTGAAATGAGTAGTGCCATCGGCCCCTATAAAGGAGGATTGCGTTTGCATCCCTCGGTTAATTTAAGTATCTTAAAATTCCTTGCTTTTGAGCAAGTGTTTAAGAATAGTTTGACTACTCTTCCTATGGGGGGCGGTAAGGGCGGTTCCGATTTTGATCCTAAAGGAAAATCTGATAACGAAGTAATGAAATTCTGCCAGAGTTTTATGACTGAACTGTTCAGGCATATCGGACCAGATACCGATGTCCCGGCAGGCGATATCGGAGTCGGAGGTCGTGAGATTGGTTTCATGTTTGGTCAGTATAAGAGACTGCGCAATGAATTTACCGGTGTTCTCACGGGAAAAGCCTTGAATTGGGGCGGAAGTTTAATCCGGCCTGAAGCAACCGGATACGGATGCGTTTATTTTGTCCAAGAGATGTTGAAGACCAGGAATGAATCGCTTAAAGGTAAAGTTTGCGCTGTTTCCGGTTCGGGTAATGTAGCCCAGTATACTGTTGAGAAGTTAAATCAATTAGGTGCCAAGGCAGTGACCTTATCAGATTCTAACGGTACTGTTTATGACCCGCACGGCATTGACGATAAAAAGTTAGAATTTGTTATGGAACTTAAGAATGTCAAGCGCGGAAGGATCAAAGAATACGCGGACAAATATAAATGCCAGTATCTAGATGGAAAGAATCCTTGGGGTATAACTTGCGATATCGCTTTTCCTTCAGCCACGCAAAATGAAATTTCTAAGGCTGACGCTGAAAAACTAGTGAAAAATGGTTGTTTCTGTGTTGGAGAAGGCGCAAATATGCCCAGCACTCCTGAAGCTATTGAGGTCTTTCAGAATGCAAAGATACTTTATGGTCCTGGCAAGGCTGCCAATGCCGGCGGAGTTGCTACATCGGGTCTTGAAATGAGCCAGAACAGTCAAAGACTTTCTTGGTCCAGAGAAGAAGTGGATGAGAAATTGCACCAGATTATGATTAGTATTCATGAGTCCTGCGTAAAATACGGCAAAGAAGGTAAAAACATCAATTATGTTAAGGGCGCAAACATCGCCGGGTTTATGAAAGTAGCTCAGGCCATGATGGATCAAGGAGTAGTGTAGCCATATAAAGGCTTGACAAAATACGGGTTTTAGTGTTATAATTTAAATGACAATGAGGTATTGTTAAGGCAATGAAGCCCCAAAGAAATTTGGGGCTTTTGCTTTTTAGGGTCAATGGAGCCCTTTTTAAATCTAAGATTGATTTTAAAAAGGGCTTTTCTATTTGATGAGAGGTGTTAAGAAATGGATTTCAAGGTCCTGCTAGAAAAAATTACTCCGGCATTAAGGAATGTAGCGCGTAAACATCTTTTAAAAGGTTTTTATGACGAAAACGACCTTTATCAGGAGATGTGTCTTTATTTGTGGCAGGAGTATAGCGAGGGATTACCCATAGGCATAAATGAAGCTTACGTAATTAAGGGATGCGAGTTCCATATGCTAAACTATTTAAGAAAAGGAAGAAAAAAATTCAGACTTATCAGTTTGGATGAGCCGATATCTGAAGAGGGAGGAACCTTAAAAGATGTCATACCTGATCCTCAGAATACGCTTTTATCTGATTTGGACAATAAATTAACTATAGATGATATTAGAAACAAGAACCTGACTAAAAAAGAAAGTGACGTTTTTTCCTTGCTTATAAAAGGATATACCGTCAGAGAAATTGCCGAACAAATCGGCATTTCCCATGTAATGGTCGTCAAATATAAGAAAAAGATTATGGATAAATTTAAGATTAAAGGTTACCAAAAGTAGCTTGTTTTTACTTAATAAGAGTAGAGGTTAAGTAAAGACACAAAGGCGTGTTGTTGCTAAGGCGCATAGTTGAAGGTATGCGTCTTTTTATTTTTGGTGTTTTAGTTAGAGGGAGGAAGGATGAGAAAAAGAAGTGCGTTTAGCTTATTTGTTATAGGAATAATGTTGGTTTTTGCGGTTACTGTTTACGGGGCCAATATTGGCTCAAAAGAAGTTTATGTTACCGCTAGTGAGAGTTATGTTTCTCGATATATTTGGCGTGGTCAGGATTTATATGGCAACAATGATTCTGCGCATCAACCCAGTATTGATATTTTGTTCCCCGATTTGTTTTCCAAAAATGATGTCTCTTTAAATATATGGGGTTCGTTTCCATTAAGTTCTGGGCATGAGGATGCAGAAGAGCTTGATTATACCTTAAGCGTTTCTAGGGATTTTCTTGAGGGGCTTTTAAGTATTTCCGAAGGCTACACATATTTTAATTATCCTAATACTGGAAGAACAGCTGATGTTTCAGAGCCTTGGATGAAGCTTGCAGTAAATCAGATACCTAAATTACCTATCGATGTATCGATAAACTTGTTTGCCGGATATGATTTTCAAGCTGCTTCGGGCGGTCCTGATGAAGGCTGGTATTACTCTTGGGGATTCGGTACCAATATTTTACTCCCAAAGTCGAAGGTTTTTCAAGATGGTCAAGCTCTTGTTGTTGGAATTACCAACTGGGGTAACGACGGAGTCGCTGATTTAAAACCATCAGTACTTTACTCAACTGATTTCTCGATTTCTACATCATACGGGTTTGGAAATATGAGTATATCGCCGTGTTTAAATTATACTGTAAATTATGAAGATAAAATTAATAATGGTGATGATGAGCTCTGGGGAGGAGTTCAAATTAGTTATGCATTTTGAGTAGCTTAAGGGAGGAATATATGTTTAGAAGAATATTGTCTGCGTTATTACTAATAGGGGGGTTTAGCGTTTTTATTGTTCTACCGGTTTACGCTGAAGAGATAGATATGCAATCAATAGCCACGGGACTAGATACGGTCTGGGTGCTTATCGCGGCATTCTTAGTGTTTTTTATGCAAGCTGGTTTCGGCATGGTTGAGGCAGGTTTTATCAGAGCAAAGAATACATGCAACATCCTTACTAAGAATTTTCTTGATTTTTGTATGGCATCTTTGGGATTTTTTATATTTGGGTATGCAATTATGTTTGGTGGAGGAAGCGGATTCATGGGTTTTAAAGGCTGGTTCTTGAACGGTGCAGAATCAGGTGCCGGTGTGCCTTTATACGCATTTTGGTTATTTCAGGCTGCGTTTTGCGGCGCTGCTGCGACAATTGTAGCAGGTGGTATGGCTGAGAGGATGAAGTTCCAGGCCTATCTTGCATACTCATTTATTATTTCAGCTTTTATTTATCCTATAGTCGGACACTGGATTTGGGGCGGAGGTTGGCTTTCGAATTTAGGTTTTGCCGATTTTGCAGGCTCAACCGTGGTTCATGCGGTTGGAGGTTTTGCCGCCTTAGTAGGGACTATTATGCTGAAACCTAGAATAGGAAAATATAATCCAGATGGCTCAGCAAACGTTATTGCCGGCCATTCTATACCTTTGGCTTCTTTGGGAGTTTTTATATTGTGGTTTGGTTGGTTTGGTTTTAATCCCGGCTCTACATTGAGTGTGGGCAATGGAGAGTTGATCGGGAGAGTCGCAATAAACACCAATTTAGCAGCGGCCGCCGGCGGGATTTTTGCCATGTTGACTGTTTGGAAGAAGTTCGGGAAACCGGATTTATCGATGGCAATGAACGGTGCCTTGGCAGGATTAGTCGCGATAACTGCTCCCTGTGCTTTTGTTGAACCTTGGGCTGCGATTATAATTGGTTCTATCGGTGGAGTTATCGTTGTGTTTGGTGTTTTAATATTGGATAAATTCCATATTGATGATCCTGTTGGCGCCGTGCCCGTTCATGGGCTTAATGGGATTTGGGGCACACTCGCCGTCGGCTTATTTGGTCAACAGTCCTTGGGGTTGGCTAATAATGGCTTGTTTTACGGAGGAGCCTTCAAACAGTTAGGCATTCAATTACTAGGTGTTTCTTCGGTTATCCTATTTATCGTAATTACTATGGGGGTTATTTTTAAGCTGATTAATTCATCCATTGGTTTAAGGGTTTCACGCGAAGAAGAATTAAGAGGTTTGGATATAGGAGAGCACGGTATGGAGTCGTATTCTGGCTTTGAGATTTTTACAACGCAATAATAAGGAGGATAACGATGAAACTAATAATCGCAATGATTCAACCTCATAAATTGCCTGATGTGAAGAAGGAGCTTTATGATGTTGAAGTATTTAAGATGACCGTTTCTAATGCATTGGGCTGCGGGCAACAAAAAGGGTACAACGAGACTTATAGAGGCATAATCAATGAGGTGAATCTACTTAAGAAAGTAAGGCTTGAAATAGCGGTGAATGAAGATTTTGTTGAACCTACGATCAAGGCAATTATAAAGGGTGCGAATACCGGAAAAATAGGTGACGGAAAGATATTTATACTTGATTTACCCGAGTGTATAAGGATAAGGACGGGGGAGCGGGGTTCCTCTGCCATAGGTTAGAAGGGGAGTGTTAATATGCAGGAAGATCATCTTCTTGGCAGCTACTTGGATCCTATTGCTAGGATTTGGAGCAATGTTCAGCCTGAATCTCCTCGCAGGCAAGTCAAGGGAAAGACTAAAAAGGCAGTCTTTAAAAAAAATAAAAAATAGGTTACCAAAAAGGCAGGTTCTTTACTTAATAATAGTAGATAAGCAAGTATATCTTAAAAAGCACAGGGTTTGTGCAGAAATAGCACGGAACAAAGGCGTTCTATAAGAAAAAGGCTAAGTCTTGTAGAACGTCTTTTTTTATAGATAACAAAGATTATAAAGGAGGGTTTATATGGCAAAGAGGACGAAACAGGAGATATTGAAGTTGGTAAAGGAAAATGATGTTAAATTTATCAGGCTTTGGTTTACCGATGTATTGGGCCAGGTGAAGAGTTTCGCAATCACTGATGGAGAATTGGAAGGCGCTTTGGAAAATGGCATGGGTTTTGATGGCTCATCAATTACAGGTTATCAATCAATAGAGGAATCAGATATGATCGCAATGCCCGACCCAGATACGTTCCAGATACTTCCTTGGCGTCCGACAGAAAAAGCGGTTGCCAGGATGATATGTGATGTCTTAAGTCCTGACAAAACTCCCTATGAGGGAGATCCGCGTTATGTATTAAAACGGGCGCTTGAACGGGCAAAAAAGATGGGTTTTGATCATTACTATCTCGGGCCTGAGCTAGAGTATTTCTATTTCAAGAACGATGAGAGCACCGAAATACTGGACAAGGGTGGTTATTTTGATTTGACATCATTAGATGTAGCTAGCGACCTGCGTAGAGAAACGGTATTAGCGCTTGAAAGAATGGGAATAAATGTTGAATATTCTCACCACGAAGTTGCGCCGTCGCAACATGAAGTAGACATGCGTTATAAAGACGCATTGGAGATGGCAGACAATGTTATTACTTATCGTGTTGTAGTAAAAGAGATAGCCAGCAAATTTGGGGTATATGCTACATTTATGCCCAAGCCTATGTTCGGCGTCAATGGTTCTGGTATGCATACTCATCAGTCGCTTTTTAAAGGAGATAAAAATGCCTTTTTTGACCCCAAATCGGAGGATCATTTATCGGATACCGCTTACAAATTTATAGCCGGGTTACTAAAGCATTCCAAGGAGATCTGTTCCATATTTGCCCAGACAACCAATTCCTATAAAAGGCTGGTTCCGGGTTATGAGGCTCCGGTCTATATTGCATGGAGCCGTAGGAATAGGAGCGCCTTAATCAGAGTTCCGTTTTATTATCCTGGTAAAGAGAAGGCGACGCGATGCGAGTTCAGGGCATGCGATCCGGCATGTAATCCGTATTTGACATTTGCCGCCATGCTTCATGCAGGCCTTGATGGCATAGAGAAGGGCTATAAAATTCCTCAACCTATGGATACAAATCTGTATCACCTAACCGATGCAGAGCGCAAGCAAAAAGGAATTGAGACTTTGCCGGATAGCCTGGGGCATGCTATAGCCATAACTGAAGGTAGCGAACTCGTAAAGAAAGTCCTTGGAGATCATATCTTTCCGAGGTTTATCGAGTTAAAGAAGAAAGAATGGGATAATTATCGAATTCAGGTGACGAAATATGAATTGGATCAATATCTGCCTGTGGTGTAGATAGAGAGTATAGAGTGCTTACCTGTCTCCCGATAGTTCGGGGGGCAGGTAAGGAAAATTTTTTTGTGATGAGATGCTTAAAAAATAGGCAATTTTAGACTATGAAAGATATACTAGAAAAGATTGATGAGGGCTTGCTTCTATCCGACAGCGATTATGTTTACGAGAAAGTTATTAGCTATATAGAAAAGATCCTCATTGAAAAAACGCTTGAGCGTTCTTACGGAAACCAAGTCATGGCGGCAAAGATACTAGGCTTAAACCGCAATACTTTACATGCAAAGATAAAGAAGCTTAATATTGATGTTCAGAGGTTCAAGAGATGAAGAATCCGTATTTTCCTAAAAAACAGGGTCTGTATGATCCACAGTTTGAGCACGACAGCTGTGGGGTAGGATTCGTCTGCAATATTAAGGGAGAAAAATCATACTCTGTAGTTGGAGACGGAATTAAGGTTTTAGAACGTTTAAGCCATCGCGGTGCAGTGGGCGCGGATCCAAATACGGGAGATGGTGCGGGGATACTTATCCAGATTCCTCACGATTTTTTATTAAAGGCCTGTGCAAAAAATAATATAAGACTGCCAAAACCTGGATATTATGGTACGGGATTGGTTTTCTTACCTAGAGATGAAAATGATAAGAAGGCATGTGTTGAAATATTTGAGAAGATTATCCGGGAAGAAGGCCAGGATGTTTTAGGGTGGCGCGATGTTCCAGCGGATAGTTCTGTGATAGGTAAAATAGCCAGAGATACTATGCCGGTAATGCGCCAGATATTTATCGGAAGAAGCAAAGGTATAGATGATCAGCTTGCTTTTGAAAGAAAGCTTTATGTAATCCGCAAACAAGTTGAGACAGCGATAAGAATATCTAATTTAGATCAGAAAGAATCCTTCTATATTACCAATCTTTCTTCTAGGACTTTAAGTTACAAAGGTTTATTAATGCCTTCTCAATTAAAAGATTTCTTTTTAGACCTTAGGGATAAGGATATTGCAAGTGCAATTTGCCTGGTTCATTCTCGCTATAGCACCAATACTTTCCCTACGTGGGATTTGGCCCAGCCGTTTAGATTCTTGGCGCACAATGGCGAGATTAATACCCTAAGAGGCAATATAAACTGGACACGCGCCAGGGAAAGATTGATGACGAGCGAACTTTTTGGCAACGACATTGATAAGATAAAACCGATAATTGTTGAAGGCGGAAGCGATTCAGCTACTATCGATAATGTCTTTGAGCTGCTTACGTTATCGGGCAGGTCATTACCGCATGTTATGATGATGTTGATTCCTGGAGCATGGGAACATGATAAGTTTATTAATCAGGATTTGAAAGATTTCTATCAATTCCATGCATGCTTCATGGAGCCCTGGGATGGCCCGGCTGCAATTGCTTTTTCCGATGGGGAAAAGATCGGGGCAATCCTGGACAGGAATGGCCTTCGCCCGGCCCGTTACATTATAACCAAAAGCGGTTTTGTAGTTATGGCTTCTGAGGTGGGAGTAATTGATATTGACCCAGCGGATATCCAATCTTCAGGAAGGCTTGAACCGGGAAAAATATTTCTTATCGACACTAAGCTTGGCCAGATAGTGGATGATTTGCGGGTCAAGAAAGATATTGCCCAGAGGTTGCCATACGGTAAATGGAATCGTGAGAATACCATAGAACTGGATAGTATCATCGGCACTGGACAGGCAACTACCAAATCAAATAACATACTTACCTATTTGAAGGCATTTGGCTATACGCGCGAAGATCTTAAGATAATTATCAAGCCAATGGCTGAAGAAGGAAAAGAGCCTGTTGGTTCAATGGGAAATGATACTCCGCACGCTGTCTTTTCTAAGAAGCCGCAACTTCTTTTTAACTATTTTAAGCAATTATTTGCGCAAGTGACAAATCCTGCGATAGACCCGATAAGAGAAAAATTGGTCATGAGTATGGAGAGTTTTGTCGGTCCGGAAAGAAATATATTGGAAGAGACTCCAAAACACAGCCACAAGCTCAAGGTAAAAAATCCTATTCTTACCAATGAAGATATAGAAAAGATAAAGGATATCAGCATCAATGGATTCAAAACTAAAACTATTCTTACTTTTTTCAATCCTTTTGGCGGCAAGGATGATTTTATGCATGCTTTAGATAGGGTATGCTATGAGGCAGAATACGCAATAGAAACCGGCCACTCTTTTATAATCTTAAGCGATAGGGGGATTGATAAAGATAATATGGCCTTGCCGGCGCTTTTGGCGGTCAGCGCCATACATCAGCACCTGGTAAAGAAAACGATACGTTCAGAGGTGGGAATTATTGTAGAAAGTGCAGAGCCAAGAGAGGTGCATCACATAGCATTGCTGTTTGGCTATGGGGCAGATTGCGTCAACCCGTACCTCGCCTATGAATCTTTGGATTATCTGGCAGAAGAAAAAGAGATAGTATTAGATAGTAAGAAAGCTTTTTCTAATTATCGCAAGGCATTAACAGATGGAATATTAAAGATATTGTCAAAGATGGGCATATCTACTCTTAGAAGCTATCGCGGTGCTCAGATATTTGAAGCCCTGGGTTTAAATAGCGCGTTGGTAGATAAGTATTTTACGGGAACAGTTTCGAGGATTGAAGGTGTTGGGCTCGATGAAATATTTACAGAGACTATAGCTAGGCATAGACAAGCTTATCCGCAAAGCGAAATTGAAATAGCTCATTTAGCAAGCGGTGGTGTTTATCAGTGGAAAAAGGATGGTGAGTTCCACTTGTGGAATCCAGAGAGCATAGCCGCGCTTCAAGATGCTACTCAATTTAATAACTATGAAAAATATAAAGAATTTGCGCGATTGATCAATGACCAGTCTGGAAATCCCACAACTCTAAGAAGTTTATTCAGATTCAAAAAATGCCAATCTGTATCGATTAGCGAAGTTGAATCAACAGAAAGCATCATGAAAAGGTTTGCGACCGGCGCTATGAGTTTTGGCTCAATAAGTAGAGTAGCTCATGAGACTATAGCGGTCGCCATGAATAGAATAGGGGCAAAATCTAACACTGGCGAGGGAGGAGAGGATCCCAACAGGTTTATTACTCTACCCAACGGCGATTCTAAGAGAAGCGCCATAAAACAGGTGGCTTCAGGAAGATTCGGAGTAACTATCAATTATCTTGTTAATGCAGACGAGATTCAAATTAAAATTGCGCAGGGTGCCAAACCCGGAGAAGGTGGACAGTTACCTGGGCATAAAGTCAGCGAGATAATTGCCAGGACCAGATATACCACTCCGGGAGTAACGCTTATTTCTCCTCCGCCTCATCACGATATCTATTCCATTGAAGATTTAGCGCAACTAATATTTGATTTGAAGAATGCAAATCCCAAAGCGCGGATTAGCGTCAAGTTAGTTTCTGAGGTCGGAGTAGGAACCGTTGCGGCAGGAGTTGCCAAGGGCCACGCAGATATGATTCTTATTTCTGGCGGCGATGGAGGCACAGGTGCATCGCCGCGCAGTTCAATAATGCATGCCGGCCTTCCCTGGGAACTGGGGTTATCAGAGACGCATCAAACTTTACTTTTAAACAATTTACGTTCCAGGGTGAGATTGCAGACAGACGGTCAGTTACGCACTGGCAGGGACGTAGCAATAGCGGCTTTGTTGGGAGCCGAGGAATTCGGATTTTGCACAGTAGTTTTGATTACTATTGGTTGCGTGATGTTAAGGCATTGCCATCTTAATAACTGTTCAGTTGGAGTTGCAACCCAGGATGATATATTGCAAAAGCGTTTTAGAGGCAAGCCCGAATACATTGTTAATTATTTTGGTTTTATCGCTGAGGAGCTACGCGAGATAATGGCAGGGCTTGGATTGAGGACCATAGACGAAATGGTAGGAAGAACCGATTTGCTTGATTTAAATTCGGATATCATCCCGGAAAAAGCTAATCGCATAGATTATTCAAAGATTCTTTATCGGCCGGAGTTGCCTAAAGAATTCGGCAGGCACTACCTATCTGAGAATAAGACCGATATAAGTAGCGTTCTTGATAAAAGGCTAATAAAACTCTGTGAGCCAACTTTCCTTAAGAATCAATCCGTCAAGCTTTCGCTAGAGATTAATAATACCAATCGAACTGTAGGTGCCATGCTTAGCGGTGAGGTATGTAGAAAATGTGGCGACAATGTGCTTTTAGAAGATACTATTTGCTGCAAGTTCAAAGGAATCGCAGGCCAAAGCTTCGCAGCGTTTTTAGCGAAAGGTATTACTTTCGAATTAGAAGGCATGGCCAATGATTATGTTGGTAAAGGTATTTCCGGAGGTAAGCTGATTATATATCCGGATAAAAAAGCATCTTACAGTCCGGACGAAAATATCATCATCGGCAACACTACATTCTATGGAGCTATTTCCGGAGAGGCATACGTAAGCGGAGTCGCCGGAGAAAGGTTTTGCATCAGAAATTCAGGGCTTTATGCAGTTGTTGAAGGCGTAGGGGATCACGGCTGCGAATATATGACTGGTGGAAGGGTGGTAGTGTTAGGAAAAACGGGAAGGAATTTCGGAGCCGGCATGTCAGGCGGAATAGCCTATGTATATGATGAGGATAAAACTCTTAAAGACCGATGCAACATCGACATGGTTGTATTAGAGGCGGTTAAAGAGGAAGATAGGGATATCTTGTATAACTTGATTCATAATCATTTCAAATATACAAAGAGTAAGAAAGCTGAGAATATCTTACGCAATATGCAGGAAGAAATCAAAAACTTTGTACGAGTAATTCCTATAGAGTATAAGCGCATTCTGGAAGGTGCGCTGATAGAGAAGAAATTAGGTTTGTCGGAGGCCTCAGATGGCTGATATCAAAGGTTTTTTAAAAATTGCCAGGCAAGGTTCGGAACACAGAGTAGTTTGCGAACGTATCCAAGACTTTAAAGGCGTCGCAAGGTTGCGCCTTGAGCATAAATCTCAGGAACAGGCTTCGCGCTGCATGGACTGCGGCACTCCGTTTTGCCACTGGGGCTGCCCCATAGGAAATTATATCCCGGAATGGAATGATTTTATGTCACGCGGTAAATGGAAAATGGCGCTAGAATTATTGGATGCTACAAATAATTTACCTGAAATAACCGGAAGAGTTTGTCCGGAATTATGCGAATACGCCTGCGTATTGTCCATCAATGATGATGCGGTTACTATACGAGAAAATGAGCTGGCAACAATTGAATACGGATTTAAGAATGGATTGGTTAGCCCTCATGCTCCGAAAAAGAGAACTGGCAAGAAAATAGCCATTGTTGGTTCAGGTCCGGCGGGTTTAGCATGCGCCGCCCAGCTTAATAAAGTCGGTCATAGTGTAGTTGTTTTTGAAAGGGATAATAAACCCGGCGGGATTTTAAGGTATGGCATTCCTGATTTTAAGCTAGAGAAGCATATCCTTGACAGGCGTATCGACATATGGGAAAAAGAAGGAGTAGTCTTTAAGACGGGTATAGATGTGGGAGAAGGCTATCCTGTTAAGAAGCTTTCGGAGGAATTTGACGCTGTGTGTCTGGCAGGAGGAAGCCGCTTAGCCAGGGATCTTAAAATTGAAGGCAGAGAATTAAAAGGAATTTATTTTGCCATGGATTATTTAACCCAGGCAAATAAAAAAGCTTCAGGTGAAAAGATTTCATCATCCGATATCATTGACGCTAAGGGCAAGAAGGTTGTTGTTATCGGCGGAGGAGATACTGGAGCTGATTGTGTCGGAACAGCCCACAGGCAGAAGGCGGCTTGCGTTGTGCAGATAGAAATCTTGCCTAAGCCTCCGGAATGTCGAACAATGAATCATTCTTGGCCCAATTATCCTTTACTTTTGAAGGTTTCTTCCAGCCATGAAGAAGGAGGAGAGCGTCATTGGTCAATTCTGACTAAGAAATTTATTGGAGAGAAAGGCCATGTTAAGAAAATTATTTGTGCTAAGGTTGAGTTTTTTAATCCAAAGGGAGAAAGTTGTCCGACTATGCGTGAGCTTCCGGACAGCGAATTTGAGATAGATGCAGATTTAGTCATTTTGGCGGTTGGTTTTGTGCATCCTGAGCATGAGGGCTTGCTTTCTGAATTAAAATTGGATTTTGATCAGAAAGGCAATGTCAAAACAGACGATAACTTTATGACCTCAATTAAAGGAGTTTTTTCCGCCGGCGATATGAGGCGCGGGCAATCATTGGTAGTCTGGGCGATTTCTGAAGGAAGGCGTTGCGCCTATAATATTGATAGATACCTTATGGGCTCAAGTGATTTGCCATTGTTATAAAAAAGGAAAGATATGATAAGCACGGGAATAAAAGGTCTAGATGAGGTAATCACCGGATTAAGGGCCGGAGATAATGTAGTCTGGCAGATAGATGATATAAAGGACTATATTGATTTGGTGAAGCCTTTTGTGCAACAATCGCTTAAAGAAAAAAAGAAAGTCATCTATATAAGGTTTGCCTCACATAAAGAACTCCTTAAGCCTTCAAAACAGATAAAACGTTATGAACTAAATGCCAATGTCGGCTTTGAATCTTTTGCTACTAGAATAAATAATATTATCGGTCAGGAAGGAGAAGGCGCCTACTACGTATTTGATTGCTTATCAGAATTACTCTTAGCCTGGGCTACCGATTTGATGATTGGTAATTTCTTTATGGTCACCTGCCCATATTTGTATGAACTCAAAACGTTTACGTACTTTTCAATATTACGCAATAATCATTCTTTCAAATCCATCGCCCGTATCAGGGAGACTACACAATTGCTTATCGACGTGTATCATTATAAGAATAATTTCTATGTCCATCCTTTAAAAGTATGGAATAGATATTCTCCGACAATGTTTCTTCCGCATCAAAAAAAGGACAATAAGTTTATTCCCATTGCTGATAGCGTTAATTCAGTAAGACTGCTTTCGTATATACGCCAGAAGGGTGCTGAAAGCGTAAAAAGGAATCTTGACTATTGGGATCGTTTATTTATCGATGCCGAAGAGCTGCTTAAGAATAATGCACCCAAGGCTCAGATATATGCAATGGTAAAGAAGTTGTGCGGTCTCATGGTAACAAAGAGCAAGAAAATGCTTTCTTTAGCGATGAGGAATTTTTCGCTCAAAGAATTGATAGATATTAAATCCAGATTGATAGGCACTGGTTTTATCGGGGGGAAAAGCGCTGGCATGCTTATTGCAAGAAAAATCCTGTCCGAACATAAGTCATTTGATGCCGTCAAGCTTTTAGAGCCGCACGATTCGTTTTATGTAGGGTCTGACATATTCTATTCGTATATCGTACAAAACCATTGGTGGAAATTGCGTATGCAGCAGAAGACTGAAGATGGATATTTCAAAGTCGCAAAGATTTTGAAGGAAAAGTTGCTTTATGGAACATTTCCCGAGGAGATAATGGAGCAGTTTCATCAAATAATTGAATATTTCGGAGCATCGCCAATTATCATTCGCTCGAGCTCGCTTCTGGAGGATGATTTCGGCAATGCATTTGCCGGAAAGTATGAAAGCATTTTCTTGGCAAATCAGGGCACTCCCGAACAGAGGTATATCCAGTTTGCTGAGGCGGTAAAAAGGATTTACTCAAGCACCATGAGCGAGGATGCCTTAGTCTATAGAAAACAGAGAAAACTGGATAAGTCTGATGAGCAGATGGCGCTTCTCGTGCAGAGGGTATCCGGGGCATATCATGAGAATTATTTCTTCCCTGATCTTGCTGGCGTAGGCATTTCTTATAATACTTATGTGTGGAATGAAAACATTGACCCAGATGCTGGCATACTAAGATTGGTGTTTGGTTTAGGGACGCGGGCCGTTAATCGCGTCGAAGGAGATTATCCCAGGATGGTTGCGCTTGACGATCCCCTGCGTAGGCCGTATGCCGAAATGGAAGATATAAGAAAATTTTCACAACATGACTTGGATCTTATAAATACCAAAAATAATATCCTTGAAACTATTCCATTTTCTCAATTGATGCAAGAGAAGGCATATGGCGATTTTAACCGAGTAGCCATAAGAGATCAAGAATCCGCAAGAAAAATGCAGGATAGGGGCGTAGAAGACCATGATTATTGGATCTTAACATTAGATAATATTTTTAAAGACGACGAATTTAGCCATGCATTCAAGCAAATTTTAAAATTTCTCGAAGAGGCTTATAATTATCCTATAGAGATAGAATTTACAGTTAATTTTACAGATGATGATGCATTTAAGATAAATTTATTGCAATGTAGGCCGCTTCAGACACAAGGGTTAGGTCATAAGGTAGAAATTCCAGCACAAATAGACAAGAAGGACATACTTTTTTCGTCACAAAGCGGTTATTTCCTTGGTGGGAACATTTCGCAGCAGATTAAGCATGTCATATATGTTGATCCGCAGAAATACAGTGAATTATCGTTATCGGATAAATATGAAGTTGCGCGGGTAGTGGGCAATTTAAATAAGAACATAATCCAGGACAAAGAAGAGTCTTTGGCGTTGTTGCTAGGGCCTGGCAGATGGGGAACTACCACACCTTCTTTGGGAGTACCGGTGAAATTTGCAGAGATCAATAATATGACATCTATGGTGGAGATTGCTTTTTCTACCGGCAATCTAATGCCCGAGCTGTCTTTTGGAACGCATTTCTTCCAGGACCTTGTTGAGACCAATATATTCTATGCAGCTATATTTCCCGGCAAAGACAATAGTGTTTTGAACGCGCAATGGTTTAAATCATCCCAGAATAAGTTTGAGGAACTAATGCCGGAATATGCTAAGCTTAAAGATGTGGTTAGCGTTTATGATGCAAGTGATATGGGATTAAGAATCATGTCAGATGTAATATCAAAAAAGGTTGTGTGTTTTTCTAAGCCAAAAGAAGATTGATATGAAAGCAAAGATCGTTTTAGAAGATGGAAGAGTTTTTGAAGGATATTCCTTTGGCGCAAACGGCGAAAGTCGCGGCGAAGTAGTTTTTAACACCAGTATCACCGGTTATCAGGAGATATTGACCGATCCTTCCTATAAGGGGCAGATTGTTACTATGACTTATCCTTTAATCGGTAATTATGGCGTTAATCAGGAGGATGTTGAGTCAAGAAGGCCGTTTGTAGAAGGTTTTGTAGTCAAAGAAGCAAGCCGGATTGCCAGTAATTGGCGCTCACAGAAAACCCTATCCGAATATCTAAAGGAAAATAAAATTATCGGGATAGAAGGTATAGACACGCGAGCGCTTACCAAGCATATAAGGCTGAAAGGCGCGATGAATGCGGTTATTTCTACTGAAGATTTAGATGATAAGAGTCTGATTAAAAAAGCTAAATCATATCCGGGATTATTAGGCAGAGATTTAGTTAAAGAAGTTATCAATGATAAGGTCTTAGTTTGGAGTAAGCAAGGTAAATATAAGGTAGTAGTTTTGGATTGTGGGATTAAATATAACAGTTTACGCCGATTGCAGGAAAGAGATTGCCAAGTTGTTGTTATGCCTGCAGGCACTACTGCCGAGGAAATCCTAAAAGAAAAACCCGATGGCTTACTTATTTCTAATGGTCCCGGAGATCCCGAAGGCGTTCCATATGTAGTCAAGGAAATCAAAAAACTCCTGGTTAAAGTTCCGATGTTCGGGATTTGTTTCGGCCAGCAGCTTTTGTGCCTTGCTATGGGAGGAAAGACTTATAAACTTAAATTCGGCCATCATGGTGGAAATCATCCGGTTAAAGATCTAAGGACCGGAAAGATTGCGATTACAGTCCAGAACCACGGATTCTGCGTAAATATAGATTCTTTGGATAAAAGCAAATTAGAGATAACTCATATCAACCTTAATGACAATACTCTTGAGGGAATAAAACATAAAGAGTTACCGATATTCTCTGTCCAATTTCATCCTGAGCACGGACCTGGTCCGCATGATGCTGAATATTTATTTGATGAGTTTATCGATATGATAAAAAAATATCATGCCTAAAAGAACCGACATAAAAAAGATTTTAATCATAGGCTCGGGGCCGATTATTATAAGCCAAGCCTGTGAATTTGACTATTCTGGCACTCAAGCCTGCAAGGCACTAAAGGAAGAAGGTTTCAAGGTGGTGCTGGTCAACTCTAATCCCGCAACAATTATGACAGATCCGGAAACGGCCGATGCTACTTATATAGAGCCGATAACCGTAGAAGTCCTGGAGAAAATCATAGAAAAAGAAAGACCGGATGCGCTTTTGCCGACCCTGGGAGGCCAAACAGGTTTAAACATCGCGATTAAAATTGCTGATAAAGGTATCTTGGATAAATACAATGTAAAGATGATAGGCGCAAATTATGATGTCATCAAGAAAGCCGAAGACAGAGAGTATTTTAAAAAGGCTATACAAAGCATAGGCCTTGATTTGCCTAAAAGTGCTCTGGCCCACAATATGGAGGAAGCTAAAAGAGTTATGAAGGAAATGGGTTTGCCTTTGATAATTAGGCCTAGCTTTACTCTGGGCGGAACCGGCGGTGGCATAGTCGCAACAGAGGAAGAATTCCAGAAGATAGCGGATCTGGGTTTAAAAAGTAGCATGGTTAGCGAGATTCTCATCGAAGAATCCGTTATGGGGTGGAAGGAATACGAGTTGGAAGTAATGAGGGATCTAAAGGATAATGTAGTGATTGTCTGTTCCATAGAGAATTTTGATCCTATGGGTATCCATACCGGTGATTCCATAACAGTTGCTCCTGCCCAGACCCTAACGGACAGGGAATATCAAAAGATGAGAAATGCCGCAATTGCTATAATAAGAGAGATAGGAGTTGAGACCGGCGGTTCCAATATCCAGTTTGCCGTTAACCCTAAAGATGGTAGAATGGTAGTAATTGAGATGAATCCTAGAGTCTCAAGAAGCTCAGCATTGGCCAGTAAGGCAACGGGTTTTCCTATTGCCAAGTTTGCGGCAAAATTAGCTGTCGGCTATACTTTAGATGAGATAAGAAACGATATAACTAAAGAAACTCCGGCTTCATTTGAGCCGACGATAGATTACTGCGTAGTAAAAATTCCTCGCTTTACTTTTGAAAAGTTTCCTGAGGCAAAAGATATCTTAGGCGTATCTATGAAATCGGTCGGTGAAACCATGGCTATAGGCAGGACTTTTAAAGAAGCCCTGCAAAAAGGCTTAAGAGGATTAGAGATCGGTCATTGCGGTCTAGATAACAAATTAGATTATAATCAAATCTCCGATGAGAAAATCGAGCAACGCTTAAGAGAGCCGAATGCCTCGCGAATATTCTATATTAAATACGCGCTTCAGAAGGGCTATAGTATTGAAAAAATCCATGAGCTTACCTATATCGATCCCTGGTTTCTTGAGAATATCAAAGACATTATTACTTTAGAAAATTCATTAAAAGAAGGGGCAAAACAGAAAATATTAGACAAAGAGCTTTTGAGAAAAACTAAGGAATACGGATTTAGCGATAAGCAAATATCGCAGATAATTGATTCGGATGAGTTATCAGTAAGAAAACTCAGAAAACAAATAGGTATTGAAGCAACTTTTAAATTGGTCGATACCTGCTCAGCGGAATTTGAGGCATACACTCCATATTATTATTCTACGTATGAAACAGAAGATGAGACCAGGAAATCTAAGAAAAAGAAAATAATGATTTTAGGAGGAGGTCCGAATCGGATTGGGCAAGGGATAGAATTTGATTATTGTTGTTGCCATGCTTCTTTTGCGCTTAAAGAGCTGGGTTATGAGACAATCATGGTCAATTCAAATCCCGAGACTGTCTCTACAGATTACGATACTTCCGATAAACTATATTTTGAGCCGTTAACTTTTGAGGATGTAATGAATATCGTAGATAAAGAAAAACCTGATGGTGTGATTGTCCAATTTGGGGGCCAGACGCCGCTGAACTTAGCTAAAGCTTTGGAAGCTTCTGGAGTTCCGATTATCGGCACTTCTGTAAAGTCAATTGATCTTGCTGAGGATAGAGACAAATTCTCAAAATTAATCAAGAAACTGAAGATAAGTCAGCCTCCAAACGGTTTGGCCGTTTCATACAAAGAGGCCAAGAAGATCGCCGAGAGGATTGGTTATCCGATTTTAATGAGGCCTTCTTATGTTTTGGGTGGCAGGGCAATGCGGATTGTTTACGATGAGCAAAGCCTTGATGAATTTATGAAAGAGGCTATTGAGGTTTCCGAAGACAGACCCGTATTAATTGATAAATTCCTGGAAGGCGCTATTGAAGTGGATGTTGATGCTATTTCTGACGGGGAAATTACGGTAATCGGTGGTATCATGGAGCATATAGAGGAAGCCGGCATCCATTCTGGAGATTCTGCTTGCGTACTTCCTCCGTATACTTTAAGCGATGGATTAATTAATACTATTCGGCAACATACTATCGCAATATCCAAGGAGTTAAAAGTTATAGGTTTATTAAATATACAATTCGCCGTAAAAGATGAGATCGTTTACGTTTTAGAGGTAAACCCCCGGGCTTCAAGAACCGTGCCTTTTGTGAGTAAGGCAATAGGTATTCCATTGGCAAAGATAGCGGCAAAAATAATGGTGGGTAAAAAACTAAGCGAGCTTGGCTTGGCTAAAGAGAAAGAGACAGCGCATATTTCGGTAAAAGAATCTGTTTTACCTTTTTCAAGATTTTCCGGGGTAGATATCATTCTAGGGCCAGAAATGAAATCTACGGGAGAAGTGATGGGGATTGACAGCAGTTTTGGTATGGCTTTTTATAAGTCACAGATTGCAGCCGGTCAGACGCTGCCGGAAAAAGGAAAGATATTTATAAGCGTGAAAAATGGCGACAAAAGAGACATGGTTTTTATCGCTAAAAAACTCTCCGATATGGGCTTTGAGATACTGGCGACAAAAGGCACTTTTAAAGTTCTCCATTCCAATAATATAAAAGCCGAGATAGTGGGAAAGATTAGCGAGGGCAACGACCAGATATTAAATCTTATCAGAAATGGAGAGATAAAACTTATTATAAATACGCCTTCGGGCTCAAGAGGCAGATCCGACATGAAACCCATCAGAAGCCTTGCGGTAATGCAGGGGGTGCCATGTATTACTACTATTCAGGGAGCTCAGGCAGCGGTAAATGGGATAGAATCAGTATTAAAAAGCGATTTTTCAGTTAAGTCAGTGCAGGAATATCATAAAATCTCTATAGATAATAATCAGTAAAGGAGGCTTTGTCGTAATGTGCGGAATATTTGGAATATATGGCCATAAAGATGCAGCCAGGCTTACCTATTTAGGTCTTTATGCATTACAACATCGCGGGGAAGAGAGCGCCGGTATAGTTTCTTACGACGGAAGAAAGGTCAGGATGCATAAAGCATTAGGATTAGTCGGAGACGTGTTCAAGGAGAAGATTATCGGATCCTTGCGCGGGAATTTGGCTATTGGCCATGTCAGATATTCGACTACCGGTTCAAGCCATGTAAAAAATATCCAGCCTTTTTTGGTGAAGCATAAAAATATCCATTTGGCTGTAGCGCATAACGGAAACCTAACAAATACATTTAAGTTGCATGAGGCGTTAGAAGAGAAAGGGTCCATCTTTCAGACTTCAATGGATTCCGAGATAATCGTTCATTTGTTAGCCAAGGCAGAAGAACCGGATTACAAGTCTAGAATGATTAACGTATTGAAGCAATTAGAAGGCGCCTATTCCTTTGTTTTGCTGCTTAATGATACTTTGGTGGGAGCAAGGGATCCTTTTGGATGGAGGCCGCTTTGTATCGGTAAATTAGACGGGGCATATGTTTTAGCTAGCGAGACCTGTGCCTTAGATTTGATTCAGGCGCAATACGTAAGAGATGTAGAGCCCGGAGAAGTTGTGTTTATTAATAAGAATGGATTAGAATCTATAAAAGCTTTCTCAAGCGATAAGCATGCTTTTTGTATTTTTGAATATATATATTTTGCCAGGCCCGACAGCAATATTTTCGGAAACAACGTATATTTGGCCCGAAAGCAATTAGGCAGGCAGCTTGCCCGCGAATGCCCTGCGGCTAGTGACATAGTTATGCCTATCCCTGATTCAGGAAGTTATGCGGCAGTCGGATTTGCAGACGAATCTCATTTGCCTTTTGAAGTAGGGATGATAAGGAATCATTATATTGGTAGGACTTTTATCCAGCCCTCGCAATTCATCAGGGATTTTAGAGTTAAGGTTAAGCTTAATCCGATAAGAGATGCGCTCAAGGGAAAGCGAGTGACAATTATAGAAGATTCTATTGTCAGAGGCACAACTAGCCGAGCCAGAGTTAAAACTTTGCGGGAAGCAGGGGCTAAAGAGATCCACATGCGGGTTAGCTGTCCGCCGCTTCGTTTCCCATGTTTTTACGGTATAGATTTTCCTACAAAAAAAGAGTTGATTGCTTCGAGCCATACTATTGATTGGATCAAGGATTTTATCGGGGTAGATTCCTTGGAATATTTGAGCCAAGAGGGCATGCTTGCTTCCATGCCTTTACCTAAATCTGAATTTTGCACCGCTTGTTTCGACGGGAATTATCCTATTAAGCCCTGTAAAAAGATGTCAAAAAATATATTAGAGAGGAGTTAAAATGCCTAAATATATATTCGTGACCGGTGGGGTTGTCTCAAGCCTGGGAAAAGGTATCGCCTCAGCTTCGATAGGCAAACTTTTGGAATCACGAGGACTGAAAGTAACCTTAATAAAATGCGACCCCTATATCAATGTTGACCCTGGTACGATGAATCCTTATCAACACGGTGAGGTCTACGTAACTGACGACGGAGCCGAGACGGATTTAGATTTAGGCCATTACGAACGTTTCACTAGCGCAAAACTTACCAAAGATAATAATATCACGACAGGTAAAGTTTATTATTCGGTGATAACTAAAGAAAGAAAAGGGGATTATCTCGGCAAAACCGTCCAGATTATACCTCATATTACAGATGAAATAAAAAATGGAATCACCCGAATAGCAACCGGAAAGAATATTGATGTGGTAATAGTGGAAATTGGCGGAACAGTCGGCGATATCGAAGGCCTGCCATTTTTAGAGGCGATAAGGCAGCTTAAGCTTGAATTGGGCAGAGAATACGCTATAAATATTCATGTAACATTAGTCCCTTATATAAAGTCTGCCGGGGAAATTAAGACTAAGCCAACTCAGCATAGCGTCGGCACGCTTCGGGAAATAGGAATTATCCCGGATATTATACTTTGCCGCGCGGATAGAGAGATTAGCAAAGAAGCAAAAGAAAAGATCGCTCTATTCTGCAATGTCGACAAAGAAGCAGTTATCCCCACGGTAGATGTTAAAAGTATTTACGAGGTTCCTTTGAACCTGCGTAAAGAGGGCCTGGATAATCTTATCGTGAGATTACTTCATCTAAAATGTAATGACGGCGATCTTTCGGATTGGGAGAATAATGTAGTCAAAAGAATAAAATGCCCCAAATTGGAAGTTACTATAGCGGTGGTGGGAAAATACATCACTCTGCAGGATACCTATAAATCTATTTATGAAGCATTGATTCATGGAGCCATATCTAACGATACAAGGTTATTAATAAAGAAAATTGATTCCGAAGATATCGAAAAAAACTCGGCTGATAAATATTTAAAAGCTGTACAAGGAGTTCTTGTCCCTGGCGGTTTTGGATATCGGGGGATAGAAGGTAAGATCAAAGCCATAAAATACGCCCGGGAAAATAATATTCCTTTTTTAGGTATATGTTTGGGTATGCAGACTGCGGTTATTGAGTTTGCCAGGAATGTATGCAGTCTGAATAATGCTAATTCAACAGAATTTAACGAGAATACAAAATACCCGGTTATAAGCCTTCTTGAAGAACAAAAGAAGGTTAAGGATAAGGGCGCCACCATGCGCTTAGGTGAATATGAATGCCGGCTAGCTAAGGGAAGCCTTGCCCACGAAGCTTATAAAAAGAATTCTATTCTTGAAAGGCACAGACACCGTTACGAATTCAATGATAAGTACAGCGAGATTATGGAGAAAAAAGGAATGATGCTTTCAGGAATCAACCCCGGCTCAGGATTAGTGGAAATAATTGAATTAAAAGACCATCCTTGGTTTGTGGCATGCCAATTCCATCCGGAATTCAAATCCAAGCCCGATAAAGCTCACCCGCTTTTTCGCGAGTTTGTGAATGCTGCATTAAAATGTAGAAATGCACGCTAGTATTAGATAGTTAAATGAAGAAAAGATTATTAATATTAAAAGGAGGATAGGTGAAGAAGAGGGCTTTCTTGATAATTGGATTAGCATTATTTTTAGCAACAAAGGTCTATTCTTACGATGATGGAGATTTTCAAATATGGAATACAGATTCAGAGGAATTAAAAATAAATAAGGATTCAAAATTAGTTTTTGAAGAAGAATTCCGTTGGGGAGGCAATGCCACTGAATTCTTTTACCAGCATTACGATGTCGGATTATTCCATAATCTTGAAAAATGGTTGAATATCGGAGGCGGATACCGGCACGTCTACGAATTAAAGAAAGGAAAATTCGAGCCCGAAAATGAACCTTATGTAACCGCGAATTTGCTTTGGGATATAGAAGGATTAAAGCTTGAAGACCGCAGCCGATTGGAATATCGTCATTTTGATTATCAGGATGATTCTTGGAGATACCGTAATAAGGCTACGGTAAAATTACCTTGGAAGTTTACGAAATTAGAATTTCAGCCTTATTTTGCAGATGAAATTTTTCTTGAGTTTGACGGGTTTGAGCTAACTAGGAATAGGTTTTATTCTGGTATGGGATTCGCATTAACTAAGAATGTAAAGGCAGATATTTATTATATGCTGCAGAGTACTAAAAGCTCATCAATCTGGACGGATGCCAATGTAGTAGGTACCAAGTTTAAGTTCGCGTTTTAAATAGAATAATTTTATAACAAAGGCAAATATTTCTTTATTTCATGCTGAGAAATCTGTATCCTGTATTCTTCCCATTCTTTCTTTTTATTAAATAGGAATCTTTCGAAGATATGTTCTCCTAAAGCCTCGCGCACAAACTTGCTTTTCTCGGTTTCTAAAATAGCTTCAAAGAGGTTTCCGGGAAGGGGAGTGAGTTTGCGTCTTTCTCGTTCTTCCATGGCCATATGATAGATATTTGGTTCAACCGGCTCTGGAACCTTGTATCTTCTTTCCACGCCTTCAAGACCCGCTGCTAACATCACTGCAAAAGCTAGGTATGGGTTGCAGGCAGGATCGGGGCAACGCAGTTCTACTCTTGTAGCTTTTTCATTTCCCGGGCGATACACAGGAACTCTGATTAAAGCTGTCCTATTTTTCTGCGCCCAAGAGATATAAACAGGAGCTTCATATCCGGCAACTAATCTTTTGTAAGAGTTTACCCACTGAGCGACAAGGGAGGAGATTTCTCTGGCGTGCTTGAGCTGCCCGGCAATAAATTGCTTGGCAACGGTCGAGAGATGATATCTATCCTTTTTCTCAAAGAAGGCATTTTTATGGCCGTGAAACAGCGACTGGTGGACATGCATGCCTGAGCCATTGACGCCAAAGAGAGGTTTAGGCATAAAAGTGGCATAAACACCATGCTGCTGGGCTACTTCTTTGATAACGTATTTAGAGGTGATTACGTTATCAGCAGCAGTTAAGGCATCGGTATATTTAGGATCTATTTCATGCTGGCTGGGGGCAACTTCATGATGAGTTGCTTCCATGGTAATACCCATGTCTTCCAAGATCCTTACAGTTTTATTCCTTAAGGTGTTGGCGAGGTCATTAGGGATCAATTCAAAATAGGAGCCTTCATCTATAATCTCGGGTTTTTTATCGCCTTTAAAATAAAAATACTCGATTTCCGGTCCGACGTTAAAAGTGTATCCTAGTTTTTTAGCCCGGCTGATAGCGCGCTTTAGCACATGTCTGGTATCACCATCATAAGGGGAGCGATCAGGATTTAAGATGTCGCAGAACAACCTGGCCGTAGGATTGGTCTCTTTAGTCCAGGGTAGAATTTTAAAGGTAGCAGGATCAGGCTTAGCGATTATATCGCTTTCCTCGGCCTCGGCAAAACCAGCCACTGAAGAGCCGTCAAATCCTTTACCGTGCGCTAAAGCTTCTTTTAGTTCACCCTCGGTTATAGAGACGCATTTTAATATGCCTAAGATATCCACAAACCAAAGCTGGATAGTCCTTATGCCATGTTTTTCAACGCTTGCCAAGACTTCCTTGGCATCTTGAGTGATTTCTTCTTTGGGCTCTATAGAAGGAAGGGGTAGAGCTGTTTTAGTTCTTCTGGACCTAGCTTCCTTGTCTAGTTTTATTTGGTCATTGGGGATAATATATTGCCGTCCCGCTTTTTCTGCAGAGATGACTCCATGTTTTATGCGGTCAATTACCGCCTGCCGGCTTATGCCTAGTATTTTAGCTGCTTGGGTCGGACTTAAGTATTCTCTTGCCATCGGTTCCTCCTTGTTTACTTTACAATTGTAAAGTATACAATCTATTTGTCATTTGTCAAGTAAAATTTTAAAGTTTTTTATTGCAATTATTTTTAGTTATTATAGAATAGCCTTGTCCATCAAAAACGATAAACCATGACAAAAGCTTCTTATAAATCTTATATTGATGCATTGAACAAGATTAGCAAGGCTATAACTTCAGATTTGTATCTTGAGGATATGCTAAAGCTGATTGTGACTCTTACCGCCAATGTTATGAAGGCCAAAATCTGCGCGCTTTGGCTTCTTGATGAAGCTTCGCAGCAGTTGAAGATCCGGGCTACTCAGGCGATGAGCCAGGAATATTTAAAGGAAAGAAGCTTGAAGGTAGGAGAAGGCATAGTCGGTCTTGTAGCTAAGGAAAAAAAACCGGTAGTTATTTTGGATGTATTAAAAGATATCCGCTATAAAGAAAAGAAGCTTGCCCAGAAAGAAGGCTTAGTTTCTATGATCAGCGTTCCGATGATAGAGAAGAACAGAGTTATCGGAGTAATAAATTGTTACACTACTGCCGCCTATAAATTTACCAAAGGTGATATCGATCTTTTAAGCGCGGTAGCCAACCAGGCAGCTGTGGCCATTGAGAATACAGAACTAATAGTCAAGACTAAGGTTATCCAGGAAGAACTAGAGACTCGCAAAAAAGTAGAAAAGGCAAAAGGCATATTAATGAAAGAGCAGCATATCTCTGAAGAAGATGCTTATAATTTGATAAGAAAATCAAGCATGGATAAACGTGTGCCGATGAAGGAAATAGCAGAGGCAATTATCCTATCTTATGAAATCAAGAAGGGCCGTTAGATATTAGTGCCCGCCGAAATTAACCAGGTTTCCCCAAACCATAATCCAATAATATGAAAAGTTATAAAGACTGCATACCATGTTTTTACAAACAGGCCAGGGAATCGGCTAGGATTGCAGGCGCTAAGGAGTCCCAGCAAAAAAAGATTAAGGATGAGCTTGCGGAAATTCTAAAGCGATATCCTATGGAAGAATGCCCACCGTATATGGGAAGAATCCTGTATAAGCTCGTCAGTAAGGTCACGGGCAAAAAAGATCCGTATGAGAAGATAAAAAGACAGAGCAATAAATTGGCGCTTAGGCTGTATCCGGAATTAAAAAGGAAGATACGGGATTCGCCTGATAGGCTTCTTGCGGCGGTAATGTTGGCTATTATCGGTAATATTATTGACTATGGCGCTAAACATTCATTTGACATTGAAAAAGAGACAAACGACCTTCTTGATCCGGATTTTGATATTCATAATACTTATAAGAAAGCTCTTTTTGATTACATTGCTTTTAAAAAAGCTTTAGCTAAGACCGACTCGGTCCTTTATATTGCTGACAATACCGGAGAAGTTGTTTTTGATAGGCTGCTTATTGAAGAGATGCATAAAGATGTTATCTATGTTGTCAGGGAAAACCCAATAATCAATGATGCCTTGAAAGAAGATGCGATTACTTGCGGCATAGACAAGATTGCCAAAATCATTTCCAGCGGCTGCGATGGTCCAGGAGTGATGTTGAAATATTGCAATAAAGAATTCTTGAAACTATTTAATTCAGCTAAGATGATCATTTCTAAAGGCCAAGGTAATTTCGAGGCCTTGAATGATGTCAAAACCTATCCTATATTTTTCCTTTTCCGAGTTAAATGCGATGTTGTGAGCGAACACCTTGGTTTTAAAATCGGCGATATGATTTTGAAAAGCAATATCCGCTAGTTTATCCCCTATATCAATATTACAAAATTTTCTATTGAAATCAAAGTGTCTTCGGTATACAATAAAGCTAAGAAAGGAGGTAAGGTATGGATTGGAATTTAATCTTAGCCGAACCTATTAAAGAAATGCTGTCACAGGCAGCGACTTTCGTTCCCAATCTTCTGGGCGCTTTGATTATTCTTCTGGTTGGTTGGATTGTTGCTAAGGTCTTGAAAGATCTTACTGGCAAGATACTGAACGCGATAAGATTTGATGTTTTGGCCAGAAAGGCAGGTATTGCTGAGATCTTGACGAAAGGTGGCGTGAAGCTTACTTTTAGCGAGATCTTGAGTGCTTTAGTCTATTGGTTGGTCATGGTTATCGTTTTAGTATTGGTGACAAACGTATTTGGTTTGACCATAGCCTCCAGGCTAATTGAAGGGGTAATTTCTTATATACCTCGGGTTATTGCAGCATTGTTTGTTTTAGTCATTGCTATGTTTTTGGGGACATTTGTTTCAGGTATTGTTCGCACCACTTCTTTGAATGCAAATCTGCCTAACCCCGAAGTATTGAGCGGGTTGAGCTACTGGGCGATTGTAATCTTTGGAGCCACTATCGCAATTGGGCAACTAGGCATCGCCACTGTTTTAGTAAGCACGACTTTTAATATTTTCTTCGGCGCGTTATGCCTTGCGCTTGCTTTAGCCTTTGGTTTAGGCGGAAGAGAAGCGGCAGCTCGTTTCATCGATGAGATGGTAAAGAAATATTCACGTAGATAAGATTGTTTTAGGGGGGGGGCGATGAAATAAATTTCATCGCCCCCTTATTTTATTTATTAACAACATAATAGTGTATTCCGATTTATTTCTGGCACAATATATAGTATTCTTTATGCGTAGAATTTGTTATTTTTTTTAAATATAAGTAAGTTTAAGTAAACCCTTAAAACCATTCTTCTCATAGTAAAAAGTACAGCTTATCGATGACGGGGTAATCTGCAATTTATCAATCTTGTGATATAATGAGAAACTAATGGAAACAAAAAAAATAAAAAAGAATGGCAGCCTTGGTTTTCTTGTGCTTATTTTGTTTTTATTGTTAACGTGGCTATTGGGTAAGTTCTTGCCTATCGATTGGTATTATTTTAAAGACTTATTGTCAAGCTTTCCGGTTGTTTTCTCGGGATTTATATTCATTTTCTTATACGTTGCCGTCACTTTCTTTGTTTGGCTGGCGAAAGATATTTTTAAAGTCATCGGCGCAGTTTTGTTTGGACCGGTATTTAGCAGCCTTTTTATTTTTATTGCCGAGATTATCAATGCCAGCATTCTTTTTAATCTGAGTAGATCGCTCGGGAGGGGTTTTGTCAGGGGCAAACTAAGAGGAGGGCTCGAGAATTTAGATGCGAATATCGCTCGTTTTGGTTTTTGGGGTATTTTTGTTTTAAGGATTGTCCCGCTTGTCCCTTACAGGTTCTTGGATATCGCAGCAGGGCTAACAAAAATTAAATTCTCACAATATCTTCTGGCTGTGGTCCTTGGTTCTCCGGTAAGAATTTTCTGGTTACAATTTATCCTGGCGGTTTTGGGAGAAAGTGTTTTTAAGAAACCTGGCTTAATAACAGATTATTTTATTCAGCATCCGGGAATGTTAATCTTTAGTTTTTTCTACGCGGCAGTAAGCCTAATCTTGGCGATATTCATAAGAAAAATATCCAAGAATTCTAAGATTGTATCTGAGTGAGTTAGTGCTTGCCGTAGATTTATCTAATCGCCTTCTTGATATTTTTTATTTTATTGTTGATATTGCAGTACTAAATGATTTATAATAGTACTAAAGAAAAAGGAGGTGGGGTCAAATGTCAAGAGCTCTAATGATAATCGGTATTGTCTTGGTAGTCTATGCAATTTTCTCCAGGTTTTACGGCATGCCTTCGGTCGCATTGATGCGTTTTAAGTCTGTAAGTTTTCTAGTCTTAGCCAATACTGCGTTCTTACTTTCATTGGTTTTAAAAGAAAAAGGTAAGTAGTAAATATTCTGGATTGTTTTTAATTTTACTTAGAAAGGCGAAATAATTATGTTAGGAATAGCTATTTCTGCTTTTATGATTATTTTACTCTCGGTTATTATGGAAATTGCCGCCTCGGCTTTAAGATTGACAGGCTTGGATATCCACACCGCGAGATTCCAGGCGCTTTCTGCGTTAACCGGTACAGGCTTTACCACTAAAGAGACTGAATTAATCATGACCAATAGACAGCGTCGAAGAATTGTAATGTTTCTTATGGTGCTTGGTCCTATAGGATTTATCACGATTCTAGGCTCAGTTGTTTTTTCTTTTGAGGAAGACATCATACTAAATCAATTGATGGTAATAATCTTAGTTTTTCTGATAATTTTATTGATTACACGAAGCAAGAAATTAATGGCATTTTTCCATCGCAATATCGAAAAGCAACTAAGAAAAAGAAGGTATCCACGCAGGGTTGCTTTGGAGCAGGTATTACAGCTCAGCAAAGATTATGGGGTATGCGAGGTTAAGATTGATAAGCGTTCTAGATACGTGGACAGGCAATTATCCGATACAGATTTCAAAGATAAGGGTTTTATAGTTTTAGCTATCGAGAGGGAGGGCAGTTTTATTACTGTGCCCAAGGGATCAGATCTCTTAAAGAATGAAGATGTAATTGTAGTTTTTGGTCATTTGCAGAGCCTTAACGACATTACAAAACATGCAGCTTAGAGCAAATCTTTATTAATTCCGCTAAGTTAAAAGTCGTTGTAATTAAAGTAAATAAGCACAAAAAAATACTTGACAAAAAAGTTTTTGTTGTTATACTTAATCATCAGCAAACTTAAGGAAGGGATCCATATTATAACTGTGAAAAATTTTTTGCAGTTTGACAATACTGGATGATTCTTTAATAAAAGGGGATGAAGTTAAAAAGGCATCGTCTTGGTGCCTTTTTTATTTGTAGTTGATAGTTCTGTTCTTTGTAAAGAAATCTATAGCCAAGTTTTTTCGGAGAGTTTGATCCTGGCTCAGAGTGAACGCTGGCGGCGTGGATTAGGCATGCAAGTCGCGCGATTTTTCAGTTGGAGAGGTTGAAGCCGCAAGGTGGATGCCAATTCGTCTGATTAATAGCGGCAAACGGGTGAGTAACACGTGAGTAATTTACCCTTTAATCTGACATAGCCTAGCGAAAGTTAGGGTAATATCAGATGATATCTAGAGAACTTAAGTTTTTTAGATCAAAGGCAGGGACCGTAAGGCCTGCTGTTGAAGGATGAGCTCGCGTCCTATCAGCTTGTTGGTAGGGTAACGGCCTACCAAGGCATTTGACGGGTAGCTAGTCTGAGAGGATGTTTAGCCACACTGGGACTGAGACACTGCCCAGACTCCTACGGGAGGCTGCAGTCGAGAATCTTTAGCAATGGGCGCAAGCCTGACTATGCGACGCCGCGTGAGGGATGAAGGTTTTCGGATCGTAAACCTCTTTCGATAGGGAAGAAACTTTCAACGTTAATAGCGTTGAAACTGACGGTACCTAGAGAAGAAGCCACGGCCAACTCCGTGCCAGCAGCCGCGGTAATACGGAGGTGGCGAGCGTTACTCGGATTCATTGGGTGTAAAGGGCAGGTAGGTGGCCTTGTAAGTGAGGGGTGAAATCCTCCAACTTAATTGGAGAATGGCCTTTCATACTGTGAGGCTTGAGACTGGAAGAGGAGAATGGAATTCCCGGTGTAAGGGTGAAATCTGCAGATATCGGGAGGAACACCAGTGGCGAAAGCGATTCTCCAGCTCAGTTCTGACACTGATCTGCGAAAGCTAGGGGAGCAAACAGGATTAGATACCCTGGTAGTCCTAGCCGTAAACGATGAGCACTAGGTGTTGGTTCGTAAGGATCAGCGCCGCAGTTAACACATTAAGTGCTCCACCTGGGGACTACGACCGCAAGGTTAAAACTCAAAGGAATTGACGGGGGCCCGCACAAGCGGTGGAACATGTGGTTCAATTCGACGCTACGCGAGGAACCTTACCAGGGCTTGACATGTAGGAAGTAGTGAACTGAAAGGGGAACGACCTGTCAAGTCAGGAGCTTACACAGGTGCTGCATGGCTGTCGTCAGCTCGTGTCGTGAGATGTTGGGTTAAGTCCCGCAACGAGCGCAACCATTATTATTAGTTGCCACTTCTTGAAGCCGAAAGGCTTTAAAGAAAGCACTCTAATGAGACTGCCTGGGATAACCAGGAGGAAGGTGGAGATGACGTCAAGTCCGTATGGCCTTTATGCCCTGGGCTACACACGTGTTACAATGGTTGGAACAAAGGGATGCAAAACTGCGAAGTCAAGCTAAACTCAGAAAACCAACCTCAGTTCGGATTGAAGTCTGCAATTCGACTTCATGAAGCCGGAATCGCTAGTAATGGCGGATCAGCTATGCCGCCGTGAATACGTTCCCGGGCCTTGTACACACCGCCCGTCAAGCGATGGGAGCCGGGGGTACCCGAAGTCCTACGTAAGTAGGCCGAAGGTAAAACCGGTGACTGGCGCTAAGTCGTAACAAGGTAGCCGTACGGGAACGTGCGGCTGGATCACCTCCTTTCTAATTTTTTTTCGGAAAAATTAGGAATAATGAAACAAATCCAAAGTAACAAAAGTAATAACGAGAGCTAATTTTAACTCTCGGAAATACTTGGCTATTTTTCTTTTTTTAGGGAGTTCACTATTTTGCTCCCATTAATTATTTGGAGAGCTGAAGGGCTCCCATTCTTTGTATATCAAAACTAAGAGTTGGGCCCATAGCTCATCTGGCAGAGCACCGTGCTGATAACGCGGGGGTGAGTGGTTCGAGTCCACTTGGGCCCACCATAAAGTTTGAAGGCACGGGGCAGTAGCTCAGTTGGGAGAGCACCTGGTTTGCAACCAGGGGGTCGGCGGTTCAAACCCGCTCTGCTCCACCAAAATTTAATCCAAGAAGATTTTATATAGAATTTATACGCAAAGATTTTCTTTGCGATTAGTTCTTTGATAACTACATAGCGGAAAAAGACGGTTTTTTGTGTGGTCAAGCTACAAAGGGTCCATAAAGGATGACTTGGCAAACTAAGGCGATGAAGGACGTGGTAAGCAGCGATATGCTCCGGGGAGTCGCAAACAGACTTTGATCCGGAGATCTCCGAATGGGAAAACCTTGCTTGAGTAATATCAAGTAATCCTAGCCTGAAATTCAAAATAGGGTTAGGAAGCGACACCCAGAGAATTGAAACATCTAAGTATCTGGAGGAAAAGAAACCGAATGGTATTCCCCTAGTAGCGGCGAGCGAAGAGGGATGAGTCTAAACCTTGCATCGCAAGATGCAAGGGGTTGCGGGACCTCGATATCGGATTGCAGATAGATAACAGAAGTGTATGGAAAGACACGCCAAAGAAAGTGAAAGCCTTGTAAGCAAAATCTTGAAGCACTGTAGAGGTATCCCAAGTACTACGGGACACGTGAAACCCTGTAGGAATCTGGCCCGACCACGGGCTAAGACTAAATACTATTTAGTTTGACCGATAGTGGACAAGTACTGTGAAGGAAAGTTGAAAAGAACCCCGGTGAGGGGAGTGAAATAGAACCTAAAATTATGGACCTACAAGCTGTCGGAGGGCTATGATATCTGCGCAAGTGGATATAATGCCTGACGGCGTACCTATTGAATAATGAACCGACGAGTTACTGTGCGATGCAAGTTTAAGTCCGATAACGGACGAAGACGTAGCGAAAGCGAGTCTGAATAGGGCGATTAGTATCGTATAGTAGACCCGAAGCTGAGTGATCTACTCATGGCCAGGGTGAAGCTTTGCGAAAGCAAGGTGGAAGTCCGAACCCATCAGTGTTGAAAAACTGCGGGATGAGCTGTGAGTCGGAGTGAAAGGCTAATCAAACTCAGAAATTGCTGGTTCTCCCCGAAATAGTTCTAGGACTAGCCTCGAGTGATTGAATAGTGGGGGTAGAGTGCTGAATGGGCTAGCAGCCTTACCAGGCTAGCAAACCCAACCAAACTCCGAATACCATTATTTTTACCTCGGGAGTCAGTCGGTGAGGGATAAGCCTCATCGTCGAGAGGGGATCAGCCCAGACCGCCAGTTAAGGTCCCTAAGAATAAGCTAAGTGGTAAAGGATGTGAAATCGCTTTGACAGCCAGGATGTTGGCTCAGAGGCAGCCACCATTTAAAGAGTGCGTAACAGCTCACTGGTCGAGAGGTTTCGCGCCTAAAATAATCGGGGCTCAAGCTTATTACCGAAACTGCGGTTTCATTTTAACTTCGGTTGAAATGAGGGGTAGGGGAGCATTCTGTCTTACATTGAAGGTGTACCGTAAGGAGCACTGGAGGAGACAGAAGGGATAATGTCGGTATGAGTAGCGAAAAGATCCGCGAGAAACGGATCCGTCGAAAATCTAAGGTTTCCTGGGGAAGGTTAATCCGCCCAGGGTTAGTCGATCCTAAGCCGAGGCCGAAGGGCGTAGGTGATGGAGAGCCGGTTAATATTCCGGCACCGACTAGATTGCGTTATAACTTATCAGTTGACACAGTAAGCTAGGTCTGCGGAGTGTTGGATGTCTCCGTTTGAATCTGTAGGCCTTAACGGAAGTTGAGGATGAGAGATTTCAGGAGTCTGCGCTACGGCAAGGGCGAAGTGACCGACGCTACGCTGGCGAGAAAAATCTGATGAGGAGTTGTCTAGTTGTCCGTACCGTAATCCAACACAGGTAGATATCCAGAATATGGAAAGACGCTCGAGATAACTCTTGTTAAGGAACTCGGCAAAATAGCCCCGTAACTTCGGGAGAAGGGGTACTTTGGAATGTGAAGGGCACACCGGAGCATTTCAGAGTTTCAATAAAGTGGCCCGGGTGACTGTTTAGTAAAAACACATCTCTCTGCAAAGTCGCAAGACGACGTATAGGGAGTGACACCTGCCCGGTGCTGGAAGGTTAAGGAGAGAGGTTAGTGTCCCGTAAGGGACGCAAAGCTTTGAACTGAAGCCCCAGTAAACGGCGGCCGTAACTATAACGGTCCTAAGGTAGCGAAATTCCTTGTGGGGTAAGTTCCCACGCGCACGAATGGTGTAACAACTTGGGCGCTGTCTCAACAAGAGGCTCGGCGAAATTGTAGTGGCGGTGAAGATGCCGTCTACCCGCATCAAGACGAAAAGACCCCGGAACTTTTACTGTACCCTGGTATTGGATTTTGGTCCGATTTGTGTAGCATAGGTGGGAGGCTTTGAAGCCCGGTCGCTAGATCGGGATGAGCCACAATGTGAAATACCACCCTCATCGTATTAAAATCCTAATTGTCTTCCTTGAATCAGGAGACAAGACATTGCCAGGCGGGCAGTTTGACTGGGGCGGTTTCCTCCTAAATGATAACGGCGGAGTCCAAAGGTTGGCTCAAGGCGGTCGGCAATCGCCTGAGGAGTGCAAAGGCACAAGCCAGCTTAACTGCGAGGTCGACAGACCGAACAGATACGAAAGTAGGGCTTAGTGATCCGGTGATACCTCGTGGGAGGGTCATCGCTCATCGAATAATAAGTACTCCGGGGATAACAGGCTTATCGGGCTCGAGAGTTCATATCGACAGCCCGGTTTGGCACCTCGATGTCGGCTCATCCTATCCTGGGGCTGGATAAGGTCCCAAGGGTCCGGCTGTTCGCCGGTTAAAAGGGTACGCGAGCTGGGTTTAGAACGTCGTGAGACAGTTCGGTCTCTATCTGATGTGGGCGCAGGATGTTTGACGAGGAGCTCTCCTTAGTACGAGAGGACCAGGAGGGACGGACCTCTGGTGTTCCAGTTGTTCTGCCAAGGGCAAAGGCTGGGTAGCTATGTTCGGTCGGGATAAGCGCTGAAGGCATATAAGCGCCAAGCCCACCTCAAGAACAGACATCCCTTCTCGACTTGTCGAGATATAGGCACCTTGTAGACTACGAGGTTGATAGGCTGCGTGTGTAAGAGCCGCGAGGCTTTAAGCTTAGCAGTACTAATCTGCCAATCGGCTTGACCCACTTTAATTGTCTTTTATTCGCAATGTAGTTATTGAAATTTTAGATGCAGATTTGGAGTGTCTATTCCGAGGAGGAAACACCCGTTCCCATTCCGAATACGGTAGTTAAGCTCCTCAGGGCCTATGGTACTGATGTCGCGAGGCTTCGGGAGAGTCGGTCGATGCTCCTTTAATTTAAAGGCCCACCTGAGTTTAAATCTTGGGTGGGCCTTTTTATTTCTCTATTTTGATTTATATCTGACCAAAAGAATAGATATGAGAATAGCTAGGAATAGAAGGGTTATTAAACTTATAGCCATGCCTATTTTAAAAGTTAGGGAATCGTAGGCGAACCTGACGATATGCCTGCCTTGTTTTAGGTACACCGCCCTAAAGGCAATATTGGCTTTGTAAATTTTATCAAGTTTCCCATCCACAAACACCTTCCATGCAGGATAATAGACATCCGAGAGAAAAAGATACCCATCGCTTGCAGTATCTACAAAAAGAATCACCTCATTTGGTGCATACTTTGTTATTTGGACTTTATAATTGCTATCTTTTATTACGGCGCTAAGTTTATTTTTATCGGATGTTTCTAAGATTATGCATTTTCTAGGATCGAAATCCTTAGATTTCAATTTATCCATAGCATGCTTTTTGTCGGTAAAGATTTTAGCTTCAAATACCATAAAGGCTCGTGGGAGAGCATGAGGATTCTCGAAAATTTCGACTCTATCTTCCGAGAAAATAAGTTTCAATTGATCTTTATCGTAGTCATCTCCCTGCGTGGTTAATAGATATTTAAATCCTATCAAATGTAATAAACCCGTATGATTTGCGTACAATACGTAATTCCCATAGTCATATGAATTTTGCGCGCAAGCGATAAAATTAGAATAATCCTGTAAAAATATGGCAGAGTTGCCGCAAAAGTTCTGTAATTTGTAATAACTGGAAATATTTGGGATGATATCTTTGGTAGCTATTCTGCTGGGGATGTTATCTTCTTTTAATAATTCAATTGCCCTTTTGCTTAATAGAATATCTGGCAGATGGAATACTTCTAAATATTTTGCTGAAAATGACCATAGATCAAAAATGATAAAAACCACAATCAGGCATTTTAGTAACCCAGATTTAACATTTTTATTGGCTAAAAGTACGATAATTGTAAGACTTGCGGCAAGAAAAACAATGAATTTGATAATTCCATTGTATGCCGTCAAGAAGGTCGATATTACAAAACCCGGTTGCCAATAATTATGAAACCAGTATCTTTCTTGAAATGACAGAAGAAACGCCAGCAATTTAAACCATGCACCGGACCAAAAATCAAATCTTAATTTGATCGTAAAGATTATGGCAGCGAATACAAAAATTAATATATAAGTATAAAATATCTGTTTTTTCTCTAATTTAATCTTCGTTCTATTTTTAAATAAGTAATCTACGCCAAAACCGGACAGGATTGATAGAGAAAAGACCGTAAGGAAGATAAGCTTGGCCTGAGCCCTGAACATCGATAAAACCGGTATAAAGCTTAGAATATTCTTTAAGAATGGGATGTAATATCCTGACGCAATAATCAGGCTCAATATAGAAAGCAAGCTAAAGAATCTAACGTAGTTGTTTTTCTTGAATAGCCTTAGGGCAATTATCGCGGACACCAGAGGAAAAACCCCTATGTAAATACACATTTCCCAGAAAAACCATCTTCCCCAATAGGTATAAACGCCATTAAAAGAATTGCCAAAGAATTCCGGTATGATAATCGTGATTAGGTTTTCCGGAGGGAAGGAGAGGCTTGAGAAGAATGCGAAGTCCCTGGCTGTTCTGGTAGAATGCCTAACAAATTCCAGCGTCGGAATCAATTGGATAGCAGCCAAAAGCAATCCGGAAGTAATTAAGTATAATCCCGCTTTTAATGTTATTAACCTTTCATTGGGAACGACAATAAATCTAAATAATAAATAAAAGCTTATGGCTACGATAGTATAGGCGACATATTGTAAATGTCCGGAGAATATCTGTATGCAAAGCGCGATACCTGCGAACAAAATAAAATATAGTTTTTTTGTTTTAAAATACTTTTCTGTAAAGAGGAAAATTAAAGGTAACCAGGGGATGGTTAGGATGTTATTAAGATGGCCAGCAAAGATATGAAGGCTAAAGATTGAAGAGAAAATAAAGCTTGATGCTGCGCAGAGACCGGCAAAGCTCCCCAGTTTTAGCGTTCTAGCTAAGAAATACATGAAAAATCCTGCCAGCATAAGGTGAATTACAATCGAGTAATTAAAGGCGATGTTTGTAGGGAGTAGTATGAAAATTAAATTAAGAGGATAGAATATCGCGTTATGAGGTTCTGCCAAAGCTGGCACGCCACAAAGGACATAAGGATTCCAGAAGGGGAGGGTGAAGTTCTTTAGCAAATCTGCGCTGAAAGAATGGGCAAATAGTAAGTCTGCAGCATCAGGCAGCGTTACACCTGCGAGGATTTCTTTATCTAAGGGTAGAAAATTCTTTGCAAAAACCAGACAGAGCGCAAAGATGACCAAAAGCGAGACGAGGTCTTTATTAAATCGTGGCATTTTTCTCATTGGGTCTATTATATATGGTTATCAGTTACCTTTCAACTTAAAATTGGTTGCGAAAAAGATTGTTATTTTCATAGCTTGACAAAACAAATTAGATATGTTAATATTTAATATAGCTAAGTAAATATTTAGCTTGATTAAGTAAGTAAAACGGAGGTTAAAGATGGATAGGGTAGAGCAGATTGTAAAAGAAATTTCTATGCTCATGCCAAAGATGATAAGAAGAATGCATCGCGGTTACATTGCTTATAGCGATATCCCGATTTCTCAATTGGCGATAATGTTGGCTGTAGCTGAACAAGGGACAACCCAGGCAACAAAATTGAGCAGGGAAATGAAGGTTTCTGCTCCTAGCATCACTGGTATTGTAGACAGGTTGGTAAGAACTAACTATATTAAGAGAATACCCGACAAGAAGGATCGCAGAGTCGTCAATTTAATGCTTACGGAAAAAGGGCAAAAGGAAATAAATGCTCTTCGTGATAGAATGTGCAACAGATGGAAGACGATTTTATTGGAACTAGGGCCTCAAGACAGGGAAGCGTATCTGTCGTTGATGAAGAAGATTTTGGTAATTTTGGAAAAAGAGAATGGCGGATAATATATTTAAAAGGTAAGAAATGAAAAAAGTTTTGATGATTTTAATTATAGGTATTTTGATGTTTGCCAATTTTGCCAAAGCAGAGGAAGCCATGCCCTTGTCTTTGGAAGAGGCAGTTGCCATTGCTTTAAGAGACAATCGCGATATCTTGCTTAGCACTGAAAGCGTTAGAAAGGCCAAATTAAAGATTTCTGAAGCCAGGGCATCGTTATTCCCTTCGCTTACTTTTACTTCAAGTCTTGCTTCAACTAATGGCTTATATTCGGATACCTCAAATCAAACTGCAAACCAGGCTACCTTAAAGCAATATCTTTACAAAGGCGGCAAGACCATTAATACCATTAAATACAATCAATATAATTTTGAAGTCTCGCAGGCTCTTTTAGATAGAGCTAAGTTGGATACTATATTTAACGTTACTAAGACATTTTATACGCTTTTGTTAGCTGAAGATTTCGCCAATATAAATAAACAGATTTTTGAAAATACTAAAGAACACTTAGCGGTTGTTGAGGCGCGTTTTCAGTATGGTCAGGCATCAGAATCAGATATCCTGGCAATTAAGGAATCATTGACCAGCGTTGAACAAGTCTATGAGGCATCGCAAAATGAAGTAGAGTCAGTCGCTTTACTGCTGAAGAACTTGTTATACCTTGATGACAAAGTTAAGATTCAGTGTCAAGGTCAGTTTTCTTACGAACCTAGAGAGGTTGCAATAGACGATGCTTTATTGACGGCGATGAGGATTAGGCCTGAGATAAGACAATACGAAGCGCAGGAGAAAGCCAATAAAGCGGCTATCGAAATGGCCAAAGCAGATAATCGCCCTTCGGTATACGCATCATGGGATTATTACAGCCGATCGCATACAACGGGAACCAACATAAAGAACTGGAATGATTATAATGTTATAGGAGTGACTGTATCTTGGCCGTTTTTTGACGGCTGGGCGACAAAATCCAAGGTTGAGCAGGCGATTGTGGATTTAAAACAAACCCAATTGACCAAGGGAAAAATCATTAAAGATATTGCCTTGGAAATAAGAACTGCTTATATTGACTTAAAAGATGCTATCTCCAGGATTAAGGCTGCCGAATCTGATTTTGCCGTTTACCAGGATAATCTATCAGCCGTTAAGGAAAAATACGATTCCGGCATTACTAGTTCTTTGGATTTAGACGATGCGAGTTTAAAATACAGCTTAACCGAGTTCAACAAAAAACAGGCAATATACGATTATATAATTGCCAGAGAGACTTTAGATAAAGCCAAAGGAGAAATATAATGTTTACGCCAAGACGATTTCATGTTTTTCTGATACTTTTGTTATTGTTTGCAGCCATCGGCTGCGAGAAAATATCCGCGGTCAAAAACAATGATCAGAATATTCCAGTTAAAGTAAAAAAAGTCGAACTTACAGATTTAGCCAAGACTCTTGAGTATATAGGCAGTATCAAAGCTCAGGATGAAGCTAAGGTTTATCCTAAGGTGAGCGGAAAGATTATTGCGAAACTAAAAGAGGATGGTAGCCCCGTAGAAAAAGGCGAGGCCATTGCCTTAATCGACAGAGACGAAGTTGGTCTCAAATTTAATAAGGCTCCCGTAGAAAGTCCTATAACCGGTATAGTGGGAAGAGTATATGTGGATATAGGTTCCAATGTTTCTTCTCAAACACCAGTTGCGCTGGTCGTTAATATGGATAAGGTAAAAATTGATTTGGATATGCCAGAGATATATTTGCCAAAAATATTTTTGAACCAAGAAGCTAGGATAACCGTTGATGCTTATCCCCAGGAGGAGTTTTTGGGAAAAGTTACTAAGATTAGCCCAGTAGTAAATTTAGAAAATCGCGCAGCACCCATTGAAATATTCATAGATAATCCAGAGCATCGTTTAAAGTCGGGCATGTTTGTGAGGGTATCATTGGCGGTAGAAAAACGCATTGGTGTTCCGGTTATTTTAAAGGAAGCGATTATGGGCAAGGAACCGGACACCTACGTCTATACTGTGGATGATAACAAAGCCAGAATACGCAATATTTCTTTAGGAATACACGATGGCCCTTTTTATGAAGTCACACAAGGTTTGCAAGAGGGAGAAATGGTTGTGATTATTGGGCAGCAACGCTTGCATGACAATGCCCCGGTGGCTATGGAAATAAGCAATGGTAATGGAGGAGCTACTCAATGAAATTACCAGAATTTGGCGTAAAAAAGCCCGTTACCAACTTAATGATATTCTCTTCAATCATTGTTCTTGCCATGTATAGTCTTACACGCATAGGCATCGATAGCATGCCTAAGATTGAACCGCCAGTTATCACGGTCATCTCTGCTTACCCAGGGGCAAGCCCTGAAGATGTAGAAGTAAAAGTTACCGAACCATTAGAAAACCAGCTGGCGACTACTCCAGGGTTGGAGAAAATAGCCTCTACTTCATCCGAGGGGGCATCTATAATTACTCTCAAATTCATCTGGGGAACAAATCTTGACGCTGCTTCCAATGATGTGCGCGACCGCATTGATTTAACTAAACGTGAGTTACCCGATATCCCTGCCGAGATGGATAATCCATACATATTTAAATTTAATACCTCCAATATTCCTATTCTTTTCTTGGGCGTTACTGCCAAACAGTCATATAAGGAACTATATGAAATGATAGATAAAAGAGTGGGTGATGCGCTAAGGCAGCTGCCGGGCGTAGGAACAGTGCAGCTCTTTGGAGGCTTGGAGCGCCAGATTAATATCTGGATTGATAGGCAGCGTTTGGAAGGATACGGCTTATCCATTTTGGATATCCAGAATGCTCTTGCGCAAGAGAATATCTCTCAGCCTTTAGGTAAATTAAAAAGCGGGCTAACAGATTATCTTATCCGTCTGCCGGGAGAATTTTCCTCTCCTGATGAAATAAATTCAGTGATTCTGGGGAAACGCGACGGAAAGATAGTTTATCTTAAAGATGTAGCTAAGATAGAGGATAGTTTTAAAGAGGTCACCTTGAATGTGCGCATCAATCAGCGGCCCGGGCTGATGATGATGATACAAAAGCAGGCAGATACCAATACCGTAGAAGTTGCTCGGAGAGTAAAGAATAGGCTCAAAGAAATCGAGAAGACTCTGCCTTCTGATGTCAGCGTGCATGCCATTTTTGATAATTCGCAAGATATCATTGATTCTCTCAATTCTCTTAAATCCACGGTTTACTTAGCTATAATATTAGTAGTATTGGTTGTATGGTTTTTCTTGCGGCAGTTCTTACCTAGCTTGATTATTGCCTTGACGATTCCTTTCTCATTGTTAATTTCTTTTATTTACCTTTTCTTAAGCGGACGCACTATTAATACAATTAGCCTTTCTTCGCTAGCTATCGCTGCAGGCATGGTCGTAGATAATGCTATTGTCGTCGTTGATAATATCTATAGAAAACTGGAAAGAGGAAACCGTCCTACTGAAGCGGCGATTTTTGGCGCGCAGGAAATGTTTTTGGCCATTGCCGCTTCAACATTGACTACTATTGTTGTCTTCTTGCCAATGCTCTTTATCCCCGGGGTAATCGGAATTTTCTTTAGCGAGCTCGCGGTGATTGTAACGGTTACGCTATTAGGTTCCTTATTCACCGCCACCACTTTTAGCCCTATGTTATGTTCTCGCTGGATGACGACTACCTATGATCAAAAGAAGAGATCAAAATGGTTCGCCCGTTTCTATGTTATGTCTGAGAATATGTTTAGGTCATGGGAGGAATTCTATGCGCGTATCCTTAGTTGGTGCCTAAGGCATAAGAAAACAGTGATTATTGGATTCTTAGGCGTGTTTCTTGCTACTATGTTACTGATACCTTTTGTGGGTAATGAGTTTGCTCCCGAAGAAGATACCGGAGATGTGCGCTTAACCATTCAGCTTCCTTTAGGCACTCGCCTAGAAGAGAGCGATAAGGTTGCAAAAAGAATTGAGACCATGTTTAAGAAGGACATCCCCGAAGCGCAATTTTATTTTGCGCGCACTGGTGAAGTTCCCGGTAGAGGCAGGGCTATGGGGCAGATTTCGGGTGAAAATGTTATTACCGCCGGAGCAAAGCTTAAGCCTAAAACTGAGCGCAAACGTTCTGTTTGGGAAATCGCCCAGGTCTTGCGTAATCAGGTAAAGCAGATTCCCGGAGTATTGAAGATCGACATCCAGACCGGTAGCCCCATAGGTAGAATGATTACTGGCATGGGAGGCAAGGCAATCCAGCTGGAGATTATCGGTCATTCCTTTGAGGATACTGACAAGGTAGCCAATAGCATAAAAAACATTATGGAGAAAATACCTGGCGCGGTGGATGTGGCTATTTCTAGAGACCTGCATCTTCCCGAGCTGAGGATAGAAATCGATAGAGAAAAAGCTTCTAGCCTTGGCTTGAATATGAATGTTATCGCCAATAGCATGAAGACCTATATCCAAGGCTCAACTGCCACAAAGTATCGCGAAAAAGGCGAGACCTATGATATATATGTAAGGCTTCAAGAAGCATCGCGTCAAAAAATAGAAGACATTGAGAATTTGACCATAGTCTCTCCTGCCAGTAATAGCCAGGTTAAGCTTTCTAATATAGCCCGGCTTTATGAAGCTGCAGGACCATTGCAGATTGACCGCCAGAATCGAGAAAGGGTGGTAAGGGTTGAGTGTAATACTTATAAGCGTTCAACGGGACAAATAGTGGAGGATATAAAAAGAGGGATTCAGAATTTAGTCATCCCATCAGGCGTAAGTATAAACTTCGGTGGAGAGGCAGAAGAGCAGCAGAAGGCATTTCGTGATCTTGCGCTATTGTTAATGTTGGGTGTTATCTTAGTGTATATGGTTATGGCCGCACAGTTTGAATCCTTGCTAGATCCATTTATTATAATGTTTGCTTTGCCGTTTACATTTATTGGCGTTGTTTTGGGGCTTGTTATTACCCGTACCACTTTGAGTATCATTAGTTATCTAGGAGCAATTATGCTCGTAGGTATAGTAGTAAATAATGCCATTGTTTTGATTACTTATATTATTATCTTACGTGCGCGGGGACAATCAATGCATGAGGCCGTAACCAATGCCGGGAAAGATAGGTTAAGGCCGGTATTAATGACTACCGTTACGACCCTGGCTGGTTTATTGCCGTTAGCTTTGTCAACCGGTGTCGGGTCTGAGACGTGGCGTCCTTTAGGTATCACTATGTTCGGAGGATTGTTGGTTTCAACTCTCATTACTTTGCTTTTTGTCCCTACGCTTTACGCCGTCTTCCATAGAAAAGCAGAGATAAAGGAGGCAAAAGTAAAATGAATCGCATGGTTATGATTACCTATAACGAAGCCATTGATATGGAAGTCATGGAAGTCATGGCAAAGTGTCCGGTGAAAAATTATACTAAGATTGCTGGAGTATATGGTTCAGGCGAGACTTCAGGGACACATATGGGGAACGATATTTGGCCGGGGAGGAATAATATTTTATATATTGCCTGCAATGAAGCCGAGGCAAAGAATTTAGTTAGTTGTGTGAAAAGCCTGCGCAGCAGCTTAGGTAAAGAAGGAGTAAAGGCTTTTGTTTGGGAATTAAAAGAGGTAACCTAGTTTATTAAATGAGATTTTGATTCAGGGGCGTCCCGACGTTTCGTCGGGACGCCCCATTTTTTATTCCAATACCGTGCCTCTGTCCGTTAGCAAATAAAGCTTGACAGTAAAGAATATATTAATAAAATAATTATAGGTGTGTAATCATGTTACATACCAAAATATGATTTTTACTTAATTTAAATCCTGCAATATTTTGATAACAACCAATACATAGAAATGATAGAAAAAAATATTAATAACGACAATATCAATCAGTGTTGGGAGTTTTGGAAATGCCCTAAGCCAAAAAGGGAGCAGTGCAAAGTTTTCCAATTACGCATGGGCGACCAATGTTATAATGTTAGCCATGATTTCCGTCCCCAGAGACGAAGAGAATTTGATGATTGTTTCGATTGTCCTTGGTTCCGTGTAGCAAAACCGCAGTTAAAATAGATTCATATCTCAGCTAAGAGCTTTAAATTAATCCCGCCCATTCTTCCTTGATTTCTAACCCAAATTAAGATATCATATTGACTAATGAAATCGCCAAGAAAACCAACTTTTCTAGATACAATTCGCAGTCGAAGAAGTATCCGCCAGTATATTAAAGATTCTCCGAAAGATAAAGAGATTCAGCAGATTTTGGAGGCTGGACGTTGGGCACCTTCGGGATTGAATAATCAGCCTTGGCGGTTTGTGGTAGTCAAAAATAAAGTCATTAAGAGCAAGCTGGCGCTATTGACTAAATATGCACGGGTCATAAACGGGGCGCCGATTGCCATCTGCGTTTTCTTAGATTCAGGTTCAAGCTATAACCGGGATAAGGATATCCTGGCAATCGGCGCCTGCATCCAAAATATGCTACTTTGCGCCCACTCGCAGGGATTGGCTACCTGCTGGCTAGGAGAAATCCTTAACAAAAAAGATGAAGTTAGTGCGCTGCTAGATGTAGATTCAGATTACGAACTGATGGCAGTTATCGCCTTAGGGTATTCGGATGAACAGGTAACTAAAAGTTGCCGCAAAACACTAAATAGTTTAACGTTGGGAGAGTATTAAAAATGAAGAAAACAAAGTTAAGGTCTGATTTAAAAGGTTTGTCTAGATTATGCCATAAGATTGCCCGCCAAAAAGGTTTCTGGGATAGCAAAAGAAATATCGGCGAGATGTTAATGCTTGTTGTCACCGAGCTTTCTGAGGCGATGGAGGCGCATAGAACCCAGGATAAAGCCAATTTTAACGAAGAGATTGCCGATACCTTTATCCGGCTTTTTGATTTATGCGGAGGCATGAAAATCGATATATTAAAAGAAATAGAAAAGAAAATGCATAAGAATAGAAAACGTCCTTACAAACACGGTAAAATTTGTTAGAATAAAAGGGTATTTTAATGAAAGAAGATTTTTTTAGCAAAATTGAAGAGATCGTGACCAAAGACCCCCGTTACAAAGAAGAGGCCTATGAATTTGTAATGAGGGCTTTAGCTTTTACCCAGAAGAATTTCAGACGACAAGGCCATGTTACGGGCAAAGAGCTCTTAGAGGGTATCAAGGAATATTGTTTTGAGGAATTCGGAACCATGGCAAAATCCGTCCTTGAGCATTGGGGTATAAGTAAGACCGAGGATTTTGGAGATATCGTCTTTAATATGGTAAGTTTCGGGCTTCTGAAGAAGACCGATGAAGATAAAATTGAAGATTTTAGGGGTGTCTATAATTTCAGCGATGTTTTTGAGCATGGATATCGCAAAAGATTCGAGGAAGAAATAAAAAAACATTTAAAAGATAAGTCAAATGAAGCCCAAGCTTAGTGAACGAAGTGAAACTAAGTTTGTGGCTGAATTTGACCCAGCCCTCTATGCGTGATGTATTACGTATATTTACTGAAAGATAAGGGTAGCAACAAAACTTATATCGGTTTTACTAATGATTTAGAACGAAGATTAAAACAGCATAAAGCGACAAAAGAAATCGGGCTTATTTATTATGAAGCTTATAAAACTGAAAAAGAAGCTAGGAATAGAGAGCAAAAACTTAAAATGTATGGTAGTTCATGGAGAGCGCTTAAGCAGAGATTGCGAATTTCGCTTTCGCAGTAGCTTAGAGGGCTGGGTTTAATTCGCGCAAACAATTTACGTTCACTAACGTTCCGTAAATTGTGCGCTCATTAAAGGAGTAGATATGTCAGCGTTTTATTGGGCATTGTTAACGGCATGTTTCTGGGGAGCAGCCCCGTTATTTGAGAAATTCGGGATTTCTAAAATTGAACCTTTTCCCGGTTTGATATTGAGATGCCTGGGAGTAGTATTAGGGCTAATCCTCGTTATCATATTTAGAACCCAGTCGATAAAAGAGGCTCTGGTAGCTAAGCCGCAAACAGTCATATTTATTATGCTCGGAGGGATATTGGCAAGCGTCGTGGGGCAGATGTTTTTTTATCGCGCCTTAAAGCTAGGAGAGTTATCCAAGGTGGTCCCTGTGGCAGCGGGCTATCCGATTATTTCCTTTATTTTGGGAGTAATTTTTCTATCGGAAAAAGTTACGCTTGCTAAAATTTCCGGGGCAAGCTTAGTAATCTTAGGCGTAATTCTTCTTAGATGAAGTTTTAAGATTACAATCCGCAATAAACCTTCATTCACAAAGAATATTTATGTCTCAAGAAAACAAACTCAATAGTTCGATTCAGTATTTAAAGGGCGTGGGTCCTAAAAGATCAAAAATCCTAAAAAACTTTGGGATTGAGACCATAGAGGATATATTTTACTATTTTCCCCGCAGATACGAAGACAGGACCAATTTTGTTTCTATAAGCCAACTCAAAGAGAAAGAATACCAGACGATTAAGGGCGAAGTTTTTATTAAAGGCGAAAGAAAGTCTTGGAGGCGACGCGGCTTTAGCATCTTTCAGCTTATGGTACGAGATAAAACGGGCAAGATATCAGCAGTCTGGTTTAACCAGCCTTATTTAAAGAAACTTTTCAAAAACGGACAAAGCGTAATTTTCTACGGACGCATAGAAAGATACGAAGGGGCTTTGCAGATTAATTCTCCGGAATTTGAAATCCTAGATGAAAAAGATAAAGAGGAGGAAAGTTTAAATCTTGGTCGGATGGTCCCGGTTTATTCTCTGTCTGAAGGGATAAGCCAGAGGTATTTTAGAAAATTGATCAAGCATACTTTAGATGATTTTATTTCTAAAATTCAAGAACCCCTGCCTTATGATATCCGCAAACGCCAGGACTTGCTTAATTTAGCTCAGAGTATCATTAATATTCATTTTCCAGAAGATAAAGCAATCCAGCAAAAGGCCTACCAGCGCCTCGCTTTTGAAGAATTTTTCTTTTATTCTATTCCCGTTGCCTTAAGAAAGCTTAATACCAAGCAAAAACAGGGCATAGTCCATAAAATTGATGAAGGTTTATTAACGAAGTTTATACAAGGTTTAAACTTTAAACTTACATCGGCGCAAGAAAGAGTCTTGGCAGAAATAAAAAAAGACATGCAATCGCCTCAGCCGATGCAACGATTATTGCAGGGCGATGTGGGTTCGGGAAAGACGGTTGTCGCAGTGATTTCTGCGATTATCGCTTCCTCCGGAGGCTGGCAGGTTGCATTCATGGTTCCGACGGAAATATTGGCAAAACAGCATTATGAAAATATCCAGAGGCAGATTAAAGGGCTTTCTAAGAAAATAAACCTGGCCTTGTTGACCAGTAGCCTAGAAGATAAAGACAAACAAAAGCTTTATAGTGAGATCCGGGAGGGAAAGATCGATCTGGTTATCGGAACGCACGCCTTAATCCAGGAAGAATTGAAATTCAAGAAATTAGGATTGGTGGTTATTGATGAGCAGCATAAGTTCGGAGTTTCCCAGCGTGCGCTTCTGCCCAAGAAAGGAACTAATCCCGACGTTTTGATTATGACCGCAACTCCGATTCCCCGGACGCTTTCCATGACCATTTACGGAGATTTGGATATCTCGGTGATTGACCAGCTTCCGCCGGGAAGAATCCCGGTTGAAACTCAAGTTTTTCCCGAAGAGAGAATCCCGGAGGTCCATGATTTTATCAAAGAGAAGATTAAAGCAGGCCGCCAGGCCTATATTGTTTATCCCATTATTGAAGAATCTGATTTTCTGGAATTGAAGGCAGCGCAAAAGATGTTTGATGAATTAAGAAAAGGGACATTTAAGGATTTTCGTCTGGGCATGGTCCACGGAAGATTAAGCCGCCAAAAGCAAGATAAGACTATGATGGATTTTAAGAATGGCAAACTTGATATTTTGGTTGCCACAACTGTACTGGAGGTAGGGATCGATGTAGCAAATGCCTCGGTATTGGTGATTGAGCATGCGGAAAGATTTGGCTTGGCGCAATTACATCAATTGCGCGGCCGTATCGGACGAGGACAATATCAATCTTATTGTATTTTGATTGCCAATCCTCAAAGTCCCGATGCAATCTCCCGGATCAATGCAATTTCCAGCATGAGCGATGGTTTTCAGATTGCCGAGGAGGATTTAAAGATCAGGGGGCCGGGAGAATTTTTCGGCCAGCGCCAGCACGGGCTTTCCGAGTTAAAAATAGCCAATCCTATCACCCAGCTCAATATCTTGCAAAAGGCAAGGGAAGAAGCGATGCAATTGATCGAGCAAGATCGCAATTTATCTTCAAGGACTAATCTGGTTATAAGAGAGAAACTTAATAAAACTTTTCCTGAGTTTCAGGATCTGATGTTGGTAGGCTAAAAATGAGAATACTTACCGGAAAACTTAAAGGGCGCCCTTTAAAAATGTCTAAGCCGGGCCTTCGGCCTACACAGGACAAGACCAGAAAGGCGATTTTTGATATTTTGGGAGAGGCTGTCGCGGGGGCCCAGTTTCTGGAGTTGTTTGCCGGCTCTGGCGCAGTGGGTATTGAGGCATTGTCTTGCGGGGCAGGCATGGTTTGGTTCGTGGAAAACGACAGGGAAGCAATTTCTGCCTTGAGAGACAATCTTTCCGGCTTAGGGATTTCTAATTACGAGGTTATACCTAAGGATGTATTCTCGGTTATCGAACAAATGGCCGGGCAAAAAAGAAAGTTTGACATTATTTTTCTTGATCCGCCTTATTACCAAGATTTAGCGAAAAAATCCTTGCTAATTTTAGAAGCTTGTGATATATTAAGTCCCTCTGGTTTGGTAATAATCCAGCATTTTAAAAAAGATATAATTCCTGATAAGACAGGCAGTTTAGAGCTTTTTAAACAAAAGAAATACGGAGACACGTTTGTGTCTTTTTATCAAATAAGACCCAAACTTACGGAACTATAGTGAACGTAAGTTTGTGGGTCGAATTTGACCCCGCACCTTTTTAGTATTAATATTTTTTATATGGAGTTATGAAAAATTTTGAATTGATAAAAGGTGCGGGGTTCAATTCAACCTTATGATTTAGTCTCCTTTACAGTCGCCTAAATCATGGTTTCATTGAAGGGGGAAGTTTAATGTGTCAGAAGGCAGTCTATCCGGGAAGCTTTGATCCGGTAACTTATGGTCATATTGATTTGATTAAGCGGGCGTCCGGGATTTTTGAAGAGGTAGTTGTGGCCGTCGCTCATAATCCTACCAAGAATCCTATTTTTTCGGTTAAAGAACGCGTAGCCATGCTTAAAGATGCGCTTAAAGGCATGAATAATATTACCGTGGAGGATTTTGACGGCCTGGTTATTGATTTTGCCCGGAAGAAGAAAATACATGTTATTATCCGCGGCATAAGAATGATATCCGATTTTGAATACGAATTCCAGATGGCGCTTACTAATAGAAGGCTGGCAGCTGATATTGAAACGATATTTCTTATGCCTTCTGAGCAATATTCGTTTTTATCAAGCAAGCTTCTAAAAGAGGCGGCAGGCTTGGGCGCAGATCTGTCCAGTTTTGTTCCCGCGGCCGTGGAGAAAGAGCTTAAGAAAAAACTGAAGAAATGAGAATAAATTTGCTGAAAATCCCCCAGGGGGGATTAGAGTTAAGCGAAAGCTTGACTCCTTCAGATTTAGATATTGATTCAAAAGAGATTATTTTCAAAAAGCCGATTGAAATCAAGGCTTTTATCGAAAAGGGCATTAACGCCGTTACGGTTAATGCCAGGCTAAATAGCGTAGCAGAGGTTTTCTGCTCCAGATGCCTAACCCCTTTTGAAACAAAAATAGACAAGAAATACCGTTTTGTTTACGAGGTCGGACAGGACGACGCAAATGTGGATATTTCGCAGGACCTGCGTGAGGAATTGATCCTGGATTTTCCTGTTAAACCATTATGCAAGCCCGATTGCAAAGGCTTATGTTATAAATGCGGAAAGAATTTAAATCTGGAAAAGTGCAACTGCAAGATTTAGTTTGAAAGGAAGGAAAAAATGCCGTTACCAAAAAGAAGACATTCCAAGCAACGCGGAAGAAAACGCAGGACCCATTGGAAGCTTGAGGCGCCAAATTTAGTAGTTTGCCCTCAATGCAAAACCTTGAAACACCCGCATCAGATTTGTCAGGTATGCGGATTTTATAAAGGCAGAGTCGTAGTAGAAATTAAAACCAAACAAGAGAAAAAGAAAAAGGAATGAACCCCGCCCTTCCTAAAACGAAAGAGATAAATTACGATAGGAAGAGCGGGGTGAACCCCGCCCTTCCTAAGTCCAACTCTTGTATGCAAGTACGGGATAATAGTTGGCATTATGTATATTTGCTTGCCAGCCAGAAAACGCCGTGGATATATATTGGTTGCACTAATGATTTAAGAAAGAGATTAAATGAGCATAAAGAGGGGAAAGCTTTTTCTACAAGGAAGATGTTACCAATAGAATTGGTTTATTATGAAGCTTATAGAGTTAAAGATCATGCTTATGGTCGGGAAAAATCGTTAAAAAAATACGGTAGTGGTTTATCAAAACTTAAAGCCCGTCTCGGAATCGGGAAGAAAGGAAGGGCGGGGTGCGTATAGCCGTTGATGCTATGGGTGGAGATTTTGCTCCCTGTGCCATCGTAGAGGGAGCAGTTGCTGCTGCCAAAGAATATGATGTAGACGTCATTTTGGTCGGCAAGAGGCAAGCGATAGAAACTGAATTAAAGAGATACAAAAAGGTATCTAAGAGAGTTATCATCGAAGATGCCTCGGAGATTATCGGGATGGATGAGTCTGCGGCAACGAGTGTGCGAAGAAAAAGAGATTCTTCTATCGTCAAAGCCATTGAAATGATTAAGGCAGGCAGAGCCGATGCCATGGTTAGCGCCGGAAATACCGGAGCAGTTGTCTGCGCTGCCAGTTTAGGAATGGGGCTTCTGCCAGGAATAGAGCGTCCGGGAATTGCAATAATTACTCCTTCGTTGGCTGGACGGTCCTTGTTGGTTGATGTGGGAGCAAATATCAATCCTAAGCCAATACATTTACAGCAATACGCTGTAATGGCCACTGCATATTTTCGTAACGTCTTAAATATACCCAATCCCAGCGTAGGTCTTTTAAACATCGGGGAAGAGGAAACCAAGGGCCCGGAATATGTCAAAGAGACATATGCGTTTCTAGAAAAAGCCAAAATTAACTTTGTGGGAAATGTTGAAGGCAAAGATATTTTCTCAGGCAAGTGCGATTGCGTGGTCTGTGATGGATTCGTAGGAAATATCGCTTTAAAAATCGCAGAGGGATTAGCCGAGGTAATCGGAGAGTTCTTAAAGAGGCAGATATACAGCAATATTTGGAGCAAGTTAGGTGCGCTTTTGATGATGAGAGGCTTTAAGCGTTTCAGGAAGCAAATGGATTATTCCGAATACGGAGGAGCCTTGCTTTTAGGAGTCAATGGTATTGTCATCATCGGCCATGGCCGTTCCAGCGCTAAAGCCATAAAAAACGCAATTCGCGTAGCCAAGGAAGAGCTCGAGAAAAATGTTAATGCGAAGATTATTGAGGAAATAAAAGCGCTATGACAAAGAACGTCGGTATCATTGGTTTGGGTATATATGTTCCTGAGAAAAAACTCACCAATCAGGACCTAGAAAAGATGGTTGATACTTCCGATGAATGGATTACTACCCGCACCGGAATAAAAGAAAGAAGAATTGCCGATAAATCCCAGGCTGCAAGCGATCTGGCAATCAATGCAGCCAAGGATGCTTTAGCCCAGGCAAAATTAGACCCAAAAGATTTGGATTTGATTATCGTTGCCACTGTTACCCCGGATACGCAGTTTCCTTCCACTGCCTGTTGGGTGCAAAAGGCGTTAGGCGCAAAAAAGGCCGCAAGTTTTGATATTTCTGCTGCCTGCGCAGGATATATCTATGGCATAACCATTGCCCAGCAATTCATCGCCAACGGCGTCTATAAAAATGCTTTAGTCATCGGTACTGAGGTTTTATCCAGGATTACCGATTGGACAGATAGAAGTACCTGCGTTCTTTTCGGAGACGGATCAGGCGCTTGCGTATTGGCTCCTGTCCAAGAAAACGGAATACTTTCTACATATCTTGCCAGCAACGGAGAATTAGGAGATTTATTACTTCTTCCTGCCGGCGGTTCAAGAAATCCCGCAACTCATCAAACCGTAGATGAGAAGATGCATACCATAAAGATGCGGGGCAACGAACTATTTAAGCACGCCGTCAAACTTTTAGGAGAAGCTACAAAGATTGCCTTAGAAAAGGTAGGTCTTAGCTGGAATGACATTGACTGCGTTATTCCTCACCAAGCCAATATCCGCATACTTTTGGCCATGGCAAAAAGAATCGGCGTTCCCGAAGATAAGATTTATATGAATATCGCCCGCTATGGCAATATGTCTTCTGCCTCAACCGCAACCGCGCTTACCGAAGCCTACCGCGACGGAAAAATCAAAAAAGGCGATATTGTAGTTTTGGTCGCTTTTGGCGGAGGTCTTGTCTGGGGCTCAATCGTTATCAAATGGTGAGAACATGAAGGACGTCGCATTCATTTTTCCCGGTCAAGGCTCGCAATACGTTGGCATGGGAAGAGAAATCTATCGAATTTCCCCCCAAGCCAAATCAATATTTGATAAAGCCGATAAAATCCTAGGGTTTAGTTTAACCAAGCTTTGTTTTGATGGCCCGCAGGAAGAGCTAAAAGCAACTATCAATTGCCAGCCGGCCATTTTTACTTTAAGCATTGCAAGCCTAGAAGCCTTTAAAAGTAATCCTAAATCCAAAAATCTAAAACCAAAATTCACGGCAGGTTTAAGCCTGGGTGAATATTCTGCCCTGGTGGCGTCAGGAGTTTTCAGTTTTGAAGATGGCCTGAAGATCGTCAGGCAGCGCGCAGAATATATGGAAGAGGACGCAAAGTCAACTCCCGGGAAGATGGCTGCGGTTTTAGGCATGGATGTTAATAAGGTAAAAGAGATCTGCAAAGATTGCGCGACTTATGTTGCTAATCTGAATTGCCCAGGACAGATTGTGGTTTCGGGAAAATCCGCTGATATCGATAAAACCGTGGAGGCAGTTAAGACCCAGGGTTTCAAGGCAGTAGTTTTAGAGGTTAGCGGAGCATTCCATTCCTATTATATGAATCCTGCTGGAAAGAAATTATCCGCATTATTGGATAAAGTTAAGATCAATCTTCCGCAAGTCCCCGTCGTAAGTAATGTCACTGCCAAGCCAGAAGCCACAGTTGATGAAATAAAGGCCAACCTTGTCCGACAAGTCAGCTCATCCGTGCTTTGGGAAGAATCAGCACGCTACATGGCAGCTCAAGGGATAAGAGAGTTTTTAGAAATCGGACCCGGACAAGTCTTAAAAGGTATGCTCAAACGTATTGACCCCAATTTGAAAGTCTATAACCTAGAAAAACCCCAGGATATAGAAAACCTCGCAGTATAATCTCGTCGGAAAATCAATCAAAATTCATTTCAGGCGTAAATAATTATTGACAAATTTCTCTATTTAATATATATTAAGATAACACAACTTGGCTTAGTTTGGCATATGATAATATACGTTTTATTGTAATTTAGAAGATTTTCTTAAAATTTCAAGGAGGTAATTTTATGGTAAACAAAACCAAAGAGATTATGGATTTAAGGGACGTGGCTGCATATCTGAGTGTCCATCCGGCGACGATTTATAAGTATGCGCGGGAAGGCAAGATCCCGGCCTTTAAATTCGGCTCGGACTGGCGCTTCCATAGGAAGATGATTGATGAGTGGATCCATGACAAGGTTAGATACAATACACAGAAGAAGGATCGTAGGATGGAAAAATAATTAGGATTCTCGATGCTCGATCTTCGATGCTCGTAGGGAGAAGATATGGCATATAAAAGTTATAGAGATTTAGAAATTTATAAAAAATCCCATAAGCTAGCTATTGAAATTCATGAGATGACTTTAACAGATTTACCTAAGCTTGAAATGTTCGAAGAGGCAAGCCAGATAAGAAGATCAAGTAAGTCTGTAACGAGCAATATAGTCGAAGGTTTCGGCAGGCGTAAATATAAACAGGAATTTATAAGATTTCTTATTTATTCGTTAGCCTCATGCGATGAAACAGCTGACCATTTAGAAACGTTATACGCAACTAAATCATTAAAAGACAAAACAAAGTATGAATATTTTTCTGAAGAGTATGACCATCTCGGAAAAATGATAAATAATTTTATTAAATCCGTGGATATCGGTCATAAGACTGAAGCGAGGATCTAGTATCTAGGATCGAGGATCGAATATTATGAAACGGGTAAGCAATAGTGGGCGCAAAGTAGTCATCACCGGCTTAGGCATAATAAGCTCGATAGGCATTGGAAAGGCTGACTTCTGGACCAGTCTCATCGCCGGCAAATCAGGAATAAGCCCTATCGAGGCCTTTGATACTTCTGCCTACGAGCGCCACTTCGGAGGAGAGGTCAAGAACTTCCGCGCCGAAGAATTCATTGATAAAAGAAAGCTAAAACACATGGGCAGGGCATCGCAACTGGCGCTTGCCGCAGCGCGCTTAGCACTTGATGATGCCGGATTAAACATCAAGAAATCAGATAAGGAAAAGGCTGGAGTTTGTGTCGGAACCACCATGGGTGAGGCGCAAATTTTAGAGAAGATGGATAAACTTTGGGTCGACAAAGGCGAAAAGTTAGTTGATTATAAAACCGTCATTTTATTTCCCACTTATAGCATAGTGGCAAATCTTGCCAATGAATTGCAATTAAAAGCCAATAGTTTTATGTTTGCCAATGCCTGTTCTGCGGGAAATTATTCCATTGGCTACGCTTTTGATTTAATCAGATCCAATAAGGCAGATATTATGCTCGCCGGAGGGGTAGATGCTTTTTCCCGGGTTAACTTGGTCGGCTTTAGCCGTCTTTATGCCATGGCGCCGGAAGTTTGCCGGCCATTTGATTTAAACCGCGAGGGAATGCTCGTTGGCGAAGGCGCAGGAGTCCTGCTTCTAGAAACCTTAGACAGCGCCTTAAAAAGAAAAGCCACTATTTATGCAGAGGTTTTAGGTTATGGCCTGTCCTGCGATGCCTATCATATGACCGCGCCCAAAGAAGAAGGCATTGTGGAGTGTATGAAAAGGGCAATAAAAGAAACGGATATCAAAATAGAGGATGTAGATTATATCAGCGCCCACGGGACCGGCACAGTGCAGAACGATAAAACCGAATGTTCAGCGATAAAGAAGGTTTTTGGCAGCCGATACAAGGAAATTCCCGTAAGCTCAATCAAATCAATGCTTGGACATACCATGGGCGCAGCTGCAGCGATTGAGGCAATTGCCTGCTGTCTTACGATAAAAGAGGGAGAGATTGCCCCGACGATAAATTACCAGACGCCCGATCCGGAGTGCGACATTGATTGTGTGCCGAATGAAGCGAGAAAGAAAGAAGTTAAGATCGCGTTAAATAACTCATATGCGTTTGGCGGAAATAATGCGAGTTTAGTGCTGAGGAAACTTGAGAAATGATGTTTGATGCTCGATGCTCGTTAAGGAGAATAAGGATGAGGCGAGGATCTAGCATCTAGGATCGAGAATCTATAATTGAGTATTAAAAGGTAAATTAAATGCTAAATAACATACATTTAAATCCATTTGCGATATCAAATTTGTTAATAGTCTTAACTTGTTTTCCTCTTTGTTTCGTAATTTTACTTTACGGGAGAACAAAAATAAGCAGAATTTACTGCCTACAAGTTCTTACGGTAGGAATGTGGGGTCTTAGCGGGTTTTTTGCCTCAACGACTAGGTCGCCCGAAGTATCTTTGGTTTGGTGGAAAATTAGTTGTGCTATTGTGACGTTTATTCCCATATTCTTTCTACACGCCGTATCTTTATTAATCGAAAACAAAAATAAAGTTATTGTGTTCTTGAGTTATTTCCAAGGGTTATTTTTTCTATTTTTTATTAAAAGCAATCCTTTATTTTTGCACGAGGCAAAGTTCATGTTTAACTCATTTTTCTATGCCCAGGGTAATAAGCTGTTTCTATTCTATCTTATTGTTTGGCTTTTAGTTGCTTTTTTTAGCAATTTTTTAATAATCAAATTTTATTTTGAAAGGAAATATAAAGAATATTTACTTTTATTGTTTGCTGCTCTGTGTGGTTTCACCGGAGGTGCTATGAATTTTTTGCCTGTTTTAAATTTCCATATCTATCCTATTGGGAATTTTTTACTTCCTATTTATACAGTTATAATGGCATACGCTATATTAAAATATCAAATTTTTGAAATAAACGTTGTTATTCAAAAAAGTTTTGTTTATTCATCGCTCGTTACCTTGATCACAGCTACTTATTTAATTTTTGTCTTCTCGGCTGAAAGATTGTTCCAGGGCATGGTTGGTTATACTTCTTTAGTTGTTAGCATCCTTTACGCCTTTGTTATTGCTTTATTCTTTACGCCAGTAAAAAACAGAATCCAGCATCTTGCCGATAAGATTTTCTTAGGTAAAGACCCGATTCAGATTGCTAAAGAGAATGAACTGATGAAGCAAGAATTAGAGAGAGCAGAGAGGCTTAAGGCAGTGGCTCATTTTGCCTCAGGCATGGCTCATGAGATAAAGAATCCTTTAACTGCGATTAAGACCTTTGCTGAATATTTGCCGGAAAAAAAGAATGACCCTGAATTCTTAAATAAATTCTCTAAGATTGTTTCAGGTGAAGTAGGAAGAATTGATTCATTGGTTCATCAGCTACTTGATTTTGCCAAGCCCGCACCACTTAATCCGCAAGAAATTGATATCCATAATCTTTTGGATGATACTTTGAGCTTATTAAATAATGATTTTATTAAGCACAATATTAAGCTGGTAAAAGAATATCAAGCGCAAAATAGTCAATTAAAAGCCGATTCCAATAAACTAAAACAGGCATTTTTGAATTTATTCCTTAATTCTATTGACGCCATGCCAAACGGCGGAACCCTTACAGTTTCTACGAGAAACGAGCATCAAGAATCGAGTATCGGAAGTTCAATTCTCATTAGCGTTTCCGACACCGGCCACGGCATCCCGGACAAAGTCTTGCCCCACATTTTTGAACCATTTTATTCAACTAAAGAGGCTGGTACTGGACTGGGATTATCAATAGTGTATAATATTATTAAAGAACATAATGGCAGTGTTGAAGTAGAAAGTAAAAAAAACGAAGGATCTAAGTTTGTAATTGAGTTGTTAAGAAATGAAAATATTATACGTTCTAAAAAATAATATTTTGTGGTTTTTAATTAAATAGAAATGAAAACTATTTTTTTAACAGGCGGAACAGGTTTTATAGGATCTTATCTTTTGCAAACTTTATTATTGAAAGGATATAAGGTATTTTGTTTGGTTCGTAAAGATTCACCTAAAAATATTCTCAGCTGTTTAGAATTCTGGGATAAGCACTCTTTGTCAAAAATTCGAAATAATTTCGAAGTTATCAATGGTGATATTAGAAAGCCTGATTTGGATATAAACAGTCATGATGTTTTACGTTTACAGGGCCAAATAGATGAAATCTTCCACTGCGCCGCGGGAACTAACCTCAGAGAAGATTTCTTATCGCTTAAACAAGTAAATGTCGACGGCACTTTTAATATTTTATCTTTTGCTGAGAAAATATCCAATAGGCGATTACGCAAAGTAAATTATTTTAGCACTGTATATGTTTGTGGCGATTATCAAGGTAAGTTTATGGAAGATAATCTAGATATGAGACAGTCTTTTAATACTTCATATGAAAAAACAAAATTCCTTGCAGAAAAGCAAATCGATTTGTTTCGAAAGAGAGGATTATGGATTGATATTTATCGTCCTCCCATAGTACTTGGGGAATCTGTTTCTGGCAAGACTCCTTCTTTTCAGAGCATATTCCAGGCAATACACTTATTTAATATGGAGATATTTGACGTTTATCCCGCTAAGGATGTGCCTTCAAACATCATATGCGTAGATTCATTAGTTAATGCAATTTTATCAATTAATGAATTTACAAAAGAAAGAAATTGTACCTACCATCCTTTTCATGACGCTACCATATTATTTGAAGAGATGATTTATATTGCCAGTAAATATCTAGGATATAAAATGCCGAAACTTGTTCGAAGGGAAGAATTCAAGATTAATAATTTATCGGCTATCCAAAGGAAACTTCTCGAAAATACAATTTTTACCTTCAATCCTAATGCAGCTATTTCGTCTTCAAAAACAATGCAAGTTTTAAGGAGTTTAAATTCTGAAATACCACGATTTGATGAAAAAATTTTCTTAAAACTGCTGAAATATTCGGTAGATTGTAATTTTATTAAGCGAAAAATTAAATGAACGTTAAAGGTTTAAATAAATACGATGCGATAATTATTGGTGCTGGAGTGGGGGGGCTTGTTTGTGCTTGTTATCTTATTAAGTCTGGTTTGAAAATATTGGTCTTAGAGCAAAACGATAAACCTGGAGGATGTTGTGCATCACTTGAATTAGGTGCTTACAAATTCGATGTTGGAGTGCATTACTTCGGGTCATTAAAAAAAGGTATTTTAGGTAAAATTCTAGATGAATTAGAGATTACTAGTTTATTAAAAGTTCTTCAGTTTGATCCTGTCGAGAGAATTATAACACCAGATGGAGATATATGTTTAAGATCGAATTCAGCCCAAACAATCAATGAATTTAGAAATAAATTTCCACGGCAGGAGAAGAATATAAAACGTTTTTTTGATTTTATTAGCCAAGAGAATTTCTTTCTTTCAATTTATCCAAAAATAAAAAAGATGACATTCCGCAATGTTCTGGATGAGTTTTTTGAAGATGAAAAATTAAAGGCAATATTTAATGCAATATCGATATGGAATATAGGAGCACATGCAGATAAAAGTCTTGCCTTAGCTTGCATTGCTATGTTTAGAGAATATGTAATGGATCCAGGATATTATCCTTATGGAGGTAGCCAAGCATATCCCAATCTTTTGACTCAATTTATTAGAGCAGGCGGGGGCGAGGTTAAATTAAATGCTAGAGCAACCCAGATTTTGAATGATAATAATTCTGTTTGCGGTGTTGAGCTGGAGAATGGCGAGCATTATTATGCGGATATTGTAGTTACTAATGCTGATGCAAATGAAACCTTTTCTAGCTTTTTAAATGTGAAAACAGATGAATTAGATAAAATAAATTATCTCGTGAGGTCACCATCAATGTTCGTGGTGTATGCTGGTCTTAATATCGATCTACGATTAGCTTTAAATAATACAGCAAATATTTTGTATTTCTCAAATTATAATATTGATGAAACTATGTTTGATACAAAAAAGATATTTAAGAAAGATGATTTGCACTATCTTATGCTGTCTTTTCCTTCTTTACATGATCCTGAGCAGTGCTATAATTCTCGTACGAGCGTTGGATTTTATATTTTTGCAAACTATGAATCTCCGGAATTTTGGTTAAATAATAAAGATCGAATTGCTGAATTGATTGTTGATTTGGCCGATAAAATAATTCCAAATTTGAGAAATAGTATCGAAAAGAAATTCGTTGCTACTCCTATAACTTTTGAGAAATTTACCCTCAATGCCAAGGGAGCTTGTTTAGGATGGCTGCCAGATTTTGAAAAGACAAAATTATACAAAATTAAACAACGTTGTTCCATTAGAGGATTATATGCTGCGGGGCATTGGTATACGGGAGAATTTGTTCCTTCTGGAGGTATCCCAGTCGTTAGCTTTTCTGGGAGAAGGGCAGCAAGAATTATTCTCGATGATCTTGGGAAACAATGGAAATATAAAGAAATTGGACTTTAATTATTAAAAATATGTATTCGCTTCCACAAATTATTATTTCAGTAACTCTATTGATACTTGGATTCTTTATTTTGTCTAGGAATTCTAAGCAAGCCACTAACCGTGTTTTTTTCTTTTTAAGCTTAGTTACATGTGTTTGGTTGTTCGCATATGGAATCGCTTATCGGCAAGTAGATAAAACTGTAGCTGCTTTTTGGTTAAAAATTGGGTATACATCTATTGCTTTTATTTGTGTCGCTGGTTTGCATTGTACTATAGAAGTTCTAAAAATCAAAAGTCTAAAAAAGATTATTTCATTATTTTATTTGTTTTCGGTATTATTTAGTTTTCTAATATGGAAAACCAACTATATTGTAAAAGATTTTATATTATATTTTTGGGGGTATTATCCAATAGCTGGTTTTTTTCATCCAGTTTTCTTAATATTCTTTATTGGTTCAGTAAGCTACGCATGCATCCTTTTGGCGTCCTTTTTATTATTTAAAAACAAAAAGCTTACCCCTTCGGAAAGAACGCAAATAAAATATGTATTATTAGCATTTACTATTTATAGCTCCGCGTCCGTAGATTTTTTCCCTAATTATGGAATAATAATTTATCCTTTTGGCTATTTATTTGGAGCTCTTTATATAGCTATAATTAGCTATAGTATAGTTCGTCATCACCTAATGGATATTGAAATTTTAGTTAAGAAGACAACTTTTATTTCTATCGGTGCTATAATTCCGGTTGCGTTACTTTATATTGCTCTTTCCTACATTCAACCAATTCTTTCTCCAAAATTAGGTCCAGCATGGTTAACTGTGCCTGTTTTGCTTTCGGCTCTGATAGCATTTGCATTATTTAGATTTATTAAATTTATCCTACGTATGAATGAATCGGATCTTTCCAAGAAATTTGCCTACAGGCCGATGCTGGAGAAAGAGGCGGAGAGGACGGCTAGGGCGCGGGATGTCAGGGAAATGGCGACATTTATTGTTAGGGATGTATCATCCTTTACGCGTCTGGATCATACAGCAGTATTTATCCTAAATGACCAGAAAAATGCTTATGCGCTTATGGCGAGCGTTTACCGCAAAAAGGACAGGCCTAAACTGGAGCCGGGATTATTGCTTTCTATCCATAGTCCTTTGGTAGCCTATCTAAAAGATGAAAAAAAGCCGGCAGTCTACGGACAGATTATGCACGATTTGCAGAATAAAGACCTAACTAGCCACGAAAGAAAATTCCTTGAATCAGTTGAGAGCGAGCTGGCAATTCTGGGAGCGGAAATCTGCGTCCCCAGTTTTTGCGAAGACGAGTTGATTGGTATTATGAATTTGGGAAATAAAATTACCAATGAGATTTTTACCGGCCAGGACCTCCAGGCATTTCAGACTTTGGCAAATCAGACCGGCCGCGCCATTTCCGGATTATTATTGAAGACTGAAAAGATCCGTCTGATAGTTTCCTCGCAGAAATCATTGCTGGAGACTCTGGAAGCCCGCGACCACTACACCCGCGGCCATACAGAAAGAGTTTCGCAATATTCTATGTTGTTGGGCCATAAATTGGAGCGCTTGATTCATTCCATCCCCAACTCTATCAGCGCGCTTAACTGGACTGCCCAGCTGCACGATTTGGGCAAGGTCGGTATCTCGGATAATATTCTTCTTAAGCCCAGCGCGCTTAACGACGAAGAATTTGCCAAGATAAAGGAACATCCCACCCGCGGAATTGAAATCCTTGGGCCTCTAAAAGAATGGTTCGGAGAGGACATTATTCAGGGAGTGGTGCATCATCATGAAAATTATGACGGCTCCGGCTATCCTGATAAGCAAAAAGGGGATATTATCCATATCTTTGCCCGGATAATCCGCGTGGCTGATGCCTTTGATGCCATGACTACTGACAGGCCATATCGCAAGGGATTATCAATAGAAGAGGCGATGGCAGAAATCAAAAAATTCCGCAAGGTCCAATTTGACCCGGTCGTGGCTGATGCTTTTATCGAATTGTATCAAGAGGGGATATTGAAAAAGATAATGGATGAGTTGAAGGCAAAATTTGGATAATTCAGGGGTTATGGGTTTATTTCAGGATTTTTTTAACTGTTTCCAGAATATCTTTTGAAGCAAAAGGTTTCACGATATAATCAGAAGCTCCCGCTTTAATCGCCTCCGTAGCTGTCTCTACAGATTTGTAGCCGGTCACCATGATTACTTTTATGGCGGGATTAATTAATTTGATTTGCTTAAGGATTTCTAAGCCGCTATCTTTCGGCATCTTGATATCCATTAGAATTAAATCCGTAGGATTGGTTTTCAGATTTTCCAGGCATTCCTTGCCGTTGGTAGCTTCCGCAATTTCATAATCCTTCTCCAGGATCAGTTTTAATGATTCTCTGATACCAAGCTCATCGTCACAAATCATAATTTTGAACTTCATAGGAACCTCCAGTTTTAGTAGGTAGAAGGTAGTAGGTAGGGAGTAGGGCGAAAATTCATCTTCCACCAATTGATTTAATTAAGCCGTTAAGCATTTTTCCGATTTCATCGGTTAAATCCCGGAAATTATCTGAGTCTTTAATATATTCTAAATCTCTTCCCAAAATAAGATAATACCTTAATTCCTGTAATGAGCCTTGAGCAATATTGTAGAAATGAATTTTGTCTTTCAAGCCTTTGCGTTTGAATCCCTCGGCAATATTTGCTGGGACAGATACGGCTGCGCGTCGCATCTGTTGAATTAATCCAAACCTCTCTTCATTAGGAAAGATTTTGGTGAGTTTATATATTTCCAAAGTCAATTCGTGACTTTTTTTCCAAACCACCAAATCTATGAAATCGTTTATTCTGTCCATAACCCTACATTCTACCTACTAGTCCCTACCTACTAAAGTGCTGGCGGGGTGATTACACAAATTGCCAGCGCTTTAGATTTCCCTAGGTTTTTAAAATGATGGGGTAGAGAGGCATCGAAATAGAGGGTGGAATTTTTTGCCAGTACTGTACTTTTTTCCTCTATTACTGCTTCAATCTTTCCTTCCAGACAGAAAATAAATTTTTCTGTTCCTAAAGTATTTTGCTCGGTCTGAGTCTTGCCTTGAGGTTCGATTTTAAGAAGGATAGGCATCATCTTTTTTTCTAAGACTTTGCTGGTGAGCATTTCGTAAGCTGCCTTATCGCTATGTAGGAATATTTCACTTCTGGATTCCTGGGATTGAACCTCGATAGTCTTTTCCTCAACGCCAATGTCCTTGTAGAGCTCGCTTAAATTGACTCCCAGCGCCTTAGCGATGTTGATATGGGAATCGAGGGTGCCGGTCATCTTGAGGTTTTCCATACGGCTCAAAGTTGCAAGTTGCACGCCGCTATTCTTGGACAATTCCACTAGCGTCATCTTGCGAGTTTTTCTTAATTGACGAATCCTGTCTCCGATTTTCATATTATTTCCTCCTGAAGTGTTTTTCTAACCTAAAGGTTACCACAGTCTTGATGAATTGTCAAGATTAAATTGTTGAAATAGAAAGAAGGCTAGCTTTTTATGGATTTAATCAACCTATTCATTAAGAACAGGTTATGATAATCCTGTAGATTAATAATTTAACTTTTATGCAAACTAGCCTTGACAAATAATCAAATGCATGCTATACTTTCGAGCGTCCACGGGAGAAAGGCAAGCACGTTAATGCAAGAGGACAAAATCCCCCACCAAGAAGTTAATAAAACCGAGAAACTCTTCCAGGCTTTAAAACATAGAATTCTTTTCTATTCCAATCTTTACGTTCCGGATTTTATAATCTACGACTTAGCCAAATTAATTGAGGAAAACGATGAAGAAAACAGCAATTAGTTGCTCTTTAGTTATTATTCTTCTTTTAATTTGTTTCTCAGTATCGGAAAGCAGCTTTTTAAAAACAGAGCTTTCTTGGGAGAGTTCTTCCGATGGCTTAAGAGAAAAAAATGTTAAATGTATTTTATTCGATTCAAATAGCCAAAATCAAATCTTTGTCGGCACGGACCGTGCGTTTTATGTGTCAAATGATCAAGGTAAATATTATAAGAAAATTCTTAATATTCCTCGAGCTGACGGAGTAAATTTTCTTTCGCAGAATAGAGCTCGCCCTCAAGATATATTTGCCGCTACGGTAGATGGGTTGTTCATTAGCCGGAATAAAGGAAAAAGCTGGAAGAATATTTTTCGCGGCAAGAATGAAATGCAGCGCTATTGCAATTCGGTTTTGATTTTGAAAGATAAAATCCTTCTTGGAACAAAAGAAGGATTATTTTTTAGCCGGGATAATGCCAAGGCCTGGAATAAAGTTTCGGGAGAGCTTGGTAGAATCGAAATCGTAGCTATGGATGCAGGCGAAGGCCAGATTTATATCGCAACTATAGAAGGCATATATGTTTTAAGCGAGGATTTAGAATCCCAGGATAAGTTATATTCGCTTACAAGCAAAGAAGCCGCAGAGAATAATAACGGTGATAGTGATTATGTTTCGGATGAAGCAGGCGTCGTATCGCGCATAAGCGATATCAAAATAGATCCCAAGAATCACAGAAATATTTATTTTAGTTCCGATGAAGGCTTGTTTTATTCAAAAAATGATGGAGAATCATGGCAAAGATTTAATTCGAGTGGTTTATTGAGTAAAAATATCAAATGCATTCTTTTAGACGATCGTTTAATTATAGGCACAGATAAAGGAATTTTTGAATTTAATGCTAATAGATGGCAAGAGCTTTATAAAGGAATAATCGCTAACAACATAAATTTCTTAGCCACGGACTCCTTAAGGCAACTCTGGGCTGCAACCGATGAAGGAGTGTTTAGGGGCTCGTCCCGTGAACTGCCTGCAATGAAACGAGACGAGCTAGAAAATACTCAAAAAGTATTTAAGGACGAGCCCTCTATCCAAGAAATCCAAAAACAGGCAATGAAATATGCCGAAGTCCAACCAGAAAAGATTGAGGCATGGCGAAAGGCTGCAGCTAAAAGTGCCTGGTTGCCTAAGCTCAGTATGGGCGTTAATGGAGATAAAAATTTAACTACCGGAGATAGTGTTTGGGGAAGTTATACCAGCGGCGGGCAGGTTTATATCGGTCCCGACGATAAGACCTTTTACGATAATTTTGGCTGGGATATTTCTTTGAGTTGGGACTTGGGTGATTTAATTTGGAATTCGGACCAAACTTCCATAGATTCTCGTTCTAAATTGATGGTAGAGCTTAGGGAAGATATCTTAGATGAGGTGACGCGATTATATTTTGAGCGCCGTCGGCTTCAGACAGAGCTTCTAATCTCACCTCCTGAAGAGGCAAGCGAAAGGCTGGATAAGACCTTGAGATTAGAAGAGCTGACGGCCTCAATTGATGCTTTGACAGGTGGGTATTTGACGCAACAATTAGAAAATAGTAAAAGTAGAGAGTAGAGGGTAGAAAGTAGAGAGAAGGAAAAATTACAAATTACAACTCCCAAATTACAAATAAATTACAATTTACAATAGACAATGAACAAACCATACGACTTAGAAGAGAGAACCTTAGAATTTGCCAAAGGAATAATTAATTTGTGTAAAAAATTAGCACAAAATACAATTAATTTTAAAATAATTGGACAATTAATAAATGCGTCAACTTCTGTTGGTGCAAACTACAGAGAAGCAAATGAAAAACTAAGCAAAAAAGACTTTGTGCATAAGATGAAGATCGCCAGAAAAGAATGTAAAGAGACTAGTTACTGGCTAGAGCTTCTAAAAGAAGCAAATCAAGATTTTAAAGAAGAAATAAATAATTTTATTAAAGAATCGCAAGAATTAAGAAATATATTTACTTCAATTATTAATAAATCGAAAGGATAGAATTGTTTATTGGAGTTTGTCTATTGTTTATTGTTTGTAATTTGGAAGTTGTCTATTGGAATTTAAAATCTTACTACTCGCTACTTTATTTAAAATAGGATTCAGTCGCCATGAGCAGAATATACAAAGCAGCTTTTGAAAGGAGGAAAGGGTAAATGCTTAAAAAATTAACAGCTTTGATTTTGTGTTTAGTATTATTGGCAGCTACCTCCGCAGCTTTTGCTGAGGATGTCTACGTTACTAAGCAGGGTACAAAGTATCACAAACAAGATTGCCGGTTTATCAAAAATAGGGATACACAGGCAATCGATATCAAAGACGCCGAGGCAAAAGGCCTTGCGCCTTGCGGCAGGTGTTTTAGTCAAGAGGAAAAGATTTCCGAAGATCAAGCAAAACAGGAAAAAACCGAAGGCCTGGTTTATGCCACGCAAAACGGTAAGAAATATCACCAACCGGGTTGTCCGTTAATTAAAAATAAACAAACCACTGGCATGTCAGTTTCTGAAGCCGAAAGTAAAGGCCTGACTCCTTGTGGAAAATGCGTTTTAAAACAACAGGCAAAGGCTGAATAGTTTTATCTTGCTTATGGCGCTGAATCAGATCAAAGTAAAAACGAAAAACAAAAAAGTAAAAAGTTAAAGTAAAAAGTCAAAATGGAAGAAAAAAAGAATAAGGTTTATGATTTAAAAAAGCGAAGCTATTTTTACGCCTTAGATATAATAAAGTTTCTTCAAAGCATCCCCAAAGATTATACATCTCAGGTTATGGCTAGGCAGCTTTTACGTTCAGCTACTTCCGTTGGTGCCAATATTATTGAAGCACAAGTTTCTGCTTCAAAGAAAGATTTCTCAAATTTTTATCGGCACGCTCTCAAATCGGCCAATGAGAGTAAATTCTGGTTAGAATTGATTAGGGATTCGGTGTTTAGTCCACTCGACAGGACAACAGAGCTTTTGAACGAAACTACAGAGCTATCGAATATTCTCGCTTCAAGTATTTTAACTTTGAAAGAAGATAGGCGAAAACTTTTGACTTTTACCTTTTGGTTTTTACTTTTTACTTTGAAAGGAGGAATGGATGGATAACAAATTGACTTTTAAAATTGGTAGGCTGTATAGACTTGAGACCGACGGGCCGGTGAAGGCGTTCGCAGATATCCTGGTTAACGACGAGCTTTTGATAAAAGGATTAAGGATTATTGAAGGCAAAAAAGGATTGTTTGTAAGTATGCCTAAGGATCAGGGCAAAGACAAAAAGTGGTATGATACTGTAAGCCTTGTTTCCAAAGAAACGCAGCAAGAAATTGCAAAAGTAGTTTTGGAAGCATATAAAAACGAGTAAAGTAATATTTTAACCCGTAGGACGATGGGGGCGTCCCGACGTAACGTCGGGACGCCCCCCGTTATTTTTATATTGCCAAAACACCCCATATTAAGGTAAAATATAAACCTGACTCAAATCATTTTAAAGGAGGTCAAAATGAAAAGAATAACATTCTTCATATTGGTTTTTGTGATGTTTGGTTTGGTTAGTTTGGCGCATGCTGATTCAGAAAAATTTGAGGCGGAAGCCAGGTATTGGTTTACCGATTTGGAATCAAAAGCCAGCGTTACTTCCAGCGGCGTTGCCGGAACAGATATTGATTTAAAAGATGATCTTGGTATCGGCGACGAAAACTTGCCGGAGGCAAGATTAATCTGGCATACCGGCCCTAATAGCAAAATCAGGTTCGCCTATACACAGGTAGGCTATAGCGGCAGCAAAGACATCGAGCAGACCATAACCTTTGAAGGCAAGACCTATACCGTAGGAACAAATGTTGAGAGTGACTTAGATATCCAGTATTTACGTTTGGGTTGGGCATGGCAATTTATCAATCTTGCTCAAGATAAAATAAAATTAGGTACATTGGTTGATGTGAAGGCGCTCATGCTCGAAACATCATTAGATGCGCCATCCTTGGGATTTTCTGAATCCGCAGATTTTACCGGCGCTTTACCTACCGTTGGTTTAATTTTAGATGTAAATCCTGTCGAGAAGGTAAATCTATTTGCAGAAGTCTCAGGCCTGGTGGCTGGCGACTATGGTTATTTTATAGATGCTGAGACCGGAATAAAAGTAACTCCGCTTAAGAATTTCTCCGTAAGCGCCGGCTATAGGATATTTGATATGAAGTTTGAGAATGACCCTGATTATGCAGAACTTACGATTTCCGGCCCATTTATCAGCGGCTCGATAAAATTCTAAAGATGAGAAGACTGCATATCCCTTTCGGCAGAAGCTTCCAGCTAAAAGTCACCTTGCTTTTAGTTCTATCTTTATTTTTTATTGCCACTCTCAGTAACTACCTCATTTATAAATTCTCCTATAATTCACAGTTTAACCAATTAAGAGATAAATTAAAGGTTATAGCACAAACCGCAGCTTTATTCGTTGATGCCGATACGCTACTTCAGGTTCCTTTAAGCCGCGAAGGGATAAATAGCCAGGCATACAAGACTATCGCAGAAAAACTGAAGAGCATTAAGAGAGTAAACCCTCCCATAAAATATATTTACACCATGACCAAAACCGATAAAGAGGGCATGTTGCAGTTTGTAGTTGATCCGGAACCAGTAGTAAAAGGAATTACGTCTTACCCCGGAGATAAATTTGATGCCAGCCGCTTCAGCGAGATGTCAAAGGCATTTTTTGGCCCCGCAGCGGATAAGCAACTTGAATCCGATGAATGGGGAATTTCTCTTTCCGGTTATTCGCCAATCAGAGACAAAACCGGTAAAGCAATAGCAATATTAGGAGTGGATATCGCCGCAGACGATGTCTATGCCTTTCAAAAAGGCGTTAAGCAAAGAGGGATATTGGTGCTTGTGCTAGGAATAGTAATCTCTCTGTTTTTGGGAATGCTGATTTCCAGAAACATAACCAATCCTATCAATGAATTAGTTGAGGGCACTTATCATATAGGTGAGGGAGACCTCAGATACCGCGTAAGGGTAAAAACCAAAGACGAGATAGGGGAGCTTGGCCGTTCTTTTAATCAAATGGCGGATAGTTTATTTGAAGTAAGAAAAAAGCTTCTTGATTATTTTTATCGCATTGCCCAGTCGCTGGTAAGAATCCTGGAGGCAAAGGATCAATACACCAGGGGCCATTCTGAAAGAGTGGCGGATATCTCGGAGAAAATTGCCGTAAAGATGGGAATCTCCAAAGATAAGATTGATTTATTGAAAGAGGCTGCGCTTCTGCACGATATAGGAAAAATCGGAATAAAGGAAAGCATTTTGAATAAAGAGGGTAAACTTACCACCGAAGAATGGGATACTATTCAGAAGCATCCGATTATTGGAGAAGATATAATCAAGCCGGTTTCGATCTCCGAGGAGATGTTGGCAATCGTAAGAGGCCATCACGAACGCTACGACGGAGCAGGCTACCCCGACAAAATAAACGGCGAGAATATAAATATTTTTACGGCAATTGTTTCTGTGGCTGACGCCTATGATGCCATGATTTCTCCTCGCGCCTACAGGCCGGCATTAAGCAGAGAAGCTTCGATAGAGCAGCTGCAGATCAACAGGGGAAGCCAATTCCATCCGGAAGTAGTCGATACGCTAATCGAGCTTTTAAAAACTGAAATATAAATTATTCCCACAAGAAATGAATATTCTTATAACCGGAAAACCAGGAGCTGGAAAGACAACTTTGGTTAAGAGAATTTCTCAAGAGCTTGGAAGCGCTGCTGGCGGTTTTTATACCGAGGAGATTAGGAACAAGGGTAAACGCGTAGGCTTTAAGGTCAATGGGTTAGACGGGGCCACCGCGGTTCTGGCGCATGTTGAGGCAAAAAGCGAATATCGTTTCAGTAAGTACGCAGTTCTAAAAGAGGGATTTGAGAGAATCGCCTTGCCGGCTTTAGAAAAGGCATTGTCAGATTCAAAAGTCATCATTATAGATGAAATCGGCCCGATGGAATTATTCTCCGATAATTTTAAAACTCTTATTTTAGAGATATTTGATGGATCCCGCGTGGTTATCGCCACGATAAAACATAAAGGCACTCCGTTTATAGAAGATCTTAAAAAAAGAAAAGACGTCAAATTGTTTACCCTGACCAAAGAAAACTTTGATAGTATTCTGACAGATATCTTAAGATTATTTAATATACAGAAATGAAAAAAAGATTTTTGATTTTCTTGATAGTTCTTTTGGCTGCGGGATGCGGCCCGCCAAGGATAAGCAATCAAGACATCCATTTTGAAAACGAACTTTTTAGCGTAGATTACCCGAAGAATTGGATTTTTGCTCCGGAGAAACAAAAAACCGACTTCGGTTTGAATTTTTACGGAGTCAAGTCTGTTGGATTTGTGTTGAAGGATGAAAATTACCCCCGTTACTATATAACCATAAAGGTATTGGAGAAACAAAAGGACATGTTCAAGGATTTCATCGCAGGGACTTCTTTGGATGAGAGCGCTATGCAGTTTATCGCGGCAATGAAGAGTTTTTATTCCCGAGAAGGATTTTCTGTAACCGATAATCCTACCAATATGAGCGACATACTATTTAACGGCATAGATGCGAAGCTTATTTCGCTAGGCGTAAAGAATCAAACCGGGAAGATTTCATTTGACAGCAATTCCATATTTTTTATTTATTTCGGGAGGCAATATCAGATTACATACGCAATTTATCCCGAATTCAAGAACATCACCAGGGGAAGAATTGAATCTATAATTTATTCAATTAAGCCTAGAAATAATTAAAGGATAATGATGCGAATTCAAGGAAAGAGCGTTAAGGTTTTTAAGATCAAAAATCGTCGAGGATTTGCCGCGGTATGCGAAAATCATCTTACTGAAGGCAATACTTCTGGCCAGGCTTGTGCTCGCATGGCCAAGGCGCTGCGCCGCAAAAGAAAACGCACGGTTTAGATTCTTAAGATTTTAGGAGGAAAGATGCTTAAAAAGCAAATTTGCCTTATTTTTGTTTGTGTCCTGCTAGCAGGCTGCACAACCTTTGGCTCGGCAAAATACACCGATACAGTTTATCCTGTTACAAACTCGCAAGATGTGAAGGTGTTTTTTGAGGAGCCGCCGGTAGAGTTTATCAAGATCGGAGAGGTTACCGCCGACACTTCCAATACTTCAATGCATTCTCACGTGATTGAACGCTTAAAAGAGATGGCGGCCCAGATGGGCGCAGATGCTATTATCCTGCGTAAAGAAGAAAAGTTGGAGGGTTATTCCGAATACGGCAATACCGAGAAACATAGATCTAGAGAGAGCTATCATTCGACCACCACTGCCAAATACAGCGCACAGATGTTTGGCATCGCTATCAAATATATTAAGAAGTAACCAAAGAAAGGAGTCTTTATGTCAAGGAACCTTGTTTTAGTTTGCGTTTTGATCGGGAGTATATTTTTGTTTTTATCTGTTAAAAGCTATGCCTATACCATTTGCGGAGATGGGAAAATAGAAGCCTTGGAGGAATGTGATAACGGTTCGGCTAATAGCGATTCCGCTCCCAATGCCTGCAGAACAGATTGTGTTAAGGCTAAATGCGGTGATTACGGCGTAGACAACGGAGAAGAATGCGATGATTTCCCTAATAATAGCGATGTGATTCCTAATGCCTGCCGCAGGAATTGTAAACGCGCCCATTGCGGAGATGGAGTTTTGGATGATGGCGAGCAGTGCGACGATAAGAACAATAATGATTATGACGGATGTTATCAGTGTATGAGTTGTTATCCTGTAAAGGATAATTTACATTTGTCTGAAAATATGGGTGAAAATGTTAAACTTTGTCCTGGGACATATGAATTTATAGACGCAGGTCCGGAGGGAATAATCACTATAGAAGGTTATGGCGTGAACGTTGATGCCTCTGGGGTAACTCTAGTTGGTCTGCCACCAGTGTCAGCTTCGGCATTTAAGCCAGGTTCAATGCAAAGTTCTCAAGCTGCAAAACAGGTTCTTTCAGGTGCTACCAAAGGAATAACAAAAAGACATACAAAGAACGCTAAAAGCACTACAACTCCTAGTCCTAGCGGGCAGCCTCCTCAGTTGCCACGGAGCGTAACTGGTTGGCAGGGAACAGGAATCATTGTTAAAGGAAACGATGTGGTTTTGCACAATGCCAATATTGAAGGATTTAAAACAGGCATTAAAGTTCAATCTAATGGCGCAGTGCTTTTTAATAACAGGGTTTGCGAGAACTCCATGGATATCCAAGGCGGACAAACAGGCAACTACGGAGTCAAAAATAGCTGTAATAGCCAACAAGGATGGCAGGAAAACGGGCAGAACGGCTGCACTATTGGCTGCAATTAGCCCGTTATTGTTTTTGAAAATTTAGTTGACAAATTACCCTTAGCAAGGTATACTTTGGGCAGAATTTGGTAGCAGTAGTAAATAAGTGGTAGAAGTTTCAAAGCCGTAAGGCAATGAATTACTAGCCTTACGGTTTTTATTTCACCCATTATTTACTATGCAACATAAGGAAGGAGGGTAGTAAATAATGGCACGTGGCAAAGTAAAGTGGTTCAACGATAAAAAAGGCTACGGATTCATCACCACCGATACCGGTGCTGATGTTTTCGTGCATCATAGCGCGATCCTAGGCGATGGTTTCAAAACCTTAGCTGAAGGCCAAGAAGTTGAATTCGAAATCGAAAAAGGCCCTAAAGGCGAACAGGCCGTAAAAGTTAAGAAAGCCTAGTCTTTTATAAAAAGACAAGTATAAGCCCGACCAATTTATTGGTCGGGCTTTTTATTTTATTCCCATAAGAAAATTTCTTAAATTTTATTTCTATTTCTGCAAAATGATGATATCATTTTAGTTAAGGAATAGAGATGGAAATAAAAGCCAGAACAGACAAGGGAGTTGTGATTTTGGATATCAGCGGCCGGATTGATGCCGACTCAGCTAATTTGGTTGAAGTCGTCGGCACCTGCCTAAGGGACGGTTACTTCGACATACTTCTTAACCTTGAAGAAGTTGAATTTATCGACTATCTGGGAGTCTCGGCTATCGCCCTGGCTTACAAAGAAGTGCTTAATCATAAGGGCAGGATGAAATTCCTAAATGTTCCTTTACATATGCGTCAGATACTTTCCATTGCCGGTCTTGATAGGGTAATTGATATTCATAATCAGGAAGAGCTGGCAGTAAAAAGTTTTAAGCAGGATAGGGTCATAGAAAATATAAAAAGGATGCAGATGCGCCGGCGTTTTAAGAGGCTTCCTTTGGATATCCAGATAGATTTATTGTCTAAGCACAGTAAGACCGCGCACTGCCTTAAAGTTGAGCTTTTGGATCTTAGCGCGGTGGGCGCCTACATCTATGGTTGCGAACAGTTTAAGCTTGGGGAAGGAGTAACTTTGAAGATAGACCTTCCTTCAGAGCATAGGACTTTTAAGCTTGATGCGAAAGTCGTTTGGCTCTCCGATAAAGATATCCAGCATAATCTTCATCCCGGGATGGGGGTAGAATTCGTAAATATGCCCTATGCTGTCCAGGATGAGCTTATCAAGTTTATCGAGAAAAACCTTTCTTTGACCTAAAATCTTTTTCTAAAAACGAGAATTCTTTAGAATAAAAATTATTTCTATATTTTATTTTATGATTTCTGATATAATTTCTTTAAGGAGACGATTATGAGAAAGATGGGTTTGCTTTTAATAATTCTGTTATTTTGCTCTGCTGCAACTGCGGAAGAAAATTCCGGTTGGTTAATTTTTAAGGATAAGGGATTAAGGGTTAGCGTTATCAGCCAAGACTTATCCGCATCAGAGATGAGTTATAGCTATAACAGCCCAACGAGCGTTGATGATTCCGGGAACTTCTATTATTGCGCCTCAGAGGGTAACCCCAATGGCTACCTTTGGATAATCAATAAAGTCGATAATACTAGCGGTTCGGTGAGCGAAATATGCAGGCTCAACCTCGATAAGTATAAAACCGGGAGCATCAGGGCGATTAATTCTTCCGGTAGTTCACTTTATGTTTGGATAACGCTTGCCCAATCCGGTTCTAAAGGTTGGATTTCGGCTTTGGTTGAAATAAGCGGTTTGTAAATTAAGAAAAGTTAATAATCAAAGTTTAGGATAATTTTATGTTTCAAGATAAAGCTTTTCAGGCAGCGCTTTTTGTTTCGATTTTAGTTCATGCGGTGTTATTGTACCAGACACCGGCGTTTCAAGTCGAAATTAATAAATCTCTAAAGCAGCTGGAAATTACTTATCAGCATATAAAGATCCCGCCCAGCGAAATAAAGGTCCTGGAACCGCAGGACAAAATCCAGGTTGTTAAAAGTATCCCCAAAGACCTACCGTCTTTCATGAAAGAAAGTTTTAGCATTAAGAATTTCAAGCTTGCTCAGGAGAAACCCAAAGTTTCCAAGGTTTCCAGCCAAGAGAAGAAAAAGGTCACGCCCAAGCTTGATTCCAAGATGGACGATAATCCTATGTATAAAAATTATTACGAGATGATCAGGGATAATATAAAAAAAGAGGCTTACAGGAATTATACCAAGTATGAAGAGGGGGAAGTTTACCTTTCGTTTGTTATTTCTCAGGAAGGCGAGCTACTAGACATCAATCTTTTTAAAGAAAAATCAAAGGCTAGCGAATTCTTGCAGAATATCGCGCTAAAAAGCGTTAAAAACGCAGCTCCCTATCCGAAATTCCCCGCTGAATTAAACTATCCCAAGCTGACTTTTAACGTCATTATTTCCTTCGAGCTTGGCAATTAAAATCTCGCCAGAATTAATCCTAAATGTTTGACATAGAAGAGCTAAAGTGATATATTAATAAACAAAAGTTATTGTAATTTTTCCTATTTATTATGAGCAAACTGGCTTTATCAACCTCTTGGAATATAGCAAGACATAAAGATGCCCAAAGCCTAATCCAAGAGATAAAATTAATCGGCTTCAATAAGTTAGAGTTAAATTTCACCCTGACCAGGGAAATGGTTGAGGGTGTTGCTCTTTTACAAAAAAAAGGCGAAATCGAAGTAGTAAGCCTGCATAATTATTGCCCCATGCCAGAAGGACTTGGACAAAAGACTGTTTTTCCAGATCATTATTCCTTAGCTTCTCTAGATGAAGCAGAGCGAAAGGAAGCGGTTAGATATACCAAGATTTCTATCGATACGGCTCGAAGGCTTGATGCAAAAGTTGTGGTTTTCCACGCCGGTAGAGTCCAGATGCCCGATAGGACGGTGGATTTAATTAAGCTTTATAGCGCTGGTAAGAAAGATGAGCCAGCTTATAATAAAATCAAAGATAGTTTTATTAAAGAGCGCGCGCTTAAAATTCAGCCTCATCTTGAGCAGATATTAAGAAGCATCGATGAGCTTGAGCGATATGCCGCAAAATGTAAAGTCTATCTGGGGCTGGAGAATCGGTTTTACTATCGAGAAATCCCGAATTACGAAGAGATAGGGATAATCCTAAATAAATTTAAAAAGAGCAGACTTTTTTATTGGCATGATGTGGGGCATGCTCAGGTGATGCAGGAGTTAGGTTTTTATAACCATATTGATTTCTTAAATAAGTATAAAGACAGGTTGATTGGGTTTCACTTGCATGATTTGGTTGGATGCAGGGACCATTTGGCGCCATCGTCAGGAAGATTTGATTTTAAGATCCTCGTTCCCTTCATCAAGAGAAATACTTTAAAGGTAATCGAGGCCCATGCGCAGGCATCGGTAGGAGAGGTAATCAGGGCAAAAGAATACCTGGAGAAGATACTGAATGTCTAGAAGAGCTTTTGTTTCAGGACAATTTTACCCGTCGGCAAAGTCCTCTTTATTAAAACAGATAGAAGGTTTTATCGATAAAACGGCAGAAAAAACCGACGCATTGGGAGCGATTATGCCTCATGCCGGATATGTTTATTCCGGGTTAGTTGCCGGTCAGACCGCTTCTAGTTTTCTGGCCAAAGACACATATATACTTATCGGCCCAAATCATACCGGATTCGGAAAGCCATTTAGCATAATGACAGAGGGTATCTGGGATTCTCCTTTGGGTAAAGTAGAGATTGATTCTAGCCTTGCCAGCGCAATTTTAACCAAGTCAAAGTTTTTAAAAGAAGATTCTCTGGCGCATACCCAGGAACATTCTATAGAGGTTGAGATTCCTTTTTTGCAATATTTTAAACCTGATTTTAAATTCGTGCCGATTGCGGTATTCCCGGCGGAACTCAAAATCTATAAAGAGATAGCCCAAAGCATTGCCAAGGCGGTGGAGGAATTTGCCGATAAAAAAAAGACGATGATTATTGCCAGCTCCGATATGACACATTACGAACCGCAGGAGGCTGCGCATTACAAGGATAAAATTGCGTTAGACGCTATTTTGAAACTTGATGAGGACGAACTTTTCAATAAAGTAAAGGAGCTTGATATTTCCATGTGCGGCTACGCTCCGGCAGTTATAATGTTAGCCGCCACTAAGCTATTGGGGGCCAATAAGGCAAAATTAATAAAATATCAAACAAGCGGAGACGTAAGCGGAGATTATTCCGCAGTAGTCGGATACGCAGGAGTGATTGTTTATTAAAATGGATGAACAAAACAAGAAAAAGGTCGACGAATCCTGGAAAGAAGCAGTATTAAAGGAGAAGAAGGAAGAGATCCAAAAGCCAGATGCCACCCAAGTTCCCGAAGTAGATTTCATGAACTTTATTACCAGCTTGAGCCTTCAGTCATTAATTTCTTTGGGAGAGATCGAAAGTCCTTTTACAGAAAAGAAAGAAGTCAATATCAAGCAGGCAAGGTTCTTGATAGACACTTTGGATATGATAAAGCAGAAAACCGAAGGCAATCTGACTGAAGAAGAATCCAAGATGTTGGATACCATGCTTTACGAACTTAAAATGAAGTATGTTGAGAAAAGTAAGGGGGCTTAATCAATGATTGATAAGGAGTTGCTTGATATTTTGGCCTGTCCTGCATGCAAGGGGGATGTTTTTTTGAAGGATGAGAAAATCGTTTGTAAAAAATGCGGTAAGAAATACCCAGTTCGCGAGGGAATTCCCATCATGCTAGTGGATGAGGCGGAAGATTAAGTGATAAGATTTAAAAGGAGATTGAAAAATGGAAAAAATATTAGTAATCCACGGTCCTAACCTAAATCTTTTGGGGAACAGGGAAGTAAATATTTACGGCAAAGAGTCTTTAGATGATATCAATAATAAATTGAAGAAGTCAGCGCAAAGGCTCAAGGTCCAATTAGAATTTGTTCAGTCTAATCATGAAGGCGAAATCGTAGATTTGGTCGGCAATGCCAAAAAAGATTTTAAAGCCATCATCATAAATCCGGCTGCCTATACGCATACAAGCATCGCTATCCGCGATGCGATTGCAGCCTGCGGAGTTCCGACGGTGGAGGTGCATATTTCCAATATTTACGGCAGAGAAGATTTCCGAAAGACCTCACTAACTGCCCCAGCCTGCGCCGGCCAGGTAAGCGGATTCGGAATCAATAGTTATCTTTTAGGTTTGGAAGCGGCAGTAGGCCTGATAAGAAAGTGACCCACCAGATAAAGCTTCTACAAAACAAACTAAGACAAGAGAACCTAGACGGCTTTTTGGTAACCAAAGACGCCAATATCGCTTATCTATCAGATTATGATTCCAAGGAATCTTGGTTATTGGTAGGCCAAAGAGAGAGTTTCTTTATTACTGATTTTAGATATATTCTTGAGGCGAAGAAGAATTTAAGAGGTATTGAAGTCGTAAAGACAGAAGGTTCTATTTTCGGTTGTGTTGCGAAGTTGGCAAACAAATTGGAAATAAGAAGATTAGGCTTTGAAAGCAAGGCTGTGTCTTATGCAGAGTTTAAAAGTATAAAGATCGAGCTTGCTTCGGATGTGGCTTTTATCTCTACCTTTGATTTTGTTGAGTCTTTGAGAGAAAACAAGTCCCAAGAAGAGATATCTAAAATCAGGAAAGCTGTTGGAATTAACACGAAGGTGTTGGAATTTGCTAAGGGGGTTTTAAGGCCCGGATTAACAGAAAGAGAAGTAGCTTTAAGATTAGAAGGTTTTATAAAATCCAAGGGCGCTGATTTGGCCTTTGATACGATAGTCGCTTCCGGACCAAATTCAGCCATGCCTCATGCACCGCTTTCTAGCCGTAGATTAAGAACGGGCGAACCTGTTTTGATTGATATCGGCGTAGTCTTTCATGGATATAGAAGCGACTTGACAAGGGTAGGCTTTTTGGGTAGAATACCTATGTATTTTAAGAGGATATACGATTCTGTTCTGGCCTCCCAAGAGGCCGCAATCAAGAATATTTCGGCAGGAAAACAAATCTGTGACATTGATAGAATTGCACGTAACTTTCTAAATAAGAGAAAATTAGGCAAATTCTTCGGTCATTCCTTGGGTCATGGTGTCGGTAGGGAAACCCATGAAAACCCATCAATATCATCAAGAAACAAGGAAAGACTTTCTAGTAATATGGTTTTTACCGTGGAACCTGCCGTTTATCTCAAGGGAAAATTTGGGATCAGAATCGAAGATATGATTTTAGTCAAAAAGAATAATTGTGAGGTGTTAAGTGGCGCTCTCGATAAATCAATTAAAAACTGGACAAACCCTTCTTATTAATGACCATGTTTACATGGTCGTTGACTTAGAGCACGTAAAGCCTGGAAAAGGCAGTGCCTTTGTAAGGGTAAAAGTAAAAAGCCTGACTACCGAAGCGGTTTTGGAAAGAACCTATAAAACCGATGATAAGATCCAGGAAGCTTTTATCGAACAAAAAAAATTGCGCTATAGTTATCACGATGGAGATTTGTACCATTTTATGGACCAGGAAAGCTATGAAGATTTCGTGATGTCTGACGACAACCTTGGCGATTCAATAAAATTCTTAAAAGATGAACTAGATGTTAATGCCTACTTTTTTGAAGGCAAGCTGATGAAAGTTGAGCTTCCTACTTTTATTGAACTAAAGATTGCTCAGACCGAACCCGGCATAAAAGGCGATACAGCTAAAGGCGGTAACAAGCCCGCAACATTAGAGACGGGCGCTGTGGTTGGGGTCCCGTTATTCATAAATCAAGGAGACACTATCAAGGTTGACACAAGAACCGGTACCTACGTAGAAAGGATAGCACGATGAATCTCAAAGAAATAAAAGAGATGATTAATCTGATGAATGAAAATAATCTTTTAGAGCTTGAGATTGAAAGAGAAGGAACCAAGATTAGAATCAAAAAAGAGGCTAAAGAATCCATTGGTTTCGCGCCGGTATCAGAATACAAAATAGAACATATCTCTCCGTCATCTTCAGGATCGTCGAAAGAATCCAGGTCCGATGAAAAAACGGTTTTAAAGACAGTGGAGATAAAATCTCCGATGGTAGGTACTTTTTATCGTTCGCCGTCTCCTGAGGCTGCGCCATTTGTGGAGATAGGTCAAGAAATCGAGGTTGGCCAGGTCGTCTGCATTATCGAGGCCATGAAGTTAATGAATGAGATTAAGTCTGAAGTTAAAGGAAAAGTAGTTGATATCCTAGTAGACAATGCCGAACCGGTAGAGTTCGGCCAGAATTTATTTTTAATAGAGCCCGCATAATATGTTTTCTAAAATCTTAATTGCTAATAGAGGTGAAATAGCCCTTAGGGTGATTAGGGCATGCAAGGAATTGAACATAAGGACAGTAGCCGTCTATTCCGAAGCCGATAAAGATTCCCTACATGTACGTTTTGCCGATGAGGCAATTTGTATCGGCAAGGCAGCAAGTTCCGAAAGCTATTTAAATATCCCCGCCATAATATCCGCCGCAGAAATCACCGATGTGGAAGCCATCCATCCCGGTTACGGTTTCTTAGCTGAAAACGCCCATTTTGTAGAGATATGCGAATCATGTAATATTACTTTTATCGGGCCAAGTCCGGAATCTATGCGCCTCATGGGAGATAAAATGGCTGCGCGAGAAACAATGCGTAAGGCCGGCCTGCCTATAGTTTCAGGAAGCCATACCGCCATAAAAAATAAAGATGAGGCTTTAAAAACCGCAAAGAGACTCAAATATCCCGTTATAATCAAAGCCGCAGCCGGCGGCGGTGGAAGAGGCATGCGTGTTTGCCATAATGATATACGATTGATCAGCGCCTTAATGACTGCTCAGTCTGAGGCTGAGGCTGCCTTTGGCAATCCCGATGTTTATATCGAGAAATACTTAGAGCATCCCCGCCATATAGAATTCCAGATTTTGGCTGATAATTACGGACGGATAATTCATTTAGGCGAAAGAGATTGCAGTATCCAAAGACGTCATCAAAAATTATTGGAAGAATCTCCCTCGGCAGTCTTGAATTCAAAATTGCGCAAGAAAATGGGTGAGTTGGCAGTTAAAGGTGCAAAGGCAGCGGGTTATAGAAGCGCGGGAACAATTGAATTTTTATTAGACAAGCATGGGAATTTCTATTTTATGGAGATGAATACGCGAATACAGGTTGAACATCCGGTAACAGAAATGGTTACAGGAATAGACCTTATCAAGGAACAGATAAAGATCGCTGCAGGAGAAAAGCTAGCATTTAAACAGGATGATGTCAATTTTAACGGCTCGGCCATTGAATGCAGAATAAACGCCGAGGATCCAGATAATGGTTTTACCCCTTGCCCCGGATTGATAGAAAGATTGAATTTGCCCGGTGGCCCGGGAGTGCGCATAGATACGCATATTTATAACGGTTATACCATCAGCCCTTTTTATGACTCTTTGCTTGCAAAGTTGATTGTGCACGGCCCCAGCCGCAAAGAAGCGATAAGAAAAATGAAGATGGCGTTGGAAGAGTTTATAATTTCTCCTATAAAAACAACCGTCCCAGTGCATATAAAGATCATGGATGATCCTTTGTTTATAAAAGGAGATATATCTACGCATTTTATCGAAAGATTTGTTAAAGAAGAGAAGGAAGCGGAGGCATAATGGAAGATACAAAGAATGATCTCGGTACAATACGTATTCATAATCATGTAATCTCGGCCCTAACTTCTATCGCAGTTCAAGAGGTAGAGGGAGTCGTGGGAATTTATAAAGGGATAAAAGGAAGCATCTATAATATTTTTGGCAAACAAGGTTCCGGAGCAATCAAGGTCGAAACAGACAAAAACAACGAGATTAGATTAGATGTAGCTATAACCGTAAAATACGGCGTAAATATCCCGGAAGTCGCGCGTCGCGTGCAAGAAAGTATTCAGCATGCGATTGAGAAATCAACCGATTTGAATTTAAAAGAGATTAATGTCAATGTTCACGAAATCCAAGGAGGGTAGGACAAAATGAGATTCTTTTCTACCATAGGAGTTTTATTCTATACGTTAGTATTGTCAATGCTGGGAGGTTTGATTATCGGCTTTACCCTGCATTTAGTAAAACTGGAACAGGTTATAGTTTTATTGACCACCTCTTACGCAGATGTTAATTTAAGAATTGTTGTCGGCTTGACGGGCTTACTGCTTATTTTTATAAGCACTTCTTTTGCTCAATTGATATTGGGAAGATTCCAGAAAGAAAAGACCATTGCCTTTACTAATCCCTCAGGTCAGGTAAGCGTATCGTTATCGGCTGTAGAAGATTTGGTGCAGAGATTAGCCGCGCATTTGCCGGAGGTAAAAGAAGTCAGGCCAGACGTGGTCGTGAATAAAAAAGGTATACAGGTGGAGTTACGTATCGTTTTGAAGTCGGAAGTAAATATTCCCGATTTTACTTTACGGATGCAAGAAATGATAAAAGGAAGAGTCCAGGATATATTAGGAGTCGAAGAGGAAGTTAATGTGCGGATTCATATCGCAAAGATTATTTCCAAAAAAGACGAAAAAAGACGAGATGAGCCAGAGCCGCCATCTTCGGATTCAGAGCATCCTACGGTTCCTTTTAAAGGTTACGGAAGATCTTAATATAGAGAAGGGAGTCTAATGGCAAAAATAGGTATTCTTACGGGCGGGGGAGATTGCCCAGGATTAAATCCGGTTATCAGAGCAGTGGTCAGGAAAGGTTTTCTCGAAGGCTTTTCCACGGTCGGAATAAAAAATGGCTGGAAGGGTTTGATTGAAAACGATTTTGAAGAGCTAGACTTAAGGAAGGTTTCGGGCATACTTCCTAAGGGCGGAACAATCTTGGGAACTAGCAGGACTAATCCTTATAAAAAAGAAGGCGATGTGGCGAAGGCCAAAGAAAACTATAAGAAATTGGGCCTTTCTGCTTTAATCGCGGTAGGCGGAGAAGATACTCTAGGGGTAGCCAATAAATTATCCAAAGAAGGATTAAATGTCGTTGGGGTCCCAAAGACTATTGATAACGATCTTTCTGCTACCGATTATACTTTTGGTTTTGATACCGCGGTAAATATCGCTACAGAATGTATTGATAGGTTGCATACTACCGCAGAAAGCCACCATAGAATTATTGTTGCCGAAGTTATGGGTAGGCATGCAGGCTGGATCGCAACATTTGCCGGCATCGCCGGAGGCGCAGATATTATCCTTATACCTGAGATACCTATAGATATGGACGAAGTCTGCGCGTCTATCAAAAAGCGTCATGCCAGAGGCAAGACTTTTAGTATCGTTGTCGTGGCTGAAGGTGCACAGTTTAAAAAAGGAAGCATGGTGGTCCAAGAAGAGAAGCTGGACGCATTTGGCCATGTAAGACTGGGCGGGATTGGAGAGGCCTTAGGCAGCGCAATAGAAGAAAAGACCGGTTTTGAGACTAGGGTCAGCGTACTCGGACATATCCAGCGCGGAGGTTCTCCTACGGCTTACGATAGGGTTCTTGGGACCAGATTCGGTGTTAAAGCCGTAGAATTGGTGAAAGATAAAAAGTTTGGCAAAATGGTAAGTCTGCGCGGAAATAAGATAGTAGATGTTTCATTGGAAGAGGCGGTAAAGGAATTAAAGACCGTAGACATGGATCTATACGATATTGCCAAGGTATTTTTTGGCTAAAATAAAGCTATGAAAAACGAAATAAGTAATATTATAAAAGATTCTATTGCTGTAAAAGAATCGATACTAAAAAACAATATTGAAGATATTGTAAAAATAGCAGAGTTGGCAATAGATTGTCTTAAAAATGGAAACAAGATAATTATTTTTGGTAACGGCGGTTCCGCTGCGGACAGTCAGCATATCGCAGCGGAATTGGTGGGTAGATTCCAGAAAGAGCGCCGCGGTTTAGCTGCGATCGCTTTGACCACTAATACTTCAATATTGACAGCCATTGGCAATGACTATAGTTTTGATGAAGTCTTTTCAAGGCAGATCGAAGCTATTGCTAAAAAAGGCGATTTGGTTTTCGGGATTTCTACTAGCGGTAACGCCAAGAATGTTAACGCTGGAATAGCTAAAGCCAAAGAGATGGGGCTTAAGACGGTCGGCCTAACTGGCTCAGATGGCGGAGCACTCGCCAAGACGGCAGATACCAGTCTTGTCGTTTCTTCAAAAGTCACCGCCAGAATTCAGGAAGCCCATATTACTATCGGACACATAATCTGCGAGCTCGTCGAGAAACAGTTATCTTAATGAAAAATAATAATAAAGTTAAGACATTAGAAGCTTTGTGCCGTATTGTCTCAAGATTGAAGGGGCAGAAAAAAAGAGTTGTCTTTACCAACGGTTGTTTTGATATTTTGCATTACGGACACGCCAAATACTTAGAAGATTCAAGGAAGCTCGGAGATTTTCTGGTTGTCGGATTAAACAGCGACAGCTCTGTTAGAGTTGTTAAGAAAGACAAGAATCGTCCTATTAATTCTCAACGTGATCGCGCAAGCGTATTGGCTGCGCTTTCTTGCGTCGATTACATCGTTATTTTTAACGAGCTAACGCCGTTAAAGTTAATAGCAAAATTAAAGCCTGATATTTTGGTAAAGGGCGGAGACTGGAAAAAACAGGATATAGTAGGCAAAGATATAGTAGAATCTTACGGTGGAAGAGTCCAAACCATCCCATATCTTGCGGGATACTCCACAACCAACATTATTAAATCAATAATCAAGAATTCCTGTGGTAAAAGTCGAAAGTAAGATATTAAGAATAATCGATGCAAATTTGAATCGATTAAAAGAAGGCTTGCGTGTCTGCGAAGATATCTGCCGTTTTATATTAAACGATAGAGCACTTTCAAGAAATTATAAAGATATAAGACACAAGATTTCAAAGGCGCTAGAGAATCGCTTAAGCGCAAAGAACATTGTCCAGACCAGGGATATCATTAAGGACGTCGGGAAGAAGTCAATAAAATTAGAGTTTAAAAGAAAAGATTTTAATGATATTTTTATTGCCAATATTCAAAGAGTCAAGGAATCGTTAAGGGTTGTCGAGGAATTTAATAAATTATTTGATAAGAATACTGCCGAGCAGTTTAAGAGATTGAGATATAAAATTTATGAGCTGGAAAAAAAGACTTTTGGGAAAATCAAGTCTTTACGTCATTCTGGATAAAGATATATGCCCGCAGCATTTATTGGCAATCGCTAAAAAGATAATCAATTCCGGGGCTGATATAATCCAGCTAAGGTGCAAAAATAGCCCCAAAAAAGAAATATTAAGATACGCCAAGGCATTAAGAAAACTTTCTAAAAACAAATCTTTATTGATTGTAAACGATCATATAGATGTGGCATTGGCCAGCCTAGCTGATGGCGTGCATTTTGGTCAAGAGGACATGCCTCTTGAGGTTGCTAGGCAAATAGCTGGGAATAACTTCTTGGTTGGTATTTCTTGCCATAGCTTAAAACATGCCAAGATAGCTCAGAAACAAGGTGCTGATTATATTGGAATCGGACCGATATTTACTACTGCTACCAAAGTTAAAGAGCCGGCCATAGGCTTGAAAGTTTTGAAACAAATAAAGAAAAACATTAAAATTGCTTCATTTGCAATCGGCGGAATAGATTTAAAGAATGTTGCTAGGGTTAAGCAGCATGGCATTAATAAGGTCGCAATTGGCAAAGCGATCTGTGAAGCAGAGAATATAGAAAGCACAGTCAATAGATTTAAAAAACTCCTAAATTAAATGACTCAATTAGAGCTTGCCAGAAAAAATAAAACTACTGCCTTGATGCGCCAGTCCGCAAAAAAAGAAAATGTAGATTCTGCATATCTCAGAAAAAAGATTTCCGAAGGAAAAGTTGTTATTCCAGCGAATATAAATCATCGTATCAGGAATATTTGCGCTATAGGGCAGGGCCTAAAAACCAAGGTCAATGTTAATATAGGAACTTCTACTGATAAGACAGGGATTGAAGACGAACTTAAGAAACTAGAAATCGCGATACGCTACGGCGCCGATACGATAATGGATCTGAGCGTCGGTGGCAACCTAAGAAATATCAGAAAAAGGATAATTAAGCTTTCTACTATTCCCGTCGGAACAGTCCCGATTTATGAAGTCTCAGTAAATCAAAAAAAGAACAAGAAAGATTTTAAAGACATAACATTGGATGAAATCTTAAAGGTCATTTACCAACAAGCAGAAGACGGTGTAGACTTCTTTACAATTCACTGCGGAATCTTGAAAGAACACCTAAAATTTCTTAGAAAGAAAGTCAGGATTTTAGATGTGGTAAGTCGCGGCGGAGCGTTGCTCGCCAGCTACATGATGGAGAAAAACAAAGAAAACCCCTTGTATGAATATTACGATGAAATCTTAAAGATTGCTAGGAAATTTGATGTTACCTTAAGCCTCGGAGATAGTTTAAGGCCAGGTTCGGTTTTGGATGGTTCCGATAAATTGCAGTTTTCGGAGTTAAAGATTTTAGGCAATTTAGCAAGAAGGGCCAGAAATAAAGGAGTCCAGGTAATGATAGAAGGGCCTGGCCATCTTCGTTTAGACGAGATAGAAAAGAATGTCATTATGCAGAAAAAACTTTGTGATAACGCTCCTTTTTATGTTTTAGGTCCTTTAGTTACCGATGTAGCCCCGGGATACGATCATATAACCTCGGCTATCGGAGGTGCGATCGCCGCAAGCAAGGGTGCTGATTTCTTATGCTACGTTACGCCTTCAGAGCATTTAAGACATCCCTCGATTGAAGATGTAAGAGAAGGATTGATTGCTTCGCGTATTGCAGCGCATGCAGCCGATATAGTAAAAGGTATAAAAGGAGCCATAGGTTGGGATAAAGCGATATCTTTAGCACGCAAAAAAAGGGATTGGAAAAAACAGATAAGACTTTCTATGGATCCTGATAAAGCAAGGGCGTATAGAATGTCTTCTAAGGCTGAGCTTTCCGATGTTTGCACGATGTGCGGAGATTATTGTTCTATAAGATTGATAGATAATTGTTCTAAAATTAATTTGCGGGCGTAGTTCATCGGTAGAACACCAGCTTCCCAAGCTGGATAGGAGGGTTCAATTCCCTTCGCCCGCTCTTAGAAAAATATGAAGAGAGTCTTCTTAAATTTAATAATCCTGATTACTATTGCAACTTTATTTTCTGGTTGCGTTAGTTATCAGTCTGCGGTTTTAAATGTGCCCGAGACGCAAAAGAGGGCGGGTGTCTATCATAAGGTTATGCCCAAAGAGACATTATGGAGGATCGCCAAGGCATATGATGTTCCGCTAGATGAAATCGTAAAGGCAAACAGAATCCCCGATGTTACACAGATAGAGAAAGGGCAGCTAATTTTTATTCCCGGAGTTAGGCAAACATTAGATATTGACAGCTTAAGCAACGCTGCTAACAAGGGAGGTTATTTTATTTGGCCGGTGAAGGGCAGAGTTGTTTGTTATTACGGAGAAAAAGCTTCTGGAAGAGAAAACAAAGGTATTGATATCCAAACAAGTTCGGGCCAGGATATTTCGGCTTCTAGATCCGGCAAGGTAACCTTTTTAGGTGATTTAAAAGGTTATGGCAAGACTATCATTATTGAACATAATGATAATTTTTCTACTGTCTACGCTAATATCACAGAGCCGCAAACAAAATTAAATAGCAATATCTCTCAAGGGGCGGCTATTGCCAAAGTAGCAAAACTGGATAAAGGCAGGCAGTCTTTTCTGCATTTTGAGATTAGAAAGGGCTATTCTTCGCAGAATCCCATTTTTTATTTACCATGATAAACGATACCATTAATAATAATTTTTTCGGACGTTCAGACATCTTAGAAATCATTGAAAAAAGAGTCAAGCATTTCGGTGAAGGCTATAGGCAGAATATAGCTTTGATCGGAAGGGAGCTCAGCGGTAAAACATCGCTTTTAAAATACTTCTTAAGCAAATTTAAAGACGAGCAGATCATTCATCTCTATTTAGAGCTTTCGACAAATGATCTTAAAGTTTTTATAAGAAAGTTTGCCGGGGGGCTTTTGTTTAATTTCTTAAGCAGTAAAGACCTGGAAGTCAGAGACGATTTTAATTACCTGATCGATAAATCTAAAGCATTTGTTCCAAAAACCGCTCAGCATATCATGAAAATAAATTCCGATCTAGATAAAGAAAGATTCACCGATGCTTATCGGGAAATGCTGTGTTTGCCCGAAATTCTTATATCCGAAACGGGGAAACTTTGTCTTATTGTAATAGATGAGTTTCAGAAGTTAGAAGATATGAAAATCACCAATCCTTATCAGGAGCTGGGGAAGAAAATCATCGCCCAAAAGAATTGCATGTTTATTTTTAGCAGTTCTAATGAGGTGAGGGCAAGACAAATTCTAGCGGAAGATTTATCGCTACTATTTGGTAACTTTGAGATTCTCTCCGTGAGTAATTTTGACGTCAAAACCAGCTATGATTTTATTCATCAGATATTGAAGGAAATTAATTTAAAAACCGAACACCGCAATTTTATTATTAATTTTACCGGCGGAAATCCTTTTTACCTCAAGATATTATCTGAGAAATTGCTGGAACTTATTAAAGACGAGTTTATCAAAGACGTTACTTTGCCTATCCTTGTAGAGTGTTTAAAATTGGTCCTGTTTGATGAGTGGGGGCAATTAAACAGATATTTTATGAATTACATAGAGAAACTGACGCTGGGAAGAAATAATAGGATTTATATTGATACTCTTCTTGCGATCGCTAACGGAAGAAGAAAGATTAAAGAAATAACCGATAGCGTGCACAAGGATAAAAAAGACACGTCGTTAAATATTAACCGCCTTCTGGAATTAAATTTCATCTCTAAAAATATCAATTCCTATTATATCCATGATAGAATTTTCAGTTTCTGGTTGAGATATGTATTCCAAAAGAAATTGCTTTCGGTGAGTCAGGATCAAGAGGAAGCAGAGAGCCTTTTTAGAAAAAATACCGAAGAGTTGATAAGGAATTTTGTAGAGATTTCCGAGAAGGAAACCTCCGATAGGATTGTCGAGCTTTTTAACCTTTTTACTACAGAAACATTACAGCTTGATGGCCACAGGTACAGATTCTCGACTTTTAGAGAGGTTAAGCCAATAATTTTCAATGGTAAAGAAGATAGCGTCCTAAAAGGGGCAATGGCCTATTCTCGGGATAGTCTTTGGTTTATTTTGCTTAAGGAAGACCATTTTATAGAAGAAGATGTAATGTCGTTTTTGTCAGAATGCCGAAAACATAAATTCTCTCCCCAGAGAAGGATAATAATTTCATTAGGGGAAACCGATTCTAACGCGAAACTTCGGGCTTTAAAAGAGAAGATATGGGTTTGGGATCTAGCCGATCTAAATACTGTCTTAAATTTATATGACAGGCCGTTTATTGTAAAATGAGAATTGGCGTTATCTCCGATACGCATATAAAAGAAAGCATCAAAGAATTACCCAAAGTTATCCTCGATGACTTTAAAAAAGTCGATTTGATTTTACATGCCGGAGATTTAGTAAATATTGCCGTTTTAGATGAACTCAAGAGAATGGCGCAGACTAAGGCGGTAGTAGGCAATATGGATTTTCCCGAAGTTGAGAGAGTCCTTGCTAAAAAAGAAATAATAAAAATCGGAGGATTTAAAATCGGCTTAATCCACGGCTACGGCCCTCCTGATGGCTTGATAGAAAGAATAAAAAGAGAGTTTGAGCCAGGTGTGGATATGGTAGTTTTTGGCCATTCTCATCGACCCGTAAATGAATTAATAGGCGGAGTTTTATTTTTTAATCCCGGAAGCCCCACGGATAAGATCTTCGCGCCTTTTAATTCTTATGGGATTATTGAGATTAATGATAAAATAAAAGCATCGATAATTAAGCTATGAAAAGACTTTGGGCGCCTTGGAGAATTGGATACGTGCAAAAGAAAAACAAAAGTTGTATATTTTGTCGAGCGGCAAAATCAAGGCTTGATAAGAAATATTATGTAGTTCACAGGAGTAAATTTTGTTTTTCTGTTTTGAATGTTTTTCCGTATAATAATGGGCATATTATGATTGCTCCGAATCGGCACAGGGGCGATATAGCCGATTTAACAAGTGATGAGCTGCTAGATTTAATCAAGGTTTTAAAGATCTCTCAAAGACAGCTTAATAAGGTTTTAAGGCCTCAGGCTTACAACATCGGAATAAATATCGGAAAAGAGGCAGGGGCAGGGTTTGCGGGTCATTTACATATACATATTGTCCCGCGCTGGAAGGGCGATGTGAATTTTATGCCGGTAGTATTTGGCAGCAAAGTAATTTCGCAGTCTTTAAAACAGTTGCATGAAAAATTAACGAAAAAAAGAAGATGAAATTAAGAACCAGAGAAGAGATAGAAAAGTGGGAAGATAGTTACTTGGCTCCCTATGCTATGCATAGTAAAGACTCTAAGGGAAGAAAATACGAAGAGCCGGAGCATCAATATCGCACGATCTACCAGCGCGATAGGGACCGGATAGTCCACTGCGAGGCTTTCAGAAAACTTGAATACAAAACCCAGGTCTTTATGATATTCGAGGGCGATTATTATCGGACAAGGCTTACGCATACCTTAGAGGTTGCCCAGATCGCGCGTACTATCGGAAGAAATCTAGGGCTAAACGAAGATTTGATTGAAGCCATTGCATTGGCTCATGATTTAGGCCATGCGCCTTTTGGTCATGCCGGTGAAGAAGCGCTGCAGGAAATAATGAAGGATTCTGGCGGATTTAACCATAATCTTCACGGCTATAGGATAGTTACCGATTTGGAAAAAAGATACTTTAACTACAATGGATTGAACTTAACTTATGAGGTCAAAGAAGGAATCGTCAAACATAAGACAGGTTTTGATATTCCCAGTCGCGTGCCGGAATTCAGCTTAAATGAACAACCAACCCTAGAGGCGCAGATTGTAGATATTGCCGATGAGATCGCCTATTATAATCACGACCTAGATGATGGCCTGACTTCAGATTTGATTAAATTAAGAGACTTAGAGAAAGTTCCGTTGTGGGATAATGCTTACAAAAAAATTAAGAAAGACTATACCAAAGACGATAAAGATATGATAAAATATCATTTAATCAGAGAGCTCATAAATCAACAGGTAGATGATTTATTGAGAGAGTCTTTGAAAGGAATTGTAGAAAATAGCTTAAGCTCGTCGGATGACGCCAGAAAATTAAATCACAGGGTGATTTCTTTTAGTGTTGGTTTGCAAAAAGAGAGAGAACTTGTGAGAGATTTTCTGATGAAAAATCTTTATCAGAACGTAAGGGTCGTTAGGATGACGAGTAAAGCTAAAAGATTCATAAACAAATTGTTTGAAATATACAGTGAGAACCCAAAGCAGCTTCCTGAAGATATTTTTTTGAGGATGCATGAAAAGTCCGATGATGAAAAGAAGAAGATTATTTGCGATTATATTGCAGGAATGACGGATAGGTTCGTTTTAGATGAGCACAAAAAACTCTTTGAGCCATACGAAAAAGTATAAGATAGTTCTTTCGATAAACCATATGGTCTATCGATTGATTAATTCTACTTATAACTTAAAAGAATTGACTTTACGTCTGGCGAAGTTTATCTGTCAGGTTCTAAATTCCGGATATTGTTCTGTTACCCTGCTTGAGTCTAATACAAAAACAGTGAAGTTAAGAGCTGTTGTTGGCCCAAATAAAAAAGACGTATCCAGCAAGAAAGCAAAGTTAAAAAAAGGCTTAGAGAAGAAGATAATTGATACCAGCGATGCATTTATGAATGATTCGGTTTTAGGAGTTCCTCTTATCGGAGAGGATACCTTTGGTTCTGTCGTAGTAAAAAGAAACGGAAGAAGAGGCAAATACGAATCTTTTGACCAGGAACTTTTGACAGCCATTGCCGAGCAGGCAGTCATAGCTATAAAGAATCTTCAATTATACGATGAGCAGCAAAAGATAGTTTACGGCAGCATCAAATCTTTGGTAACCGTTCTTGATAAAAAAGTCCCTTCGCTTTCTACTCATTTGACGAAATATGCAAGTATTGTAGTGGAGATAGCCAAGGAACTGCATTTAAGCGAGAGCCAGATAATGAGCTTGCAGCATGCAAGCCTGCTTCATGACGCAGGTAAGGTTGATATACCCCTTGAGATTCTAACTAAACGCAGTAAATTGACTTCTGAAGAATACGGGATTATCAAAAGCCATCCCGAAAGGGGGGCGGAGATAATAAAACCTCTTGAGGCCTTGAAGCCGGTTATTCCGATAATATTGTATCATCATGAAAAATACGACGGAAGCGGATATCCATCAGGGCTAAAAAAGGATGAGATACCTATTGAGGCAAGAATAATGTCTGTCGCCGATGCGTTTGAAGCAATGATAAGCTCAAGGCCATATAAAACCAAGAAGACAATTTTTGAGGCTATAGAGGAGATTAAGAGAAACTCCGGTACTCAGTTTGATCCTAGGGTAGTTGAGGCTTTTTTGCGTTTAAGTAAAAAAAGAAAGTTCAAAAAGTACTTGAGTTTTTACCACTAAGAATTTTATAATATAGTATTATGGAGAAAAAACAAGTTCCCGGACAATTAGAATTGTTTTCAAGTTCCGTAGAATCGCAAGATAATAGCAAAGCGAGAACTACGCCTTGGCAGAGTCTTATATATTTGAATATTGAGCAAGCGATAATGATTTCCGTTATTGTTTTGATGGTTGTTGTATTTAGTTTTTCTTTGGGGGTAGAAAAAGGTAATAGGGCTAGTAAGGTTTTAGGAAATAAAGATACGCTCGCATCCGAAGTCCAGCAGGTCAACGAACCAGTGGTCAAAGAAGTCAAACAGGAAGCGCCGAAACAGGAAGTTTTACAAAAAATAGGGCAGCAGGAGAAAGAAATTAAACAAAAAACCGAAGATATAACCAAATATACTATCCAGGTTGCCAGTTTTAAGAAGCGTAGTTCAGTAGATGAGGAAGCCAGGGGTCTTCAAAAGAAAGGTTATGAAACAGTTATTTTGCCAAAGGGTAATTATATTATTCTTTGCGTCGGGAAGTACCAGAATAAAGAAGAAGCAAGGATTTCGTTAGGGGAACTAAGAAAAAAATACAAAGATTGTCTAATCAGGGAGCTATAAAATGTCAATACACCCGTCTTTAAAATCTACAGATAAAGATAAACAACAAAGATCAGTCTTGAAACGTATAGAGAGAATAAAGGACTTAATTGGAAAAGGCCTTTGGAAAGAAGGCGATAACGTATTCGGACTTCCCAAATTAAAAGTAATCAAAATGAAATTCAAAAAAGAGAAGGTCGAGAAAGCAGAGGAATCAGCTGCAACACCCGAGGCTGGAGCTGCCGCCGCACCTGCAGCTGCAGAAGCCGCTTCTGCGGGTAAAGATAAGGCAAAGGCTGCCAAACCATCCAAGGATTCTAAAGCCTCTAAATGAAGAGTCCAATAACAATCTTTTTGCTTATTTTCTTTAGCTTAACGTGTTATGTTTCTGCTGAGGAGAATTTTCCTTTCGCGGCCCAAGTTACTACCGAGACTTTAAACATCCGGGCCGGATATAATATTAATTTTGAAGTTATTGATAAGCTCAAAAAAGATGATAAGGTCATTGTGCTCGACAAGAAGTTTAATTGGTATAAAGTTGGATTGCCCTTAAGCGCATCTTGTTTTATAAGCAGTAAATACGTCAATAGAATAGTTGATCGGGATGCCGCGGTAGGGGCCGACAGGGTTAATGTTAGGACGCGGCCTGATTTGAAATCAAGTGTTTTATGTCAATTAGGCAAGAATGACCCCGTAACTATTGTCGAAGATAACGACAAGGATTGGTACAAAATTTATCCTCCCAAGAATTGTTACGGCTGGGTTAACGAAAAATATCTAAAATATTACTCTTCTATAGATCAATACAATAAAGAAAAACAGCAAGAATCAACAAAATCAAAGGATTCTAAGAAGCCTCTAGAGAAGACCGCGCCTGCGATATCTTTGCCGCAACAAAAGTTTGAATACGATGATATAGGCACCCTAAAGAAAGCCAGTTCTTTCTTTAAACAGCCCGGAACCCATAAGCTTATACAAAATGGCAAAGTAGTTTCTTTTCTAAAAAGCGATAAAGTAAAATTAGATGACTTTCTAAATTTACGAGTTAGGGCAAGAGGGGGTCTGGAGAAGGACTCCGGCAGTAAATATCCTGTTGTAATCGTAGAGGACATCTCAATTATAGAATAATGTCATTCGTTATATCGTTAGCAATATTCTTTATAGCGATTATTATCCACGAGTTTTCCCACGGTTGGATAGCTTACAAGCTTGGCGATTCTACAGCCAGGCGTTCCGGGAGACTCACTCTCAATCCGATAGCCCATATCGATATATTTGGTACTTTGATTTTGCCCCTGCTGCTTATAATCATGCGTTCACCATTCATATTCGGTTGGGCAAAACCAGTCCCGGTGAACTTCCATAATTTAAGAAACCCTAAAAGGGACATGATCTGGGTAGGCCTGGCCGGACCAGCTTCCAATATAATTTTCGCTTTAATTCTAAGTCTGGTTATCAAAATTGTAAGCATGCCCTTATTTATACATGAATTTCTGGTTTTAGGTGTTTGGGTTAATTTAATCTTGGCGGTATTTAATTTAATACCGATTCCGCCGTTAGACGGATCAAGGGTTTTGTTTGGTTTATTACCGTACCAATCTGCAATGCGTTATGCCAGCCTTGAACCATACGGGTTTATCATTATTTTCTCGTTGATATTCTTAGGGTTGTTTGACAGGGTGATCTTGCCAGTAGTAGAGATTGTCGCCAATGTTTTAGGCGCGGGAATGATATGAAGAAAATCATTGTTAACTTAAAGCAGAGATCTTATCCGATTATAATCGGATTTAAAACTCTTTCTCGTATAGGGAGTTTCTTAAACTCTATCAAGATTGGCAAGGATGCCGTAGTCATTACCAACAATTTTCTAAAGAGAAAAATAGGGTTTTCGCTTGCAAAAAACCTCAAGAATTCTGGTTATACGGTAAGGTTTGAAGTTGTTCCGGATAGCGAAAGAAGTAAATCTGCAGCAGAAGTTTTTAGATTAATAAATAGTATCGGAAAAATCGATATAAAAAAGAGGATTTTTATTATTGCCTTGGGCGGCGGGGTAATCGGAGATTTATCTGGTTTTGTTGCCGCGATATATAAAAGAGGCGTTAATTATATCCAGGTACCTACAACTTTCTTGGCGCAGATTGATTCTGCAATAGGAGGAAAGACCGCTATAGATTTATCGGTAGGCAAGAACCTGGTTGGCGCTTTTTATCAGCCCAAAATGGTGTTTAGCGATATTTTTTTGTTAAAGACACTTGATAAAAGGCAGGTTCGTTCGGGACTAGCCGAGGCGATTAAATATGGCGTAATAAAAGACAAGGCATTATTTAATTTTATTGAAAAGAATTATAAGTCCATTTTAAGATTAGAAAGAAAGCCATTAGAGTTTATAGTTTATCGCTCTAGCCTCATAAAGTCTAAGGTTGTTGCGTTAGATGAAAAAGAGTCCAAAGGGATACGCACTATTCTAAACTATGGTCACACCGTAGGTCATGCGCTGGAGACAATAGGGGGATATAGAGAATATAGCCATGGTGAGGCTATAGCTATAGGAATGATTGCCGCGGCGAGGATAGCCCAAGAATTAGATTTACTTGACGTGGCTTCTTGCCAGAGGATTGAACGATTGATTGCTAATGTGGGGTTGCCTGTTGGCATCAAGAAAATAAATAAGGCTAGGTTAATGACAACTCTAAATCGCGATAAGAAATTTGTCAAAGGAATGAATCGTTTTGTTTTGCCCGTGAGTATTGGGAATGTTGTTGTTAGGCAGAATATTCCACTATCTGTGATAAAGAGAGCGATAGATAGTATTATAAAAACTTAAGGAGGTGAATTAGGATGCAAGATACGACTAGGAAAGTTGAGGAGATTGGGATTGTAACCGATTTCTTTTCTCACGTTTCTGTGGCTGCAATTCAGCTAACAGGCAGTTTAAAAGTCGGTGATACAATCCTAATTCAAGGTCACACAACCAATGTGGAGCAGGTAGTTGATTCAATGCAGATTGAGAAGCAGTCAGTGCAGGAAGCTAACGCGGGTGATAATATCGGAATTAAACTAAGCGAGCGCGTAAGAAAACACGATAAAGTACTGAAGGCTATTTGATTTTTAACACAACAGGTTTACCACCCAAATCCAGATATACTTTATTATCAAGTATATTGATTACGTAGGCCCCGTCTATAAATTCCCCTTTTCTAACCATTTCATCGTTTATCAGCGCTACCTTTTCGTTGTCCATAGTGACTACGCCATTTAAGATGAATCTTTCCGATGTTGTTTTTGCAGGCTTAGAAGAAGAGATTTGAGCGGGTTGTTTTTGCTCTGAGGCAGAGCCGGCAATCTGTTTTTTGGTTTGATTAGATGAAAGAGGGGCTGGAGAATAAAAAAGAGTGGTTAAGGCATAACTGCATCCCAAGAGAGCCACAAGTATAAAGACGATATAGAGTTTTAATTTTAATTTCTCTCTAGGGTCCAATGTTGTCGCAAATTTAAGCTTATCTTGTGTCTTTTTTAGCGCTTCATAAATTATGCTCATTTGAGCTCCTGCATGGATTTTTCGATTAGGGATGCGTCGATCTCTTTTTTCTCCTCAACGAAGGCCGCTAAAAGAGCGCGGTCGCAGATAATATTTATCATCCGGGGAATCCCCTTGGAAGAATTGTAGATTTGCCCTAAGGCATCGCCAGTAAACTTTAAGTCTCCGTTAGAGCCTGCGACATTCAATCTATGTTTTATGTAGTCTGCCAATTCTTCGTTTTCTAAGGGTAGGATATGGTATTTTACCGCTATTCTTTGGCTAAGTTGTTTTAGATTCGGCAGCTCTAGTTTTTCTTTAAGTTCGGGTTGGCCGACTAATATGATTTGGAGCAGTTTTTCTTTTGCAGTCTCAAGATTGGTTAGTAATCTGATTTGTTCTAACTGCGAAGGATCCAGGTTTTGTGATTCGTCAATTATCAATACGACATTATGGTTTTTCTGAGACTCTTTAATCAGAAAATTATTTAAGTCAGAGACAAGCGAGACTTTTGATTTCTTTGAAGGGTAGATTCCAAAATCCTCTACGATAATATGCAAAAGTTCCAGAGACGAAAAGTTCGGATTTAAAATAAATGCGCTTCTAATCTTTTTATCAAGGCTATTTAATAGAACTCGGCAAAGTGTAGTTTTGCCCGTGCCTATCTCTCCGGTAATGGAGATGATCCCTTTTCTTTGTTCAATCCCGTAAATCATGTGCGAGAGCGCCTCTTTGTGTCTCTTGCTCATAAAGAAAAAGGCGGGATCTGCCGTGACATTAAAGGGTTTTTCTTTTAATCCGAAGAAGGTTTCATACATACGTTACCAATTATATCATAATAGCGAGAATTGTAAAGCTGCAGAAAATTAAAGATGGGGCGAGCGAGAAATATGTTGAAAGATGCAAATATTTGTGGTATAAATAAAACACTAAAAGCCACGGAGATAGACCAGGGAACGTGGCTATGTATCTAGTAGATAAAAATAAAGATAAACGAAGTTCTATGCGCAAGATGGTTTCCGCTTCTGTGCGTTATGAAATGAAATCTACTAGGGAATTTGGCTCTGCTTTGGCATGCGATATCAGCGAGGGTGGCTTGAGATTGAATTTTAATAAGTTTATCCCCTCCAATACAGATTTTCTGTTACAATTGAATTTGCCTTCCGCCGCAAAGATCATAAATGCGGTGGGAAAGGTTATGTGGGCCCAGCGTATTCCGCATTCAGAAAGATATCAGCTGGGTATCAGTTTTAAAGAAATGCATGACAAGCAAAGGACGGAGATTTCTGATTATTTGAACAGACTCCCAGAAAAGGTAATCAACCCTATTTAAGCAATAAGGAGAAAAACATGGCAGAACAACAGGTTACACAGGAGGTATCTTCTAACTGCGCTGGTTGCGGTAAACCAATGAAGAAGATCAAAAGATATTACCGTAACGGAAAATTTTATTGCACTAAGAAGTGTTTTCAAAAGAAATCTAAAGCTAAACCCGAGGAATAAAAGACTATGCAACAAGTTCAAGAGAGAAGAAGGCATCCGCGAGTCAGTAAGAATATACCGTTAAAAATCAGTAGTGGCGAATTTGATATCGTTACTGAGACAGAGAATATAAGCGGCGCCGGGGCTTATTGCCGTTCGGATAGATATATTGAGCCGATGACTAAGCTTAAGATCGTGATATTGCTGCCGATTAAGCAAAGAAATAAAGTCTCTACTAGAAAAGTAGAATGTACCGGAGTTGTAGTCAGGGCTGAAAATGTCCCTTCGGATCCCAATACATTTAAAATTGCCATCTTCTTTACCGATATTTCTAGCAAAGATACTCAGAAAATCTCTGACTATATCCATCAGCACTTAAACAAAGAAAACGTTATATCGTAAGTCTATCATGCCTTTTACATATTCCTTTCCGTTTAGCTATATAAAATAATAAAACTCCATGGGTATACCTTTTAAACCGCAAAAAGTAAAATTATTTTTTGGATTTATTTCTAAAGATGAGGATCTATTTTTAGAGATTGAGCGGATACTTTCTAAGAAATTTGGTCCGATTGATTTCACGAGTAAAATAATTCCTTTTGATTATACCGGCTATTATCATGATGAGCTGGGGGATGGCTTAAAGAGGAAGTTTATAAGCGTAAAAAGATTAATTGCTCCCGAAAAACTTGCCGATATTAAATTACTTACGAATAAGATTGAGAATAAGTTTTCTTTCCATAAGAAAAGAAGGATTAATATTGATCCAGGATATGTATCCGGCGGCAAGCTTGTTTTAGCCACAACCAAAGATTATGGGCACAGGGTCTATCTAGGAAAGGGCATATTTGCAGAGGTGACTCTTTTTTATCAAGATGGAACTTTTAATCCTTGGCCGTGGACTTATCCGGACTACAAGACAAAAGATTACATCGAGATATTCAATCATTTATTTAAGACATATATCGGAAAACTAAGGAAGGGTAATGATTAAAAAATACATTATCTTTATTGGGGTTATTTTCTTACTTAGCGGATGCGCCTCGATCTATAATCCGGCGACGCAACGCAATGAATTTATTTTGATTGATACCGGAAATGAGATATCTTTAGGCAACGCAATGTCCAAGCAGATAAATAGCGAAAGTAAGATTTCTAATGATGCGGCATGGAATGAAAGATTGAATAGGGCCGGCCAAAGAGTCGCGCAAGCTTCCGATAGGAATGATTTAAAATATCAGTTTTTTGTTGTTGAAGACGATGATTTAAACGCATTTGCTCTTCCCGGAGGTTTTGTTTATGTGCATAGCGCTGTTTTAAAGGAGGCTAACGACGATGAGTTGGCCTGTGTTTTAGCTCATGAAATTGGCCATATCGCTGCCAGGCATAGTGTCAAGAGATTGCAAGTAGTTTTAGGGTATCAGATAGTGATGAGTTTAGCTTTTAGTAAATCGTCGTCAGTGGATTTGCATAAGGCAATAAACGTGGTCTTTAACGTCGTCAGCCTGGGTTATTCTAGAGAGGATGAAAGGTTGGCAGACCGCTTAGCGATAAAATACGCTTATAAATCCAATTATAAGCCAGAGGCTATGATAAGTTTTTTTAACAAGCTTAAGGCTCAATCAAACCAGAGGAAAGAGAGTTATAACCTTGTTTTCTTAAGCTCTCATCCGCCTATTGACGAGAGAATAAATAATGTTAAGAAAGAAATTAGTTTGTTAGAGCCATCAAGCCAGCCTTAAAAATATTATTCTTTTTCTTTGTGAATAGGTGTATAATACTCTCAGTTATAACCCTCAAAAGAAATAAGGAGAAAATATGAAATTAAAGGTTGAATTAACTTTTCCGGGGCAATTAAAAGACGAGCCGATAATTTATTACATCGGACAGAAATATAATATTATTCCCAATATTATAGAAGCATCATTTTCTACCAAAACCGGCTGGGCCCTTTTGGTTCTGGAAGGGGAGCAAGCGGAGATAGATAAGGCATTAGAGTTTGTCAGGAATAAGAATGTCGGAATTAATGTGGTTGGTAACGTCTAAAATATTGTTCTATGAAAAAAGAGATCGCGTTAAATAAGGCAAATAGGCTTATAAATAGCGGCGCGCTTATTCTAGTAAGTTCATCCTATAAGGATAAGAACAACATTATCACATTAGCCTGGAATAGTCCGTTGAGCCATAGCCCGGCTATTTTGGGTATCAGCATCGCCAAAACGCATCTATCCAGCGAATTGATAAAGAAATCAAAAGAGTTTGTGGTCAATATCCCCAGCCTTGATTTGTTGGATAAAATTGTATTCTGCGGAACTCATCACGGACACGATATAGATAAATTTAAAGAAGCTAAATTTACCGCGGAAAAGGCCAATCGATTAGCCGGTACACCACTCATTAAAGAATGTATTGGACATCTTGAGTGCTTGCTGCGAGACGCAAAAGAAGTAGGAGACCATATTTTATTTATAGGCGAGGTAGTTTTTGCTAGCGCAGAAGAGGAGTTATTTAACGATATTTGGATTCCCGATAAAGTTAAGTTAGTCTATCATCTGGGCGGCGCTAATTTTACTTCCTCGGGTGATTTGATCAAGGTTTAATAATCTTTAAGAAGGAGGAGGTTGATGGATCAAATGGTTGGTAATATCCCGTCTGTTTTATTATTTATATCAGGTTTAATTCAATTGCTATTTTTTATTTGGATGTTTGTATTTCCTATTATTATTATAAAGAAACTTAGCGAAATATCTAAAACTCTAAAAAATAAATAGTTTAGCAATATTAATTTACGAAAGGTAAGAAGTAATGAAAAAGATATTCTTTTTACTTTTACCTGCATTGCTTATCGGTTGCGTAACGATAAAGATGCCTGAGACTATCCAGGAAGATTTCGCCTATAAAAAGGTTTTTAAGGCCGATTTTGAGAAATCTATAAAAGCAGCTGCGGCATCTTTGGAGGATTTTGGCTGGAAGGTCGCCGACATTTCCAGGTCAAAACTTATCAAGCAAGATAGGACGCTGGATAAAAGCACGATATATCTAGCGTACATATTGACTGAAATAAAACAGACCCAGCTGTTTTTAACCAGCGCCTATTCCACTTTCAACGTTAGGGTTGAGCCTATTGACGATGTTCAGACTGAGATTGCTATACGTTATTTATCAGTTATGCCCATCCCGCCTTTTTACAATAAGAAGATAAGTTATAAGAACGACAAATTAGTAGACAAGATTTACTCGGATATCGAGAAATACCTCAGTAAATAAATTAGATTTTAAATATATAAAGTTTAAGGGGGTAATTATGGTAGAGCCGAGGGATTTTCTTATCGATAAGAAAGTTGAAATCTTATGCATAATTTTTGTTATCGGTGCGATTCTATTGTCTTCTGTCAGCGTGGGTGTCGCTGTGTTTTGTCTCTTGTTTAGTTCTTTTGCCGAACAACTTGGAGCGGTTAATTTGGTTATATCTGATTTTAAGATTATAACTTCTACCGATAAGATCTACTTATTTACAACCGCGCTCGCTGTATTTTTACTTAGCATTTGTTTTGGGCTCTTTTTTATATTTTTTATCCGTAGAATGTCTGGCAGTTTAAACAGAAAATAGAAGTTTCCTATAAAGAGGTGATGTTTAAATGTCCAAGTCCAGCTTTAAGAATACGGGATTTACGTTAGTTGAGATAATGGTTGTCATCGGGATAATCGCGCTTTTGGTGGCCATGGTCCTGCCCAATTATATGAGAGCCAAACATAATGTTAATGAAATGTTAGCTGTTAAGACATTGAACTCTCTTGCTAGCGCACTTGAAATGTATAGGATTGATAATGATGATTACCCAGAAGCCATAAATGATGATGTCGTAGCTGGCTCAGTAAATATTTTTCTTCCCTATATGCCTAATCGCTTCATTTTAGAAGCAAGGAGGACGACAGGAAAATCTTATAGAGGCTACCATTTTGATTATGCTAAAACAGGGGTGTCCCAATACACTTATACAGCTACTACTGTTGAGGCTGGCTCCACGGGCACCGATGATTTTACCGTTGATCAAACCGGAGAAATAAAAAGAATACCGGGAGGTCCTCCGCCGGCTAGTCCATTTATTCCATAGTAATTTATAATAACTTGAAAAGAATGAAAAATAGCAGAAAACAATTAACAATGGGTTTGATAGCGGTGTTTTTATTTAGTTTTCTCGTTACAACTGCTTTTGCGAAAGGAAGCAGTCCCAGAGTTAAAAAGAGGAGCCAGAAAGGCAAGGGGCAATTTATAAGGCTCTCCGCGAATTTCAAAAGCCCATCGTTTTCTATTCATTCCGATTCTGGTAAATTCTCTAAGCCTTCAGTTAATTTCAGCAGGCCTTCTTTTAGCATCGCTTCCAATAAAAGGGAATTCTCGCGACCTTCCTTTAAGATCGCTTCTAATAAAGGAGAATTTACTCGGCCATCGTTCTCTTTTGGTTCTTATAATGGCCAATTTTCCAAGCCGTCTTTCTCAAATTCATTAAAAAGCATAACAAGAAAGAAATGAATAAGAAGCGATTATTTATATGGGCTGCGATTTGTATTATAATCCTACTTATGCTTTTTCCTCCAAGAGTTGTTAGGCATCCTGATTATTATAATGGAACAATGCCGCATAAAGCTTGGGTGTTTGACAGGTATTATTGGGGCGCCACTACATCTTCCGTAGATTGGGATAAGACATTTCCTTACTTTCTGGCTCTTATAATCTTGTCAGGATTTCTAGTCTACAATTTATGGGATAAGAAGAAAGATGGGGTAGACGAATAAAAAGAAATTATAGGGCGGGGGAGGGCTTTATTTTTTTCTCTTGACACCCACACAGATGAGTGGTATAAAGCAAGTATTATGGAAATTATAAAAGACCTTACCGCAAAACAGAGAAAGGTATTGTTATTTATCCAGGACAAGATAAAGCAGGAGGGGTTTCCGCCTACAATAAGAGAAATTGCAGCCAGTTTCGGGTTTAGTTCAACCGGCACGGTCAGGGACTATCTAGCTGCGCTTAAGAAAAAAGGGTATCTAAAGATCACGCCTAAGAAATCAAGATGTATTGACTTGGTCAGGCGCGCTGGGTTTAGAATCCCTATTTTAGGAAATGTCATGGCCGGTCCGCCCAATCTTGCATTTGAAGAAGTGCAGGGTTATTTAGATTTAGATGATTTTTCCTCCAGGCACGACAATGATGTTTTTGCTTTAAGAATAAAGGGCGATAGTATGGTGGACGCCGGTATATTCGAGGGCGATATAGCTATAGTCAGAAAACAATCCGCAGCCCAGGATGGCGACTTTATCGTGGCTCTTATAGAAGATGAAGCTACGGTTAAGCGCTTCAGACATCAAGCTAAAGCAAGGGATCATCATATCTGGCTTGAGCCGGCCAACAGAAATTATAAACCGATCCATAAAGAATTCAGCTTAATCGGTAAGGTAATCGGGGTGTTGAGAAGATATGTTTAATCCCAAGGCTCGCTGGGATAGAGAGCTCCCGCAAAATGAAAACGATTTGTTAGATGAAATAATCTCGGTCTATGCCTTTTTTGACAAAGGCAAGATTACGCCTAAGCATTTTATCTGGAAGAATAATACCCACGAGATTAAACAGACTACCTATTTTTGGCAGGAGAGACAGGGCAAGGAATTAATTAGTTTCTTCTCTGTAGACACCGGAAGCGATATCTACCAATTATCTTTTAACAATACCACTTTTGGTTGGCGCCTGGATAAGCTTATTTCTTCTAGCGCCGGTCCAATATAAAATACATCCGCATATGTTTCTGCATATTGATATGGATGCATTTTTCGCATCCATAGAACAAGCTATAAATCCCCATCTAAAAGGCCAACCTTTAATCGTAGGTTCAAGAGCAAATAAATACCATACAGTTGTCTGCGCGGCATCTTACGAGGCTAAAGCCCTAGGCATAGATTCAGGCATGAGCACAAGGGAGGCATTTAGAATATGTCCCCAGGCCAAGTTTGTAGCAGCAAACTCAGCCCGCTACATCTTTACTTCAGAGCAGATTTTAGAGCTTCTTGGAAGTTTTAGCCCTAATTTAGAGTATGTTTCGGTGGATGAATTTCTTTTGGGTTTTGAGGGGTCGGAGGGGGGCAGGGAGAAGTTTATCGGTATATCCCATAAGATAAAACAGGCTATAAAAGACAAGTTCTTCATAGCCTGTTCCATAGGTATTGCCCCAACCCGAATTCTGGCTAAATTGGCCTCCAAGTTAGATAAGCCTGATGGAATTATGGTTATAGAGCCTAAGGATATCCCGGTGATTTTTAAAAGACTGCCGGTAGAAGCACTTTGTGGTGTTGGCCCAAGCCTAAAATCCAGGCTTCATTCTTTGGGTATTTTAACCCTAAAAGACCTTTTTGATACTCCTGAGCAGTTTTTGATCGGTAATTTTGGCAAGATAGGTGGCTGTCTTTATGAGGCGGTTAGGACCAATAAAGACCTTCCAGTTGCATTCTTTGACATCCCGAAAGGGCCCCCAAAATCAATCGGCCACTCGTATACCTTATCAAGGGAAACTTCCAGCAATGATACAATCTTTGCCTGGCTTAGGCTATTATCTGAAATGGTTTCGGCAAGGCTTAGGCGGCAAAACTTAGAGGCTAAAACCCTACATTTGTATATTCTAAATTTAAATGAAAATAGGGGGTTTTCCCGCCAAAAAACCTTTAGCCAGCCTACGTCCGATGGCTGTGAGCTTTATAATCGCTGCAGGGGCATTGTAGGCTTAAAAAAAGGCATAAATTTCAGGGTCCGTGCAATAGGCGTCACTAGTTCAAATTTTGTCCTCCAAGAGGGCATATTTTTGTTTAATGAACAGGTCAAAAGGCACAACCTTTTAAAGTCCCTGGATAGCATAAATCGAAAGATAGGGGAATGGTCAATTTTTCCAGCTTCAGTCTTATTAACTAGCCGAAAATAATCTTCCTGAAAATAAGTAAATTTGGGTAAGAATCTGCCAGAAAATGCCAATAACTGTCCCGATATTTAAAACCAAGGTAAGTCCAAGTAAGTTTGCGCGGGGTTATCCACAAGATATTTTTAAGTTGCTATATCCCTATATATATATTAACCTTAGTTTAACTTTGTCACAATATAGGAAGTTAACATAAGATATATTATAGGAAGTTATCCCCTGGTCTGTTCTAGGGGGCTTTTTGCGGTTCGGAGACAATGTTTATTTAATCTTTGGCTATCACGGAGGTCTTTTAGGTTATGTGTTGGTTGGTTTTCTTGCCGGATTTTTGGCTGGCGAATCTGTATTCTTTAAAGAATAATTACCGCCCTGGATCCTTATTATCTTTCCCATGATTAAAGCCTCTGCAAGGCTCCTACGCCCGTGATTTAGCACCCTAGAAAAGGTCTGTTGAGATATTTGCATGTTTTTGGCTGATTCCTTTTGGCTAAGGCCTATAAAATCAGCCATTCTCAAGGCTTCAAATTCTTCAATTTTTAATACTATTTCGTCAGGTCTGCCAGGTTTTCCTCTGGGGCTAAATTGCCTTATTTGAGGTTCATTTTTAATAATCCTTAGTTTTTTTGGCCGGCCACGAGGTTTCATAAACCCCCTAGTTATTATGAGTGCATACTCATTATTATTGCGGTTTTTGTTTTGGTTGGGATTATTGCGTTTTGCCTGCTTCGTAATTAACCAAGGTAACTATAATCTTTGTGAACAAATATGATCTTAAGATAGAAATTAAAGGAAGCCTTCTGCTATCTGCGCTGAAATAGCCCATAGCGCTGCCTCTTGTTGTTTCCTTCCCCTCTATTTCAGCTCTTGGCTTGATTAAGAAGGCGTCAAATGTCCCCAATTTCTTAATCTTTATAAATTCCTTTTTCTCAATATTTGCGTAAATAGTGTAGTTTTTCTCGCTGTTTATTATGTTATAAGTAACCGTATCTCCGAGTTTCATATTTAAGGTTCTTAGATAGTAAAAGGCTGTAAGGGTGTCCTGGCAGTTTTCGGGTATTTTGAAGGTCTTTTCTGATCCATCAAGCAAGTTCTTGAAATAAGCGGTATTTTCTTCTTGATAGAAATCAGTGTATGCTTGTTTCCTATAAAAGCCTTCTTTTCGTTCCACTTCATGCCTCAATGTGCAGAGATTTTTGGTGTCCATAAAGGAAATAAACCTATCTCGTACAGGAAAAACTGCCGACATCATTGGGTTAGTTTCAGCTGTTAGCTCGATACGGTAGGCATCTTTTCCGCGGATAATCTCCTTTCCTTTGATTTCCGACACAACAGTCCCGACAGGAACCCCTAACCAGCTAATCTTGAAAGTCATTTTTTCACCCATATTGAATAATTTCTGGGTGTCCTGGATTTGGATATCTTTAGCTATTTTGAGTTGGCCATCAATTTTAATATGCTTTGTTCTTTTTGCAGCGGAACAGCCATGGCAAATTAGGCATATAGATAAGAAAATTCCCATTAAGGTTACTAAATTTATTCTTTTATTGGGATTTATTCTCATCTTGTTTTTCTTCGGTGGTCTGTTCGTCAGCTTTTTCTTTTTCAAGCACTTCTTTTACTATTTTTTTTAAGCTTGATTCTTTGGCGGGAGTTTCAGATGTTGCTTGGTCATTTTTTTCTTGCGGGGCCGGTTTTATCTGGAAAAGTTTCTCGCTTACAGTTTTTTCTTCTGATTTTGGCGTTACAGGAATGTGGTTTTCTGCTTTTGGGAGATTTGTAGGTTGATTAGGCGGTTCGGTATCTTTTCTTAAATTAGATATATCCGTTTTTAATCTGGAAATTTCTTCGTCTCTCTGTTTTAATGCATTATCCTTCGCATTGAGATTGTCCTTAATTTTCTTTAGTTCATCCTGTGTTTGTTTTGTCGCGGCTAGTGATTGTTTTAAGTCTAATTCGATCTTCTGGATTTGTTCTGTCTTGTTATTTAAGGTTTTTTCTAGCTCCGCGAGAGTTTTATTTAATTCTATTTTTGATTGCTGCTCTGCTTTTAGAGCCTTATCAACTTTGTCCAATTCAGCACTTTTCTGCTGTATCTGCATTTTTAAATCGCTTAGTTCTCTATGCGGTTCTTGAGATGTCTTTTTTAAGGCGGATACTTCATTTTTTAGGTTTTCGTTATCTATCTGTAGGCTTCGGATTAATGATTCCCTTCCACTTGTTTCGCCCTTTTGTTGCTTATCTTGTTTTAGTATAAGCCATACTATGGCCCCAAAAACCGCAGAAACTGTTATTACATATAAAAAAAACAATTTATACCTCCTTTAGGAGCTTAAGACGATTTTAAAAGGCCTGGGATGAGTTCTTTCATTGCGCTATCAACTTTTTCCCATTTTTTAGAAGTTTGTATGGTGAATTTTTGCTTCCTTTTCCATTGCCCTTTTTTTCTCTGCCATAGGTAAAGACTGATTTGTCTCCTCCCGTATGATTCTTGTAATACTACCGCAGACCACCAGCCAGCCCCTTTGCTAGTTGTCCGGAAGTCGACCACTTTTATTGATGGACTTACGGGTAAAGTTTCATTGTCTTCCATTTGAACCTCCCGATAGAATATAAAATATTTACTTATTCTTACCTGGATTTACTTATAATTTATTTCTTCGTTTTAATCTTTTCCCAAACTAAAACTATTAATTTTCCAAGAAGCCAAATGCAAAAGAATACAAAAATTACTATCAGAGCTATCCTTAAAGCTATGGCTAAAAGTAGCCAAAATGGCATTAACAAAACTCCGATTCCTGCGAAGACAAATACGGCAATTAGGAAAATCAAGCCTATTAAGAACTCTTTCATTTGTCCTCTCCTTCCTTGACTATATTACCATAAATTATTGCTAAATCAAAAAGTTTTTTATAACAAAATTAAGCCTTGAAAAACCTTCAAAAAAAATGTAGAATATAACAGTATGATAGACATTGTATTTTTGTTTGTAATATTATATTTTACCCTTTCTGGCTTGCAGAAAGGGTTCCTCTCGTATTTCTTAGAGTTTTTGTTAGTTTTTGTATGTTTCGGTGGTTCCTGGCTTTATTACAAAGAAACTCATAACTTCCTCTATAGCCTCATAATTTTATTCCTTGCCCCTTTGGTTATTGCTATTATATTTAGATTCCTTCTTCATATTTCTTTAGAGCGATCTCAAAATATAAAGCGAGTTCTGATATCGCACATAAATAACATTGGAGGAGGTATAATCGGTTTCTTCTGGGGGATTATTTGGGTAGTCTTAATTTCAGTTGTGGTAAATATTATTCCACTTAATAGCGAGGGTTTTCTTAAGGTAAAAGATAATGTTAAGGATTCCTATGTTTTGAATTTTATTAAGGCGGTAGCGCCGTTCAAGAGCGTTTTTCTTTTAGATAAATTAAATAACTTGAGCGTTATAATGAATGACCCGCAAGCAACCAAAACGTTAAGGTATAATCCTGAATTTCAGAAACTTATGGCTGAGGAAAGAATTCAGGATTTCCTTAGAGACCGAGTAGTCATGATGCAATTAAAAAACAGGCAGATCCTTGGCCTACTAGCCAATCCTAAATTTATAGCCATCCTAGAAAACCCCGGGCTCCTGAAGAAATTCTTGGATATTGATTTTGAGGGAGTGGTTGAGTTCTCAAAGCAAGATAAGGTTAAAACACCTTAAGAAGGCCGCCTTTAATTAGTTTCTCTTCGATTCTATCCAATATTCTTTTAAACGTATAAGAAACATAGTTGAGTTGTTTTGTTATTGCGGTTGTTTCTTCCGCTAATTTTCTGAAAGAATCAGAAGTTTGTTGAAGATTTTCTGCCCAGTTCTGGATGTCCAGAGGGTCTTTGCCGATTAACGGCCTTTTTAAATCACAAATTTCCCCTTCTTGGGGAGGTGCTATTTCAATCAGTTTATCTCCCAATATGCCGGCAGTCTTTATGGAGAAATCTGAACATTTCTCAACCTGTGTTTTATATTTTTCATAGATGCTTAATACGACTCTTACTTTTCTGTCTGCTATAGGGTCTTCTATGAAATCAACCCTAGAGACTGAGCCGACATTGACACCCGACAGCCTTACGGGAGCTCCAATTTCTAATCCTCCGACGTTTTTGAACAATACCTCTATCGAGAATTTTGGTTGTGCAAAACCTTCTTTAGACCCAACAAAAAATAAAAGAAAGACCATTAAAACTAAACCCAAAATAAAAAACATACCTGCAATTAGCTCTTTACTTAAATCGCCTTTCATAATTTACCACCTTTTAAGTATTAATTGTCCAACATCAGAAATTGCCTAACTTCCTTTAGCTGAGTTTTGCAAATTTCTTCTTTCGTTCCTTTTGTTATAAGTTTCCCTTCATACAGCAAAGCAATCGTATCGGAGAAACGCAGGACATTGCTTACATCATGAGAAACAATTATGCTGGCAGATTTTAATGATCTTGCTATTCCGGAAATAAGCTGCATTATAGATAAAGACTTATTGGGATCAAGGCCCGCAGTTGGTTCGTCGCATAAGAATATTTTCGGTTCCATTATTATAGCTCGAGCTATGCCGATTCTTTTTTTCATCCCACCGCTCAATTCCTCGGGCAATTTTTCTTCAATATTATGCAATTCTACTCGATACAGGGCATCTTTTACTTTTTTCTTAATTTCTAATTCAGAAAACTTGGTATTTTCTCTCAAGGAGAAAGCGAGATTATCATAAACAGTCATAAAGTCAAAAAGCGCAGATTCTTGAAATAGGTATCCGATATTTTTGCGAAGCTCCAGGAGTTCTTTTTCCTTCAGTAAATTAATATCAGTTCCGTTCACGATAATTTTACCCTCATCTGGGATAAGAAAACCCATAACCAATTTTAAGAAAACACTTTTTCCTGAACCGCTCTCTCCGATAATAGAGACAATCTGGTTTTTCTCTACCTTTAGGTCGATGCCGTTAAGAACCGGATGGCCGTTAAATGACTTTTTTAAGCCAGTAATCTCAATCATTTTTCTCAAAAACCCTAAATTGGAATTTTCCGAATTTAGTATACAGCCTATTATAAGGTCGCACTTCTCTTTTTTCTATATAGACCCCTTCTCCGTTATAAGTGAATATTAGTAACATTTCACCATCTTTTAAGTTTTCTATCACATCTTTTGGATACCATGCTTCTTCTTCGAATATGATAGGCTCTCCATTTCGTATCCATTGTGACTCTATTACTGAGTCATTAAGATTGTCTCTACTGAGATTAGCGCAGCCAGCATAAAGCGTAGCTAGAATCAATAATATCAAAACAAATTTTTTCTTCATTGGTTTACCCCCAGAAAGTTAAGATTATTTTAGTCAAAATAAAATTAAATGAAATCACGTATATACAACACAATGCCACTGATTTTGTAGTATACTCTCCTACTCCTATGGATCCGCCTTTTGCTTGATAGCCTTCAAAACAGCAGATGATCGAAATTATAAGTGCAAAAAATAAAGTTTTAATCATGCCACCAATAAAATCTACAAGCGTTATTGCGATAATGGTTTTATGAAGGTATATTCCATAAGGAATGTTGGCGTCCCAAACACCGATAATAAATCCCCCAAAAACTCCTAAGATTTCTGAAATTACTATCAGAATAGGCAGGACTATCGCACAGGCGATAATCCTTGGAATAATGAAATATGCTACAGGGTCAACCCCCATGGCCCGTGTAGCCAATAATTGCTCACTTACTTTCATTGAGCTTATTTCCGCCGCCATCTTCGAACCAGCTTTACCAGCGAATATTATTGAGCCAAGCACTGGGCTCAATTCTCTAACCAATGAAAGAGATACGAGTTGAGCAACATATTCTTTGGCGCCGAACCTAGATAGTATTACAACGGATTGGATAGCCAGCACCATTCCCGTAGCGAGGGATGTCAGGCCGATAATTCCTATAGACTGCACACCTGGGGGGAAAATCTGTTTTAGAACCTCACTTAACTTAACTCCATTTTTGAGAAATTTCGAAAAAATTTCCCGGATAAAGAAAAGTATTTCTCCTAGTTGTTGCAGAGATTCTATTAAGTATCCACCAATTTTGATTAAAAAGCTCAAATGGTGCTCCTTGGGATTAAGCGCCAGATATGTTATTTTTTGAAAAGTTGGTTTAAAGATATAGAAATTAATATCAAGGTGTTTGCGGCAGTCAGAACTCCCACCGAAGTAAACATTTTTAAAGCCACGGAAGGTTCGCCGTAAAATCTAGAAAAGACCGCATACAGTGCTAATATCAAACCAGCGAACAAGAAGATTCTGCTAGAAGTTTTCATAGGTACCCCCTGTTTTTAATAATTTTTATTCAGGAAAAGTTTTGGAGACGTACTTTTTTATTCGTAAGTTATAGAATACCGCTGAAAGTTCTGAAACAAGGAATGAAACGATTAATAAAGTCTTGGCGATATTGATATCGTAAAATATTAATGGCGAGATGAAAGTGCCAATATACAATATAGAGTTTAACAAAATAAGAAAACCCTTAATATCCGATTTTATGCTTGGTCTTCTGTATTCCATATTAAGAATATAAAATGATATTAACTCTTCTTCTTTGTAAAAATCCTACTTTTTTTGCTTGGCAATTAATGATAAAACAAAGACTATATTAGCTAATACCAAGAAACTCAGTGATCTAAAACGTATTAAAGCCACAGATGGTTGTCCGTAAAATCTTGAGAAAACTGCATATACTAGAAGCACAAAACCAAGCGCTAGAAGTATCTGACTAAGGTTTTTCATACACCCTCCTTTTTACCTTTAGTTGATATTATATTATTAAAAATCATCACTTTCAATAGAAATCTGACAATATAGTTATTTTGCGATATAGCCCGCTGTTACAGCGAAAAATATAGCTAATCCTAAAATCACTCTGTAAATAATAAATAAACTCAAGTTTGCTTTCCTTAGATACTTCAATAAAAACCTGATGCTGAATATTGCAGTCAGCATAGAAGTTATAATTCCTATAAAAAAGTAAAGATTCAGTTCATTAATTTCTAGCCCACTGATTTTTAGTACTCCTGCGCCCAAAATGACAGGTGCTGCTAGTAAGAAAGAGAATTTTGCTGCTTCTTCTCTTTTAAGCCCAGCTAATAATCCTGCTGTTATTGTAATCCCGGATCGAGAAACCCCGGGTATTATTGCTAATGCTTGAGCAATGCCGATAAATATAATTTCTTTTAATCCGATGGCATTTAGTTCTTTTTTTAGGTTTCTTTTTCTATCTGCGATCCATAAGAGGATCGCCCCTATAATAAGGGCTGCAGCAATAATGGTTGGACTGCGAAAGAAAGTTTCTGCAGCTTTTTCCAGCTTATACCCGGCAAAAGTGGCAGGAACGCTCGCCAAGACTAAAAACCATAGAGTACGCGCTTCTCGCGACTTGGGTTGGGTTAGGGCATTTTTAAACATAGAAACCCAGTCTTTGAAGAAATAGAGAATTATTGCAAACATGCTGCCTAAGTGTAGCGCAACATCGAAGGTTAATCCTTGGTAAATATTTTTTAGAAATAGAGGCACGATAACAAGGTGAGCCGAGCTAGAAATCGGCAGGAATTCCGTAATGCCTTGAAGAGCCCCAAGAATTATTGCGTAGGTTATAGACATAATATTAAGCCATCTCGTATCAAGAGATGGCAAAAAATGTTATATCCTATAAATTTGTTGTTCCAATTATTAGTCAATTCTGTGGTATTTGTTGATGCGTATATAATAAAAGTATAAAGACATAATGAAAATCCCCAATGAATACAAAAACGCCGTAATAAAAACTTTTTTATTCTCAAAGACATAAAGTAGCACCAATGAAGTTATGAATAGAGTAAAATTTAAGATTGTTAAGAAGTTTTTAACCTCATATTTGATGCTATGTTTTAGCTTGTCATCCATGTATATTATTATATTAAGTTTTTATGATTATGCAATAAAAATACGAAATGATTCAAAGATATTTTTTGTCAGGTTGATATTATTCTTGTTTCAGGATTTTTACAAAGGCGGGAACTACATAGGGGTCAAATTGTTTACCGGAGTTTAGCTCTAGTTCATTGATAGCTTCTAGTATCGTCATTTTCCTATACCGATACGGCCTGTCTGAAGTCATGGCGTCAAATGAGTCTGCGCAAGCAACTATTCTAGCCTCAATGGGGATTTGTTCTTTTTTTATTCCGTCTGGATAGCCAGCGCCGTCAAATCTTTCATGATGGTGCCTTACACAAGGGATACCCGCCCTTAAGAAACTAAGCGGCTCTAGCATCTCAGCACCTTTTACTGGGTGTAATTCAATTAGGGCTCTTTCTGCAATGGTAAGCTTACCTGGTTTGTTGAGTACTATATCGGATATGGCAATTTTGCCTACATCATGAACTTTACTGGCATAGTTTAAGGTTTCTATTTGTTTGTCGGTAAGCTTTAAGCTTCTTGCAATCTTAATCGAATACTGGGTCACTCTTTCAGAATGTCTCATTGTGTAAGGGTCGCGAGCCTCCATTGCTAAAACTAAGGTATGGATGGTGTTAAAGTAGTTTATATGAACATCTTGGTAAAGTCTTGTTTCTTGAATGGCAAGAGCCGCTTGGGAGGCAAAAGCAATCAGTAAATCAATTTCTTCCTTAGTTACATTTTTGGGATATTTGAAATAGACACTTATTACGCCAAGAACCTCTTCGTTAAATACTGCAGGGACACTTACTGAAGAAACAATGCCTTCCTTTTGGGCTAATTTAGGATACATGACACGGGGATCGTTTGCCACGTTGTTTATAATGAGCGGTTTCCTTATCGCAGCAGCTATTCCTGAAACGCCCTCTCCTATTTTTATTGGTGAGTTTTCCAGAAATCTTCTGCTTAAGCCAACGCTTGCATCTGAAAGCATCGTTCCGTTTTCTAATGGTTTAATTAATCTAAGACACGCTGCGTCTGCTCCGGTTATTTTTTTAGAGAAATTGACTATTATATCTAGTGTTACCTGTAAGTCGGTTGAGTTAGATAAAGATGTATTTATTTGCGTAATATCTTGAATTTCTTCTTTGGCGAGCTTGAGCTTTGAGACAATGTTAGAATATTTTTCTTTAAGCATCCCGTTCAATTTGGCAGTATGGTTATTCATTTTTCTTAAAGAGCTAATATTTGATTTTAATTTTCTATTTGCTTCAAAAAGGTGTCGGCATATATTTCTAAACTTGCATATTAGACTATTTTTATATTTTTCCTCTTTTTTGCTATAGGTAATATCCTGGATTAGTTCTAAGGCTTGGGTTACTCTGTTTCCTTTTTTGATGGGAGTAGCAATTACTAGATAGTATTTCTTTTCTTTATTCCTACCAACAATAGTTTTTTCTGACCTATGTATTTTCCCGTCTTTTAGTGTTTTTACTATTGGGCATCTTGAGCAGATTTTATTTCTTCCTTGGTAGATCTCATAGCAATGTTTGTTTCCATTTCCGTTGGAACTGCCGAACCATTTTCCGTATTGAGAATTCGACCATTTGACTCTCATATTCTTATCGATTAAGCATAAGCCGGCGCACAGACCATCCAGGATCTCTTTTGAGTTGATTTCGTTCCTGTTTAATGATTCGTTTTGTTTAATCATGGCATCATTATTAAAATAAAAAACCGAGCCCTTTGCTCGGTTTAAAATATTCAACTGGGCAGTTTGGTTATGTTTTTCATTTTTGTACCTCCCTACCCTAACCAGCCATATCTTCTCTAGTTTAAGTATACAACATAAAATTATGAGAGTCAAGGAGATGCGATCTTATGGTGCTAACATTTTTGTTTTCAATGAGTTACAAAGCACCATTTATAATGAATAATCAGAACTAGATAATTTGAAGTTTTTATCAGGATATTTCTAAATTTTAAGGAGGTAAGTGGTGTCCAGCGACAAAAAAATGAGATGCAGATTAAAGCTTGTGTAGGACTACTTTAATTTGTAGACTTTATCGTTATGCCTAACCCTGGATTTGACAAGTAGACCTATTTCTTTTCCTTTTGCGGCAGATTGTACGGGCTTGCGGTCAATTTGCAGTGAATTAACTTTCTGAATAAAATCAGTAGTGTGGCCTTTTATATGCAGCGAATCGTTAACAGATACGGAGCTTTTCTTTATTTTGATTACACCAGCTTTGACATGTGGGAAATAATGAGTTATTATTCCAACCAATTCTTCGCTTGAAGCTTTCTTAATTTTAGTTTTTGCGATAGCTTTTGTCTTTGTAATCTTCGCTTTTGTTTTCTTGATAGGGCGTTTCGGAGTTGCTTTTTTTGTTTTTTTTGCAGCCTTCTTTGCCTTAAAAAGTTTCTTTAGTTTTGAAAGCATATCCCTCTCCTTTTTATAAGGAAATTTTTTCCGCAAAATCACTGATTACCGGGATCTTCGTCGATTTCCCTTCAAGAGCCTGAATCATTCCAAAAAGCGAGGCGATGCCAAAGATTAAAAACCCTAGCCTAAAAATAAGCGTGCCAATATTAGGAATTACGCTTATTATGATAATAGCAACTTCTCCCACGAAGATTATCAAACCTTGTTTTGCATGGAAAAGAACAAAATTATTGTCTTTTTTTAAAACTAAAGGAATTATGCATAGCCCGAATAGATAGCCCATTAGGGCAAAAACTTTTCCTTCTTGGATTTCTTTTTTTGAATGTTGCGTTCTGTTCAAGGTTAGATTTCAATTAAGGAATTATATCCGCCGAAATTATTTTCTTCTTTGTTGGGGTTGGAAGGGTCTTCCTGCCATTCTCCGTCTACGACAAATTTATAATGATATGTTCCCGGCCGCAGCGTTAGCCTTTTGACCCATGAACCGCCGTTGTTTCGGGATAATTTATTTTCTTCCGAAGCCTTCCAATTATTGAAGTCCCCGACTATATATACTTCTTGTGCGCTGGGATTTTGCAGAGAGAACGTGATCTCGCCAAGTTGCTTTACCTTCTCCTTGACCATTTGACGCATTATATTGTCAAGGGAAGCCTCTTTTCTATACGTTATTTCGCTAGCAAGATAGAAATAGTCTTTTGAGCCGCGGCTATATTTTGCGTAGGTAACTGCTGATTGGCCGCTAAGGCTAGCCTCTTTTAATTTAACATTTGTATGGATAATGGTTTTAAAAAGATTGGCTGAATATTTTTCTTTGATCGCATTGAGGATTTGGAAAGAATGCCTGAGGCGCGAATCAAACATGGTTATGAGCAGCCTATATTTAACCGGGTGGTTTAAGCGCGTAGAGATTAGATCAATGATTTCTAGTAGCCTATCAACCCCTATCAGGGAGAACCTGCTAGGCTCGACGGGGATTATGACCTCCTGGGCGGCTCTTATAGCGTTTACCGTCAAAATGCCAAGGTTTGGAGGACAATCGATTAATATATAGTCATAGTCCCTTTCTATTTCTTTTATCGCTTCAAATAATTTCAGCTCTCTTCCGATCTCATCAGATAGCTCTTGTTCCAAGGTGCCTAGCAAGATATTCGCCGGGGCAACATCAAAATTTGTTTCCACATTGACGATTATGTCTTTAAGAGTTAGTTTCTCGCTCGTATAAGTTGAAAGGACATTATAAATGCTGTTTTGCGATTCTATGTTGAGTCCTAAAGTAGCATGAGACTGAGGGTCTAAATCGACTAAGAGTACTCTTTTTGAATTTACTGCCATGGCGCTAGCAAGATTTACTGATGTTGTGGTTTTCCCGCAACCGCCTTTTTGATTAGCAATAGCAATTACTGACATTAATTGCCCCCTTTCGCATAAAAATGAACATCATCAATTAAAACCGAGCCTTTGGTTTCGTCCGTATTCCATGCCTCTATGATAAAAGATAACTTGTTAATATTAGTCCAATCAGAAATTTCCTTGAATTCTCTTAAGGGAATAGTTATTTTTTGCCATTTGGCCTCTATTGTATCAAGATAGTATACAGACTTCTCTTTCTTTTTATTTTCGAGAGAAACTTTTAGAATTCGCGGCGAGAGATGGCTTCTGCCCCGTATATAAAAGACTAAAGAGTCATAATTTTCCACGTTGACATTTTGCAGATGTAAAGAAAAACTCTCTACTTGAGGAGCGTTATCCTTGAAATTGTAGACGACTCTTAAGGGATAATAATTTAACGATAAAGCTAGGGACTGCTCTTGTTTTTCTATGTCCTTGGCGCTTTTTGCGCTGATAAAATAAAAAGAAGGCAAAAGCGTTATCGCGATAAGGTTAACGAATAAAATAACCTTCATGAAATTATACTTCTTTTTCTTCTTAGTTTTTTTGCCAAGGTAGACTTGGGCTAGGTGTTCGTAGATCTCTTCTCTTGTCATTTGCTTAATATTCTATTTTAGGATTGTCTTTTGTCAAATATAAAACTAAATTTTTTACTTTTAGGAAGTTACCGCGCTTAATAAAAATCCCCCCACCTAAATTTAGGTGGGGGGATAGTTTACTACATATGCTTAGAAACTAACTGCACAGGTTCCGATTAACTGAGTTGCGATTTCGCCGTTCTGTTTGCGATCAAAAGCGTTACCTGGCATAAACGCACCATAAGTAAGACCAAATTGCACATCTTCGGTATAATCATAGCTTGCGCTAAGATCGATTTCTCTACCTAGATGCTTTGCATCCCCGGTCATATAAGGTGCTCTGCTGTTACCATCAAGACCGTAAATCGTCTGGATATTGGTAGTTTGATGGCCCCAACGGTTAACATTCGGTTCCAAAAGCAACCAAATGTCAGTGTATTCTAGTTTTACTCTTACATCTTCCATTGGAACTGCTGAAGCGTTGAGCGCTATAGATTGTGTAGCTGTGTTATCAAACAAGACATTGTAGATCTTTCCAGAACCCTGATTCTCATAAAGTTGATCCCATGCCTTGTATTCGCCTCTTCCGTCAGTAGTATCCGCACCGTTCTTATCGCCGCTAGTATAGGTGTATGCAGCGCCTACCATTGGCGAGTATTTCTTCATCTTTTCAAAAGGAAGAGCATAAGATGCTGTTGCCTGAGCTGCCATAGCTTCGCGTGATCTTGAAACACCAGCGACTGATTTTGAACCAGTCTGCCAAGCCATTTCAGCTGTTACAATCATGTCTTTCATTGGAGCTGCTACTGCCCTAATGCCAGGACACCAAAGAGTGTCTGGTGATGCGTTTGTTGCTGTTGTGGAAGTTGTTTTGTCATTTCTATAGAGCATGTATCCTTCAAGCATTGTTCCCCATTTGTCGCCTAATGCATAGCTAGCTTTTGCGCCATAGAGATCAATATCATCTTTGTCTTCGAGCTGTGCGCCTGTCTGTGCATTTTCGTCAATTTTGCTATAGAATGCTTCGATCATTAAAGGGTTGTAATCCAAGTTAACTTTAATTGCATCGAAGGACTTTCTTAGACTGAGGTCTCTATTAGCGATAGGACCAGCACCTGCCGCCCATGTGGTTGTATTAACGGTTCTGTTAGTGTCTGAATCTCCTAACACAAAACCTGCTCCCCACATTAATTCTTGGCGACCAAGCGTTACTGTTACTGGAGAACCAAACATTTCTTTTAGCGTTAGGCTTGCTAAATCAATGTCTATATCAGTGTTATCTGCGTCTTGGTTTTCTGTTCCCCAATCGGTTTCGCTTAATAGTCTTACTGTTGCTGCTACATTTTCCGTAAGATCGGTATCTATTCTTACGCGGGTCTGGGACATTATGACGTTAGAATTATCTTCACCATCAGACCATCCTAAGTCAAACTGGTCTCTTCCGATCGCGCTGACTTTTAGATCTCCGCTTACTTTTACATTCTGTACTGCAGCGTGTGCGCTTACTGCTAAACCTAGCACAATCGCCATAGCACATATCATTATTAAACGTTTACTCATTTTACTTTTTACCTCCTTAAAAAAAGTTTTATATCATGAAACTAGGTAATTTTGCCTAGAAATATAATCTATGTCTATACACCAGATTTTCGACAACTTCGGCATTTAATTTGTAACCCTCCTTTCCCGCCAAGATTAAAGTCATCACTGGTTGTATAAGTTACATATTTTTTATCATAAACAGGTGCCATTGTCAAGATTTTTTTTATAATATTTAAGGTTATATATCTTATGATTTACCAAGGGATTACAGCTCTGGAATATTATAGGTTGGGAATGAGCCTTTTTTGGGCATTTTGGTAGATTTTTGCTATTTCTTTGGTTGAGAGTCCGGACTTAATTGCGATTTTTTTTAGCTCATTTGGGGCAGGGATATTTTCCGGAGAATGGCTATCAGTATTTATGATCAGATTCGCGCCATAAGCCCTAGCCATTTTTATCACATGTGAATTTGTTTGGCGATGTCCTTTGCGCGCAGTCACCTCTAAAAAGATATTTTTCTTTTTTGCCAGCAGGACATCCTCTTTTGTGATTTTTCCCGGATGGGCAAGTATATCAATATCAGAATTTAATGCAGCTTTGTTAGTCCCTTTTACTACTGGTTCAATAGGGCTTTCGCCGTGAGCGACAATAATTTTTATTCCGTGCTTTCGCGCATATTTTGTCAATTTAGAAAATTGTTCCAAAGGAATATGGGTTAATTCAATGCCTGGTAAAACTTTGATTCTATTCTTTGGCCAGTTTTCACAGAAATTAACTATTTCAGAAACCACTCTTTTGATATTTGAAATATCAACATGGTCGGTAATCGCGATGGCATTGTAACCTTTTTCTTCATATCGTCTCGCCAATTCCGAAGGAAGTAAACAGCCATCGCTTAATAATGAATGTGTGTGAAAATCGTACATGATTTTACCTTTTTACTTTTTCCTTTTGACTTTTTTAGAATGCCCCAGGGCGGAGTCGAACCACCGACGCCAGGTTTAGGAAACCTGCGCTCTATCCAGCTGAGCTACTGGGGCAAGTCTCTTTAAGAATTCTTTTCCGCAGCCAGATTTTAAATATTTTTCTTTGTTTCTAGCTGTTTTTCTATCTGAACATTCCTCGTGATAAAATAATCGCCAAGGTTTATAAAATTTAGTTGTTTTTGTTATACCAGCGTTATGTTCTCGGAGGCGTTTTTCTAAATTGTTGGTTTGTCCAACATAAATTCTTTTAGCTTTTAAACTTTCGATAGCGTATACGTAAATCATTTTGCGCTCTATCCCTGCCTGCCGGCAGGCAGGCAGCTGAGCTACTGGGGCAAGCTTAGAATTTTATTACTGATAAAATCGGAAACTCTTTGATTTTATCCTTACCTTTTAAAGCTTTTAATTCAATCAAAAAAGCAATTCCGATAATCTGGCCTTTTAGTTTCTTGATTAATTCCGTTACTGCTTTAACCGTGCCGCCGGTAGCCAATAAATCATCAATGATCAGGACTCGAGAGCCTTCGGATATAGCGTCTTCATGCATCTCTAGAGTGTCAGTCCCATACTCTAAATCGTAAGTAGCGCTGATTGTTTTAAAAGGCAGTTTCCCTTTTTTTCTTACCGGGACAAAACCAGCTTTAAGTTTATATGCTGCAGCCGCGCCGAATATAAAACCCCTTGATTCCACAGCGACTACAGTATCAATGTTTTGTTTGCGGTAATTTTTCACTAAGAGATCGACTGCTTTTTTAAAGGTATCTTTATCTTTAAGCAAGGTCGTAATGTCTCTGAAAAGAATTCCGGCTTTTGGAAAATCAGGGATATTGCGGATGGAATTTTTTAGTTCAGATTTTTTCATTTGTTTGCCTTTCAGGTTTGGCGCAGGTTGCGCGTTTAATTAATTTTGTTCCGAGGAAGACTTTTACTGGGGTTTTAAGTTTTCCCAGGACAATTTGATCAAGTTTTTCTACGGCTATCCTACCCATTTCCATCAATGGCTGACTGACAGTGGTTAGCCCTATAGGACTATAGACATTGATAGGGTTATCGTCAAAACCCACTACCGAAAGTTCTTTAGGTATGAGCAGATTATACGATTTTGCCACATCGATTACTTCCAAGGCCATAATATCAGAGGCGGCAAAAATAGCCGTGGGTGGGTTTTTAAGCTTAAGGAGATTCATTGCTGCTAATCGCGCAGAAGATCTAAGGAAATTTCCAGGGCCGACATACTCCTCTTTTATCTTGATGCCCTTTTTTGACAGGGCCTCTTTGTAGCCCTCAAGCCTAAGTTTTCCTGCTTGCGTGGTCAAATCGCCGGCGATTGTAGCGATATCGGTATGGCCAAGTTCAGCTAGGTAATCGGCTACTTCCATAGCCGCTTTTTTATTATCAATGCTAATGCAGTTTATGGGCTCCTCAAAGAAATTATTCATAACTATATAAGGGATTTTTTTAGCAATTACCTTTTTTAAAGTAATCAGATCGCTATCAATATCGGCAAAGATAATTCCATCTATATTCTTCGGATTTAATAAGGAACTGGTCAGCCAGTCTTTATGAGAATATCTTTCGGTTATATGTATTAGCAGGTCTATTTTTAACCTGCTTGCCGCGACACTAGCACCTTTAATTACTTCGCAGGAAAAATAGGAATGAAAGATATCTTCGAAGCGGGGAATTATAAGCGCGTATATTTTATTCATTTTTCTCCTCTTCATCAATTGCTTGTTTTTCTTGTAGCGAGATAAAATTGCGCAATTTCTTCAAGGCAACCTCTTCTATTTGCCTGACTCTTTCGCGGGACACGCCCATTTTCTTGGCAATTTGAGCCAAGGTATGCGTATCCCCATTAGTCAAACCAAACCTGAGATCCAGGACTTTTCTTTGCTTCTTGTTCATAAAACTTAACAGGTCCAATATTCTTTCTTTATCTAAAAAGCGTCCCAATTCTTCGTCAGGGGCTGCCTGGCTTTCGTCTTCTATAATATCTTTGACTTGTCCCTCTTTGTCTTCTCCTATGGGCGCTTCCAGGCTAGACATTTTAGTGGTCCATTTATCAATATCCCTTATTTTCTCAAGCGGCAATTTCATTTTTTTGGCGACTTCCTGTTCAGTGGGTTTGCGTTTTAATTTATTAGTTAATTTATCTTTAGTCTTCTTCCATTTGGAGATGTTTTCGCTCATGTATACGGGTATGCGGATAATCTTCCCCTGTTCGATAATAGCGCGGGTGATACTTTGTTTTATCCACCAGGCGGCGTAGGTTGAAAAGCGGAATCCCTTTTTAGGGTTGAATTTATCCACCGCGCGCATAAGGCCGATATTGCCTTCCTCGATTAAATCCATGAAAGGGATGCCAAAGTTCATGTACCGCTTGGCAATATTGATTACCAATCTTAAATTGGACCTGATCATTTTTGAGCGCGCATGCTTGTCACCTTTTTTGATGCGTTTAGCAAGGTCTATTTCTTCATGCGGCTTCAAAAGCGGGATATGCCTTATTTCTTTAAGATAGGTTTTTATCGATTCAGCCATATTTATTTTTTTAGCACTGCTTGCGCCGCTGCTAGTCTTGCAATAGGCACTCTGAATGGCGAACAGCTGACGTAATTCATTTTGACTTTGTGGCAGAATTCAACCGAAGCCGGCTCGCCGCCATGTTCGCCGCAAATGCCGACCTTCAAATCTTTTCTAGTCTTTCTTCCGCGCTCAATTCCCATTTTGATAAGCTCGCCTATTCCTTCTTGGTCGATAGTTTGGAATGGGTCTGCAGGCAGGATCCCTTTATTTAAATAATCCGGTAAGAATCCGCCGATATCGTCGCGGGAGAAACCAAATCCCATCTGGGTCAAATCATTGGTGCCAAATGAGAAAAATTGCGCGACTTCCGCGATTTTATCTGCAACAATCGCTGCTCTGGGAATTTCGATCATTGTGCCGAATAGATGCGGAATTGATTTTAATTTGTATTTCTCCAGAACTTCTTTGTATACTTTTTTACAAAGTTCAAGCTGATTATTTAATTCTTTGACGGCGCAGACAACAGGGACCATAATTTCCGGTTCAACTTTTTTTCCGTCTTTGATTAATTCAGCTGCCGATTCAAGAATGGCGCGAACCTGCATCTCGGTGACTTCCGGATAAGTTACGCCTAAGCGTACGCCGCGATGTCCCATCATGGGGTTGCTTTCGCGTAAGGCCTCTGCCCTTTTTGCCAGATCATCCATTGAGATATTTAAGCTTTTTGCCAACGCCTCTAATTTATCTTTTTCATGCGGGACAAATTCATGGAGCGGTGGATCAAGCAGACGTATGGTTACTGGTAAGCCCTCCATCGCCTCAAGAGTTCCTTTCATATCAGATTTAACATGGGGGAATAATTCTTGAAGCGCAGCCCTACGTTCAGCCTCGGTTTTAGAGATAATCATTTTACGCAGCTTAAACAAGGGTTCTTCAGCGCCTTTGCCATAAAACATATGTTCTGTTCTAAACAGGCCGATGCCCTCAGCGCCGAATTGACGTGCCTTCCTGGCGTCTTCAGGAGTATCGGCATTGGTTCGGACCTTTAATTTACGGATTGAATCGCAGACCTTCAAAAATGAAAATAAAATGTCGTTTTCTTCGCTGGCGTCCATCATGGGAAGTTGGCCTTCGTAGACATTTCCTTTTGTGCCGTTAAGCGTAATCCAATCCCCCTCTTTTAATGTCTTATTTTCAACAGCTACGGTTTTGCTCGTGGAATCAACATGAATTGCGCCGCAGCCGACTATGCAGCATTTCCCCCAACCGCGGGCAACCAAAGCTGCGTGCGAAGTCATTCCGCCTCTAGCGGTCAAGATTGCTTGAGCCGCACGCATGCCTTCTACGTCTTCGGGGTTAGTTTCCTCGCGTACAAGAATTACTTTTTTGCCCTGCTTTGCCCAGTTTACAGCTTCTTGTGCAGAAAAAACTATCTGTCCAGTTGCGCCGCCTGGACCTGCAGGCAGGCCTTTGGCTAAGGGTTTTTTGGTTAATTCAATCTTCGGGTTGATAATTGGATGGAGTAGTTCATCAAGTTGTGACGGAGTGACTCTTAACACAGCCATTTCTTTTTTGATGAGCTTTTCTTTGATCATATCCATTGCCATTTTTATAGCAGCTGGTCCGTTACGTTTTCCTACACGGCATTGCAGCATAAAGAGCTTACCTTTTTCAATAGTAAATTCAATATCCTGCATATCATGATAATGTTTTTCCAGGCGATTCTGGATGGAGAAAAGCTCCTTATAAATTCTCGGCATTGTTTCTTCCAGAGTTTTTAATTCTTTGTTGTGCTCGCTCTTGGAATAAGAATTGATAGGGGCAGGAGTTCTGATACCGGCAACTACATCTTCGCCTTGGGCGTTAATAAGATATTCACCATAAAATTTATTTTCGCCATTTCCTGGATTTCTGGTAAATGCAACGCCGGTGGCTGACCCTTCTCCCATATTCCCAAACACCATTGTTTGTACTGTTACTGCAGTACCCCATTCATCGGGGATATTCTCAATCCGACGATAGCTTATGGCGCGCTTTCCGTTCCAGGAAGCAAATACAGCACCGATACCACCCCAGAGTTGTTCGTGGGGATCGTCGGGAAAGTCTTTCTTCAAAACTTCTTTTACCTTTTTCTTGAATGAATCGCAAAGACGTTTTAAATCTGCGCCATTTAAATCTGTATCGGTTTTGGCATTCCTTTCCTTTTTGACCTGGGCCATAATCCGTTCTAGTTGTTTGCGGATTCCCATTTCGTCACCTTCGGGTTCTATGCCAGCTGCTTTTTCCATAACTACATCGGAATACATCATGATTAACCGACGATAGGCATCATAAACAAAACGTTCGTTATTGGTTTGTTTAATTAAGCCTGGGATAGTTTTAGTGGTAAGGCCGACGTTTAAAACTGTCTCCATCATCCCGGGCATGGAGCGTCTGGCGCCAGAGCGGACAGAAACTAAAAGCGGATTGCTAATATCGCCGAACCCTTTATCCATTAAATCTTCTACTTTTTTTAATGCTTTATTAACCTCTTCCTTCAAGGTTCTAGGATAATTCTTTTTATTTTTATAATAATAAGTGCAGACTTCGGTGGTAATAGTAAATCCCGGAGGTACGGGAAGGCGTAAATCTTTTCCTCCTGCCATCTCTGCTAGGTTGGCACCTTTGCCACCCAAGAGATTTTTCATCGTTTCATTACCATCTGCTTTGCCGCCGCCAAAGAAGTACACGTTTTTTGACATTGAACTAATGATCCTCCTCCCTATTGTTTATAAAGTTTGTTAAAAATATAGTCCTTTAATTTGTCTACGGAAATTCTGTCTTGTTTCATGGTGTCGCGGTCGCGAACTGTCACTTGTTTGTCTTCCAAAGACTGGACATCAACCGTTACGCAAAACGGAGTGCCGACTTCATCCTGCCGGCGATAAAGTTTGCCGATTGCCGCAGTATCATCATATATAGTCGCCACGCATTTTTGTAGATCCACTTTGATTTTTTGGGCAAGTTCTACAATTTTATCGTTTTTCTTAAGAAGCGGCAGGACCGCGACCTTAATCGGAGCTAAATCGCTATGCAGTTTTAGAACGGCACGGGTTTCGCCCTTAACTTCATCTTCAAAATAGGCATCAACCAAAAACGCCAAAACGCTTCTATCTACTCCGCCCGAAGGTTCAATTATATAAGGATAGCCGTCATTTTCTTTTAGATCGGGAACCGTGAGTTTTTGGCCGCTGAATTTTGCATGTTGCCTTAAATCAAAATCCGCGCGGTTGGCGATACCTTCTAATTCTGACCAGCCGAATGGGAAATTGTATTCCACATCAGTGCAGGCCTTAGCATAATGAGCTAGTTCATCTTTTTCATGAGGGCGTTGTCTTAAGTTGTCTTTTTTTAGGCCGAGATTGATATACCAATTGAATCTTTCTTCAACCCAATATTTATAAAACTTATCGGCGTCTTTGGGCTCGACAAAATATTCTATCTCCATCTGTTCGAATTCTCTAGTTCTGAAAGTGAAATTCCCCGGAGTAACTTCATTGCGGAAAGATTTTCCGATTTGGGCAATACCGAAAGGGAGTTTTTTTCTTGCAGAATTGAGGACATTGGAAAAATTAACGAAGATTCCCTGGGCGGTCTCAGGGCGAAAATATACTTTAGAAGCGGTATCTTTTACTGGGCCGAGATATGTTTCGAGCATTAAATTGAAAATGGCTGGATTAGAGAAATCAGAACTATTACAATTAGGGCATTTGGGTTTTTCTGTGGCCATTGCAAAACTGAAAATACCAAGTGCTTTAGGTATGCCTTTATCAAAAAAACTCTGTGGGATGCCTGCGATGCCCTGTTTATTTAATTGTTCTATATATTTTGCATCGAATAGATGATCAATGCGGAATCTTTTATGACAGCTTTTGCAATCGACTACAATATCAGCAAAATTAGCAGCGTGGCCAGAGGCTTCCCATGTCTTGGGATGCATGAGGATAGCTGCATCAAGTCCGACCATGTCGTCTCTTGTCTGGACAACGGCTTTCCACCAGGCGTTTTTTACATTGCGTTTTAACTCAACTCCCAGCGGTCCATAGTCCCAGCTATTAGAAAGTCCGCCATAAATCTCAGAAGACTGAAAGACAAAACCCCTTCTTTTGCAGAGTGATACAATTTTATCCATGAGATTTTCCTGTGACATAGGCTATTATTCTAACTTAAAAAAATCCATAATTCAAGTTTTTAAATAATTATATTAACTTGATAGTTTTTTGATAATGCTTAACGGAGAGAGTTTGAAAATCGGCTTGGTAAAATTCTATTTTAAAGCCGCCAATAATTCATTGCTATTGTCTGAACTAAGAACCAATCGGCATGGGCAAGAACTGGTGCATGCACTGCCGTAGCAATATTTAAGATTTATGTTTTTCGTTTTTATTGTGGCAGATAGATTGCTTAATGCTCCAGGTTTATTTTCCAAATCAACCATTACCACGTCAACTTCTTTTACTTGCCAACCTTTTGTTGATATCGCATTTTTTATTTTGGCATTATTATTAGTGATTACATAAAAAACTGCCTTACCCTCCATTCCATAGGCGCAAATTGCTTCGATATTTGTGCCTTGTGAGGCAATGATATTGGTAAGCTCTTCCAAAATCCCTACTTTATCCGGCGTTGTAATATTTAATTGTTTAGCCAATTTTGCTGTTGCCATATACTCCTCCTTTCTTTTCTCCTTCAGCTTAATTTATAACAAGAAAATTCAACTTTTGCAAGGAAATAAAATCGCGGTTTATAAAAGCGAGATAATTATTTTTTGGCGGGTTTAACTATTTGCTGATGCAGGAAAATTTTCCTGTTTTTGCGGTTTCTTGTAGGTATTGTAATCGACTCCGCGTTCAATGAAACGCTCATCTATACGTTCGGGTTCAAAAAATTTCCTCACGAATCGCTTCGCTTTTGTTGTATCAAATTCTTTGCAGCAATAAATATCAACTGAGATGTAGTTTTTTACTGATAAAGTGTGAATAACTATTGAGCTTTCCACTAAAGGAGCCCAGCCGGAAAGTCCTGCTTTGTCTGGGAAACGGGTAGCGTCTGTGAAGAAAATACTGGGAGGGGCTTGTTTTTCCATCCCTAAATAGGCAACAATCTCGTCGAGGAATTTATAACCTAATGCCAAGTCGTCACAAACTCCCGGCTTACAGTTATAAAGGTCTAATAAAAGTTCGTATCCGAATGGTTCGTGTTTCTTTAGTCTGTTTTCGATCTTATTCTCCTTTTTTGTAAAAACGCTTTACAATTCTAATTTATAACAAGTTTTCAAAAAGAATGCAAGAAAAATTTTTATTTTTTTGACCTTAGTTAATAATCTTCAGCAAGTTCTACTTTTTTTCTTAGTTGTTTTTTTTCGGAGCGTAACTTCTTTTGCTTTAAGATCTTCTCTTTTAATCCTTGGGAAATATTGGTAGCTATTCTTTTCTTTTTTTTCTTAGTTAATTCCAGCAATTTCTTTTTTAATCTGTGCAACGCGAGTTTTTTGTTGTCAATTTGCGAGCGGAATTCTGTTGAGATGGCTTCAATGCCCGTAGGGATATGATGAAGCCGAACAGCAGTTTCTTTTTTATTCTTTCTTTGGCCTCCGGGGCCGGGGCTTCTGTAGAAAAAGACTTTTGTTTCTTTGATAAGGTTATCTAAATTGATTCTTTCTTTCATAAAATCAGAATTTAATGTTAAATTTTATCCAGTTCTTCCTTTTTTATGGTAAAGCTGTGTTCTTGGGCTGGAAATTCTCCGTTTAGCACTTCTTCTCTGTATTTTTTAAATGCTTCCAAGATTTTCGGAGATAAATTAATGTATTGCTTGACGAATTTTGGCTTGAATCGTTCAAAAAGCCCCAGCAAATCATGCGTAACCAATACCTGCCCATCGCAATAAATACCAGCACCGATTCCAATTGTAGGGATTTTTAATTTCTCCGTGATTTGTTTCGCTACCAAGTCTGGGACGCATTCCAAAACGATGGCAAAGCATCCAAGCTTTTCCAAGAGCTGGGCCTGCGATATTAATTTCTTTGCAGCATCTGCGTCTTTGCCTTGGACTTTAAATCCTCCGAGTTGATCTGCGGTCTGCGGAGTAAGTCCGATGTGCCCCATAACAGGAATCCCAGCTTTGATAATCTTTTCTGTTACTTGAGGACATTTATCAAACCATTCAAGTTTTACCGAGTCGCAGCCTCCTTCATCGATAAAACGCTTGGCATTTCTTACCGATTCTTCCGGATTGACTTGGTAGGATTCAAAAGGCATGTCCCCGACTAAAAAGGCATATTTTACAGCGCGCCGGACAGCCTTCGTGTGATGAATCATTTCGATCATCCCTACTTCAGTAGTTGATTTTAATCCCAGCACGACATTCGCTACCGAGTCCCCGACTAAAATCATATCGATTCCGGCTTGATCAATAAGCGATGCCAAAGGAAAATCATAAGCCGTAAGCATGGTAATCCTCTGTTTCTTTTGCTTCATTGTTTTGACATCATCAAGGGTAATTTTCTTATGTTCCATTTATTCCCCTTTCTTTAAATAGCTATCTATGGCCATGGCTGCTTTTTTACCAGCACCCATCGCAGAAATTACGGTGTCAGCCCCGGTAATTATATCTCCGCCGGCAAAAACTCCCGGGATAGACGTCATGAGATTCTCGTCTACCCAAATCGTTCCGCCTTCATTAACTTTTAATTTAGGCGTTGATTTGTATAATAAAGGATTCGGGTTTTGTCCTATAGCTACAATGACTGTATCCACATCTAGAATAAATTCTGAATTCTTAATTGGAACCGGCCTGCGTCTTCCCGAAGTATCGGGTTCGCCAAGTTGCATCTGAATGCATTTCATTCCCTTGACAAAACCTTTTTCATCAACTAAGATTTCGACCGGTTGGGTAAGTAGTTTGAATTTTAAGCTTTCTTCTCTAGCATTTTCGATTTCTTCGGCCCTGGCCGGCATCTCTTGCTCGCTTCTGCGGTAAACCAAAGTCACATCTTTTCCTAAGCGCATCGCTACTCTGGCGCAATCAAAAGCGACGTTTCCCGCGCCAACTACGGCGATCTTGTCTCCTATATTTATCGGCGTGGCATATTCAGGGAATTTGTAGGCTTTCATCAGGTTCATCCTTGTCAGGAATTCGTTGGCCGAATAAACCCTATTGGCGTTTTCTCCGGGGATTCTCATGAACTGCGGCAAGCCTGCTCCGACGGCGACGAATATAGCTTTAAAATCTTGTTTGAAAAGTTCATCAATGGTAAAAGTCTTTCCAATTAAAATATTAGGGCGTAAATCCACGCCAAGAGATTTGATATATTCTACTTCTTGCAGGACAATCTTCTTAGGAAGCCTAAATTCCGGGATGCCATACATTAGAACGCCTCCTGGAAGATGGAGCGATTCAAACATGGAAACGTTGTATCCCATTTTTGCAAGATCTGCCGCAGCGGTTAAGCCAGCTGGGCCGGAACCAACCACAGCCACTTTATGGGATTTCGCGGCTTCTTTTGGTTTAATATCCTTTTTGATAGTAGATTCATGGTCAGCGGCAAACCTTTCTAGAGAACCGATATTTATTGCCATTTTTTTCTTGTTTAATATACAGACCGCTTCACACTGATTTTCTTGGGGGCAAACGCGTCCGCAAACGGCAGGCAGATTATTCTTCTCTTTGATTTTCTTGATGGCTTCGTCAAATTTACCTTCAGCAATCAATTTTATAAAAGCCGGAATATCTATCTGTACCGGACAGCCCTCTACACAAAAAGGTTTTTTGCACTGAAGGCAGCGTTTTGCTTCGGCGAGTGCCTGTTCTTTGGAAAAGCCCAGTGCTACTTCAAAGAAGTTTTTTACGCGTTCTTCGCTCTTTTGCTTGGGCATCTTTTGTTGAGACATTCTTCTTGCTCCTTAAATAAATTCAATCTGGATTTTAATTCCTTAAAGTCAACTAAATGGCCATCGAATTCAGGTCCATCCACGCAGCCAAAATAAGTTTTTCCTCCAACGGTTACTCTGCAAGCACCGCACATACCGGTAGCGTCAACCATAATTGGGTTTAAGTTGACTACGGTTTTTATGTTTAATGGTCGCGTAACTTCAGATACCGCTGCCATCATTGGTACCGGGCCGATAGCGTATACTAAATCAATATGTTTATTAGCTTGGAATAATTTATTTAATACTTCGGTTACCAGTCCTTTTTGTCCGTATGTGCCGTCATCTGTGGTTGCGTAGAATTGGTCACAGGTATCTTTCATTTCTTTTTCCAGAAATATCAAGTCTTTACTGCGCGCTCCGATGATTCCAATGACTTCGTTTCCTTCGTTCTTAAATGCACGACTGACAGGATAAACCTCAGCAATGCCTACTCCGCCTCCAATGCAGACTATGGTACCAACATTTTTTATCTCCGTTGGCTTTCCCAGGGGCCCGAGTATTGCTTGGATAGAGTCTCCTGCTTTAAGCTGCGCTAAAGTCTTTGTAGAATAGCCGAGTTCTTGGAATATCAGCTTGATTGTATTTTTTTGAGGATTCCAGTCCGCCAGAGTCAGAGGAATCCTTTCTCCTTTTTCATCAACAATAACAATGACAAATTGCCCGGTTTTTGCTTTTTGGGCAATTTCGGGAGCGTTGATCTCAATTTCATTTATTCCCGGAGCAAGGTTTTTCTTAGAACATATCGAATACATGAATATCATCCTCCGTATAAATCAGAGCTCGAATATTATTGTAATAATTAACTAGGTTTAACCCTTTTTCTTTCCCCAACACAAATATTGTTGTTGCTAGTGCATCTGCGGTTAAACAATCTTGTGCTAGCACAGTCGCAGATATAACCTTGGATTCTGCAGGATATCCTGTATGCGGATCAATTATATGTGAATAACGCTTATCTCCAACTATAAACATTTGCTGATAGTCGCCAGAGGTAGATACTGCTTGATCCTTAAGATTCAATATATCGAGTAACTCTTTTTTATTGCGGGGATGCTGGATTCCCACCTGCCAAGGTTCTCCATTTTTGTCCCCCAGGCAATATATATCCCCGGCTACGGAAATTATACAAGATTTTACTCCGAAGTCTCTAACCTTTTTGATTGCGCAATCAACGGCATATCCCTTTCCGATGGCGCCAATGTCTATTTTTACGCCTTCCTCCAAGAAAGCAACCGTTGATTCGTTTTCATCAATCAAGACTTTGTCAAAACCGACGAGCTGCTTCGCTTCTCTGATTTCTTCCTCTGGTGGCAATTTATTGTTTTTAATCGCCTTTTTCCAAACGTCAACTAAGGGGCCAACAGTTACATCAAAAGCACCGTTACTGACAAGATAAAACTCTTGCGCCCTTTTTAGAACGTATAATAAATCCGGTCCGACTTTTAGTTTTCCGGACGCGTTTAATTTAGAAACCTCACTATCCGGAATATACTTGCTTAGAAGTTTCTCAGCCCTTTTAATTTCGTTAAAGGCTATATCAATCGCTTGTTTGTCTGGGCAGGTAATTTCGACAATCGTGCCCATGATGAATTCGCTGCGCTTGTAATAGTTATTCTTAGAACAAGAAGATATAGTAATAATAAACACGGTTGAAATCAATAAAAAAAGTATATTTTTCGATAATCTCATTTTTTTATCTTTAATAAGTTTCCGATATCAAGGGTGTTTGCTACATCGCTTTTTTCAAGCCATCCTCTTCTTGCGACGGCTATGCCGAATTTCATTCCGTCCAGATGTTCAAAGCTATGCGAGTCGGTACCGATGGCTAATCTTACACCTTTTTCTTTAGCGGCTCTAGCATGAATGTCGTTTAGGTCAAGCCTGTTGGGGAAAGCGTTAATTTCCAAGAAAGTCCCCGTATCTTTTGCTACTTTTAGAATTTCATCAAAATCCAAATCGTAGGGGTTTCTTGTTCCCCATAGTCTGCCGGTTGGATGCGCGATAATATCGACGTGTTTGTTCCTGCAAGCGCTAACGATTCTTTTAGTAAGTTGTGTTTCGGATTGTTTAAATCCGGTATGTACCGCAGCAACTACAATGTCAAATTCGGCTAAAACATTATCATTATAATCAAGATTGCCTTCCGAATCAATATCTACCTCTGTGCCATAAAGTATAGTAAAATTCTTAAATATCGTATTTAACTTTTCAATTTCGTTTTTTTTCTTCTTCAAATCATCAATAGACATTCCATTTGCTACTCTTAAGCTTTGCGAATGGTCGGTAATGGCAATATATCTATATCCCTTTTCTATAGCGGCTTTAGCCATATCTTGGATAGAGCTTTCACCATCAGAATAAGTTGAATGCGTATGCAGGTCTCCTTTTATATCCGTTATTTCTATTAGATTAGGGAGTTTGTGTTGGAAGGCAAACTCTATCTCTCCGGCATCTTCGCGTAATTCCGGTTCGATATAATCAAGTTTTAGTAATTTGAATATTTCTTCTTCAGTTTTTCCCACAAGATATTTATCTTTAGCAGTTCTTACTGAAAATACTCCATATTCATTTATTTTTTGTTTTCTTCTTTGGGCAATTTGGCGAAGCTTAACATTAAAACTTTTAGACCCAGTAAAATATAAAAGCGCTGCTCCGAACTCTTTTTCCCCGACAACTCGTACGTCTACCTGAACGTCATCTTTGGTTAGGACCGAGGATTTAGTTTCGCCAGTGGCGAGGATTCTTTTTACTGGCGGAAGCTTTGTAAAAGTACTCATGATTCTTTCTGGATCATTTGAGACCATTAAGATATCTATATCTCTTACCGTTTCTTTCATGCGCCTTAAGCTTCCAGCCACAGAAATCTTTTTGACTTCCTGAATTTTTCTTAAAGCCGATGTAAAATATCCTGCAACTTCCATTGCAGTTGCCAAGGACATTCTTTCCTTGCCTTTCTTAACGAGTTCTATTCCTTTTTGGATATTCTCTATGGTTTTATCCTTTATGCCAAAAATACCAGCCAGTTTATTTTTCTTTATCGCTAGCTCAAGATCAGCGATACTTTTTATTTTTAGTTTATCATAAAGTAGTTTGGCTGTTTTTGGTCCCACTGAAGGAATATTTAATATTTCTAGCAAACCTTCGGGGATAGTCTTTTTTAGGTCGCGAAGAAACTTAAGTTTTCCGGTCCTGTGGAATTCTTTAATTTTCTCAGCCAGGTCTTTCCCGATTCCTGGTATGTCTGTAAGGTTATCCCTTTTTATAAATTCTGATATATCTTCGGTAATAGATTCAATGTTTTGGGCCGCTCTTTCATAAGCGCGGATCCTGAAGACATTGTCGCCTTTTATTTCAAGAATTTTGGCTATTTCTCTAAAAATTTCTGCAATTTCTAGATTTCTCATAATTTATTTATTTTTTAAGATTGATTTTATAAATCTCGCAGACTTTGAAAAAATCTCTCAATCCCTAAAAACAGCATAGAAAGCAGGCTCCCGATTAATAATCCGGCAATTACATCGGTTGGGTAATGGTGGCCAAGATAAATCCTTGATATACCAACAAACAAAGCAATCGGTATTAACGCAAAGCTCAATTTTTTATATTTGAAACATAATATAGTTACGACTACTGCTATTAGAGTTGAATGAACCGATGGGAATGCAGGAGATTGAGCTTTTCCCATCACGCTGATACCGGTGTATAGCTCTAAGGGGCGAGGTCTATTTACCGCCTCTTTTATTACCATGGCCAAAAAATAAGAAATGTAACCGGTGAATAAAATAAAAACAGAAACAAATTTTTCTTTATGTCTTCCTAATATAAACATCAGAACACATAATATTATGATTGGTGGCGGTTCTGCTAGGCGCGTAATAAATGGAAAGATCATATCCAGGGCATTACTTTTTAAAGTTTTATTAATAAAAAAGAATATTGTCTTATCTAGTCCAAGTATTGTATTTAATAAGTTTTCCATATCTAATTTTCTCCTTGTGATTTAATAAAATTCGCGTATTTTCTGGCGCTTTCTCTAACAGTCCTTTTGAGACTAAAATAGTCTATTTTAACGAGTCCAAATCTAGGTGAGAATCCTTTATCCCATTCAAAGTTGTCGATTAAAGACCAATATAGATAGCCTAAAACTGGGATGTTTAAGTTTAAGGCTTTCTCAATTTGTTTTAAATGTCGAGAAATAAAATCCCAGCGTTGGTTATCGTCTTGGGTGCAGATTCCATTTTCAGTTATTAAAATAGGTAAATTAAATTTCCTTAAAGCCATTAAGGACTCTAGTATACCTTCAGGATAAATTTCCCAGCCAAGCGAATTTTTATATTTAGCATGATTATGTAAAGTGTTACAGTGTTTTCCAAAACACTCCTTGATATTCATGGGAGAAAATTTCACAAAATTTCTAGTGTAGTAATTTAAGCCGATAAAATCTAAATGGTTTTTTATTTTTTCCATGAAATCAAAATTAAAGAATTTGTTTCTTAAAAAGGCTGCAGTTTTATTCAATAGGGAAAAATTATTTGGGCACGCCTGAAACAACTGGAATTGCTTGGCAATGCTTACCATCGGTTTGCCATAATTCATATTTTTATAAATTTCATGAATCTTATCGTAAGCTTTTTTGTGAGCTATAATTAAATTGTCTTTTACTCTATTTGCTTTAAGTAGCGATTTTTCTCCTGCTGGCCAAGCACCGGTTATATATGATGCGTGAACATAAACCATTGGTTCGTTAATTGTGATCCAGTATTTGACACTTCCCCCTAAGCTAGAGACAATTTTTTCTGTATATTTTTCAAAATAAGTTGCAATATCTTTGTTTAGCCATCCGCCTTTCTTAAAAAGCCATAAGGGGTTGGTAAAATGATGTAATGTTACTATGGGTTCAATATTTCTTTTTAGAAGTTCATCAATGACTTTTTTGTAATGCGCGATTTCTTTTTCGCTAAATTTATTTTCTTCAGGCTCTACCCTGCTCCACTCTATTGAAAAACGATGGGCATTGTGGCCTAATTCCGAAGCTAAATTAAAATCATCTTCAAATAGCTCATAATGATTACAGGCTTTTCCGGAAGGCTCAATGAATTTTCCTTGTTGCTCGCAATACCACCAGTCGTTATTTGTATTAGCCCCTTCGACTTGATGCGATGATGTGGCCGCTCCCCATAAGAAATTATTCGGAAACATTTAATTATAATTAAAAAATTTCTTTGCGTTTTCTAACATTTTCTCTGCAACCGCTGCTTTAGGTAAACTTTTGATATTTGAAATTAAATCCAAAGTTAAAGCTACATGCTTTGGTTCTGCCTTAAATCCTTCCCCTGATTGGTTTTTGTAAAACACAGGACAATCGGTTTCAATAAGCAGACTATCTAATGGTGCGTTTCTAATGGCTTCCTGATGTTGTGGGCTATAGCTTAAAGCCGGAGTTGCTGAGACGAAATAGCCAAAGCTTAAGATTTCTTTTAATATATCGATTGGTCCGCTATACCAATGAAAAACTGCATTTTTGATGCTATTTTCTTTGCAAAGATTAAAGCAATCTTGCCATGCACCCCGACTATGGATAATAACGGGCAAATTATATTGTTTTGCTATGCTTAATTGTTTCTTGAATAAGTCCTGCTGAATTTCTTTTTTTGTTTTATCCTTTTTAACTTCTTTATACCAATAATCTAATCCGATCTCTCCAATGGCAATAGCGTATTTCGCGTTCTTGTTAATAAATTCTATACATTTATCCGTTGCTTCAGCAGATATTTCCCAAGGATGAATGCCGAAAGCAGGCAGAATTTTTACTTGTTTAGATTTTGATATCTCAAGAGTTTTGATACAGGAGTTATAATCGGAACTTACGGCCACGATGGTTTTTACTCCTGCTTCGAAAGAGCGCTTAAGAACATCATCAAGATTATCGATTTGGTCTAAATGTGCGTGAGTATCGATAAGTTCAATCATTGTTTACTTGTAAGAATAAAGGTAACTGGGCCACAATTGACCAGATGGATGTCCATCATCGCGCCGAAGACTCCCGACTCAACTTTCAAAGAACTCCGCTTTAATTGTGCAATAAAATATTCGTATAAACTTTTTGCTAATTCGGGTTTTGCCGAACCGTCAAACGATGGCCTCCTGCCTTTATTGCAGTCACCCGATAAGGTAAACTGCGATATAACTAGTAATTCGCCTTTGACATCTAGAATCGAAAGATTCATTTTGTTATTTTCATCATCAAAAATCCTTAGATTAATAATCTTATCGCTAAGATAATCGGCATCTTTTTGGCTGTCGTTATCATCAACACAGAGTAAAACCAATATCCCTTTTTTGATTTCTCCGACTCCTCTTTCCTGGACTTTTACCGTTGCCTCTTTTACTCTTTGGATAACTGCTTTCATATTATTCTACTCTTATCCCGTAACTTGATTCTATGGTTTGTACCAAGTCTACAAGGGCGGAATTAATAGTAACCGGAAGCCCCAAGCTTTCGCCTTCACGGACAATCGCGTTATTTATAAAATCAATTTCAGTCTTTTTCTTCCTTAAAACATCTTGGAGCATTGAAGAGATATTGCCTGATGTTGCTTCGCAGACTGCCTCTACTTTTGCCAAAGGGTCATCGTATATAAGCTTAATCCTTTTTCTTTTGGCAATTTTTACCGCCTCTGATACAGCCGCGCGTAAGATCTGTCTTGTCCCTTCAAACTCAATCAATTTACCATTTTTCAATCTAGTGATGGCGGTGAGGGCATTTATCCCAACGTTTATAATTAGCTTTGACCATAGCAGGCCTTTTATATCGCGAGATATCCTGGTTTCAAGACCAGCTTTATTAAATGCCTCTCTGATATCACGTAACTGAACAGGGATCTTGCCGTCTATGCGTCCGATTACGGTCTCACCCTTTCCGGCATGGCGGATATGTCCATCGCCTAAAAGAGTTGCTCCTTGGTTTGTGACTCCCCCAAGAACTTTTTCAGATCCCACGATCTCACTGATTATTTCGATATTACCCACGCCATTCTGCAAAGTTAATACCGATGTATCTTCTTTGATGATATTCTTTATCGTCTTTACCGCATCTTTTGTATCATATGCCTTAACGCAGATAATAATGAGCTCTGCCTCTTTTGCTTCGTCTGGATCAGCTGTCGCTTTAACTTTAGCCTGCCAATTGCCAGAGACGCCTTCCAGCTTAATTCCGTTTTGGTTTATAAATTTCACCCTTTGTTCGTTTTTATCAATGAGGACCACATCTTCTTTTTTGGATAAATGGGCCGCAAACAGGCTACCCATTGCTCCTGGTCCGACAATTGCAATCTTCATAATTATCCTCCTTAAAATTCAATTTTCATTATAGATATATTTAAACTAATGGTCAATGAAAATTAGAGTAATTTAGTTCAATTTGACAAAATACAGTAAGTATGTTAAAAAGATAATCTATGTTGTTTAGAGAAATAGCTCAAGAACTAAAGTTTCCTGAAGAATTGGTGGATTCCCTAGAAAAATCGGGAGTCGGAAAGCTCTATCCTTTTCAGGTCTCCGCCCTCAAAAAAGGAATTCTGCAAAAAAAGAACTTAGTCTTGTCTCTGCCAACGGCCTCTGGAAAGACGCTCATCGCGGAGTTATGCATGGTTAAGTCTATCCTTGAGAACAAAGGTAGCTGTCTTTGTCTTTATATAGTGCCGCTTAAAGCCCTGGCAAGCGAGAAATACGAAGATTTTAAATCCAAATATGAACATTTGGGTATTAATGTCGGTATCGCCACTGGGGATTTCGATATTCCCAGTACTTATTTATCAAAATACAATATACTCATCGCTACTTCTGAGAAAGTAGACTCCCTGTTAAGATTTAGGGCAAAATGGTTAACGCAACTTTTAAACGTGGTTGTTTTGGATGAGATACATTTTATTAATGATAGCCATCGTGGTCCGACCTTAGAGATTCTGACAGCGCGCTTAAGGCAGCTTAATAAGAATATTCAAATCTTAGCTTTAAGCGCCACCATAAGAAACGCGCAAGAAATGGCTGACTGGCTAGACGCGGAACTGATTTATAGCGAATGGCGGCCAGTCCCGCTTAAAGAAGGTGTTTTTTACCTAGATAGTATTGATTTCTCTGACGGAACAAATAAAGCAATCAAGGTTGATAACTATGAAGAATTAAACGCAGTTTGCCTGGATACGGTTAAAGAAAAGGGTCAGGTTTTGATTTTTGTTAACAGCCGTCGCTCAACGCAGGCAGTAGCAAAAGATATAATCAGGCAAATTTCTAGCCAGCTGAGCGAGGAAGAAAAACAATCTTTGAAACTGGTGGCCGATAAAATTGAGAATGCTCTTGGGGAATCCACCAAAATCTGCCGTCAGCTATCTCATATTATAAGAAATGGCGTTGCCTTTCATCATGCCGGTCTACATTACAAACAAAGAAAACTGATTGAAGAAGGCTTTAAGCAGAACCTTATCAAGGTTATCTGTGCTACTCCCACCCTTGCTGCAGGAGTCAACCTTCCCGCAAGACGCGTAATTTTAAGAGATTACAAAAGATACCAGTCGGGGCTTGGTGCGGTTCCTATTCCCGTGTTTGAATATAAACAATGCGCTGGCCGCGCCGGAAGGCCAAAATATGATAAATATGGCGAATCAGTAGTGATGGCTAAGACTTTGTCAGAATACAGGGCCATCTTTGATGAATACATTAATTCTATGCCCGAGCCAATTACCTCAAAGCTAGGCAATGAGTCGGCTTTGAGGACGCATATCTTGTCTTCTATCGCCAGCGGCTATGTCCATGATGTAAACGATATGTTTGAATTCTTATCGCAGACTTTCCTTGCATTTCAACAAAAGACGCAGGATTTGATTGAAATCGTAAGCAAGATATTTGAATTTCTAGAACAAGAAGAGATGATCCAGCGCAAAGGCTTCAGGTTCCACCCTACTGCTTTCGGAACCTGCATAAGCAGGCTTTATATCGATCCTCTTTCCGGGATAATCTTAAAAAAGGGTCTAAAAAAATTATCCAGTTCAAAGTCAATATCGGAGTTAGAACTGCTTTATATAATTTGTTGTTGCGCCGACATGGAACTTCTTAATGTGAATCGCAGCGACTTCACCAAACTGGATATATTTTCTGAGACAAATGACTTGCTGCTGGATATTTTAAACATCGGCTCAGGAATAATTGATTCCGAAACAAGTCTTTCCGTGACTAAAACGAGCTGGATGTTAATTGATTGGATTAGCGAAGAAAAAGAAGAAATTATCTGCGATAGATTCAACGTCGGGCCGGGAGATATAAGGAGAATCATTGAGACCGCTGAATGGCTGGTCTATGGTGCCCGGTCAGTAGCAAAGTTGTTTAGCTTGATCAACACTATTGATCCGCTTGAGAAATTAAATCAAAGAATCAAGTACGGTATAAAGGAAGAATTAATTGAACTTGTAGCCCTAAAAGGTATCGGTCGCATCAGGGCCAGAAACCTTTTTAAGAAAGGCTTTAAGAATTTGTCCGATATTAAGCATGCTGCAGTAAAGAATCTCATCCTCGTTCCCCGCATTGCCGAAGGTCTCGCCCAGGATATAAAACAACAAATTGAAAAGCTCAAAATATAGTATAGAAAATTGGATTAAACAGGTTGAAAAAGAAAGCGGTAAGATTTTAGGTTTTTCTCCAGATGAAAATTAAGGAAGTTGTACAAGATGCTTCTTAATTCTTGCCGGATAGATTTGCTGATATTTAGATTTAGCGCTTTTTTCCAAGGGGTTGATTCAAGAAATATGATTGAATTAATCGTGCCTTTTAACACCGAGGCAGAATTTCTGTCTTTGGCTTTACATTTCTGGCAAACCAACCCCCCTAAATAAATACTAAAATTTGCTTCTTGCTTTAGTTCTTCTCCGCAAGATATGCAAGTATCTAGATGGGGCTTAAAGCCTGATAAGGTCAATGTCTTTATCTGAAACAGGTAAAGGATTTTCTCTGGGTCGGTAGATTCAATACTGTTTAAGCAATCAAGCAGTAGATCAAAAATCCTAGCGTTTTTATCGTGTAAGGGCATTACCGTATCGGTAAATTCCAATACGTAACTTGCCAAAGCAAGTTTTCTTATGTCTTTAGCTATGAAGCTGTAATCTTTTTTTAAATCGCACTGGCTTATCAAATCTAGCTCGGAATTCCTGCTTCTATAAAAATGAATATCATTAAGCGAGCATAGGCTTAAGTTGCTAGCAATTTTTTTAGGGTCTTTTCTTACTCCTTTTATAATCCCGCTAATTTTCCCGAATTCTTTGGTGAAAAAACTAACCAAAAGGCTGGTCTCTCTGAAATTAGTCCTTTTTAATAGAATTCCTTCGGCTTTCGTTAGCATTTTAAGTTATTTTCTTTAGAATATATTGTTCACGTTGGCGCATTTTCTTTATTTGTTCTTTTGTGTGATCATCAAAGCCGCAAAGATGCAGTACCCCGTGTATGACATAAAGCAACAACTCTGCAGATTTGTCTGTTTTATAAATTCTTGAATTTCTTATGACTGTTTCAGTGGATATGACTATTTCTCCGATTATTGAATTTATTGGGTATTTAGTCTCTTTAAGGTCAAAAGCCATGACATCGGTAGGCTGGTTTTTATGCAGAAATTCTTTATTGAGTTTCTTTATGAGATTGTCGTTTACAAAAACAACAGAAAGATTGGTAGCTACCTTATTCAGTAGTTTGAGAATCTTTTTTGTCTTGCCCTGAATCTTCTTGTTCGGTATGGGAATTTTGTTTTGCAGATTTATTATTCGTAGTTTCATATTTTTCTTCAGGGTATCTTACCCTAGGATGGTATATGGCACTTAAAATACGCAAGAAAACGTTGCCGATAATCTCTAAGTCTTTTAAGGTCAAGTCACATTCGTCCAGTTGCCCATCAATGAATTTATTGTTAATTATTTTTTTAACAATTTCTTCCAGTCTTTCTGCGGTGGGTTCAGATAAGGTTCTTGAGGCAGCTTCCACAGCATCTGCTAAAAGCACAATCGCAATTTCCTTTCTTTGAGGCTTGGGGCCGGGATATCGAAAGACTTCTTCTTGTGATTGACTGCTTTCATTTGATCCCTGCATCGCCTTGCGGTAGAAATAATAGATCATGCTAGTGCCATGATGCTGGGTTATGAAGTCAATAATCATCGGATTCAATCTATATTTTTTTGCGAGCTCTTCACCTTCTTTAATATGATTAGTAATGATTAATCTGCTCATAGTAGGCTGTAGTTTGTCGTGTTTGCTCTGGAAGTGAATTTGGTTTTCGCTAAAATATTCTGCTTTCTCAATCTTACCTATATCATGATAATATGCTCCTACCCTGGCCAAAAGAGAGTTAGCTCCGACAGCTTCCGATGCTGCCTCGGCTAAATTTCCTACCAGAAGGCTGTGTTGGTAAGTGCCGGGGGCCTCTAAAATCATTTTTCTTAAAAGTGGATGATTAAAATCAGAAAGCTCAAGCAGGCTAATGTTTGTCGTCACCTTAAAAAGATATTCAAATATTGGTAAGCTTCCGATTACAATAAACGAAGAAACAATCCCCCCGCTTAAAACCGGTATTGCGTAATTCTTTAAGAACTGATCTAATGAAAAGAATTTTAGAAAAATCAGAAGAAAGCAGAAAAGTTGCACAACGCCTACATATACGCCGGCCCAAATAATCTGGCTCCTTCTTCTGGCTCGCCAGACAGATAAAACGCCTACAATCCCACCAACAAAGAAGATTAAGCTTATCGTCAAATTGAAATTAGCAATAATACCCACAAGCATGCTTGAGACTGACGCGATAGCAAAGCCCAGCACCAAATCCTCAAAAAGGATAACTGTGACCATACTGATTGCGACCACGGGTATGAAGTAATAGGACAAAGATGAGTAGCTTACGATGGCCTTCGCAGATACGATTATTATGGCGAGCAGCAAACCAACTTTTAGGTAAAAAGTTTGATCATGTTTTTTAAGATAAAAAGACAGGAAGCTAAATAAAGAAAATAATAGTATAGGGATAACCAGGTTAAAACCGGAAATCCATGTAACAAAAAACGCAAGAAGCGTGGCTAGAAAAGATAAAATGATGTTTAAAATTAGGGATTTATTTTTCATTTTGCACAAATTTAGCGTAAGCTTGGATAATTTGTTGTACAAGTTCGTGCCTTACGACATCATCCCCGGTTAGGAATATAAATTTTATCCCTTTTACTTCTTTAAGGATATCAATTGCCTGTAGAAGTCCTAAGGGTTTGCCTCCGGGCAAATCGCTTTGAGTGATGTCACCAGTGATAACGGTTTTTGAGTCAAAGCCCAATCTAGTTAGAAACATTTTCATTTGTTCAGTTGTGCAATTTTGAGCCTCATCTAGTACGATAAATGCATCGTTCAGGGTTCGTCCGCGCATATAAGCAAGCGGTGCAACTTCTATTATCCCCATCTCTATATACTTTTCTATTCTTTCCGCCTCCATCATGTCGTATAAGGCATCATAAAGCGGACGAAGATACGGAGAGATTTTTTCATACATATCGCCTGGTAGGAAACCTAAACTTTCTCCGGCTTCAATGGCCGGCCGGGTTAAAATAATGCGTCTTACCTCTCCACTTTTTAAAGCAGAGACCGCCATTGCCATAGCAAGATAAGTTTTTCCTGTTCCCGCGGGCCCAACCCCAAAGACAATATCGTGTTTCCTAATCGCTTCAATATAAGAAAATTGCCCTTTAGTCTTAGGAGTAATGCTTTTTTTCTGCTGCGAAACGCCCAATTTCTCTTCAGAAAACTCTAGGAGATCTACTCCCTCTTTGAGAGTTGCTTGAGGTTTCTTTATTAGATAACGAATGTCTTGTTTTTTGATTTCTTTTTTGCTTTTAGCCATTTCTAATAATTGATTTAGTAATTGATTTGCTTTTTCAAGGCCGCGTTTATTTCCAGTGAGTTTTAGCCCTTTTGAGTTCGTGACAATCTTGACATTACAATTTTCTTCAATGAGCTTAAGGTTCTCATCGTACTGTCCGACTATCGCCTGTAACTCATCTGTGCTATCAATCGTAATTATTTTTTTCAACTCGCAAGCTCTATTCGGGTATATTAAGTGTCATTCCCGGCTTGATCCTGTTGGGATTCGCAAGTTTATCTCTGTTAGCGTCGTAAATCTTCTGCCATTTTCTATAAGTGCCATAGAATTGCTTAGAGATTTTCTGAAGAGTATCGCCGCTGGCAACTTTATAGGTTTTAAAAGTTGGCGTTTCCGGTATGGATTCACTTTCTTCGGCTAAGAAATCTTCTTCCATGATAGGTTTTTCTGTAGTAACGATTGTTTCTTCTGAGGGCCGTGGCTGCGACATTTTCTTGAATTTAGCTGGATTACCGAATTCGATCTCGGTAACGTATGTGTCTCGCGTAGTAGATTTAGGCTGCACTGCTTCGGTGGAAGTCGATCCGGATAAATAACCTCTGTTTCCTGATACTTCTTGATCAACTCTTGGTTTTGTTACTTTATAAGTTCTAACGGCGCATCCACAAATTACAAAAATAGATATTAACGTAATTATTAAAAAGCTTGCTCTATATCTAGACATCCTTTACCTCCTTTTTTATTATGCTAATTCCCAATTCTTTTAACTGCTCTTTTTTTACTGATGATGGAGCTTCAGTTAAGGGGCAATATGCCTTTTGTGTCTTTGGAAAAGCAATCACCTCTCTAATTGAATCAGTGCCAACCAAAATCGACATTAATCTATCTAAACCGAATGCAATTCCGCCATGAGGCGGAGCACCGAATTTAAATGCTTTCAAAAGAAAACCAAACCTTTCTTCAGCCTCTTCTTTTGATAGACCTATTATATCAAATATTCTCTGTTGCACATCATTTTTATGAATTCTTATTGAACCACTGGCGATTTCAGTACCATTAAGCACGAGATCGTAAGATCTGGCTCTTATTTTATCAAGTTCTTTAGTATTAAGCAAATCTAAATCTTCTTCCTTTGGTGAAGTAAAGGGATGGTGTTCGCTTTCCCACCGTTTCTCTTCTTTGTTAAAATTAAAAAGCGGAAAATCGACAACCCAGCAAAAACTGAATCTTTCCTTTTTGTCCAAATGAGGCTTATCGGTATTATATTTTTCTTTTGCTTCTTTGTGAGAAATCCTGGGGAAAGGAATTTTTATGTCTTCGTTTATTACCTGTTTAAATATTGCCTGGAACAGCCTTTCCATTATTAAGTATATATCTTCATCCTCAACAAAAGACATTTCTAAATCAAGTTGCGTAAACTCAGGTTGTCTGTCTGCACGCAGATCTTCGTCGCGGAAACATTTTGCTATTTGGAAATATTTATCCAATCCAGAGACCATAAGGATCTGTTTGAATAATTGCGGTGATTGAGGTAAGGCGTAAAAATGTCCGGGGTTTAATCTAGAAGGCACCAAATAATCCCTAGCCCCCTCAGGGGTGGATTTGGTCAAAATTGGAGTTTCGACTTCTATAAATCCTTCGGCATCAAGAAAATCGCGGATAACCTTGCATAATTTATGCCTTAGAATTAAATTATTTTGAAGCTGCGGTCTTCTCAGATCTAAATATCTGTAAGGGAGCCTGGTTTCTTCTGACACTTCAATGGTGGTATCGTCTATTTCAAAAGGTAAAGCTTCCGCAGGATTTAGAATCTGCAGATAATTCGCAGCAACTTCAACCAATCCAGTAGCCAATTTTGGATTTTCTGTTCCCTTAGGTCGCCTGCCTACTTTTCCTTTTACCAAAATTACGAATTCGCTTCTAAGTTCCTGGGCCACTTTATGAGCCTCGGCATTGTCCTTAGGATGAAAAACAACTTGAGTCAAGCCATATCGGTCTCTTATATCAATAAAAATAAGTTTGCCGTGGTCTCTTCTTCTGAATACCCAGCCACAAAGAGTAACTTCTTTATCGATATCCAGTTCAGTGAGTTGACCGCATGTATGTGAGCGTTTCATAGTTTATTTTTTAATTGTTTAACAAGTTGGTTTGTTTTTATTTTTTCTTGGTTACCCGAAGACATATCTTTGAGCGTGACAGAATCGTCTTTTAACTCATCTTCACCGATTATAACCACGAATTTCGCCCCGGATTTATTCGCCGAACGCATCTGGCTTTTCAAAGAAGCCTCTTCGTAATTCATATCGCAGGAGATATTCTCATTGCGTAAGTTATTTAAGAGTTGAAAACCTTTTTTTGATGCTTCTTTATCTAAGGTGATAAAATAGGCGTTGATAGAATCTTTGGTTTCTTTTATTTCTTTATTCGCTAAGAACATCCTTTCGACTCCTAGGGCAAAGCCGACCGCGCTTAAATCCGGACCGCCGAGTTGGCTGATTAAATTATCGTAGCGGCCGCCTGCGCCTAATGCGTCTTGGCTGCCAAGAGAGCCATGAGTAATTTCAAACACCGTACGGGTGTAATAATCAAGGCCTCTTACCAGAAATGGCGAAACCCTGAAATTAATCTTCAGGTTTTTTAAAGCTTCTTGAACAGTTGCAAAATGATCCTGGCAACTTGAACAAATGTGATTTTCTTTTAAAGATATCTTTTTTAACGCTTCCTTGCAAGCTTCATTTTTGCAGTCTAGTATTCTAAAGACATTGCGTTGGAAACGGTCTTGGCACAACTCGCAGAAATTACCGATTTTATCTTTCAAAGCCGCCCTCAAAAGCTTGGACCAGTTTTCCTTATCTTTGGAGCAACCTAAGTTATTTATGTTGAGCGTATATCCTTCTATGCCAAAACTCTCGATAAGCTTAACCGCTAGAGATATCAGTTCTGCGTCTAGGTAAGGATTTGATGAGCCTATGGCTTCTGCTCCAATGTGGTGAAATTCTCTTAATCTGCCTTTTTGGGGACGTTCCCCTCTAAACATCGGACCGATATAGAAGTATTTGCTAAATCCCTCTTTTAGATGCAGATCGTGTTCAATATATGCCCGCACAATAGAGGCGGTTGCTTCTGGTCTTAAGGCAAATTCATCTTCGCCTTCGTTTTTGAGTGTAAGTAACTGTTTTTGCACGACATCAGTAGTTTGACCTAGGGTTCTCTGGAACAATTTGATATCTTCAAAAATAGGCGTGCGGAATTCCTTATAATTATAGTTAAGAAATATCTGGCGAGATGCTTGTTCCAGTTCTTGGTAGAAACTTGCCTCTTTTGGTAGTATGTCCTTTGTGCCTTTGGGAGCCAGGAATTTCATATATTTAATAATTTTAATCTTAAGGGCGGAGAGTTTATCCTCCGCCCTTGTGTTTTAATGGATTATGCCAATTTCTTGTAACTTAAAATCTGAAAAAGAGATAGGAGCTATCCTATTTAATTTTCTTTTTCATCTCAAGTCCAGGCTTGAAAACAACGACTTTGCGAGGAGGCACGGGGACAACGTCGCCTGTACGAGGGTTTCTTCCGGTCCTGGCACGTCTTTCTTTTATCTTGAATACTCCAAAGTTGCGCAATTCAACTTTATTGAATTGCACCAAGCTGTCCACGATTGCATCGAAGGTTTTTTGGACAACTTTCTTTACATCTATCTGTTTTATGCCAGTTTCATCCGAAATTTTTAAGACAATATCTTTTTTTGTCATTAATAACCTCCTTGATTATAAGTAGAATAACAGCAAAAACTTACAATGTCAAGGAAAACTTTTCTTTGCCCAAAATATCAGCTAAATCATTGATTAAAGTCTCGTTTGGTTCAACAAAGAATTCATCGCCCACCAATATTTGGACCTTTTTTGAGCTTTGGGTATCTGCAACGTGCAAATAAACAGGCACTTTGCCCGGGCAAGCAGAAAGTTTATCCTTTAACGTCATTAAAACCTTATTATGGACGGTGGAAAGTTCTATATTAATGGCAGATATAGACTTATAAGCATCATCAATGAAAGAAGCTTCACTTGCAATGAGTTTAGGCGTGTCTTCTTTGAGAGTAACCCTTCCTTTTATTATCAAAACCATGTTAGGTTTGAGATATTTTTCAACCAATCTGAAAGTGTTTGGGAAAACCAGCACCTCTATTGCTCCTTGGAGATCCTCGAGCTTAAGAATAGCCATTTTCTCTCCGGTTCTCCGTGTTGTAGTATGCTTAAGTTTTATAATCATGCCCGCGATCTTTACTTCTTGTCCCTCATAGCATTGCGATAAGCGGTCAGTAGTAAAAGTACTGAATTTCTTTAGCTGAGTTTCATAGCGCGCTAAAGGATGACCCGTTACATAGAAACCAAGCATGTCTTTTTCAAAAGTAAGTATCTGTGATTCAGGCCATTCCTTAATATCGGGTAACTCTTCAAGATTCCGTTTAAAACCGTTGAATTCCTGTCCAGTTTCAAAGAAGGAGAATTGGCCTTTGGATTTTTCTTTTTGGGTTCTGCTTCCTAGTTCTAGGGCCCTATCCAGAATTGCCATTAATTGGGACCTATGGGCTCCGAAAGAGTCAAATGCTCCACATTTAATCAAGCTCTCTATAACTTTTCTGTTCGCCAGCCGTAAATCTACCCGTTCACAGAAGTCAAACAAAGAAACAAATTTTCCGTTCTTACGGATTTCTACAATAGAATCAATCGCAGTCATACCGACATTTTTTACAGCCAGAAGGCCAAAAGAGATTGTTTTGTCATCCATTACCTTGAATTGGGCATAGCTTTCATTTATGTTTGGAGGCATAATTTTCATCCCCATCCGATTTGACTCATTAACATATTCTACTACTTTATCGGTGTTATCTTTTTCGCTGGTGAGTAATGCTGCCATAAATTCCACGGGATAATTTGCTTTTAGATATGCTGTCCGATAGGAAATTATTGCATAAGCAGCAGAATGGCTTTTGTTAAACCCGTAACCAGAAAAATATTCAATAAGTTCAAATATACGGTTGGCAAGATTCTTAGAAAGACCCTTTTTAATACAGCCATCAGAGAATACTTTGCGTTGTTGTTCCATTACTTCGGGAATTTTTTTACTCATCGCCCTTCTTAAATGATCGGCTTGAGTAAGGTTAAAACCCGCAAGCTGCGATGCGATCTGCATTACCTGTTCCTGAAAAACAATAATTCCATAAGTTTCTTTTAATATGGGCTCAAGGCTCGGATGGTCGTAAGTAACGGAGATTTCCCCTTTTTTTCTGCGCATAAAGTCGTCGAGCATTCCGCTTCCAATCGGGCCAGGTCGATACAGTGCCAAAAGAGCGATTAGGTCTTCGATTTTTGAGGGTTGAAGTTTTTTTAGTAGATCCCTCATCCCTGTGCTTTCTAACTGAAAAATACCCATTGTTTGGGAGCTTCCCAATAAATCAAAGGTCTTTTTATCGTCTAGGGGTATCTTTTCTATATTTATAGTTTTATTGTGCCTTTCTTTTATTATTTCAAGGGCATGACTGATTACTGTTAATGTCCTTAATCCCAAAAAGTCCATTTTTAAAAGACCGATTTTGGATAATGAGTTCATGGAATAACCGGTTGTTATCTGGTCATCCCCAGTTTTAAAAAGCGGTAAATAGTTGTTAAGCGGTAAGTCAGAAATGACAACTCCCGCTGCGTGAATAGATGCGTGCCTAGTGAGGCCTTCCAAAGACAGCGCTATATCAAAGATTTCTTTTGCTTTCGTGTCGTTCTTGTATAAATTATTTAATTCTGGCTCAGCTTTCAGCGCGTCGGCAAGATGTATATGCGGATCTGGCGGAACAAGTTTTGCGATTCTATCAACTTCCGCGTAAGCGACATTCATTACTCTTCCCACGTCCCTTATGACTGCGCGGGCCTGCATGGTACCGAATGTGATTATTTGTGCAACATTCTCTTTGCCGAATTTATCAATTACATAATTTATTACTTCTGGCCGTCGTTCGAAACAAAAATCTATATCGATATCCGGAAGTCCTATTCTTTCTAAATTAAGAAATCTCTCGAAAAATAGACCATACTTTAAAGGATCGATATCGGTTACTCCCAAAAGGTAACTTACAAGACTGCCGGCAGCACTTCCTCGTCCTGGACCAACAGGAATATTATTTTGTTTTGCGTAATGAATAAAATCCCAGACGATAAGGAAGTAGCTAGTAAAGCCAAGTTTTTTTATAGTGGTTAATTCTGTTTCAAGCCTTGCAGTTACTTCTTTTGTTGGTTTTGGAAAGCGTCTTTTTAAGCCTTCCTGGCAAAGTTGAATTAAAAATTCATCTTTAGATTTGCCATCGGGCGGATGATAATTTGGCAGATGTATCTTGCTAAAATCCAGCTCAAGATTGCATTTCTCGGCGATCTTGATTGTGTTAGATAGGGCTTCCGGAGCATATGAAAATGCTTTTTTCATTTCCTCCGGGCTTTTTAAATAAAATTCATCTGTCTGCATACGCATTCTATTGGGATCGTCTAAGGTTGTTTGGGTTTGTATGCAAAGAAGCGCTTCGTGGGCCCTAGCCCTATCTTTTGATAGATAATGGACATCGTTTGTGGCAACCGGTGGGATATCCAATTCGCTAGAGATAGTTAGAAGGCCTTGGTTTACCTTCTTTTGTTCTGGAATACCATTTTCCTGAAGCTCCAAATAAAAATTATCTTTGCCAAGAATTTGTTTATAATCATCAGCGACTTTTAAGGCCTCTTTGAACTGGTTGTTCTCAAGAAGCGTGGGTATTTCTCCATGCAGACAAGAAGTTAATCCAATTAGTCCTTTTGAGTGTTGCGATAGTATTTCCTTATCGATACGCGGGCGGTAATAAAAACCTTCCAGATACCCGATACTTACCAGTTTCATGAGATTTCTGTATCCTTCTTCATCTTTGGCAAGTAGCACCAAGTGTCCGGCTGATTCTTGGTTAGTTCTATAGGATTTTTCGAATCTGCTTCTGGGGGCAATATAGGTTTCAACCCCGATAATAGGCTTGATTCCTGCATTGAGGGCTTCGATATAGAATTCAATCGCGCCGAACATGTTGCCATGGTCGGTGATTGCCAAGGCTGGATATTTGAAGTGATTCGCTAGTTTTAGCAGTTCGTCTATACGGCAGGCTCCGTCTAGAAGACTGTATTGGGTGTGGACATGTAGATGGACAAAATCAGCATGAGATATCAACATGTTTGGAGAATTTGGCTATTTAACTATATTATTCCCATTCAATTGTTGCGGGTGGCTTGGAACTAATATCGTAGACGACTCGGTTTATGCCTTTGACTTCGTTTATTATTCGGTTGGAAATCTTTTCAAGAAGTTCTGGAGGTAGCTTTACCCAATCCGCTGTCATTCCGTCTTTACTGGTAACACAACGAAAAGCGATAACATTCTCATAAGAACGCTTATCTCCCATTACTCCCACTGTTTTTATGGGAAGTAAAATTGCGAACGACTGCCATACAGAATGATAAAGATTCGCCTTTTTGATTTCATCCATTACGATTTCATCAGCGTTTCTTAATACTTCAAGTCGTTCTTTGGTTGCTTCCCCGATGATTCTGATCGCCAGTCCCGGTCCCGGGAAGGGCTGTCTATAAAGAATGTGATCGGGCATTCCAAGCTGTTTTCCCAGAGCCCTTACTTCATCTTTAAAGAGGTCTCTTAATGGTTCAATCAACTGAAATTTCAAATCTTTAGGTAAGCCGCCAACATTGTGATGGGTTTTTATTCTCGCGGAAGGAGCGCCGGTTGCCGATACGGACTCTATGACGTCTGGATAGAGCGTGCCTTGCGCAAAGAATTTGACTTTTCTTATTCCCAATGCCTCTTTTTCAAATACTCTTATAAATTCATGGCCGATAATTTTTCTTTTCTGCTCAGGATCAAGGACCCCTTTGAGTTTCTCCAGGAATCTTTTGGTAGCGTTGACATATTTTAAACTTATACGAAATTGGCTTCGGAAAGTCCTTTTTACCTGTTCCGGTTCATCTTTTCTTAATAAGCCGTTATCAATAAAGATGCATTTAAGCTGATTTTTTATCGCCTTATGGATTAAAACGGCAGTGACGGAAGAATCTACTCCTCCGCTTAGCCCACAGATAACATTTTTGTTCCCTACTGTTTCCTTTATTTTCTTGATAGATTCATCAATAAAGGAATCCATAGTCCATCTTGGGAAACATCCGCAGATTTTGAAGATAAAATTGTTTAAAATCTGATTTCCTCTTTGCGTATGCTCAACTTCCGGATGGAATTGTACGCCAAAAATTTTTTTATGTCTATTTGCTATTGCAGCAGTCGGAGTATTTAGAGTGTGTGCAATAGTTACAAATCCCTGGGGAAGCTTTTTGATCTGGTCGCCATGGCTCATCCAACAAGTTAGATTTGAAGGCAAGCTATCAAAGAGGTCTTTATGGCTATCGATAAAAAGTTCTGTGCTGCCAAATTCTCTTTCCGCGGCAAATTTTACCTTTCCCCCTAAGCTCTCAGCGATGATTTGCATGCCGTAACAAATGCCAAGGATCGGGATCCCTAATTTGAAAATGTTTTTTGCTAGTTCCGGACTGCTTTTTTCGTAAACGCTAGCCGGTCCACCCGAAAGAATCAATCCTTTAGGATCGAGCTTATCGATTTCAGTCGCTGAAATGTTATAGGGCACAATCTGGCTGAAAACTTTCATTTCTCTGACGCGACGAGCAATAAGCTGAGTATATTGTGAACCAAAATCTAAAATCAAAATAAAATTTTTTCTTCTCATTTACCCATTCCTACTCTTTGGAAGGTTTGCAGTAGCTTGCCTTCGGTTTTTATAGAGGGAGCAATAATTATCTCTACCTTGTGCATCTCTTTAATATTTTTGGCGCCTAAAGAACCTAAGGAAGTTGCTAGCGCCCCCATTAAATTTTGTGAACCATCGTCAACCCTTGCCGGGCCGAATAATATTTCTTCCAGAGTCCCTGTTGTGCCGACCCTTATTCTTGTTCCCCTAGGCAGATTGACGTGCGGCGTTGCCATGCCCCAGTGATATCCTTTTCCGGGCGCTTCAAATGCCCTGGCAAAGGCAGAGCCGACCATTACTGCGTCTGCTCCGCAGGCAAAGGCTTTACAGATATCTCCGCCAGATTGCATTCCCCCGTCGGTAATCACAGAAACGTATCTTTTCTTTTTCTTAAAATAGAAATCTCTGGCAGCGGCAGCATCAACAGTTGCGGTAACTTGCGGAACCCCGATTCCAAGTACGCCTCTGGTGGTACAGGCAGCGCCCGGGCCGATGCCGATTAATAATCCAGCAGCCCCGGTATCCATAAGCTCGAGAGTCACATCATAAGTTACGCAATTACCGAGGATAACAGGCATTTTTGTAGATTTGCAGAATTTATGCAAATCTAAAGCCTTGTATTCTTTTGAAATATGTTTTGCCGAAGTTACTGTGGATTGGATTACAAAGAAATCGCATCCGGCGTCTTCGGATATCTTTGCGAATTTCTCGGCGTGTTGGGGAATGCAGCTGACAAAGGCCGGTACTTTTTTGGATTTTATTTCTTTTATTCTTTTGGCGATAAGATTTTCTTTGACTGGTTTTAAGTAAACACTCTGGACCAACTTTGTTGCTTCTTCTGGTGAGGCTTTGGCAACTTCATCCAGTACTTTCTTTGGATCATCATAACGAGTTTGAACTCCATCAAGGTTAAGTACTGCCAGTCCCCCGAGTCGTCCCATCTCGATAGCGAATTTAACATCTACCACACCATCCATGGCCGCGGCGATTATCGGGACGCGAAACTTCTTGCCAGCGATTTCCCAGGATGTATCTACTTCGTTAGGATTTATCGTTACTCGGCCAGGAACCAGGGCTATTTCATCAAAGCCATAACAGCGCCTTGCCGTACGATTAATTCCAATCCACTCTCCCATGATTATTTCCTTTCTGGTTAGATTTTCTATTTTATAGATAAAACCTTTGGTTGTCAATTAAAAAAATGGCTCTCTGCACGCTTTAAAAAGCACACAAAGAGCCATTTGATTTTTTAGTGTAATTTAATGCTGTATAAAAAGTTGTGGCTTTAATTTTCTTTAATACATTCCTCCACCGTATCCGCCGCCTGGTGGCATCGGTGGCATTGCAGGTTTATTCTCTTCAGGCTTGTCTGCGATTAAGGCCTCGGTTGTGAGCAGTAATGCAGCAATGCTGGCGGCATTCTGCAGAGCTGTTCTTGAGACCTTTGTGGGGTCAATAACTCCCGCCTTAATCATATCGACATATTCTTCTTGGTTTACATCGTATCCAACATTGTCTTTTGCTCTCTTTTTGATTTCTTCCAAAACGACTTCTCCGGATAATCCTGCGTTAATTGCCAATTGTCTTATTGGTTCTCCCATCGCATGCTTGATAATATTCACGCCGGTTTGTTCGTCTTCGTTTTTAAGCTTCAGGCTTTCTAATACTGGTACGGTGCGAATTAATGCAACTCCGCCGCCGGGAACAATACCTTCCTCAACCGCAGCGCGCGTAGCATGAAGGGCATCTTCAACTCTTGCTTTCTTTTCTTTCATTTCTGTTTCTGTTGCTGCTCCAACATTGATTACCGCAACTCCGCCGGCTAATTTTGCCAGTCGTTCCTGTAGCTTTTCTTTATCGTAATCAGAATCTGACTTCTCGATTTCTTTTCTGATTTGCGCAATTCTTCCGTTGATTGCAGCAGTTTTTCCTGCGCCTTCAACCATTGTTGTATTTTCTTTGTCAACCTTAACTCTTTTCGCTCTTCCTAAATCTTCTAGGTCAATGCTATCAAGTTTGATACCTAGTTCTTCGGTTATGGCTTTCCCGCCGCTTATAACCGCTATGTCATCAAGCATTGCTTTGCGTCTGTCACCATACCCAGGAGCCTTGACTGCGCAGCAAGTAAGGGTCCCTCTGATTTTATTGACAACTAAAGTTGCCAAGGCTTCGCCTTCTATGTCTTCAGCGATTATCAATAAAGGCCTTCCGGTTTTGGCAATTTTTTCCAATAATGGAAGGATTTCTTTTAGATTGGAAATCTTCTTTTCATAGATCAAAATATATACATCGTCAAGTACGCATTCCATTCTGTCTGCATCGGTGACAAAATAAGGAGAAAGATAGCCTTGGTCAAATTGCATACCTTCGACGACCTCAAGTGCCGTCTGTATTGATTTTGCTTCTTCAACAGTGATTACTCCATCTTTTCCTACTTTATCCATTGCCTCGGCAATTAAATCTCCGATTGTGGTGTCACAGTTTGCTGCAATTGAAGCAACCTGAGCAACTTCTTTTTTGTCTTTGATTGCTTTTGAAACACTTTTTAGATTTTTTACTACTTCCTCAACAGCTTTTTCAATTCCGCGTTTAAGAGCCATGGGATCTGCTCCGGCAGCTACGTTTTTTAAGCCTTCGCGAAATATGGCTTCAGTTAAAATTGTGGCTGTAGTTGTTCCGTCTCCGGCCAAGTCAGAGGTTTTTTCTGCGACCTCTTTTACTAATTGAGCTCCCATGTTTTCGTACATGTCTTCTAGATCGACTTCTTTGGCAACAGTAACGCCGTCTTTGGTAATTGTCGGCGAGCCGAATTTCTTATCAATAACGACATTTCTTCCCTTTGGGCCGAGCGTAACTTTAACTGCGCTGGCTAGTTTCTCCACACCTTTAAGTATGGACTTTCGCGCATCTTCGCCGAATTGTAATTGCTTTGCCATTACTACCTCCTTAATAATAGATTTGGCTTATTTTATTATTGCTAGGATATCTTCTTCTTTAACTATGATATATTCCTCACCGGATTTGGTGGTGACTTCTGTTCCGGAGTATTTTCCGTAAAGAACCTTGTCCCCGACTTTAACTCCTGGTTCTTGGATTTTGCCGCTCTCTAAGACTTTTCCCGGTCCTACCGCGATGACTTTTCCTTCTTGTGGCTTCTCCTTGGCGGTATCAGGTAGTACTATGCCACCCTTGGTTTTTCCTTCAGCTTCTAATTGTTTGATTAAAATCCTATCTCCCAATGGTTTTATATCCATGCTAAATCCTCCTTCTTATTATTAGCACTCTTTGGTTGGAAGTGCTAATATAACTTAAAAAAATTTTCTTGTCAAGTATTTTTTTATTTCTTTGGCGGAGTTAACCTTTTCTGAAGGAACTCCCGGAATTCGGTGGGGAATTCTATCTTTGCCGTACCGGCGCTGCATTTATCTATACTGTCGATTATTCTAGGAATAGTCCTATAGGGTATGCTGACGATCAATTTATCCTTCTCTACGTTACACATTTTTCTTGCGGTATAATCGTAGAAAGAGATATTTGATTCGCCTGTTAACAATGGCTCCATAATTATCATTCTGCAGGTTGGGCCACCGATTTTAATCTTAGGCATCTTTCCTTCTAGGAAAGTCAGGAAGGTAAGCAATCTGCAGACAGCCTCAGCATTAACTACAAATAAAATCAGGTCTGGCTTATGTTCGCTGTTTTCTAAGGGCGAAAGCACAAAATATGTATCGGAATTATCTGGCACATCAACAAATTGAGTCATAAGATTATCAAGCGCTTCATAGGAAGAAAAGAGCTTTTCTCCTTCTACTACGAATTTCTTTACCATGCCCGAGATTTTAGGATCCTTGATTTTGTGGAAACCTAAATGCCAGGAAGCTCCAAAGCAGGCGTTATTCTCGCTATTTAGACATACGCTTTGGCCTTTTGAAGCATCTAATATCGCTCGACAGATCCTTATTTTTTTCTCAGTAGGATTATTTTGTTCTTTGGTAAGTGTCACAGCAACAGGACTGCAATCAAGCCCTAAGAGCTGCTTTAAAGTTTGTGAATATTCCTGCCATTCTTTTTTGTCAGTCTTAATCATGTCAGACATTAAAATCCTTCTCCATTGATACGTATTTATCCCATCCGTCGGGAAAAACGACTACCACAGTTTTATTCTTGCCTAGCTTTTGGGCGACTTTTAATGCTGCCCACATTGCCGCGCCAGAAGAAATCCCGGCCGAAACTTCCTCTTCTGTGTTTAGGGCTTTGGCAGTTTTAAAGGCATCAATATCGGCGACAGTAATTATCTGGTCAATAATTTTTGTATTAAGGACTTCTGGAATAAATCCTGCGCCGATACCTTGAATTTTATGTGGTCCGGGAGAGCCTGCAGAAAGAACTGGGCTTCCTGCTGGCTCAACTGCAACTATTGTTATGCTGGGATTATGTTTCTTTAAGACCTCGCCCACTCCGGTTATGGTTCCTCCGGTTCCCACGCCTGCCACAAAAGCATCAATTTTTCCATTAGCTGCTTCGATGATTTCTTTTGCAGTAGTTTTGCGATGTATTTCTGGATTAGCCGTGTTTTTGAACTGCTGCGGCATAAAACTATCAGGAGTATTTTTTAGTAGCTCTTCAGCTTTTTTAATTGTTCCGGCCATTCTTTCTGCCGCAGGCGTAAGTATCAATTGAGCTCCGTAAAACTTAAGGATTTGTTTTCTTTCCTCGCTCATATTTTCTGGCATGGTTAGGATAACTTTATAGCCCTTTGCTGCAGCGACCAAAGCCAGGCCGATACCGGTATTGCCGCTGGTTGGCTCAATAATTGTTGAGCCGGGTTTTAATTTGCCTTTTTGCTCGGCGTCTTCGATCATAGCAAGGGCAATTCTATCCTTAATGCTTCCGCCGGGATTAAAAGACTCTAATTTCGCCAGGATTTTAGCCATGTCCGGCGAAGTCAGCTTTTTGATTTCAACCATTGGCGTATTGCCTATTGAACTTAAGATATTTTTTGCTGTTTTTGGGCTTTGCGACATTTATCCTCCACAATAAGATAATTAATATTACAGCAAGCCTATTCTTTTATCAAGGATTTTTATCTTTCGGGAAATGACAGGCGACAAAATGTCCGGGAGAGCATTCTTTTAAAACTGGTTCCTGGTCTTTGCAGATATTTTGCCGAAAACTGCAGCGAGGATAAAAACAACATCCGCAAGGCGTATCCGTTGATGAAGAGATCTCTCCTTTAGCAGAAGTTTTAAACTTTATGGCAGCAGTTAACAGGACATTGGTATATGGATGCAGTGGATTAATAAAAAGTTCCTCGGTTGAAGCCTTTTCTACAATTTTACCAAGATACATGACTGCAACCTGGTTGCAAATCCTTCTGATTACTCGGAGATTGTGCGAAATAAAAAGGTAAGTCAGGCCGAGGCGTTTTTGTAATTCTTTCAGTAATCCCATAATTTGTGCTTGAACGATAACATCGAGACTAGATACCGCTTCATCGAGAATCAAAAGCTCGGGGTCTGAGACCAGGCTTCTGGCTATGGCGATACGTTGCCTTTCCCCTCCGGAGAATTCGTAAGGGTAGCGGCTTAGGCAGTCTGGAGGTAGAAACACTGTTTTTATTAATTCGTTTATTTTAGAGTCAATTTCTTTGCTGTCCCAATTTGGAAAGAAGATAAAAGCCTCTTTTATGATGTTTTTAATAGTAAACCTTGGATCAAGGCTGCTGAAAGGATCCTGAAAGACTATTTGCAAGTTTTTTCTTATGTTGCGCATTTTTTTATCGGATAAAGTTGTGATATCGTTGTTACGGAAAATCACATTTCCCGAATCGGCTTTAATTAATTTTAGAATTACCCTAGCCAATGTAGTCTTACCGCAGCCGGATTCTCCGACTATCCCAAGATTTTCACCCTTTTGCAGGGTCAGATCTATATTATCAACCGCTCTTACAAAGCCCGTAATGCGTTTTGAAAATCCTCTTTTAACAGGAAAATATTTTTTAATATTCTTTAGTTCCAATAAAGTTTCCGGCATTTAGACTCCCACAGCTTCGATAAGTTTTTTTGTATATGTATCCTTTGGGTTAGCGATAACTTCCTTAGGATCGCCTTCTTCAACTATTCTTCCGTCATGGATAATTGCGACCTTATCAGCTAATTCAGAAACTACAGCAAGATCATGAGTGATTAGTAGTATTGATAGATTAAGTGAACGTTTAAGCTCCTTAAAAAGTTCTAGGATTTGCGCCTGGAGTGTTACATCTAAATTGCTTGTCGGCTCGTCGGCAATAATCAGTTTGGGATTGGCAGCAATAGCCTGGGCGATCATAACTCTTTGCCTTAATCCGCCGCTTAACTGATGAGGATAATCATCAATGATCTTCTTTGCTTGGTCTATCCCAGCTTTTTCTAATATTTCTATTATATGTTCCCTTTCGCTATTTTTGATATCAGTGTGTAATCTTAAAACTTCGGCCACTTGGAATCCTATGGTAAAAAGCGGATTAAGGCTAGTTAAAGGTTCCTGGAATACCATGGAGATTTCTTTGCCGCGAATCTTGCGCATTTGAGCTTCTGAAAGTTCGAAAATATTATGATTTTGCCAGTAGATATTGCCCTCCGCAATCGTTGCCTGAGGTGGCTGCAATCTTAAGATTGTCAGTCCGGTTACGGTCTTTCCGCAGCCGGAACCTCCGACTAGAGCCATGATTTCGGATTCGTTAACCTTAAGATTCAGGCCGTTTACAACCTTATTTATTCCCGATTCTGCGGAAAAATAAATCTTTAGGTTTTCTATTTCTAAAATTGCTCTACCTGACATCTTTAAGCCCTTCTTCTTTTAATAATGGGTCCAGCGCATCCCTTAATCCGTCCCCAAGTACGTTAAAGGCAATGACGGTAATAAAAATAAATAACCCGGGAAGTAAAATCCAGGGATAAAACTTTATCTGCATAATCCCCATAGCTTCAGTCAAAAGGTTTCCCCAGCTTGCTTGGGGATCCTGGATTCCTAAGCCCAGCAGGCTTAATCCTGATTCCCCCAGGATATATCCTGGGATGGACATGCTGGCTGCCACGATAGTATAAGAAATCGTATGCGGAAGTATATGTCTTAAGATTATCTTGATATCCGAAATGCCCAGCGATTTTGCCGCCAGGACATATTCTCTTTCCCGCAGCGAAATACTCATACCCCTTATGACTCTTGCCATGCCCGCCCAGCCGATAAATGAAAAAATAAGGACAATCAGTATATACACCTGTAGAGAGCTTAAATTAGGCGGAAAGGCTGCCCTTAATGCCAACATCAGATAAAATCCCGGGATCATCATAATCATTTCGCAGGCGCGCATAATAAGATTATCGATCTTACCTCCGTAGTAACCGGAAATTCCTCCGACAACCAGCCCGATAAAGAATGAAATCAATACACCCAATAATCCAATTGATAAAGATACCCGCGAGCCATATAATATTCTGCTAAAAAGGTCTCTTCCTCTGTAATCCGCGCCCCACAAGAACATCCTGGCTTTTGAATCAACGCCAAATAAATGGATCGAAGCCGGTATAAAGCCTAAGAATTTATATTTATCTCCTTGAGCAAAGAATCTTATGGGGTAAATTGTGCTTTTGTCTTCAGAATAAATTCTTCTTTTGTATTCATCAAAAGAAGATGAAGCACCGTAAATAAATGGGCGCTTAATTTTGCCGGACGGAGAAACAAAATGAATTTTTGTCGGCGGGCAATAAGAATAGTTCCTGGTTTCGTTATCGTAAGAATATGGCGAGGTAAAATCAGCGAATATCGCTCCCATATAAAGCAAAACGATAATCCAGAAGCTGGCTAGAGCCAGAGAGTTTTTGTTGATTCTCTGGATAGAGAGCCAAAATTGACTTTTCGGTTTTTTAATCGGTATATTACTCATATCTTATGCGTGGATCAACCCGCGCCAGTAAAACATCGGAAACCAGATTCCCCGCCAAAAGAAGCAGTCCTCCCATAAGCATGCTTGCCATGACTAGATAAATATCTTGGGCTCTTACCGCAGCGAGCAAAAGCGATCCTAGCCCTGGCCAACTGCAAATAATTTCGGTTAGCGCAGCTCCGCTTAGAAGGCCAGAAAACTCATATCCAAAGACAGTAATAAGAGGATTGATGGCATTGCGTAAAGCATGAAAATAGATTACCTTATTTTCCGGCAAGCCTTTTGCCCAGGCAGTGAGGATATATTGCTGCCTTAATACATCTAAAAGGCTCCCTCTCATTATGCGTTGGAGTCCGGCAAATGCGGATGCAGAGATTACTATCGTGGGGATTATAATATGTTTTGCGATATCAAATATTCTGCCAAAGAAGTTTAAAGAATCAAAATTAGCCGAACGCATCCCTCCAAGCGGCAGGATGCCAGTTTGGCTGGCAAAATAAAGTAATAACAAGGCGAAAAAGAAACTGGGGATTGATAACCCGATAAATGATAGCAATGAAAAGAACCGGTCAATGAATTTATTTCGGTTGACCGCAGCAATGATTCCTAAAGGTAAAGCCACGATCCAGGTGAAAACAAGGCTTACAACCGATAAAAGTAAAGTATTAAGTAGCCTGCCGGCAATGATTTTTTTAACCGGGCAGTTATAAAAAAACGAATATCCAAGATCTAGCTTTAATAAGTTTTTGAGCCAATAAAAATATTGGACGACAACAGGCTTGTCTAGATGATATAAAGATTCATAATGACTGATCGTTTGCTCGGAGAATTGCGGATCAAGTCTTAAGCTGTCGAAAAAGTTTCCCGGCGCAAGATTAATCGCCAGAAAAGTGACCAAAGACATTACTAAAAGTAACGGAATAGCGATTAATATGCGTCTTAAGATATAGTTGGTCATTTCTTATATTCTGGTTTTATGTAGATTTCCTCAAGGTTGTGGAATGCTCCGCCATAGGGAGTCGGTTTTAAATTACCAAATTTGTTTCTGACGGCAAAAATAGATGCCGGTAGCACAGTATAAATAACAGGAAGTTCATCAGATATAATTACTTGCCATTCATCATAAAGCGTTTTTCTTTTTTTCTCATTTAATTCTTGAACGCCTTGGTTAAATATATCGTCGACTCTTTTCTCCCATTCGGTTGCCGGCTTAGCTTCTTTTGGATACCACATATGGAGTTGCCCAGATGAATCCCAAACATTTTTCCCGAAATGCGGCTCAATTCCTCCGGTTAATCCTATGATTATCGCATCCCAATCAAAAGTTGAGGTAAGTTTGCTTACCAAGTTATTGAATTCCAAGGCCATGAAATTCACTTTCATCCCCAGTCCTTGCAGATCTTTCCTTATAATACCGGCAATCTGGATACGTTCGGTACTCCCGGAATTTGTATAAAGATTAAACTCGATCTTATTGCCATTTTCGTCTTCGATAATACCGTCGTTATTACGATCGATAAACCCAGCGTGTTTTAATATCTTCTTTGCTTTGTCTAAGTTATATTCATATTTTGTTACGTTAGGATTATAAAAATAGCCACTGCTGGGACTCATGGATGAGTCCTGTTCGTAGCCTAAGCCGTTCATTAAGATTTCAATAATTTTCTTTTTGTCTATCGCGTGGGCAACAGCTCTTCGAAACTCTTTGTCTAGAAACCATGAAAGTTTATTTTTGTCTGCATAGGTTTTTTTGGTTTTGGGATTTATTGAAGTATTTTGATTGAATACCAGAAAGTTACTTCCAAAAGAAGCGCCGGTGTCGTATATAGTAAAATTCTTTGCTTTCTCTTCTGGCTTTAACAATGGGTAGTCGCTGCCTCTTAATCCGTAATAATCTATTTCTCCATCTTGGAATTTCAATAAGTCGGTATCCTGATTTTGCACGATCAAATAGATTATTCTTTCGATATAAGGAAGTCGGTCTCCGTTTTTTGAGGCCCTCCAGTAATTCGGATTTCTTTCCAGGATGATTCTTTCTCCGGGTTGATATAATCTTAGTTTGTATGGGCCGGTTCCCACGATGTCTTTGGGCGAGGAATCTGTGCCCCATGTGAAATTAAATTTGTTTTCATTTACCGGTTTTTCCAATAAGTGCTTCGGGAGAATTTCCTGTGACATGCTTCTTAAGAAAGGGGCAAATTTCACCGGTAGAATAAATTCAATGGTATAATCGTCGATTTTTTTTAATTGGAATATTTTTCCTTCAACAGTAAAGATATCGCGCGATGAATTCGGGATATTGGGATTATAGATAAGTTGATTAAATGTAAATATTACATCGTCGGCAGTGAATTTCTTGCCGTCAGTCCAGAATACATCATCCCTTAAATGAAAAATCCAAGCCAGACCATCTTGTTTTATCTCCCAGCTTTTAGCTAGGTTGGGTTCAATCTCTAATGTTTCTCCATTTGTGCGAGTTAGCCCTTCAAATATAATGCCGGTTATTGCCGTAGTCGATGTTTCTTTGGCCAATATAGGATTAAAGGAGCGCGGATCGGATGTAGTGGCAAGAACAATCTGACCGCCGTATTTATTTAGAGTTTTAGCGCTAACAGAGACCGATAAAAATAAAAAAACTACCACTAATAGAGGTAGTTTTTTAAAGAAATTAAGAGCGAAAAAATTATTCTTGTTTAGTTTCTTGCTCTGTATTTTCAATGTTTTGCGGTATTGGTTGTGTTGGGGTCACAGTTTCATTTACGACTGTTGTAGATGTAGTTGGTGTTGTTGTTTCTTGAACCGGCTTTGGTGCTTCGGCGGTTTGTTTTACAGGCTCCGGCACAGTTTTAGTTTCTACAAGAGGGGTTGCGATGGTTTTCGATGGACTTTTGGAAGAAATTTCATTTTGTAGCAATGATTCACCCTTCTTTTTGGAAAGATACATAAGGCTTAAGCTTGTAATCAGGAATATAACAGCTAAAACAGCCGTTCCCCGCGTAAGAAATGTATTAGTTTTTGTCCCGAATATCGATTCTACTCCCGAGAAAGTCTCGGTTAACCCGCCTCCGCGGCCAGATTGCATAAGGATGATTATTACAAGCAAAATTCCTACGATTACATGAATTATTAATAAAAAACTAAACATCTAATTTCCTTTCTTGGCTAAAGATGATATTTTTACAATTTTGGTAAAAGAATCGACATCAAGACTTGCCCCACCGACCAGGGCCCCGTCAATGTCTTTCTCATTAATCAAATCGCTAATATTCTGGGCAGTAACGCTTCCTCCATATTGGATAGTAACCTTATCGGACGTATCTTTGCTTAAAATCTTCGCAAGTAGGTCCCTGATAAATTTATGAACTTCCTGTGCTTGCGCCGGAGTGGCATTCTTGCCTGTTCCTATTGCCCAGACTGGTTCGTAGGCAATAATAAGTCTTGCCGGGTCATCAAGAGAAATATCTTTTAGGCATCCCTCTATTTGGCTTTTGACGATTTCAAATGTCTGGTTATTTTCTCTCTGTTCTAAAGTCTCTCCTACGCAAACAATGGGAATCAGATCATTTCCTAATAAAGCCTTAATTTTCTTGTTTATTTCGGCGTCAGTTTCATTAAAATATTTTCTTCTTTCCGAATGGCCGACGATCACGTATTTACAGCCTGCATCTTTAAGCATGGAGCAAGAAATCTCTCCGGTGAATGCTCCCTTTTCTTGCCAATAGACATCTTGGGCGCCTAAAGCAATATTGGTTTCTGCGATAATTTCAAAGACTTCGCTTAATGCCGTAAATGGAGGGCAAATCACAATCTCTGCCGTGGATATATCGTAGAGGTTGCGGTTAAGCCCATTGGCTAATTCGATTGCCTCGGAGATGTTTTTATTCATTTTCCAGTTTCCAGCAATGACAATTTTTCTCATCTTATTTTTTGTCTGTTAGCGCAGCTATGCCAGGAAGGGCTTTTCCTTCCATGTATTCCAGGGATGCCCCGCCGCCAGTTGAAATATGGGTCATTTTATTCTCCAGGCCAAACTTAGACATTGCTGCAGCGGTATCGCCACCACCGATTATGGTTGTAGCTTTTAAATTGGAGATGAACTCTCCTACGGATTTTGTTCCGTTGGCAAAAGCGTCAATCTCGGAAATCCCTAACGGCCCATTCCAGCAAATGGTCTTTGCATCTTTAAGGTTGTCCTCAAAGATTTTTATAGTTTCGTTACCGATATCAACAGCAATGAATCCCTCAGGGATATCTTTGACCTTTTTAACTTGTCCTGCCGGATCGATGTTGTCTGTTACTACATGATCAACAGGCAGCAATATTTTTACGTTGGATTTAGCAGCCTTGTCCATAAGAAGTTTTGCAAGTTCAATCTTATCGGCTTCCAGTTTTGATTTGCCGATATTTTCTCCTTTGGCTTTAAGGAAGGTATAGGCCATTCCTCCACCGATCAATATGCTATCAGCCTTGGGTAACAAATTCTCGATGACACCGATTTTATCTGATACTTTGGCTCCTCCAAGAATAACTGCAAAAGGCTTGGCAGGAGATTCTAATGTCTTTCCGAGATAGTTTATTTCTTTTTCTAATAAAAGCCCGGCTACCGAAGGAAGATATTTCGTAATACCTGCAGTAGAGGCGTGCGCGCGATGCACTGTTCCAAAGGCGTCGCTAACGTAGATATCGCCTAATTTTGCCAGACTTTTTGCAAAATTAGCGTCATCCTTTTCTTCTTCAGGATGGAATCTCAAGTTTTCCAGCATGATGATTTTTGGACCGTCAGAATTAACCTTAGTTTCAACATCGCTTCCTATGCAATCATCCAGCTTTAAGACGCTTTGGCCTAATAGTTTTTCTAGTCTCTTCGCAACCGGCGTGAGCCTCAATTCGTCTTTGACTTTTCCATCCGGCCTGCCCAAGTGGCTCATCAATATTACTTTCTTTGGGTTTTTATCAAGTATGTATTTAATCGTTGGGATAGCGGCAACGATTCTGGTATCGTCAGTTATGTTGAGGTTTTTATCAAGCGGCACATTAAAATCTACCCTGACCAACACTTTTTTATTCTTTAAATCACTATCTCTTACAGTTAATTTGTTCATATTTATAACCTTTCTTTAATATAGGTATTATATTTATATTTTTTTCATAGTCAAAGAAAATATGCTTAAATTTCAACAGGACCGTTTTTGACCATGGCAATTGCCAGGCCTAGGATAATCCAGAAGAAATCCGATAGTTGCATGGAATAAAAATGAGTATCGAACCCGGCATGGATAAGGAAAACTAGAATACCAGAGGAAACACCCAGCAATAAGAAATCATTGTTTTTAATGACGGTTTTCAAAGTAGTTTTAAAAAACACAAAAACGATCGCAAGAAACGACAATAGGCCGAAAAGTCCGCTTTCTACAAGCATCTGCAAATAGCAATTATGTGCATAGGTTGGAGAGATGGATTTGTTCAATTGACTAAATAAGCCCATGAAACTTCCCATACCATATCCAAAAAAAGGCCTAGCCTTGATTAATAAAGTGGCGTATTCCCATATTCCGTTTCTTCCAGCCCCTCCACTGATCCGTAGTCGCTCAATAATTAAATCTAGGCGGAGATTATATATCCCTATTACCATAGTAAGAACCAATAAATTGATAAAAATCAACAAATTGATCGCGAGTTTTTTGTAATTTAAAGATTTTAATTTAATCAAACTGAAAAAAACAATGAAATTAATACCGATAAAAGTTGTAAAGTACCCCCCTCTAGATAATGTCATAACAAGGCAGTATCCAAGCAGCACAGATAAAAAAATAAAATATGGTCGCAGTTTATTCTCGTTACAAACGTAAAGACTGATAGTGATTGGAAACATGACTCCTAAATAAGCGGCGAAATCATTATAATGACGGAATGAAGCTGAAATCCGTTCTTGAAAAGCTTGCCCTCTAAACAAATCGTGCCCGAAGATTTGTTGAGTAAGTCCGTCAATAGCAACGCAAAGTGCCGAGAAAAATAAAACTTTCAAGAATACATTAATCCTTTTTTTTGTATTCAATGTAGCAACCACGATAAAAAATAGCAAAAACCATTCGAAGTTCTTTAATATAAGAGATATCAGGCTTTTATGTGGATTAATCGAAAAGATTACAGAAAAACATAGAAAAATAAAAAAGGCTAATAGCGGAATATCCAGTGCGGTCTTAGGAATGTTCTTGAGTTTCTTTGTAATCGTTGCGCCTATGAATGATAATATAGTTAAAGATACACAAATTTGTATTGCGGCGTTTGAAATAGGAATAAAGAATATCAAGGCACACAAGAAAAACAAAGTGGCCTTGTCAAAATATTTATATGCTCTTTCAATATTGATTTTAATATGCACCTCTGCCTTTTATCACGACCGGAATCGTCAGCCACAAAATTTTCAAATCTAAGCCAAACGTCCAGTTATTTATATACCACAAGTCTAGTTTTACCCATTTATAAAAACTTAAATTACTTCTTCCCCTTATTTGCCAAAGGCAGGTTATACCGGGTTTGATCTGAAGCCTTTTTAGTTGCCAATCTTTGTATTGTTCTACTTCTTCCGGAGTGGGCGGACGTGGGCCCACTAAGCTCATATCTCCCTTGAAAACGTTCCAAAGCTGGGGCAGTTCATCCAGGCTTAATCGGCGCATAATTCTACCTAATTTGGTAACGCGCGGGTCTTCTGCCATTTTGAAAATCGGGCCCTTTTTTTCATTTTTTTCCTTTAAGGACGAGAGCAAAGTATCCGCGTTGCTTATCATTGACCTGAATTTGTAGAAATTAAACAACCTACCTTTCTTTCCGCATCGTTTTGAAATATACCAAATTGGTCCGGGACTGTCTAGTTTGATTAATGCGCTTAAGATTAAGAATATCGGACAGCACAATAAAAGCGCTAATCCGGATACGCATAAATCAAGAGCGCGTTTCAAAATTAAATCTGTGCCATGTATTCCTTTAGTATGATATTGAAGAAGCGGTATAGAACCTATATGGTGCATTTCTATGGCACTGATGGAAAGGTCGAACAACTCCGGCACTATCCTGACGGTGACGCCAAGCCTCTTAGCTTCAGTCGTCAAATCAAAAACCTTTTGTTTTTGAGAAGGGATTGTGATGTATATCTCATCGATAAATTTTTTCTTTACAATTTTCTCAAAATCAGATATTTCTCCTAATATTTTATGTCCATTTATGATTTCAGCTTTGTCCCTGTAATCATCCAGAAAACCGACAATATTTAAACCAAGGAAGGGATGATTTATTATTTCATCAACCAGCATTGCCCCGGTTTTACCCGCCCCTATTATCAAAACATTAAGATTGTTAAAACCTTCAAGGATAAGTCTTCTGACATATAGTCTTTTAATTATCCTCCAAAGGCTTAAAAATATAAATATGGATAAAGCTGAAATACCAAAAATTAATCGAGAGAAAACCATTACCTTCAGGAAAAATATGGCTGCAAGCGGCGGAAGAGACGCAAATATTATAGCCCTAAAGACCAACAAAGTTTCTTTAGGGATTGAAAGCTCTCTGTCTGTTCCGTATAGACCATAGTTATTTAAAATTAAAACAATAAGTACGGTCCAAAATACAAAAATAATTGAGTATGTTGGTAAGTTGGTTAAATAGAGACTGTTCCAGATAAGCGGTAAATTAATCAGCTGGTCTGGGGTTAATCTGTTGTAACGGAGTATATAAGGGATATATACCGATAAGGCGATAAATACGAAATCAAAGACTATGTAGAGCGCATTAACCCTTGTTAGTTCCTTACGCATTTATAATCTCCTTGATAATCCGCGCGCTGGCTTTCCCATCCCCGTAAGGATTTCTTGAAGCGATCATTCTTGAATAAATATTCCTGCTAGAGATAAGGCTGGATACAGAACTGACAATATCGGATTTCTTTGTGCCGATTAATTTGGCAATACCTGATTCTACTCCTTCCATCCTTTCGCTAACGTTTCTCATGACAATAACAGGTTTCTTAACACTCGGTGCTTCTTCCTGGACTCCTCCGGAATCAGTCAATATTATATAGGATTTTTTCATTAACCATACGAAAGAAGGATAATCAAGCGGTTCTAACAGATGAATATTTGCAATTTTCGAGAGAATTTTAAAAACAGGCTTCCTTGCGTTAGGATTTAGATGCACGGGATAGGCTATTTCCAAATCAGGGAACTTTTGTGCAATTTGTTTCAAAGCAAGACAGATTTCTTCAAACGGCTTGCCGAAACTTTCTCTTCTATGCCCGGTAACAAGAATAAGCTTCTTGGTAAAATCTATTTTCTTGAATTTTTTAATCATTATAGTCTTTGGTATTTTTTTAAGTGCGTAAAATAAAGCATCTATTCCTGTGTTGCCGGTGATTATTATTTTTTTAGGCGGAATATTCTCTTTTAAAAGTGATTTTTTGGCATTTTTAGTAGGCGCAAAATGGATATCGGCTAGCTGTGTCGTCAGCGCTCTGTTGATCTCTTCCGGAAATGGAGAGAATTTATCGTGCGTCCTTAAACCCGCTTCAACATGCGCAATCTTAGTTTTGTTATAAAAAGCGCATAATGCGCCAACAAAAGTAGTTGTGGTATCACCTTGGACTATCACCCAATCGGGATTAACTTTTTTTATGACTTCGCCTACCCTTTTCAGGGCTTCAGTAGTAAAATCAGATAAATCTTGATTAGATGTCATTAGATTTAAATCAAAATCAGGTTTAATATTAAAGAAATCAATTACCTGGTCAAGGAGTTGCCTGTGTTGAGCAGTTAAGCAAATAAAGGTTTTTATTTTCTTCTGTTTTTTGGCCTCTATTATAACCGGCGCCAATTTAATCGCGTCTGGGCGAGTACCAAGAATAAAAAGCAATTTCATTTCTTTTTCTTTTTATCGGACTGAAAATCTCTTACCGCTGAGGACATTCCCGGCGGGAAATCAGCATCACGTTTTATATTATCCCAATTGTCTTTAAACCAATTAATCGCATGTTTTATCCCAACATCAAAAGTTGTATTTGGGCTGTATCCAATAAGTTTTTTAGCTTTGTCTACGGAAGCGCAAAGTCTATCTTTTGTATCCCATTTTCTTTTGGCGATAAATTTAACGTCTCCTGGGTTCTTGGTTAGTTTATTTATTAGCTTTGCTAAATCAATTATCTTTGTTTCCTTCCCGGAAGCTAAATTTATATCTTCTCCCACGGCTTTCTCCGTAGAAGCTGCGCGCAACAAACCGTCAACGATATCTCCTACGTAAGTAAAATCCCTGGTTTCTTCACCTGTGCCGGTGATTGGTAAGGTCTTTTTCTGCATTGCCCAAAATATAAAATTCGGTATGACATTCCGATATTGACCCGGTATTTCTCCTGGCCCATAGGAGTTAAAGAATCTAGTTTTTACTACTTTTAGGTTATACTGATGTAGGAAGAAATTGCAGTATAGCTCTCCTAGCATTTTCGTTATTTGATAAGGCGAGCTTAAATGCAAAGACATAAACTCTTCTTTAAGAGGCAGCGGCGAGTTGCTTCCATATATGGAACAACCGGATGAGGCATAGACAAATTTCTCCACTCCTGTCAAAACCGAATACTCTAGAAGTTTAAGAGTTCCAAGGCCGTTTACCATTAAGTCGCTTTCTGGATGATCAACAGAATTCTGATTTGCAAAAAATGCCGCTAGATGAAACACATAGTCAGGTTTCTCGAAAAATATTCTTTTTAGTTTTACCTCATCCAAGATGCTGCCTTCTACAAATAATACATTGGGCAAGGACGGGATATTCCATCTTTGAGCAGATGATAAATCGTCTAAAACAATAACCATTTTTGCATCAAGATGCGCCAGCTCTTTGGTTAAATTTGACCCTATAGCGCCGGCCCCGCCTGACACCAGAACCTTTTTACCTTTGAAATATTGACTGAGCGAGTTCAAAAACCCCTCCTCTATAGTAATTTTGTTTTAGCTACTGAAGATCTTATCAGAGCTGATATTCCGTTAGAAATTTTGCGAATATCAGCAACGGTCTTTATGTTAGTAAGATATGAAAGAATTATGCTCGGCCTTACATAAAATTCTAAGAAGGCTTTCTTTCGGTACGATTCAAGAGTTTCCTTATCTAGCCCCTTAGGTATAAAAACAGGATACCACATGCTCATTTTGTCCCAGTTTTTATCGAATTCGCCGTATTGTTCAGCCATCTCGTATATCTCAGATCCCGGCAGCGGTGTTAAGAAGGTGGCGTGAAAATCATCCAATTTTATGCGTTTGGCAAAATCGATAGTTTTCTGCAAGGTCTCCTCTGTCTCCATGAAATTGCCCATCATGAAGAAGCCCTTAGATTTTATGCCGGCTCTCCTTGTCCAGCCTACAACTCTTTCCATTTGCTCTAATGTTTCATTTTTCCTGTAGAAATCTAAGATGTTCTGCGAGCCGCTTTCAAGCCCGAATGAAATTCTCCAGCAACCAGCCTTTTTCATCATTATAAGCAGAGTTTCATCGGTAATATTATCTATGCGGCCGTAACAACCCCATGTCAAATCAATCTTTTCGCTATGAATAGCATTGCAGAATTCAATTAATCGATTCTTTAGCATAACAAAATTATCATCATTAAAGAAAATATCTTTTATTCCATAATTTTTTTGGAGATACTTAACTATTTCAATCAGCCTTTTGGCGCTATATGCCCTTACCTTAGTCCCAAACATGGAGTTATCACAAAATTTACATTGGTAAGGGCAGCCTCTGGAGCTAATCACCGAAGTCGTGGGGAATCTTCCAAGTTTATGGACGGAAGACTTATAAGCGCTTGGGAAATTTGGCAGCAGATCCCAGGCATCAAAAGGCAAAGAATCTAAATCCTTCAGTAGCTCAGCTCTGCCGGTATTTACTATCTTTTTATCTTCGCGGAATAATAATCCTTTTATATTATTTAGCTTTTCGTTTTTCTCAAGAGCCTCTAGTAATTTTATAGTTGTTATTTCTCCTTCCCCGATTACTCCAATATCAAATTGTATAAACATATTCATTGTTTCTTCGGGTATTGCTGTTACGTGTGGGCCACCGATGAGTGTGATTATAGAAGGATCAATCTCTTTCAATCTTTCCGCAACCTTAGCCGCTTTATTTATTGAGACCGTAACAGCGGTAAAGCCCACATAAGAAGGATTTTGGCTTAGGATTTCACTAACTGTTTCTTCCAGAGATAGACCTAAAACTGCGGCGTCAACAATAGCCACTGGAATATTATTTTTTCTAATTACCGCCGCCAATATAGTTAGCCCTAAAGGCGGAAGCGATGTCCCTCCCTTTGCGAGAGTGCCGTATCTTTCTTCTAAAGTTAAAGGCGGATTAACTAGTACTATTTTTTTCATAGCCAAACATTTCCTTTAAAACAATCCACATAAAAATTAGATTAGTAGTAGCGTATCTTTTCCATAGCCTTCTTGGTTCCTGCAGGAATCTGTAAAACCATTCAAGCCCGATTTTGCTTACCCATCTTGGCGCAAACTTGCAATATCCGGCTGCGATATCAACAGTCCCCCCTACTCCAAATGATACCGGTACGTTCATCTTCGCAAGATTTTTACTGATGAATCTTTCTTTAAGCGGGCTGCTCATGGCGACAAAAAGAACGTCAGGCTTCGCCGCATTAATTTTCTTTATAATATCATAATCCTGGGAAAAGTCAAAATATCCGTGATGGTGACCAACTATATTCAAATTCGGGTGTTTTTCCTTAAGATTCGATATAGCTTTCTCCAAGATCTCTTCCTTTGCCCCCAAGAAAAACAGTCGATAGTCTTTAAGTTCAGCGGTCTCAAGGAATTTAAACATTAATTTTGCCGCACTAACAGGCTCTTTTGCAGGTCTTCCTAATAATTTACAGGCGAAATAAACAACCTGACTATCGATAGTTAATAGATCAGCTGATGAGTAAATCTTCTTAAGTTCATTATCTTTGTAGGCCCTGGCAACCAATTCCGCTCCAGTGGTAAGAACTATTTGTGGAGTTTTTTCTTTTATAAGCTCTTCCATCCGCTCAACTGCTTCTGCCAAAGTTACGTTGTCGTAATCAAGCCCAAATACCTTAATTGATTTTTGTTTAGTAGATACAGCCATAATTTTATTTAGCTTTTTTAATTTTGTATAATGATTCTTTTATATTGTATTTGATTTTAGCCAAAAGCTCAAAAAATCTTTTCTCAAAATCAACGAAAGCAAAGAAATTAAGCCTGAGCCTAATGATTGATATACCGCTTCGTATTCTTCTATAAAGCCTTGGTCTATGCCAGGCAATCTTATCGTAAACATAAAGCATTGTTTTTAACCTGTGCATATTTTTGATCCAAGTATAACCATCAAATGCTTCATATCCTTGGCTGTCAACAAGCTCTCTTTCAGAAAGTTTAGCCCATTTACTCAAGCTGTCAGGCGGTTTGTAACCATAATCAGAGACAAGCTCATCAAAAAGCTCTGAACCAGGATACGGCCGAAACGGAATAACAGTAATGTAGCTTCTTTTCGCTATTTTTCTGAGCCTCATAGCAAGCTGGAATGTTTTTTCCATCTCTTCCTCGGTTTCGCTTGGTAGCCCAACCATAAAATTCATTTTAGTTACAATATTATCTGTCTTATTAAGGATTTCAGCTGCCTTTATAATTTGTTCTACCTTCAAGTTCTTTTTTAGTTTATCTAATATTCTTTGAGAGCCGCTTTCTACGCCCATGGCAGCAACTACCAAGCCAGCCTTTTCAAGCCTCCTGGCTGTTTCGACGTTTATGTAGCTATCGCTAAAATGATCGGCTCTAGCTTGGGGGCGCCACCAAAAATGTAAATCTTGTTTTTCGATTAGATCCAAAAGCTCAAATGTTCTTTTTTTACTAACAAAGAAGTTTTCATCCGTAAAATGAATAAAGTTGGCCCCATAATTTTCTTGGAGGAATTTAATCCTTTCAATCACATCTAAAGCCTCTTTAAAATAATATCTTTTTTTCTGGATTACATTTATACAAAACGTACATTTATAACAGCAACCTAGCCCTGAAATTACTGGGTAGGTAAGCGAATCTTTATATTTTCCTCCATAAAATTCTTCAATGGCATAGCAGTTGTTTTTAGAATAACGCTTATGGTCTAAGAGGGATATTTCGATATCTCCGATATTGCTGAAATCATCAATTATCAGGTTGGGTTTAGTCCTTACTATACGCGAATTATCCTCATAACAGATTCCGGGAGAAGTTGATAAATCCGCATTTTCTGCAATTCTCTTAGAGATACTAGCAATTGTGGCTGCGCAGTCATTAACGACGCTCATATCAACTGCCGGATCTTCTACTGTTTGTTCAGGGAATAGGCTTGGATGTACTCCGCCCCAAACAATAAATGTCTTAGGTGAACGCGATTTTATTGCCTTTGAAACATAATATGACCATGGTACCTGGATAGTCATTACGGAAAAGCCAACAAAGATTAAATTGTCATCGATTTCAGAAAGAACAGCTTTAATGCTTTCCTCAGGCGTTAAGTATCTACCATCAACTATCCTAACTTTGAATCCAGCGTTATGAAGAATTGCCGCAATAACCATCAGGCCTGTATTAGGATATACTCCGTGATGAATCGGTTTATGAAAGTGTACACCAGGATTTACCAAGACTATCTTATCTTTTTTCATTAGCTAAATTAATCTCTCTAGATCTATGTTTATTGGAGACTGTTTTTTTAACGAGTCTATAATTTTAAATGTTGTATAAGTTGAGCAAATTATCTCACGGAATTCTAGGGGCATTTGTTTTCCATTTATAACGCTATCGATAAAAATATTAATTTCGTTTTTATGCCCCATATCCCTATTGAATAAAACTATCTTTTTTGACCTGTTTTTCCTTACGAATTCTGCTCTTCTAAAGTTATCAATTATACAAGTAGAATCCTCTCCAAAAACCTCTATTCTTTCGCGAGGATACGAAGTGTCTCCTATCGCGTTATAATTTATCGTTCCAATAGAATTATCCTTAAATTTGATCATTACGATTAAGTTCTGAGATTTGTTCGGCTCAGTAGTTTCTATCATTTCAGCTGATATCTTGACAGGAATACTGGAGGTTATAAAATTCAGCAAATCGACAAAGTGGCATACTTCACCGATTATTCTTCCGCCTCCTTCATTTATATCGTTTAACCAATGTGAGTCATTTAAATATCCCGCGTTTATCCTATAGTTGATTATCAAAGGACCGATTCTATTAGAATAAAATTCATTAAGTTTGATTATAAAAGGAGAAAAGCGTCGATTGAAACCAATCATCAGTTTCCCGCTCGTTTTTTTGTAAGTATTTATTATTTCTTCGAGTTCTTCCTCTTTGATACATAAAGGTTTTTCAACAAAAACAACTTTTCCCTTTTTAAGCCCTTCGACTACAAGCGCACCGTGAAGATTGTGCCTTGTTGATATCATTAAGCAGTTAATATTGCGGTCTTCGATTATATTCTTATTTTCTGAAGTTGCGTAGGAAAAGCCGAATTTATCGGCAATATTCTTTGAGTTGATTCCTTTAGAGGTCGACACGCCTTTTAGGTTTACATGGATATTCTTTGAAAGAATCGGCAATAGATAGCCTGATGCAAAGCTTCCCGCTCCGATAAAACCAATATTAACTCTTCCTTTCTTGATATCCTTCTTTTTTGTTATTTCAATTCTGTTATTTTGATTTAACTGTTCAGTGTATTTTATGATAGCCCCTAAAGTTTTGCTTTTTTTAGCGGCTAAAGAATCGTATGCTTTTTGAGCTTCTGTTATATTAAATTCTTGTGTTATTAAATTATCCACATCTACTAAACCTCTGGAGACTAAAATCAGAAATTCTTTAGCATTTTCTTTTGCTGACCAAATGGTTCGCGCCCCCATGACTTTATTCTTTTCCAATGATTCATCTCCAAAGCCATGAGAAACAATAAAAATCAGTTCCTTATCAAAAAATTCTTTTCTTGATAGTTTAATCGGTACCACCCCAACCAAAACAACATGTCCATATTTCTTAGCAAGCTTTGCTCCTAATTGGAGAGGCGAATCATCTCTGCTGGCTGCTGTTATTATTACGGAGTCCAATCCTTGGTTTTTAGAGAAATTTCTTGCAATTGATTCAATATCATCGTTTTTTGGATCTGCGGTTTTTATACCGATATCTTTTGCCAATGATAGCTTCTCTTGATCCAGATCTATACCTAGTACTTCACAACCGAAAGCTTTTAGTATTCGTATGGTTAGTTGTCCTATCAATCCTAAGCCTATTACTCCTACTTTGTGGCCTTTCTCTGTAAAAGAATTTCTTATACCTTGCATAGCAATTGATCCAAGGCCTACAAAGCAGGCTTGTTCATACGTTAGGTTATCCGGGATTTTTACGCAGAGATTTTTAAGCACGCTGTTGATTTCGGCATGAGTTGCCATGCCTTCTCCCATGCAGGCAACTCTATCTCCTGGTTTAAACTCTTTTATTTCAGAACTAACTTCTATTGTATCTCCTGAACAACTGTAGCCTAAAGATATAGGCGTATCCAATTTAATTAATGCCTTCTTTATTGTTGCTGCTATTCCTTCCTGCTTTAGGTTATTCATTACCATTTTTACCTGATCGGGCCTAGTTTTTGCTTTAACTAGGATATTCTTAGATGCAAGGTTTATTTTTGAACGTTCCGTTCCCGTGCTGATTAACGAGCATTTATTTTGTATTAAAATATTTCCGGGTTTTAAAAGCGGATAAGGAACCTCTTCGGCCTTTAGAATACCGCTTTTATAATTTTGAACGATTTGTTTCATAATGAATTAATAAATTGGTTTATTTATTGTTTTAGCATCAATTTTTGATAACTCTTCTATAGGTACGAGAAACTCATAATTCTTTATCTGCTTTAACATCTTTAGCAATAATGTATTGTCGAAATCGCCATGCGCTCTCCCAGGTCTATAGATATGTGTAATACCGTATAAGTTAATCCCGTTCTTTAATTCGTTAAAACTTCTTGCCTTGTATAGTTTTTCTGCACTTGAGCTTTCATAAAAAAGACTATTAGCAAAATTATCTAAATTTAAGATTGTGGGAATAAGCATGCCAGGCTCAATATCCATGTACAAAATTCTCCGATTGTTTTCTTTAGATAGCAGAATTTCTTTTATTTCTGTATCTATGCCGTCTTCTGACCTGCTACTTTTCTTTGCTATTCGTGAAATAACATTTTTGTGATTAGGGTTTAGAAATTTTATATTTTCAAAAGTTTTGTCCTTGCTCATGTGGCCCCACTCATTGAACGCCCAGAAAAAAATGCCAAATGACAACAGCAACATGATAAAGACCCGCAATAATAATTCTTTTTTTAATATTTTAAAGAAGAAATATCCGGCGAATGGCGCCGCAATATATGCGAAATACTGTGTATAGCGAATGTATCCTAAAAAGAAAACATACAATATAATGCAGTATCCGACTAGAAATAAACATACCACTTCCCTGTTTTCCTTTTGTTCCTTTTTAAAAAAAGAAATAATCAAAAATCCTAATAAACCGAGGCTTGTTAATAGGGAGACGCTCACGCCGCAGAAGGCATTCTTTAAAAAAGTAAATACACCCCGGTTTAGATGTGTAGGAAAGAAGGTTTCCACATAAAAGCTGACTTCTGAGCCAGGTATGCGTTGTTTTCTTATCGATTTTAATTTGCTCAATTGATTTTGTAAAAACGTATTCTTTGGAGTACTGCTTTTCTCTATGACAACCGGTTCATCTAAAGTATAGGGCTCAAACGGTTTCTGGACAGATTCAGGGAAAAACCGGTCAACAAAACTACCTCCATGCGGGTAAAAAGGAGACTTATATTTAATAAAGGTGAAAGTTGCCCAGAAAATAGCGGGAAGCAAGAATAAAATTAGCAGCGTTTTTTTGATTTTAAAAGAAATTAACACCCTACTTGTCTTTATGGTATTCCACAAATAAGTAACGGACACAATCGCCATGAATAATAAAAATAGCTGCCTACGGGCCATGTAAGTAAATGAAACAGCTAGGATAATATAATTGATACTTGTTTCATCCAATCGCTTGTAAGCAAGAATAAAGAAATACATAAATAAGGTAATTATCAACGGAGAAAAAATATCGTAATAAATTATTGCGTTAAACAAATGATTGTAAGAAAACACAACTAACAAAATTGCAATGTCTCCAATTCTATCGTTATTAAATAATATTCTTACGCTTTCTCTTAAAACTCTCCATGAGAAAAATAAAAGCACCCCTGGAATTAAAAAAAGTGGCCGAATATCAATAAATTTAAAATACGGTAAGCTAAAAGTAGAAAGAAAAAAAGGAGCATTAGGCGGCCAAATAAATGCCTGGTTATCATAATTAACCCAATTTTTATCCATAAGAGTAAAAAATCCGCTTTTCCACATATTTTGGATCATATTTATAATTGTACAGAAATGTCCGTTGAACCTCTCAGGGAATGGCATGATCCAGCTCCAGTATATGAAAAATACAAAAAATGACAAAACGGCGTATTCGCCAAATGTGAACGATTTCATTTTATTCTTAATATCGATCAACATTTTGAATACAAAACCTTTATAGAAAGCCAAGAATAAAAGAATCAGTTGTATAGCTATTAGAGTTTGTCTAAACAATCCTGCCAAGGAAAGTAAGAAAAATATTGGGAATATAATAAATGGAACCGCTATAATTGCAATGCTTGACTCAACAAAAAACGATTTATATTTAATCTGCAGTCTGGATATTATAATTTTCCAGGAATGGAACATTCCGGAAAAAATCAAACAAATAAATAATAACTGTAGAATAAAAAGTGCTGGGTTGTTCATTCTATAACAAACCGGGATGGTAGATATTACTTCATTCATAAGTTCACTCTCTTATATTCTTGAACACTTTTTTAATAGCCCTTTTAATGGATTAAAAATCTTCAACAAAATTTCTCCCAAAGGAGAATAATACAGTCGATAAATAAGTGCTTTCTTTAAAGATTTTGCTTTATAAACATTGTATGAGAAATTTTGATGCGATTTAATAATCTCTCTACGTGAAAAATCAGGCATATCAAGAGAGGTATCTCTTCGCGAAAAAATTATCTTATTTGACGTTTCTGGCTTAATGAATCCTTTTTCGCAGGAAACATCGAATAATCTTGTGCCAGGATAAGGCTGAAATATGTAACAGACGTGTCCATCAGGTTCGATTTCCTTGTTGATTGTTACTGTTGCTTGGTGAATCTGGGGAGTTTCACAAGGAAATCCGACAATATTATAACTTTTAGTCAAGAGTCCGGCCTCTCTTGCTTCCTTGAAGGTATTAATAATCTGGCTATTAGTCATTTTACGATTTAGGTATTCTTTCCTGAATTCTTCATCGCCTGATTCGATGCCTATATGGATTTTAAAACAGCCGGCTTCTTTTAAGGCTTTAAAGATTTCTTTGGATGATGACTCGACCCGTGAATTGGCCTCAAACGGAACAGCTATTTCTTTTTTGAATTGTCCGCAAAAGTCAATGACGAAATTTTTATCTAGCGTGAATGTATCATCAGCAAAGAAAATAGAATTAAAATTATATTTGTTCTTCAGGTATTTCAGCTCCTTTATCGAACGCTCTGCGCTCATAAACCGTACATATTTACCTTCTTGGATTTTTCCCATGGAAGGGCTGGCACAATATGAGCAGTTATAGGGACATCCGCGGGAAAGCATAAACGAGGCACGTCCGAAGTCCGAATCAATAATTTTCTGATAGTCAAATAGTTCCCTGTCTGAATAAGGCAGAGAATCAAGGTTTTCAATAAAAGGCCTTGTCTTATTCCTGATGATTCCTTCTTCTGTCTTGAAGCAAATTCCTTCAATATCGTATCTGGTAGGCTTTTTATTAAAACTATTAACGAGATCCAATAAGCTATATTCACCTTCTCCTATGCAAATCGCATCCAAACCCTCAGTCTCTTCTAAACAACCGGGTTTTAAAGACGCATGGACGCCACCCAAAATGGTAAAAATATCAAGATGAGAGGTATTTTTGATAATATTTTTTACGTATGGAAATTGAGTTGTATCGGAAGTTAAAGCCAAAATATCAGGATTAAATTCATTAATTTTTTTGAAAAGTGAATTTAGCTTAAGAGACCCATACATTGGCACCAAATCAGTCTTATGCCCCTTGTTTTTTAAAACCGCAGAAAGCATCCCAACGCCTAAGTGGTAAGTTTTCTCACCCTGTCCCATTGTATTTATGTCGGTATAAACGAAAAGTATTCTCATTTTTAATTTACCTTATTCAAGACAGCCTCAAGATCTTTTTCAAATCTTTCAGGAGAAAAAAAGTCTTTAATTAGCTTGATGTTATTTAGCCGCATTCTATTTCTCAATGCAGTATTGTTCGATAAAAATATTATCTTATTAGATAAATCAACAACGTCGCCAGGTTCAATAAAAAGGCAGTTTTCTTCTTCTTTCAGAATATCAACAAGCCCGCCCACCCGGCTCATTATAATTGGCAAACCCGCAGCCATGGCTTCAAGGATAACCAATGCAAATCCTTCTGAGTAAGAAGGAAAAGTAAAAATATCGGAATCAAAAAAAGATCTAATTTTAAAATCTTCCGTAACATCTGTATATAATTTGATGTAGTTAGATAATCCTTCGTTTTTTATAGTTTCGCTTATTTCTCTGTATGCGCCATGGGGGTTATTAATAAAAGTAATATTATATTCCTTTTCGATAATTGGTCCAATAAGCTTAAAAATTGGCCTATTCTCACTTTTCTTGATTACGAGCGAAGCCGCTTTTACTAAATCCGCAGCCCCCTTCGCTTTAGAAATATATCCCAAAAACAGTACTTTCATGTTCAAAGAGTCAGACTTTTTATTAAGATTCTTCTCAAAATCTATCTTTTCTACGTCGATGCAATTGTAAATTACTTCTATTTTCTCCTGCTCCATGAAGCTTGCAAATTGTGTTTTTATCGTTTTCCCAAGCACTATCAATCTATCTATTTTCTTTAAGACAAATAAAATATATTTTTTAAAATAAGTCTCTTGGCTTTTATAAAATAAATCAAAAGCGCCTCCATGAAAATGCACTATTATTTTCTTATTCAGAATTTTACTGATAAAAATAAATAGTGTATCACGCAAAAAGCCGGTTCTATTTTGAGCAATCGGACAATAAACGTACCGCGGTTTTTTTACAAGTAATATAATTGTAAATCTTGATAAATTATAAATCGTAAACGCTATATTCAGTAAACTGAATTTTCCTCTTTTTCCAGATCGTTTTCTTGTTTTAAGACGTAAAAATAATAAATCAAATTTATTATTAAGATAAGTGGAATTTATAATCATTTTTGTCATAGATTCCATTCCACCAAGTGGCGGAGGAAGATACCCAAGAATAAGAATTCTCTTTTTTTTATCCATTTTCTTTATAATAACTGTATGTCATTCCGAAAAGCAGCCAAAATGGGATCGTAAACTGAGGCAATTCTAAAAACACAATAAACATCGATAGAGACAAATAAAACAGCAAAGCACTACACAAAACAATGCCGGTAAATGATTGTCGGACAATGAAAGAACGAACCATTCTTATAAAAAGTGTAAAAATGATAATGAAGATAACAATACCTATAATACCTGTCCTATATAAAATATGGAAATATGAATTGTGTGGCTCAACCCAGTTGCCGTTTTCTTCTGAGCGTCTCCAGGCCGTCCCTGTTATTCCGTACAATTTTGTCAGGCTGGGAGTTTGTATCGGCTTACCGAAGTCCAATCCTAAAATTGCTTTATTTTTGTACATGTCTTCAATCATGTCGCGCCAAACAAATAATCTCCATGCAATAGAATTTACATCTCTACTGCCAGAAACAGAATCTATTTGTCTTGCAGATTTTCCAGTAGCAAGTTCGTACGAAAAATCAATAATCTTTTTAGTTGCAGCGGTAGTCTCCTCTATTTTTTTTGGGAGATCTGGTTTAATTTCTTCACTCGTATTGTTTTTAATGTCAGCAATGATTTCGTTGATCGCCTTCGTATTTTCGACGATATTATCTTTCATCGAGTCTACTTCTCCATTAAAGTAACTATCAGGCATATTCTTAATAATATAATTTCCTGCCAATTCTAGCGCCTTTTTATTCTCTGAGAGCAACTTCAAGGTTGATTCTTTTATCTCATAACTGGATTTTATATCGGTAAAGTTAATTTTTGAAATTGTTGGTTTAATATCGCTGGTTTTAGATTCCATCATTAATATTTCTTCTTTATCCCTATCTCCTCCAAAATGCTTACTTATTTCAAAATATTTATTAGTTTCATCATATAATTTAATTGTCGGCGGATGCTTGTAAAGCAAATCTTCATAAAACGTATCGGGGGGGTTGGGCAATTTCAAATATTCACTTTGGGTTTTGAATTCATTTATAATATTGATAAAGTTAAAAGAATTTTTTGCTCTTTGAGCCATGGTCTTGTTACTCAATAAAAATACGAATAACAAGATAAAAGGAACTGATGCGACAAACAAAAAAGCCTTTTTATTTGGAACTTTCCTATAGAATAAAAGGCTGGTCTCAGTAATTAAAAAGAGAAACGCCAATACCACAGAAAGAGCATGTCCCCTGGCAGTTTGTGATAAAAAACAATATCGGGTAATAAAATAAAAAGCTAGAATAAAACCTGAGAACTTTATAATTTTGTTTTTGATTTTATAAGATAAAATTAGTATTAAGGCGAAATATGTGAAGAAAGCGTTATGTCCAGGCATAAATAAGAAAGTGTTTAAAATGAGCAGGCAAAGCAATAACGTATTTAGTAACTCATAGCTAAAAAACTTTCTGTTGAAAAAGTAGTAGCCGATTATTGCAAATAAAGCATAATAAAACATTGCCGCGTTTCTTAATGCTAGCGGGCCATGTTTCCAGTATCCCAAAGCAGCCTTCGCTAAAATAAATAAGAATAACAGCATCAAAAGATAATTAAATTTACCAAGCTTAATATTTAGCGACGAAATTTTTGTTACAAGAATGATTAGTAATATAGCTAGGATTATCTCGCTTACAAAAATGGGGAAATCTAAAAAAAGCAGCGTGATGTGTAATTTGGCAAAGGAAGAACCAAAGATAGAAAAGGCAGCGCAAATCAATCCTATAATTGCAATAACTGTAAAATCTAATACATTTACTTGGGATTTCTTCATTATTTACCTTACCAGTATGCTTAGAAAACCATCCAAATTTCCCATCGCCCTTAAAATATAACCTTTTTTTCTGTGCAACAATGACCTAAGTAAGTTTTCTAACAATTGGCCGAATGAAGCCCAGAAGAATAATATCATTGATAACTCAGGATTGTTCTTGACAATGTGTTGGCGGTTTATAATCTCCATCTTGCCGAATTGAAAATTATCTTTTCGATCAATCCCTAAATACTTGTGTCTTACTCTTGCATTGCTTACTACGGCCAATTTAAAGTGTTTACCCACGCGGTAGCTATACTCCAGGTCTTCAAACAAGCCATACCCTTTAAACCACTCGTCAAACTTAAATTTATCCACTACTTCTTTTTTCCAGATTGTTACGCCACCTAAGAGCCACTGAGTAAATAAATCTTTAGAAGCCGGACAAATCTTAGTGTTGTAACCCGAACGAAGCATTATACCCGGCTTTTTATTGCCCATAAAAAATATCTGCTTAGGCCAAAATAATTTTGATGGCTTATCCGTAACCACATTAAAAACCGTCCCGCCAAGTTCATCGCAAGAATTCATCCAAAAACTCATCATTTCTTTTATCGAGCCACTTTCGAATTCTATATCATCATCTAAAAAGCCAATTAAGTCAATATCGCTTTGGATATTTTTAAGGCCAATGTTTCTCTGTTTGGTTAATGAAGGTGGATATGTTTTTATGAAATCAATATGCAATTGATCAAATTCTTTGTTGATATGCTCATTTTTATTGGGTTTTTCGCTTGCATCCACGATGATAATTTGCTGAGGCCTTTGTTCCTGCCCTTGGATGCTAGCTAACAAGCATTTTAATGATTCTTCCCTGTCTTTAGTCGGTATAATAAAAGCTAGTTTTTTAAAGGAGTTACTTTTTTGCAATATTTCCATTTTCTTTACGCCTTGCAATTACTAACATTATGTCAAAAAGATTTAAAGGGATAATTATCTTCTTCAAAAGAAACAAAGCTGACGAATTGGTAAACTCAGCAGGAATATTGAATGACTTTGCCGCCCTTTCAGCAATATAACTTAAAGTATAAAAAGAATAAGGATAGCTCAGGTGCAATATTTCAAAACCTTGTTTTTTTAAAAGTAGCTCAATGCTTTTTCTGGTATAGAAAAATAAATGCTCAGGCACGTTTAGTAGATGCCATTTTTCTTCAAATAATTTCGCACAGATACTCTGGAAATCTCCAGTAGCAAAAGCCAGAAGTCCACCCCTTTTTATAATTCGAGATATCTCATTTAATACATCGTGAGGATCATTTAAATGTTCCAAAGTATCCCATAGAGTAACTACATCAAATTGTTCAGGCCCAAAAATATTAGTGGCAAAAGATGAATTTATAACATTTAAACTCAGTTCGTTATTCGCATAATCAGAAGCACTTTTAGATAGCTCAATTCCACAAACATCAAATCGACTGGAAGCGCTTTTGAGAAAAAAACCTGGGCCGCAACCGATATCTAAAAGACTTCTTTTGTTAGCGCTTGTATTTAAATATTTATTTATCAGGTTAATTCTTTTTTGAAAAGTTAGCATTAAAGCGTCTTTTAAAGAATAATAATCGTTGTATCCAGATTCCTGACACGCTTGCTCTGTTTCGTTATAATAATTTTGGTAAAAAGAATCAATGTTAATTCTTTTTACCGATAAATCCAAAAATCCGCAACCGCAATCCCTGCATTTGATGACATCGTAGCCTTTTTTCTTACAATGTAATCTTGTTTTATCAGAACCACAGATTTTACAAAAAGTCTTTTTAGAATTCATCTCACTTTTTTTAATATAATTCATAGATTATAAAGCGGTCTTCTTTTAGCCTAAAACTTTCAGAAGGAAGTTGTATAAATTCTTTGACTTTTCTTTTCCTGTACTTATTTAAGAACTCTTTAATTGCAACTGAATCAGTTTCGTATTTTGTTTCATTATAAAAAATTAATTCAGGCTTTTCTTCCTTAATAATTTCATCTAAACGATTAAAATTTATTTTAAAGCTTAAATCGAGAAATAAACCTGGCTTAACAAAGACTACATTTTTAAATTCTGAAGGAATATAAATGTATCGTGGAGAATCTGCAACAATTTTTGTATCATACGAATACCCACTATTTTTCCACCACTGACCTATTTTATATATAATATCGTCTTTTTGATGAAACTTCCGTAAACGCAACTCGAGAGTCTTACGTTCTTGTTGGTAGAAGCTAAACAATACGGAAATTATTAATATGGCGACCAAGACTTTAGCCGCTCTCTTATTTTTGCAGTATATAAGAATTAAACGCATCCCCTCGAATGCCAACAATAGAAATACTATATTTATCGTAATGATATGTTGAGCAGTATATCGGGATTGGAATAAAAACAGAAAAATTAAGAGAGCTACGCAATAACATAACAGTATAACCCTTTGAAAAAATCGAATTTTCTCATTTTTATTTCGCCAAGGCTTGAAGGTGAACTCAGTAATAAAATAAATTATTAATAAAAACAGACCAATTACGCCTACGGCATCGATTTGCGCCAGAATCATAAACCAAGATTTTGCATTGTCAATAGTTGCGATAGCAAACTGAGCCGGGTTAGTTTTTTGAAAGAAATTAAGCGGCGCGCCCAATTGTTGATGCAGCCACCTGCCGTAAGTGATGAAAAGATCAAATAAATTAAACGTCCACCTATAGGATATAACTGCGAAGAAAATTATAAATAACGGCGTAACGCTAATCCCCTTGTAAACATTGGAACTTTTATTTCTTCTATACAAATATACAACCAGGCTTACGCATCCTGCAAAAATTAAAAACATGACAAGATACACAGAAACAAATAAGGTAGGTGAAGGTTTAAAGTTCACGGCAAACTGTTCCAGGTCAAAATTATCAGTTTTCATTTTTAAATAAACCTTGCTTCCAAAGGGAATTACAACGGCCATTATTATCGATAGTAAAATTAAAAAGAACATAAACATCAAGCCGATTCGTTTTAGTGTTCTAAGAAAAACCTTCTTATTAATGGTATTTTCTTTCAAGCCAGAAAAAAACAAAGCTAGTAGCACGCCGGGCAACAAAAAGATACCTAAAAGCTTTATGGCAAAAGCTGCCGTTGCAAAAAATACCGCAAGTGATACATTGCGCCAGCTAGGTTCTTTTAAAATACGTAATGTATAATCAAAACCCTTTAAAATTAATATAATTAAGAGCGGTTCGGGTTTTATGTTATCTAGCCACCAAACATATTGCGGCGCCACTATCAAGCTAAAACTAGTAAATGTAGGAATCCAACTTGAGGGAAAGTGTCTTTTGGTAAAATTCCAAAGGACTAATATGGCAATGATTCCGCAAAGAAAATGAAGAAATCTCAAAATAAAAAGCGTGGTATTGGGGCCGATGGGGATAAATAATCCGAGCGGTCTTATGATAAAATCCACAATTAAATGCAGCTCAACACCATAATCTAGTGTAAAATCAAAGCTTTCGAGCTTCTCTCCGCTGTAGTAATACCATGTTAAATCCCTATTATATCCTTCATCGCCATCAAAATAGGATATTATTCTTTTATCAGCGTTGATGTTAAAATTCAGCATCGGCGCCACTAAGATAACGATTGAAATAATACCTAAAATAACCAAATAAGGACGAGAAATAAATTTTATAATTTGATTAATCATTTTTTAACCATTTAACTCCAATTGTTTCATCGATGATATATAAGGGCCTTTTCTTTATCTCTTCAAATATACGACTGATATATTCCCCCATTATTCCTATAAAAAAAAGTTGAAGGCCTCCGAAGAATATCACCGTCACTATTAATTGCGTCCAGCCTAGAATAATCGTTTCGCCAGAAATTTTGATAATTATCAACCATAGCGCATATATTGCGCTTAAAAAAGATACTCCTAACCCAAAATAACAGGCAAACCTTAAGGGAAATGAAGAAAATGATAATATTCCATCTAAGGCAAATCTAATTTTTTTTCTTAAGTTGTATTTGGTTTTTCCTTTCGCCCTTGGCGGAGAAATATACGGTATACCAATGTGTTTAAATCCCATCCAGGAAATCAATCCCCGGTTAAACCGATGTAGCTCCCTCATTTGCCGAAACGCCTCAACCGCCTTCTCATTCATTAGCCTATAGTCAGCTGAGCCCATATCTAATTTTACGTTAGTAAATTTGTTGAAAATCCAATAGAACGATTTAGACAACAGGCTTCTTCCGGTTCCCGGTTCCATGTTTTTTTGCCTTACTGTATATACGACATCGTATCCCTTTTTCATTAATGCTAACATCTGAGGGATTAATTCAGGAGGATGCTGTAAGTCCGCATCCATAGTTATTACTGTTTTCCCTTTCGCGTGATCAATACCCGCCAAGATAGAAAGTTGATGTCCAAAGTTACGAGATAACTTTAATAATTTTATTCTATTATCTTTAAGGTTGAAGTCTCGGATAATATCTATGCTTTTGTCTGTGCCGTCATCCACAAAAATTATCTCAAAATCCTTTTGTTCTCCCTCTAAAACTTTTATCAATTGAGCAATTAATTCGTTTAAGTTTTCTGCTTCATTATAAATAGGAATAACTACTGATAAATCGATATCTTTTGTCATCTTTCACCTCTTCTTTGTTTTTCTGGCGCCAAAACCACCCTTTTTAATGCCTGATAAATAGTATGAATAAGTATCTTCTAAACTTTTCTCTATCGAAATTAATTTATTGATTTTAGCAATCTTATTTATTTTTTTTCTTGATCCAAAAGAATTGCTTAAATCATCTTGATTATGTTTTTCATGAGTAACTATTTTTATACCTTTTATTCCGGAAATCTTCAATAGCGATTCAAGCAAGTAACCAATCTTAAACGATTTGCCTCTACACACATTATAAATCTCGCCTTTTTTGCCATGAATACAGATAGCTACTAAGTGTTTGCAAACATCATGGATATCCAAGAAATCCCTTTTTGTTCTTAGGCTTTTAGTATGTAGAACAGGTCTTTTCTTATTTTTTTTGATTAACACAAGTTCCCGGCTAAATTTACCTAAAGAAAAATCTTCGGGTATGCCTTGTCCCGAAATATTGAAGATTCTTGCGATTACAATGTTGGTTCCTTGATTAGCAAATAATAAAGAGAGCTTGGTTTGTAGCATTTTTGAGAATCCATACAATGTTACAGGATTTAAATCATGTTTTTCTTCTATGGGCATTTCTTGCAAAGAAACATTTCCATATTCTGCTGCAGAAGAGGGAATCAGTATTCTGGGGTCATAATCTTTTATGGATTTTATAGTATTTAATAGAGCAAAAGTATCAAATACATTAGATTGCAATAAATTAGGAAAGTTTTTATTGGAAACAGAGCCAGAAAAATGAAATATATACCTGGGCCTTATTTTTAAAAGAAGAGATTTTAGTTTATCTTTATTTGCGATGTCCATTTTAATAAAGCTCTTTGCTTTCTTTCCTTTTTTGTCTATGCCGTGTATTTGCCAAGATGAATGGTTTTCTGTTATATAATTTTTTAAGCTGGATCCTAAGAAACCATTTATTCCTGTTATCAGTATTCTATTCTTTAACATGTAAGAATTTATTCCTCATCTTGATGAATTCCCACTGTGCTTTGTTATAATCTTCAATCCGGCCTATATCCAACCAGTATGCATCTGTACGGTAGCAACGGATATCTTCGTCTTTAGATTTCATCCTTAACATCAATTCGGGCATTCCAATTGATTCGCTTTTTGAAATGTAATCCTTGCATTTTTTATTCAATACATTTAATCCCATACTTACATATTTAAAATAATTAGGTTTTTCAATATAATCTAGTAGCTTGTTTTGACTATCAGTTTCTACGACACCGAAGTCGATTGAAACCTCTCTTTTTGCTGAAGCAATTGTGGCTATAGTTTTATGCTGGACATGAAAACTAAATAACTTCTTATAGTTTATAGTAGTAAGGATATCCCCATTCATTACGATAAAATTGTCATCCAAACCGCTTATATTCTTTATGGCACCGGCTGTACCCAACGGTTTCTTTTCTCTAACATATCGGATTGCTACTCCCCATTTTTTCCCATCTTTGAAATAGGCTTCTATAAGTTCGGCCAAATGGCCTGTTGAGATAATTATTTCCTTAATCCCGAAGTATTTTAATTGCCTTATTACTATTTCTAGTATTGGAAAATTACCAACGGGCACTAACGGTTTCGGCATTATCGCCGTATAAGGCATCAATCGCTTTCCTTTTCCACCTGCTAAGATTATGGCTTGCATTTTTATATATTATAGAGTTGGGGTTTATATTTATCTAAATTATCTTTCATCCAGTTGAAAGTTATTGAAATACCTTTTTCTAACAAGACCTTTGGTTTCCATCCACAAACATTATACAATTTATCGTAGTCTCCTTTTAAGCGCTTCACTTCGCTCTTTTCTGGTCTTACCCGTGCTTTATCGCATTTTATTATTATTTTTTTATTTATCGTAGTCCCTATTATATTTACCAGTTCGCGCATGGAAATCTCTTTGTTGCTAGCACAATTATAGATATTACCTTCGGTTTGGTTTGCCTCAGCAATTTTCATGAAGGCCTCTACTGTATCAGAAACATAGGTAAAATCACGAGTAGTATTGGTATTTCCTAGCTCTATTGATGACTTTCCGGATAATGCCTGGATTAATATCGTAGGTATAACAGCTCTTGCAGATTGTCTGGGTCCGAACGTATTAAATGGTCTCAATATGGTTACTGGAAGATTAAAAGACTTATGGAATGATAAAGCGAGGTGATCAATTGAAGCCTTGGTTGCAGCATAAGGAGATTGAGGATTTATAGGATGTTTTTCATCTATGGGTATATATTGTGCGCTTCCATAAACTTCGCTGGTAGAAGTATGAATAATCCTTTCAGTCTTTAGGTTTCTTGCTGCCTGCAATATATTAAGCGTGCCCTTAATATTGGTATCAACATAAATATCCTGAGCCTGATAGCTAAAAGGTATCCCAATTAAAGCAGCCAGATTGAAGACTACGTCCACTCCTTTTAGGGCATCATTTACGCTATTTATATCCCTGATATCGCCTTGCAAGACACTCATTTTATTCAATAGTTTACTCGGTAAAGTATCTATCCACCCCCAGTTATTGAAAGAGTTGTATAGCACTAACGCTTTTACCCTTGCTTCCCTTTTTAATAATCCTTCGACCAAGTGACTGCCAATAAAACCATCCGCGCCAGTAACTAAAACTGTTTTCTTTTTCAAATTCATTTTAGTCTCCTCTTGTTTTCCAAAGATAAATATAAAAAGCAATTTTTGATCAATGCAGGTAAAAAGTATCTTAAATTAATTGAATATCCGCATGAACAACCAGGACACTCCTTAAAAAACATTTTTTTATGAAGCTCTTGATATCGCAAAGAAGAAATGATGTCAGATATTTTGTTTTCTTTTACATTTCCGAATTTTCCTAGCGACCAGCAACCGCCAAAAACATCTCCTTGAGAATCAATAAATATTCTGGTTTGAGAAACAGCGCAAGGAATTGTTTTTTGTATAGGATCTTTAAAATATCCTTTAAAATAATCAATATCTGAATAGCTATTATAGACAAGATTGCCCTTAGCTCTTTTTTCCTTAAATAGCAATTCTTGAATTTTCTCCAGCTCAATATAGTCTTCTTCGTTTATCCATAGTTCCTTTTGCGACTTAAGGTCAAAAAGATAAGGAGACTTATCAAGCAGGCAAATCACCAGAGGCAAATCAATTTTTTTACAAAAACTCAATACTTCCGGTAAGTATTTTATTGTTTTCTTCATTAAAACAAAACTTATATTTACATTGATAGGTTTTGTTTTCTTCAATCCTGAAAGTATTCTTGCAGCCTCCCCAACATTCTTAAAAACATTCTCTACGCCTCTAATTTTTTCATATTCTTCATTAAGGGCGTCAATTGATAATGTAAAAACCTTCACCCCTTTATCTATTAATCCATTTATATTTTCCTTATTCAATAAACTGCCATTTGTTGTAATGCCACAGACTATCCCTAGTGAAGTAGCATAGCCTATCAATTCAGAGAGGTCATTTCTTAAGAGAGGTTCTCCGCCTGTAAAGTTTATTTCATTTATGCCTAGATCTTTAAGTTGGAGAATTACATTCTTCCATTTTTCTGTTGGCAGCTCTTCCATATTTGTTTGTCTCCATTGTTTGCACATAACACAACGAAGATTGCATCTGTCAGTTATGTTTAGAGATGCTGTTCTCTTTTTAAAAGATGAGTTCGGGAAAAAAGATGGAAATACGCGTTTGGACCCAGACATAGCTATGTTCGGCAAATAATCAAAGAAAATCTTTTTTAATTTATTATTTTTATACATCACAAAAAGCCTTTAAGTTTGATTCGGTTACTGGAGTTACGTATTTTTTCATGTATTCCCTTGCTTTCTCTTGCCTTTCTTTAAATTCATTACCAGGAATAGAATCTATGAGAGAAATCGTCTCAGCAAGTTTTTTAGGATTAGAAACAGACCATCTTAAGTCATCAAAACCAAATAGCGGATCTGGATTAAGGCAATCAGGCGTTACAAGGTTTATTACGGGGATGCCAAAGGTTAAGGCCTCCAGTGATAATGTTGAATGAACGTATAAAACTAAATCAGCCCATTTGTAGCACGTTTCCAAAGGCTCCTTATCAGCTTTGTAGAATTTAAATTTTGGACGACCTAGAATTTTCATAGCATCTTCTAAGGGAAATACAGGATGCGGTCTAATCCAAATATTATAATTCTCCTCTTTGTCTAAAGCGTTATCAAGGAATCTCAAGACTTTTACGTATTCATCGATATTGGTAGCCAATGCAATGAATAAATTTGTAATTTTAGGCCTTTTCGCTTTTAAGGTATTATTTACTACGGATTGCCGCAAGGCACAGCCAGCCCTTAGTATTTTCTCGGGGAAATTTCCGCTATCTTTCATGATATTCTTACTTATTTCACCCATTGTCATTATTAAATCCGGCATAGGCGTAATTCTAAATTCATCTTTTTCAAGGAAAAAATTTGTGTGTCTTTGCGATATAGATGCGTGTTGATAGCCGATTATCTTGGTTTCTTTCGAAAACTTTCTTAATGCTAAAATCGACATTTTCTCAAAAGCGCGATTTTCAAAAGGATAATAGAATTTATCGATAGTTAAATGTCTTGACATTCTAGCAACGCAATAGTAGAAACAAATATTCGAAAAGAATTTTGTTGTACAATAATCTTCTCTGATCATTTTTTTAACAAAAAAACTTAAATCTACATCATTAATCTTTACCGAGCCCTTTATGTTTAATGGGCTAAAAAACTTAAACAAAGATTGGAATAAAGCCAAAGTCAAATCTTTTAAAGATAAGAAACATTCCTTCGAAACGATCAAGTATCCATTCTTATTAGAGACTGCTTTTTTAAGAATATCTCCATACGGCGGGAACAAAACCTCTCCCAGAATTACAAAGGGGATTTGCTTATCTTTAAGATATTTAGGGAAGTCCCCAAAATACGCATCTCTGTACTCTCCATTCTTTAAAAAAGATTGATGATTAATTAATGTGAGTAAAACATTCAATTTCTTTATACGTTTGAGCTTTGTGGTTCTACAAACATTTAATGAACAAAGTTTAAGAAATAATATTCTCATATACGCATACAAAACGGCGAAAGGAAGAATATTTTTAACAACCCCCTTTAAGTAAATTCTGTTATCTATCGCATTTATAACCAGAGAATCAAAATCTTTTGCCAAAACTAATACACGCTTATATAAATCTTTATCTTCTGAAACCACGATTAAGTTATTTTTATTTTTAAGCAAACGCGTAATAACTAAAAAATTAAATACTTTGTTGCATAGGTCCGTTGTTATGGGATTTTTATTAGTGAAATTCAATGCCCACCAAAACAATGAATGATTATTCTTATTGATTAAAGAAATCAATCCAACGAAGTCATTTTTAAAATCCGGGTAAACATTCCTTGGATTTATTTCTGTAAAATTATTATCTTTATCTAAGTAAGTTTTTATTCGATTAGTTTCTTCCGTCAGTTTAAATAAGACATAATCTGCGCAAAAACCAGTTTCTTGATTTTTTAGGACTGTTTTTAGCTTGTCTAAGTTATCTGTGAATATAATATTCATTTTTAGGTTATCTTTGAATATGTTGTAGATATTTGCTGCACTCTTTCTTTAATATCAAACTTTGAATTATAAACCATAACATCGGACTTATCTTTATTTCTCTGGTCGCAATTTTCACAAATTAAACCACTTGTTGCATAGTCTCCCGAAGAGTGAAACTTAACAATTTTCTTATACAGCGGCGAAGAAAAGATTCCTTTTAAACTTTGAGTTTTTAAATCGCCTATTGTAAGTTTTCCGTCGAAATCAAAGCAGCACATATTAACAGTTCCGTCAACTTGAACCTGCAAAGGTCCTTTAAAGGGCCTACCGCAAGTTTTTAGCATTTCAGTTTTTACTTTTCTGTAGCTTCTTGCATCTACCCAATTGTGGGGATACCAAACCTCAATTAAATCAGCTTTTTTATTCCAGAAGCTTACCCAGTCCTTAACCATGCCGTCATTGGCACCATTTACAACATTTAAAGTAAGAAGCAATTTTGTGGAATTTTTATTATGTGAGATTTTAACGATATTATCCCGCACCCTTTTAAACATATCTTTATTTTTGACACCATGGACCTTCGCGTAGCTTTCCGCATCATTACCGTATAAGCTTACTCTCACTGAAGAAACGCCAATGTCCTCTAACTCCTTAAATTTCTTCAAATTTAAAAGCGAACCGTTTGTCAAAATCAAAACATTCAGTTTTCCAACTTTTTTCTTTGCATACTTAATTTTATCAATAAGTGTTTTATCCAACAAAGGCTCTCCCATCCCAGGGAAAGAAAGAGTATTGTACTGATTGGTTTCAGAAGTGATTTTATCAATAAGTTTTTTGAACAGATCAAGGCTCATTGTTTCTTTTTTTCTTGTCAATTTATCCCTTGGACAAATTATGCAGTTGTAGTTACATTCTGTTGTTATCTCAAAACGCATATCATTATTTCTTGGAATCATTCTTACTCCCTGAGTTTATATATGCCTCCGATGCTTCTTTTTGCGCCATAGCTTCATCGAAGCAGGCTGGAAATTCTACAACGCCCTTTTCTCCACGTAGAATTCCAGTTTTAATTTCGTAAAACATAAATTCATTATCGGGAACCGTTTTCTTAAAATGTACCTCTAATCCATTTTTCCTCGCCTGCTTAAAGCCGAAACGTGGATAATAATCAGAATGTCCAACCACGATCACAATGTCATACCCGCAACGTTTGCAAGCTTTCAATCCTTCTTTTACGAGAAGAGAACCGATCTTCTGTTTCTGGAATTCAGGCAATACGGACATAGGAGTCAAAGAAAGAGCGGGAATTTCCTTTTTATCGGTTTTTATCTTAACGACACTAAAAAGGACATGTCCGACAATCTGTCTATTTTTGATAGCAGCTAAGGATAGCTCAGGATTGAAGTCTGGGGAGTTTCTTAACTTCTCAATTAGATAGACTGCTCTTTCTCCGCTTTTACCAAATGCCTGTTTGTGAATTTCGTTTATTGCTTCGCGCTCTTCTTTTCTTTCCGGCCTAATATAAATCATCTTCTCTCGCACCTTTTAAATATTTATTCCATCTTCTTTATTTTCAATAAATAAGTTTGTTAAACGATGCTGCATGCGACCATCTAAATAATGCATGAACGGAAACTTATCAATTGGAATGTATCTATAAAACTTGGGTTCCTCATCGATAATATGCTTGTCATTTTTATGCCAAGGATAATTTAATAATTCCAACACCTCTCCACCGGGTAATTGCTTTGACAAGCGGTTACAGCAATAAAATAAATTGTTGGGTGTAGAATTATGCCTCAAAAACTTAAAGTAATTTGCCACTGATTCATAATTCATCTCTTGCATCGAAGCGATATTAATAGAAAGTTTGTACTTAATATCCTTGATTTTAGATATTTTCTCTGATGGCACATAAAGGAAATCAAATTCACTAACTCCGATTTCGCCATTTTCAATTAAAATATGAGAACATTCCGGAAAAATCAATTGTAAATTAACTGCCTGAAATAGTAATACTTTGCCGATATCAATTAATGTTATCCTTGAATTCGGAAATAATTCCTTAATCAAAAAAGCCATGACCCCATGACCATCGCCAATGATCACGACATCAAATCTTTTATTTAAATCTACGTTTAAGTGTTTTTTTATTAAAATTAAAGAGCATATCTGTCTAAAACAGTTATAAGTAATGTAAGAATTAATTTTTTTAAGCTTGGGCTTTATTTTGCAAATAATTGAATATAATTCTTTTTTAAATGGCGATCTCAGGAAATATGAGGCGTTGCATAGACTATCAAGAATTTTACTTAGCGGATTTGCATATTTTATGTCTGAAAAACCTCTACCTTTAAAAGAGACTAAATTTCCCTCACCATCAAGGCTGACATGAATTTGGGGATAAAATTCTTTCCACATGGATGACAAATTTTCATTAGGAGTTTTATTTAAGGAGTAGTAATCATTATAAATTTCTCTCAATACTGCCGAATTAGACAATTTCTCGATATTAATCATTTTTTAACCTTTACAGGTTTAAGAAACGAAAACCATGGCATCGGGTAAACTTTATTACCAAAATACCAAACCGCCAAAAATCTTAATGAAAATGTCAAAAATGTTGCCTGTGCCGCACCTACGGCACCGTTGAATTTAATCAATATATAATTAAAAACTATATTAAGGATAACCGTAGCCACTGCAATTATGCTTAAAATATAAGTTTTCTTTTCATAAAATATATAATTGACCACCATTACATACATGCCATGAGAAGCATAGCCAAGCGCAAGCCACGAAATAAACTGATAAGATCCAAAGAATTTCTTGTCGACAAATATTCGCAAGAGATTTGGGGCAATAAAAATTAAAGCAATAGATGCAAATATAATCCCAATAAAGTACATATACGTAATCTTAACCAATTTGATTTTCAATTCGCTGTTTATATGATTGAGTTTTTGATAAAATACGGGGGTCCACGCCATATTAAAAGCCCCCACAAAAAACCCTATTATCATAGATATGGAATATCCAACGCTATATAAGCCTGTCTCCGATAACCCTACCATTGAATTTATAAAAAATCTATCTATCGCCCCCACGATGACAAATCCCAGTGAATGAAAGACTATAGGAATCCCATAACTTAAGATATTTTTAATATAAGTAAAATCTAATGAAAAGTTGAACAAATTTGACCTTACGAGCAAAACCAATCCTACAAATAGGAATATTGAGCTATCTAAAGTTAGGCCGAGTACCCTTCCCTGCCAGTTTAGGCCCATTACAACAACAAAGAAAATTGAGAACAGAAGTTCGCAAAGAATACTAGAGATAGTCAAAACTGAATATTTAACTGGTTTTTGCTCAACCAAAAACAAACTTGCCGGTAACCGATAAATAGTCCTACAAAACCCAATGAAAGGGACTAATAGTATCCAATACGGAGGCAAGTGGAGCATTGCGCCTAAGTAATCTCTAAGCAAAAACACCAATAATGACAAAAATAAGAGAATTGCTACATTAATAGAAATACCATTAAAGACTAATTTAGGAAAATCGAAACTTTCTTTATCTTTATCAAAATATCCTCTGACGACAGCGTCATTTGACCCCATCGAAGCAACAACATTAGCGATACCGACTGCCGCCATAAATGTTGCTAAAATACCATAATCGCTTGTTGAAAGATATCTGGTTAAAATCGGCAATAGAAAAAACGGCAAAGCCTGACTTAAGAAATTAGTTCCGGTATATATAGATGCAAATTGAAATATTTTTTTAAACATATTAGATCGTAATATCGATTTCAACACACTTGTTTCCTCTCGCCAATAAATTCGAAATATTGCGAAGTGAAATATAATCTTTCGTAAAAGAATAATAGTTTCCTTTTATATACGTGAGAAAATATAGGACATATCCCAAAATGAAGCTTTTTGAAATCAAGCAACGGGTAATCCAAAATTGTTATATCGGTATCGTACGTTGGTGCAGATTGAAATCTATTTTCCGTAAAAAAGTATTTAGCGCTCAAAAAAGGCTCAGCCTTTACGTAGTAATCAAACCATTCTCTTCTCATCTCGCCAAAAGACGCAAAATTTACGACTAAATCTATGCTCTTTGGGGCAATTCTATTATATAAAGACAAAGGCACTAGGACAAAATCATAATTATTAAAGAAAGCTCTATCTAGCTTATCTTCTCCAAGTATTTCTTTATAGCCAGCGATTTTAGCTTCAGGAAAAGACATCCCTAGATAATAATGAGCTAAAACAAGCTGCTCGGGAAAATCAAGCAATACAGAGCAACAATTTGGATATTCTTTCTTAAAAAGATAATCAAAAACACCGTAACTGCTCCCGATATCTAATGTTACAAATCCGTCTTGTATCTTGTTTTCAAGGATATTATTTATCAATCCCAATGAGTAAATATGCTTAAGCCAGCGATAAGTGTAGGTGTATCCTTCAGATTTAAATACATTTGGGTTCCCAATCTCATTAACCGGATATTTGGTCAAAAGCGAAGTGTATCCGTATTTTTTGATAACATCTAAAGAATATGATAATAATCTTTTTATCCCTCTTCTATGCCCAGAAATATGGCTTCTCATATTCAAGACGCTTGCATCAAACGCAGGTTCATCTGGTATGAATAAACGTAACTTTCTGAAATTACGAAGTACGTCTATTTTTAAAGTTAGATCTTGATTTATGAACTTTTTAGGTTCTTCTGTTACTAAGAAATCCCATTTTTTTTCTAAGTCTTTCGGCCCAATTTTTAATGATTCTTTTTTCAGAAGCTTTAAGTTTTGTTCGATATCATTAATTATTTGTTTTTCGTTATTCATTTTTGACCTCTGCTAAAGTGCGTAGATGGTCCCGAAATTTTTCAGTCGAATTTTCTCTAGGAAAACAACCTGTAAATTGCTGGATTTCTTTTAAAGACACCAATTCTCTTTTGTCAAAAAGCCATTGTTTTACCTTGTCTTTTAGCTCAGGATAGCTATGGCTGACTAACTCAGCGATATCCTGATACCTATGATTCCTTACAATTCCTTTTGGATCATGAAACAGCGCAGGTTTTCCATAATGCATAGCTGCAAATGCTGGAGAACCAAAAGGTACAGCAATGCACATATCTGCCAATGCTATCGCAAGCCAAGGGTTGGTTCGATAATCTAAAATCTTTACACGCGGATTGGTTCCCATTTCCTTATGTATTCTTTTTAATTCTTCAGAACAATCAAATCTCCCGGTTTTATAACTTCTTTTTGGTTTATAAATTAAATGGATTTCTTTAAAGTCTTCAAGTAATTTGAAAACGTGCTTTATAAATAATTCGTTGAAGTCTTTATTTTCATTGATTGGGTCAAGATACTCGGGATTTGGAATGATCCCATTGGAAGGTGGCGGCGCATCAAAAAGAGCTATATATTTTTGATTTTGTTCAATACCAAGCCCTAATTCCTTAACAACTGAAGCTGTATCCATCTGCATTATTTTTTCGCTTGAGCTCATCATTGGGCCAAACACCTTAAATTTAGCATTATATTGGGCATGTTCTTTAAAATAGTTTTTTATGTGTTCGTTCCAAAAGATATATTCAGAAAAAAACTTGTGGCAGTAAAAAGGCGTTTTAAAGTTAGATTTTTTTTCATTTAAAAAAGACATGAAGCTTATACTATAACTCCATGTTATTGTATGTATTCCCGATGCATTTAGATATAAAACTAAAGGGTTTTCTTGAGCAATTGTACAAGAATTAGATATGTATACCTTAGGTTTCATTGAATGTATAAAGGGAACCCATCTTAGGATTTGAATCGTAATTTTATATTTGATAATATCTCTTATTGAGGGATTTATGATGCTAAGAACAAATTGTTTCATAATTTCTTTTATAGCTAAAAAAAGCTCATTTTTTCTGGCATATCTATTAATAAACATAGGGTAATCTGCTAAAAAAGTGGTGTCCTTTTCCGGACGAAATGCAGTTTTAATTACTTGGTAGTCAGGAAGAGGTAAAAGGAAAAATATCTCATCTTTTTTAATCTTTTTTTCGTCAACTAGCCAAGAAAATGAATATTCGTTTTCAGAAATTGACAATTCGTTTCTACCAACGCCATCATAAAGATACTTTATTTTTAGCTTTGATTTTTTATTATTTATTAACCCATCAAAAAATGAATAAAGTGTATATGCGGTATAAATTAAGTTTTCAATAAAATAATTTAAGACACTCATTAAAATATTAAGATTAGATATCCAACCAAAATCAGATTTTCTAGTCAATAATTTTTTTAAATAATACGTATCGAAATCATCAATAAAAACTGAATTTTTAATGTTGCTGGCCATGTGCTCTATGATAATCAATGATTCCAATTTAAGCTTGAAAGCCTCTCCTGCTGCTTTGAAAGTCTCTACTTCTGTTTTGAAGATTTTATTTTTTCCCCAAGGCTCAAAGTTCTTATAAATATCCTCCCAAATTTCTGTCATTTTTTGTCTTAATATCGGGAAATCTTCCCAATGCATATGTTTTCTTGTCTTGAGATACGGTACCCATTTATGCTTGAGTTTTTTTACAAAAAAAGACAGGCTGTAGACTTTAATCGGCACAAAGAAAGATAATAAATAAATGAATATGTAATTGCCTAAATTCAACTCGGGTATAAGTAATATTTTCTTACGCATAATTTATATCTTTAAAGCTAAAACTCCATAAAAGTTATACCATTTATAAAATATATCAGTGTATCTGAAGCCATTTCTTTGTAATAGCTGTTCGTTTTCGCTCATCTTGTAAGGTATGAGCACATTTTCCAGCTCTTCTCTTTTTTGAGCAATTTCTAATTTCGAATAGCCGTTTCTTTCTTTCATATTATAATAGAATTTAATAAATGTTCTGTTGAGTATCGAATCATTTCCAAGAACTTTCTCAACCAAAATAAGACAGCCATTTTTAACTAATCCCTGGAAAATGTGCTGGATCAATATATCTCGCTGAACAGGTCGTATAAACTGCAAAGTTAAATTTAAGACAACTACAGACGCATTTTTAAAAACATAACTATTATTTAAATCACGGCACTCAAGATCGAATTTCTTTTTTAGCCCAAATTTCTTAAAATTCTCTCTGCATTTATCAAGCATGGCTTCAGAATAATCCACTCCTACAAGCTTTACTTTTTTTCTTATGCTTTTATCTAAAGTAAGCATTGTTATGCCGGTAGAGCAGCCCAAATCTATAACGTTTGTATTGTCTTTGGCGAATTCGTTTGCAATTTCCCCGATCATCCTCTGAAGCTCTCTGTAAAGAGGCACGCTTCTGTCCAACATATCGTCAAACACTGCGGCAGTATCCTTTCCAAAGTTAAAATCACTGACTCTTTTCCTCTTCTTTGAATATATCTTATCCTTACCCATCTTATGTCCCTTTCTATCTCAGGCTTCTTACTATCTTAAAGACCTCGGCGAATCTTACCCCTGTTTTCATTCCCCAATTTTCCGCATTAAGCCTGACTCCCTTTAATGATCTGGGATGCGGAAACTTTCTTAGCTCGGATTTGTACTCACTTAAAGCAGCAAGCTTATCTTCTATCGTGCTTGTAATATCAAAAAATGTATCCGGAACGAATGTTTGTGGATTATTCCATTCGGTTGAAGATAGGATTTCGAAGGACAGTATCTCCTTAACGCTTTCCTTCGGTAAAGGCCTCGCAGCAGTAATAACAGCTTTTTGTGTAATTTGATGGTCAATATTTAAATCACTTTCATAATGGGTAAAAATCTTCTCGGGTCTAATTTTTTTCTTGGCCTTTTCTATGGCTTTTACAATATCAAGAAAAGATACAGTATCAAACCTATTATCGGGAAAATCATTCATAAATACTTCTTTTACACCGATAAGCTTATTTGCTTGAACGGCCTGCCTTTTTAATTCTTTTATTGCAGGGGCCTTTAACTTGGTATTTCTTTTTTCGTCTCTAGAAGTAATCCCCTCTCCTAAAATTAAAGTAAATGCCTCATGACCATTGCTAGCTAATTTAGAGATTGTCCCTCCGCAACCAAGAATTTCATCATCGGGATGTGCGGCAACTATCAAAATTCTACTCATAGTATTCTCCTTATGCATACCCAACTTTTGGATATAACGTAATTATTTTAAAACCGGGGGTATTCATTGCCTTTAATTGTTTAACAATCTCTGCCTGAAACAGATTAGTTGATACAATTATGGCATCAGCATTATCTTGCCTTATGCTTTTAGGGTCCCTAACTGCAATCGGGAGCTCGGCAAGTAAATTTCCGTGCTTTAGTTTGTTATTGTCGTATACAAACTTAATTTTCTTTCTAAATTTCTCATCTAGCATGCGAATTAAATCAGTTGTTTCTCCTCCCGCTGCAAAAATTCCGATTTTATTTTTATCTTTAAGTATTCTATTTAAGTCGTTAATTTTCTTCTTCCAAATAGTAAAGTAGTTCCTTGTATCAATTGTGGCTTTTAAATTTTCATTCTTTATTTTGCCAATATTGATTTTGCGCTTTTCTCTTTTTTTTGCTAAAAGATACATAAAATATCCCCTCTTAAACTTAATAAGTTTCAGGGAATGCCTAGCAAGAAGATGCCGCATTACGTTAAGAGAAAAATAAGAAAAGTGTTGATGAAAGAAAATGCTCGCAATGCCCTTTCTAAGCAAAAAAGTTGTATTAGGAACTTCGATAAATATATAGCCTCCAGGTTTTAAAACCCTAGTAACGTTCTTAATAAAATTGTCAACTTCTTGTATATGCTCTAAAATATTTCTCAAAACAATAATATCAAATGAATTCTTCTTATAGTATTTATTCGAAAAATAATCTTTAATTATTGGAATACCGTATTTTTGCTTAGCTATTTCACTGGCAGGGTTTGGTTCAATTCCTTGAACTTCGTAGCCTTTTCTTTTGATGAGCGAAAGGAAGTAGCCGTCATAGCAGCCTATATCCAGGACCTTGCCTTTGGGAATATTACAACCAACAAAGAAATCCAAGCTCCTTTGCGCCTCTTTATTAATTCCAGTTTCTGAAGGTGTAGGTACGCTAGAAATTAATTCAGAATGCTCGTTCTTATAGACATCGTTTCTTTTCACACAGGTTTGCGCCTGCTGAATATGGCCACATACACTGCATTCTTTTATGCTTAAAGGGTAACTTCCTATTTTCCTAAAAAGTTTTGGTGGCAAAACGCCAATGCAAAGCGGATATTTTTCAAAAAAGATTAGTTGCCTTAACTTTGAACTTCCGCAAACAATGCACTTAGTCATTCTTTTTATCCTCTTCTATTAATTCAATCAATTCTTTGAAGGATGTGTAGAACCAGACTACCCTTCTGCCGTTATGTCCGGCACCCGGATAGATTCTACCAACCATTACAGCTTTTAAGTTCTTAAAATGTTCGATCGCTATATCTAAATTTTCTACCTCATAAGACAAATGATGTAATCCGCCGCCAGTCTTTTTCAAAAAGTTATAAACTGCTGAATCTTCTGAGACAGGCTGGATTAATTCTATAGAAGGCCCGCAAGAACCAGTATTGATAAAGATAATCTTGACTTTTTGTTCAGGCTCATCGATTATTTGCGAAATGTTCTTGAATCCAAAATTCTTTTCATAATACTGCCTTGCTGTTTCTAAATCTTTTACTATTATCCCTATATGCTCTAATTTCATTTTTTCACCTTAACATTTCTTTTGCAATGATTGTGTCTGCCGAAATGAGCTTTCTAGCTTTTTTCCCTTCGATGTTTTTAAAATCATTTGGCGATATGCCGGTCCCTGGTCTGGCAAACTTTACATTTTCTATAGTAATAGGCTCACTCTTTTTGATATCAGCCTTCGCGACAATGCTTCTTCTGATCATTTTTCTCGCTGCTAATTCATCGGTTGATAGAATTCTTTCTTTTCTTCCTAAAGCTTTTTCAACTGACCTTATTGATTCTACAAGCGCTATCATGTCTTTAGGCTCAAGCGCAAAAGGATGATCCGGGCCTTTTGTTTTTCTGTTTAAAGTTATGTGTTTCTCAATGATACGAGCACCCAATCCAACGGCAGCAACAGAAAATGCATTGCTTATGGAATGGTCTGAAAATCCCACTATGCAATCGTATCTTTCTTTTAGCATTTGGATATTATTGAGATTTATAATCTCATTTCTCGGAGGATAACAGGATACGCAATGTAAAAGTGCTATTTTCTTATTTCCCAATTTTGCCAAGGTTTTCATAGTGGAATCAATTTCATCTATGCGTGCCATGCCAGTAGAAAATATCATAGGTTTATTAAACTTAGCTATCTGTCTAATTAAAGGCAGATGATTACAATCAATAGAGGCAATTTTAAAAATGCCTACCCCTAAATCTATCAAGAATCTTGCATCATCTTTATTATGTACAGCTGAAAACGGAATTATATTTCTTTTACGTGCATATTCGAACATTTCGCTAAACCAGCTTCTAGGCATCAATATTTTATCGCGGGCTATCTTCCACCATTCTTTTTTACCATAAAGATGCTCTAGGTTTACATCGGTTGTCGTAACAAATTTGCTAAAAGCCTCTTCGGGATCGTATATCTGAAACTTTACTGCATCGAATTGAGCTTTAACTGCAGCATCAATAAGTTTTTTCACGGTACGTTTATCCCTATTGTGATTAGAACCGATTTCACCGATAATAAAACAGGGCTTATTTTCCCCAATAATCTTGTTTTCAATATTTATTTTTTTAATCATAATCTTCCCGCCTTATATAATTTCAGATTAGGATATAAGTTAATGATAGGCTTATCATACTTTAGCGTTTTTAACTGTTTTATTATTTCTTTTGCATACATTGAACAAATTACCAGGCATCCATGATCGATTTTCTTGAGAGTGTTTGGTGAGGCGATAGGAATGCCATGTTTCAAGAATTCCATACCCCATTTTTTTGCATCAGAATCTACGATCTGGCAAATATTTTTCTTTTTTACGTCATATGTTTCCATTAAGCTGACAGCAAAACCACCAGCTCCCCACAAAACGATTCCATTGTCTGAATACTGCCTCAGCATCTTCTTTAGTTGTTCTTTTTTGTTTTTAAACCTATTTCTAAAAGATTCGGAAGATTTTCTTACTGCTTTTCCATTCTTAGTTATTCTTGATTTCTCTAGTGAAGAAGTAATAATAAGATTTTCTCCAGTATTAACGATATCAATTAATTTTAATCCGCTTTTATAAAGGAGCTGTTTTATGGATATATCTGAAAAATACTGCAAGTGCTGAAAACTAAAAACAGACGTTTCGATATTTTTTAAATGAAAATCCGTGCTTGGCACTTCAAAAATAATTAATCCATTTGGTTTAAGTATTTTATTTAAATTTTTTAGAAAATCTACCGGTTTAGCTACATGCTCAAGAAAATGCCTGAAAATTATTAGGTCATAGCTCAAGCTAGCTTTCAAAAAATATTCCACATCAAAAAATCGCCTTTTAATATCAATATTATGGCTTTGGCCGATGACGGCTCCATTGCTAGGATCGCAGCCAGTCACAGAAAAACCAAGTTTTTTTAGGTTATAAAGTATAAAGCCGTCATAACAGCCGATCTCAAGAATATTTTTTTGGTCTTTCCTTAATTTTCTTAGAATCTTATCCTTAAACACTTCCAAAAAGGCGTTATCCCTTTCGGGAATGAAACTTGACTCCAAAGCAGAAGGATAGCTATAGAATTTCTTATAAAGCTCTGAAATAATCTTTTCTGGAGCAAGCGTTGAAAGGAAAATATGTGAGCATTTATTGCAAACAACTGATTCCAATCTTCCCTGTAGCTGTCTAGAAGTATATTTTCCTAATATTTCTCTCTTCTCTTTTTTCTTAACCGGGGCCGTAAAGAACGGAAATCTCTCTGCAAAGAAAAGTCTGGAAATATTTTTTGAATCACAGATTGGGCACTTTTTTAGTATTTTCATTTATTAATTAATATCGTGTTTTTTGAGTATTCGCTTTATGTCGCCAACAGTTTTTAGCTCTAGCATTTCTTCGAAACCTAAATTTATCCCAAATTCGTTATTTATCGCCATAACAAGATTAAGATGATTCAAGGAGTCCCATTCAGAAATTTCGCTTGGACCGCAAGAATCAAGAAACCGTTCTTTATGAGAAACAAATACAGAGCTTAATAATTTCTGTATGCGTACTTCTAAAATTTCTTCAGTCATGCAATTTTCTTTTCCCATTTATGAAAGAATTTTATAAAGCTGCCCTGGCCGATTCCTTTGCTGCTGGGCATTGCAACATCTCAGAAAGCGCTCCAGATTCAATACCCTCTTTAGCCAGCCTTAATACCTGATCATATCTGCTTAAGGTGAAGTCTATTTCTTCATCCTTATGGGCGAGGCTCATCATATGATAACCGCCGCTAAGTATCCCCCTTTTAGCAAGTTCTTGTATCCAAAAAGTCCTGATGTCCGCCCCGGGAGTATCTTTATAATCTTTAAAAATAAAGCTGTTCCTGCATGGAAAACCATCAATAGAGATAACTTCTTTTAATCCATTCTGAGAAATGAGTTTCTCTGTCTCCTCAATAAGCCTCTGTCCATTCTTTGCAATCTTACCGGCCACATCCTCTCTGTCAAAAACCTCCATTACAGCCTTAGCAGCAGCCAGGCTTAAGGTCTCACCGGCAGCTGATAAAGAAAAATAGATTTCGGGACAGCGTTTCATAATTTCTCTTTTTCCGACTAAGGCCGATATTGGCATACCGTTTGCTATTGCCTTGCTAAAACACGCCAAATCCGGAATAACGCCGCTTAAAGATTGATATCCCCCCCGATGAAAACGAAATCCTGTTACAATCTCATCAAAAATCAAAATGACATTATATTTAGTGGCTAATTCTCTAACGCCCTCTAGATATCCTGCGTTAGGAGCGCTACGCACTGGCTCCATGATAATACAGGCAACACTATCTTTATATGTTTCCAGCAACTCCTTTAAATTATTCAAATCGTTATAATTGAAACGGTGGGAATACTCTTTTATTACTTTAGGTATTCCGCCGTTCATTGAGGTCTGGGAAACATACCAGTCCTGCCAACCATGGTAACCGCAGAAAAGAATATGGTCTTTGCCTGTTACGTATCTTGAGAGTCTAATAGCTGCTGTTGTAACGTCGTTTCCGTTCTTTCCGAAGCGAACCATTTCTGCACAGGGAATACGTTCACACAGCATCTCTGCTACTTCTACCTCTAAACTATGAGCAAGGGAAAAAATGAATCCTTTTTCTAGTTGTTTTTTTACGGCCTCTTCAACATGCGGATGCCTATAACCTAATATCGCATAGCCAAGCGCCGAGATATAATCAAGATACTTATTTCCGTCGACATCCCAAACATAAGCACCATTTCCTCGGTCTAAGGCATATGGCGTGATACCATGTGCAAACTGGTCCGGACCCTTGCTAAACGTTGAAGGTCCTGCAATAACTTTTTGGCTGCGTTTGTATATTTCTTTTGACTTCTTTAACCTATCCATAATACCCTCCTAAGAGATTTCGATTATAGCCCGCCCCAAGATCTTCCCAGTGGATAAATCCTCTGCAGCTTGATTAATTTGATCTAATTTGTAACGTTTTGTCACTGCCTTATCTAAAAGTAAAGTTCCTTTTCTGTAGTCTTCGTAAAACTTCGGAAAATCTCTTTTTGCGATACAGCCACCGCCCCTAGATCCTTTATAGGTCCTTTGTCCCATGATTAGATAGCGCGGGCTAATTTCGGCTTTTTTCAAAGGAAATCCGGCTAAAACAATTGTTCCTCCCTCGCTGTAACCACAGACACCTTCTTTTGTGGCCAGAATTGTACTTTCGATTAATTCAGGAATACCTACCATATCAAAAACAAAATCAGCTCCACCGTTAGTAATTTCTTTAATCTTATTTACAAAATCAGAGTTTTTGGAATTGATTGTATGGGTTGAGCCGAAAATCTTAGAAAATTCTAACTTTTCATCATCAATATCAACAGCGATAATTGGTCTTGCCTTTAAATTCTTTGCGGCATTTATTGCCAGAATTCCCAATCCGCCTGCGCCGAGGACCACTACTGAATCATCAGGCTTAATCTTTACTAAGTTCATTACACTTCCATAGCCTGCGATTCCTGCGCATCCTAGTATAGACGTAGTATATCGCTCTAAATCCTTATCCATTTTGCTGACAAATTGGCTATCCATTAATGCATGTTGGGCCCAAGTAAAAATTATTGAATTTATTTTTTGTCCGTTCCAAGTTATGCTTGACCATTTTGAGTATTCTGTGTTTGCGTTTGCATCATAGGGTAGCCAACTAATCAAGACGTGGTCGTCTTCATTTACGTGTCTAACATCTTTTCCTTTTTTGACGATAAGGCCAGTCCCTTCATGGCCTAGTAACTCTGGCGAAGAAAGCCTTGGGTTGGTTAAGTTTATTAATTGAGAGCCACAAATTCCGCTCGCAAAAAGCTTTACCACCACTTCATTAGACTTGGGATCGGGTATCTCTATGTCATCTAGCATAAGGGGCTCGTTATATTTTTGATGAATAATCGCCCTAGATTTCATTTACATTCTCCTTTGCAAAGTTGTTCAATAGGGATATTAAGACTCTCGCAATAAAAACGCCATTTGTCAGAATTTCGCATAACGTTATTAAATCGCTCTTGGAAACTTTTCTGTTTTTCTATGTCATTTAGTTGTCTGTATATGTCAGAGATGCAATAAAGCGATACTGCATGATCTGAACAAAGTGTATTAACAATACGCAAAAAATCATTCAAAGCTCTGTTTATGTTCCTTCCTTTATAATTCGGATTATCAATGAAATTGCATCTTAAGTTTTCTAGATAAACTTTATCGTAAAATTCTTCTTTGCTAGAAAATCCGTCAGGCATAATCAGTGTCTTTTCATAATTTATTTTGCTTATGTCAATATCCGTCTTGGTTTCTTCAATGGTATAGGAAAAAGCATCTGTACCGACAAGCGGTGAGTATATAGAAAATATGGTCCAGTCAAACTTAAGTTCTTTTGCAACTCTAAATGTATCCCCCATCTGTTTATGGCTTTCAAAAGGAAATCCGACAATAAAATTGCCTTTTACATATAATTCCGGATAACGATGCAAAAGCTCCATCTTTTCATATAATGCCTTAATCGTAAGTGGCTTTCTTATTTTTCTTAAGATCTCTTCATTTCCAGATTCAACCCCTACGCTAATTAATCGGCAGCCTGATTTGATAAGGTTGTCAATTAACTCTCCATCTAAGGTCAAAAGCCTAACTCCATTATCAAGCGACCAGGTAAGGTCGTAATTTCTTTCTTTGAGGCCTTTACATATAGCTAATGACCTTTTACGGTCGTGGGTAAAATCGTCGTCTACAAACTCAATCGCCTTAATGCCAAATTGGTTGTACAAAATATCGATTTCTTTTAAGACGTTCTCTGGCGATCTATCACGTATCTTTAAGCCGCTAAATTTTTTCACGCTACAAAATACGCAATTTGCGCCGCATCCCCTTGAGGTCTGGATAACTCCCGTCGGGACAGACGAATCAATTACATTCTTTAAACCACAGACCTGTGCAACTTTATAATAGTTAGAGGTATCAATTAAATCCCATGCCGGTAAAGGAAGCTTGTCGAAATCGGGATACAGTTCAAAAGGGATTTTTGTAATTTTGTTTTCTCTGTTCAAAAATGCCAAGCCTTTTATTTTATCTTCCGAGGCTTCTTCATTTAAATATTTTATATAATCTACAAAGGTATTTTCTGCTTCGTTTAACATTACTGCATCGACAAATTTATTCTTTAAAATTGTTTCATAATCAAACGTGCAATGAACGCCACCAAAAACAACAATTATATTTTCATTAAGTTCCTTGGTGATTTTAGCTATTTTAAGCCCATTATTAATAGCCGGAGAATAAACCACGCTTACTCCAACCAAATCCGGCTTAAAATCAGCTACAGCCTCTTTCACAGATTCCTCCAGCACATTAGTGTTTTGTAAGGTATCGAACATTTTTCTTACAGTTTCGTATTCAAGGTCGTAAATCTTGATCTCCAAATTGGGTAGACCTACTCTTAAACTTGAAGCTAAATAAGCCAAACCTAGGGGTTGATAAACCATCCATCGAGAAAGCTTTTCAGCCGCAATATTAAAATTAGAATAATCTATCGCTGGCGCCCTGAATAAAAGGACGCGCCTAATTTTCTTATCTCCATTAGTCTTTGACTTTCTATGGCTTTTTAAGTCGCCTGAAAGTTTATTATCAGGTTTTATGTTTAAGCTCTCTTTCATATTTACTATAAGCCTTTTAATACATTCAAAAGATTTTCATGAATTATTTTATTGGAAGCAACAAGCACGGAATCCTTAAATTTATATTTTTTTCCTTCAGCTGACGATATCTTTCCTCCCGACTCTTCAACCAGGATTATCCCTGCAGCCAAATCCCAAGAGAATAAATCCTTTGACCAAAATCCGTCAATTTTTCCACAAGCCAAATATGCCAGAGCCAATGCAGCCGAACCTATGCGAAGGACGCCTCTGGTAGTGTCATTTATCTTGCCGAAGATTTCATATTCTCTTTTTTTGGCACTAGATGAAACTGCGGAAAAAGCCGCTACATAGATTCCTTCTTCTAGAGTCTTTTTTTTTGATACGTGAATAAGTTTGCCATTTAAGTACGCACCTTGCGATTTTGAAGCATAATAGATTTCTTCAAGAAAGGGATTATAAATAGCTCCTGCAACAATCTCGCCTTTTTTTTCTACGCCCACTGAGACTGCGCATAGTGGTATGCCCTGACTATAATTAACGGTTCCGTCCAGTGGATCAATATGCCAAATAACGTCAGAACCATGTTTTTCTGTCTTTGTTTCTTCGGCAATTATGGTATGCTTAGGAAACACATCTTCAATCTTTGATTTAATATTTTTCTCAGAAAGTATATCTACCTCAGTTACTAAATCACGGATATTTTTGTTTTTTTGCCTAAAATCATGGACCTTTTGGAAATAATCAACCAGAATATGGCCGCTAGTCTGCACAGCTTTAATAGCAATCTCCAAGTAGCAATCAATCATTATTTAGACTCCTTTTTAAATCTTGATAAATCCTGCTTAGTGATAAAATCACCCAGCGGATCAAACATTTCTATCCCGGAATACTTTCTTAAAACCTCAGCATCCCCCAGGCTTTTCCTTAGGCTTTGCAGATAAATGGCCTCGTTGTCCAGTGGATTATCATATTCTAAGGCTGCCTTGGTGCCGATTGCTGTATTTATTGGCATGGCTCCGTTAAAAAATGCTATGCGAAGGCCTAAAATGAGACGGTTATCCTTGCTTAATTTTCGTAACGGTTCTCTTGCTACCCTTGATATGGGGTCAAAAAGGAATTTATTTCTAAAGCGCTTTAATTCTTTTTCCTTATACATATTAGCGAATTTAGCAGTTGCGTATTTTACCGCTACAACGCCCTTGGTCATCTCACAAATAGAGCCCTCAACAATCTTTTCAATATCTGGATCGGCCATCGCTTCATGAATATATGTATATCCTCTCTTCCAGCCCAAATAGGCAGCGATTGCGTGCGGGGCATTATGAATAAATAATTTACACATCCAATGCATATTTAGTTCTTTTTGATCTACTTGCGGTATCTCGTTTGGCAATTGGTAATCACCTTTTTCTAGAACTAGAATCCCTTTTTCTGTTACCGTCATTAAAGGATCGATTCTTTTTAGTTCATCCGATGCCGTATTAGAAGTTATTACATCGGGAATGCCAAAATATATCCTGGGGTTTCCCGAAAGCTCTCTTAATTTTGTCGAGGTAGATGAATCGTTCTCGCATGAAATTACGGTCTTTGCGTGTTTAAATTTATCGGCTAAGTCATAACAGTTATTCGGGCCAACGCAACTAAAAATAACGTCATAGCCGTCGATATCTCCCTCTTCTCCCAAAAGGAAAGCTTTTCTTATTGAAGTATCCATTATTTCAAAACCGTTATCTTTTGTTATCGCGGCTTTGTAGTGACTCCTCTTTTTCATTTCGTCAATAATCTGCCTATTAATATCCACGAAACTTATTTCTGTATTAAATTTATTCAAAAGTGGAGCCAGAAAACCTCTACCGATAGCACCGGCTCCGTAGATCAAGGCTCTTAACTGCTGATTTATTTTCTTCTTTTTAGTCATCGTATTGTTATGCTTCTAATTTATTTTTTAATTCCTTAAACTCTTTTTTTGGAACTAGCTTATCAAAATAATTTATCCATTTTTGGTTCTTTTTATCCGAAATGATCTCAACAGCTTTTTTAAAATTTTTACGCGCAGTGTCTTTATTCCCCTTTTTATCATAAGCCTTAGCAAGGCAGTAGTAAGCAATGGCATGATCTCTGGCTATATATGTGGTTATCCCTTCAAAATCCCTGATTGCCCGCTCTAGATTCCTGGTATGGAAGTTTATATTTTTGATAAAATTAAGCTCAAGATTCTTAAGATATGCTAGCTCGTTTAGCTCGGAATGGTTCATCGCAATAACCTTATCGTGGCTTAAAAATTTATCAAATTTCAACAAATCAAAATTAAACTTTTCCTGCTCTTCCTTGGATAAATTCTTAAAGAATGGCGAACCTGGCAGACAATGAAAAACCGAAAACAAACACCAGTCAAGACCCAACTCTTCGGCCACTCTAAAAGTATTGACAGTCTGCTCTCCGTTTTCAAACGGAAAACCTATCATAAAATTACCTTTGGTGTACATTTCTGGATATTTATTAACAATAGCCATCTTTTCATAAAGCATCTTGATAGATAGCGGTTTATGTATTGTTTTTAGAGTACTGTCGTTTCCAGACTCAATACCAAGGCTCATTGAACGGCAACCTGCTGCAACCAGTTTTTTCATCACCTCTTCATTAATGGTACCAAGACGTATCCCATTTTCTAAATACCAAGAAACTTTATATTTTCGTTCTATTATACCGTCGCATATCCGAATCGCCCGGGCTCTATCAAAAGTAAAATCATCATCAAGTATCTCAAATTGCGTGATACCCAACTCGTTATAAAGATAATCTATCTCGTCTAAAACTCTCTTGGGAGAATACGCCCTAACGCCCCTCCCGTAGAAACTTCTTGTTGTGCAAAACAAGCATGAGCCTAAACACCCGCGACTTGTCTGCATGGTGTAGGTTGGCTTGTCTACATCCCCGACGATATATACTGTTCCGATCCTGCCGTAGTATTGGTATTCTTTGATTGGAACTAAATCCCATTTTGGGATAGGGAGTTGATCCAAATCCACTATAGGGTCTGCTTCAGGAGTTAATGCAGTTTCCTTCTTATCTTTATCAAGATAAGCAATTCCCTTTAAATCTGTGAATTTAATCTCTCCTTTTAAATATTCAAGAAATTTAGGAAATGTCAAATCAGCTTCTTTCAAAAATACGAAATCAATATTTGGGCTCTCTTCCAGCATATTTTTGTATGCGAACGTTGCATGATCACCTCCGCAAACAACTGTTGTCTTAGGATTCACTGACTTTACTATCTTTGCGATAGAAGATGCTGTCGAATGGGCTATGGAATATATAACGCTAATACCCACAAGATCAGGGCAGAAGTTTTTAAGCTTATCGACCAAAAAAACCTTCATGGCTTCATTTGCGGAAAGCTTACTTTCCGGATTATTAGAAAAGAATCTCCTTATTTCAAAATCCAAGTCTAATATATGGACCTCAATATCATTCGCGAATTTTAGCGCACACGCAGCGATTGTCGCAAGAGCGATAGGAGGATAAAGGACATAACCACGGATTTTATTGTATTCTTTGTCAAATTCATCCATGATAAGAGCTGGCGCGTTAGTTAATAAGACTTTTAATTTACCCATTACTTGCTAGATCTCCTGTTCTTTGAGTTTGCGTTTTAATATTTTCCCTGAAGGCCCCTTGGGAAGATCATTGATAAATTCAAAATAACTCGGCGTTTTAAAATCTCCGAGACGGTCGCGGCAATATTGCTTTATTTCCTCAGTTTCGGTTTTATAGCCTTCTTTCAAAACAATAAAGCTCTTAATAGTTTCGCCTAAAAACATATCTGGCCTTCCGATTGTCGCCGCTTCTTTGATTGATTTATGCGATAAAAGGACTTCATCTATCTGGCTGGGGACGATATTTACCCCACCTTTAATAATCAAGTCTTTTTTTCTGTCTACGTAATAATATATTCCATCTTTATCCTTGTATCCGATATCGCCGGTTAAGAAATAACCATCCCTGAAACAGGAACTATATCCATCTTCATTTTTATAATATCCTCTAAGCAAACTTGGGCCTCTAACTGCAAATTCACCCTGCTCTCCTGTTTTTACTTCTAACCCGTTATCATCAAAAATCTTTATATCCATAATATCTAAGGGCCTGCCAATGGTGCCTGTATGCCTTCCGGGAATAAAAGGATTATCAAAATGTGTTGGTCCGGTTTCTGAAAGGCCGTACATATTGGCAATCGGTACATTGAATTTTCTCTCAAAGTTTTCCTGTAGATGCTGAGAAAGATAGGCAGAACCACAGCCAATGAATTTTAAGCTTGAAATATAACTTCTTTCAAAATCTTCATATGGTGTATTCAATATGGCTGTTAATATAGACGGCACAACCTCAAAGAAAGAAACCTTGTATCTACTGATGATTTCCCACAAACCGTTTCTTATTTTCCAAAAAGATTCGAATAATATCACCTTTGAGCCGGTCAACAAACAAGGCAGCGCGGAGTATCTTATAGCTGCGGTGTGGCCTAATGGCAAAAAGCAAAGATGGCAGGAATCCTTATCAATAAAACCAGCCCCAATAAGCGAGGCCATGGTAAGTATTTCACTTTTTGTAGAATACTCTATTATTTTAGGAGAACCGGTAGTCCCTGATGAATAATACATAAACGCGGTATCACCCGGGTCAATTTCGCCTGAATCGATATTTTTATCTGGGAAATTAATCAAACTATTCTCCAATAATTTCTCATTATCCTGCTGTATGGCTACTATATTCAAACCCGAATCTTTTAGCTTGTTTGCATGTAATGAATGGGCATATATAACCGCCGGCTGTATAAAATTTAATTTTTCTTTTATCTCTTCGGCACCCAAATGAAACGGGAATGGATTTATTCTGCAACCAAGCTTCAAAACGGCAAAGTATAATATCAAATAATCCAAGGAGTTCTTCAATATAATAGAAACAATATCTTTTTTCTTGACGCCATCTTTTAAAAGCATACTACAGCACTTATTGACAAGGCTGTTGAAATCTTTGAAAGTGTATTCTTTTTCGCCTTCAACTATATAGACCTTGTCCCCAAATGCAGCTGCTGCATCGTTTATAATCTCTGAAAAATTATTATAATCTTCGATTTTCTTGATGATCTTCATAGTATTCATTAATAGATCTCGGTTGTATCACCCATCGTAAAATACCAATTTTTACCGTTCAGTACTTCTCGATACTTGTCTTTTTCAAAATTAATCCTACATATCAATGGCCGAGGTCTTTGAGGGTTAAACCCTCTTTCTTTCAGTATTGACTCATAAAAGCCGGAGCCAGCTACCCAAGAGCTTTCGATATCTGTCTTATTTTTGACAAAGAACCTTTCGCTTTCATCAACTAGGAACTCAGCAATATCTTTTCTTTTAGGAAGAGAAAAAATATCTATTATGTGGCCTTTTAAAATCTTATCGTCTTTGTATAATTTTAATATAACGTACCCAACAAGCTTTTTATCCTCATGAGCACCAAAGGCGTAATATTTCTGATCCGGCCTTTCTAAATACCTCCAATTTAAAAATGACGCATCTCTGATTATGGATATTTTGTATCCATCCTTAGCAAGATCCCAAAGCTTATCAACAGATTGATCGAACTTGTCTATCGGAAGAAAACTAAATGTATCTGAGTTTTTAGTTTGAATATTGGTATCGGTTTTCTTTTCCATGGTATAAACTTGGGCAATATCATTATATGAAAACATTTTCTTGTGCAACTCATAAGCCAGGTCGTTTGGGAAGCCATAAGAAAACAAGATACCTGTTTTGACTGCTTCCTCAAATAGCTTATCGGCTACAAATTTAATAAGCCCTTTCCCCTGCCACTCGGGTAAAACCATAGAACCTATTGAATGAGACCCGAGGATGTCTTTTCCGAATACCCTTAATCTATAGGGAACAATGGCAAAATGCACAATGATTTCCCCGTCTTTATCCATAACATAAACTATTGCTTTTCCTGCCGGGTTGTTACCCATATATTTCCAGAACCAATTATCTAGGTTGCGTTTATTCCATGGGTCAGGAAACAACAGCCAGTCCATTTTTAATATTTGCTTTTCGTCTCCTGGTTTATACTCTCTAATCTGCATCTTTATCCTAGTTAGTTATTGACAGAATTTTTGTTTTTTCGGGTTAAAGATATATACTTTTTCGTTTTTCTTATATCCAGCTCTTGTGAAAGCTTTTATCGACGCTAGGTTTTCCTTTTTAATTTCTGCCACTATGGGCTTTAATGGCTTTCTATCCTTTGTAAACCTTTCTGTTCCGAGCATTATTATTTGATGTCCCAGTCCTTTGCCGATAAAGGTAGGATTTAACATCACGCTAACCGAAATAAAATTGCCTTTATCTTCGTAACGGATAGTACCGATTTTTTCCTCTCTTTGAAAAGCGACATAAACCGATGCCGTGACCAGGTTAGTTATCCTTTCAAACCATTTTTTGTGCTCTTCCCAAGTTATCCTATGCGAATTAAAGAAGTTCTTTCTCACCTCAGAATTGTTTCTCCAATTAAATAAATCAACCATATCTTTATTGCTTAGGCTTTTAAGTAGTATTCCGCTTGCTTTATTAAACTTAAGAAGCTTTTTTACCAATTTTTTGGCTCCTTGCCCATCGATTGTTCTCTTGGCAATTTCACTACTTTTTTTTCTTTCTTTTATTGGCATAAAAGATTTAATGGTTTTGGAAATGCGGCTTACAGCTTTTTGATACCAACCAATATATTTTATAAATCCTTTTTTATTCCAGGCTTCAAGAGCCAATCTTTGGTTTTCTGCTACGCAGATCGCTATCGTTGGAGTTTGAGTCCTGGCAAGCTCATACAATGTTTGACCACCCGCAGATATAGCGATATCCGACTTAAGCATAAAACGCTTCATAGTTTCAGCATCAGGTGAATATATAAAAGATGTCCTTTTATCACTTATTTCCTTTAGCTGTTTTACGTATGAAAAAGCATGGCCAATGGCAACATATTTAGTTAGAAGCGGATAATCAGCATTTATTTTATTGAGAATTTTTAGCGTCATTCCTTTTGAATCATTACCGCCGAAAGTCAGCAAGATACTTTTAACTAATTTATTTATTTTTTTGGGAGGGGTATTCCAAAATTCTCTCCTTAAAAGCGCAAATTCAGGCCCAAGAATATATCTGACATCTTTTTTCTTAGGATATGCCAGCTCTCGACCGTAAACTGAAAAATTAACCACGATACCCCTGGGGTAATCTATACGTTTATTATCATCAATATAAACCGCTAAATTAGCCTGTTTTGATAATTCTTTATAGAATTCCTCTTTTGCCAGATAGGAGTCTATAACAGCAATATCTGCGTCTTTGATTATTTTAAAGAGCCTTGCGTTATCTTCCAACCAATTAAGCATCTGATATCTCTTTTTTCTAAGCACCTGCGCACAGCTTTTATCTCCATCAACAATAAGTCCAGCATCAATATCGTTTTCCTTGAAGGCATCATATAAAGATGTACAGCGTGTCAAATGCCCAAAACCAACTTTTTTCCCTGCTTCTGTTATAATAAAAACTTTCATAATTAGTTAAGTCTTTTAAATCCCCGATGACAAACTGAACTTTTAATAAACTTATGAGGACTACCAATTTTTATTATTTCGGAAATCTCGCTAAAAACCTTATCCAGGGCATTTAAATATTTCTGGATTTTTTCTTTTTTGTGGGCATAAGACGCATAGACGGTATTTGATGCCAAGAAACCTAATTCAAGCATCTTTTGCGTTAATAAAGTTTTTAAAATCATGGCATTTCTGTGTTTAAATTCAAAATGGCTTAAAGGGTCAATTCCAGAAATTGCGATATCTAAACCATGTTTTCTTGATAATTCGCTCCAGCCCTTTTTTATCGTTTTTCCCACTATCTTAAGATGATCGGATACGTTTCTTTTTTTGAGTTTTTCTATCGTAGCTAAGGCAGCTGCCGGACCGATTCTTTCAGTCCAGTAGGTACTGCTTATAAATGTATCTTGGGCCACCTTCATTGTATCTTTTCTTCCAATAATCGCTGCCATGGGGTAGCCATTACTGATTGATTTTGCAAAAACCGCAATATCCGGATAAACTTTAAATTTTAAATGCGCTCCACCCAGATTTAGGCGCCAACCAGCGGTTATCTCATCAAATACTAAGACAATATTTGATTTCTTTGTTATCTCTCTAACTGTTTCAAGAAAGCCGTTTTTAGGATATTCATTTCTAATCGGCTCCATAACTACAGCAGCGACTTTCCCTTTATGTTTTTTAATTAATTCCAAAAATTGTTTTGTATTATTATAAGAAAAAGGTATGGCGGTTCCTTTTAATGCCCTAGGCACACCTCTTGGCTCTAATCCGGGCAGCAGATGGCCATCTAACGATCTATCGTGCGCTATGTTTGCGGATAGATACCAGTCATGCCAGCCGTGATAACCGCAAAATAAAATCAGATCTCTTCTTGATTTTGCCCTTGCAATCCTTACTGCGATTGCCATTGCCTCTCCACCGCTACGTGCAAATCTTGCCATATCTGCCCATTTATGAATTTTTATCATTTTTTCCGCAAGCTCTACTTCTTCGGGGCAGTTCAATGTTGACATCGAGCCATTTTTGATAGCGCCCATAACTGCGTTATCCACATCTTTATCAGCATAACCTAAAATGCATGAACCCACGCCCATAAGGCTCATATCTATATATTTTTTTCCATCTAGATCCCACACAGCGCAGCCTTTTGCCTTTTTGTAATACGCGGGCCATAATTCAGGAAGAAACATCTCCGGCCTTTTAGATAATAACTGCGTTCCTCCAGGAATGATTTTTTTAGCCTTTTTATATAGTTTTTGAGATCTACCCATATTATTTCTGTATTTTGACCTTTCTGTCGTTTCTTAAAGACTTTTGATAACCTTCATTTCGTTCAATGCCTTTATTCGTTTCTTCTAAGCGTGGATTTATCTTAAGAAGTTCTAAAACATCATTGATTCCAAAGTCAGGTTTCTTAGGATATAATCCCTCAATCACTGATTTAATAAATTCATAATCTTTTTTTTCATCCAAAGTCCACCTTTTTTCTGACAAATCAGTTTTACTCTTGTAACTTTCTAATTTAAAAAGTTTGGGATGTTTATTTATAAAGGGCGTGACGTGTTCACGCTCTGAAAGTAAATCTGCTTTCTTCCAGGCTTGCTCTAATGACCCAAAGCTAAAGACCTCAACATCTTCCCCGTCAGGAAAGGTTATATCTAACGTATTTGAACAGTAATCCGCTCTGGACTTAAAATAGAGTTCTAACACGCCATCAATAATATCCGGATCAATCAAAGGGCAATCAGCAGTAATCCTTACAATATGTTTTACGTTAAATGCCTTGGCAGCCTGATAGTATCTATCCAAAACATCACTTTCACTACCGCGATAGACTTTAATGCCTATTCTCTTAGCCAAGTCCTCTATTTTTGAATCCTCGTCATTAACTGTTGTAGCTATTATTACCTCGTCGATCATTTTTGCTATTTTTACCCGTTCAATAACATATTCTAGAATTGTCTTATCTAAAACCTTAAATAAAACTTTGCCGTGCAATCTACTTGCACTAAACCTTGCCTGTATAATTGCCGTCGCTTTCATGACCATTTATCCGGGACTATTATATTCTCGTTATCACAGCGTAAGTCCAAAAATAACGGATATATCTCTTTTGTTCTTTCCAGATATCTTTCTGACTCTAAATTATTCTTAAATTGAACCAAAGAATCTATGCCAATAATAACGTTGTCAACCAAAGGGTTATTCAAAACAAAACATAAGCATAAGGCATTTAAAGGGATATTCTGCTTTTTTGAGATATCGCGTAGCTTCCCTACCTCTTTCTTTGCCATTTTCAAATTATTGGCATCCAGCTGCTCATCCGTGAGAAAAAATAGGCCCTGCAGAAAAACCGACCTCGTGTGTATCTCAATGTCATTTTCTTTTAATGAATTAAAGTATCTTTCAAATCTTCTGTCAAAAACGTTATAGGGGAACTGAATCAAATCCATATCAATCTTTTTTTCTAAGAGATAGTCAAGCTCATCTGGGTAGTAAAGCGAAAAACCGATCTTTTTAATTAAGCCTTTCTCTTTTAATTCTTTGAGATCATCCCAAATCGTCGGGTTCTGGCGAAACATTTTAAAATCATGAACAAGGTATCCATAGATTTCTTTAGAATTTAGCCTCATTAAAGAACTACTGAATATGCTTTCGATATCTTTCTTACAACTTTTGGGCAATTTCGAAACGATTTTAAATCCGTTATTTTCTTTGATGAAATTACCTATGATGCTTTCGCTATCTTCGTATGCATAAGCTGTGTCAATAAGGTCAATATTGCTCTTACTAGCCAGTTTTAATACCTCAATGGCTTCAGTAGGTGGCAACTTGCCTGTTTTGTTATTTATGCCATAATTAAGCCCAAATTGCGCCGTACCTAAAGCTATCTTCAGTTTTTTATCCTTCCTAAATTTTTTCTGAATTCAAAAAGTTGCTTGAGACCTCTAAAACAAAAACAAATTAATTTCCAATTAACAATGGATACCTTGCCTGTTTTTCTTTTGCGATGCATAACAGGCACCTCTTTTATCTTGATTTCTCTCTTTTTTGCTAAGATAGCGATCATAATATTTGGCGCTAAAGCTTCTTTATCTATTTCTGCAATTAGCTCTTTATGCACTTTATTATTTATTAAACGAAAGGGACAATTAGCGTCGTATAGTTTGACTCCAAAAATTACTTGATCGACAAAACTAATTAGTTTAGATAGCATTATTCTGTGATAAGTGTCTTGCCTATCTTTTCTATTTCCCAGAATAAAGTTATAATCATTTTTGAGTTCATACAGTTTCCAAAAATCTTTAATTTCAAACTGATCATCGCTATCAATTTGAAAAATCCAGTTCTTATCAGCGATTTCATAGCCTAAACGAACTGCCTTTCCGTGGCCACTATTTACATCTGGTTTAACAATTCTTAACTCAGGAAACTCATTCATTAATCTTGTCAATATTGCCGGTGTGTTATCGGTGCTTCTATCATCTACAACTATTAGCTCTGAATCATCAATTTTAGCAATAATTTCTCCGTAACAAGCTCTTATTACCTCCTCGATAACACCTTCTTCGTTATAACATGGCAAAACAACCGAAACTGGCATATTAGGCTCTCCTTGCAATAACAAGCATCTGTCCGGCATAAAACTTTATTTCCAGATCCCTAAGAATGGGTATCTTTGTAAGATACTGCAAGCCATTTAATAATCGATTGATGCTTTTTAATCTGCTAATAGCGTATTTTAGCTTTAGCACCTTATAATGTTTCCTTATAGTTAAGACTTCAAAACCAGCTCTTTCTAAGAGTATCTTTATTGTCTTTGGTGAAAAATAAAATAGGTGCATAATCTCAATAAACCAGAAATTCCGTTTAAAAATCTTATGGAATAAACTCTCGATATTTGGCGTAGTTATCAAAAGTAGACCATTTCTTTTTAAAATCTTATTTGCCTTTAGCAAAAAATCTACTGGTTGATTCGTGTGCTCTAAAACATCAAACATAGTAAGCGTATCGAAGTCACCCTCTTTAAAATATTCATCCAAAAAGAAACTCTCTTTGACATTCAGCCCTTTTCTTCTACAAGCTTCTGCAGCCCACTTTGAAGGCTCTATACCGTAAGCCTTACATCTGGCGCTTTCAGTTGTCTTCAAATAATCAAGGAAAACCCCGGTAAAGCAGCCAATATCCAGTATTTTTTTATCTTCATTGAAAAAGCCCATGTAATCATTGAGGACGTTAAAAGCAATTGCGAACTCTTTGGTCCTTTGATCTTTATCTGCTTCATATTGCTCATCCAAGGTATCTTTATAGTATCTTTGGTAATTTATGCCAGTGGTGTCGTAAACAAAGTTGCAATCAACGCACTTAGAAACTTCCCCTTTCTTTAGCAGGCTTTTTGTTATCATAAAATCATCCGTGGTTATTTCATCATAGTTGTCTTTGCGATATAAAACCTGCCTCTTTGTTGAGTCACAAATTACACATCTATGCGTATTTTCTGTCATCAATTGTTCCCGCTAGTATTTAATATTCTTTCTTTTTTTCCCTTTAATACTCTATCGACGATTTCCTTGCCCTGCATGACGGAATGATCGGTATTGCCGACTTCGTATTTCCAGGCGCCAAAACGTCCGCGTGAATAAATCCCCATGTGCTCTAGCTCTGGAAGAACGGCATTTAAGGCAGCGTCCCTTTCAACGGTTGGCAGAGGATAGGCATAATCCACATCATGCAAAAAAGTAGAGACAATTGATGACCTATCGCCTTCATTTAATAAACCTTGCCTGATAAGCGCCCGAATTGTTTTCTCAATAATTTTTGATTTATCTTCTTTTTTGTGCATGGAATACGCACTCTCGCAAAGCAAAGAATAATTTCTTTTGCTGTCAGGAACATTGTTAGGAGAATAATTTGATAAGTAGGTCACTCTGAAAAATGGGCTATCATTTTCTGGAAAGTACATCCAGCACTTATTGCTTGGGCAAGGCTTGTTTATCCCAAGTCCCACAACGAATACGCCATTATGCATTAATTTAGAAACGGTTTTATCAAAAGTTTTCGAGCATTTCATTAATTTCACAAATTTATCCAAAGGCGATGTATTTATTAAAATATCGTAAGTATCTTCTCTCCCGTCTAAAAAATAAAGTTTCTTGCGCTTTGTATCGATTTCTATTAACTCAGAATTAAGCACGATGCTTCCATCTATCTTGCTTGACATCTTCCTGAATATTTCCCCGATGCCGCCATGCAAAGGATATCTAAATACTGTGTTTGGCCCCCATTTGGTATTATCCTTTTTTGATTTTAGATTCTTAATAAGATCCTCCAGCTCAATCTTGCTGACTCTTTCAGAAATCCAGTTTGTGCCTAAAAGACTAAGGGGATGGGCCCAGACTTTAAAGTTATAAGGATGCATGAAATATTTGGCTATCCCCTCTCCAAAACTGTGCACAATCCACTGTTCAAAATTAGACAACTCTTTGTATTTTTTCTTTGATAACTTATACCCGTCTAAACATTCAGTAACAATATCATTTGGTAGGTGCCTGATATTGTTTTGGAATGGATAAGGTATCCATCTGTTCATTGTGCGTATCCAAGCTTCACGTCTATGTTCCAAGAATTTGTTTTCTAAAACATTCTCGAACAATCCGTTGAAATATTTATACTGAGAAAATATGACGTGGCCGCCCAAATCCCAAATAAAACCCTTATTGTCTTGGAAGCTGGCACAAAGGCCCCCAACATAATTACTGCGATCATAAACAATAAAGTTCTTATGGCTTGATTCCTTTAGCCTTAAGGCTGAACTTAAACCAGTTGGACCAGCACCAATGATTACAATTCTTTTCATGATTGTTCTACTTATTCACTTTCAAGATTTCAACCGACTTATCCGCATAAACTTCTTGCGATACTGTTCGCAAAAAATTATTTGGCTTATCATAATTCTCTAATACCACGTAATCGATATTTGCTGCCTCTAGAAAATCTTTTAGCCATTTAGGTTTTTGCGACCACGCTAAGCTGTCCAATCCTTTTAAATTTTGTTTTATTTCAAAATCTATCTGCTTTGGCATATTTAACCAGGTCCATTCCTTACCAAAACGAAAGTAATGAACAATAGGGCTTAGTTCCTTATGTTCCGATAAAGGTCTTGCCGGTTCCTTGCCAAAATTATCTTTATAGGACAACGAGAGCAGCGCTTTGGATTTATTTGAATTATCAACAAAATTTGAATAGAAATAAACGGCGCTTGCAAATCTTAAAGGATAATCCTTCTGCGACCCAATGCCCTTATACTGGAAGTTTTCGCAGTACATCTGCCTATCGCTTAAGGCAGATCTTATAAAGGCGGTACTAGGTTCCCATTTTTTTGCATTTACATCTTGCAACTCATAATGTTTTCCGAAAAATACAACACTGTCTTTTTCTGTATTATCCTTTAGCCATGTATATGCATTTATTAAATCGTTCGAATAAAGAGGCATTGGGATATTTTTTCCAGGAAGCATCTTTCTGTATATGCCTTGTAAAAATTTACTTTCATGGACAGAGAATCTAGCTAAATTCTTCAATATTAAGTTGCTCGATGAAAAGAACATTGTTATGACAACAAAACAGTAAAGCAGGAGTATTGCTAATTTTTTATTCAAATCTTTGTTATTTTGAAGAATATTTTTAAACGTGAACCAAAAAATCAAAGCTGTGGGAAAAAAGGCGGCGATATAAAAATGCCAACTGTTTGACTCCGTAATTTCAGTCAATAAAAGTATGCCCAAAATTCCGGATAAAGAAATCGATGAAAGCCCCAGCAAAACATCGTTTTTTCCCTTTTTAAAATAGGTGTAAATAACTGCCCAAAATAGAGCGAAAGGTATGAATATAACGACCATTCTCCAGATATCCAAAGTATTATTAGAAATCAATATCGACGGGGCCATGCTGAATAAGAACGAAGGAAAAACAACCCAAACATTATAACTATGTGAACCAGATAAAAACAGGATATACAAAACTACAAAGGCTAAAATTAGTGAAGAGCAAACGACAAACATATTCTTAATCTCTTTTTTCTTCAAAAAGAACAAGAATGCACCGCCAAATAAAGTGAAAAAGAAAGCCACTTTAATTACTATCAATAGACAGGCGGTTAAAATAAGGTAGCTCTTCTGTTTGCTAATCAAAAAGTATGCCCCCATAGTCATTAGCGCAAAGGCAAGTAAATAAGAGCAAGTCGAATAAAGCATTGGTATAGAAAGATTTTCATAGCCGAAGGCACTCCAGGCTATAAGAGGGAGAAAGAATAATATAAAGATAGGCACTCTAACAATAGGATACTTAGAAAAAAACGAGTTTGTCAGGATAAAAGTAATCAGCATGAAAAATAAGGGTATAACAAAATATACAGTCTCTAGCTTGGGTAAGTTAAATATATTGGAAAAATACAAAGGGATCTGGGTAGCCAAAAAATGATACTTCACTTTTATTAGGTTGTAGGATAAATTCGGTGCATTTAGAATAGACCTGCTGTAGGAGTTCGCCAAAGATAGCTCAGCAAAGGAATGATGCTGCTCAAAAACAAAGACCCCATCGGAAGTGCTCATGCAAAGCACTAGTAGAACCATGGCTAACATGAACCAGAGGAATTTCTCGCTGAAACTTAAATCATTAATCTTGAATAAATCAGAAATAAATAATTTTTTAAAGTCTTTTGCATTTACTATCAACAAAACTGTTGATACGCCTAAAACTAAAAATGTCGTTGCCAATTGATAACCTGCAGGCACAAATGAAATTAAAAGGACTGACAGGACAAGAAAAAACAATGCCTTTATTGAATCCTTCGTGAATATTTTAAAAGCATAATAAATAATCAAAGTTCCCGTGGTTACTAAGATAGAGCTGAATAATACATTGGCACCTTGGATAAAAAGTATTGATATTAAAAAGAACAATGCAAACGCACCAAGCAAAAACAAACTTTTATTTACTGGCGAACGCATATTACCCCCTTCAATTCTTAAATGCCCACAATTTTAGACCTGAAAAATTTATAGTTGCAGCTGTAAAAATTGCGAAAATCTGCGAAATCTCAGGTCTGACTTTTAAAACTTCCGTAAAAAAACTTATAGCTACTAAGTTACCCAATAAGGCTATGCAATTAACAATGAAATATTTAAGCAGCTGCCTTTTGGCGTCTCCCCCAGTGGCCTTAAATGTCCAGAAGCGATTTACTAAGAAACTAAAGAACATGCCCGAAAAAAAACCTAGAATCGAACTTAATACATAATAAAATTGCAAGAATCTAAAAGCGGCGAAGAAAACAAGGTAATTTATCGTTGAGGCAACAGCCCCCGTTAACAAAAATTTAATTATTTGCTTCATGGTATCGGAACGCATAAAAGAAATCAATATTTTCATAATCCTACTTTCTATATTTTGATACAAAAAATTGATACATTGAATATTCAACCAAAAACTTAGTAAAGCCATTTTTAAACCTAAACCTCGCTAGCGGCTTATAAAAAAAAGAAATTAATTTTATCGCGGTGTTCTTTAAGGAATTGCTCTTTAAAATAACCGCAGGTTTATTGTCGATAAAATAAGTTACGATTTGCAGCATTTTAATCATTTGTTCAATATCCTTGGAATACCAAGGCTGGGCATTACTGCCCTCGGCTTCCTCGTATTTCCAGTCTTCTAACCGGGATGGCTGCCTGTATCCGTGTTCATCTGCCAATTTTGCCATCTCGGTACCTAAATATGGATGAAATTTGTTCGGACGAAATATAATACAGCGGGGATTATCATTGATTAGTCTCATGATCAATTTTCTTGACTCAGCCAAATCTTCTTCGGTTTCAGTAGGTGTTCCCACAATCCAATTGTATGCCGCAATAATACTTTTTGATTTCGAAATTTTCTTATTTGCTTCGACGATATCTTCAACCTTTATCCCTTTATTAAAAAGGTCTAAAACCCTTTGAGAACCCGATTCCATACCGATATGCAGCTGCTCAGTGCCAGCCTCCGCTAATTCTTTAAGATATTCCTCATCCATCTTAAGCAACTCATTTACTCTGGCTCCGCGAAAACTCATCTTTATCTTAAAATTTCTCTTTTTTACCTCTTTTATAATATTGCTGACGTGATCAAGGCTCACAAAAGAATCGTCATCATAGAAATATATTTGGGTTGCTTTATACTTCTTATATAGATACTCTATATGGTCTGCGACTTCCTTTACCTCAAGCGTAAACCATCTTTTTTTAAAATCTTTATACAAAAATGGGGAAACACAAAATGAACAATTATATGGGCAACCATAAGCACTATAAATAGGAAAAATTCTTTCATTTGAACCTATTTGTCCGTAAAGATCAGAATTTTCTATAAGCCAATAAGGAATGTCCGAATAATGAACATGTTCGAAGCCTTTAAATGTTGGATTTAAATGAATCTCTCCGTTTCTTTTATAGCCCAAACCGATTATATCGTCTATCTTCTTATCGCTTTTTACGCCAGCTAAATTTCTCGCCAATTCTAAACTCGCCTGGACACCGCTTCCCGATACCGTAAAATCAACATAGTCTTCATTTAAAGCCTGCCTTGGAATAACCGTTGGATGCGGACCTCCCCACACCACAGGAATGTTTGACTTGGATTTGACTAATTTAGAAATTTCTATCCCATAAGCAACCGGGGCGCCGCTCATAACAGTAACGCCCACAAAAATAACATTATCTGTCAGTAAATTCTTGAGGTTTTTTTCCCAGTTTTTATGATTAACCCTACAATCTAAGATCTTTACTTCAAAATTGTTTTTTATCAATCCTGAGGCCACGTAAAGAAGGCTTAAGGGGATATGTTTTACGAATTCCCCCAAAAATCCCATCTGAGGCTGAACTAATATGACTGTATTTTTTGTTTGTGTTTTCATTTCTTAATTCTATCGATTATCTTTATACAATCCTCATATGTCACTGGCTTTCGCTTCTTAAAAGAAGTTTTCATCCCTAAAATAATCCGTTCGGCAAGTACTGAAAAGTTTCTGCATAAAAAAGACATTTCCGGCCAGCAAGCATAAAAACATCCGGGGCAGCTATTTACCATTTGCTGTATTCTTGTTTTGAATTCCTTGGAGCGATACACCTTAACGAAATTATCATCTAGCATTGAAATAGATGTTTTTAGATCAACGCATGGGAGAAACTTGCCTGAAGGACTTATCGCAAAATACAGATTCGGGCTATCGCAATGCCATTTAACCCTCTGCCCTTTTAAAAATGAAGGGCTCTTCTCCAAAAACAATCTTGAATTAAAAATATTAAAACCGTCCTTTTTCATTTTCAATATTTCTTTATACACTTCATCAATTTTATCGAAGTCGGTTGGTTGAAAAGCCAATTCCGGAGCTTCCTTTCGTATGATAAAATCACTATCAGAATTTGCCAAATGGACAGGAATTAGCGAAGAAAAGAATCCTATTTCCGTAACAAACCTAATAATACTAGTGATCTCATCCAAATTCTTTTTACAAACCACCGTATTTATTCCCAAGAATGTTCCTTGGGCAGGCAAAATCTGCGAAAACCTTGCAATAGATTCAATTGCCTTCTGCCATGAACCTCTTGTGCCGCGGATAGAATCATGTTTTTCAGGATCTAGGGAGTCTAAAGAAATGGTTATCTCGTTCATGCCGGCATTGTAAGCATCTTTAATAGCGCTTTCATCAGCAAACCATCCATTTGACTGAAGCCTGACCGTAAAACCTTTGCTAGCGAACAATCGGATGATTTCTGTTATATCTTTTCTTAAGAACGGTTCTCCGCCAGTGAGCAAAACAACGCCTGTGTTTAATTTATCCAAAACATCGGTCAGTTTTTCTATCTCTTTTAGGTTAAGCTCTACTTCATTTTCTCTGGATGAATTAGAATCACACATTTCGCACCTTAAATTGCAATTCTTTGTCACGGCGAATTGCACATAAATCGGGGCTTTTTTTGTAAGGATAGCTTTTAAAAAAGATTTTTTTGTTTTATTAGTAAACATAAATTTTCCTTACATATATAGATTATCTCCGCAGGAAGCAAGAAAATACGCGAACACAATCTTCATATCTAGCTTAAGCTTCCAGCCTTTATACATATAACGAACCCAGTTGATAAAAAATCTTATTTTTTGTTTTTTGACCAGCCGCCATACTCTTCTTGAAACAAAATAGGCAAAACAGCGTAATTGGAAATACTCTACATAGCTTTCGCTTCTATTCTTAGACTTTAAAGCCGCCCCCCAGTGAAGGGTATCAATCTCATGAGACATCGCTGCCACATCAATCTCTTCATCCAGGCTTTGCATCTGTTTGATTATATCTGTGCCAGGCAAAGGACGAAAAATAAAGAAGATAGGCTTATTTGGGTCAAGCTCCTTGTTGAAATTATAGGTTTCCCAAAGAATCTCCTTGGTCTCTGTCGGTCCGCCAAGCATATTATATGCGATGGTATTTATGCCGAATTTCTTAAAATTCCTAAATGATTGCCTTATCTGCTCATTTGTTGCCTGCTTGCCATAGATCTCGTTCCTGACTCTTTCATTTCCAGATTCAACGCCTATTCTAACCTCACGGCATCCCGCTTCAGCTAAATCCTTTATCTTATCTTCTTGAGATGTTGCTCCGTGGGTAAAAACCGAAAACGGAAGCCTGTCCGATAGGCCCTGCCTTTTATATTCATCACAAAACTCTTTTACCCATTTTGGATTTGCAGTAAATACCGCATCAAACGGATGGGCCATGCGAAAACCTCTATCCTTATATTTCTCCCATTGATGTTTTATCTCTGCTACGTACCCCTTAGGATTTCTTACCCTGAAACGCCTTCCGGGAAGCGCCCTGTTCATCGGCTCTTCTGAACAATTGGTGCACTTAAAAGGGCAACCGCGCGTACCCATCAGCCAAAGCTGTCCGACAAAATAAAAATATTTGTCTATATCCTCCCAAAGGTCGTAGTTTGGCATAGGAAGGCTATCGATATCCTCTATCCACGGCCTTTTTTCATTCTTAAAAACAGTGCCGTCTTTTTTATACCAAAGGCCAGTTATGCCTTCCAAAGACTCACCCTTGGATAACGCATCAAGATAGTCAGCCAGGATATATTCGCCTTCGCCTAAAATAACGGCATCAACGCCGCTTTCTGCAATAGAAGAATCGGGATTTAACGTAGCATGATAGCCGCCTAAGACTATCGGGACGGTCTGGCTGTATTCTTTGCGTATTTCCTCAATGGTCTGCCTGACGTAACGCATAAACAAAGAAGTGGTAGTTATCCCGATGACATCAGGCTTAAACTCATTAAGTGATTTCTTTAAATACTCTCTCCACTTGTCTTTCTTAAATGTGTAATCGATGATGTTTGCTTTATGATCGGTTCTTTCATTTAAGAATGTGGCAATGCATGTAACGCCGATATCCAATATCGAACAGCAACCGCTTAAGTTAGGGCTGATAACACTCATCCTCATTTTAACTTTTCTCCTTGTAAATTTTATTCAATAACATGTACGTGTCCGTCGTGATAACCGGGATCCTGCCAATCAAATATAATGTCTTCAGTGGCTATCTCCAAAATCCTCTGCCGAGGATATCCATGCAAAATATGCTTAGCAGTCAAATACCCCATTTTAAGTGAATGATCCATATTGTTATACCTAAACAGGCCCTGTCTTCCTATGGCAATAAAATCTTTTATCTTGGAAATTGCCCTATAAGCAATCCTTACCTTTTCTTCGTAATCTAACGTATATATCGGATAGGCATGCTCAATCTTTTCAAAAAAGTAATCAATTACCTCAGATCTGCGAGCCAATCCTAACTCCTCCAGCTGCGCTATGCACCGACTAAAGATTTCCTCTTCGGGCGCTAGCCACATATCATCATTTTTACTACAGGCGATTTCTAAGGTAATAGCGTTTTTTGACGCCGGAACGGCCGTAGGGCTCCAATTCCTCCTATCCTGAATCCTAAAAAATGTGAATTTTTCTTCAGGAAAATATATCCAGGTATTATCGGTCACGATCTCTTTATTCAGCATTATATGCAGAAATTTAATGCACCTGAAATTCATAGTACGCGCAACGTCTAAATAAACATCTTTCGGCTTTGGCTCGATTGATAAAACAAATTCAGGCAAAGGAATAGTAGAAACTACGAAATCTGCCGAGATCTTCTTTTGTTTGCCATCTTGAGAATAGACAATATAATCAATTTTTTCGTTTTTTAACACTATCTTTTCTACCTTTGCATTCAAATGAATCCTGCCGTTGTTCTTCTGGATTTCTTCAGCCATGCGCTCAAAAATCTGTCCAATTCCCTTCTTGGGATAAAGAAAGTTCGTGGCATAGGTCTTGGGCATATTCTTCTTCTTGCCTAAAGCTCGCAAAAAAACCTCGGTGATATTGGACAAGGATATGCGCTGGGCTGCCCATTTTGAAGATATCTCAGTCGGCGGGATTCCCCATAATTTATATGAATATGGCCCAAAATATATATTGTACATAGTTTTGCCGAAACGCTTGATTATCCAGTTTTCAAATGTGGAATCCGAAAGATTCTTGTAAGTACCTGTCCAGGTCAATAAAAAATCAAAAGCTGATTTAAAAGAAACTTTCAAGGGCAGTTTTTTAAAAGCATCTAAAAACTCCAACGGATAATTAAAAAATCTCTCCTGGAGCCGGATCACGCTCTTGCGAGGCCTCACAATAAGCTCATCCCCCATTAATTCCTCTATCTCAGCCAGTAGAAGATCATCCTTAGTAATAAAACGATGCCCGCCTAAATCAAAAATAAATCCGTTTCTCTGAGTGCTTCTACAGAGGCCGCCGACAATAGGCTCCATCTCCAGAACATCTACCTGTGCTCCCTCACGTGTCAACGCTTCTGCCGCGCTTGAACCGGCTGGACCCGCGCCTAAAATCACAACATGCTTTGGCATTTAAACTAGCACTCCTTCTTATTTGTTTTCAAAAATGGGATTATATTGAAATCGGCTGCCCGCCTCATGATAAACGGGATCTGGCTAAATTTAAAGAATCTTAATAAAAAGAAAATTTGTTTCGGCCTAAAAAAGAAACTCCTAAAGGCAAGCGACGGCGCCGCGTTTAGAATTTCTTTATCAAGGCCTTCGGGAATCCAAACCGCTTCTTGGTAGCTTCTATAATTCACGATATCTGGAATGCCGCCTCTAATACTCTCCCATAACTGTGAACCTGGCAGAATATCGAGGATTAAAAATTGGGCTTTATCCAATGGAATCCTTTTTGCAAATCTTATTGTTTCGTTAATCGTTTGCTCTGTCTCGCCAGGCAGGCCAAAAATAAAAAATCCCTGGGTTATTAAGCCCGCTTTTTTTGCTGCTTGTGTTATCTCATTGTATCTATTAAGATCGGTTTTCTTTTTGATATTATCCAGGATTCTCTGATTCCCTGACTCAATACCAAAAGCGATAGAATAACAACCGCTTCTTTTCATTAATTTTAAAAGCTTATCGTCAACGGTATCTATCCTGATGCCATTAGGAGTGGCCCAGTTAATCTTTATTTGCCTTTTTAAGATAAGCTCACAAATATCCTCAACATGCTTTCTTTTCAAAGTCAAATTATCATCTTCGAAATGGATCTCTTTTACCCCAAAATTCTTTATTAGATACTCGATCTCATCAACCACGTTTTCAGGGCTTCTAAAACGTATCTTTCTGTCCCACAAATAAGGGCTAGCGCAAAATGTGCATTCAAACGGGCAACCTCTCGAAGAAGTAATGGGGGCAACAGGAAAACTTTTTACCAATCCGCCATGAGGCGCCTTCTTATATATCCTGGGATCAATCTGTTGCCAATCAGGAAAAGGTAAAGAATCAAGGTCATCTATAAGTTTTCTTTTGACAAAACCATGGCTATTTCGATTCTTTATGCCAGGAATGTTGTCAGTGGAATCATTATTTTCAAGCCTCTGCATTAATTCCAAAATAGACAACTCCCCTTCTCCCACAACGACATAATCGGCCTCAGTTTCTTTTAGTGTCAAATCAGGTAATGCTGAAGCATGCGGCCCTCCGATGACAACTATTTTACCTTTTCTCTTCAATTGCCTGCTTAGTTCTGCCGTCTCTTTAAAATATGCGCTTAAGCAGTTTATTCCTATAACGTCACTGTCCTGGCACTGCTTGACTATGTCATAAATTGAATAATCAAAATTGAGCCCGTCGATTATCTTCACATCAAAACCATTCTTCTTAAGAAATGACGCCAAATAGCCAAGGCTTAATGGCGGAGTAATCAGATGCGAATGATATTTTGGCCTCACTAATGATATCTTTAATCTTGGCATTATTCCCCTAAATTTAATATCTTTTTAATTGTGTAAAATTGTTCAAGCCTGCTCATCTTGGGATAAATCGGTAGCGACAATGCCTTTTCGTAATACTTTTCGGCATTCTTGCAGGATACCTTCATTATTTTCTTATAATACGGCTGCTGGTAAACCGGTATATAATGAACCTGGGTCTCAATACCATTTTGTATCAGGCTCTGCATAAACTGTCTTCTTGTTTTTTTAATCTTTTTAAAATCTATCAATACCACGTAAAGATGACAAGAGGTTTTTCTATTGGGCTTTATTTTTAACGGCTTTATCCAATCAATGTGCTTAAAGGCCGCGTCGTACTTTTTAGTAATTTCTCTTCTTCTGGCGATGAATCTTCCGATTTTCTTAAGCTGGCTGATTCCTAGCGCCGCCTGGAAATCGCTCATGCGATAATTGAGGCCTAATGCCTGCATTTCATAATACCAAGGACCAGGATTCTTTTTCAAGAACCGCTGGTCCCTGGTTATCCCGTGGCTTCTAAGTAATAGCAGCTTTTCATAAAGTTTTTTATCATTTGTCAAGACCGCCCCGCCCTCGCCGGTAGTGATTGATTTCGTCGGATGGAAACTAAAAACTGTCATGTCAGAATACCTGCATGAACCGACTTTTTTCCCGTGGTAAGTCGCGCCTAATGAGTGCGCTGCGTCTTCAATGACTATTAAATTATCTTTCTTAGCGATACCATGGATCTCTTTTAGATCGGCGCTCTGTCCGGTAAAATCTACCGGGATTATCGCCCTGGTTTTTTTGTTGATTAATTTCTTGACCTCGTCTATATCGATGTTGGCGTTATCTTTGTCAATATCTGCAAAAACTGGTTTTGCCCCGCAATACAAAACGCAATTAGAAGAAGCCACAAAAGTTATGGACGGGACAATAACCTCATCGCCAGTTTTTATTCCGGCGGCAAGGCAGGCAATATGAAGAGCAGCTGTAGCGCTTGAAACACAAACTGCATACTTTGCGCCGGTGTATCTGCAAAGCGCCCGTTCAAATTCGTTGTTTTTCCCGCCTTGAGTAAGACGGTTTGAACGCAAAACCTTCCCTACTTGCTTAACATCGTTTGAATCTATAGTATGTATTGTTAAAGGGATAAATTTCATGCCTCGGATTCCTTAACCATGTCCTGCAATTGTTTTGTCGTTAACCATTCGTCGTTCTTATCGCTTCTATAGACGAACCCATCGGGGACAGATGCACAGTTTATATATTTCTTATGCACATACACATTTTCAAAAAACTGCGGGATTATAGCGTAGATTCCATCAAAGATTTTCACATTACTTGATTCGTCCTCCGATATCAACGATTCGTGCACTTTTTCTCCCGGCCTGATGCCGATTATTTTAAATTTGCAGCTTGGCTCAATTGCGCGCGCAAGCTCAACTATCTTCATCGATGGAATCCTGGGGACAAAGACCTCGCCGCCTTCAGCATGTTCCATCGCCTTGATGACAAAATTTACACCCTGTTCCAGCGTAATCCAGAACCTCGTCATGCGCTCATCGGTAATGGGAAACGTCTTTTCCCCGGCTTTCTTTAAATTTATAAATAATGGGACCACACTTCCTCTTGAGCCTACGACATTCCCATAACGCACAACGGAAAATTTTACTTTTTCGCCGCAGTAAGCGTTTGCGGCAATAAAGATCTTCTCGGCAACTAGCTTTGAAGCGCCGTAAAGATTTATCGGGCTGACTGCCTTATCAGTAGAAACCGCTATTACCTTTTCCACTCCCGCATCTATGGCTGCGTCAACCACGTTATCGGCACCCACAACATTGGTCTTGACAGCTTCGGTAGGATTATATTCCAGGGCCGGAACCTGTTTAAGCGCAGCGGCGTGGATGACATAATTTACGCCTTCAAAAGCGCGATTAAGGCGGTTCCTATCCCTGACATCGCCCAAGAAATATCTTATGGGGTATTTGTCCGACGGGAAAACCCTATTCATCTGATGCTGTTTATACTCATCGCGGCTTAGGATAATCAGCTTTTTGGGATTGAACCCCTTAAGCACTATCTCGGTGAATTTGCGGCCGAAAGAACCGGTACCGCCGGTAATCAAAACTGTCTTATTCTTGAAAATATCGTTGCTCATTTATCCTCCTAATAAATTTTATGTGCCGGAATCTTCGATCAATTCTAAATCGCTTAAATCCGTTCCATCAGCACCATTGCTTTTATCCAATAATAGCTTCAATGACTCGATCTCTGTCTTCAATCTGTCATATTCCTGTGTCTTTCTCTTTAAAAATCTGTAAGTCAATAAGGTTTTTTGCTTAAGCCCATCCGGGGTAAGGTGATATAAATAAGAGGCCTTGTTATGCGAGTTCTTAAACCGCTTGATTTTAACAAGGCCTTTATCGATTAATTCTTGTATTAGGAAATTGATTTTGCCCAGACTGATATTGAGGTCGCGCGAGAGCACTCTTTGCGAGGTTTCGTTTGTAGCATGAATCTTTTCAAGGAGTTTTAGAACTTCCTCCCTGTCTAGGTGGGGTGCGTTCACTAGTTGAACATTATAGCTTTTAGCCTTATTTTGTCAATATGTTTTTAGCAAATGGAAAGGGCGGATTTCCTAAAGGAAATCCGCCCTAACCCGCTATTTACTAATAAGTTTTACGCTTAGATCAATTCACTCGTTCAGTTTTTAAACGATGCTTAATCCCCGATTATTTTGACCAAAACCCGCTTCTTTCTCTGGCCGTCAAATTCACCATAAAATATCTGCTCCCAGGGGCCAAAATCCAGCTTGCCAGCGGTTATCGCCACTACTACTTCCCTGCCCATAATAGTGCGTTTTAGGTGGCTATCGGCATTGTCTTCGCCGCTTAAATTATGCCTGTATTTATCCTTTCCATATGGCGCCAGGGCCTCCAGCCACTTGGAAAAGTCCTGGTGCAGGCCGCCTTCATCATCATTGATAAAGACGCTGGCTGTGATATGCATGGCATTTACTAAACACAATCCTTCTTTTACCCCGCTTTTGGCGACCAATTCTTCAATCTTATCAGTGATATTGATAAATTCCTGGCGCGATTTAGTATTGAACCATAAATGCTCGGTTAATGACTTCATATCTTCTTGATTAATATTTGTTTAGATGAATAATCTTAGCTAATGGCCTTTTCGGCACATGCAACATGCCCTTTTTGTCCCTGTAATACTTATGCGAACGCTTCATCTCTTCGGCAATAGATTTCTCGTCGGGAAACCCGAGAGCCACAGCATATTCCACAGATACGTTTTTCGGTGCATTTAGGAGCTTGGCGATACCAACTCTATCAATCGCGCCTAGCCAACAAGATCCAAGCCCGAGTTCGGTTGCCGTAAGCAAAATATTCTGCACCACTGCGCCCAAATCTGCCTGGGCATATTTGGGCTTTAAACATCTTTCGCTATTCAATAGCGCTACAATAAAAGAAACCGGAAGCTGCCCAGCCTGCGGAGCCCCTTTTTTTCCTAAATATCCGGCCCATTGGGAAAAACCAAATAATTCATCCACTACATCTTTCTTATTCACAATCACAAATTCCCAAGGCTGCAGGTTAGCTGCTGACGGAGCATATCTCGCCGCATCCACCAATTTTTTTAAAATTGATAAAGCAATCGGTTTTTGCTTGAATCGCCTGATGCTTCTTCTCTTAAGGATTGTCTTATATACTGTCATAATTTTTTCTCTTATTGATATCTATTCTTTATTTTTTAGCTCAGGTTTAGCTTCTTTTTCTGTAATGGTAAATGGTTTGGTTCGTTTTTTCTTAATGCCAAGTTCTTCGTTTATAATCTCAACGTTTAATTTATATTTGCCGGCTTGCGGTTTCTTAAGCAAATCCCATTTGAAGGTTTTTTTGCCTTTTATAAATTCCTCAATGCCTTCCTTAAATTTCTGACTCATGGTGGTGCTGGAGACTTCCAAAAGCACAACAAAAGGCCCTTTCATATCCATTGAGGCATCCAGTTCGACGGTCACGGCTAAGGGCCGGCCAGCTACAAGAGTCTTGGCATTTCCGCTTTCCAGTTTGATTTGCTTGATCGTTACATCTGGCATCACGATTTCTGCTTCAGTTTTCTTAGCGATAACCGGTTTTTCTTTTTTCTCGATGGCAGCCGCCTCTTCTGTTTTCTTTAATTTCTGTGATGAGGGCTTCGCTGCCGTTTTCTTTGTCACCGCTATTTTAGGCTTAACCGGCTCATTTTTAGGTTTTTCTTCCTCAATGATTTTTACATCAGCAGCTTCTTCGGTTGCCGGTTTTTTCAGCACCGCCTTTTCTTCTTTGACAGGCTTTTGCGCGTCTTCAATCATAATATCTTTTTCGGCATAACACTTACCCTTATCGTCATAAGCCTTCAGGGTTATTGTGCATTTTCCGGGTTGAGTTGCCTTAAATTTACGAGAAAAAGCTACAGCTTTCTTATTAGGTTTCTCGTCGGCAAGAAGCTTCTTATAATTTTCACATAACAAATATGATTCAATTCTTGTAACGGCAACATCATCGCTGATGTTGGCCTTAACCTCGATTCCCTGGTTCACCTTCGCCTGTTCCAAAGATACTGCCAAGTTTTTTATGACCGGAGGCGTTTGCTGTTGCTGGGCCTGCTGGCTGGCGGTAGTTGTGGTTTGTGTTTGCGCTACCGGCCGCTCCAAGACGCAGTCAGGAATAATCAATTTCCGGGTCAATCCGCAGGGTTGGACTGTTCCTTGTAATTGCTTGGTAGTATAACCGGACTTGCTGAATGTAATAGTGACATTAGAAACTGGCAGCCATTGTCCGAAATTATATGAGCCTGAGGAATCCGTGGTTGCAGTTTTTCCGCTGGTGGTTACCGTAACGCCGCTTAAAGGCTTGCCATTGCTATCATGGACTTTTCCTCCCCACGGCATCTTGGGATATAAATTAATCACATACCAGTTTGTCTGCGCCCCTGTCGCGCCACTAGGCATATGATATTCGCCAGATGCATAATCCGCGTAGCAATCCTGGTTCTTCACCGCAAAATAATATGATACAGTCGGTTCAAATTCAACGTAAGGCGTAAATCCGTCACTGCCGGTCGTGACATTAGATACAACCGTGTTGACTTTTTTCACTTCCACCGTCGCGCCAGACACCGGCTGATTTGACGAAAGCACTTTTAGCCGAACTGAAGGCAATGCCGGCGGCTTAGCCGTCCTCGTCCCAATGCTCCATTCCTGGCCCAACGCCTGGCCGCCCGGAGATTTAGCTTTTAAAAATATCGCGTAGGGTTGATCAGGAGTCAGGTTTCTAAAGGTATAGGTCGTAGTATTGATGTTCGCGACTTCAAAAGTTGCCGTGGTGTTGGCGCTCGTGCAGTTTATAATAAGGACATACTTTCCAAAACTATCCGCATACGGATATTTATCCCAGCTTATGCTAATGGAATCTTTGGTTGCGCCAGTAAGCCTTATGTTCCAGAGGCTACCGCCGGCAAATGTGGGCAGGGCTGTTGTCGTACCGATACTCCATTCCTCGCCTAATGTTTGGCCACCAGGAGATTTGGCCTTTATGAAAATCGTATAATATTTCTCCGGTGTCAGATTTGGAAAAGTATACGTCGTGGTATTGATATTCGCCACATCAAAAGTGGCAGTGGTATTCGCGCTCGGGCAGTTTAAGGTAAGGACATACTTTCCAAAACCATCCGTGAAGGGATATTTATCCCAGCTCATGGTAATGGAATTGCTGGATACGCTATTAAGCCTTAGATTCCAGAGGCTGCCTCCGGCAAACGTAGGTAGCGGTGTTGTCGTCCCTAAACTCCATTCCTCGCCTAATACTTGTCCGCTTGGAGATTTGGCTTTCAAAAATATGGAATAGCCTTTCCCGGGAGTAAGATTTTGGAAAGTATAAGTCGTAGTATTGATATTCGCCACATCAAAGCTGGCTGTAGTGTTCGCGCTCGGGCAAGTTATGGTAAGGACATATTTTCCAAAATCCGCATACGGATACTTATTCCAGCTTACGGTAAGGGAATTACTGGTTGCGCTAGCAAGCCCTAAATTCCAGAGTCTGCCGCCGGCAAATGTGGGTTTTATAATCATTTGCGCAGTAACCGGATATATTGCTCCCCATTTATGATTGGCATCAAGCGACGCGGACCAGATTTCCTGTCGTGTCATGTCTCTTGGCCCGTAAGGCTTAAAGATTACCGGAAATACCGGCCTCCAGCCGGAATTCTGGATCTGGGATAAAGTCATGCCGTATCCCAGCCAATTATCATAAAGCCCATCGGGCTTATCAAATTGTTTGCTAAAATCTATTCCTTTTAATACGCCCAGGATTGCTACTTCGCCGGTTAAGCCGGAAAGTTTCTTGCCACCCAAAAGCCTCTCCAGTTCCGTAGATTTTAACATCATGATTTTAGTAGTAATCACTGAATTGTATAATGGGCCGTTGATTGAATTGATGAGGCTATCAAAAGCTGCCTGGTTGGTCCAGGCGTTCGCCCAGGTCGCCTCCGACGGAGGCGTGCCCATATCGGCCATGATTTCATTAAAGGTGGCTCCGGGAAAAAGCTGCTGCGTCATCTCCTTAGTCCAGACCTGGTCAAAAGTGGTCTTATCCATGCCTAAGGTTGTCTTTAAAAGGACATTGACGATGTCGCTGGTGATTTCCGAGCGCTCGGCCTCGCCCAAACCGACGGCATCAAGCGCAGCTTCAACCTGCGCCTGGTTTGAACCTATAGTCTCTCCTACAAATCTTGTAATGCTGGGGAAACCCAGCATATCAAAAAAGTAAGTCACTGACCATAGCCCCAATTTCCCGCCTAAAGAGCCGATCATGCCTTTATTTAACTCCATTACATCTTTGATGGCCTTTTTGTTTGCCTCCATCCATCCGGGGGTTTCGGAGCTTGTGGATTTAAAACCGCTTTCCAAATCATCAAACCATTCGGCGTTATAGGTCTTTACCGGCGTGGAAATTCCGGCGACCGTGACTTTCTGGTTTTTGTAGGGTAATTTATCAAAATATTTCCCCACAAAATAAGACGCGATCTTATTCATGCCTAAGGATTTTGCCGTCCGGTTCAAAACCAAGGTATTAAGCACAAAATCATTGGGAACCTCAATGGTGCCGGCAGAAAGCGGGATGCGTTTATCCAGGGTGTTTTCAATGGAAATGTGTTTGGCGATGACATTAAGATTATTCTGAAAGTCAGCCTTAATCTCGGAAAGACCGGGAAATGCCTTGCCGGCGTAAATATTCACCCAGTCATGCGCCCACATATCGCCTGCGCAATGGGAAAAATATCCGAAAGTAAATGCCCATGCCTGGCGCTTGGGGGTATCAGAGGTAGCATAGCCGACATGCACTCCCGGCGTAGTTGATACCGGTCCGGTATAGGCGTTGTATGGCGGAAGATTATTCCAGAGAAGCACAAGATACGGATTGGTATTAGGATGGATAAAGGATTGCCCGGTCCAGAAATCAGGGAATCCGTCGGGACCGATTGAGCCGCCGCGAAAATACGTCGGGCATAGCTTTATTGCTTCAGCCACCTCTGGCCTTACCTCAAACTCCCCATAAGGCGGAATCCACACCTTGCCGTCCTTGGCATCGTCTATCACGATGTTGGCAATATAAGCGTGGGTCTTTAATTTCCAGGCGTATGCCGGAGTTGATAATGAAGTTAAAATAAAAACCAAGCTAATAAATGATAAGATAAAAACCCTGTTGCGTTTAATAAAATTAAACATTCACGACTCCTTTTTGTTATATTTTAGGGACACCTTTGTTCATAATTTAGGTTCTGCCTCTAGCTACAAGCTTTTATTCCTTAAAAATATCACAAGGGTTGGGATAATCGGCCATTTTAAATGCGCTGGTGTCAACGCCGGCAATTTTTAATACTTCAACTTTAGTCCCGAGCTTCTCTAATTCTTCTTTTTCCTCTGAGCCAACAGGAGTCCAAGTGGGTAATTTATCTGTTTCAAACATTTCCTGGGGGATATAAAGTTTGCCTTCATCCCTCACATTAATAATGGTTGTGCCTCCATCCCTGAAATAATAGAAATGCTCTATAGGATATTCTTTAAGCTCACCCGCCTCCCCCATGAAAAAGCGCGGCGGGGAAGTGCCGCGATATGCGCTATCCAGGTAAAAATAATAATTCCTCTCTTTTGCCTTGAGCAGGGATCTGGGAGCGCGCACTTCTGAAAAATCCTTAATGGTGATTTCTTCATTCTTAATCTGCTTTAAAAGGGCGCCTTTTTCCTCGGGTGCCATTGCAACCAGGTCTGCTATTTTACCGTCGCATTCAATCGTAAGTTTTCCCGCTTTGAGTTTTAAATTGCCAATCGCTTTAGCAGATTGCAATTCTGATAAAGGGTCGGCAAGCTTAACATCGATCCCGTCCAGGCTAAACGAGCCTCCGTAAGTAATGACAGGATAAAGAGATTTCCCTCTACCCCAGAATCCGGCGCCATATCCGTATGCGCCGAAATTTTGATTGTCCTCCTTAAACATCACAAAAAAGTCTCCGTTACCAGCCTTAAAAGCCTGCTTGATCTCAAGCATTGAGTAATTGATTTTTGCGCCGTAGAGATAATGCATCTGGATGATATCTTGCGGTATGCAATCAGGGCAATCGGCATCTTCCATTAATTTCTTAAGCTCTGCTTCATCCGGCTGAACCGATTTTTCAATATCCATGAGCATTTGCCCTACTTCGGCTCCTGAGGCAGGCTTTATCTTTTGAGGCGCCTCGTCTTGCGCATAAGCCGAATTTAAGCAAATGACTACGAACAATGCAAACGCTAGTATAAACCTCATATCTATCCTTTTATTGCAAATACGCCTTGATGATCTTCTGGTCGTTAATCGGCCGGTCATTAACGCCGGTTTCGGTATTTTCTATCCTTTGCACTGCATCATAACCTGAAACTACTTCGCCAAAAATAGTATGTTTCATGTTTAGATGGGGCGTGGGCACGGTGGTGATAAAAAACTGGCTACCGTTAGTGCCTGGTCCGGCATTTGCCATGGCTAAAAGGCCCGGCTTGTCAAATTTAACACTGGATGTGACTTCGTCTTCAAATTTTCCTCCCCAAAGCGAGGCTCCGCCGCGGCCTGTGCCTGTTGGGTCGCCGCCCTGGATCATAAAATTCTTAATCACCCGGTGGAATATCGTCCCGTCATAATAACCTTTTTTCACTAAACCGATAAAATTCTCGCAGGTCTTGGGTGCGATATCCGGCATGAGTTTTACTTCAATATTCCCCTGGCTAGTCTCCAGAATCACGTTTTGCACTACTCCTCCTTTTTCTGCTGCGCCTGTATTTTGGCCGCAGCTTGCCATGAATGCTGTTGCCATTAAAATGAGAAATAATTTGAACATCTCGAGCTCCTTTCTCTGAAAGTAATAAGGAAAAAGAAAAAAGGAAAAACCAAAAGTCAAAAGTAAAAAGTTTTTAAATGACTTTTATCTTTTTCCTTTCACTTTTTACTTTTTTCTTCTTACTTTTTACTTACTCTCGAAGTTCCTTAATTACTTTCTTCAGCTTTTCTATTTTATCAACCAATTCCAAAGCCTTTTGTTTTTCGCTTTCCACCACTTCTTTGGGCGCCTTGGACAAGAATTGCTTGTTTTTAAGACGAGCGTTGAGACTTTTCAGGATATTTTCGTTTTGTGAGATTTGACTTTCGATGCGGGATTTTTCTTTGGGAATATCGATTAGACCGGTTAAAGGAACGTAAAAACTCACTCTTCCCACTACGCCGGAAGCTGAATCCTTGGGCCGGGCGATTTCTTCTACCATATTAAAATTATTAATCCTGGATAAGTTTTTGATAATCGCCTGGTTCTCATTTAGTAATTTGATGAGCTGATTGTCCGTAACTTTTAAGATGACGTCAATTTTCTCTAATGGAGGAATGTTCCATTCAGCCCGGATATTTCTTAAAGCGCTGACTAAATCAATAATCACCTGCATTTGCGATTCAGCTTTTTTATCAATCATCTGCTTTTGCACATGCGGAATAGTCTGAAGCATAATCGAACCGGATTCGGGCGCTAGCTTCTGCCAGATCTCCTCAGTGATAAAAGGCATAAACGGATGCAAAAGCCTAATTGATTTTTCCAAGACCTTATAAATTAATATCTGGATGTTTTTATCCGAGATCTTGTCTTTTACTATTTCAAGGTACCAATCGCAGAATTCATGCCAGAAGAATTCATAAACCAGGTTTTCCGCCTCGTTAAAGGAGTATTTATCTACCGCCTTATTGACTTTATCAATAGTAGTATAAAGCCGTGATAGAATCCAGCACGAAGCTAGATCAAGCCCTGCCTGCCGGCAGGCAGGTTTTCTTTCTTGATAAATCTGGCATAAATCAAATTCCGCGCCTTTTTCCTTTAAATTCATCAATACAAACCGCGAGGCATTCCAGATTTTATTGGCGAAGTTTCTGCCGACCTCAAATTTTTCTTTTGATAAAAATAAATCCTGGCCGGAATTAATAATCAGGCTGAATCGAAGCGCGTCAGTGCCGAATTCTTCAATGATATTTAGCGGATCAATGGCGTTGCCCAAGGATTTTGACATCTTTAAACCCTTAGCATCGCGCACCGTGCCGTGGATATAGACATCGCTAAATGGGATTTCCTTCATAAATTCCAGTCCTGCCATAATCATGCGCGCCACCCAGAAAAATATGATTTCAGGTGCAGTAATCAGGACTGAAGTAGGATAGAAATAATTTAAATCTTCTTTTTGAACGCAGATTTTCGCAGATTGCACGCTAATGGTCGCAGATTTATCTGCGTTTATCTGCGTTGAAAAAGGCCATCCAAATATTGCAAACGGCCATAACCACGACGAGAACCAGGTATCCAGGACATCTTCATCCTGTTTTAGATTTGTGGAATGGCATTTGGGGCATGAGCCCGGAGTATCTAACGAGGCGATGACATTATCAGGCTCTTTGCAATCCTGGCAATACCAGACCGGAATCCTATGCCCCCACCATATCTGACGCGAAATGCACCAATCCTGGATATTATCCATCCAATTTAAGTAAACCTTGGTCCAGCGCTCAGGCGTAAATTTTATTTTTCCTTTTTTGACCATATCTGTTGCAGGCTTAGCAAGCGGCTTCATCTTCACAAACCATTGTTTGGATAGGTACGGCTCAACGATCGTATGGCAGCGATAGCAATGGCCGACAGCATGATCATGGTCAGAAGTCTTTTCTAATAGTTTTCTTTCTTCTAATTCTTCTAAAATCGCCTCTCTGGCTTCAAACCTGTCCATGCCCATAAATTGGCCGGCATTTTCATTCAGCTTGGCATCGGGATGCAGGATGTTTACGAATTCTAATTTGTGGCGTTTTCCTATTTCAAAATCATTAGGATCATGGGCTGGAGTGACTTTTACAGCGCCAGTGCCGAATTTAGGATCAACTACGGAATCAGCGATAATTTTAATTGGCCGCTCCATCAAAGGCAGGATTAAAGTTTTTCCGATGAGATTTTTATAGCGTTTATCTTTGGGATTAACCGCCACCGCAGTATCGCCTAACATAGTTTCAGGACGGGTGGTGGCAACGACCACGTATTTGTCAGGTTCGTCTTTTAGGGGATATCGCAGATAATAAAGTTTCCCTTTTAAATCCTTATGCTGGGCTTCTTCATCGGATAAAGCTGTCTGGCAACGCGGGCACCAGTTGATAATGTATTTTCCGCGATAAATTAATCCTTTTTCATAAAGATGGATAAAGACTTCTTTGACACTATTAGAATAATCATCATCCATGGTAAAACGCGTACGCGACCAATCGCAGGCGCTTCCAAGTTTCTTTAACTGATGGATGATTGTGTCGCCATACTTTTCTTTCCACTGCCATAATCGTTCATTGAATCTTTCTCTTCCCAAATCCTGCCGCGTTTTTCCTTCCTGGGCAAGTTCGCGCTCGACGACGTTTTGGGTGGCAATCCCGGCATGGTCAACACCCGGCATCCACAAAGATTCAAAGCCTTGCATCTTTTTATAGCGGATTAAGATATCCTGCAAAGTATTATTTAAGGCATGGCCCATATGCAGGATTCCGGTAACATTTGGCGGGGGGATTACAATACAGAATGGTTTTTTCTTGGGATTGGCTTTTGCTGAGAATAGATTATTCTTCTGCCAATAATCGTAGATTTTGTCTTCAACTTCTTTTGGAACGTAGCGACTTGAGAGTTCCGTCATTTTTTGCTTTTAGGGGATTGATCCTTCAATAATTTATATTCGACAGAATCAACCAGCGCCTGCCAGCTGGCTTCAATGATATTTTCATGCACGCCGACAGTAGTCCAGGAATCGGTTTCATCCTGCGATTCTATTAAGACGCGCACCTTGGCTGCGGTTCCGGCGTCGGCATCTAATACACGGACCTTAAAGTCGGACAGATGCATATTCATGATGTTGGGATAAAACTCCTTCAAGGCTTTTCTTAGCGCGGTATCAAGGGCGTTAACAGGACCGTCGCCTTCGGCAGCAGAATAATGTTCCTTATTTTTGACTTTTAGCCGGATGGTGGCTTCGGAAAATACGCGGTTGTCTTTTCGTTTCTCAACCATGACCTTAAAACCTTCCAGGTCAAAAAATTTATTATATTTCTTAAAAGTCTTTTTCATCAGGATTTCAAATGAACCATCAGCAGCTTCAAATTGATAACCTTGGTGCTCTAAATCCTGCAAAAGTTTCAGGAACTTCTTAGCCTTGGGTGATTTTTTATTTAATTGCAGCTCCAGCTCCTGGGCCTTCAAAACAATCGGAGTCTTTCCTGCCAATTCCGAAACCAGGAACCTGCGCTTATTTCCCACAGAATGCGGATCCATATGCTCATAGGTCTTAGGGCTTTTCATCATTGCGTCAATATGCACCCCTGCCTTATGGGCAAAGGCAGACCTGCCAACAAACGGCTGATTGTCATCATGTTTGACATTGCTGACCTCGCTGATAAAATATGACACTTGTGTCAAATCCTTAAGTTTTGATTTGGGGATAGACTCGATATTGGTTTTGGTGGCAAAAATTCCGATAATCGTGCAGAGATTAGCGTTACCGCATCTTTCTCCCAGCCCGTTAAAGGTGCCCTGGACCTGGACGCATCCGGAATCAACCGCAGCAATGCTATTTGCCACTGCCAGATCCAAATCATTATGGGTATGGATTCCTAATGGCGCTTTGACTTTAGATTTTACATCTTCAAGAATACCGACGAGCTCATCGGTCAATGTGCCGCCGTTAGTATCGCAAAGCACCAGGACCTCGGCGCCGGCATTCGCTGCTGCCTGCAAAGTCTTTATGGCGTATTCGGAATTCTCCTTATAGGCGTCAAAGAAATGTTCGGCATCATAGAAAACTCTTAGGCCGCTGGATTTCAAAAATGAAACCGAATCGGAAATCATATTAAGGTTTTCATCCAAGGTGGTTTTGATAACTTCAGTGACGTGAAAATCCCAGCTCTTGCCAAATATTGTGACAAGCTTTGCCTTGGATGCCACAATTTCCTTTAGGTTCTTATCTTGGCTGGCTTTTATTCCTGCACGACGCGTAGAACCAAAGGCAACCAGCTTTGCAGTCTTAAGATGCACCTTCTGCATCTTTTTAAAAAACTCCCTGTCCTTGGGATTAGAGCCCGGCCATCCGCCTTCAACGTAATGAATACCTAATTCATCAAGTTTTTTGGCGATACGCAATTTGTCGTTTACCGAATAAGAAATCCCTTCGGTCTGCGAGCCATCGCGAAGCGTAGTATCATATAACTCTACCTTCATTTTCTTCACCTCTTAATCAAATTGAATTTCTTATCTAATGCCTTTACGGCTGATTTGCCGAGCTTCTGTTTTACAATGCAGGAAATGCTGATCTCGGAAGTAGAAATCATCTCAATATTGATTTTGTTTTCCGCTAAAACCTTGAACATCTTGGCAGCGATTCCAGGATGCGACTTCATACCTACACCGACGATAGAAACCCTGGCGATATGGGCGTCTTTTAAGACATCTCCGGCCTTGATTTGCCGGGCGACCTTTTTAGTCATGGCTAATGCCTGAGGCAGTTCGCTTCTGGGGACGGTAAATGAGATATCGGTCTGCCTGGTGTGGCTGACGTTCTGGACGATCATATCCACATTGACGCCAACTTTGGATATCTCTTCAAATATCTTGGCGGCAATTCCAGGCTTATCCGGAACGTTACATATGGTAAGTTTTGCCTCTTTATTGTTCAAGGTTACGCCTCTTACGAAAACACCTTCCATCTTCTTTGATTCGTTAACGATCATTGTTCCCTCCTTAGTGGAAAAAGATGATCTGACATGAATTGGAATCTTGAATTTTTTGGCGACTTCTATTGAACGCGCCTGCATAACCTGGGCGCCCAGAGATGCCATCTCCAACATCTCATCATAAGTAATTGAATCTATCTTTTTTGCTTTTCTATCTACGCGGGGATCAGAGGTAAAGATTCCTTCCACGTCAGTATAGATTTCGCACATTTTTGCGTTTAAGGTTTTAGTTAAGGCAACAGCGGTCAGGTCCGAGCCGCCGCGGCCAAGGGTGGTAATATCTTCGTTTTTAGTGACACCTTGAAAACCGGCAACGATAACCACCTTATTTTCTTTTAAGGCATTATGGATTCTTCTTGCGTCGATCCTTACGATACGCGCCTTGGTATGGGTTGAATCGGTGATAATCCCCACCTGGCCTCCGGTAAAAGATATGGCGTCATGGCCTAGCTCTTCAATTGCCATAGCCAGAAGCGCGCAGGAGATCTGCTCGCCGGTTGACATCAACATATCCATTTCGCGCTCGGGCGGATCCTGGGAAATCTGACCGGCCAGCTCAATTAATTCATCAGTGGTATCACCAAGAGCTGAAACCACGACCACCAAGTCATATCCCTCCTTTTTATAGGAAGCTACACGCTTGGCAACCTCTTTTATCCTTTCGGGATTGGCGACCGAGGAGCCGCCATATTTCTGAACGATTAAACCTTTTGGCATAGTTTTCCTCTCTTAAAAATTCTTCTTGCCTCAATTACCATAAACAAACCTAAAAAAATCAATAAAATTGAAATAACCAACAGGCCGTAATTCCCACCCTTGAAATAATTTATAGACTGATACACCAAAGCGGCAATGGTGGTAATAATCATGAATATCGCCGGGATAATGGTGTAGCGCAGGGTTTTATGCTTGCACAATAACCAGGCGCTGAGGACTATCAATGCCAAAGCAGCGACCAGCTGATTTGACGCGCCGAAAGCCGGCCAAAGCTTATTCCATTTTCCCGATAAAGCCAGTCCACCACCGGCCAATACTACTAAAAGAGTAGAAAAATAACGGTTTTTAATCCCGGTCAATTCCTGAGTTATGTAACGGCAGATACGCGCTGCTGTATCGAGAGTAGTTAAAATAAAAGCATTTAAAATCGTAATGGCGATGAAACCGCCATACGGGCCCAGAACCGGCTTAGCGATTCCGTCGTAACCTTCGCCGAATAATCTTACCGGCCCCATTTCCTTCAATGTTGCCGCAAGATTTGTTGAGCGGATACCAGCAGTAACCGCGATAATCGCCAATACCGCAACGACTCCCTCGGCAACCATCCCGCCATAACCGATTTTTTTTGCGTCAGCCTCTGTGGCTATTTGTTTGGAGCTTGTACCAGAGGCAATCAAAGAATGGAATCCTGAAATAGCACCGCAGGCGACCGTAACACACATCATCGGCCACAATAATCCTTCCTGGGACTTCCAGGAAACATACATTCCGGTAGACATGCTGGGACGCAAAATAAATATTCCTAAATATCCGAATATCAATCCGGCAAAAAGTAAAAAACTGGAAAGATAATCGCGCGGCTGCAAAAGTATAGTTACCGGTAAAATCGAAGCGATATAGCTGTACACCAATAAAACTATAGACCAGATTATCAAAGAGTTACCTGGTAAATTAACAGGGAATATTTCTCCTAAGAAAATCAATCCCACCAACAAAACCAAGCCGATGACCGTTGCCAAAATAGTATTAGTCCTAAGATGATACAACATGAAACCCACGACCATGGCAACCGGTATAAGGCCCAAAGATGGTAAAACAATCTTAGGTTCTTTAACAAATGTGTCGGCGCAGAAATAAACGAATACCGCAATCACCAAAACCAAAGCAAGCCAGATAAAACAGGAAAATATAATCTTTGCCCGACGAGAAACTGTATTCTGGGCGATTTCAGCGATAGAACTTCCGCCTTCTCTTACAGAAGTTATCAAAGACCCGAAATCATGCACGCCGCCGATAAAAATCGTGCCTACGACTATCCAGATTAAAGCCGGCAACCATCCCCACAAAACGCAGGCGATTACCGGGCCGATAATCGGTCCGGCGCCGGCAATAGATGCAAAATGATGCCCGAAAAGAACCAGCCAATTCCTTGCAGGGACATAATCTACGCCGTCAAATTTCGTGTTTGCCGGAGTGGGGCGCTTTGGATCGACCTCCCAAAGCCTTTCAAACTTACGGGCGTAATATTTATATCCGATAAAAAATAAAACGAATGCGATAACTATTATTAACAACGAATTCATTTTATGCCATTTATGAGGTAGTTCATCAATTGGTAGCCGTGCTCAAACTTAAACTCGGTATCTTTAGCGCTTTTTTCATCAAAAGTTGCGATTGTCCCGGCGGGTATGTCTGTCCCGTAAGCTGCGAAATAAACCGGGTCGGCTACATGGGTCCTGACCGCAATGGGTGTGGCATGGTCAGGCACGACCATAATCCTGAAATCTTTCTTCCCTTCAAAATGTTTTAAGATCGGGCCTATTATCTCCCGGTCAATCCTTTCAAAGCAGGCGATCTTCATCCTCAAATCGCCGTTATGACCTGCCTCATCGGTTGCCTCAACGTGAATAAAAACGAAATCTTTATCCTCCAGGGCTTTGATGGCATATTCAGCCTTTCCGCTGTAATTGGTATCGTAATAACCCGTGGCTCCCGGCACATCTATTACCTCCAAGCCCATAGTCCTTCCCATTCCCTTGATTAAATCAACCGCGGAGATGACTGCGCCAGTGACGCCAAATTTTTCTTTGAAGCTTGGGATGCTGGGCTTTTTACCCGGGCTCCAAAGCCAAATCATGTTTGCCGGATTTTCTTTAAGGTCTATCCTTACATGATTTATTTCATGGCTAAGCAGTACTTCTCTAGATGCGTTCATAAGATTAATCAATTCCTCTGAGCCTTTGCCCTTAGGCAAATATCTGGATATGTCTTTCCCCAGTATATCATGAGGAGGAGTGCAGGAAATCTTCGCAAAATCAATTTCGCCAGCATTTTTTATTACCATCAGATGCCGATAGCTTACTCCGGGATAAAATTTGATCGTTTTGCTGCCTAATTTTTTATCAAGGGAGTTCATAAGTATACCTGCTTCTTTGCTGGTGATATGACCGGAACTATAATCAATCATCTGCTCGTTTTCCACAGTTACAAAATTGCAGCGAAAGGCCACCTCGCTATCGGAAAGCTTGACCCCTAAGTTAGCTGCCTCCAGCGGCCCACGGCCGGTATAATAGACCTTGGGATCATATCCTAATATTGAAAGATTAGCCACGTCGGATGCCGGAGACATTCCGGCCGGGACAGTGCTGACCATTCCCACCTGTCCGTTTTTGGCGATGAAGTTTATATTATCTCTATGCGCGACCTCTAAAGGAGTCCTACCCTGCAACTCTTCCAAAGGATAATCGCACATCCCGTCGGGGACTAGAACAACGTATTTCATATTCTCTCTTCAATCCTTCTTATTAATAATCTTGTAAGCCTGTTTTTATCTGTGGCCTGTCCGATTATTTTCTTATTTTTATCTACTATATATGCCTGATAATGGTTGTCTTTAAAGGTATTAGCGATGACTAAATCTGCTTTAGTATTTTTTAATAATCCGAAAGCGCGGTCAATAAGCATAGTTTTAGAAACATTCAGTTCTAATTTAAACAAAACCAGAAATACATTTGGATTTGTCTTCTTTACCCTGTCGGCGAGCTTCGGAGTCAAAACCAAATCCAGCGACAACCTCTTAAGGTCGGACCTAATCTTATCCGAGGAGCTTTCTTTTGGCTGATAATCAGAAACTGCGGCTGAATGTATCAAGACAGCGTAATTTTTATTTATTTCTTTGGTAAATAAATCTTTGAAATCATTAAAATATTTAAACGGTTTTACTTTTATGCAGTTATTGCTAACAAGATTCTCCGTCGGACCCATAAGCAGGGTAACGTCAGCCCCGAGCATTTTTGCCTGGCGCGCCAAGAGCAGCCCGGTTTTTCCCGAAGCGATATTGCTTATAACCCTAACCTTATCGATCGCAACCCATGTCGGGCCGGCAGTAATCAGTATCTTCTTTTTTTTAAGGCTCATCAAAGAATCTCTTTTAATATTGCGTCAATCTTTGGTTTAACAACCTTTGGGCTCTTGACTGATTGTATCGCCCTGTCCGGATCCTTCAGGCCATGTCCGGTGAGGATGCAGGCTATACGAATTTTGCCGGAGACAGTCTGGAAAAATCCTTTCTGGTTTAATTTGAGTAACCCGGCAACAGAGGCAGCTGATGCCGGCTCAACAAAAACCCCTTCTTTAGCTAAGAGCTTGTAGGCCTGAAGAATTTCATCATCTGAAACCATATCAATCATGCCGCCGGATTCATCACGCGCTGCTTCGGCGTATTTCCAGCTGGCAGGATTGCCGATTTTGATTGCCGTGGCAATGGTCTTGGGGTCTCGTATCACTTTCTTTCTTACAATCGGTGCTGCGCCCTCTGCCTGGAACCCCATCATCTTAGGCAATGCCTTGATCTTTCCAATCCGCTGGTATTCCTTATAACCTTTCCAATATGCGGTTATATTTCCGGCGTTTCCGACGGGGATAAACTGGTAATCCGGAGCCACACCCAGATAATCGCAGATCTCAAAAGCAGCAGTCTTTTGCCCCTCAATCCTGTAAGGATTAAGCGAATTCACCAAGGTAATCGGTTGTTTTGCAGTTATCTCTTTAACGACATCCAGGGCGACATCAAAATTTCCGTCAATTGCCAAAACTTTGGCGTCATGGATAAGCGCCTGGGCTAGCTTTCCCAAAGCAATCGCGCCTTTAGGGATTATCACAATGCATTTTAATCCTGCCTTGGCAGAATAGGCTGCAGCCGAGGCTGATGTATTTCCCGTTGATGCGCACATAACGGCCTGAGAATTTTCCTCTTTTGCTTTGGATATTGCTAAAGTCATACCTCTGTCTTTAAAAGAACCTGTGGGGTTGAGTCCTTCATACTTTAAATAAACTTCAAAATTATCGCCTAAAAGTTTTGATAAATTCTCTGAAAAAATAAACGGAGTATTTCCTTCCTGCAGGCTTACAACCGGAGTTTTTTCGCTAATCGGAAGATACTCACGGTATCTATCGATTACGCCTTTATAAATCATTAAAGCTCCTTTTCTATTCTGATAGCCACCGGATAATCTCTGATAACCGCTAATTTATAAATTCTTTCTAACGCTAACCTCATATTCTTTTCTGTGGCTTCATGAGTAAGCATGATAATTGGCACTATCTTTGCGCGCCTTCTTCCCTTTTGGGTAACTGAAGATATGCTTATGCCGTATTGCCCCAAGACGCCGGATATCCTAGCCAGTACGCCAGGCTTATCTATCGCCATAAATCTGATGTAGTATTTTGATTGGATATCAGCAATCTTCACCAGCTTCTGCAATAAGGGTTTTCTTAAAAATAACCTTTCACTAAAAGTATTGCTGGTAGACTGTAAGTCCCTGGCCAAATCTATTAGGTCACTGACAACTCCCGAGGCAGCAGAAAGTGCTCCCGCACCCTGACCATAGAGAAGCAGATCCCCCATCAAATCAGTATTGATATAAACCGCGTTAAAGATCCCATTGACTGAAGAAAGAAGATTCTCTTTTGGAACCATAGTCGGATGCACCCTGACATCTAAGGCGCTTCCTTCTTTCTTTGCGATTGCCAACAACTTAATCACCATATTTAATTCTTCCGCGAATTTGATATCAGCCAATGAAATTTTGGAAATCCCTTCAATGTAAATATCTTCCATTTTAAAAAGTTTTCCAAAAGCCAGATAAACCAGAATTAGCAATTTATGAGCGGTGTCAATACCGTTTATGTCTAAAGAAGGATTTCTTTCGGCGAATCCTTTTTTCTTGGCATCCAAGATAGCACTATTGAACGAACATTCCTGCTCAGACATCCTGGTCAAGACAAAATTGGAAGTGCCGTTAATGACGCCAAAGATCCCGTCAACTTTATTTGCGATCAATGATTCTCTTAATGTTTTTATGATGGGGATTCCGGCACCAACGGAAGCCTCAAAATATATATTCCTTTTATATCGCCTTGCTGCTTTAAAAATATCCTTACCTTCCTGGGCGATGAGAGCTTTGTTTGCCGTGACCACATGCTTCTTTTTTGCCAAAGAATTAATAATTATTTCTTTGGCAGGGTGTATGCCGCCGACTAATTCTACAACCACATCTATATCCGAATCGTTTAAGATGTCATTTACGTTCTTGGTCTTTGCGTACCTGTCCAATTTTATCGGCCGGCGGGTAATAAAATCCTTATCGCAGACTTTTTTAACCGCAAACTCAAAACCGGTCTTTTCCTTTATCAGAGACCTCTTGTCTTTTAGGATTTTAAGCAGGCCTACTCCGACCGTCCCGAAACCGACGAGGCCAATATTTATCTTTTTCATTTCCAGCCTTCTCCTTTAGTTTTTCTGACAAAAAAATCGACTGTTTCTTTAAGCAGGACCTTGGAAGATTCATCTAATTCTATAAAGATAACACGAGTGTTGTAAATTAGGCCTTCCACCACAAGTTTTGACTCTATTACCTTTGCCTCAAGATTAATCCCCATTACCGAGATAGGAGTTTTTAATTCAACCTCTAAAATTGTGCCGGGCAAGAAATCTTCGGAAGTAGTAAAAAACATCCCGCCTTCCGAGATGTCTTTAATCTGTGAGACTTCGCGTTTACCCTCTTTGTTCTTTACCTTGTAGGTAACTACGAACTGCCGTTTTATTCTTTCATGACCTCTGCGTTCTTTTTGATCAGCCATTTCTTCAACCTCCTTTTCAGAGATTGTTCTAGCACGGTTGAATTTTAATGTTATTTAAAATCGGGGAGGTGGGACTTGAACCCACGACCTTTTGAACCCCATTCAAACGCGCTAAGCCAAACTGCGCTACTCCCCGAATTCTTAAAACTCGCTCTTTCTTTTCCTGGACATCAAATCATCAACGGCTTTAATCGGCAATTTATTTTTATATAAGACCATGTATATTTCTTTTATAATCGGCATGTCGACTTTTAATTTACGGCTCAGGAAATAGGCCGATTTCGCCGTCGGGACTCCCTCGGCAATCATTTCCATGCCCTTTAAGATATCTTTTACTTTCTTTCCGCGGCCGATCTGTTCTCCCACAAACCTATTGCGGCTAAAAGGGCTGATACAGGTAGTCACCAAATCTCCCAGGCCGCTTATCCCGCTGAACGTCTTTGATTCTGCCCCAAGAAAAACTCCAAGCCTGGTTATTTCTGCCAGGCCCCTTGCCAGTATTGCTGCTTTGGTATTAGTACCAAACCTTAGCCCATCAGAAATTCCGCATGCAATTGCGATAATATTCTTGAGGCTACCGCCTAATTCCACTCCGGTAATATCCTTATTGGTATAAACTCTAAATCTATCGGTAATTAAAACATCCTGAAGATTTTTCGCAAGCTTAAGGTCTCTGCTGGCTACGACTACCGTAGTGGGAATACCTCTTGCAACTTCATAGGCGATTGTCGGTCCGGACAGCACAGCTAATTTCACCTTTCCTAGCACGTCATAAACCACTTCCGACATACGTTTTAAAGTGGCGGTCTCGATTCCCTTAACAACGCTTAGAAAAATCTTGCCAGGCGTATTATATATCTTTAATTTAATCAGAACGCTTCTTAAATACTGAGACGGAACAGCCAAAATAATTAAATCGGCACCAATAACGGCTTCTTTGAGGCTGTTTGTTATAAGGATCCCTTCAGGAATCTTAACTCCGGACAAGAATTTTGCATTGACCCTTTTTTTCTTTAGATACCCGACATAATCTTCAAAAGCTCCCCATAAATTGACTTTGTATCCTTTTCTATAAAGGATAATAGCCAACGTTGTGCCCCATCCACCGTCACCGATAACTGAAATATTTTTAATCATCTTATTTATATACCAAGCCCGTAACCGATTTTTCTTCCCGGGTTATAAATCTAACGCCCGTATCATAACTTGATTCTGAAAGCCTTTTCTGCCAAACAACCTTTCCCAGAACCCCTTGTTGAATAACTACGCTATTCTTCTCTATTTCTCTGCAAAGCTCAATAGCCCCAGCGTCTAGCTTTAGCCAAAGCACGGTGTCTTTGGAAACTTTTTCATTTAAATTGCAGCGGAGACCAGAATTGCTGATATCTCTGGTATAGCCTTCTAATATTTTTGTCACTGTAGCCCTTTTGCAAAGCTTATACATAAGTGGCCGCTGGTAACTTAAACGGATGAATTTTCTTCTATCTGCACCCGAGAATTTTTTATTTTTTGTTTTCATTATATTTTTGGAGCGAGCGAAGGGAATCCCTGCCTGCCGGCAGGCAGGGAACCTTCGTATCCCTACTCAATTTCTGGAGCGAGCGAAGGGAATCGAACCCTCGTGAATAGCTTGGAAGGCTATCGTTCTACCATTGAACTACGCTCGCATCTATCCTTCTTTTCGTTTCTTGCCGGTTCTTAACTCGGCTAATTCCCAGCTATAATCGTATAAATGCAAACCTTTACTAACCGCGATTATCTCACCATCTTCTACGCCAATCTCATCAGCCATGTAGTTTTTAACCAGCTGCAGGCCGCCGAGGTTAGACGGGAATCCTCCCCATAAATCCCAAGAACGAAAATATAAAATAAAGTGCAGCTTTCCATAGCGCACCCGTGTATCGATAAGGCGCAAGCATGGAGGATCATCAAGTTTTAGATCTGATGGCATGCCGATTTCCATGCATGCCTGGTTTGTGCCAAAGCCATCACGCTTATACATCTTGATGACTTCCTCAACCTGATTGCAATCAAGCGGGATTTCCCGGATCATTTCTTTTCCGTCTCGAGTCTCTTTGACGCGCGCCTTGGGATCGACAAGTCTTTCTCCATAGGTATAATCTTCGGTTGCGGTTTTTGCGCCGGTCAAAAGATAGCTTAAATAACCGTTAATATATTCCATATCAGTCGGGGCAGGAATGGACATGCCTTCGGGAATAATGGGAATTATCTGATGACCAGGTTTTTTTACGCGAACAGTTGCAAAATCAAATTCCAGGCGTTTCTGCCCTTTGTAACTTCCGCGGTCAATTGTATAAACATGCCCTTTCTCTATGATTGCGGAAAGGCACTGGAACCAGGCATCATCCAAATCAAATGCTTCGATATGGACGGGTTTTAAGAACTGTTCTTGCATCAATTTCTCATTCATAAGATTTAAATGGTGGGCAGGGACGGATTCGAACCGCCGAAGCACGAAGTGCAACAGATTTACAGTCTGTCCCTTTTAGCCACTTAGGTACCTGCCCAAAAATTTCTGGAGCTGGCGAGAGGAATTGAACCCCCGACCCATGGTTTACAAAACCATTGCTCTACCAACTGAGCTACGCCAGCAATATTACTATTTTAAAACTATTGCGGCTCAAGACTTTTTGCAAACAATCCCGAGCAAAATCAAAGAACCATAAATACAGCGAGGGGAAAAACATTTGCTCTATCCCGACGTCACGATAATACATCGTGAGTCGGGACTCCGACCTCCGATTTTTCAATCGGAGCGTCGGAGCCAACTGAGCTACGCCAGCAATTGTCAATTTGAACAATGCTTAACTACCTCAGGAATATTGTCAATTATATCTGAAGCGATTAAGCTAATTTCCGTCTTTTTCTTCGCAGCAAAATCCCCTGCCAAGCCATGGAGATAAACCGCGTATTTTGCTGCCTCAAAAGGCGCTAAACCTTGAGCTAAGAAAGATGCGATAATCCCGGTCAATACGTCTCCGCTACCCGCGGTAGCCATACCGGGATTGCCGGTATGGTTTATATATAACTTCCCTTTACCGTCGGCGACAACAGTATGGTTTCCTTTTAAAACAGCTAGACAATTATATTTTTTAGCAAAGCTTAATGCAATATCTTTTCTATTTTTTTCTATGGCTTTGGTCGACGCGCCCAGAAGCCTTGCCATCTCCCCGGGATGCGGAGTTAAAATCTTTATTCCCTTAAACTTTTTGAGATGTCCTACCAATGCATTTAATCCATCGGCATCAATAACAGCGGGTAATGCATTTTGCCCAAAGACCAATTTCTTAACCAACTGTTTAGTTGAGCTATTTTGAGAAAGACCAGGCCCGATAACCAGGACATCTACTTTAGATAAAAACTTTTTTATCTCGGTATATGCGCCAATACTTACAGAACCATCTTTTGTTTGAGATAAAGACTTTGTCATCGTTTCAAAGATCTTTTTGGGGATAGCCAAGCTTAAATCTTTAGGTAATCCCACCGTAACTAACCCTGCCCCTGAACGCATTGCCGCTTTAGCGCACAGAATTGCTGCTCCAGGCATATTGCGAGAGCCGGCAAGCATAAATATATGACCAAAATCGCGTTTATGCGAATCAGTTTTTCTTCGTAATAATTGCGCTGGCAACCGCATAATCTTTTGTATGAGAAATGGAAATCGTTATCTGAATACCGTTACGTTTAGTTTTTAGCTCGCAAATGGGTTTTCCATTTTCGTTATTTATTATCTTGATATCTTTAAAATCTATCTTTTGATCACTAAAAGCCTTTATAACTGCTTCTTTAGCGGCAAAACGCGCTGCCAAATGTTCGTACGGAAAGCGCCTGTTTTTTGCGTAAGCCAACTCCTCTTCGGTAAAAACCCGCTTCAAGAAGCCGTCTTTCCACTTCTTTATCGCATCTTTAACCCTTTTTACTTCTATTATGTCTATTCCTGAGCCGACGATCATGTTTATCAATTCTTTATTAACTTGAGCATTTCTTTTACTGCTTTTTCTATGCCTACGAAAACTGCGTAAGAAATTATTGAGTGGCCGATATTCAATTCTTCAATCCCGGGGATTCCGGCGATACTAGAAACATTGCGATAATTTAAGCCATGCCCGGCATTTACTCTAAGGCCAATCTTTAAAGCATACTTAGTGGCTTCAACGATTTCTTTAAAATGGAATCTTCTCCGGGCTTCGGTTTTACTATCGGCGTATCTACCTGTATGAAATTCAATAAACTCGCTTCCAACTTTTCTTGAAGCCTCAATCTGTTTTTTCTCCGGATCGATAAACAAGCTTACGGCGATACCTTTGTTTTGCAGCTTATCGATTGTTTTCTTAATCCTATCTTTATACAAGATAACGTTTAACCCGCCCTCGGTTGTCAACTCCTGCCTTTTTTCCGGCACAAGCGTTGCTTGGTCAGGCTTCAGCCTACAAGCAATATCAACGATTCCGGGATTAATAGACATCTCCAGATTTAATCTTGATTTTATTACTGTCTTTAACTTGGTTAAATCCTTATCCTGGATATGCCGCCTATCTTCCCTTAGATGCGCCACTATGCTATCTGCCCCCGCCTTAACGCAAATGCAGGCAGCCTTTATAGGATCGGGCTCTATTCCGCCACGCGCCTGTCTTAAAGTCGCGACATGGTCTATGTTAACACCGAGCTTAACCATAATCTTAGTTTATTAAAAAAATTCTCTTGCCAGCTCGCCATTAACATAAAGCCAGGTAATCACAGCCAGAATAAGCGCAACTAATTTCAGCAAGAAATTATAAGTGAATAATGCTTTAAGGTTCATTTCTTACCTTTTTGCTGTTGGATAATAAGGTTATTCTTAAGAAGTTTTATGAGATTAACTTTTTCATCAACGCTGTGCAATTTTCCGTTTAAAGCAAAAGAGATATTACCCGATTCCTCGGAAACAACCACGACTATCGCATCAGTTTGCTCCGTTAAGCCAACTGCGGCTCTGTGTCTAGTGCCTATGGTCTTAGCTATATTCGGATTCTCGGTCAAAGGAAAAAGACAAACCGCTGAAGCAATTCTGTCTCCCTGTATTATTATTCCACCGTCATGAAGAAGAGAACCCGGCTCAAATATCGTCTGTATTATCTCGGCAGAAACTTTACAATCCAAGATAATACCACTTTCGGCATAAGTCTTCAGCCTATTTGCCCTTTCTATGGCGACAATCGCGCCGATCTTCTTTTTGGATAAGGTCTCTGCTGCTGACGCAATTTCATCAATGATAGCGACAATTTCCTCCTCTTTTAAAAATAAAGAGAATAGATGATGTTGCCCGATCTTAGCCAAGCCTTGACGCAATTCCGGCTGAAAGATTATCACGAAGGCTATGACAGAAATCGCAAAAATCTTTGTCAATAACCAATCAAGTGTATCCAGTCCAAATATCTGAAAAGCAAAAAATGCCACGACTAAAAATATTATTCCTTTTAAAACCTGAAAGGCCCTGGTTCCTTGGAAAAATATAAGGATCCTATAGAAGACAAACCAAAGTATGCCAATTTCAATTACCGGTTTCAGTGAGTACCAAATGTTTTTAATTATCTCCAAATTCATTTTGTTTCCTCCCTCAATTCAGATTTAAAATTGAGTCGGTTATTTTTATTACTTCCCTTATCTTTTTTACATCATGGACTCTTACAATATGCGCGCCATTCTTTACGGCAACTGTAACTGCTGCTGCCGTACCCATCAGCCTCTCGCTAGCGGGCAAATCAAGCAATTTCCCGATGAATGATTTTCTAGATGGGCCTACAAGTATGGGGCGGCCTAGAGTCTTTAATTCGCTTAATCTTTTCAGAACCTCCAGATTGTGTTCTAAAGTTTTGCCGAAGCCTATCCCGGGATCAATAATAATTTTTTCTTTCTTTACTCCCTGGCTAACAACAAAATCAATCGATTTCTCCAAACTATCTATTATCTCTCCCATCAGGCATTTATATTGCGGTTTTTTCTGCATTGTACGTGGCTTGCCTTTTATATGCATCAAGATCAGCGCAGCGCGATATTTGGACGCAATCTTTATGAGCTTTGAATCATTTTTTATGCCCATAATATTGTTAACAATACATGCCCCCTCACCCAAAGCGGCCTTGGCGACTTCTGGTTTATAGGTATCAATGGAAATCGGAACTTTAAGAGTTTTTGAAATCCTTTTTATGATGGGGATAACTCTTTCTATTTCTTCTTTGGGCTTTACGGGCCTTGATCCTGGCCGCGTAGATTCGCCTCCGATATCAATGATATCGGCACCATCTTTAACCATTTTCTCGATATCTCTAACGATTAAGTCTTGCAGCTGTCTGCTGCGATGATTGCCGGCAAAAGCGTAAAAACCATCACCGCTAAAAGAATCGGGAGTAAGATTGACTATCCCCATTATTAACGTCCGGCTGCCTAAATTTATCCTGTGGCTGGCCGCCTCAATTGTAAACTTATCGCGAAGATAATTATCGATCAATTCGTTCAATCTTAAGGAAAGCAAATTTAAACCGAAAGGTTGTTTTTGTAATTTCCCGGATAATTGCCTGAGCTGGTTTAAATTCCCCATAATCATGCATCGGGTATCTCGGCTTTTGCCGATAATGACATCCCTGGGGACAGCTACTTCGCCGGAAATAGAAAGCATTTCTTGTTTTAAGATATTAGCGGCGACCGAAGATATGCCGTCAAGATTAACTAAAAAACAATTGGCCTTAGGGCTCATTATTTTTATGCCGTCTTTGTAAACATCTAGCTGCCGCATGAAATTTTCTACTTCATGAGGAAAGTCTAAAGATAACATTCTTATATTCATCGATTAAGCCGCGGAAGACCCTTCTATTCCTAAAATCTTTTTTACTTCTTCACCGTCTAATACTTCTTTTTCTAATAATTTATCTGCGATAATTTTGAGCTTATCCTTGCGCTCAGAAATAAGTTGTTTGGCGAATGAATAGGCTTCGTTTACTATCCTGCTTACTTCTTGGTCAATTGCCTTGGCAGTATCTTCAGAATAATCTTTCTCTTCAACGATGTCTCTGCCCAAGAATACCGGACCGTGCCTTCTGCCCAAAGTAAGATTTCCTAACTTTTCGCTCATTCCATATTCGCAGACCATCCGCCGGGCGATAGATGTAGCTACGGCCAAATCATTTTCTGCTCCGGTAGTAACCTCTCCGAGATTTACCTCCTCTGATGCCCTTCCGCCCAAAGTCACTACGATCCTGCCGGTCAATTCTTTTTTACTGAAAAAATGCCTATCCTCTATTGGAGGCGTCAAGGTATAACCACCCGCCATGCCTCGCGGGATTATGGAAACCTTACTGACCTGATCGACTTCGGGGATCAACAAAGAAACTAAAGCATGACCGGCTTCATGATAAGCCGTCAGCTCTTTTTCTCGTTTAGAAATTGTCCTGCTCTTTTTCTCCGGCCCCATGATTACGCGTTCAATAGCTTCTTCCATCTCTTTTGTCTCTACAGTAGCTTTATTTCTACGGGCAGCTAAAAGCGCTGATTCATTACAAAGGTTTGCAATATCAGCTCCGGAAAAATACACAGTCTGGCGCGCAATAGATTTTAAATCTACATCTGGGGAGAGTTTGATTTTTCTTGTGTGGACCCTTAAGATATCTTCTCTACCCTTTATATCAGGAAGATTAACGACGATACGCCTATCAAAGCGACCAGGCCGAAGAAGCGCCGGATCCAATGTGTCCGGACGGTTAGTAGCAGCAATAAGGATAATTCCTTCTTGAGTATCAAATCCATCCATCTCTACCAATAGCGCATTAAGTGTCTGTTCTCGCTCGTCATGTCCTCCGCCGATGCCGGAAAACCTAAGCCTTCCCACGGCATCAATCTCGTCGATAAAGATTATCGCGCCTTTCCCGTGGATCTTAGCTGCCTTTCTTCCTTCCTCAAATAAATCTCTGACGCGCGATGCTCCAACGCCTACGAACATCTCTACAAAATCAGAACCGCTTATTGAGAAAAACGGGACTTTTGCTTCGCCGGCTACTGCCTTGGCAAGAAGCGTTTTCCCTGTTCCAGGAGGACCAATAAGCAGGACGCCTTTAGGAATTTTTCCGCCGAGTTTCTGAAACCTTTTTGGATCTTTTAAAAATTCTATAACTTCCTTAAGTTCCTCTTTTGCTTCGTCAACTCCGGCAACATCATCAAATGTTATTTTAGTTGCCTCAATCTCCGTGATAACTCTGGCCTTGGATCTGCCAAACGACCAAATCTTATTGCCCGCCTGGGTTCCCCGATAAGCAAAATACCAAAGAAATACGATAAATAAGACCATCGGGCCAAGCGAAATAAAGATATTCGCCAGTAATGTCTTTGCAGGTTTTACGCTGAAATTATCGACATTTGTCCTTATCAACACTATGAGATCTTTGTCTTCTTCCGGGATATTAACAAAGAACTTAGAGTCGTCAGTAAGCTCTCCCTGTAATACGGAATCAGTCTTAAACAAAGTTTTGATCTCTTTTGTCTTGGGATTATTGCTCAATTTCTGATAGAACTCGCTATAGCTTAATTCCTTGGGCGCAATACCCATAGTAAAGGTAGCAAGGTTATACACATAGAGAGTAATCAAAGCCAACCCTAATCCCAGAAGGATACTTTTTGTTAACTTGTTGTTTTTCTTAGCTTTATTGTTCTTTTTCTGCAAATTCATAGCTCAACATTCCTTTCTAAACTCTAGCCTTTGATTATAACAAAATAATGGATAAAATCAAGCGTTTCTTAAAGATATGATAATTTGATTTTTGTTTTTAGAGGCTTTTATTTGGTGAGGCAGATCAACTACCGAACCAGAGGGTCTATTTAAAATCAAATCTTCTAACTCTTTCCAGTGTCCAAAGTTTAGCTTCCGTGTGCTGCCTATAAGATTATGAAGTAACGAACGGAGAATCATTCTCTGGATAGCAGGATGCAATTTTTTGAATTTATCAATATGAAACATTAAATTTCTGCCTTTTCGCCTGATCCCTAATTCTTTCATTGATAATGAAGCTGCATTAAACAAATAATCGTAATCAAGGCCGGCATTTTCCGCCATATCGCTTAGTATTTCCTTTATATTCATATTGTAATTTCTTGTAAGCAATGGCAGGAGTTTATTTCTAATCTTATTTCTAAAATAGATATCTTCAAAATTTGAACAATCAATCCGTGGCTTGGCTTTTATTTCCTTAAGATATTCGTCGATCTTATTTCTGTCAATTCCTATCAAAGGACGGATAACTGTAAATCCGCCAATTTCCCTTTTAGGCAAAATCCCCCGCAAACCATAGAGACCGGCCCCTCGCAACATCCTCATTAACACAGTCTCTGCCTGGTCGTCTTTAGTATGGCCCAAGGCGATTTTATTTGCCCTAAATTTTCTAGCAGCCTTAAAAAGAAATCTTAACCTTTCTTCCCTGGCTACCTCTTCTATTGAACCTTTCTGTGCAAGTTTCTTGATATTGACTTCCGCACAAACGAAAGGTAAATTTAACTTTCTTGAAATATCCCTAACGAATAAAAGATCCGCTTTTGCTTCTTTTCTTAAGCCATGATTTAAATGAGCAACGCATAAAGAAAGTCCATATTCATTTTTTAAAGAATCCAAAATAAATAATAAAGCCAAAGAATCCGGACCGCCAGAAACCCCTACGACAATCCTATCGCCAGTATTAAATAATCGGGATTTTCTATTACTTAAGATAAATTTCTTTAGGATATCCATTTTAGAAATTTTTGGTTTATTGGTAGGTATTTTTGGTGGCGGAGAGTGGATTTAAACCACCGACCAAGCGGGTATGAGCCGCGTGCTCTATCAGGCTGAGCTACTCCGCCACATAAGTCTATTTTATCAAAACTAACTCTGTCTTAAAGAGTGTATATAGCTATTTATTTTCTTTCTGTCTTCCGGGGCGATCTCAAGAAACTCCGAGCCGATATCAAAACCTTTGCTCCTGGCGCTCTCAAAAGGACTAGCCCAGACAACTCTGCCTTTTGCAATAATCGGCATCAACTCTCCCGGCATATAAATAGATAAACCTAAGACTTTGTTATTTTCGAGTTTCTGGCTGGCTACAAAACCCATCCCGCCAGAGCCGATATTTCTACTTTTAGTCTTTATCCCCTGGTTAGCGCCCTCATCCAAGACAGTATATTGGATTTCTACCGAGGAATTAAGCCTGATGAATTTTCTTCTTTCCGGGATATTATTCTGTCTTTCCGTCATGGGAATTATTTCTTCCTATACGCATTAAGAAAAGAATCGCAGTAAATCTGCTTATTCAAAATCAGCTCCGCCGTAATCAACGAATTCATCAATTCTTTATCCAGAGGATCTAAAATCGCGGCATCCAACCCGGCGCCTACTGCCATTATCAAAAATATCCTGTTTATCAAGTTCCTTTCGCATGTCCCTTGAGAAACATTGCTTAAACCCACAATCGCCTTCGGCGGTGGACTTGCCAATAATTTGAATTCTCTTATTGCCTCAATAACATTTATGCCTTGGGATTGCGCCACGTTAACCGGCAAAACTACCGGATCCAGGAATAAATCCTCGACGGGGAAACCGGCATCCTGCGCTGCGGCAGCAATAGTCGCAGCCAACTCAATCCTTCTATCTTTATCCTGAGGCACGCCTTTTTTATCCAAGCTTAATCCGATTAAATAAGTTTTATACTGTTTGGCCATAGCGATTAACTTTTCTAACTTCTCTTGGTCGGCAGTGGTTGAGTTAATAACGGCTTTCTTCTTGGCTAATTTTAATCCTGCTTCAATTACTTCCGCTTTAGTGCTATCCAAAGACAAAGAAACATCAACGGATTCCTGAATGGTCTCAACCAGCCATTGCATATCAGAAACGGGATTCTTTGACAAAGGACCGCAATTAACGTCAAGCGCGCTTGCTCCGGCCTCAACCTGTTTTTTCGCTAGGTCCTGAATTACCTTTTTATTTTTTTCGGCGATTGCCTTCCCTACCTGTTTATACATTCCGTTTATAAGCTCGCCGATAATAAACATATTACCTTTCTTTAATGAGCGCTTGACTTATGGAGCGTTAGCGACATAAGTCAATTGCGCGAATTAAACCCAGCCCTCTAAGCTACTGCGAAAGCGAAATTCGCAATCTCTGCTTAAGCGCTCTCCATGAACTACCATACATTTTAAGTTTTTGCTCTCTATTCCTAGCTTCTTTTTCAGT